>JACDJA010000042.1_pt1 | contig 205299 bp, 188 predicted proteins | sample 7449241 | NCBI WGS metagenome assembly JACDJA01 (sample SAMN14253289, study PRJNA609438) | sludge metagenome | isolation source: initial anaerobic sludge | collected 2018-12-20 | reverse complement strand
TTTGTCGTCTAAATATCTGCACGCGGGCGGAGTTCTCCCCCTCGGAGCCCGTTCCGATTTATCGGAAGGAGCTACCTGTCTGCCGCCAGGCAGGGAGGGGTGAGCACAGGATTGGACAGTTCTTGCTTGACATGACACTAGAATATATCCTCTTTATGATCAACATGTTTTAAGGGTTTTTAGGTATCTTACAACAGATGGCAAGGAAAACCCAAAGAATATTAATAACGATTGCCAATCCTACACTGATTACAGAAGTTATTTTATCGAACAAGTGAATGGAATAAACATCGATTTTTGGAGATTAGACAAAGCTCTTTGGGCATTTGGGAAAAAATTAAAGGCTAATAATTCAACACCTCCTATGCTCAATATAAAACGGACTCAGGAGTCGGTGATAACGAGAATCCATGAACTTTACCCAGCCCATTAATGGGACGGGCAAACTCATACGTTGATGACAAGGAGAAATGCAGAAGTGCAGCAATACGGTACAGAAAGTACCAATGCTACGCTTAAGACGGATAAAACCGAATAGTGTTGAAAGTAGTGGAAATATGGTAGAAGCGAGAATAACCTGGATAGTAATTGGAAAAAGAAATTATATTGTACTTTTGCAATATGGAAACCAACAACTTAGAAAATAAAATAGTAAACGACCCGGAAGTTGAATACGAAGACCTTAGTAGTGGTGTGTTAATGGAAAAACCATTTAACCCAGCCAAAATTGATATTACTACCAAGCATCTCACTATCGACCTGTTAATCAAACGTTTAAAATCTAAGCCTATCGAGATTGATTTAGCGCCTGCTTTTCAGCGTAAAAGTGATTTATGGGACGAGCAAAAGAAAAGTATGATTTTACGCATATCCGTTTTCCGAAAAATTATTCATCACAACAAGTAACTTCGTCCCAAACTCTTTTTGAGTGGATTTCAACACTGAGCAATCCCACTTTGAAGACATTAATATTGACACTATTCAGGCCACCTTATACTGATGACCTTGAAGAAGCTGAAACGGACAAGTTTTTTGAAAGTGATTATTCTATAACAAGCAAAGATGCCCCGATAAAAGATTCACCTGTTGGACTGCCCGTTGCTCATATTAAAGCGCTGCCATGTATAAGCTTTAATTCACATGATTTTTGGAAAAACCGAAAGATACAGGTAAGCAAAACAAATGAAAATATTAATGAAGATGCTATTTTCAATGTTTATAATATTTGTCTGTCATCGGACTTGGAAACACAAGAAATAAATGAGTGGGCTGAAAACAGTTTCCCTGAATTTATTGATTCTACAGAATTACTGGGAAAATACCTTAGCTACAATAAATATGATTCCGTGTTTTCACGTGATTTTTTAGAACAACTCTTTGAATGGAAAGAAAATGATATTGATTCATTTAAATATATTCTTCTGCTAATGAAAGATGTAGAATTGCATCCATTTACTGGAGGAAGGGGGCAAACTGAAAATTTAAGAAATAGGGGCAAAGAGGCATCTAAAAGAATAAATAATAGAGACAGGCTTAGTTATACAATTGAGAATAATATTGTAACCTATTTAGCATGTAAAGGACATTATGATTTTCATTGATGTTGAATTATAATGCAACGTTAAGGGTTTTCGCAGTGGTAGCCCATTTGCAAACCCTACTAAACAACTAATTCATATGAAAACCACACCCATCTTAATCTTAAGTCTGCTTTTCAGCAGCTTATATGCCCAGGAGATAGTCGAAAAAGAGGTGAAATCGACCGTAAACAGCGTCACTGTATTTCTTGAGGGCGCCCAAATAACCCGCAAACAGTCGGTGCAGATACCCAAAGGAAACTCTGTGGTAAAGTTTGTAAACCTATCGCCCTTCATTGATGCCAAGAGCGTTCAGGTAAAGGCTGAAGGGGATTTGACGGTTTTGTCGGTCAATCATCAGCAAAACTATTTAGAAAAACCCGGAAAATCCAAAGAGCTCACCGAATTGGAAAAACTACTGGAAGTTATTGAGGACAAAATAAAAAAGGAGAATACCTATCTCTCTATTATCAACGAGGAGTTGGCATTCCTCCACGAAAACCGAAATATTGGCGGGAAAAACGAACAGGTGAACATCCTGAATCTGCAACAGGCATCCGACTTTTACAGCAGGAGGCTCACTGCCTTGAAGATGCAGGAGATAGAAAGAGACAAAACACTGTCGGAGTTAAACAGTCAAAAGGCCGACCTGCAAAATCAAATTAACACCCTGTCGGGCAAGCGTGAGTTTCCTACCGGAGAAATACTGGTAAAAGTGAACGCCGGGCAGGCCAACAGCTTCCCCATAGAAATTTCCTACATGGTGGCCAATGCAGGTTGGTTTCCTTCGTACGATATCAGAGCCAAAAATATAAACGAACCCATTCAGCTCATTTACAAAGCCAATGTAAAACAGGATACAAAAGTTGATTGGAAAGATGTGAAGCTGAAATTTTCGTCGGCAACTCCAAATGTTTCGGGCGTGGCACCCCAACTCATCCCCTACTTCTTAAATTACAATACCTTGCCGCCCACCTATAAAGCAGCGCCCAACAGCGTAAGCGGGAAAGTTTTTGAAAGCAGCGGCGAACCCTTACCCGGAGCTAACGTGAAGGTAGAAGGCACTACAATAGCAACGGTTACCGATATAGAGGGAAACTATTCCATAACCATTCCAAACAATTCGAATCAGCTCACCTATTCATTCATAGGCTTTGATTCGCAAACTCTGCCCATTTCGGGAGCGGTTATGAATGTGGCGCTTAAGGAAAGCGAAATGGCTTTAGACGAAGTGGTAGTTGTTGGATATGGCTCCAAAAGAAAGGTCTCCGATTTACTTCAGGGTTTGGCTCCCGGTATTTCAAAAGAGAAGTCCCAAATAACGATTCGTGGCATGAGCAGCCTGGCCATTCCCACGGTACAGGTTAAGAACCAGACAACAGTTGATTTTGAAATCAATACCCCCTATTCCATAAAATCGGACAACAAAAATTATCTGGTGGACATGTCATTTTATGAGGTTCCGGCTTTTTATCAGTACTACAGTGTTCCCAAAATCGACCGGGATGCCTTCCTGATTGCCAATATGATAGATTGGGAAAAATACAATCTTCTGGAGGGAGAAGCCAATGTGTTTTTTGAAGATACCTATGTGGGTAAAACCCTGCTGGATGTGAGATATGCCTCCGACACCCTTGAGTTATCGCTGGGCAGGGACAAGCAGGTAACGGTGAAAAGAGAAAAGGTAAAAGACTATACCACCAAACAATTTTTAGGAAATAAGAAAGAAGATACCCGAACCTGGAAAACCACCATTAAGAACAACAAAAATCAGGCGATAAACATGATCCTTTTAGATCAGGTGCCCGTTCCCACCATTCAGGAGATAGAGGTAAGCGTTCAAAACACATCGGGTGCAAAACAAAACAACGAAACAGGTGAAATAAAGTGGGAATTTGAACTTGCCCCTAACGCCACCAAAGAATTTGATTTAAAATATTCGGTCAAATATCCCAAAAATAAAAATCTGATCGTAGAATAAAAGCGCACAACTCCGTCAATAAATTTGCCGGTTAATGCGAAAGTTACTATTTTTGCACTCCAAAATAATCCGGACGGGTAAAAAAGTGTTCAACCACAGCATCTGAGCCACCTGCCGGAGAGAACCATAAAACACAAGTTGAATGTACGCAATTGTAAATATTGCAGGGCAGCAATTTAAAGTGGAGAAAGACCGTAAAATCTATGTCCACCGCCTGAATGCCGTAGAGGGCACAGCCGTTGAATTCGATCAGGTACTGATGATTGACAATGATGGCGACGTGAATATTGGCGCTCCCATTATCGAAGGGGCCAAAGTTACCGCCAAAGTGCTGGGACACCTCAAAGGCGACAAGGTGATTGTATTTAAAAAGAAACGGCGCAAAGGTTACCGTAAGAAAAACGGTCACCGCCAGTATCTGAGCCAGATTCAGATTGAGAGCATTGAAGCCTGATAACTAAAAAAATTTAACTCGATATGGCACATAAAAAAGGAGCGGGTAGTTCCAGAAACGGACGCGAATCAGAGAGTAAACGCCTCGGTGTAAAGATATTTGGCGGACAGATCGTAAAAGCCGGCAACATAATTGTTCGCCAGCGCGGAACGCAACACCACCCCGGCGATAACGTAGGAATGGGTAAAGACCATACTTTATTTGCCCTGGTTCCCGGCACAGTTGTTTTTCGTAAGAAAAGAAACGATCGTTCATTTGTTTCTGTTGAGCCGGTTGCCGCAGAATAAGTTTATTCTTAAAAAAATTCACTTAATCTCCTGTTTTTGTTACTTTCGTAGCAAAGTCAGGAGATTTTTTATGCCCCTGTCTGTTTAACCTAACAGAAAACGCTTTATTACTCATAATCCATCTATTATGCTTACGCTCAAATTCATTCAGGACAATGCTCAGGAGGTCATCAGCCGCCTTAAAATAAAGCAGTTCGATGCCGAAAGTATCATCGCCACCATTATAGAAGCCGACAATCTGCGCCGAAGCACCCAGATGCAGGCCGAGATGAAGCAGGCCGAGATGAACACGCTGTCGCGCTCCATAGGCCAACTGTTCAAAGCTGGCAAAACAGCAGAGGGCAACAGCGTCCGCGAAAAAACCGGGGAACTGAAAGAAGAGATTAAAGCCTTAAACGCGAAGCTCTCAGAGATAGAAAATCAGTTGCAGGAGTTGCTGGTGCAGATACCTAACCTTCCGTATAAATTGGTGCCCGCGGGTAAGGGCGCCGAGGAGAACGAAATAGTGAAGAGCGGCGGCCCGATGCCCCGGCTTGAAGAGTTTGCGCTTCCCCACTGGGAGCTGGCAGCAAAATACAACCTTATTGACTTCGAGCTGGGCAACAAGATTACGGGAGCCGGTTTCCCTGTTTACAAAGGGTGGGGCGCCCGGTTGCAACGCGCTCTCATCAACTTTTTTCTCGACCAGGCCATACAGGCTGGCTACCAAGAGGTGATGCCGCCACTCCTGGTGAATGAAGCATCCGGTTTTGGTACCGGCCAGTTGCCCGACAAAGAGGGACAGATGTATCATGTAACAGTCGATAATCTCTACCTCATACCCACTGCCGAAGTGCCGGTGACCAACATCTTTCGCGACGTGATATTAGAAGAGGCAGATTTGCCGGTGAAGCATTGTGCCTACTCGGCCTGCTTCAGGCGGGAAGCAGGTTCCTACGGTAAAGATGTGCGCGGGTTAAACCGTCTGCACCAATTCGATAAGGTGGAAATAGTGCAGGTTGCGCATCCCGACCACTCCTATGAAACATTGAATGATATGGTGGCTCATGTGCAATCGCTGGTGGAAAAACTGGAGCTGCCCTGGCGAATTTTGCGCCTGTGTGGAGGCGATCTGAGCTTTACAGCGGCACTCACCTACGATTTTGAAGTATTTTCGGCTGCTCAGAAGCGCTGGCTGGAGGTGAGCTCGGTCTCCAACTTTGAATCCTTCCAGGCCAACCGGCTTAAGCTCCGCTTTAAGGGGAACGAAGATAAGAAAACCCGCCTGGCACATACCCTCAATGGCAGCGCTTTGGCTTTGCCACGAATTGTAGCTGCACTACTCGAAAACAACCAAACTCCCCAAGGCATCAGGGTACCGAAAGTACTGGTACCCTTTATGGGAACTGAATGGATCCAGTGAAACGATGAGAGATGAAAGAATAATATTGGGCATAGACCCCGGAACCACGGTTTTAGGCTATGGCCTTATTCAGATAAACGGCAAAACACCTTCAATGATTACCATGGGTGTGCTGAAGCTGAGCAAATACGACGACCACTACCTTAAATTGAAGAAGATTTTCGAACGGGTGGTAAACCTCATCGACACCTATCACCCCGACGAGCTGGCCATTGAGGCTCCCTTTTACGGTAAAAACGTGCAGTCGATGCTCAAGCTGGGCAGAGCACAGGGCGTCTCCATGGCAGCGGCGCTGTCGCGTTCGGTGCCCATATTCGAGTACGCACCTCTACGCATCAAGCAAGCCATCACCGGACGCGGAAATGCCTCAAAAGAGCAGGTGGCACTGATTCTCCAAAAATATCTGAAACTTACCGAAATGCCTGCGTATCTGGATGCCACGGACGGACTGGCCGCCGCGGTATGTCACTTTTTCCAGAAACAAAACCTGATACAGGGAAATGGCACCAAAAGCTGGAAGGAGTTTATACGTAACAATCCGGGAAGGGTGAAGTAAAAAAAACTTTACATCCCAACTTTTTTCCGTATCTTGTTAACCTGCAACGATAGGATAAATATCGGAATTATGATAGATTATAAAAGCATAATAACCCTTGAACCCGGAAAACGAGGCGGAAAGCCTTGCATCCGGAATATGCGCATAACCGTGGGTGATATCCTTGGCTGGCTTGCTTCAGGCATGACTATCGGTGATATATTAACTGATTTTGACGAATTAAGCGAGAATGATATATATGCAGCTTTAAGTTATGCTGCCGATCGCGAAAATAAGATATATCAGATTGCGATATGAGGCTTTTATTTGATCAGAACATCTCTCATAGAATACTCAAATTGCTTCCTGAAAGGTATTCTAACTCCTCAACTGTAAAAAAGGAAGGCTTAATAAATTTGCCTGACAAACAAATTTGGGAGTTTGCAAAGCAAAACAATTTCATAATTGTTACCCAAAACTCCGATTTCAATAATTTAATCTCATTGCTTGGATTTCCTCCAAAAATCATTTGGATCCGAACAGGCAATTTATCGACTCAAGCAATTCTTAACATTTTAATAGGTTATTCTGATGAAATTGAAAAGTTCATCAAGAACGATAGTTATGGTTGCTTTGAAGTCCTGAGCCTAAAATGCAGATAACTTTATAGAAGCTCCTCCCTAATTTTACTGGCAATTTCCGCCAACTCCTCCTCCGTCAACTTTAGCTTTGGTTTTGAAAAGCTGATGTCACTCTCGCGGTTAAGAGGCACCAGGTGAATGTGGGCATGAGGTATCTCCAGTCCCAGAACAGCCACGCCGATGCGTTTGCAGGGAATAACTTTTTCGATGGCCAGGGCCACTTTTTTGGAGAACACCATCATGCCGGCCAGTAATTCATCCTCCAGATCGAACAGATAGTCCACCTCCTTTTTGGGAACCACTAAGGTGTGTCCTTTGGCCAGTGGGTTAATGTCTAAAAATGCGAAATAACGATCGTCCTCAGCCACTTTATGAGCCGGTATTTCGCCGTTTATGATTTTTGAAAAGATAGTAGCCATATCAAATTAGTATAACGGTTGATAACCCGGGTTACAGCGAAATATCTATAATCTCAAAAGGAATGGTTCCTGCCGGCACTTTAATATCTACCTTATCGCCCACCTTTTTGCCTATAAGTCCCTGAGCCACGGGTGTGGTGACCGATATTTTACCCTTCTTTAAATCGGCTTCACTCTCCGACACCAGGATGTAGGTCATCACAGACTTATTCTTCAGATTCCTGATCTTAACTTTATTGAGCAGACGAACCTGGGAGGTGTCAATTTTTGACTCATCAATGATGCGGCTGTTGGAAATGGTCTCCTTTAGCCTGGCAATCTTCATCTCCAGAAGGCCCTGGGCCTCCTTGGCTGCATCGTACTCCGCGTTCTCCGACAGGTCACCCTTGTCGCGGGCTTCGCCAATTTGCCTGGAAATGGAAGGACGCTCTACCGACTCAAGTTGCGTGAGCTCCATACGTAATCTTTTTAGTCCCTCCTCGGTGATATAACTCACTTTCGACATAGTTTTTTCCTCCTAATGATTTTATATTGTAAATCTTTCAATGGTCACTATAAAAAGAAAAGAATCCCGGGCAATTAAGTCCGGGACTCTTCGCAACAAAGTTAGCAAATGTTATTTGATTTAAAAAAGAGAGCCGGAAAAAGAACCTAAGATTATTAGAAATCAGGCCTTTTGAGTATTGTGGAATAGATTATCGCCTGTCTTAGATTAAAGTTCTCAGTTCCGTAATAATCTCCACCATCTGCCGCTTTTCGATGCTCGGTGACATTTGGCTGCTCTTTGGGGATTTTACGCTGCCGTCGTGAATCATCAGCGCCGGCTCTGGCTGAAAACACATAGTCTTCGCTAACAAAAGGCATTCCTTTAAGGTTTCCGGCCATTTTTGGGACAAAGGTCGGTGCCTCAGTGTCCTCCTCATCCTCATCATCATCAAAAGGATGTGGAAATGTTTGCCGCTCGCCACCAAAGAGGTCCTTCAAAGAAGGAAATACCTCGTTCAGCGGATCGTGTGCTTCTCCTTCGGGCGACGGCACAGGCTTTCTGCTCACCTTCTTTTTCCTGAAGGCAGTGAAAAGCACCACGGCCAGCGTGAGCAGTATATAAATAATATCGCCAAAAGCGTCGTCCATAATTGTTAATTGCTGAAATTTTGGAACTCTAAATTACTTACAACCTTTTAATTTTCCAAAAAAACTTTGATATTTCGTACTGTTGCATTTCCTTTACACGCTATTTTATATCCCATTTTTCAGATGAAGTCATTGAAACACATACTCCTGGCTGCTCTATTGATTTCTGTATCATTTAGTTGCGACGACCAAACCAACGATGGATTCCCAAAGGCCCGATTTACCGGCATTTTCGACATCAACGACCCACGATGGTCGGGCAACTCATTTTCGGCCACTACAGATATGAACCACCAGCCGGTTGGGCTGGCGGGAATCATTGTTTACCGAGCCTCTGCCACCGAATACTATGCCTTTGAGCGTATGTGTCCCTACGAGAAACAATTTTCCTGCCGGGTACTACTCAATGAGGATGACGATATTGCCGAATGTGAGTGCTGCGGCTCTCAGTTTCTTATCACCGAATACAGTGAAATTGTAGAAGGCCCCTCAGGACAGTTGCTCAAAAAGTACAGCACCTATGTAAGCGGCAACAACAGGCTGGTTGTTTCGGCACCCTAACCCGTAAGCGGTTTCGAACCGCTTACAGGTTACCTAATACCTGTAAAGCTCGGACTTATAAGGCCCTTCAGCAGGTATGTCAATGTATTTACTCTGCAGTTCGGTGAGGCGGGTGAGTTTCACGCCCAATTTATTCAGATGAAGGCGGGCCACCTCTTCGTCCAGCTTTTTAGACAACGTATAAACGCCCAGTTCAAAGTTATTCTCCCACAACTCTATTTGTGCCAATGTTTGATTGGTAAAGGAGGTGCTCATCACGAAGCTGGGATGGCCGGTGGCATTTCCCAGGTTCACAAGCCGCCCGCGGGATAGCAGTATGATGGCGTGCCCATCGGAGAAGGTGAAGCGATCGACCTGTGGCTTGATGTTCTCCTCCTTAACTCCGGGATATTTGACCAGTCTCTCAACCTGTATCTCGTTATCGAAATGACCGATGTTGCAAACAATGGCCTGGTCTTTCATTCCACTCATATGTTCGGCGGTAATCACATCGCGGTTGCCGGTGGCAGTGACAAAAATGTCGGCCTCGCCCAGCGCCTCCTCTAAGGTGGTAACCTTATAGCCCTCCATGGCAGCCTGCAGGGCGCAGATGGGATCAATCTCAGTGACAATAACCCGGGCACCAAAGCCGCGCATACTTTGCGCACATCCCTTCCCTACGTCACCATAGCCACAAACCACCACGGTTTTGCCGGCCACCATTACATCGGTGCCACGCTTAATGCCGTCGGCCAGGCTTTCGCGGCACCCATACAGGTTGTCGAATTTTGACTTGGTAACCGAGTCGTTCACATTAATAGCGGGGAACAAAAGCTCGCCGCTCTCAACCATTTGGTAGAGGCGATGAACGCCGGTGGTGGTCTCTTCGCTCACCCCTTTTAGGGCGGCAGCTACTTTTTGCCAGCGACTATTGTTTTCAGCATGCTTCCGCTTAAGCAACGCCATTAACTCGCGAAAGTCTTCACCCTTGGCACTATAGTCTTTATCAAGGATCGCGGGGTTCTTTTCCACCTCCACGCCCTTGTGAACCATCAGGGTGGCGTCGCCGCCATCGTCCACTATCAAATCGGGACCGGTGCCGTCTCCAAAGTCCAGGGCCCGTTCGGTGCTCCACCAGTACTCTTCGAGCGTCTCTCCCTTCCAGGCAAATACAGGCACACCCGATTGGGCAATAGCCGCTGCTGCATGATCCTGTGTGGAATATATGTTACAACTGGCCCAGCGTACCTGTGCACCCAGGGCGGTTAAAGTTTCTATCAACACGGCCGTTTGAATGGTCATGTGCAACGAACCCATAATTTTAGCTCCCTTCAACGGCTTTGAGGCACCATACTTTTCACGAAGCGCCATCAATCCGGGCATCTCTTTCTGGGCAATCTCTATCTCCATGCGGCCAAAGGTGGCCTGCGAAATATCTTTAATCTTATAATCCATCATAAATCCTATTTGTTTACCTATAAATCTTCATTATTATTAGCTTGTTGCGTAACGGTTTTCCTCAAAACCTCCCGTATCTCAACCTCATCACGCTTTAATTGTTGCTTAAGAGCCTCAAAATCCGGAAATTGTGTCTCTTCTCTGGTGCGGGTAATAAACTCAACCAAGATCACTTCGGAATAAACATCCCGGTTAAAATCGAGAATATGTACTTCCAAAGAGCGGCTGCTCCCGACGGCCTCGACTGTTGGCCGATGCCCGATGTTGAGCATCCCACCAAACCATCTGCCCAATAGTCGTACCCTGCAAGCATAAACACCATCTCGCGGAATAAGTTTAACCGGGTTTACAATTTGGATGTTGGCCGTAGGATAGCCCATTTTACGTCCCAGCTTTTTGCCGCCGATTACACGCCCCTTGATTGAATAAAGGTGCCCCAGCAATCGGGAGGCCTCCCAAACATCACCTGCCGATATCAGGTTGCGGATAGCTGTGGAACTGGGCTTTACACCATCCACCAAAATGCGCTGGTATTGAGTTAGCTTAAACCCATACTTCACAGAGAGTTGCTCCAGCTCATCATAAGAGGTGCCTTTATGCCCAAAACGATGATTAAACCCAACCACCAGATGAAACAGCCCCATCTTACCAATCAGATACTCCCGCAAAAAGTCCTCTGCCGAGAGTGCCGATAATTCTTTGGTGAAAGGTACAATCACTATGTGGTCAATCCCTGCTTCGCTGATACGACGGGTTTTCTCCTCCAAAGTTGTAAGAATCTGCAACTTATCTGCATCGTGCCCCAATACCAGTCGCGGATGAGGCCAGAAGGTAAGAACCACCGACTCGCCATTGCACTCACCGGCCAATGCTTTTAATCCTTTCAAAAGAGCCAAGTGTCCCCGGTGCACTCCGTCGAACATACCCATGGTAACCACAGGCCTTACAGCATTAAAATTTTCTATATTCGAGTGAACCTTCATCTGATCTTTAAATGCGAGGCAAAAGTACAAAAATAGTGGTGTGGTGACAAGAGATGATACCCTGTCTCTATTGCTTGCGCTTCATGGTAACCGGAATATCTCCCTGCCCGGTTGCTACTTTGCCCGACAGTATATCCTCTTTATACTTTAAGGTTGCTTTGCAATAATCGTTCTCTACGTAAAAATCAAAGGCTACCTCATCGTTTTCAATCTTTAAGTTATTGGCTGTTATAGTGCCCTGGTCCGTAACAATTTTAACCTTAGTTTCCCCTTCCTCTTCATAAAACAGGATTTGCCCCTTCTGATATTCATAAGGTGCTTGCAGGGCCTCATATAGCCAGGTTCCATTTAATTTTTCATCCAAAGAGGAGGCCTGAACCGCTGAAGCCGATAGAACAAACAAAAGCAATGCAGTAATATTGGTAAGCGCTTTCATAATTGCAAAGTTTTAAAGTTTAACAATGAAGCAAATATACCCGTACTTTACTTATTTTAAAAATGAATTTTACTTTTCCTGCAAATCTCCTTATCTTTAAAAATTGAAACTCAATCATTCAACATGGAAAAGTACCTACTCCACCTCATTCCGGAAAACAACCGGGTGATTATCCCCAACTTCGGGGCTTTTATTGTATCGCGTGATGCGGGAATTACCATACTCTTTAATAACTTTCTCAGCTTTAACGACGGCTTGCTTATTGGCCATGTGAGTGAGGCAGAGAGCATTGACACTGCCAAAGCCAACGAAAGAGTTTCTGAATACGTAAACCATATAAGGCAACAATTAGAAGAGAAAGGTGAATATACCATTCCCGGTTTGGGGAGTTTCACAAGGGATAAAAGCGGTATTTTAAGATTTTCGCAAGACCCAGAGGTTGCCCAATTATTTGCTGATGAGGATACTCAATCGATAGGGGATGAGGCTGCACTTTTAGACATCGACAGCAGTGACGAGGCAGATCCGGAAATCCCCGACCCTGCAGAACAGACATTTCCCACCGCTTCGGAAACCGTTAAAGATGAACCCTTGCTGACACTGGATGCCAATGAACCTGAAATGGAAACAGCATCGGACAAGTCTCCGGCTACCCCGGAAGAACCGATCGTAATACCTCCACCACCCATTAAGGCCAGTATTCGACCGCTAACTCCCGAGCGACCCCGGCAACATTTCGGATTCCCACCCTGGGCCATTGGATTATTGGTTATGATTCCTCTTATTTTTGTATTGCTCTATTTCCTTTTATGGAGTGGCCCCTCAGGCGATACGCAAATGGCTCAGCTTCCCGCTGTGGCGGATACAATGCCATCAAAAACAGATGCCGACAGCGTCCCACTTTCCACATCAGGAACCGAAGCAGGGAAAGAGAGTCCACAGGCAGCGGACAAAGAGCCTAACAAGGCCCAAACAATTACAGCCACTTCTGCCGCCGCAAAAAACAATGTGCAGGCCAGAGCTACCCTTAAACCTTATCACATTATTGCGGGCAGCTTTAAAAGTGAAGCCAACGCGCACAAAAGAGCAGCTGCCCTGAAGGCCAGAGGTTTTAATGAAGCTACCTCCTTTAACAACAACGAAATGTACGTGGTGAGTATTTTAACATTTAACACGCTCAGAGAAGCACAGGTAGCACAGGAGGAGGTTTTGAACCGACATAAGATTGAAAGCTGGATTTTACGAAAAAAATAATCAGATTAATGCTTCTGTTTTCTGCCCTGACAATTTTTGCCGTTGGTGGTTATACCATCCTCCTTCTGCTTCTGATAAAGGGGTGGAACAGATTACCCGAAAGCACTCCTGGGATAAGGGGACAACACACTGTATTTGTGTCGGCCATTGTGCCCTTTCGCAACGAAGAGCTTCATCTGCCAAATCTACTGCAATGCTTTGACCAGCAAAACTATTCATTTCACCACCTGGAGGTGATTTTAGCTAACGACCATTCCCTTGACAACGGCCCGCCATGGGTGAAAGAACAGATGAAAAGCCGCCCCTGGCTAAAGATGGTTCATGCGCAGGAAAAGGGGAAAAAGCAGGCGCTTCGAACCGCTATTACAAGTGCCACGGGAGAATTAATTATAACCACCGATGCCGATTGCAGCTTTGGGAAAGGATGGATAAAGAGCCATACAGAAACCTACCTGAAAGAGAATTCTGATCTTATTGTGGCACCGGTAAGCATGGAGGGTGGTAAGGCGCTTTCATCCGGTTTTCAAAAATTGGATTACCTGGCCCTTCAGATGACTACCGTCGGAGCCATCGGCCTAAAACGCCCGGTGATTTGCAGTGGAGCCAACCTGTCATTCCGAAAAACGGCCTGGATAACCGCTTCCCAATCAATGGCGGGCGAAAACTTCCTCTCTGGTGACGACGTTTTTCTGCTACATGCCATGAAAAAGGGAGCTTTCAAAACCACCTATCTTAAGTCAACCTCATCGATTGTTAAAACCGTACCTGCTCCCTCACTTCCTGATTTTATTCTTCAACGGGCCCGATGGGGGGGTAAAAGCAAAGCCTATCGCGATACCGCCACCATAGGAATAGCTCTGCTGGTATTTTCGGTTAATCTCCTGCTGGTAACGCTTCTCATTGCAGCGATCTGGCACCCCTTCCTCTTATGGTTCTGGGCCCCGGCAATCTCGATAAAAGCAATTGCCGACTGGCAACTGTTACGTCGGGGCAACCGCTTTTTTTCGGTTCCTCTTTCGTTCTACTCCTTCATTCCCTTCTCCTTAATCTATCCCTTTTATGTAGTGGTTGCCGCACTGGCAGGTCTTATGCTGCCGGTTACCTGGAAAGGACGAAAAGCCGATGCCTTCAAAGCCTCTTCAACCACCTGAAGCCTCTCACCAGCAGAAATTGAAGGGTGAGTGCAAAAATAATAGCAGCCCCACCGGGAATTTCCAGCCAGGAAGCTATAAGCAGACCGGCCACAGAACCTGTAATTCCGTAAATTGCCGATCCTAAAATAATGCCTTTAAAATGGTTGGAGTAAAGCATTGCAGTATTCTGCGGAATGGTAAATAAACTAAGCACCAATATAATACCCATAGTGCGTATGCTCAAAACAATGGCCACTGCAATAAAAACCGACATGATGTTGCGCATGAGTGCGACAGGCAGCTTTTTGGTTTTAGCAAACTCCGGATCGAAGGCAGTGTAAATTATGGGACGAAGAAAAAGAGTAAAAAAGAGCAAAGTAATTAACAATACAATACCTAAAATCCAGAGATCCACCGCACCCACCGACAGGATACTGCCAAACAAAAAGCTCATAAGGTTGGGTGTATAACCCGGCGTTAAAAACACGAAGATAATACCAATGGCCATCCCCAAAGACCATAATATAGCAATGGCGCTGTCCTCTCTTACCTTGCCCTTAGATGAAATCCACTCGATGCCCAGAGCAGTGGCAACCGCAAAAACGGCAGCACCAAAAAAGGGGTTTAATCCAAAATAGTAGGCCATTCCAATGCCGCCAAATGAGGCGTGCGTGATACCGCCTCCAATGAATACAATCTTTCGGCTTACAATATAAGTCCCTATCATAGAAGCCAGCAGACTGGTAAGAATAGCAGCTGCCAGTGCATTTTGAAAAAATCGATATTGGAAAAGCAGAAAGAAGTCGTCCATTACGAATGTTTTTTTAATACCCTGTGGGGAATGGGTCCATGGGCTATAAGATCGATGGGGCAATTGTAAACCTTAAGAATTTCATCGGTTAATACATTGCCATGATGGTAGTGCAGTGTACCATTTACACAGGCAATGGTCTTTACTATTGACGATATAATTCCAATATCGTGAGAGATAAGAAAAATAGCCATCTCTTCGTTATACTTTTTAAGCAACTCATATAATTCTCTTTCAAAATTCTTATCCACGTAGGCGTTAGGTTCATCCAACACCAATAGTTGAGGCGAATTAATGAGCGCCCGGCACAGCAGCACCCGCTGAATCTGCCCGCCCGAAAGCTTCCCTATCGACCGGTTGGCCAGCCCCTTTAAGCCGGTGTCGTTCATCAGGCGTTCTATTTTTTTTACAGCCTCCCTGGGAACACCCAGCCCGAACGAACGCGGCAGCTTAAGTCCCGACAATATCACCTCTTTAACACTGATGGGAAAAGAGAGATCGATTTGGGAGGCCTGCGGCAGATACCCTATGGAAACCGGTCCTGAGGGCTGAAGCACCTGTCCGGTAAAAGGCTGAAGTATTCCCAGCAACACCTTCGACAACGTAGTTTTTCCGCCACCATTGGGCCCGATAACGCCAATAAAGTCATTGGGATAGATATCCAGGTTTACATCCTCCAGTACTGATGAACCATCATAGCCGGCGTTTATATTTTTAAGTGAAATTAAGGGAGTGTTCATGAGTACTCTAATTCAAAAAATCCAATAATTATCCACCGTCATGAGGATGCATCAATCAGGCATCCTTTTCATTCCCAAACCAGGTTTTGATTTGGTCTATCATCTTTCTAAAAGCAGGGTCCTGACATCTCCTATAACTTGCACTCTCAACAATCTCTTTGTAAATGGAAGATGATCGGGGCGTATTACACTTCCTTAAAGCAGCTTCAAACGCCTCTTTAGGTTTATGAGGCTTATGGGCATCTGTCTCTTTCCACCTGTTTTGATGCAGCCATTCATAAATGTCAATATCAGCATCCCATCCAATAGCCTCTCTTATCCTCCTCTCATTTACCCATATCCAGTTCTCAAGTTCGGGTTGAATAGCTATGGCACACGCCCGATTATTCCAACCCGATTGAAACAATTTCCTTTCTATATCAGTCTCTATCCTGATTCTTGTCTTCTTCTCCCTGCCACAACCCGAATGGTCAAGTATAACCATCGCTTTGTCATATTTGTCGGCAAGAGGACGTAATGTTTCATCTGCCTCGTTATATATCCCCGGATCTCGATGAAGATGGATGATAGAATCAAAAGAGAATTCTTTTAATCTTTCAATCCTAGGGATACGGGGAAGCAGCCCCTGAATAAGGAACTGCATATTTTTGTCTGCTACTAGAACTATTAAATCTTTCATATTATCCCAATATCCCGCTGGCATATAAAACCGACAGATTGGTCTCGCCCCGCCAGTCCTTTAGCGCGGGATGTTCTGAACCCCTGATAATATCCGTAACCCCTTCCTTTGTTTTGGCAAAGCATAAAACTTCTTTAGATTTCACAAGGCTTAATATCACTGTGGAATGAGTTGCGAGCATAATTTGGGCATTATAAACTGAAGAAAGCGACTGATAAACAGTTTCAACTGCTTTTGGATGAATTCCATTTTCTGGTTCTTCTATCAAATAAACTCCGGTGAAATCGGCCAAATATGCAGGTAAGGTTAGTGCCAGAAGGCGCAATGTACCATCAGAAACCAGCCAACTTGGCACGCGGATGCCCTCTTCATAAAGAATTCTTAGATACATGTGCCTATCATCTTCACGCTCAATGGTATCGATATCTATTATATCCGGGAGTGCAGATTTTATATGATTTATCCATTTTCTGTATTGCTTCTCGCTTTTCTTTAACTCATTAATTATCCAGGGTAGATTAGAACCATCGGTTTTAAACTTTTTAGTCTGTCCGGGTGGACTCGCTTCACGAATACTCAGGCTATCTAACATAAATATTTGTACACCATCAAATAAAAATCCTTTTAACCAGGTAGCTGCGGGGAACTTTGTTTCATCGGCGGGTAGATTTGCCAAAGCAGACCGCTTTATTCCTAATTTAAACGAGGGAAGCCAGCCCTTCCCGGATGTTTTATAGTTCTCATCATAAAAATTATCATTCCCTTCCGGTTTTTTACGAATCACAAGCTGATAAGAGGTACCAGATTTACCAGGATAACGGTTGTTTAAAATAGTTTTCGGATTCTCATTAAATTCCGGAAAAAGTAGTTGCTGTTTGAGCGGCAGAATTGTTGCTTCCTGAATAAGCTTTGAATTCAGAAGTATCACCTTCTCTTCTTTTATAGCATGTTCACTTGTTTCATCGCTTAAGCCAAAACGCATCTCGTATCGAATTAAATCAAACCGATTTTCAAGGTCTTTCCTGATTGCAGCTGGAAGGTTTACCTCCAGTGCAAGCTCAATATCTCCACCTTTTGAAGAAAAAGTAAGATCGGTATAATTGGCCGAGCGATTTTGTATGGCGTCATCAATCCCATACTTAACAATATCAGAAAGGAAGCTGACTACATCCATAAAAGTTGTTTTTCCGCTTGCATTTGGTCCTACCAACACGTGGAAACCATCCAACGTCTGATCAATATATTTAAGCGACTTGTAATTCTTAGCTTCGATTCTTCTAATCATATTTCGTGATTTTAAAATCCCGGGCACCTATTATTTCAAGTATTCATCAAGCAACCCTGTAAGCTGATCCATCTCATCCAGCCAGTTGTATTGCAAGGGATTAATTTCTACAATCTTTGTGCCGGTAGCCTCACTCACCAGTCGGGCATTTCGCTTATCAAACTCGGCCTGAATGAACAGGACTCGTATCTTCTCTTCATTTGCCTTGTCTATCAGTCGTTTTAAGCCTCCGGGCGACGGCTCCTTACCTTCAAATTCGATGGAGAGTTGTTCAAGACCATAGTCGCGCGCCAGATAGGTGAGCGCAGGATGGAAAATCATAAACTTACGGTGCGACACTCCATCGATGACATTCTGCAAAGCTTTGTCGCGCATCTCAACCTCATTCACAAATTGATGAAAATTGTTGTTTATGGTATCGGCCAGCGCAGGCCAGGCAGTAATTAACGCGTCTCTTAAAGCCGGTAAAAATCGAAGCACCTCTTTGGGCGACATCCAGATATGCGGGTCAATACCACCTACGTGCACATGGTCGCCATGCTCAATGTTATCTCCCTTTATAAGCAACAGCCCCTCCGAGAGGTTTACAACCTTCATCTGTGGATTCAACTCCTCTAAACGCTCCATCCAGCTCAGCTCGAATCCCAGATAACCGGTTTGCAAATAGAGCTGCGCATCGGAGAGCTCTCTTACCTGACCGGGCGTTGGGGAATAAGTTTCCGGACTGGCTCCGGGCGGAACCATCACGCTCACCTTAACGGTGCCGCCGGTGAGCCGATCTGCGAAAAATTTAAAGGGCGTGATGGAGACTACGGCTGTGGACTGCTCTTTACCACTCCTTTTTAATCTGCAACCCCCTATCAATAAAATCAACGATAGAAAAAGGGAGAGCAGGAAGAATCTGGTTAAGGGCAGATGAAAAATGTGCCACTTCGCGGACTTATTCATTGCTAAGGTTTTAATTGAAAAAGTTAAATAATTTGAGAGACCCTCACGCTATCTGATTATTGGAACGCTCCAGTTCCTGCCACATCAAATCCTTTAATTCGGTGAGTCCCTGTTGAGTGACCGATGAAATAAATACATAAGGAATATCGGGCAAATCCTCCTCAATCTCATGTTTAAGCTCATCATCAATCATATCAGATTTCGAGATGGCCAATAGCCTCTGTTTGTCCAACAGCTCCGGATTAAACTGACCCAGCTCATTTAAAAGAATAAGATACTCTTTATGAATGCTTTCGCTATCGGCAGGTACTATAAAGAGCAGGATGGCATTGCGCTCAATATGCCTTAAAAACCGGAGGCCCAGTCCGCGACCTTCGTGTGCGCCTTCAATAATACCCGGAATATCAGCCATTACAAAGGAACGATGATCGCGATACGAGACAATACCCAGATTGGGAACCAAAGTGGTAAAAGGATAATCGGCAATCTCCGGTTTGGCAGCGCTCACCACCGATAGAAGAGTAGATTTTCCGGCATTGGGGAACCCTACCAATCCCACATCGGCAAGCACCTTAAGCTCAAGAATCAAAGTCATTTCTACTTCGGGCTCACCCGGTTGAGCATAGCGCGGGGTTTGATTGGTGGCCGATTTAAAGTGGGTATTGCCAAGGCCGCCACGCCCGCCTTTAATCAACACCACCTCTTCACCGTCGCGGGTTATCTCAAACATGGTCTCTCCGGTGTCGGCATTAATGGCTACTGTGCCCAGGGGCACCTCAATGTATTTATCTTCGCCCGAAGCCCCGCTTGAACCCTGTTTTCCGCCTGAACCGCCATGACCAGCGAAAATATGACGCTGGTAGCGAAGATGAATAAGCGTCCACAAATTGCTGCTGCCCTTTAAAATAATATGTCCGCCACGGCCGCCATCGCCTCCATCGGGGCCACCCTTGGCCACAAACTTTTCACGTCGTAAATGGCGTGAGCCGGGGCCTCCACGTCCGGAGCGACAAAAAATTTTTACATAATCAACAAAATTAGACCCTGACATAATGGTAAATTAGTGATGTTTTCGATATCTGAAGCCGGCCACTTCAGCAAATCCTGCTACTTCATCTTTGTCAAACGCTTATGCAGCACAGCATCTATGGCTGTTTGCAGGCGTGCAAATATCTCATCCTCCGAGCCGATACCCTTAACAGATCGGTAAACACCTCTGTTCTTATAAAAATCTATAACAGGAGCAGTGACTTGATTATAAATCATAATACGTTCCGCAATGGTATCACCATTATCGTCGGTACGGCCGGAAGTTTTGCCTCTATTCAACAAACGCTTAATAAGCTCTTCATCATCCACCTCCAGATTCAACATAATATCCACCCGATCACCATTTTGAGCAAGCATCTGTTCCAAAGCTTCCGCCTGGTTAGCAGTGCGCGGAAATCCATCCAAAATTATGCCTTTAGCACCACTACAACTCTTCAGCTTTTGGGTAAGCATACCCAAAATAATATTGTCGGGAACCAATCGACCTTTGTCAATTTGCTCTTTGGCGATAACCCCCAGAGGGGTGCCGCTTTTCATTTCACTTCGTAACATCTCTCCGGTAGAGATATGTTCCAGGCCATAAGCCTCCATAACCTTCTTGCTCTGAGTCCCTTTCCCGGATCCCGGGGGACCAAAAATTATTAGATTCAGCATTTCTTTAACTGGCGGATTATTCAACAACGCTGTAAATATCGGGCAGGTTGCGACCATAACCATCATAATCCAGCCCATATCCTACAATAAATTTGTTGGGAATCTCCATCCCCACATAATCTAACTTTACGGAATGGGTGCAGGCATCGGGCTTAAATAAAAGTGTAGCAACTTTTATTTTACGAGGACCCTTCTCCTGTAATTGCTTTATGGTATTACTCAGGGTAATGCCTGTATCTACGATGTCCTCCAGCAGCACAACCGTACGGTCTTTAAGGTCTTCAGTCAAGCCAAACAACTGTTTTACCTCACCACTGGTTCCCATCCCATGATAGGAGGAAATCTTCACAAAACTTATCTGACATGGAAACTCAATCAGTTTCAATAAATCTGCCGAAAACATAAAAGACCCGTTTAAAACGCTCACCATCAACGGGTTTTCCTCTTTTAATTCGTTGTTCATTTTATCCGCAATCCTCCACAGTGCCCGCTTAATGTCACTTGCAGGTATGGAAAGCTGAAATTCTTTATCTAAAAGGTGAATGCGTTTCATGAGGATGTTTTTGGGAGTCTATACCTGCAAAAGTATAAAAAATTGAACATACAGGTGTGTTTTTAGGTTAAGATACTTAGATTTGTCAAAAGACACCAGTCACAATAGGATTTAATAGGATTTAAAACATAAAGTTTATGAATGCGAAAGTCAGCATTATCATGGGCAGCACCTCCGATTTGGGGGTGATGGAAAGAGCAGCCAAAGTATTGAACGATTTTCAGATTCCCTTTGAGATGCATGCACTTTCGGCACATCGAACTCCCCACCAGGTGATGTCGTTTGCACAAGAGGCCTACGATAAGGGTATCAGAGTAATTATTGCCGGTGCCGGCGGGGCGGCCCATCTGCCCGGTGTGATAGCCGCCCTTACCCCCCTTCCGGTAATTGGAGTGCCTATAAAGGCCTCCATCTCCATTGATGGATGGGACTCCATCCTCTCCATTCTACAAATGCCCCCCGGCATTCCGGTAGCAACGGTTGGTCTGGACGGCGCGCAGAATGCAGGCATCCTGGCCGCTCAAATTCTGGCTACCGGTGAACCCGAAACCTACAAAAAAGTGAAAGAATTTAAGGAGGGGCTCTCTCAAAAGATAGAAACAGCCAACAAGGAGCTTGAAAAAATAAAGTTTAATTTTAAAACCAACTGATAATTGAAGCCCGATTACGCCCAATTCAGAACCGACTACCACCGTCTTACTCTGTCACTCAACGAGCTGAATGCCAACCCGCTTCAACAACTAAACAGCTGGCTAAAAGCGGCCATTGACATGCAACACCCTGAAGCTACGGCCATTGCCTTGGGCACCGTAACCTCAAAAGGTCAGCCGCAGGTGCGCATGGTACTGGCAAAAGATATATCGGAGCAGGGAGTGAGCTTTTTCACCAATTACAACAGCCCAAAAGGTCAACAGTTGGCAGAGAACCCGTTGGCGGCTATTACGTTCTTCTGGATGTTTATGGAGCGCCAGGTGAGATTGGAGGGAGCCGTTGAGAAACTGCCGCCTGCTGTGTCGGATGCTTATTTTGCCACCCGCCCGCGTGAGAGCCAGATTGGGGCCTGGGCATCACCTCAAAGCGAAGAGGTAAAATCGCACCAGCAGTTGGAAAAATGGGTTCAGGAAATGGAAGAGCACTTTAAGGGACAACCTGTGCCTCGCCCTCCCCACTGGGGCGGTTATATTTTAAAGCCTCAAAGGGTAGAATTCTGGCAGGGCCGCCCCGGGCGCATGCATGACCGATTTGAGTATATTAAGACAGAAGGTGGTTGGGATATTAGGCGGTTAGCGCCATGAGGCAAGCCTATTTATTGAATCCGGATTTTATTCTCATTCTTTATCGAATCGGCTGCGAAAAGCAGGCAGGCCTTAATATCTTCCCTTGTAATTTTCGAATAAGCCTCAATCAGGTCATCCATTGTGTCGCCGGAAGCCAGCTTCTCAAGTATTAAATCAACGGGTATTCTTGTATTCATTACAACAGGTTTACCATAGAGCTTTTTAGGATTTGACTCAATATGTAATGTCCAGTCGACCATAGTAAAATATTTATGAGTTATAAACTCAGTGCTTTTTATAGACTTCAGCAAATCATTTTGTAAACCCGCCTCTGCGAAGTTCAGTTTCCACAAGGAACAAAGGAACATGGCCGTGAGTATTCACTGCGTTAGCCTGCCAAACAACTCTTCGAGGGACGTCTGCTCCCGGTTCATGGTGAGCACCACCAAATTGTTCTCCACAGCCAAACGGAAAAGCGCGGGCCTTACATCCACATCCTCTCCGGAGGTTACCTGCCATCCATTTTCGTGGGCCTTTACTTTTGACACACCCGGGATGGCATAGATTTTTTCGGGCGGCACCGGTCGGTCATATTCCACAAAAAACCTTTGGCCGGCATCACCCCCGCCAAATTCCATCTCGCTGAGGTTTCCATCGGCAACCACCTTCCCTCGGTTGATAACAATTACCCTTTCGCAAATGGCGCGCACCTCCTGCATAATATGCGTGGAGAGCAACACCGTTTTTTCCTGCCCAATATGGCTGATGAGCTGTCGTACCTCCACAATTTGATTGGGATCGAGACCCGTGGTAGGTTCATCCAGCACCAGCACTTCGGGGTTGGGCAACAATGCCTGGGCCAGCCCCACACGTTGCCGGTACCCTTTCGACAATGCCCCGATTATTTTGTGCCGTTCAGTAACCAGACCGGTGAGTTCGATCATCTGTTCCACCCTCTCTTTTCGGTTGGCAAGTTTATAAAGTGAAGCAACAAACAGCAGATACTCGGTGACATACATATCAGGGTAGAGCGGATTGTTTTCGGGCAGATAGCCCAGACGCCGATGAACCTCTATTTGGTTGCCCTCCACGCTAATCCCACAAACTTCTACACTGCCCGAAGAGGCAGACAGATAACCGGTAATAATCTTCATCATGGTGGACTTACCGGCCCCGTTGGGGCCCAGAAAACCCACTACCCCTCCCACCGGAATGCTGAAGCTGACCTCATCCAACGCTTTTTGGCGACCGAAAAATTTGTCAACATTTGATACCTTTATCGACATTTTAAGAAATTATTTGACCCAAAGTTATTAATTAGCGGCTAACTTTGTATGCTCCAACTCAAATATCCATGGAAGAGAATATAAGCTTACCGTTTTGTAAATCGTTGTTTCAATACCAACGGAATAAAACCACTCCGGTAAGGGTGGGTACCCTCACCATTGGCGGGGGTGCACCTGTTAGTATCCAGTCCATGACCACCACCAGCACCCTGGAGACGGAAGCAACTGCTAATCAGATTATCCGTATCGTGGAAACCGGAGGTGAGCTGGTGCGCATTACCACCCAGGGACGCAGAGAGGCAGAAAACCTGAAGGCCATTAAAACGTTGTTGCGGACTAAAGGCTGCGACGTACCTCTGGCTGCTGACGTACATTTTAACCCCAATGCGGCAGAGGTGGCAGCCACACTGGTGGAAAAAGTTCGGATTAATCCGGGCAACTTCGTAGGAGGGGCCAAGAAATTCAGACACATTGAGGCCACCGCCGAAGAAGAGGCTGCCGAAGTACAACTGATACGCGACCGGCTGATACCGCTCATCCATCTCTGCAAAAAACAGGGAACCGCCATTCGCATCGGCACCAATCATGGCAGCCTCTCCGACCGCATTATGTCGCGCTATGGCGATACGCCCCAAGGCATGGTTCAATCCTGCATGGAGTATCTGCGCATTTGCTGCGAAGAAGATTTCCACGACATCGTGTTAAGCATTAAGTCAAGCAACACACGGGTGATGGTACACACAGTAAGACTTTTGGTAGCCACCATGCGCCGGGAGGGCATGCACTACCCGCTGCACCTGGGCGTTACCGAAGCAGGCAGCGGTGAGGATGGCCGTTTGAAATCGGTGGTGGGAATAGGCGCTTTGTTGGCCGACGGGATAGGTGATACCATAAGAGTGTCGCTCACGGAAGCCCCTGAAATGGAGATCCCCGTAGCACGGAAACTCGTTGATTATATGGCGCAACGACAAAATCACCCAACCATTCCGCCTGTCGATGCTGCTAATTACTATCCTTATGAATATCATAAAAGAGTCTCCCATCCTGTACTCCATGTAGGGGGAGAACAGCCTGCGACAGTTTTAACAGACCTGCGCGGAAGGGTGACATTTGCACCCCCACTGGAAACGCCGGACCTGGTACTCTGCGAAAGCTCCGGGCAGATATTACCCGATCATTGGAAGGAAATCATCAGGGTGCTTCCTTTCAAAGAAACAGATACAGCGCAAATGACCGGCGTTGTTCCATTTTTCGATACACACGAACACAAGGAATGGTTACGATTTAAAGGGACCTGCCTGCTGCAGATAAGCCATCCACAACTTACACAAGAAGTGCTGGCAGAGTTGAAGAGAAAACGGGATACCATTCTCTTGCTTAGCACCCAAAACATTAACGCAACAGCAGAACAGCGCGCATCTTTTCTGATGCTCGAGAAGGAAGGTCTGACCCACCCGGTAATTGTTAACAGGAGCTACCAGGAGACCAGTCATGAGAGCCTGCAGGTGAAAGCAGGGGCCGATACCGGGCTCCTGTTCTTAGATGGTTTTGGCGATGGCATCTGCATCACCGCTCCTCATCATAGCGTATCCAAAATCACAACGCTTCAGTTTGGTATCCTGCAGGCAGCAAGAGTGCGTTTCTCCAAAACTGAATACATCTCCTGCCCGGGTTGCGGTCGCACCCTGTTCGACCTGCAAAAAACCACGGCAGAGGTTCAGGCTAAAACAGCCCATCTAAAAAACCTTAAAATTGCTATTATGGGCTGCATCGTTAATGGCATAGGCGAAATGGCCGATGCCGACTACGGTTATGTGGGGGCCGGAGCAGGACGCATTTCACTCTACCGCAACCGTGAGCTGGTGAAACGAAACATCCCACAGGCCAATGCAGTGGAGGAACTGGTGCAACTAATTAAAGAACATGGCGATTGGACAGAAGCAAAAGATCAAATAATAAACCAGTAAGGTAGAGTTTTTTTGCATCACGAAGCATTATTTATTAAATTGCAGCACACATTAAAAAAAATTTATCCCCTCAACTCCTACTCATGAGAAGATTTTTTACTCTGTTATTCTGTATGATCCCGGCGATCTCCTTCCCGGCTGAACTGGAACTTGAAGGCACCTTTCAGGGCGAAAATTTATACGTGAAGAATCCCTTCGCCTCCACCGGCGTTGGCTTTTGCGTATATGAGGTTACCGTAAACGGCGTTACCACTACCGATGAGATCAACTCCAGTGCTTTTGAGGTTGATTTTGCTGTTTTCCGGTTTACACCAGGCGACGCGGTTCGTGTAAATATACGCTACAAGGAGGGATGTAAGCCGTCGATTATTAACCCCGAGGTAATTGCCCCCCGTGCCACTTTTAAAACGGCTGACATTTCGATGGACAACGATGAGCTGTCGTGGGTTACCACCAATGAGGCGGGCTCGCTGCGATTTGTAATTGAGCAGTTTAGATGGAATAAATGGGTGAAAGTAGGTGAGGTACAAGGTGTAGGTACACCGGGAAAGCACAACTATAATTTTACTGTTCGTCTTCATTCAGGTGAAAACCGCTTTAGAGTAAAACAGTCCGACTATCGCCGCCAACAACAATTTTCGCCCGAAGTTACTGTGTTATCTGATAAACCGGAGGTGATACTGGCCTCGGAAAAAGTGGGTGACGAAATCATCTTTTCCGCACCCACCCTTTTTGAAATTTACGACAGTTATGGCCGCATCGTGTTTAAGGGCTATGGCGAAAAGGCCGGCATGAAAGGACTGAACAGTGGAACCTACTATCTCAACTATGGGAATAAGATGACGCGCATCACCAAAAGGTAACTTTCATGGTGCCTTACTCAACTGAGGTTTAGCCTGCCCCCTATTAATCTTAAACATGAGCAACTATCTGTTAATTTCAGCAGCCACTTCTACAGGAGGCTTTGTCTCTGGTATTTTTCTTATTCAAAGATAGATGAGAATTCTCCTTTTTGCTCTTCTGCTGGTCTCTGTTTCAGCATGCGATCCCTTTCATACACGCCTCACCCAACAGGATGTCGTCTATTTCACCTCCAATAAAACAAACCCTCCGGTTTCTAAGACGGCCGACACACTAAAGCTTATGACCTGGAATATCAAATTTGGCGGCGGGCGCATCGACTTCTTTTTTGATTGCCACGGCGATCGGGAGCTGATGGACTCTGCAGAGGTTTTGCATAACCTGAAAGGTGTCGCGGAACTTATCAACCGGCTCTCTCCCGACATTCTTTTTTTGCAGGAGGTGGACATCAACAGCAAACGCAGTGCCTTTATCAATCAGGTGCAATGGTTGCTGAACCACACTACCCTGAACCATGCGGTTTATGCACCCCAATGGCGGGCTGATTACATTCCCTCCCATAGACTGGGGAGAATGAATTCGGGCAATGCCATCCTTTCTGTCGCTCCTTTAAAAGATGCCCAACGAATCGCTCTGCCACTCATCAGCGAACAAAATTTTGTGGTGCGCTATTTTTATTTAAGGCGTAACCTGCTGCATACCCAAACAATCCTCAACGGCAAAACCATCGACCTGCTGAATACCCATCTCTCAGCCTATGCCCAAGATGGCACCAAAAAGAAACAGATAAACATCATTGCCGGTTACCTCGATTCGCTTTCACAAATGAGCAGGCCATTCATCCTGGGTGGTGATTTTAATGCGCTTCCCCCGGGAACGAAGAAAACAGCTAAGTTCCCCGACTCAGCCTGCATTGGCGGTGACTTTGAAGCGGATGACTATTCAGCAGAAACTGACTGGATGGCTGTCCTTTACGACCGCTATTATACAGCAGTTCCGCTTGAAAATTACCGAAACAACAATGCCCCCTATTTCACGCATACCACCGATAAAGATGGTTTTTGGAACCGTAAGCTGGATTATATTTTCAGCAATCGCCCATTTGTGGCAGGCAGCGATACTACCTGGCAATCGCAGCAACATGGAGGATTTGATACAATGGGGCTGTCGGACCATTGTCCGGTGGGGGTTAGTTGGTGATTCCTTGGTGGCTAATATCATTCCCATCGCTCTTATCAAAACCCTTCTCAAAGGATTAAACCTACTGATTTAGTTCTCTTTCTGCAATAAAAATGGTAATTTCGTACCCTGAAAACTCATACTTCAAAAATAATAAATATATTATGACAGATAAATCGAATCACCCGTTGTTTAATGACTTTCCCCCCGTTTCTACCGGGGAATGGATGGAGGTTGTGACGAGGGACCTGAAAGGAGGGGACTTTGAAAAAAAACTTGTTTGGAAAACCAACGAGGGCCTGAAGGTGCGCCCGTTTTACCGCGAAGAAGACCTTAACGATCTGGAGTATCTGAATACCCTTCCCGGTGAGTTCCCATACGTGCGTGGAACAAAAACAGACAACAGGTGGCTGGTACGACAAAACATAGTGGTTACCAATGCTGCCAAAGCGAATAAAAAAGCATTGGAATTACTTACCAAAGGCATCGACTCGTTGGGATTCATCATTGAGGACGAGAAGTTCATAACCAAAGAGGACATCTCTGCACTGCTGAAAAACATCCTTTCCAACGATGTGGAACTGAACTTTTCAACTGCCCATGGCAACAAAAAGCTCTTTAAACTGCTGGTAGAAGAATTTAGCCTCCAAAACCGGGATTTAAAGCAGGTGAAGGGATCGCTTAACTTTGATCCACTGGGCCATCTCACCACCAGGGGAGAGTTGTCTGCTCCTGTTGAAAAGTTGATGGACGAGGCCGCCGGACTGGCAGGTGAAAAGAAAGCCATTCCAGGATTTCAAACGCTCACTGTAAATGCCGTTCACTTTAACAACGCGGGTGCTACCATCGTTCAGGAACTGGCCTTTGGCCTGGCTATGGGTAACGAGTACCTGGCGCAAATTACCGGTCGTGACCAAAGTATCAATGCTGCCGCACAAAACATTCGTTTCAATTTTGGCGTTGGAGGCAACTACTTTATGGAAATTGCCAAACTGCGGGCTGCCCGCCTGTTATGGGCCAATATAGTGCAAGCCTATAACCCCGCTGGCAACGAGGTGAAAAAAATGTACATTCATTGCGAAACCTCCGAATGGAACAAAACCATTTACGATGCTTATGTGAATATGCTGCGTACCCAAACCGAGGCCATGAGCGCCACCCTTGGCGGCACAAATTCCCTTACCGTGGACCCCTTCGATAAAGTATTTCGTGAGCCCAATGATTTTAGTGAGCGCATCGCACGCAACCAGCAACTGCTGCTGAAAGAGGAGGCGTACTTTAGTATGGTTTCCGACCCGGGTGCAGGCAGCTACTACATCGAAAACCTGACCGACAGCATTGCCAATGAGGCATGGAAACTCTTTCTGGAAGTGGAAGGAAAAGGCGGTTACGTGGAGGCCCTGAAAGAGGGATTTATTCAGGCACAGGTGAAAGAGGCTTCGGACAAACGTAAAAAAGACCTTGCGCAACGGAAGGACATCCTGCTGGGAACCAACCAATATCCCAACAACCTGGAATCAGCATCAGCTCAGATATCTGAAGACAAAGCATTTACCAATACCCGGGAGGGTTCGCTGGTAGAGCCTATACAGCTTTTCCGGGGTGCCGAAGAGTTTGAGAAGCTCCGCCTGGCCACCGAAAGAGCAAAGAAACGGCCCAAAGTATTTATGCTTACCTACGGCAATCTGGCCATGCGACTGGCCCGCTCCCAATTCTCGGGCAATTTCTTTGGCTGTGCCGGTTATGAGATTATTGATAACCTGGGATTTGACACCATTGAAGCCGGGGTAGAAGCCGCCAAAAAGGCTGAAGCCGACATCGTGGTGCTCTGCTCCTCCGACGATGCATATGCCGAAATAGCTCCCGCAGCTCATAAGGCCCTCAATGGAGACGCCATTCTGGTGATAGCCGGAGCTCCCGCCTCTGCCGAAGAGCTAAAAACCAAGGGTATTGAGCACTTTATTAATGTACGAAGCAATTTGCTGGAGACTTTGCAGAGATTTAATGAATTATTAAATATAAGGTGATCAGATAAATATTTCCCCTTATTACCCCCAACCCCCCAAGGGGTTTTAAATGAGCAAAAGAGGGCTAAAGCCCCCCTTGGGGGGTTGGGGGTAGCGGAGAGAAAGATTTATCTAATCATCTAATAGCCGAAATCAATGATAACATAACACCAAACATATGAGACCAGATTTTTCAAAAATAACTTATAAAACAGACCCCACGCGCATCGATGCGGCAGCCTGGGAGCAAAAGCACGGCATAAAAAAGGACTGGGTAACGCCAGAGCGCATTCCTGTAAAACGTGCCTACACCAAAGAAGATCTTGAGGGCATTGAGCATCTCAACTATGCTGCCGGTTTGCCCCCCTTCCTGCGCGGCCCTTACTCAACCATGTATGCCATGCGTCCGTGGACCATCCGCCAGTACGCGGGTTTCTCCACTGCTGAGGAGTCCAATGCCTTCTATCGCCGTAACCTGGCAGCCGGTCAAAAGGGCTTGTCGGTAGCCTTCGACCTGGCCACCCACCGCGGCTACGACTCCGACCACGAGCGGGTGGAAGGTGACGTGGGCAAAGCCGGTGTAGCCATCGACTCCATCCTCGACATGAAGGTACTTTTCGACGGTATTCCCCTGGATAAAATGTCGGTATCGATGACCATGAATGGAGCGGTTTTACCCATTATGGCCTTTTACATTGTAGCCGGGCTGGAGCAGGGCGCCAAACTGGAGGAACTCAACGGAACCATTCAGAACGACATCCTGAAAGAATTCATGGTGCGCAACACCTACATCTATCCTCCGAAATTTTCGATGCGTATCGTTGGCGATATTTTTGAGTACACCTCTAAGTACATGCCGCGCTTCAACAGCATCTCCATCTCGGGCTATCACATGCAGGAAGCTGGTGCTACTGCTGATCTTGAACTGGCCTACACACTGGCCGATGGATTGGAGTACCTTCGCACAGGAATCTCTACCGGTTTAAGTGTAGATGATTTCGCACCGCGTTTATCGTTCTTCTGGGCCATTGGCATGAATCACTTCATGGAAATTGCCAAGATGCGTGCAGCTCGTATGTTGTGGGCTAAAATTGTGAAACAGTTCAATCCTAAAAACCCCAAATCGCTGATGCTGCGTACCCACTCACAAACATCTGGGTGGTCGCTGCAGGAGCAGGACCCCTATAACAATGTAGGCCGCACCTGCGTAGAGGCCATGGCGGCAGCACTGGGTCACACCCAAAGTTTGCACACCAATGCTCTGGATGAGGCCATTGCACTGCCTACCGACTTTTCGGCACGCATTGCCCGTAACACGCAGATTTACATACAGGAGGAGACTAAGATTACCAAAGCGGTTGACCCCTGGGCAGGCTCCTATTACGTGGAGACGCTCACCAAAGAGCTGGCCGACAAAGCCTGGGCACATATCCAGGAAGTGGAAGAGATGGGCGGCATGGCCAAAGCCATCGAGACGGGACTTCCAAAGATGCGCATTGAAGAGGCCTCGGCACGTACCCAGGCCAAAATTGACAGCAAAAAACAGGTGATTGTAGGAAACAACCGCTACCGTCTCGAAAAAGAAGACCCCATCGACATTCTGGAGATCGACAACACCGCAGTGCGAAAGTCGCAAATCGAGCGTCTCGATATGCTGCGTGCCAAACGCAACGAACAAGAGGTTCAGGCCTCACTTGCCGCACTTACCAGGTGTGTGGAAACCGGTGAAGGCAACCTGCTGGAGCTGGCCGTGGATGCTGCCCAAAAGCGTGCTTCATTAGGTGAAATTTCTTATGCTTGTGAAAAAATTGTAGGTAGATATAAAGCTGTGATACGATCCATAAACGGAGTTTACTCCTCCGAAGCCGGCGACGACAATGAGTTTGAAAAAGCCCGCTCGCTGGCCAGACAATTTGCAGAGAAAGAGGGCCGCCAGCCCCGCATCATGATTGCCAAGATGGGCCAGGACGGACACGACCGCGGTGCCAAAGTGGTAGCCACCGGCTATGCCGACATCGGCTTCGACGTGGATATGGGACCTCTGTTCCAAACACCTGCCGAAGCTGCCCGTCAGGCCGTGGAGAACGATGTTCATGTGCTGGGGGTCTCTTCACTGGCTGCCGGTCATAAAACATTGGTTCCCCAAGTGATGACCGAACTGAAAAAGCTGGGCCGCGACGACATCATGGTCATCGCCGGTGGCGTTATCCCCAGCCAGGATTACCAGTTCCTATACGATGCCGGAGTGGTGGGTATCTTTGGACCTGGCTCCTCAGTCTCCACCGCTGCCATCGACATTTTAAATCTGTTGTTACAGAGTCACGAAGGGTGATTTTGACCCCTTACAGGTATAGAAACCTGTAAGGGGTCAAAATCCTTTCAGGGATTATCTATTTCCGAAAACAACATGCCGGAGCCTATTAAAATTGGATTGATCCTATCCGGAGGTGAATATTTGGGTTTTGCTCATGTGGCCGCTCTAAAGGGTATTGAGGAACTGAGCATTAAGGCCCAATATATTTCAGGTACCAGTGCCGGTGCTAAGGGCCCGGAATTCTGAGCGAAAGTTCAAGGATTGCCAGGTGTTGATCGCTCCTGAAAGGCTGGCTCGTTAAAGTATTCTATCCAATAAAAAACGGGGATGAGATTTTTCAGATTGGATATGAAGAGGCTAAAAAACAATTGAATGCCTCAGTCCTATAAAATTCATTTCATGTCTCAGCGCCTCAAAGTTTTTGCCGCCCTCACTGCTACCATGCTCTTCTGGGCCTTCTCCTTTGTATGGACTAAAGTGGCCTTTGAGGTGTTCACGCCGGTCTCTACCATCTGGCTAAGGCTCATCATCAGCACCTTGCTTATCTTCACCTATTTGTGGCTCACGGGTAGTTATCAGCCACTAAAGCGCGCCGACATAAAATGGCTGGTAACGCTCTCATTTTTTCAGCCTTTCCTCTATTTTTTAGGTGAGAGCTATGGCTTAAAGTTCGTCCCTTCCACCATGGGGGCCATACTGGTGAGCACCATTCCTCTATTTGCACCCATCCCGGGCGTGTTGTTTATGGGCGAGCGTTTCCCAATTATTAATCTGGCAGGTATCTTCATCTCGTTTGTAGGCGTAAGCCTTCTCCTTTTCGATAACGGCTTCAACTTAACGGCACCTGTGGAAGGAATAATGCTCATGTTTTTAGCGGTATTTGCTGCGCTGGCTTACTCGGTAGTGATTAAGAAGATGGGTAACCGTTACTCTCCGGTAAATCTCACAGCGTGGCAAAACCTTTTTGGCATCGGGTTTTTTATGCCTCTCTTTTTCTACAACGAGTGGGAGGGCTTCATCTCTACACCCGTCACTGCCAATGCCCTGGGTGCGCTGCTGTTGCTGGCCGTTTTCGCCTCCTCGTTTGCTTTTATCTTTTCTGCCTATGGCATTTCACGAATCGGGGTAACCCGTGCAAGTGTATTTACCAATATGATACCGGTTTTTACAGCCATCTTTGCCTGGCTGGTACTGGACGAGGCTTTAACCACAAAAAAGATAGCCGGAATAGCCGTGGTAATTGGAGGATTGTCTATCTCGCAAATTCGTAAAAAAAAGATACCCCATAAGGATGAGATACCAAATTCTCCACGCGTTAAACATTTAACACAATGAATCCATCTGTCAACACAGAGACCTTCAGATCCACAGCCCTTAACCGCGCCAAACAAAACAAAGCCGTTCTGGAGAAGCTGCGTAAACGCAAGCCCAAAGACATGGACGAAACGGTGCATAGGCTCCACGATGAGCTCTCCATCCCCCACAAGCAATAAAATCCCTCCCGCTTTCGTTTGTTGTAATTCAGAAAGTGTTGCTATTTTTACCCGCAAATGAGGAAAGTCAATCCAAACATTCTGTTATTCGTTTTGCTCCTGTTCGTTCCACTCAGCCTGAAAGGTCAGCGCGGCGGAGAATCGCTGTTCGGCATCCTGCACCTCACTTCCTCGGCGCGCATTGCAGCTCTGGGCGGATACCAGGCAGCTGCCTACGGACAGGATCCTGCGCTGGCACTTTACAATCCCGCCCTGGCCAATGCCTCCTCGCACAACAACCTCTCTTTAGGATTCACCCCATACATTGCCGACATCAACTATGGCTACGGAAGCTATGCCTGGCACCACCCGGCTCTTGGAACTTTCTTTGCAGGAGTCAATCATCTGGGTTACGGCGACATGATTGCTGCCGACGAAAATGGCAACATCACAGGGAGCTTCAGTGCTTCCGAGACGGTAGCCTTCCTGGGCTACTCCCGCGAACTTAATGGCCATTGGAGTACCGGCTTAACCCTGAAACCGGTTTTTAGTCGCATAGAAGCCTACAATTCCTGGGGCATGGCCTTTGATGCCGGCATTCATTACCACACCACCAGCGGACTCTTTCATGGCGCGGTACTGCTGCGTAATGCAGGATGGCAAATACAGTCCTACGACGATGCACCTTCCGAAGCGCTGCCGCCCGACCTGCAGGTAGGCTTCTCCAACAAACTGGCACATGCTCCGTTTCGTTTCTCACTCACTGTGCGCGACCTGTTGACCAAATCGCTGGATTACGAAATCCCTGAAAACGAATTTGGCATAAATGTTGCCCAACCTGAAAGTGCCAACACCAGTTTTGGTAACCGTCTATTGCGACACTTCATCTTTGGGCTGGAATTTGTACCTTCGGATAATTTTTTTGTGGCAGCAGGCCTTAACCCCCGCCGCCGCCAAGAGCTCAGGGTTGATTCAAAGGTATCCACAGTGGGTTATTCCTGGGGTTTTGGCTTCAGAGTTTATAAATTCCACTTCTCCTACGCTTCAGCACGGTACCATCTGGCCACTTCGTCCAACCATTTTTCGATAACCACCAATATTTCGGACTTATGAAGAACATCCAATCCATCATCATAGCCATTGACGGTTACTCTTCGTGCGGCAAAAGCACCGTGGCCCGCGACCTGGCAAAGCTTCTAAAAATCGCTTACATCGACACCGGGGCTATGTATCGTGCCGTCACTCTTTTTGCACTCAACCAAAAACTGATACAAAATGGAGAGATAGATGAAGGGCGGCTCAAAGCAAGGTTGGATGAGGTGGTGGTGGAGTTCAGGGCTCATCCCGAAACAGGCGAAACCCAGATGTGGCTCAATGACAGAAACGTTGAAAAGGAGATTCGCAGCCTTGAGGTAAGCAAAATGGTAAGTCCGGTAAGTACTCTTAAATTTGTGCGCAAGAAGCTGGTGGAGATTCAACGTCAACTGGGGAAAAAAGGAGGTGTAGTGTTAGATGGTCGGGATATTGGCACAGTGGTTTTCCCCAATGCTCACCTGAAAGTATTTATGACAGCCTCACAGCAGATCCGGGCAGAGCGCCGCTTCAAAGAGATGACAGAGAAAAACATTAAATTTTCGTATGATGAGGTGGTGGAAAATGTAGCCGAACGTGACCGCATCGACTCCACCCGCAAGGAAAGCCCACTTCGACAGGCCGATGACGCGTTGGTTTTGGACAACAGCAATCTTACCCGCTCCGGGCAATTACAGTGGATTCTCGATAAGCTGCGCGAGAGGGGATGGAGCTGGAAAGAACAGGAAACTGAGAGCTGAAAGGTTGGAAGACCGAAGACGCCTGCCTGCCACCTGCCTGCCGCCTGCCTGCCGGTAGGCAGGGTAGGCAGGGTAGGCAGGGTAGGCAGGGTAGGCAGGGAAGATGGAAGATGAAATTAGCACCAGAGGTGCAACATTATGGTAGAATACAAAATGGATAGGCCATTTTTAGAAAGCACCAGCGGTGCGACATTATGGGTGTGCAGAGGATGAAAAATATTACGCCAGGATGTTTTTTTCCCTTTCAGCTTTGAGCTACAAAGCTTTGAACTTTGTCAACCTCCCAATAAAACAGAACCATACACTATGAACACACCTTCACCCAAAAAACAGAGAGTTCCTTTAAATGTGGAGATCGATTCCCAATCGGGGTTTTGCTTTGGCGTGGTGCGGGCGATTGGCCGGGCCGAAGAGGAACTTGCGAAGGGCAGCTCTCTTTATTCACTGGGCGATATTGTGCACAATGGTCTTGAGGTAGCGAGACTTTCAAAAAAAGGAATGAAAACGCTAGAGCATAACACGCTGGAAGAGATTGAAAGTGGAACCGTCCTTTTCAGAGCGCATGGTGAACCGCCCGAGTCGTATGAAACAGTTAAGCGCAAGGGTCTGCAACTTATCGACGCCACCTGCCCGGTGGTGCTGAAGCTTCAGGGGCGTATAAAAAAAGCGTGGCTGGAGATGAAACAAGTCAATGGCCAGGTTGTGATATTTGGCAAAAAGGGTCATGCCGAGGTTAAAGGTCTTTCGGGACAAACCGGTCATCGGGCCATAGTACTGGAACATATCAACGAAGTAACTTTGATAAACCCTGACAGACCAGTGGTTTTATTTTCCCAAACCACCAAAAACCCGGATGAGTTCGCCAAAATTGCAGAAGAACTAAAGAAGAATGCCGCTCCGGGTGTGGAAGTAAGGATTCACGACACCATTTGCCGGCAAGTATCGGGCAGAGTTCCACATCTTAGGAATTTTGCCAGCTCCCATAAAATGGTTATTTTTGTGGGCGGCGTAAAAAGCAGCAACGCCCGCGTACTTTTCGAAGCCTGCAAAGCCGCCAACCCCAATACATACTTTGTAAGTGGCCCCGACGATCTTGAGCCTTTATGGTTCGAGAACAGAGCCGCCGACATAGGCGTGTGCGGTGCAACCTCCACACCCACATGGTTAATGGAGGCTGTGGCTGAAACCATAAAAACCTTTTAACATCAACACAATTATGAATCCTATAAAGAAAATTGCCGTTTTAACTTCCGGAGGCGATGCCCCGGGCATGAACGCTGCCATTAGGGCAGTAGTAAGAGCCGGCATCTATCACAATCTTGAAGTCAATGGCGTCATGCGAGGTTACCAGGGGTTAATAGACGACGATTTTATTGAGATGAAATCCAATTCGGTGAGTAACATCATCCAGCTCGGCGGAACCATTCTTAAATCGGCTCGCTGCAAGGATTTTAATATGCCTGAAGGACGCAAAATAGCGTTCTCCAACCTAAAAAAACACAACATTGATGCACTGGTTGTGATAGGTGGGGATGGATCCTTTGCCGGAGCTAAAATACTGGGCACTGAGTTCGACTTCCAGGTGGTGGGAATCCCCGGAACCATCGACAACGATTTGTATGGCACCGACTACACCATTGGGTACGATACCGCCCTGAACACCGTGGTAGAAGCTGTGGACAAAATTCGTGACACCGCCTCGGCCCACAGCCGCCTTTTCTTTATTGAAGTGATGGGCCGCGACGCTGGTTTTCTGGCACTGCGTGGAGGCATTGCTGCTGGCGCTGAAGCCATTCTGGTGCCGGAGGTAGAAACTGACATGGAGCAGTTGGAGAACTTTCTGAAACATGGCTTCCAAAAGAAAAAAACCAGCAGCATTGTACTTGTGGCGGAGGGTCAGAAAGCAGGAGGTGCCTTTACCATTGCCGAAAAGGTGAGTAAAGACCATCCGGAGTACGACATCCGTGTAACCGTACTGGGCCACATCCAAAGAGGCGGCTCCCCATCGGCCTTCGACCGGGTAATTGCCAGCCGTCTTGGTCTGTCGGCCGTGGAAGAGATCATCAAAGGCAACAGCAAAGTAATGGTGGGCGTGCACAACAATGAAATAGTAGCTGTACCTTTCGCTAAAGTATTTAAGCACCTAAAAGGACTGGATGCACGATTGCTCAAGGTCGTGGAAGTACTTTCGATATGACCCCAATAGACAATTGAACTGTGAATTACCTGGCGCATTTATACCTGTCGGGCGATGACCCGGGTATTCGTGTGGGCAATTTTATTGGTGACCATGTAAAGGGTCAACAATTCAAACGTTATCCGCAACCCATACAAACCGGCATCATTCTGCACCGCCACATCGACACCTTCACCGACCTGCATCCCGTTTTCAGGGAGAGTGCTGCTCTGTTTAGGGAGGGCTACGGGCTCTATGCAGGCGTTGTGGCTGATATCGTGTATGACCATTTGTTGGCCACCAATTGGACCGACTATGCCCAAAATGAACTTGGTGTTTTTGTTAAAGAGTGCTACAAAATATTGATACGCCACTATTTCAGCCTGCCCCGGCGTGTGAAGCAGTTCCTGCCATTTTTAATAACCAGCAATCGCCTGGAAAACTATCAATACTTTGAAGGAATTGAAAAAACACTGGCTATAATGGCCGGGCACTCTTCCCTGCCTTCTCGTGCCGAGTGGGCCATTCTGCAGTTGGAGAGCCATTACGATGAATTAGAAGAACAGTTTCACAGCTTCTTCCCAGAAATGATAGTTTCAGCCCGTTCATTTTTATCGGAACATTTACACCCTTCGGCCTCTAACCATCCGGCTCCGGCCCGATAAATCGGCCCTTAACACAACATCCTCAAAGCCCGACGCTTGCAGAAGTTCAACCAATTGAGGCCCAAAAGCCTGGTTAATTTCGAAAAATAGCAAACCACCAGTTAACATAGCCTGCGCGGCGAAGCGGGCTATTGCTCTGTAAAACAGAAGGGGGTCCTCATCGGGCACAAACAATGCAGTGGAAGGCTCATGCTCCAGCACATTCTTATTCATTTGATGCCTCTCCGAAACACGCACATAAGGCGGATTGCTCACGATGATGTTGAATAGGCGACCGGACTTCGACTCCACGTCCAAAATATCCTGCTTCTCAAAATGTACAGATACCCCGTTAAGTTTGGCGTTTTGGCGCGCTGTATCCAACGCCTTACCTGAGAAGTCCCAGCCAGTGACTTTTGCCGGAGCCCAATTTTTCTTCAGGGCAATGGCAATACATCCGCTTCCCGTACCCATATCCAGTAGGCTCATCCCGGGTTGAACGGGCTCCTTCAATATCCACTCCACCAACTCTTCGGTTTCGGGACGGGGTATCAGTACCGATGGATTTACCAAAAATGGCAAACCGTAAAATTCGGTCTTTCCTAAAACATATTGGATAGGTTCGTGGTTCTTCAATCTTTCTAATGCCTTTTGTACAAATAAATGCTCCAAATGGGTTATTTTTGTCTCTCCATGAAGCACCATTGCGGTTTTAGAGTAGCCCCGCAGATGTTGCCAAAGCAGCCAGGCAAACTGATACGCCTCCTCAGGGGTAGTGACATCCGAGAGTTCACGGCGAATGATTTGCACCATTTCCCGAACCGATGGTTGCTCTTTCATAACTATAAAATTTGGGTAAAAATAGTATTATGACCTCAGAAACCCAAGATAAAAAGTACATGCAGCGCTGTCTCGACCTTGCCCGGATGGGTGAAGGTCTCACCTGGCCCAACCCCATGGTGGGCGCCGTGATTGTGAATAACGATGTAATTATTGGCGAAGGTTATCACCGCAAAGCCGGCAGCCCCCATGCCGAAGTCCATGCCATTGAGTCGGTTAAAGAGCCATCACTGCTCTCCCAATCTGTTATGTATGTTAATCTGGAGCCTTGCTCACATTACGGGAAAACACCGCCCTGTTCTCTGCTTATCCGCCAAAAGAAAATTCCCCGTGTCGTGATTGGTTGCACCGACACCTTTTCGAAGGTGGCCGGCCGGGGCATTGAAATGTTGCGCTCGGCAGGTATTGAAGTAACCACAGGTGTGCTGGAGGAAGAGAGCCGTGCACTAAACCGGCGTTTCTTTATCTTTCACGAGCAAAAACGTCCATACATCCTTTTGAAGTGGGCACAAACCCGTGATGGATTTATAGATGTGGACCGCACATTACTCAACAAAAACCGCCCCACCTGGATTACCAACGAATGGGCCCGCCGAATGGTGCATAAGTGGCGAAGCACGGAGCCTTCCATACTGGTGGGCTCCATTACGGCTTTACAGGACGACCCTTCGCTCACGGTACGCAGCTGGAGTGGCCCCAATCCTCTGCGGCTGGTACTCGACCGTTTTGGTAAACTTCCTGATTCACTGGCTCTCTTCAACGGAAAAGCTCCCACGCTCCTTTTCTCCGAAGAGGGTACCGAAGCCCGTGAAAATGCAGAAACCATCTGCCTTAAACCCATGGAAAACCCCCTGATTGCAATCCTGGAAGAACTTTATAACCGAAACATTCAATCGGTAATGGTAGAAGGTGGGGCCATACTGCTCAACGCCTTTATTGATGCTGGTTTATGGGACGAAGCACGCGTTTTTACAGGAGAAAAATGGTTCACGGCCGGCGTTAAAGCACCTTGCATCAAGGCAGTGCCCCACGAGGAAGAGACATTCGGCAACAGCCGGATGTTTGTCTATCACAATATAAGGCAGGTGTTGGATGATTAAATGCAAAAAATGAAACACATAATTACAATAATTCGTACAACCCATTATTGAATGGTTTTTATGGATACGATTATCAATATTTTGAGCAATGTCTGGCCTTTTCTTTTCGCCTATGCCATCAGCATTCTGGTGGTAGTGATATTGATAGTACTCGAAAACCGCAATCCGCTCAAAACCATATCGTGGGTGCTCGTGCTTTTGCTCATGCCTGGCATTGGATTTATCCTGTTTATCTTTTTTGGCCAGAACTTCCGTAAGGAGAAGATCATTGCCCGCAAAGGATTGCAAAATCACGATAAGCTTTTGTTTTTAGCCCATTCGCAAGTCACTAAACTCAGTGAAGGTAAGCTTTTTGAAGAATCAACCCTCAAAGACCGCCCCAGACTGGTGCGCTTGCTATTGAACAACAGCAGCGCAGTGGTTACAGTTGGAAACCGCATTACACTTATCCAGAGTGGGAAAGCCAAATTCAGCGCCTTCATGCGCGAGCTCAAAAAAGCACAGCATTTTATTCATCTTGAATATTACATTTTTGAAGAAGATAAAATTGGCAATCAGGTAAAACAACTTCTTAAAGAAAAAGCAGCAGAGGGCGTGGAGATACGCCTCATTGTGGATGACGTGGGAAGCTGGGCGCTTAAGAGCTCCTTTTTTAATGAGATGAAAAGGGCCGGCATCGAAGCCTACTCCTTTCTTCAGGTAAGATATCCTTTGCTTACCAGTAAAGTAAATTATCGCAACCACCGAAAAATTGCAATTATTGATGGTAAAACCGCATTTTTGGGCGGTATAAATATTGCCGACCGATACATAGAGGGTGATCCGGAGACCTATGGTAAATGGCGCGATACGCATATGATGATAAAAGGAGATGCCATCAACTCCCTGCAATCGGTATTTCTTACCGACTGGTATTTTGTGAGCCAGAAAGAACTGATAGAACCCCGCTATTTCCCTGCACGAAAACCGGAGGGCAGCCAGGTAATGCAAGTCGTTTCAAGCGGCCCCGATACCGACTGGCCAGGACTTATGATGGGCATCTTCAAAGCCATTGCGTCGGCCCGCCATTATGTTTATATCGAAACCCCCTATTTTTTACCCAATGAAAGCGTTTTGATGGCTCTGAAAGTTGCAGCCCTAAGTGGCGTTGATGTGCGCATTCTCATTCCCGAAAAAAACGATGCCTTCATTACCCATCTTTGTTCTAAATCCTATATCCGAGAAATGTTAGAAGCAGGCGTTCAGTTCTATTTCTACCGGAAAGGGTTTCTCCATTCAAAAACTATGGTTGTCGATGATGTACTCAGCATTGTGGGTTCTGCAAATATGGATTTCAGGAGCTTTGAACAGAATTTTGAAACCACTGCTTTTATCTACGATCATGAGATAGCCGCTTCTATGCTTAAAACCTTTCTTGAAGATCAGGCAAACAGCAACATTATCCTGCTGCCCGAATGGCTGGACCGATCACACTATCAAAAAGCCAGGGAGTCGTTCGCACGCCTCTTCAGCCCTCTTCTGTAATCAGGTCTCCGAATTTATCGCTGGTAATGTTTCCGCCTGAAAGGACAATGCCCACCCGTTTACCCCTGAAAAACTCTTTGTTTTCTATCAATGCGGCCAATGGTACTGCCGATGAGGGCTCCACCATCAAGCCGGTACTTTTATGCAATAAATTCATGGCCGCTCTGATAGACTGCTCCGAAGCCGTATAAATATCGTCCACAAACCGGCGAATGATGACAAAATTCAACACGCCCAGTGAGGTCTTAAGTCCGTCGGCAATAGTGTCGGGGTTGTTTGACGGAATTATTTTACCCGCTTTTAATGAGCGGCGGGCATCGTCGGCATTAGCCGGCTCGCCCGCGATGACCAGCGTGGCAGGAGACAGATGTTTTACAGCGATGGCTGTGCCGCTCAGCAACCCTCCACCACCCACCGGAACCATCACCACATCGAAAGGGCCCGATTCCCGGAGCAGTTCGATTGCTGCCGTGCCCTGACCACAAATCACCTCGAAACAATCGTAAGGTGGGATAAAGGTGGCGCCGGTCTTCTTAACTACCTCTGCCAGGGTTGACTCACGCGCTTCCAGAGTTGGCGCACAAAATGTAATTATACCTCCATAACTTTTCACCCGCTCCTTTTTAATGGCAGGCGCATTTTCGGGCATCACAATATAGGCAGGAATTCCCCGCTTTTGTGCGGCCAAGGCAAGCGCAGCCGCATGGTTGCCCGAAGAGTGAGTAGCCACTCCACGGGGAGCTTTCTCATCCGTCAGGGACTGAACAGCATTGGTAGCACCCCGGTATTTAAAGGCGCCCGCCTCCTGCAGGTTTTCACACTTAAAGAGGAGTTGAGCACCCAGAAAATTATCTAACTCGTCACTTCTTTCAACCGGGGTATGGTTGATAAAGGGACGAATGCGGCGGTGAGCGGCGACAAGATCGGCGAATTGGGGAATTAACAAATCGGATGATGCCATATAATTAATCTCCATTTTTTTCATAAAAAATGTAACCAAGAGTTGTTCACTTCTTAATTACCAATGAGAGATTGTTGTAAACCTCAAATTATCAGGTGAGAGGGAAACTCCTCTGGAGTTCTGGTTTATAACGCCAATTTACCTCCGGATAGATCCGGGGGTTATGCATAGGGAATCCGGCAGCTATAAAAATATACAAGTAGAGACGCACAAATTGTGCGTCTCTACTATGCCCAAGAGGGCAGGTTCCTGCAATTATTTTTAAAAAATTGAATAAGCGACGGTCAGCCCGGCCATCACCACCGAAACCATACTCATCAGTTTGATAAGAATATTAAGCGACGGACCTGAGGTATCTTTAAAGGGGTCGCCAACGGTGTCGCCTACTACACCGGCTTTGTGAGCTTCGCTGCCTTTACCCCCAAAATTGCCCTTCTCGATGTACTTTTTGGCATTATCCCAGGCACCGCCGGAGTTATTGAGCATACAAGCCAGTGTAAATCCGGTTGTTAATCCGCCCGCCAGAAGACCTACCACGCCGGCTACGCCAAAAATCAGCCCTACAACTACCGGCACAGCAATAGCCAAAAGCGAGGGCACAATCATTTCGCGCTGGGCACCCTTGGTTGAAATGGCCACACACCGCGCATAGTCGGGCTTGGCTTTATACTCCATAATGCCGGGAATTTCTTTAAACTGGCGACGCACTTCATCCACCATCTTGCCGGCGGCACGTCCTACGGCTTTCATGGTGAGCGAACAGAAAACGAAGGCCATCATAGCTCCGATAAACAATCCACTCAGCAACATTGGGTTGAACAACGACATATCGTAGGCTGCCGTAAAATCACGGATACCAGCCGTTGAAATCTCCACGGCTTTCTGTCCTTCCAGCACCATAGGCTTATCGCTGTAATAAAATACATGATCTCCAATTACCTGAACCCCTTCCACAGTTGCCTTGGCCATTTTACCCAGCCACATGCGCACCTCTTCCATATAGGCCGCCAACAGGGCCATAGCGGTTAGCGCGGCCGACCCAATGGCAAAGCCTTTACCGGTCGCAGCCGTGGTATTACCAAGCATATCCAGTGCATCGGTGCGCTCCCGCACCTCGTGGGGCAGGTTCGACATCTCGGCGTTGCCGCCTGCATTATCGGCAATGGGCCCAAAAGCATCGGTTGCCAGGGTAATACCCAGGGTGGAGAGCATGCCTACAGCTGCAAAGCCTATGCCGTACACCCCCATTCCGAAGTTGGTGAATCCGCCGGCAAAGCCAAATGCAGCCACGATACCCGCCACGATGGTCATTACAGGAATCCAGGTGGAAAACATACCCACAGCAATTCCGTCGATGATGGTGGTAGCAGGTCCCTGCAGGGCCTGCCGGGCAATCCCCTTGGTGGGTGCGTATTCATCCGAAGTAAAATATTCGGTTCCCTGGCCTATGATGACGCCTGCCAGCAAACCGGCCACTACCGATCCGAATATTCCCCAGGAAATCCATCCTGCCCACACCAGAGCCGCCATTGCCAGCAGTATTAAAAAGGAGCTGCCACCGGTACCGATGAGCAATGATTGAAGAAGATTCTTCTGAGTAGCCGACTCTTTGGTGCGTACCATAAAAATACCTGCAATAGAGAGCAGGATGCCAACAGCGGCCACAATCATGGGCGCTAAAACATATTGCATTTGAAGTTCCACTCCAATGGCAGGCAGAGAAGCCCCCAACGCAGCAGTTGCCAGAATGGAACCACAATAGGATTCATAAAGGTCGGCGCCCATGCCGGCCACATCGCCTACATTATCACCCACATTATCGGCAATGGTAGCAGGATTGCGGGGGTCATCCTCGGGAATGCCGGCTTCAACCTTACCCACCAGATCGGCGCCCACATCGGCAGCCTTGGTGAAGATGCCACCGCCCACACGTGCAAAAAGAGCCTGGGTAGAGGCACCCATCCCGAAAGTAAGCATGGTGACGGTAATCTCAATCATCTTTTCATGATCGCCTATGCCGGCATTCACAAAAGTAAGCCCCATAAATTCAAGACCCGAAGCCATGTGCTCGGGAGTAAAGATTATCTCATTGAGAAACCAGAACCACATGGCAATGTCGAGAAGTCCAAAACCAACCACCACCAGCCCCATCACAGCACCACTGCGAAAAGCGATTTTGAGGCCCTGGTTTAATGAATGAGAGGCCCCTTCGGCAGTACGACTTGAAGCATGCGTGGCCGTTTTCATGCCCAGGTATCCACAAAGACCTGAGAAAAAACCACCGGTAAGGAAGGCTATTGGCACAAAGGGATTTTGCACTCCCATATAGGCTAAAAGCCCTAACAATAATGCTAACACTACAAAGACAATCGCTACCACTCGGTATTGACTGTTGAGATATGCCATGGCCCCCTCGCGCACATGACGTGCAATCTCCTGCATAGTGGAGTTGCCTTCCGGCTTTTTCATCATCTGCTTGAAAAAAAGCCATGCAAAAAGTAATGCAACCAGCGATGCTGCCGGCGCAAGCCAGAAAATTGGATTTATCATACCATTAAAGTTTTGAGTTGTATAAGTATTTGATTCAAAGTTTTTTAAATTAGAGTGTGAAGATGGTATCCCATTGGATGGAAATCCTCTAAAAAACGAAACCCAATATACGGATTAATTGATAAAAAATATGTGGAACCATTATAAATTACAAAAACAGCCTCATCCCCTTTCGATTGGGATTGAAGCTGTTTAGGGGAAAGGGAAAGGGAGTTTTAAAATTGCTCCAAAAACCTCACATCGTTTTCAAAGAAAAGACGAATATCGTTGATCTGATACTTCAGCATGCCGATACGCTCGATGCCCATGCCAAATGCAAAGCCCGTGTATTGTTCCGCATCGATGTTACAATTGGTGAGCACCTGCGGGTCCACCATGCCACAGCCCAGAATTTCAACCCATCCCGTGTGCTTACAAATATTACAGCCGGCACCGCCACACAAGGTGCAGGAGATGTCCATCTCGGCCGACGGCTCGGTAAAAGGGAAATAGGATGGACGCAGACGAATGCGGGTCTCCTGACCGAACATCTCCTTGGCAAAATAGAGCAGCGTTTGACGCAGATCGGCAAAGGAAACATTCTCGTCGATATAAAGCCCCTCCACCTGATGAAAGATGCAGTGGGCGCGAGCGGAGATAGCCTCATTCCGAAATACCCTCCCGGGAAAAATAGCCCGGATAGGGGGTTTTTGATGCTCCATTACGCGTATCTGCACCGATGAAGTATGGGTGCGCAGCAAAATGTCGGGATTGGTGGAGATAAAAAAGGTATCCTGCATGTCGCGTGCAGGATGTTCGGGTGGAAAATTGAGTGCTTCAAAAACGTGCCAGTCGTCTTCAATCTCTGGCCCTTCAGCCACTGTAAACCCCAGCCTGGCAAAGATGTCAACAATCTGGTTACGCACAATCGATAAAGGATGACGACTGCCCAAAGGCATGGGTGTACCGGGGAGTGTAAGATCACTGACACCCGAAGTGATGCTCCGATCGTCCAGTTGTTCCTTCAATTTACCAATGACCTCTTTGCTCAGGTTTTTGAGTTCATTAAGAGCCATGCCCACCGCTTTTTTTTGGTCGCCGTGTACATCTTTAAACTCATCGAAAAGCCGGGAAACAATCCCCTTTTTACTAAGATACTTTATGCGAAGTTGTTCGGCCTCCTCGGCCGATGAAGCGGCGAGGGTTTTTACCTCTCCTATTAATTCATTGATTTTATTGAGCATGTGGTTTATTTTTAAGTTCGAAGCTCTTATCTCTTTTCCACCCCGCCTGCAGCGTTTCCTTTTGAGCCATAGATTTCAGAGATGAAATCTGTGGCAACTTTTTCTTGTTTTTGTGCAGCGCCTGTGGCGCTGCACAAAAATACAAATAAATTACTTCTTAATAATCTCAATGGTCTTCACCCTTATATCTTTAACGGGTCGGTCAACGGCATAGGTCTCCACTGCTGCTATGCGGTCAACTACATTCATGCCGCTTATCACCTGGCCAAACACGGTATAATCACCATCCAGATAGGGAGCCCCGCCTATGGTTGTGTAAACTTCACGCTGAGAGGGGGTAAAACGAAAGCCCTTCTCATTTTCAATATCGTCCAGCTCATCATTGGTAAAGGCACGACCCGAGATGATAAAAAATTGTGAACCGTCGGTGCGGTTTTTGGGGTTGCGACCGGCGGGCAACTTTGAGGCAGACACGGCGCCGCGTTTATGATAGAGTGAAGGGATAATTTTTGTAGGCAAATCGTAACCGGGTCCCTGCCAGCCTACCACGTCGTCGTGTCCGGCATACTTTGAGTCGGCCGCTCCGGTCTGGATCAAAAAGTCTTTAAGCACCCGGTGCACCAACAGGCTGTCGTAAAATCCGTCGCTCACCAGTTTTATGAAGTTGTCCCGGTATGTTGGCGTCTGATCATACAATTGGATGACGATGTTACCCATATCGGTAACAATACGGAATCCTGCTACCCTTTTGTGAGAAATATACACTTTGTCGCTTTTGGTTCGCAGCTCATAAAGCGAGCGGGCCTGTTCGGATTGCTTTGCCATTAGAGGTACTATCCACTCTTTGCCGAGCACAATCTTCCTGGGGGCATCGTTAATGGTTCGTTGCTGAACAATGCCCAGCAGATTGTGATTTAACCCGAAGGCTGGCTTGCCCGCTTCCAGATCGTCGGATACCAGCCAGAAGCCCAATGAATCAAGGTTTTGATAATCCCCTGCTGCCGATTTTTCAACATACAATTTACGGGATTCACGCAACAGCGTGTACACAGAATCGGGCTGCGGGGGCGAATCTTTCAATCCTAAATAGTTGGGGTTGCGTCGCCGCACTCGCAACAAAACCAGGTTCAAATTAAGATCGTAGGCCGTATAACCCGATACATCGTGAAATTCCTGAGTACCGGGAGGCGTGATGCGTGCTTTAAAGGCGCCTCTTATCCAATCGAGATTGGTCACCACCAGATCTTGTTCTACAAAAAAGCCAAATCCTTTTGCACCGGGCCGGTTGTAATGATCGAAGGTGTGAATCTCAACCATGCCCTTAATGTTTCCGCTGTAGGAACCGGTAGGAATAGCAGTGCGGTTGTTGTTTTGTTTTTGGGTACCGCCTCCACAGGCTGATAAAGTAAAAAGAAGCACACCCAAATTCAACAATAATCTTATTTTAAATAACATATGTATCTGAAATTTTATGCCTTATATCTGCCAATGGCAGATGTTTGTAGTGTCCTGAATATCAACATCTTTATACTTGTCCCTTCAGGCTGAAAGAAGGCTGTTCGGCGAACTGTTATCTCTTTATTATGCCCAATTAAATTGGGTGAGGACTACCAATGACAGATTAGGAATTAACAAAATGATGTACATCATTTTGTTAATGAGATTTCTCCCTGCGGTCGAAAAGACCGGGTCTTTTCGACCGCAGGGAGAAATCTATTGCTTTTTTATCGGACACGAATGTATATTTTAGCCAAATAAATGCCCTGATTCCAGCCTTTGACTTCTGTTGGTTCGATATTTCGGCTGCGCTCAGTACATCGATTCCCACTTCCCACTTCGTGCTTCCAGCCTTTTCTCTCTCCTTAATAAACCTCCTCGATTTCGATCTTTACATCGGTTAAAGGGCGGTCATTCTCGTCGGTGGGCAGGGTGGCAATTTTATCAATTACGCTGAGGCCTTCCACCACTTCGCCAAACACGGTATATTCGCCATCAAGTTCGGGCAGTCCGCCAACGGTGGTATAGGCTTTGCGTTGGGATTCAGAAAACTCTATCCGGTCGGACAAATTATAGTCGAAATTTATTTGATCTTTGATCTCCCTCAATAAGGCATTGAAGGCTTTGGGGTCTTCCGTCTTTAAGCGGGTAAGTTCCTCCTTGCGGGGGACATAATATTTTTGTTTGAGTTCGGCAAGAATGGGGTTGTTGTTATTCTTCTCCAGTATCTCCAGCTCCTTCTCGCTCCAAACTCTGCCCTGAACAATATAAAACTGCGAGATATCGGACATTTTAAAAATGTTTATGTTTTCAGGTTGGCGGGGCGCACAAAGAGCACCCTTCTTATGAAATCGGCCATCAGCAAACTCAGAGTCGATATTTTTGGCGGCAGTTCCATAACCAATGTGCTTGCCGGGTGGTGCGTTGCGCGAGTCAACGGAGCCGCCCTGAATCACGAAATTTTTGATGACGCGGTAAAACAGGGTGCCGTCAAAATGACCTTCGTTCACCAGTTTTAAAAACTCTTTACGGTGTTCGGGCGTATCATTATAAAGGCGCACCTTCATGTTTCCCATATTGGTTTTGATGAGTACGTGATGGTTGAAATCCTGCGCGCTTAATGAGATGCAGGCAGCAAAAAGGAATATCCAGATTGGTATATTAATTTTATGCATTGGCTATATCTGAATGCAAATCAGCAATTGAATCACTAAAGACCGAAACTCCGTATCTACCTAAAAGCTCAATAAAGGTTCTCTTGGACAATCCGGCCATTTGAGCAGCTTGTCCCGATGAAAGTTTTCGATCTTCATAGAGCTTGGCTGATAGAATCATTGAAAGATCATAATCTTTTAAATCGAGACTATCTGGTATTTTTAACTGCAGTGTCCTCATTACTATTTATATTGAAAGTAAATATAGAATCTAATAGCATAATTCAAAGATAAGGAAATTTTCCAAAAAGCCTGGTTAGCAGTTTCAAATCGCTACCCAGGCTTTTTGGTTCCCAGCGGGGTCTTCTTTTTGGGACCCCGCGATCTGAACCCGAGATTGATGTGTCTGTGCAAAAATGGCTGCAAGGCCTCCCCGCACCTGCGGGAAGACTTTGCTCCGTCAATTCTCCCCTGTCATTCCTCTATAATCTCCATCGACATAGGCACATTCTGAAGGGGCCTATCATATGGGTCGGTAGCCAGAGCGGCGATTTTGTCGATTACCTCCAGCCCCTCTTCCACCTCGCCAAATACGGTGTAGCTCTGGTCGAGGAAAGGAACACCCCCAAGGGTTGTATAAACATCTCGTATCTTATCAGGTATCGTAACTTCCGGTTCACCTTCCAGATCCTTCTCTGCCTGCTCTTCAATGGTTTTAATCAGTGCCTGAAATCCCTCCTGATCGCCGCGTTGCTGCATAGCCATCAGGGAATCCTGGTAAGGGGTAATAAGGTCGTACATTCGTCCCTGCAATCGTCGTTCGGTCAGGGATGTTTCCAGCGAATCAAGACCCTCGGCGGTAAAGGTCTTGCCCTGAACGATGTAAAATTGAGAGCCCGAGGATCGCTTTTCGGGATTCATCTGATCACCCTGCCGGGCGGCAGCCAGCGCCCCTTTTTTATGAAAGTGTTTTGGATAGTCGATTTCAGCGGGCAAGGTATAACCTGGGCCGCCATTGCCGAGTCTCTTGCCCTCTTTAGCGCTCCGCGATTCGGGATCACCTCCCTGAATCATAAAACCTTCTATCACCCTGTGAAACAATAGGCTATCGAAGTAGGATTCCTCCACCAGCTTTATAAAATTATCGCGGTGTTGCGGCGTTTCATCGTACAATTTCACTTTCATATTGCCATACGGCGTTTTTATCAACACCTTTTTTTCGGGAGTTTGGCAGGAGACCATCGCCATTGTCATCCCCATTACAAGCGAAATACTCAGGGCTTTCTTCAGTTGTTTTAAATTTATCATGCTCATAAGAACGATTGTGTTTAAGTTACTTTTAAATATCTGTATTAATACCTAATCCTTTTGAATTAAGATTTCTCCCGGCCGGAGAGCAACACTCCGCGCAGTTGCGTGTTTTGATACCAATAGCGGATTCTGACAAGATACAGAATATCAGCAGTCTAAGTTAGTGCATTGGGTCTCAGCGGGGCCTTCTTTTCGGGACCCTGCGATCGGAACCCCAGATTGATATGTCAGTGTAAAAATAGCCGCCTTCCAGTGAACCAAATCCCGTTCATGGCCGATGGATATGTACAAAATTGGACACTTATCTTAATCCGCGCCAAACATCAAAGGTAAAAGCTACCAAAGCTGCCTATTAAGATAATCGAAGGCAGCGCGCTTCAATAGTGCATTCTGATAATTGGAGGTGAGCGCCGCAATGTTTTTTATCTCTTTGAATTGGGGCCATCCTGCCTCGTCGCAATCCACACGTTCCAAATGCCCGGTTTGAGACAAAAGAGTGCACTTTGCCAGATTGATCAAATCCATCTTTTCCTGTCTCGAGTAATCTCGCATACCCTGTCCGTACTCCTGAATCCCAATGATGAAAAGCATAAAATCAAAATCGGCAGTTACGCTAAACCGCTTACTGACTTCAAACACCATGGTATCCCAACTCTCTTCACTATAGGTCATTTGCTTATCCCCCAACTTCTTCCAAAGCCTCTGAAACGTTAATCACATAGTCGGCCAGCTTTTCACATTCCGAAAACAGGTCGTTGAAAATAATGCCTGCCTCATACGAATAGACATTATTAGCCAGGTTGTCAAAATGTTCGGTCCTCAACTGGTTGCGGTAATTATTTATCTGATCCTCAATCGAAGTGGCCTTGGAAAGGGTCACAACCAGCTCGTCCTTTTGCAGATTCTCGCGCATAATGGAGAGCGCCTCTTCTACCAGGTTGAACATCGATTCCAGCTTATCTTTGGCTTCCTGATTTAATTCTATATTTTTTTCGCGCATCCGATTCACCGTACGGGCCAGATTATAATTACAGTCGGCCACGCTCTCCAAATCGCCCGACAGCTTCAACATCGAACGTATGCGCCGGCGCCCCATTTCACTTAACTTGTATTGCGATATCTGACTCAGATAGTTGGTGATTTCCACCTCCACATTATCACTAATCCCTTCATATTTTTGTATTTTGGCATAGAGTTTATTAAATTTTCCGTCCTTCTCCTCATCTATCAAACGCCTGAAAAACCCAAACATCTTGGTGGTATGTTTGGCAAAAAACTGTATCTCTTTCTTAGCCTGAAGCATGGAGAGCTCGGAAGTGGATAGCATACCGGTTGTAATGTATTTCAACCTGAACTCCTCCTCGGAGTCTTTATCACGCTGGGGTACCATCCACACTGCCATCTTTTTTATTATGGGAGTAAACCCTACCAATAACAGAACATTAATCACATTAAAACTGGTGTGAAACAGAGCCAATGCCGCCGGAATAGCTGCGGGGGACTCTGAAGGAGAAACGCCTCCGTAATGAGTTATCCAGCCATCGATCCAACCGGTATAACGGTTAAATACCAGCAACATCCAACCCACGCCTACCATATTAAAAACAAAATGAACCCGTGCTGTTCGTTTGGCACTCAGGTTGGCCACCGATGCAGCAATGTTAGCCGTGATAGTTGTGCCGAGGTTTTCGCCCAATACCATGGCTGCTGCCTGACCAAATTCGATCCATCCCTGGCTGCACATCACAAAGGTGAGCGCCATGGTGGCCGACGAGGACTGAATAACCACGGTAAGAAGTGAACCGATAAAGAAAAATAACAGGGTTGTAAAAAATCCATTGTCCGTATATCTTGCAAGGAAGCTGAGAACCTCGGGGTTCTGGTTAATATTGGGCACAGAATCTTTCAGGTACTCCAACCCCAAAAACAGCAAAGCAAAGCCTATGATAAATTCACCCCACGAGCGGCGATTTCCTGACTTTGAGAAGATAAGCGGTAATCCTAACCCTATGAGTGGCAGTGCGTAAGCGCTTATTTTAACCTTAAAGCCAAAAAGAGTAATAAGCCAACCCGTTACGGTGGTACCAATATTGGCTCCCATAATAACCCCGATGGATTCCGTGAGGGTAATTAGCCCGGCATTTACAAAACTCACTACCATTACCGTAGTGGCCGACGAAGATTGAACCACTGTGGTAACCAAAAACCCGGTTAAGATACCCAAAAACCGGTTGGAAGTCATGGCCGATAAGATGGCCCGCATCTTATTCCCTGCTACTTTTTGAAGCGCTTCACTCATCATCTTCATTCCATAGAGGAACATGCCGAGTGAGCCTACCAGCGAGAGGAAATCTAAAAATGAATAATCCATTAGGTGATTAGTTGTGAAAAATCTCTACACAGCCTAAAAAACATCAGTCGAAATATTTTACCCGCAAAGCTAAAAAAATAAACGTTCATTTTGAGCCAAAACAATTAATTACTAAACATCCTTGTTTATATACCCAGATACCAGGTTGCAATCGAAAAGTAGATAATTACACCTAAAATATCAACCAGTGAAGTGATAAGCGGTGCGCTGGCGGTAGCCGGGTCCAGATTAAACCGGGCAAAAATAAAGGGCAACAGCAACCCCATCATACTTCCCAATATTACAATAGAAACCATGCTTAATGAGACCACCAGAATAATTTCAGGTGCCCTGAATGAGGCCACCAAAGCAACGCCTATGGCCATGGTAATGCCAAGCAGCAATGCCACCAAAAACTCCCGCCCCATCAGTCTTAGCCAGTCCTTAAGAATTACCTCTCCCGTAGCCAGGGCCCGAATCATTAGGGTAGCCGATTGCGATCCGGCATTACCGCCACTGTCGGTGAGCAGCGGAAGAAAGAACACCAGCGCCACCACCGCCTGTATGGTATTCTGGAAGCTGGCCAGAGCAGCTCCGGAAAACAGATTCATAAATACCAGTGTAAAAAGCCAAAAAACGCGCTTTTTGTAGAGGTAAGCCAGGGGTGCTTTCAGTGGATTCAGAATGGCATCGCTCATCGAACCAAACTTATGGAAATCTTCGGTTGCCTCTTCGCTGGCCACATCCATTACATCATCAATTGTAACAATGCCAAGCAACAAGCCTTCTTTGTCGATCACCGGCAGTGCCACCCGGTCATATTCCTGAAAAATGCCAATGGCCTCCTCCTGGTCGTCAAGGGCATTTAATGAAACAAATCGGTGGTCCATCAACCCCGAAATTGTCTGATGGGTTGGGGCCAACAGTATCTCACGAAGCCTTATTTCATCTATCAGCTTCCAGTTTGAGTCCACCACATATACCACATTCAATGTTTCTGAATCACGACCAAACTCCCTTATATGATCCAAAGCCTGAGTAATAGACATGCCGGGCTTCACAGCCACATAATCGGGACTCATCAGTCGTCCGATGCTATCTTCGGGATAGCCCAGCAATTGAAGTGCGATGGCTCGTTCGCCGGGCGAAAGAAGATGTATCAACTGCTGGACGGTATCTTCGGGTAATTCCTGCAAAAGTGCTGTCCGGTTGTCCGGATTCATCCCGTTTAACATCAGAGTCAGAAATTTCTTCGACTCCAGGAGGTTGTTGATGAGGTATTCTCTAAATTCGCTGTCCAGGTGATGAATCACCTCATTGGCTGTCTTATAAGGCAGCATCCGGATGATATCTACCGGACCCTCGTCCCTTGGCAGCTCTTCAAGTAATTGCGCCAGCTCATTGGAATCCTTTTGTTCCAGGAGTAATTTTAGCTCCTCCCAATTTTTCTCGCGGATAAGCTCCAGAAGATACTCCTTCGAATCTGTTTGTATCACCATGGTTCTTTACTTTTAATCTTCCTTTTAGCAACCTTATAAAATCCCAGCCCTCAACTCTAATTGTTATACTTTAAATATCAGCCGACCAAGTTAATTTAAAAAGTCTGTACCCCATAAAGAATCTCTGGTTAATTGTCTTAACTTCAGTTTTTCCTGTTCGTTTCGACTCCGCAAAGCAGCGTTGCCCAACAAAACAGATACAACAGAAAAAATAAGTGGGATTGTTTATCGCGACAAAAACATGAAAGAAACATTTGAATCCTCCAAAGATAGGCCATTAAAAGGCATTATGGTGCTCAACGGAGTGAGGTTATAACTGCCACAGCGGAACCTTCGTTCTCTCCCTGCGTCTATACTGTATAGAAGTAAAAACAGAGGATTAGTGGTGGGAATATAAGGGGAAGAGATTTTGCATGTGAAATGAGGAATGAAGAGGATTAAGGATTAGCGAGCTAAAGGTGAAAAAGGCTACCTGCCTGCCGGCAGGCGACCTTTACTCAAACAATCTTTGAAAATGATTTTCCAGATGCTGCCGCATGGCAATTCTGAAATGGTCGGGTGACCCACCGTTGATGATATCCACCAGTTGTTTATGCGAGACATATTGTGTCTTTTTCAATGGTCTTTTTATCAAGCCCGAATCATATACGTAATTAAAGGCAGGCAACAGCAGGCTCTGAAAGTTCATCATGGTTTGATTGCCTGTAATAGCATAGAGTTTACCGTGAAACCGCACTTCGTGCTCAATATCGAATAAAACGGCGTCGGTATAAGCCGGTTCAATCTCCACTATTTCATAGAGCTCTTCTATATCTTTTGGTGTTTTCCGTAAAAAAATGAGATCGCCCATCCCTATTTCCAACACCATGCGCAATTCAAATATATCACGAAGGGTCGCCTCATTCAACACCCGCGGTATCATACTCTTTTTAAACAGTTCAAACAGGTCGGGACTCTTGATTACGGTTCCTTTGTGTTTAATGGATTCAATCAATCCAATGGTTTTGAGTCTGTTAAGCGACTCCCGCACCACTGTGCGGCTCACCCCCATCACCTTGGCCAAATCCATCTCTTTGGGTATCAGATCGCCAGGTTCTAATTTGCGCTTTATCAACAAATCGATCAAAGTAACCTCTACTTTATCTACAAGACTGCGCGTGTCAATGATAGGAAGCTCATTTTTTAAGGTTTCCATACTTTAAAAAGAAATATAAATTCAAAATAGTTGATTAGTTGTTGGCTTTGTATAAAACATCTTGCAATGTAGACATTTTATTTTATATATTTGCCTGGTGTTATGTATAACATACTTGCAAATGATTAATAAATTTATTCACAGAAATAATCTCTCCTCTGCAACGATCAATGACACAGATGAGAAGATAAAGGAATTTATTAATCTTAATTTGGTCTTAATATAATTTTCGCCTTTTCACTCAAAATTAAATAGCATGCGCAATTTAACACTTCTTGTCATTTCTGTCACCCTCATTTTTTCAGGAGCGTGCCGGAACAATAACCTGCCTTCGCAGGAAAAAAATGCCGCATTGATAAAGGTTACTTTGAAAGAAGTACCGGTAATTCCTCTTCACAAGTCAAATACGATTGCCACATTGGAGCTGGTGTCAGATGAGAATATTAAGAAGGAGCTTACCTCTGCCTCTCTTTATTTTTCTTCGCGAACACCTGTGAATCAAATCACTGGAATTACGCTTACCAGGGATGACCAAGAGGATGGAATCCCCGCTTTGACGTGGGATGCGACTAAAACAACCGGTACAAAAATGATACTTAATGGCAATGCTAAAATTGTTAGCCCCCTTTCTCTTGCAATAGAAGTGGCGGGAGGCACCGACCTGCTGGAAAAGATCAGTCTCCTGGCTATTGAACTTCAATTTAAAGATGATCTGAAAATAGTGAAACATCTCGATGAGAAATCAGCCACCTGGCGCCTGGCCACAGTGGTTCGTGAAGCCGGTCAGGATGGATCGGACACCTACCGCATTCCCGGCCTGGTAACCACTGGAAAAGGAACTCTCATTGCCGTTTACGATATCCGCTACCACAGCAGCAAGGACCTTCAGGAAGACATCGATGTGGGCTTGAGCCGCAGCACCAACGGCGGCCAGACCTGGGACCCCATGCAGGTGATTATCGATATGGGCGAGTGGGGCGGTTTGCCCGAATATCTCAACGGCGTTGGCGACCCTTCGGTACTCTACGACCACACCACCGGCACCATTTGGGTGGCCGGACTCTGGATACATGGTTTCAGCCGTGATCAAATGGCCTGGTGGGCTTCGAAGCCCGGCATGTCGCCAGCGGAGACCGGGCAGGTGCTGCTGGTGAAAAGCACCGATGACGGTCTCACCTGGTCTGAGCCCATCAACATCACCCAGCAGATCAAAGACCCGGCCTGGCAATTGCTGCTGCAAGGGCCCGGGCGCGGCATTACACTCGAAGATGGAACGCTGGTCTTCCCTGCACAATTTAAGTCCGATATAGGCAAAAAGGCTCTGGATGGCGGCCAGTACACCAGCCATTCAACCATTATCTACAGCCAGGATGGCGGCGAAACCTGGCACATCGGCACCGGTGCAAAGCCCAACACCACAGAGGCTCAGGTGGTGCAACTCACCGATGGCAGCCTGATGCTGAACATGCGCGATGACCTGAACCGAACGGTGAAAGACGAACACAACGGACGGGCCGTTGCCACAACAACCGACCTTGGAAAAACCTGGAGCATTCACCCCTCCTCCAATTCGGCGCTCATTGAATCCAACTGCATGGCCAGTCTTATCAGTGCAGATATGGAGATAAAGGGAGAGAAGCAACAGGTTCTGTTCTTCTCCAATCCGGCTGATAAATACCAGCGTGTAAATATGACCATCAAAGGCAGCATCGACGAAGGGATGACCTGGCCCGAAAAGTACCAGCTCCTGCTCAACGAAAACAGCGGATTTGGATACTCCTGCATGACTATGGTCGATAATGAAACAATCGGGATATTATATGAGGGGGTTAGGAATCTTTATTTTCAAAAAATAACCGCCCCCACCGGCTCCCCCAATGGGGCAGAGTAAAAAGACCGAATCCAAACCTGAAAGGTTTCCTAAACCTGTCAGGTTTAAATCCCCCGACAAATAGAAAAATTTCACCATGCAGTCAAATCCCTATATACACAACCTTTTAAAGCTAACAATTTTGCTCCTGTTTACCGTGTCTGTGTTTAGGTGCACCACAGACACGGAGATCGAACACCCACCCCTATTGCCTAAACCGCAACATATTGAATGGCAGTCGTTTTCTGTACCATTCAGTTCCCTATCATTATCCACCCACGAGGACACCTCTCCGGTTCAGGCACTTCTGGAGGAATTAAACATTCCGATTAATGAAAATGCCACCACCAAACTGGAGTTAAAGCGTGTCGGTGAAATTCCCGAAGCACCTGTAAATCAGGATGAGGCCTATAGACTGGAGGTGACCAAAAACCGCATCCTTATCGAGTCGGTTACAGCGGAAGGGGAATATCGTGCGCTTCAAACCCTTCGACAACTGGTTCTGAATAAAAACGGCGTACCTTATCTGGTGGCCTGCACCATCGCCGACTGGCCCGCCTTTAGGATTCGCGGATTTATGCACGACGTGGGACGAGGTTTTATTCCCCTGAAAGAGTTAAAAGAGCAAATTGCGCTGTTGGCAAAATTTAAGATCAACGTGTTTCACTGGCACCTCACCGAGAACATTGCCTGGCGGCTGGAGAGCAAGGTGTTTCCGCAACTTAACGACAGTTCTAATTTTTTAAGATTACCGGGAAAATACTACACCCTTGAAGAGGTCCGCGAGCTGACAAGGTTCTGCAAGGCCCATCACGTTCTGCTGATTCCCGAAATTGATATGCCCGGTCACAGCGCCTCCTTTACCCGCGCATTGGGTCACGACATGCAATCACCCGAAGGCACGCAGTTGTTAAAATTGTTGATGGATGAAGTTTGCAAGGTTTTTACGGAGGTGCCCTGGATGCACATAGGCACAGATGAGGTGACATTTTCCAACCCTGAGTTTGTCCCGGAAATGGTTGCTTTCATCCGGGCTAAAGGCAAAAAGGTAATCAGCTGGACGCCGGGATGGCCTTACAAAAAGGGGGAGATAGATCTGCTTCAGATGTGGAGCTCACGCGGCAAGCCCTACGACGACATTCCGGTGATAGACTCCCGGCTGCATTATATCAACCATTTCGATTTGTTTGCCGACATTGTGGGTCTTTACCACAGCAACATTGCCGAAGTTCAGCAGGGCAACGACCAATTGGCAGGAGTCATTGTAGCCGTATGGAACGACAGGTACGTGGAGTCCACGGAAAAAATATTATCTGAAAACAACTTCTATCCGGCTATGCTCACTCTGGCCGAGCGGAGCTGGCGGGGCGGTGGAGAGGGCTATTTTTACGATCAGGGAACCCGGATGGGTGCCGAAACTTCCCAACGCTTTAAAAATTTTGCAGAATTTGAGGAACGGATGTTGGCCATGAAGGCGCGCTTTTTCCAGAATCAACCATTTCCCTATGTGCAACAAACGCAGGTTAAGTGGCGCATCACCGTTCCCTTTCCCAATGAGGGCGACCTGTCCCGCTCTTTTCCACCAGAGGAAGAACTGAGCTCCGCATATATTTACAATGGGAAACGCTACGAATCCCGTCTCGCTGTAGGTGCCGGAATTTACCTGCGCCATGTGTGGGGCACGCTGATTCCGTCCTTTTACGAAAACCCCCAACCCAACCATACCGCTTACGCCTATACATGGGTTTATTCACCAAAAATGCAGGAGGTGGGATTGCTGATTGGCTTTCAAAACTATGGGCGTTCCGAGAAAGACCTTCCGCCACCTCAGGGGAAATGGGATTACAAAGAGAGCTTCATCCGGATAAACGATGCACTGGTCGACCCTCCCACGTGGGAGAATACACATACCATTAAATCGAATGAGATTCCTCTGAGAAATGAAAACCCGGCGGGCCGGCCCCCTGTAAAAGTTACTCTGAAAAAAGGATGGAATAAGGTTTTACTAAAGATGCCGGTAGGGGCCTTTACAACCCCCGAAGTTCGACTGGTAAAATGGATGTTCACGGCTGTGTTTGTTACACCCGATGGCCGGGAAGCCTTAACTGACCTGGTTTATTCACCCGAAAAAATATTAAACACCATTCAACCCTGACAGGGTTGTAAAAAACAACCAACCATGAAAAAGATAGAAGGACTCATTGCAGCACCCTTTACACCAATGCACGCAAATGGCGATATTAATTTCAACCTCATCCCGGATTATTACACACATTTAAAAGCCTATGGACTCACCGGCGCCTTTATCAACGGCAGCACCGGCGAGGGCGTCTCCCTCACCCTTGAGGAGAAAAAACAAACAACAGAGGCTTGGTCAAAGGCTGCGGCAGCCAATCCGGGGTTGCCCATCATCAACCTGGTAGGAGGTACCTGTTTGCGTGACTGCATTGACCTGGCACTCTTTTCAGCCAAAAAAAATATTGATGCTTTGGCGGTGATTGCCCCCTTTTATTTTAAGCCATTAAATGTTAAGGCGCTTGCGCAGTTTATCTCTCTCATTGTCAGAGAGGTTCCGCATCTTCCCGTCTATTTTTACCACATCCCGGTGCTCACGGGCGTTAACTTTCACATGATTGACCTTCTGAAAGAGATGGATGGAACCACTCCCAACTTTGCCGGTATAAAATATACCCACGAGGACTTTATGGATTTTATGACCTGCCTGCGGCATCGCGAAGGGCATTACGACCTGCTGTGGGGCCGCGATGAAAACCTGCTGGCCGCCCTCTCCCTGGGTGCCAAAGGAGGCGTTGGCAGCACATACAACTATGCCGCACCACTCTATCAGGCAATTATCCGGGATTTTGAAGCCGGCAATCTGAATGCCGCTGCCCAAAAGCAACAGATGGCTATTAACATGATTACCCTGCTGGGGAAATATAACGGCATTGGCGCTGGCAAGGCTTTTATGCAGTATATCGGGCTTAACTGCGGTCAGTTTCGTGAACCTGTTGCCCCCATGAGTAAAGAAAAATACAAGCAGTTTGCAGCCGATGTGGAGGCTTTAAATATGGGTGAATATTTTTCGTGGTTTAAAAAATAAAAGTTAAATCACAAAGGCACTCGAAGGGAATTTCACAAAGGCGCACGAAGGGAAAAGCTCCAGCGCCGAAGGCGCCACAAAACGGTAGAAGGAGATAACCCGGCCAGCAAAACATCAGCCGCGGAGCGGTGACACCCTTTGTGCGCCTTAGTGGTTAAATTCTTTATCTACCTTTGTAGCAACAATCTGTTCCATTCAACTCTGCATCATGCTGAAAAAGATTCTGCTCCCAATTCTTTTAGTCCTCTTCACGCTTCCGGCTCTGCCGCAAAAGGTGAACCTTTTGAGTCAGGAAGACCTCGGTGCCATCACAGATATGGCTACCCCGGAACTGGACGAGGGCTTGTCGGGCAGCTTTATTGGCATCTACAACGACAAACTGATAGTAGCCGGAGGCAGCAACTTTGCAGGTTTAAAACCGTGGGAAGGCGGAAAAAAGCAGCTCTATGACCAGATTTTGGTCGCAACCCGAGCTGGCAGAACCCTTGAATGGCAACAATTGAACACCACCCTGCCACATCCTCTCACCGATGGTGCGGCCGTCTCACTGCCTGAGGGACTTTTGTGTGCCGGTGGTGCCACGGTAGGTGGTCTCTCAAACGAAGTGTTTCTGATTACTTTAGACAGTTATGATGCCCAACTTAAAAGCATGCCCAATATGCCCATTTCCCTCAAAGGACATGGCATGGCACTAATAGGTCGTACCGTTTATGTGGCAGGTGGCGATTCGCCCCAAGGTACGTCAGATAAGCTGTGGGCGCTGGATTTAAATAACCTATCCACCGGCTGGACCAATTTACCCTCTATGCCACATCCGTTATCCGGTATGGTTTTGGCAGCTCAGATGGATGGTGAGGAGATGGCGCTCTATGCCATCGGGGGCCGATACAAATTACCTGCAGATTCTCTTACCACCTTCAGCGCCCAGGTATGGCACTTCAAGCCCTCATCCCAAACCTGGAATACCAAAGAACCCATTGAATTGCCTGGACAAAACAAACCATTTCCCCTGGCTGTAGCAGCAGGTGCAGCTGTGGGCGCTTCACATATCGTGGTGGCGGGTGGTGATCCCGGCACCGGGTATAACCGTGTGGAAACGGCCATCAATGCCATCCCACAGGAGGGAAAGATTGCTGAATCCCGGCGCAACTCCCTTTGGTTGAATCATCCGGGTTTCAACAAACAGATACTGGTCTATAACACGATTACCGACAGATGGTTCGATGCGGGGCAATTGGATGGAACAGCTCCGGTGCTTACCGCCATGGTAAACTGGAACGGCCAGCTCATTCTGCCTGGTGGAGAGATAAAACCAGGCATCCGCACCCCGCTGATAAAAGGTCTCACTTTTGACTCCAAACCGCTTTTTGGATGGGTTAACTACCTGGTACTGGGCCTCTATTTTGCCGGTATGCTCTGGCTGGGTTTCTATTTCATGAAAAATGAAGGCGACACCGATGACTTTTTCAAAGCCGGCGGGCGCATTCCCTGGTGGGCGGCGGGCATAAGCATCTTTGCCACTACCCTGAGCGCCATCACCTTTATTGCAATACCTGCCAAGGCCTACGCCACCAACTGGGCGATGCTCGTATTCAATCTGTGCATCATCCTCATCGCCCCTGTGGTAGTGCGCTATTTTCTGCCCTTTTTCCGCCGCTTTAACCTGAGCACCGCCTATCAATACCTGGAACTGCGTTTCGACCGGACGGTAAAGTGGCTGGCATCGGGCTTCTTCATCCTATTTATGATAACACGTATTGCCGTAGTGCTATACCTGCCGTCTCTTGCCCTTAATACAGTAACCGGTTTCGATATCTACCTCTCCATCCTGCTTATGGGATTGGTAACCATCATCTACTGCACCACGGGCGGCATTGAGGCCGTGGTGTGGGGCGACGTCATACAGGGCATAATTCTGATGGCCGGGGCACTTCTGGCTTTTGCTTTTATGATTGGAGGCATCGAAGGAGGGCTGGGCAGCTTTACCCGCGTGGTGATAGAGAATCATAAACTGCATATGTTCGATATGAGCCTCGACTTTACGCAGCCCGTTTTCTGGGTAATCCTGTTAGGCGGCCTGGCCAACACGCTCATTCTCTACACCAGCGACCAGTCGGTGGTACAGCGTTATATGACCACTAAAGACGAAAAGGCCACCGCCCGGAGCATCTGGCTCAACGGGATTATTAGTGTACCGGTAGCGCTTGTGTTTTTTCTTTTGGGAACTGCCCTTTTCGTATTTTATTATTATAACCCATCGCGCATAGCCATAACCAATCCAAATATCGACTCGGTGTTTCCGCAGTTTATCGTGGGTGAACTGCCAGCCGGACTGGCCGGAGTGCTCATCGCTGCCATCTTTGCAGCAGCCATGTCAACCCTTTCGTCCAACATAAACTCGGTGGCAGCCGTCTTTACTTCCGACTTTTACGTAAGCCTTGCTAAAAATATAACCACTAAAAAAAGCTTATGGGTAGCCAGGATCTCCAGTGTGGTGATCGGCATCCTGGGTATAGGCATGGCATTGGTTCTGACTACCTGGAGCATTGCTTCGCTGTGGGATCAGTTCAACACCTTTTTGGGATTACTCACCAGTGGCGTGGGAGCCCTCTTTTTGATGGGTATCTTTATTCGACGTATCTCTGCCACAGCTGCCATCATTGGTTTAGCAGGCGGCTCGGGCATATTGCTCTTCGTTCAACAGTACACCCCGGTATCGTTCCTGCTCTATGGTTTTATAGGATTGCTGGCCAGCCTGTTTATCGGATATCTGATGAGCTTTGTATGGCCCAATATGAAAAAGGTGAAAGGGTTGACTTATTCCACACTCCTTAAGAAATAAATGAGTTCGGAGTTCAGGGTTGAGAGTTCGGGGTTCCCGCCAAATTAAATTCAAGGCGGTGGGATGTCGTTCCACTCCATGTGGGTTTGGGGTTCCCGTCTGATTAAATCTAAGGCGGTCCCGATGTCTTTTCGGGATATCGCTTTGCTCCATCTGGGTTGAGAGTTTGGGATTTTCTGAATCTTATTGTTCATCATGGCTGAGGTTGTCAAAGCCGGTTCCGTTTTTCGGAATGTGTGCATACTGATATGTACGCGGTGTTTTAACCTGTCAACGTCTTTAAACTTGACACCGTTAACTAAGCAATTATAATTCAAAATTTCTACTATCAGTTACACCACCTTCACAATGCTCAGAGAGAAGGCCCGTAATTCTTCAAGACGTTTTCAGGATTATAGATTCGTTTTGTCCTACTTCTTATTTCCAGTGCCCTCAGGTTATTCGATAAAATTATCGTGTCAAATCCAAAATCGCATTTACAAAAGTCAGCGGATGAACCGGATTTCCAGGGATGTACAGGTCAATATCATATTTATCTAAAAAACTGCGATCTATTGCCGGGCTTCCGGCGAAAATTCCACCACTGATTGCATCAACCCCAACAAGAACAATTATTTTCGGGGAAGGAATAGCATCATAACAAATTTGTAGGGCTTCAGCCATATTTTCGGTAAGAGGGCCTGTGATTACAATTCCATCTGCATGGCGAGGTGATGCAACGAATTCGATTCCATAACGGCCCATATCGAAGTTTGCGTTTCCACTGGCTCCCAATTCATATTCACAGGAATTATCGCCCCCTGCTGATACTTGCCGCAGCTTTATCGATCTTGAAAATGTCTTTCTTACCTCTATCCTGGTTTTATTCTTTTCAAAAATTATTGGATTGCCCTCGCCTTCTTTAACAATTAGGTTTTCGCGCACATTGGATGACGTTAAATAATCCTGGGTAAATTTTATTTTTTCGGGAAACGCAAAAGCACATTCTCCACAAAAAGAACATTTCCCCATGTCAATTCTTACAGGGTTGGCTGAAATTGCCTTCAAAGGGCAAACATCCACTAATGCCTGCTCGTCAACTTTGGCAGTAGAAATCTCCGGCCGGCCTCTGAAGGGTGCTCTGAGTTTTACATTTCTCAAATCGGGAATATACTGTCTCCCGTTGTGGAGCATTACTTTAAATTCGTTTATCATCATTCAAATTTTATAAGTCGTGACCGCAATAACTTAAATCATAACTTTTGTTGTTGATTGGGAAATCAGAGATTTCAGTGTTTCTCAACGACAACTCCAGGGCTTTCCAGTTGTGCATCGAAGGGTCTTTTATCTTATAATGTATCAACTCGCCTTTTTCATCTGTAACAGCACAATGACACACTTCACCCCGCCACGCTTCGTTGATGGAAATTGCCAGTTTATCAGGTTTCAACGGTAAATGGTAATTTGGCTTTTCTGCTTTCGAAGCGTCAAATTGGTAATTGCTCATTAAATTCCGTATCCAGGCAATAGCGGTTACTATCTCTTTTTTCTTTAATAAAAAACGCGAGAAAACATCACCATTTTCAACGACAATCATTTCGTAAGGGAATTTTCTCATTGCCAAATTTGGGTGCGTAACTCTTATATCTCGCTCAATGTTCACCATTCGGGCCGATAATCCTACCGTTCCAATTAAACGGGCTTGTTGTGGGGTTACTTTTCCAACAAAATCGAAACGGTTTTGAATGCTCGGCAAACGATAGGTTACGTTAGCCATCTCATCAAACTGCTTTTCATATTTTAATAACATTTCAAGCAGCTCTTTTTTTAATTCTTCAGTAAAAGGGAAATAGGTTCCGCCCATCCGCACCAGGCTTTTACCCAAACGATTGCCGCACCAGAGTTGCGTAAAATTGATAATGGCTGTTCGCAAAATTCCGAAAACGTTAGCACCAAGATGATACGCCGCATCGGTGCACAATGCGGCAATATCGCCCGTGTGAATGGCTATTCGCTCCAATTCCATAGCCAATGCACGTTCTATTTGCGTTTGTTCGGCAACTTGCATTCCGGCAAGCGCTTCCATTGTTTGCGCAAAGGTAGTAGTGTGCCCGATAACTGTATCGCCCGCAATATTTTCAGCTAAAATATTTCGTTGTAGGTTTTGTTTTCTATCTAAAAAAAGTTGTTCGATACCGCGATGCTGCCAGCCAAGTTGTATTTCGAGATGCAAAACATTTTCACCGTTGCAGATAAAACGAAAATGTCCCGGCTCAATGATGCCGGCATGGATGGGACCAACACCCACTTCGTGTAACTCTTCGCTCCTGATAGAATAAAATGGATAATCATTAACTTGTAACTCCTTATTAGCGCGATTGTGTGCAAAGCGAACAGGCTTTAACCAGGGATGATATGAAAACTCAACACTAAAATTCTCATGTATTTCCCTTTCAAAAATATGTAAAGCAAAAATCTTTTCGCTTAAAGATTGTAGCGTTTGTTTTTCGGTTGTTTTCAGAAAATGGGAAAGGATAATTATGTCGTGGGTTTTATCATCGGCAACGGCCATAATAAAGTGAAGTCCATTCTCTTTTATATAGGCAAAGTAGGTGAGACAATGATTATCTTCCTGCGCAAATATCTTTAAAACGAGAGCTTGAAATTCATCGTAGGATAAAATGGGAATTTCCGTTAGGTTGACAGACCGATTGTTTTTTATTCGTAATGTGTTTCGCAACTCAATCATGGCTTTATTAATTTAAAATAGCAATAGCGTTATTAATCAAATCGGTGAAAAACAAGGGTGGGTTTACTCCCAGATAAATAACCAGCCCAAACAGAATAAACTGTGAAATCGTTTCATAGGGATTCGTCTTTATCACCTCTTTATTAACAATATTGTCAGTCTCACCATATAAAAGGTGAAAGGCATTTTTACTAAAGGAATAAATGATAACAGTCAACAGAATCAGGACAAAAATAGCGATGTAATAATGTTTGTAAATAAACATTGCTTTAAAAACCAAAAACTCACTGACAAACAACCCCGAAGGTGGAATTGCCAAAATTGATACGATTCCCAAAATAATTGATAATCCGCCTATCGGATTCCTTTTAAAATAACCGGCAACATCTTTGATCCAGTACGAACTGTAAAATTGATGCACCTGCCCGATTTGGTAAAACAAGCCTGCCTTTGCAAACGAATGAAACACGATGTGCAGCACAGCAGCATAGTAACCTATTCCACCAATTCCCAACCCAAGCGCAACAATTCCCATGTGCTCCAGGCTTGAAAAAGCGAACATCCGTTTATAATGTTTTATTCTTAAAAGCTGAATAGCCGACATAAACACAGAAATAACACCGGCAATAAGTAATACATTCTGTGCCCATTGCAGGACTTCTGTTTGAGCCAGAATGGTAAATATTCTGAAAATACCCAGAAACCCAACATTCATCAGCGTAGTTGAAATAAAGGCACTTATCGGTGGCGGGGCAACCGTATGCGCGTCAACGGCAACGGTATATAAAGGGAATATCCCCATTTTCGCACTAAAGCCTGTCAGGGTTAAAAGAAAGGCCATTTTCAGCCAGCCGGTATCCATGGTTTGTGTGGCACTTAGCAAATGGGTTAAACTCAAATCGGTAATGCCGCTGCTACTGGCCGTGATGCTCAAGAATAATATCCCGATAAAAGCCAGGGCAACCCCTACCGACGATACAAATAAATATTTCCAGGCCGCTTCCAAAGCCTCTTTTGTTCGTTCGTGAAATATCAAAAAAGAGACAAACAAGGTGGTCGTTTCGATGCTAATCCACAGTACAGCAATGTTGTCAGAAAAATAAGCGCTCAACATTGCCGTGATCAGCATGATTAATGAACTGTAATATCCCGCTTCCTGTTTGACCGAAAAATCATGTCGTTTTAAATATAAGCCACTGTGATAAAAAGTTGCAAAGCTCAAAATCCCTAAGACAAAAGCCATCAAAACGCCCAGGTTATCAAATTTAAAATACAAAGAACTGGGTTCGTCTAAGTGCAGGTAAGCGTATCCGGTTATCGTTAAAACAGAAAGCAAAAATAGGGATGAAATCACTTTTGTGTAAAAAGCGTTTTTAACCAGGTAAATGGTCAGGCTGATGACAATTGACAGAATGATGAATATAAAAACCATAGTATTAATCTTTAAGTCTGGATAGTTGATCAATTCGTGTACTTTCAAAGGTATTTCCAATGCGGTTAATAAATACCCCTAATACCAATACACCCATGAGTACATCGAGTAATATTGCCAAATTCACCATCATCGGCATTTCGCTGCCAACGGCCAGTGAGAGCAGAAATATCCCATTTTCGATGATGAGATACCCAACTACGTGCGAAAAGATGTTTTTGTGTATAATGATAAAATAGATACCAAACAAAACAGATGCAAAGGAAACCGTAAAGTACCGGGTGTGAATGTGGTTGTTGTTTAAATTACTGCTTATTAAAAAACTAAACAGCAAACTAACCATCACCACAATGATTGAATAAAAAACAGGAACTGATACTTCATGTGTCCGCTTCAGATTATTGCGTTTTCGAACTTTGTTAATGAACCAGGGAACAATTATCGACTTTATCAAAATGGTTTCAGCCAGGATGAAAATAAAATCGAAAATATCAATTTTGTTTAGACTGAAAAACACAATCCCAAACAGAATAACTCCTTGCAGTGACAGCAGCCATACAAACTTTTTTACCCGCTCCGAGAGAGCGAAATAAATTAAGGTTACTGCGTAGAGGATAATAAATAAGTAGGTCATTTTAGTTCAATATAATTTTTTGGGTGATAATTAACGCAGTTAAAAATACTACAATTGAAATGGCTGAAAGCATGATAATCCATTGCGGGTTTTTTTCCATTTTGTTTCTGGCTCTATAGGCCTCTAACATCCCGACCGCTGCTGCAAAAGCAAACTGAATTCCAAAAAAGGCTGCAATTTGCCAATGATATGCCCACGAAATTGAAATGATAAAATTAGAAATTAAGGCCCCAAAAATTGAAAACTTCAGCCACGATGCCATATGTATCAATGCCAGGTCGAAGCCACTGTTATCGAGCACCATTACTTCGTGAACCATCGTTAACTCCAGGTGGGTTTTGGGGTCGTCAACCGGCATTCTTGAATTTTCCACCATTGTAAAGAACACTAAAACATAAATAGAGGCGATGCTGATAATGTAGGAAAGGTTGGTATCAACATTAAAATTTAAAAATAAATCATGGAAGGAAATATTATTGGTAAACAATGCCACTGAACCAATCAGAATAAAAAATGCAGGCTCCACCAACATGGAATACAATGACTCGCGATTAGCTCCCATTCCTTCAAAACCGCTGCCGGTGTCCATTGCTGCCAGTATCATCATAAATCTTCCGATCCCCATCAAGTAGGCAAAAAACACAAAATCGCCTTCAAAGGATAAAAAAGCTTTGAATGAGCCGATGGGAATAAATAACGTTGCCACCACCGCCGAAGCAAAATAGATTAAAGGTGCAATTTTGAAAATGACACTCGTTGTGTGACTGTAAACAGCTCCCTTTTTGAACAACCGGATTACATCATAAACCGGCTGAAGAATCGGCGGCATTTTACGCGCAGCAATTTTTGCCTTAACCTTCACGATAATTCCTACAAAAAACAGAGAAGAGACCAGTATCAATAGCAAACTAACCATCTCATATTAAGTTAAAAAGGTTGAGTAAAAAAATAAGTGCTAAAAACACCAGTGCATACAGCAAATAGTGTTGGATTTTTCCTGTTTGGAAAACAGCGATTCTCTCCAGCCAAACCAATATTTTATTGCCAGGTATGGTAATTAAATTGTCTTCGAAAACATCGCTGGAATGGGTCTTAAATCTACGCTTCTGAGGGAATATTTCAGTCTCGTCAAAATTTTTAAAGCTGTTTTTAACGTTTACTATTTTTGATGATAACTGTACGAAATTATCGGCGTAAGATGTTGCCGTGTATTGATGCAAACCGGGATTGGCTCCTGAGTATCCACAGCCCCATGTTACATTTTGTTTTACCGACTGTTGCTTTTGCTGCCAGGCTCTTAGTAGCCATAACAAACCAATGATGATGATAAAAATACCTGAAGATAAACTAATGGAGTTCAGGGTTGGAATAATCTGCTGAAATGCAGTTGTTTCGACTGAAAATAAAACGACTACCTGAGATAACAAAGGCATAAAAATAACGGGAATAAATCCGATTGATAGGATCAAAAAACCAATCAAAAAATCAGGAATTAACATCGATGTGTTAACCTCTGCAGCATTTTCCACTTTTGAAGAACGGGCTGTTCCGAGAAAAATAATACTGAAGACTTTGGTAAAGCAAAATACCGCCAACCCGCCAATAATAGCCAATCCGGAAAAACTGAACAACAGCACAATATCGATGTATAAACTTGCTGAATGGAGTGATTTAAAAATTCCGGAATAAATTAAGAACTCAGAAATAAAACCGTTAAACGGAGGCAACCCACTAATGGCCAACGCCCCGAGAAGAAAGAAGATAGCTGTTTTCGGCATTTTTTTTATTAAACCTCCCAACTGCTCAATATTTCGCGTGTGCGTTTGTTTGTAAACCGAGCCGACAGAATAAAAAAGCAATGATTTAAAAAGAGAGTGGTTTAGAATGTGTAAAATTCCGCCACCAAAGCCAAGAACAGACAGCACCGGTATGTTTTCGGCAATTCCGATAACTCCCAAACCTATTCCTATGCCTATAATCCCAATGTTCTCGATACTGCTATAGGCCAATATTTTTTTTGAATCCTTCTGAACAATGGCCAGAGAAATGCCCATTAAACCTGTTATTAGCGAAATAATCAGGATAAATAACCCAATATTAAATAGGTCGTGAGGGATATACAACAACACGCGAAGGATACCGTAGATACCCATTTTGATCATCACCCCACTCATTACCCCCGAAACGTGTGAAGGTGCAGCCGGGTGTGCATGAGGCAACCAGGAATGCAATGGGATAAATCCGGCCTTAATACCAAACCCGACAAAAAACAATATAAAAAGCCAAAACGGATTATGTGATGCAAAATAAACAGACAAACCGTCGAAGCTAAATTCTGCGTTTGTCTGCACCCAGGCAATAATAAATGCAACCATCAGAAAGACAACCCCCACATGCATTTGTATCAGATAATTAATGCCAATTTTTATGGTTTCTTTTTTCTCTGTTTCAAAAATCACCAGGAAAAATGAGGAGAGCGACATTACTTCCCAAATCATTAAAAAAGCAATAGCATCGCGAATAACCACAACCAATAGCATTGAAATATGAAGCCATAAGAAATTAAAGAAATGCCATGCCATCTCTGCTTTACTCTTTTTCTGAAAATAGGGTTGTAAATATCCTTTGGCGTAAATAATTCCGGTAAGCACCGTAAAATTTATAATCAGAATAAAGAATGCTGATAATTGGTCTATTTTAATGGACAGGGTATTCCCCAGAAACGGAATGAATGGCAGCGTTAATGTTGATGAGAACGCGAAAACATTAAAGATCCAGATACTTGAAACAGCAATAATTGCAAGATGCAAAGCCAGACCAAAATAATATTGATATTGTTTTGGAAGTAGAAACAAAGCAAATGTAAAGATTATCGCAATTTTAAATAAAACAATATTCATCGTAGTTCATTATTAATGTCTGGTGACTGTTGTTGGTATGGTGTCGTGCGGGATTACAAAGCGACTTTTATCTGGTTACACTGACCTCTTTACGAGCCACAACCCTTCGAAAACCACAGAATCCCGCATGCACTATACCATGTGTGTATGCCTTGTATAAGCGACAGTGCACACTATTGCAAGTTCCAGGAGGGGCTGAAAAATACAAATTATTCGACATGTGACAAGCAATAGTGGAGTATTAATTATTCACAGGGTGAAATGGCTGCATCGCAATAACGGTATCCTTTCACAGGCAGCCAGCCCACTGAAACCCTGAACCCTGATGAAGCAAAGCGATCCCGAAAAGAGATCGGGACCGCCTTAAATTTAATCAGGCGGGAACTCTAAACCCTACTCCACCCTGTAATTGTACAAATAATTGTTATCCCCGCCTGTAACCAGATTAAACCGGTAAGCCGACGATTTAAGAAACCCTATTGAAAACCGCGAGGTTCCTTTAAGTGGAAAACCCTTATAGAGAGAACCATTACTGTTGTATAGATAGATAGCTGTCCCATCTTTACTTACCACTCCTAATTTTAGGTCGTCGGCCGAAAACTGATAAAAATCAACATGGGAAAGCATCGGTTTTGGAAAATCGATGGTCACCTTTTTCTTTAAACCCGGCTCCACAATATCCATGCGTGATTCGGATATAAACACATATTTGGGGTTATTGCCGGTGGAGACACAAAAAAAGTGATCCTGGGGCACCTCAACGGATTGTATGAGAGAGGTGCGGCCCGATGGCAGATATATTTTCGCCAGCATCCCCTCGCGGGAAGTGGTAACCAGGGCTGCATTATCGGAGTTGGGATACTCCAGATAAAAGAGATTTCCGGGGTGACGAACAAAATCCTTTTGCTGCTCAACCCGCTGTTCTCCCCGTCTGTCTAACAAATAGTTGCTATACTGGTCGCTGAATACTATGTAGTCGCGTCCGCTGGTGCGAAAAAATTGAACCGGCTGTGTTACATCACCTTCGGTTTTAGGAATGTTCCACCCCGGCACGCGGTTGCCTGTTTTATCGAACAGATATACCTGGCGATCGCTCAAAGCCAAAAAGATGCGATAATCCCGGTTGTTGTCATAGTCGAACACCGACAAGCCATTGGTAGCCGGTGAGGCCAGCGAGAACGGATATTTTGCCACATGATTGCCGTTCCTGTCCAGCAAATAGAGCTTGTTGCGGGTATTGAAAAGGTATTGTAACTTATTGTTGCGATAATAATCAATCTGGTATATCTCACTGATAATAGGACCATCGATATTCTTTTTCCACAACACCCGCCCCATGCTGTTAATCAGGTAGAGATGATTCGCCATATCCTGCACCATTATCTCCTTCTCCCCCGAATAATGATTGTCCACCAGTACGGGTTTTATCGTAACTGCCGAATCGAGTCTGCTTTGCCAAATGGTACGAGGTTCTTTGTCACGGTGAGGTGCATGACTCACATATATGGTAGCATATTTAAGGTCGGAGGCAGTGGAGAGTTGAACGCCTAACCCGTAAAAGTTTCCAAGTGCCTTGTTTTGTGTTTCGGTAGGATGAAAAATACTCTTATTCAAGTGTTCTCCAAGGAAGGAATATAGATGAGGTATTTCGGCAAACATGAAAAAATTCTCCTGGAAAGAAAAATTTTCGGTGAATGTGCTATAGTAAGCATGGCTGTTTAAAGTGCGTTTTAAGGCATTGTCGTACAAAAATGCTTCAATAGATTTAATGCTGTTGGCAAATATCACATAATTACGAAAAAAGGCAAAATAGCCCATAGGCACTTCGGGGAAAAGATGTCCCAGAACCTCCTGGCTCAGATTAGATGATATACCACGGTAAATGGGGAACTGAGTGGCTTCATCAACCTGAAAATAGGATACGGGGGAAACATCAATGCCAAAGTATCTTTGCATCTTATTTATGACACCTTTGGAACGCTCCTGCCCAATGGTGCGAATCACCAGATAGTGCCCTTCGCCGCTCTCCGACGGATTAGGGTCGGTGAAAGCCAGTGCCAGCTCTCCCTCTGTCATCCCCATAAAATCATCTGTAAAAGAGGTTCCGTTTACCTGCTTATAGCGTTCCTCCAATGTTTTAAGAGCAGGGGCATCTTCTGAAAGACTCAGATAGTGCTTGAAATTACGGGTGAGCGCATCACCATTGGCGAAGTTGTAGCTCAATAAAAAACGAGTATTAGATGGCAGAATATCAGGCAGCTGAGAACGTCGCATCCCTACTCCGTCAAAAATCGAAATAAAAGATTCACTGGAACTTTCATCGGCAAGAAAGCCATTGAGCCTTATCCCATCGGTTTTCACTTCAAAATCGACCATGCCCCACCGGGCTGCATTTTTCCAGAAAGGAAGCACATCGTGGGAACCGGAGGCAAAAAAAGGCTCCAAAAAGGCCGGAAGATTGGCAAAGTTTATGAATACCGAGCCCTGCGCATTATTGTCGGTTGTTTTTTCACCCCGTTTGAAAAGCGATTGATCGTAAAGGGATATTCCGGCCTGCTGCTGACGAATGACTGTTTCCACCAAAAGTGAAGAGCTGCTTACCGACAATACCCCCTCCTGAAAAGAAGCAAACAGATGTATGGGCATCTGTTCCTGAGGTAAAATCTCAAAAATATCATGCCCCGTGTAGTTACGTTTGGCTGCTTTAAGTTTATCCAGCCATGCAGAGACCGTACGCCAGTGGCTCTTATCATCCAGTGCAAAGTGAGCTGTCCACTCAATGCGGTTTTTCCCCATTTTATGAAAAGAGAGGTAAAAGGGTTCAGTGATGAGCCCTTTGCCCGGCCCCCGGGTAAAAAAGGCGGCGGAATCCAGATAGTTGATGGTTTGATAAAAAGTTTGCAACGATTCAAAATTCAGCAGCTCCTCCTTAAACTCTATCTGGTGATTCAGCCGTTTCAATAATTTATCTGAATGGTTTATGCGCACAACAATAGAAGCCTCCACGGGTACAGCTCTCAGAGTTTGACCTGGATCATATTTCTGGTGCTGCTGAAGCCCCCATACCACCATACTTATCACTACTATAAGGGCAATTATGGCAATAAATGTAAAGTTTCTTTTAAGCATATTTGGAAAATCAATAGTCAAACCTGTCGCGTATTTTAACTGCTGTCATTTGTCATTATTTATTTCTGAAATATCCAGGTTAGGAACCTATCAATAATAATTCCATGTTAATTAACGTACTATCGCAATTTTAGTAAAAGCTGTATCACTTCCATCGGGCGACGACAACAGCACAATGTAGATGCCGGACTTTACTTTTTCGCCCCACATATTTTTTCCGTTCCAAAGCGCATTGCCGCCCAATGAGGTGGTTTCGTACACTAAATTACCAGCTGTATCGGTAATTTTAACGTTGGTGCGATCCATAAGTCCGGTAATGGTAACAGGCCCCTGGTAGCTGCTGCGCACCGGATTGGGATAGGCGTAAACATTACTGAAGCTGCTGCCTCCTTTTACTGCATCGCCCTTAATGCTTACCAGCCCCATATCTGTGGCTATAAAAACCTCTCCACTGGCATCGTCTATATGTATATGATTAATCAGGTTGGAGGGAAGCGGACTGTTGGTGGTGTTGTATGAGGCCACTGTTTTTATACCATCTTCGGAAATCAGGTAAACGCCTGAGTTTTGAGTCCCCACATATTTCCGATTAGCGCCGTCCACTGCGATTGCTGTAATGCGCTCATTTTCGAGCAGATAATCGGCCAGTCCACTGCCATCGTTACGCGGAACTTTGATTCGCGAAAAAACAGGTTTTTCGTCTCTGAAAATCAATGAAGTATTGTATTGCACCACCACGCCGTTGCCGGTACCCAGCCATAGATACCCGCTTTTGTCAAACGCCAGGCAGAATATATCACGGGTGAGTTCTTCTCCATTCTCGTTCCAAAGAAGCAATTGTCCGGCATTACGCCGGTCGCTTTCACCCGAGGGACTGATGACTCCGCGATACCTGTCGTCGTTTTGTCTATCAAGAGTTTTATTGTCGTCAAAAACAAACAACCCCTTGGCATCCCCCCGGTGCACTATTAACCATTTATAGCCTTCAGCTCCTGCCACAATATCTCCCAGCACATTGGAGGTGGACAGTGTCTCATAGTTATACCGATGCCATATACCGTCGGAGGTAAGCACAACCACACCGCTGGGGACCTCGGTATTGGTGATCCAAAGATTATTTTGATCGTCATAACAAAGACCTCGTACGCGGGTATAGCGGGGACCAGCCCAGTCGATGTTTTGAAGCCCGCTGTTATCATTCATATAATGGGTTTGAAGCGCCAATTTATTAAACTCGAAAATGCCGCTTCCCCACGATGCCACCATCACTTTCCCAGATTCAACGGGATGAACGGCAATATTTATCAGATCGACGGCATATTTAAATTCCGGGGTATTGGAACGGTTAAAATAGCGCCAGCTGCCGGCAGATAAAACTGAAATATAGGCAGGAATCCCGGCATTGTTAAGTGCCGCACTAAACCCTCCGGGTACAATCCAAAGGTCATTACCGCTCTTATTTACATTAAAAACTTCGTTGGTGTAAGGCCCGGGAGGTAAAACCTGTTGCCATGAATTGCCGGCTTCCCGAAAGAATAGCCCGCCGTTTTGATCGGCAAACCAAAGTGAGCCATCGGCAGCTATCAGGCTCTTTTTATAATAGGGCTGATAATTACCCTCCTCAAAAATTATGGACGAAACAGTGCTTGAAGTTTGCAGCGCTTCATTATAAAAATAAAGCTCCCCCCGTGCAGTTACAACAACTCCATCGGGCGTGGCATCCATCGTCTCGAACGCATTAAACTCAGTTACCGGCAACAATTCGTCTCCGTTTAACCTTTCGAGGGTGACTCTTTCGCCTTTTTTACCTCTCACGGCCAAAACCCCGGCAACGGTTACTTCAACATCACTATAAAACAGTGGCTGCGACGAAATCTGCTCCCAACTCTGATAAAAGGCCAACTGAGCATTTTGGCGCGAAGCCCTTAAAAGACCCTCGGCTGTAGCAGCAAAAATATATTGTTCGTTGACGGCTGTTTCGGAAACGCTAATCGACGAAGCATCGCGGCCAATATAGTAAGTGGCAGAAATCTCCCTTTTTTCAGGATCGAGAATGAGTAAACCAAAATCGGTGCTGCAAAACAGTTGGTCACCCACCACCCCAAAATGATTGATCCTCTTGCTTCCTGCCATAACATCTATTTTAAGATCGGGGATATTATAAATTTTGTCTTGCACCAGCAAATCAATATTCCCGTTTTCATAACCTATGGCAAGTGTTTGAAGGGTAGGATAAAAGCCTATAGCAGAGATCCCTGTATCGGAGAGTCCGTTGGTTTTATTGAGTACCGAAAGCGACCGGGTATCTTTATAATAGAGAATTAGTCCCAGAGATGTGGCTCCCACCATCATTTGAGATGTTTCAGTCACATCAAAACAGTTCCTGTACGAAAAATAATCGCTCCACTTTTGATCCGTAATTTGACGCGTCTGTCCCATCATCGGCATCAGAGCCATAAAAAACCCCAAAAGAAGAGTGCTTCTTCTGTGCATAGTATTAATAATTAGTCTCTTCCCGTTCATCAATATCATCCGTTTTTCTGTAACAGAGCCATTTCCAAAAAGTCTGCCAGCTTTTGAAATGCCCTGGCTCTATGACTTATCCTGTTTTTTTGCGTCAGAGGCATTTGTGCGAACGAAACGGCAGCTTCCAGCGGCTTAAACACAGGATCGTATCCAAATCCTCCCTCTCCGGAGGGCTCACTCAGGATGGTGCCTTCCACTGTACCTTCGAACAGATGCTCTTCGCCCGAAAGGATGAGTGCCAGCACAGTTCGGAAGCGGGCTTTGCGATTGTCACAGTTGTGCAGCTGTTCCAGCACCTTTTGCACATTTTTATGGCTGTTCTTCTCCGGTCCTGCATATCTGGCTGAGAGAACGCCGGGCTGCCCGTCTAATGCATCAATTTCCAGTCCGGTATCATCGGCAAAGCAGTCTACCCCCAGTTTGCTGTGTATAAACCGGGCCTTTTGCAGGGCATTTGCTTCAAGCGTATCACCTGTTTCAGGAACCTCCTCATTAAAGCCTGCCTCATCCAACGATTTTATTGACCAATGGTTGTTGAGCAGTGGTTCAATTTCAAATATTTTGTGCGCGTTGTGAGTGGCAAAAATCAAATCCATATTTAAACATTAAGCAGCGAAATTAATAAAATAAACGCAAAAGGCCCCTGCAAAATTATGCAAGAGCCTTTTTAAATATGCTTATTCTCTTATGTCAGAAGGCACCATACCCATATTTCATCAGGTCGGTGCGCGGGTTGATCACCATCACTGGTATTTTGGCGTTGTTGGCTATGATAAGCTGCTCGTTGGCACCCAGCATATAATCGTGAAACGCAATATCACGGGTAGTCATAATAATAATCAGATCGGCCTTACTTTTTTTGGCAAAATCTATGGTTTCCTGGGAAAATGAGGCGTGGCTTTTTGCCAAAACCAGCTCATAGTCAATGTTTCGCTCTTCTAAAAAGTTCTTACAAAACACCACGTTGGCCCGGGTACGGCTATCAATCCCACCCCCTTTAGCAGAAGAAGATAGTAAATAAATCTTAGTCTTAAAGTAGTGTGACATAAATTCGGCCCAACGTAACTTTTCTTTGTTTTCTGTTTTAAAATCTACAGGAAACACAATATTGGAGTAATCTTTCCTGTCGGGCGGATCCTGCACTACCAGAAATGGAATACGCGATCCTACAATAACCTTGAGTGCCCAACTGCCGGTGAGCTTCTGGAGCCCCCTCATGCCGTGGGTGCCCATAACTACCATAGAGCACTCCAGCTCTTCGGACACCGCATTGATGGTTTTAAAGATAGAACCTTCGCGTACCATAACCTGAGGAGTAACTCCGTAAGTGGTAAATACCAGTTGAGCGGCTGCATTAAGCTGGATTTCCAGCTCCGGTATTTCAGACTCCTTTTTTGCAATATGCAGAAGAGTGATGTCGGTTTTAAGCGCCTGTGAAAAAATTACAGCATGTCCTGCCGCATTCAAAGTTACCTCCGTAAAATCATACGGCACCAAAATGCTTTGTTTCAGTGAGTCCATAAACATAAGCGATTGATAATTAAAATTCTGAATAAATATACGACTTTTGTCACTATATAAAAGAAAATATTGCCAAAATGATTTCAATTTTTACCAGCAATAGATTCAACAATGCTCCGTTTTAATTTACAAATTTATAACTTGCGGAACTATTTCAAGAGTAATATACGCACGAATGTTTAGTTTTGTTTCTAATTTTGGATTAATTACCGGATTAATCATTCTTTTGGGTGTGGTGGCGTTTATAGCTATTCGCATGATAGGCCGATATATACAAAGAAAAGTAGAGACCTTAACAACCGAGCGTGTAGCCAAAGAGATTAAAAACAGGCAAAAAGCGATGCAGGTTGCGGCTGCCACAGGAGCCGATACCTTTCCCTATAATCATAAAAAGCCCAAAGTGCGGTCGAAAAAGTACCAGCGCGTAACCGTTTTATTTGCCGACATACAAGGATTTACCCGGATTGCCGAGCAATTAAATCCCGAAGCGTTGATTGACGAACTCGATCAGTTTTTCATCCATTTTGATGAAGTGGTGGAAAGAAATGACATTGAAAAGATAAAAACTATTGGCGATGCCTATATGTGCGCCGGCGGATTACCTAAAAAAAACAGGACCAACCCCATTGAGGTGGTTTTGGCTGCTATGGAAATTCAGCAGCACATGAGACGGCTCCGGAAAATTAAAACCCTTGAGCACAAGGATTACTGGGAATTGAGAATTGGAATACACACCGGCCCGGTTATTGCAGGCATGGTGGGGCGCAAAAAGGTGACTTTCGATATTTGGGGCGATACGGTTAACATCGCCAGCCGGATGGAATCATCGGGCGTTGCCGGCGAAATAAATGTTACCGGCGCTACCTGGCAACAGGTAAAAGGCTTTTTTGAAGCAGAATACAGGGGCAAGATGCCCATAAAATATAAAGGGGAAACAGACATGTATTTTATCAAGGGAATTATTCCCAGACTTTCGGCAGATGAAGAGGGCAAAATTCCCAACGAACTGTTTAGAATCCGATTGCAGTACATTCGGTATTCCGACCTTGAAGAAGACATGCTCGACCGGTTGGAAAAGGAGCTTTCACCCAAAATCACCTATCATAACTTTAAACACACCATAGATGTAATCACTCAGACTGAAATTATTGGAAGAGGTGAAAAGATTTCAGAGGAGGAGATGCTGCTGGTTAAAACGGCCGCCCTGTTCCACGACACCGGCTTCTTAATTGATTATCATAACCATGAAGACAACAGTATCCTTCTGGCACAGGATATTCTCCCCCGCTACAAATACACATCCCCTCAAATTGACACTATTTGTGAGCTCATTGATGTAACACGCAAAGGAAACCATCCCAAAAACCATCTCGAGGCAGTGCTCAGCGATGCCGACCTGGACTACCTGGGACGTTCGGACTTTATACCTGTCTCGGAAACATTGTACGTAGAATTACAATCCTTCAATGGCACATTGCCCCTGTCAGATTGGACCGAACGACAGATTGAATTTATCTCAAATCACCGTTATTACACAAACACCGCCAAAGATTTGCGGCAGGTAAACAAGCAAAAGCAGCTTGAAATATTGCGCCAAATGCAAAAACTACAGATCCAAACTCAATAATATTCTTACTTTTGCATTATAATATCAAAGCAATCAACTAAATCTTATTAGCATGGCTAAGAATTTTGAACCGGAAAGCAAACTTCCCAACATGATAGGACAGGGGACGAAAATAACGGGCAACATAGAGACCAACGGTGACATCCGCATTGATGGGAATGTTGAGGGAAACATAAATTCCAAGGGCAAAGTTGTATTGGGCGCCAACGGAACCATTAAAGGAGAGGTGATTTGCAGCAATGCTGAGCTTTCGGGTAGCCTGAATGGTAAAATTATTGTGAGCGAACTGCTCTCACTCAAATCAAGCTCAAAGGTAAATTGTGATATTAAGACCTCGAAGTTAAACATTGAACCGGGTGCTGTTTTTACCGGTACCTGCTCCATGGGCAGCAACATTACTCCTGTCAGCGCTCCGGTGAAGGAAATAAAAAAGCCCCTCTGAAATCATGTGGCAGATTATTATTAAAGAATTGGCCGCCACCATCCTGTTAATGGGTTTGGCGGCTTTGGTTATTTTTTATGAAACAGGGCATCTTCCGCACAACTGGTTTTTTCTCTCTGCATTTATCACCCTGATTTTCCCTGCAGCCACGCTGGTTTTAAATGCCCTGAAAAAACTCTCTTCTCTGGCACCGGGATGGGTACTGCTGGCTCTCTCGACACTGAAAATGATACTTATCCCCGTACTCATCATAATCCTGTTCGACAGGGAGCATGAAGCAACCCCTGCGGTGGTGATGCCCACCATAATTTCTTACCTCATTCTTTTAGGATTGGATACCTACTGGAAAGTAAAATGGCTGTTTGGTAAATAGAGGTATTGAATCAGCTTGAACCACAAAGTCTTTTGAATAAAGTTGAGGAGGTTTTAATCAATACCCTGAAACCTCTTGCTTGCTCTCAACGTAAGCAGAAAGTCAACGTGTTAGTGCGCCTCACATTTCATAAATGGGAAAAAACTAATACATTTACATTCGTATAATGCAGAGTTATTATAATTTTCTCTTTTCTTGAAAAAATATTTCATCATATTTCTGCTTCTTTTTGCAGGCTTTTCGCTGCATGGCGAAAATGAAACCACGGGGGATGAACCTCTGGATGTGGTTGAGATGATTATGGAACACATCAGCGATTCCCACAGCTGGCATATTTTAAGCTTTATCAACCGCCAGGGGAACCAAGTGCACCTGGCGCTGCCACTCCCGGTTATTTTATGGCATCAGGGACGTCCCTGGTTTTTTCTATCTGATGAATTTTCGCACAACGAGCCTACTCTGCCTATGGGCTCCGAACATGTAACGCTTGAAAATGGGCACTTCTACATAAGCAGCTCCTCCGGTGAAATCCAACGCAATGAGGGGGGTGAAATCATAAACGCTCGACCACTCGATTTTTCCATTACCCGCAATGTAGCCAGCATGTTTTTATCGGTCTTACTCATCTTAGGCATGTTACTGCCTGCCGCCCGTGATTATGGCCGAAAGGGCATGGCCCCTCCATCGGGGCTGCGATCCATTTTAGAACCGGTAATACTCTACGTGCGCGATGATATTGCCCGCACCCAGATCCCCGGACCCAAGGCCGATAAGTTTGTACCCTATTTACTGACCCTGTTCTTCTTCATCCTCATTAATAATATAATTGGGCTCGTCCCCTTTTTTCCGGGTAGCAGTAATCTGTCGGGTAACATAGCCTTTACGGGTGCACTTGCCGTAATCTCCTTTGTGGCCATAAACCTCTTTGCCTCCAAAAGCTATTGGCGGCATATTTTTTTGGTGCCGGGAACTCCTTTTTTTGTGAAAATTCTTCTGGTTCCCATTGAAATCATTGGAATGTTCACCAAGCCCTTTGCCCTCATGATTCGTTTGTTTGCCAATATCACTGCCGGACACATTATCATTTTGAGCCTGGTGGCTATTATATTTGTTTTAAAATCGTTGTACATAGCTCCCGTTTCAATAATTTTATCACTGGTTATGTACATGCTTGAATTTTTGGTGGCGCTGCTGCAGGCCTACATCTTTACCCTGCTTACAGCCCTTTTTATTGGAATGGCCACCGGTACCGAAGAACACTAATTATTAAACACTAAACAATGGAAACACTTTCATTAACTGTTATCGGATTAGGAATTATTGTACTGGGTGCAGCCCTGGGTATTGGACGTATTGGCCAGTCAGCCCTGGAGTCGATGAGCCGTCAGCCCGAGATGGGCTCGAAAATTCAAACCGCCATGATAGTGGCTGCAGCCCTTATCGAGGGGGTAGCGCTATTTGCCATTGTGGTTGCCTGGCTGGTTGGTTAATCGTTTTTACCGTTTATCAAAAATTTAGATTATGGGCATTATTACCCCCGAGCCGGGATTGGTTTTCTGGACCACTCTCACCTTTTTGATTCTTATGGCCATCCTGCGAAAATATGCCTGGCCCTCCATTCTAAGAGCATTAAAGGTAAGGGAAGACACCATTGCATTCGCCATTCAGGATGCACGAAGAGCCAGAGAGGAATCACAAAATATGGAAAAAGCACGCCGGAAGATTTTAGAAACAGCGCGTGCCGAGCGGGAAAGTATTATACAGGAGGCCGGCGAATTGAAGAAGCAGATACTTGCCGAAGCTATGGCGACTGCACAGAAAAGCCAGGAACGACTGATTCAGGAGGCCCGCCTTCAGATAATCAAGGAAAAACAGGAGGCCATCTCCGAAATCAGACAGACCATTGGACAGCTGTCGCTGGATATTGCTCAAAAAATATTGAAGTCCGAACTGAGTGATACCGCTAAACACGAAGAGATGATCGATGCTTACCTCAAAGAAGCATCCCTTAATTAACCCGCTATGAACAGGGGCCCAATAATAGTACGTTATACACAAGCTTATTTCGAACTTGGTAAGCAAAAGGGCTTACTCAACAAGTTCTATGGCGATTGTAAGCTCCTGCTTGGTTATCTGAAGGAAGTTGAAAAATTCAGGCTGTTCCTGCACAGTCCTGTAATTAGGCCTTCGCAAAAAAAAGAACTGTTTACTACTGTTTTTGGTAAACAGCTAAACCCCTATACGCTTAACTTTTTAAACCTGGTGGTGGACAAAAATCGTGAGAACTATCTCAAGGATATGTTCATGCGCTTTGAAAATTTGTACAAACAGGAAAAAGGCATTAAAAGCGTACTGCTCATCACTGCCGTGCCCCTTAAAAACACTTTCTGGCAAAAATTGGTGGCTTTTATGGAAAAGGAATTTAACAGCCCCGTTGAAATGAGCTCACGGGTGAATAAAGAAATTGAAGGCGGTTTTATACTCAAGGTTGATGACAAGCTGTTAGACAACAGCGTAGCCTATCAACTGAAACAACTGAAAAAGCAATTACTGAGTTAACAGGATACACATGGAACAGATTCGTCCATCGGAAGTGACCGACATATTACGCAAAGAGATTGAAGGGTTTCAATCAGCCCGGGAACTTGCAGAAGCAGGCACCGTGTTGCAGGTAGGCGACGGCATTGCCCGGGTATTTGGTCTGGACAACGTGCGCTCCAACGAGCTGGTAGAATTCGACAGCTGCATGGGCGTAGTGCTTAACCTGGAGCAGGACAGCGTGGGGGTGGTACTCTTCGGAGATTCGCATCTGGTGTCGGAGGGAGATATCGTTCGCCGCACCGGCCGCATCGCTTCCATCAGGGTGGGAGAAGGCATGACCGGTCGTGTAATCAACACTTTAGGAGAACCCATCGACGGCAAAGGACCCCTGCAGGGAAAAATGTACGAGGTGCCGCTGGAACGTAAAGCACCACAGGTAATATTTCGGCAGCCGGTGAAAGAGCCACTACAAACGGGGCTTAAAGCCATCGACTCTATGACACCCATTGGGCGAGGCCAACGCGAATTGATTATTGGCGATCGCCAGACAGGGAAAACCGCTATTGCCATAGATACCATCATCAACCAGCGATCTTTTTATGAAAAGGGAGAACCGGTCTATTGCATCTACGTAGCCATTGGACAAAAAGGTTCCACCGTGGCCCATTTGGTCAATACGCTGCAAAAACATGGCGCCATGGATTACACCATCGTGGTAGCGGCTTCGGCTTCCGACCCGGTCGCCATGCAATTTTACGCACCCTTTGCCGGTGCGGCCATTGGTGAGCTTTTTAGAGATACCGGCCGTCATGCCCTCATTGTTTTCGACGACTTATCGAAACAAGCTGTTGCGTACCGTGAAGTATCTCTTCTGTTGCGTCGTCCGCCCGGACGTGAGGCCTTCCCGGGCGATATTTTTTATCTGCACTCGCGTTTGTTGGAGCGGGCTGCAAAAATTATTGAATCGGATGCCGTAGCGATGAATATGAACGATGTTCCCGAATCTCTCAAAGGCATAATTAAAGGAGGTGGCTCACTCACGGCGCTGCCTATCATAGAAACGCAGGCAGGCGATGTGTCGGCTTACATTCCCACCAACGTAATCTCCATTACCGATGGTCAGATATTTTTGGAGAACAACCTCTTCAATGCCGGTGTACGGCCAGCCATTAACGTAGGAATATCGGTGTCGCGGGTGGGCGGTAACGCCCAGATTAAACCCATGAAAAAAATTGCCGGTACTCTCAAACTTGACCAGGCACAATATCGCGAACTGGAAGCCTTCTCGAAATTTGGTTCCGACCTTGACCCGGCAACAATGGCGGTACTGGACAAGGGCCGAAAAAATGTAGAACTGCTTAAACAACCACAGTATAGCCCTATGCGTGTTGAGAAACAAGTAGCCATAATCTATTGCGGAGTTCATGGGCTACTGAAAGACGTGCCAGTGGAAAAGGTGAAAACATTTGAAAAAGAGTTTCTCGACACCCTTGAATTACGGCACAACAAAGTGTTGGCTCAAATTGAGGAGGGGCAGTTCAACGAACAAATTACTGCAAGGCTCGATGAAGTAGCTAAAGATGTGGCATTCCATTTTAAAGATGCTGAAGAAGAAGAAGGAGAAGAGAAACCCGCTGACCTGTAAAAGATACTTAAAACTATGGCTAATTTAAGGGATACACGCACACGCATCAGCAGTATTAAAACCACCCGGCAGGTTACCAGTGCTATGAAGATGGTTTCCGCCGCCCGCCTTAAAAGGGCTCAGGACAAAGTGTGGCACATACGTCCCTATAACCAGCACCTCATGGCCATTATACGCGATTTAGTAGTTTCGGTGCCGGATTTGAATTTAAAATTTACAGAACAAGGGAAAGGCAGAAAAACAGTAATATGGGTGATCGCCTCGAACAGAGGCCTTTGCGGCGCATTTAACAGCAACATTGTAAAAGCCGTTCAATCCCTGCTAAACACCTCCCTCAGATCAGATTATAAAATAGGTCTGGTAGAGATCAGGGTGATGGGAAAACAAGTCCAAAAGATGCTTCGAACCAGGGGAATTGAGTGTTCACGTCAGGAAAATAATCTGGTTCAACACCCGTTGTTTCCCGATATCGCCAGCCTGGCCGACGAATTAATGGACGATTATCTTAAAGGAAAGATTAAACAGGCAATATTGGTTTACAACGAATTTAAAAATGCGGCCGTTCAGGAAGTACAAACCCACCAATACCTGCCCATTGAAGTGCCACCAATAAAGCAGGGTCATCCCGTTTTGGATTATATATTTGAGCCCGACAAGCAAAGTATTATTGATATGCTGATACCTAAAACATTACGATCGCTGTTGTATCAGGCAGTGCTTGAATCTGTTGCATCGGAACATGGCGCCCGGATGACCTCCATGCACAAGGCCACCGACAATGCCACCGATCTGATTAAAGAATTACAGCTTGTTTACAACAAAGCACGACAAAGCGCAATCACCAACGAAATTATCGAAATATCATCGGGCGCCGAAGCACTCAGGTCGTAAAAGTCTTGGGTAAGTTCCTGGGAAACTGAACCTGCCATCGTATCACAGTGGTTAAGTCATAACCATTTTAATGTGGGCTTTCCCACGAAGTGAAAAGATATAAAAACCTCATGGGAGTATCCTTTAAAACTCCGTAGGAGTTAGAATTCTTTCTTTCTAATTCTGTAATTGGGATGTAACTGTTTTTATTTTGCTTCCTATCGTCAATAATTCAAAGCCTTACCTGTTGCCGCAATAAAAATATCGAGGGTACGCAAGGTCTCCTTAATTTTAATGAGTTTGTTCAAGGTTATAAATCCTATTTTATAGTTGTAATGGGGTCCCCGGTACTCCTCCGATACCGATTGAAAGTCGAAATAACGCAACACTTCGGAGTTGCTGTAGCGCAAATAAATTTCGATGGCTCCCTCTTTAAAATAGGTAAAGCCGCCAAAATAATTGGCTATTTTGTACTCATAGCGGTAGTGATGCACCAGTGCCGTAATGTCCGATAATACGGCAGAGCCGGTGGGATGCGCGCCGGCACCTTTTCCGAACATAAACTGCTTATCGTAGGCCAGGCCCTTAATAACCACTCCATTAAATTCATCCTCCACACTATAAATGTACTTATCGCGTCCCACAAAACGGGGCAACACAAAGAGGGCAATCTTTTTTTCTTTCACACGCTCAACCTGGCCCACCAGCTTAATCTTAAAACCCTTCTCGCGGGCATAGTTAATATCGAACTCCGAAATATTGGAAATCCCGTAATTTAATACCTCATCGGCCGGTACCACTATGCCAAAGCTGTGCATGGTAAGAATAATGAGCTTATACAGAGAGTCGAACCCCTCCACGTCGAATGAAGGATCGGCTTCGGCAAAGCCCAACTCCTGTGCTTCTTTTAGTGCTTCGTCATAACCCTGGTTGTGATCGAATATCTTAGACAAAATATAATTGGATGAACCGTTAAGAATTCCCGTAACCGATAAAAGTAAATCGTTGTCGTAATACTCCTCCAGGTTACGAATAACGGGAATGCTGCCACAGGCAGAAGCCTCATAAAGCAAAGAAACATCGTTATCGCATGCAAGCGCTACCATTTCGGAGAGGTTTTCGGCCAACATTTTTTTATTGGCGGAAACCACATTTTTACCCTTCTGCAACGCTTTTTTAACAATGTGATAGGCCTCTTCGGCATTGCTGATAAGCTCTACTACCGTATTTATGGAGTCATCTTCAAGTATATCATCGGCATGGTAACAAAACATAGACTCCGGGAGTGAGCGGTTCTTTTTGTTTTTTACACAAATCCGTACAATGTCAGAGTTGAGGGCAGGGCTTGTTTGTAAAACTTCATAAAGTCCCTGGCCCACAACCCCGAAACCAAACAGTCCGATTCTTAGAGTTTGTCTCATTGTCGCCTAAAAAATAAAAGGATCTACTCCACAAAGATGGTTCAAATCTTTACTTTTTCAAAGGCCTGCACAAAATCGGCTTTAATATCCTCAATGTGCTCAATACCTACTGAAACCCGCAAAACACCGGCTTCCACTCCCGCTCTTTTTTGTTCTTCGGCCGACAATTGCTCGTGCGTGGTAGAACTGGGATGGATGATGAGCGTTTTGGCGTCGCCTACATTGGCCAGATGACTTACCAGCGATAGATTGTTGATAAAAGTATCGGCGGCTTTGGTATCTCCTTTGATTTTGAAACTGAAAACGCCGCCAAATCCGCGCTTCAGGTACTTTTTAGCCAGGGTGTGATAAGGGCTCGATTCAAGACCGGGATAGTTGACATATTCCACTGCAGGATGGTTTTCCAGCCATTGGGCGAGCTCCAGGGTATTGGTAACATGCCGCTCCATGCGCAAAGAGAGCGTTTCAAGACCCTGAATCAACAAAAATGCATTAAATGGACTTAGTGCAGGGCCATAATCGCGCAACCCTTCAACCCTTGCCTTAAGGATAAAAGCGATATTTCCAAAGGGGCTGGCGCTGCCAAATGCCTCCCAAAATTTCAGGCCGTGATAACCTTCCGAAGGTTCGGAGAACAACGGAAATTTGCCGTTGCCCCAGTTGAAATTACCACCATCCACAATTACACCGCCTACAGAAGTGCCATGGCCACCAATCCATTTAGTGGCCGATTGTACTACTACATTGGCGCCATGCTCCAGAGGCCTGAAAAGATAGCCGCCAGCGCCAAAAGTGTTATCTACAATTAATGGAATTTGATGACGAGCCGCCACTTCCCCCAACTTCTCAAAATCGGGAATATTGAAGCGAGGATTTCCAATGGTTTCTACATAAATGGCTTTGGTTTTCTCATCTATGGCAGCCTCATAATCAGCAGGATCATCGGAGCTCACGAATTTAACAGGTATCCCCAAGCGCTTATATTGCACTTTAAACTGGTTGTAAGAGCCCCCATACAAATTGGATGTAGATACAAAATTGTCGCCTGTTTGCAACAGATTGGTTATGGCAATGAACTGTGCCGCCTGTCCCGATGAGACCGCCAATGCGCCCACCCCGCCTTCGAGTGCGGCAATGCGCTTTTCAAAAACATCGGTGGTGGGATTCATGATGCGTGTGTAGATGTTTCCAAACTCCTTTAAACCAAAAAGATTGGCCGCATGGGTCGAGTCGTTAAACTGGAACGAAGTGGTTTGATAAATAGGTACCGCCCTCGATAACGTGGCAGGGTCAACCTCCTGTCCTGCATGCACCTGCAGGGTTTCAAATTTAAAATCAGACATGGTGTTTTGTTTTAATGGTTACTATTAATAAAAATTCGACATAACTTAACTGTGTAGCCAACGCACCAGTATCTGAATTTTATAAAACTGAGAAAAAAGTATTGGAAAAATGAGAGGCAGATAGGACGCGTCGGCAGTGATTACGACATATACATTCGTCCCATCATCATACCTGTAGCAGTGATAGTTGCACGAAAAACCAGAGTGTTTTCCGGAGCAGATAAAATGATATTTTTGATGGATGTGAGCATCTGTGCCTTATATTTCAGTGGACAAATATGGATAAATTCATCCTGAATTCAAACACCTGGAGGCAATTTTATTTGAATAGCTTTCAAATAAAGAGTATTCCAATATCGGTATAGTATTGCTAAACTTTTGGCTACCAACCATATAATTAGATTTATGGAAGATGAAAAAAAATGAACATTCTGCTGGCTGTTCAAATGACACGGAATTATGTTTTTAAAATTGGCTGTTTCATACTCTTTGTTTCTTACCTGTTGTTGGCTGAAACCCTCCTTTATGTTAAAAATAAGAACGTACAACCTTGGTATTGTTAATAAACATTAATTTCCGCTCCATAACGAATGATTCACCACCCCCAGGCGTCCAAAGAGTACAAACCAAAAAAATAAAAACACCATGAAAACACTATCAATGATTGCAACAGCCCTTCTTTTTATGGGTGTTAGCACTCTTGCCACAGGGCAGGAAACAACAAAGAGCACCGCTACAACCAGCGATAAAACCCAGGTTACACAGCAAACTCAAGCCACCACAAATGTACAACGACCCTATTTCGTAGATGAAAACAACAACGGCGTTTGTGACAACTACGAAAACGGTAACGTCCGTATGGGTCAAAAAATGGGAGGCCAGGGACTCGGGAGATGCCGGGGTGCGGGATATGGCCGTGGACAAGGCCGCATGAATGGCCAGGGTCGTGGACAAGGTCGCTTATACAGCCAGGGCCGCGGAGGAAACGGTAACTGTGTAGATGCTAATAACGATGGCATCTGCGACTACCGACAAGATGGTACCGCTCAACAACGACTGCGCGATGGAAGCGGAAAAACCACTATCCCAGAAACTCAAACCAAATAATAAGCAGTAAAAACAAGGGTGACAAAGATAATTGCTATCTTTAGTCACCCTTGCTTTTTAAATTCAAAACATGTGGTGAAAAGCTTCCTCATTTTCAAAAAACAGCTTAGTTCCTAAAAATGGATGTGCTCCCTCCGGATAAAATATTAGTTGATCGGGTGAATAATGGCGATCGGGAAGCCTTTACCACATTGATGGAACGTTACCAGCAAAAGGTGTTTCAAACGAGCATGGGATTTTTACACCGCCAGGCCGATGCCGAAGACCTTACCCAGGAGGTGTTTATAAAAGCATACAAATCGCTGAAATCGTTCCGGGGCGAATCGTCGTTTAGCACCTGGATTTACCGGATTACGGTGAACAGAGCAATTAACCAGCTGCGACGAAACAAACTGAGGGCTGCAACTGGCCTCGATGCCAAAGAAGCTGACCACCCAGCCGCCGACAGCAATGCCGATGAGCCATTACTCAGGAAAGAACAACAACAACAGATTAAAAGAGCTTTGAATAAACTTAACAACGCACAAAAAAAGGTATTCGTCCTCTTTTACTATCAGGAGTTGAGCATGAAAGAGGTTGCCGAGGTGCTGAAATTATCACCCAAAGCAGCAGAAAGTTTGCTCTTTAGAGCACGCAAAAATTTACAAAAACAATTGGGCTAACAACTGAACCGCTCTCCCAAAGATCGGAGCATTGACAAACCAATAATAAATGTTTGATTGATTGTATCTAAAAAAATCGCTACGAAATTATGACCTGCAAAGAATTTACAACCAACCTGGCCTCCCTGAAAGATCCTTCGGAAATTTCGCAGGAGATGCAACGTCACCAGACGTCGTGCCCCCAATGTGCCCGGGCTTATGATAACGCGGTGATGCTGATGCAATTTATAAACGAAGAGAAAACAGTGAAAGTTTCCCCGTTTTTAAAAACGCGCGTTGCCGCTAAACTTGAGGAGCCTGTGATAACAGGTTGGTATGCCAGACCGGCGATACTCACTGCGGTTTCGGTAATTGTTTTTATTTTTGGGATTTTGAGCGCCAACATCCTGGAGAGCCCCGAAAAGGTAAATCCTATGGAGAGCATCGCATCTGATTACTATTTTCAGAGCGATTACAGCGCACAACTCGAAGAAATTTGGTTCAATGCAAACTATTATGAAGAATAAGGCCCTTATAAATGCAATTGTAATTATTCTGGCGGCCTTTGTTGCAGGATGGCTGATCAATAAGCTCTTTACTCCTTCCACACCAACAGTGGCCACCACTGCGCCTGCCCAATACCAATCTACCGGGCAGAGAGGCGGAGCAGGAGGTGGAATTGGATTTGGCCAGATAGTAACGATGCTGAATTTTACTGATGCCCAAACAGCTGCCTTTTCAGTAATTGAAAGAGAATACCGGATAGAAACCAATATTTACTTGTCAACAATCGACAGTCTGGACCAGGAAATAATTACCGAACTATCCAAAAATAGACCCGACCGGAAACATTTGGAACAAATGGCTCAGGCATCGGGAGAGGCCCAACGCGCAATTAAGGAAAATACCATAGAGCATTTTATGGCCTTGCGCCAAATATGTGAGCCCGCACAAATCGAAAAATTTAAAGAGGTATTCCTTCAGCTAAATCATTTCAGGCAAGGGCAGGGAGCAGGTCGCGGGCAGGGCAGAGGTCAGAGATACAGGCGGGGCCGGGGCTGGCAACAGGAAAACAGACAATAGGCAGCAGACGAAAGGAGGAAAAGAGCTGAAAGCTCAAAGAGATTAAGGATTAAAAAGAGGTGAAAGGTAAACGGTAAAAAGTAAGAAGTAGAAAGCAAAAAGTAATAGGTCAGAGGGATTGAAATAGGTGATAACTGGCAAGGATTAAGGAATTATAGATTAATTGAGTAGGTATTGACATTTTATCCTCCTTCATCTTTTTCCTCAATTTCTGGTCTTTTTACTCTCTTCCTTGCATACGGCAGGAAAGCATTCTCGGTCGCCTCCAGGCTCTGGTAAAGACGAACGGCCGTGCGTCTCTATGTGCTTCACACTTCTATGTCTTCCCTGCCTGCCGGCAGGCATCTTTTGTCTCCCGTCTTCTGTCTTCATGCTTCCATCTTCCCTGTGCATCCTCATTTAATCCTTAATCACTTAATCCTCTTCCCTCTTCGAACTCCTCTATCTTATCCTTTCAACCCTCCACCGAATACCCGCCCGGTACTGCATCCACATGGATAGTTGCCTCAATATTGAAGGATTTTTCAACCTTCATCTCATACAGAGTGGCTATTTCGTGTGCCTTTTCCAGGCTATAGCTGCCGGGTAACTTTATATGAAAAACAAGTTCTGAATGGTTTCCATAATGATGTATCTTAAAATTATGAGGGTGAACAAAAACATCTCCATTTACCAAATGCCCCATCTCCACAATACCTTTCTCCATTTGTGGATCAATATTTTCACCCAACATTATACTCATAGTCTCCTTAAGAATACCATAGGTGGTAATAAATATCATGATAGATACCAGAATGCCCAAAACACCATCCATCCACCACCATCGGCCGCCTGCAAGAATCCCTACAAGAATTACCACACTCGAAATGGCATCGGAGCGGTGGTGCCAGCCATCGGCAATTAAAGAGTTCGATTTTAACGATTTTCCGACGATCATGGAGTAACGGGCCATCGCCTCCTTAATCACTACCGAGGCCACTGTAACCCAAATGGCTATAGGTCCATATTCAAAGATGACTTTCTCGCGAAGGCGCAGAACCGATTCACTGAAAAAATTCAAACCTATAACTGCAAGTAAAATTCCCACAAAGAGTGAGGCAATAAGTTCGGCCCGCCCATGACCATGAGGGTGGCGGCTGTCGGCAGGCTTAATGGAGACCTTAAGTCCCAGCAAAACAGCCAGCGACGAGATGGAATCGGAGAGTGTATGCCAGGCATCGGCAATAAGAGCAACCGAATTGGAAACTATGCCGGCCCAATATTTCACTGCAAACAAAAGTATGTTTAAAATAATGGAAATCCAGGTTGTCGCTATTCCTTTGTTGGTACTCATAAATGAAACTGTTAAGCGGTTAATTATCAAATCATCGCATCATCTCATCCCCCCATCACCACATCATCAAATCACCACATCCTCAAATCATCACATCTCCACATCAACCCACACCGTATCCACCGGAAAACCGGATTCCTGCCACTCCCTGAAACCTCCCTTTAGATGGATGCAGTTGCTATATCCTCTTTTCTTCAAAATCTTCAGTACTGTATTCGAACGCTGTTCATCCTGGCAATATATCAGGATCGAAGTCGTTTTTAGTACATTTTCAAGTCGGAAGAGCAACACCTTTTTTTCGCCTGCATAAATGGCATTGGGTATTCTGCTTTGGTTATATTCAAAATCAGGACGCACATCCAGGAGCATTATATCGCTATGATTGTTAAGCATCTGATAAAAATCAGAAGGTGAAACACCTTTTTGGCTGTACAACAAAAGCGGCCACAAAAATATAATCAATCCGCAAATCCTCTTCATACATCTTATTCATTAGTCTCTAACGTCCTATATTACAAACATATCTTCTATAATACCATCCACCACAAACCATCCTTTTCGGGTGCAAACCAGGGTATTAAACAATTGTATCAAATGTCCGCTGTCCATCCATTTTTTAATAACAGGCTCTAACTTTTTAAAAAATTGAGGAAATTTGAATGTTAACTCTTCAATATTTATGCCCCATTTGGTACGCAGGCCCAGCATTATCATCTCATTTAAACGATCGGCCTCTGTAAGTACCTCAGATTCTCTCACACTATCAAAGTCGGTGGTAAGATAGGCTTTCAGGTCGGAACGGTTCCACAACCGCCTTTTACCATCGAAGGAGTGGGCTCCGGGCCCTAGTCCCAGGTAAGGTTTTCCCTCCCAATAGGCTCTGTTATGGAGCGAATACTTCCCATCTTTACAAAAACTGGATATTTCGTAATGCTCAAATCCATTTTTGCCTGCAATATCATCCACCAGCCAAAAGAGTGATTCACTCTCCACATCGGTAATTTCGGTAAGCAACCCTTTTCTCTTACGTACTCCGAAGGGTGTGTCAGGCTCTATACTCAAATGATAGGCCGAAATATGATCAACCGGCAGAGCTGCCAGGGTTGAAATATTTGAATTTATCCTCTCCCTGTTTCCCCAGGGCAATCCATAGATTAAGTCAACACTTATATTGGAAAAATGAGACCTTCCAGCCATTTTAATGGCATCCAAAGCCTGCTCAGCATTGTGTCTGCGTCCCATTTTCTTTAAATCCTCATCAAAAAAACTCTGAACTCCAATACTTAAGCGGTTAAAACCTTTGTTATACAGCATATCCAGATAATTAACTGAAAGATCATCGGGATTTACTTCAATGGTCGTCTCCATTGGGAAATTAAAATTAAAAGCAAAAATAATGGCATTCATTAAACGGGATAAATCTTCTTGAGAGAGCAAGCTGGGGGTACCTCCGCCCAGATAAACAGTCTCAACCGGCTCTTCTCCAAAAAAGGAGGCTCGCCATTCAATTTCTTTAATCAGTTTATCTACAAACAATGAAATAGAAGCCGTATGGGTGGTTTTATAAAAATCGCAATAAAAACATTTTGTCTTGCAAAAAGGGATATGTATGTATATTCCGCCCATAATATCTAACCATTAATTAAGTGTAAATTAATCAAATGTTTCACGTGGAACATTATAAACCGCATCTTTTTTTCATATATTGCCGCCTTTCACAGATTATAGAGGTGAGCGACTAAACCCGCTTTAATACCACTAAATCAGACAAAAAAATTGTCACTTGTCACAAAATAATTATGAACACATTCTTCAAAACATTGAATTATTATAAATTTACACTCTTCACTATTCTGGTAATTCTGGTGTTGAGTCTTATGAATACTGAAGATATAAAAACTCCTTCCCTCTTTTCCTTCAGAGGCTCCGATAAGGTTATTCATATGTTGATGTATGCCGGACTTACCCTTGTTTATTTGACCGAACGCAGTCATCTGTTTTCAAAAAGCAGAAGCTATAAACCCGTTAAACTATACTCTGTTTTGTGGATTATTGCTCTGGGAGGATTTATTGAGCTCATTCAACCCGTATTAGCAGGTCGCGAAAAGGACTGGATGGATTTTTTGGCAAATTGCACAGGTACCCTTCTCGTATTTATAACTTTTCCGTTGGTGGTGAAACCGTTTTTCAGATAGCTTACAATTTCAACAATATCTCCTCATTATTATCCATCCTCTCGATGATGGAACCAATGGTTTCGCTGCTGAAATACTTCACCACCTCATTGCGTACGGCACTAAAACGATCGTGAACAGGGCATTGCTCTTCCACTTTTCCCGAACTTTTGCACGGATGGCGACCAATCAGGCAGGTCTCAAAATAATCTTTACCATCCACAATCTTCACAATTTCCAGCAAAGCAATATCGTGTGCAGGCCTGCCTAAATAAAAACCACCGGAAGGCCCTTTTACGCTGTTTAAAACTCCACGCCGTACAAATACCTGTAGTATTTTGCTTAAAAACTGCATGGGAATATCTAATTCCGAAGCTATTGAGCGAACATTTATCCTGTTTGTTTCACTCCCCTTCAGGCCAATGTAGATGATACTTCTAACTGCGTATTTACAAGTTGTTGATAACATATCTCACTTTTATTAATGCTCTTTTTTATGTTTTTTCCATTGCTTGCTAAACGATTCACCGGCAAAATCCGGAAATGCTCTGCTCTTGCCCAATATTTTACCGGCTTCGCCACCTGCAGCCATAAGGTTTTTCACCTTCCCACCGCCCAAATCCATCATATTCCGTGATTTAAGTCCTCCTTCAACCATCCCTATCACCATCGACTCAAAACCGCTGCGAAGCCCCTGATCCACGGCATCGCGTCTGTTTTTCAACAACAGATCGGGCAATGGAATCTTTACGGGACACACCTCTTCGCACTTTCCACACAAACTGCTGGCAAAACTTAAATGCTGATACTCCTTTAATCCTTTTAAATGCGGCGTAATCACTGCCCCTATGGGGCCGCTGTAAACCGAATTATAAGTATATCCGCCCACGTTTTTATAAATGGGACAGGCATTGAGACAAGCACCGCAACGAATGCAGGCCAGCGCCTCCGAATGGTCGGGTGCGGCAAACAGATCAGTACGCCCATTGTCTAACAATATCACAACCATACGTCCGGGGCCATCCACCTCGTTGCTGCGGGCAGGCCCAAACAGCACCGAATTGTAAACCGTCACCTTTTGACCTGTGCCGTGGGCAGCCAACAAAGGCCACATCAAATCTAAATCGTGCCAGGAGGGCAGTACCTTTTCAATGCCCGCCAGCACTATATGTACTTTTGGAAAAGAGAGGGTTAAAAACCCGTTTCCTTCATTTTCGGTAAGGGCAATACCCCCTTCGCGTGCCAATAAAAAGTTTGCGCCGGTAATGCCAACTACGGCCGATTTAAAATGCTCACGCAACCGGTTGCGCACAAACAGTGTCATCTCCTCCGGGGTAGCTTTTAAAGAGGTATTAAATTTTTCATGAAAAAGTGTGGCAATATCATTTTTTGACTTGTGCATGGCCGGCGTTACAATATGATAAGGCTTTTCGCCTGCCACCTGAACGATAAACTCTCCCAGATCCGTTTCTATGGATTCAACGCCTATCTCCTCAAGCGCTTCATTGATATTTATCTCTTCGGTGGACATCGACTTGCTTTTCACCACCTCCTTTGCACCCGTCTCAACAATCACCGATTTAATGAGCTCCACCGCTTCATGATCATTCCCGGCCCATAAAACCTCACAACCATTGGCTGTAGCTGCTTCCTCAAACATCTCAAGATAGTAAGGAAGTTGCTTTAAACCGTTGCGCTTTAAGATAGAAGCCTGGTCGATGGCAAGTGCCAGATCGGCATAACGCTGATGGCCTTTAGTTACGGCTTTATCATATCTGGATATGTTAAAGCGGATGGTAGCCCGGTGTTTATAATCGAAAGCAACGCGCTTTGACTCCTTTAAAAATAATTTTTCCTTGCTAATGCCCATACCCTATTATTTAAACGGAATCTTTTTAATCCGTCGCAGGTGTCTTCCACCCTCAAAACCGGTGTTTAAAAAAGTTTCAACCATCTTAAGCGCCTCCTGCTGTTTCACAAACCTGCCCGGCAATGCACAAATATTGGCATCGTTGTGCAACCTGGCCAAATAAGCAATCTCCTGATTCCAGCAGAGGGCCGAACGAATACCCTGATGCTTGTTCACGGTCATATTAATGCCGTTACCACTTCCACAAATGGAGATGCCAACTTCACAAACACCGGTTTCCACAGCCTCGGCAAGAGGATGCGCGTAATCGGAATAATCAGTGCTGTCGTCTGAGTGGGTGCCAAAATCCTGTAAGGTGTAACCCAGCTTCAACAATTCGTCCTTTAAAAACGTTTTAAGGGGGTAGCCGGCATGATCCGCTGCCAATCCAATAATCTTAAACTGCATTTTTTTTTCAAATTTAATAATTTATTCCATACAAGATAAAATCATCTGCTTTGGGCAAAACTTGTTGATAAGTGGTTAACCGTTTCGGCATATCTTTTAAAAAATAAATTTGGCCATGTGCTATAACTTTTTATGATGAGATAAAAACCGATAAACATCTATTGGCTTGTTATTATTTTTAAAAAGTTTTTGACAATCCAATGAGAAGAAATGAACAGAAGGTATCAATTAATTTTTACCTTTGTATGGTGCCAACAGTTGTTGATAAACAGTTTTGAGTTTCTGGAAACTAAGCTTTTAAATCAGTAATAATCTGTTAATAAGTGGCAACCGAACTTCCACAAGCGATATATCCAATAGTGTATGTAAAATGTTTTCAACAAGGCTAACAGGCTAATACTATCAATATATTTTAAATCTATTATATATGAATATTAATAGTAGGTGGTTGAAAAAGGGGTTTGTGGATGAAGAAGTTCCTCAAAACCTCGATCTGGTGCAAGCCATAAGTGCACTAAAAAAGGAGAAAAATGCCCTTTTAATGGCGCACTATTATCAGGAAAGTGCCATCCAGGATGTGGCTGATTTTGTTGGCGACAGCCTGGGGCTTGCCTGGGAGGCTTCGAAAACCGATGCGGACGTAATATTGCTGGCAGGTGTTCTGTTTATGGGCGAAACAGCTAAAATCCTATCCCCCGGAAAGAGAGTTTTAGTGCCAGATTTGAATGCAGGTTGCTCGCTGGCCGACAGTTGTCCTGCCGATGCATTTGAAGCATTTATAAAGCAACATCCCAACCATACAGTTATTACTTATGTGAATACCATCGCACAGGTTAAAGCGCTTTCCGATATTGTGGTGACTTCTACCAATGCGGTGGCCATTATTAACAGTTTACCCGAAGGAGAAAAAATAATTTTTGGCCCCGATCGGAATCTTGGTAATTATCTACAGAGTATTTCGGGGCGTGAGATGGTAATATGGGATGGAGCATGCCATGTTCATGAAAAATTTTCGGTGGAAAAAATTCTGGGTTTAAAAGAATTGAATTCCGATGCAGAGGTTTTGGCCCATCCAGAATGTAAACAGCCGGTTTTGATGGTGTCCGATTTTATAGGAAGTACTGCTGCATTGTTAAAATATTCAGCCAGTGCCTCTACTCAGACATTTATAGTAGCCACTGAGGCAGGTATTTTGCATCAAATGCAAAAGGCGTCCCCTCATAAAATTTTTATACCCGCTCCTCCCAACGATTCCACCTGTGCCTGTAATGATTGTGAGTTTATGAAGCGCAATAACCTACAAAAAGTGTATCTTACCCTAAAATATGGATTTCCTGAAGTGAAAGTAGATGAGGCTGTACGATTGAAAGCCTTAGTTCCCATTGAACGGATGTTCCAATTATCCAATGAACTGTTAAAAACCTGATTAATATTTTATATCTTTAAAGCGATGGTTTTCATGCTGTCGTTCTATTGTTGTACATTACAAATAAGTATGGGCGAAATTTCATTACTATTGGTGGAAGATAATTTTTTAAATCAAAAGCTTATCTGTTTTAATCTTGAAAAATTTGGGTTTAAAATTGATATTGCTGAAAATGGTTTAGAAGCTATTAAATTTGTGGAGGCTAAAAGATATGATCTTATCCTTATGGACTTAATGATGCCGATAATGGATGGATTGGAAGCTACGGTGCGTATTCGTAAGCTTGAAGAGAATAATTGTAATCATACGATTATTATTGGTTTAACTGCCAATGTTTATGACACCGACCGGGAGAAGTGTCTGGCTCATGGAATGGATGAATTTCTTGCCAAACCCTTTGACATTGTTCAGTTTAAAAATATCTTAGAAGATTTTGGACTGAATATTTCATCCGTAGGAGCTGAATAATTTTATAAACCGGGATTAAGATGGAATTTGACATTCGCGATGCAGCTGACGAGGAGGCTGTACAGGAGCAGGATATAGAACAGAAGCTGAGACCTTTGACTTTTAAAGATTTTAAAGGGCAGTTTAAAGTTGTAGATAATCTACAGATATTTGTTCAGGCTGCTATTATGCGGCACGAGGCCCTCGATCATGTTTTGTTGCACGGTCCTCCGGGACTTGGAAAAACCACCTTGTCAAATATCATATCACATGAGTTGGGGGTAGGATTTAAACTTACCAGCGGTCCCGTGCTCGACAAGCCAGGCGATTTGGCCGGAATCCTTACCTCACTGGAACCTAACGATGTGCTTTTTATCGATGAAATTCACAGGTTAAGTCCCATTGTTGAGGAGTATCTCTATTCTGCGATGGAAGATTACCGTATCGACATAGTGATAGATAAAGGCCCTGGTGCCAAAAGCATTCAAATTGAACTGAACCCCTTTACCATGATTGGCGCAACTACGCGCAGTGGTTTATTAACCAGTCCTTTAAGAGCCAGGTTTGGCATCAATTGCCACCTTGAGTACTACGACGCTGAGGTGTTAAAAGGTATTATCATTCGATCTGCAGGTATTCTTAAAGTACCTGTTTCAGATGAGGCTGCCTATGAAATATCCCGCCGCAGCCGTGGTACTCCCCGAATTGCCAACGCATTGTTGCGAAGAGTGCGCGATTTTGCCCTTGTAAAGGGTAACGGGCACATTGATATGCCCATCACTCAGATGAGTTTAAAAGCACTTAATATCGATCAGTACGGGCTGGATCAGATGGATCATAAAATATTACTTACCATTTTAGATAAATTTGAAGGTGGACCCGTTGGACTCACAACCATTGCCACTGCTATTGGTGAGGAATCGGGTACCATTGAAGAGGTGTATGAGCCTTTTTTGATTATGGAAGGTTTTCTGAAACGAACTCCTCGGGGGCGTGTGGTTACCTCAAAGACTTACCGTTATTTCGGACGGCAAAGCAACCCGCCTCAGCACTCATTATTCGATTGAATTATAGTAGATGAGTCAAAGCCTTAAAAAATTAGCCGGGGAGACAGTCATCTATGGCGCTTCAACTATGTTGGGCCGTTTACTCAACTGGCTTTTAATGCCTTTTTACATACGAACCATCAGTACATACGATTTTGGCGTAGTAGTTAATTTATATGCCATTATATCGGTTTTGCTGGTGGTACTTACATATGGGCTGGAAACCGGATTTTTTCGATTTGCGGGTAAAACCAGGTCTCAGGATTCTGTTTTTAAAAGTCTCATTTTTCTATTAGGCATTACCAGTAGCTTATTTTTGTTGTTAGGTGTATTTTTTCATCGCCAGTTGAGCGATGCCTTCTATAACGGAGAACATTCTCTCTCTATTCTTTTACTGTTTATTATCGTGGCGTTCGACGCTTTTTTAGCGCTTCCCTTTGCCCGACTTCGTTTGGAGAACCGACCCATTCGTTTTGGGATTATCAAACTCGCCAATATCGGTTTTAATCTTTTCTTTAATGGTCTTTTTCTTTTACTTATTCCCTATGGTGTTAAAAATCACTGGTTCTCCCAAGAACTTAATATTTTATACAGTACATTCGACGGAGTATTTTATGTATTTCTTAGCAATGCCTTAAGCAGTGTTTTAACATTTTTATTTTTTGTTCCTTCACTGCTTCATCTTAGCGGCCATTTTAACAGTTCCATTATAAAACCTGTACTTGCTTACTCTTTTCCAGTTTTATTGGTAGGCATTACAGGTATGATTACCCAAAATATTGATAAGATTATTTTGCCTGTTCTACTCGATTCAAATGGTTTTGAGCAGTTAGCTATTTATGGTGCTAACTTTAAGATAGGTGTGTTAATGAGTCTATTTACCCAATCTTTCAGATTTGCTTTTGAACCTTTTTTCTTCAAATCCAAGGATCAGGGAAAAGTGACCTATGCCCGCATTATGGATTATTTCATCTTTTTTGGATTGATCATCTTTTTGGGGGTCAATCTCTTTATCCGTGCTGTCAATATAGTTCTCACCGATGAGTATCTGGCAGGTAACAGCATTATTCCACTGGTATTGTTGGCGCAACTTTTTTATGGTATCTATTTTAATCTCTCGCTTTGGTATAAGTTGATCGATAAAACATGGTACGGCGCTCTGTTTGGTTTTGTGGGAACAGCAGTAACTGTTGGATTGAATTTTATTTTGATACCTGCTTTTGGTATTATCGGTGCTGCGTGGGCACTTTTGGCAGGTTACTTCTGCATGATGGTTATGTCGGGACTTACAGGGCAGCGACACTATGCTGTTCCCTACAATACAGCACGTTATCTGTTATATTTTATTATTGCTTTTGCTATCTATCTTTTGGACAAATGGGTAGTGATTGATAATCTTTTCTTTTCCACTATCTTTAAAGGATTTATATTTGTCCTGTTTATTGGTTCATTTTTTGTTATCTCTCATGCAGGAAAGCATCTGAATAGTGCCGAAAGTAAAAAGTTAAAGATTTAATCACTGCAATAATTTTATTAAATGATTAGGATAAAACTGGTTAATAAAAGCTCCAATGCGAATCCTTCTTTTGCGACCGTTGGTTCGGCAGGAGTTGATTTAAGAGCATCACTTTCCCAGACCCTCACTATAAAGCCGTTGCAACGGGTGTTGGTTCCCACTGGTTTATATATAGAATTACCGCAAGGTTATGAGGCTCAAATTCGCCCCAGAAGCGGGCTGGCACTTAAAAGTGGTATTACTGTGCTTAACACGCCGGGTACCATAGATTCCGATTACAGAGGAGAGATTAAAGTGATACTGGTCAATTTATCCGACACCCCTTTTGAAGTAGCCTGTGGCGACAGAATTTGTCAAATGGTGGTACATAAACATGAAGTTTTCAATTGGGAAAGCGTTGAAGACCTGGAGGTCTCTGACCGGGGTACCGGTGGATTTGGACATACCGGGATTTAAGGAGGCAGTTTTTATCTTTAGAAATGATTTACGATACCTATCTTTATGAAAAATATATTAAATCTTAACGGTCTAATCATCCTGCTTGTTTTTTCCTCATGCGCCGTTTCAAAGAGTGGTGTTATGCAACAACAATCACGGCAACAGGATGAAAAGATGGAGGTGAAGCAGGAGGTGTTGTCCCCCGATGAACAGCGAAAATTCGATTATTTTTTCTACGAAGGCAATCGCCTTAAGGCCATAGGGGAGGCCAACAAGAGTCTCATGAACTATGCCGAAGCCCTTAAGATTGATACTACCTGTGCTGCTTGTAATTACGAAATAGCACGATTGTTACTCACCGGTGAAAATTTTCAGGATGCTGAAAAATTTTTAGAAAATGCAGTTCGGCTCTCCCCTACCAACCCGTGGTATATTGAATTGTTGGCACGTGTCTATCAGAATAATAAAAAAGGCGATAAAGCAGTGCAGACAGCTGTTAAATTGCTTAACCGACCCTCTCCCGATGTGGAAGAAATTTATTTTGTTAGCCAGCTTCAAATTGAAAATAAGCAATACGGTGCGGCTATAAAGAACCTGGAACGCATTGAAAACCTATTGGGTTTTAATGAGGGTTTAACTTTAGAGAAATATCAGCTTTATTTGCAAGATAAGGATTATAAAGAGGCTGAAAAGGTTCTGACCAACCTTATTAAAACCTATCCGGGCAACGCCGATTATTATCTATATCTGGGTGATTTTTATCTTGATAGAGGTAGCTTTGATAAGGCACTTAAAAAATATCAGGAAGCACAAAATTTAGATCCGAAGGGGGGGAAAGTGTTTTTTTCACTCGCTAACTACTATCTTCGAAAATCAGAAGAAGCGAATTTCAAAGAGATGGTTTACAGTGCACTACAATCCGGTGACCTTTCCTTTGATGATAAGTTTCAACGGTTAATGCCTTTTTTGGCGAAGATGAACGATCCTAAAAATCCGCTGGACAGTCTTGCTTTGGATAAAAGCTTAAATATTCTAATAAAAGCTCATCCCTATGAACCTAAGGGTTATGTTGCCTATGGAAACTTTTTGGCAATGGGAAAAAACGATAGGTTGGCTTTGAAAAATTTTGAAAAAGCTCTGGAACTTGACGCACAGCAAAATGATGTGTGGCAGGACTATCTTTTTCTCTTGTCAGGACAAAATGATAACGAACGCATGTTGGAACAGACAAGGCAGGCAATTACCTTTTTTCCAACCAACCCCATCTTTTATCTATTCGAAGGTATATCCTATTATCAGGAGCAGAACTTAAATGAAGCTTTGGAATCCTTTGAAAAAGGACTTAGCAATGTAGGCGATAATCGAGCTCTTGAGGGTCAATTTTACGCTTATCTGGGGGATCTTTATTATGCTTTAAAGGACACAGCCAGTAGTTTTAGCAATTATGAAAAGGCGCTTGCAATTGATGAAAACAATCTTTTGGTTTTGAATAATTACAGCTACTACCTTTCCTTAACTGGTCAAAAGCTCGATAAAGCTGAAAAGATGAGTGCTAAAACCGTCGAATTAGACCCTGGGAATGCTACCTATCTGGATACCTATGCCTGGGTTCTTTTTAAAAGAGAACGTTATATGGAGGCTAAATTCATAATGGAGCGCGCTATCGACAATGTTAAGGAACCCAGTGGAGTTATTATGGAGCACTACGGTGATATTTTGTTTATGACCGGCGACAAGTCGGGTGCTTTAAAAATGTGGAAACAGGCTCTCGAAATGGAGGAACATTCGGATTTATTGCCTCAGAAAATTGAAGAAGAAAGATTTATAGATGAGGAGTAGTTTCATTCTTTGGTGTTTGATGATATTCACAGTACTCTTTTTTGGATGCAGAACGCGAAAGACTGTTACCGTTGTGCCGGCTCTACGCATGCTTACCGGTGAGCAGATTGTCAGAAATGTGGAGTCACATAATTTCGACTTCGATCGTATATTTTTTAAGAGAGCCGTTATCAATTACAAAGATGGCAGCAGTAACCTTTCGTTTAAAGCCAACATTTATCTCAAACGCGACAGCTTTATAATATTGAGCATCACACCAGTGTTAGGCATTGAATTGTACCGTGTTTTTTTGGATCCGCATGGTGTAAAAGTTCTTGACCGCTTGAATCAGGAAGTTATTGTTTCGGGTTATGACCTGTTTTATAAGCAGTTTCTTATCCAACCCGGGTTCGCCTTTATTCAGGACATTCTTACCAACCGTTTGGTTTCCTATCCCCTTTCTAATCCTTTATCCTCTTATAAATTGAGCCACCCTGATCTGCGCCAATCGTATTCAATTATTTCGCAGGTTTCCCGTCCCTATGCGCTACCTTATCAACGCGGCATAGCCAATGATACCATTTTTCATCAAATCAAGGTGGAACCCGGTTTGTTTAGGGTCGAGAGTAATCTTATATTGCATACCGGATTGGGCATTAAATTTGGTGTTGATTATTCCGGCTTTAGGTCTTTAGATACCTTAGGCCATACCTTTCCTGAAAATATTGTGATTACTGGCAGCCGGTTGAATAAGAGTTTTGAGATCACTGCTAAGTTTTTAGATGTAGAGTTGGATGGTGTTAATGAATTATCTTTTAAGGTTCCTCTAAAGTATGAGACTGTTTACAGGTAGTTTTATTCTTCTTATTTTTTTCATGTTCAGCAATTCTGCCGGCGCACAGTCGGTGGAGTCACTGCGCAACGAACGTGAATCGTTATTATTGGAGATTTCAAATACTACACAGCTTATAAAAAAAAAGAAGGCCACCCGCCAGGACAATCTTAATCAGTTACAGTTGATGGAGCGCGAAATCACTGCACGCGCGAGTTTGTTGGAGAACTATCGGGAGGAGATTCGGCAGTTGGATGGGCAAATTGAAATGAATCAGATGCTTATCAACGATCTTGAGAGTGATATTGAACGCTTAAAAAAGGAGTATAGCCGTCTTCTTCAGGATTCATACCGTCGCAAAGGAGACCTTAACGAATTGATGTTTCTTTTTGGTGCCGACCATTTTAGAGAAGCCTATTTGCGCTATCGCCTGTTTAAGGAATACAGTCGGTTTAGACAGAAACAGGGAGAGGTGCTGGTAGAATCACAAAACAGGGTGCGTGGATTGTTGACGCAGATAAGATTGCAAAAAGATGAGAAACAGTCTATTTTAGATCGCATCGAGAATGAATTGGGGCAATTGCAATCTGGGAAAACACTTAAACAATCGGTCATTACTAAACTTCAGGGTGAGGAACAGTGGCTTCAGCGTACTTTGAAGGAGAAAGAGGCCACCGCCCTCAAACTGGAGCAGAAAATTCTTGATATCATTGCTGCAGAGAAGAATTTAACCGAAGACGTTGTGGGTTCCTCCGACTTTAACCAGCAGATGGGACACCTTATCTGGCCAGTTCAACAGGGAGTTGTTATCAATCCTTTTGGGCAGCATGAACACCCGGTTCTTAAAAGAGTTATAATAAATAACAATGGCATTGATATTCAAGCCTCCACACGGCTGGATGTATTTGCTGTACACAGCGGCACGGTTTCTACTGTAGTTGGTATTCCGGGCCTGAATAAGGCAGTGATTATTCGACATGGAAAATTCCTTACTGTATATGCCAATCTGGTAGCTGTTACCGTCTCCAAAGGTGAGTCTGTTAATGCCGGCCAGATAGTGGGCAGATTAGCCAAATCCGATGGGGATATTCAAAGTGTTTTGCATTTTGAGATTTGGGAAGAGAATCGAAAATTAGACCCTCAACAGTGGTTGAGACGTTAAATAATAAAAAAAAGGCCATTTTTAGAAACTCTTTTATCTCTTATGAGTATAAATAAGAGATTGCATGAAATTCAATCGCTTTAAAAATTTCAGGAAGTGAATAAAATGGTATTAAAATCTGATGTTAAAAATATCAATCTTATCGAAAGATTGATAGATGATATCTCTTCAGAATATCAACTGCATTCCGATGTTTACGGAAAATTGTTACTGGCCGTTGTTGAAGGGGTTAATAACGCTATTGTACATGGCAATAAGCTGGAGAAAGATAAAGAGGTGGTGGTTCAATATTTTGTAACCAAAGAGCTTATAGAGTTTTCTATCACCGACTCAGGAACTGGGTTCGACTATCGGAATTTACCCGATCCCACCCATCCTGATAATCTTGAGAAAACGCATGGACGGGGTATTTTTTTGATGAAACATCTGGCCGATACTGTTGAATTTAATGAACCGGGCAATCATGTGAAACTTCAATTTAAGTTATAAAGCTAAAGTGCCTTTTCTATTTTCTAACCATAACATTTCCTTTTCACTTACCGAAAAACAAAATATTGAAGCCTGGCTCAAACACATTATTGTGAGTCGAGGTTTCAAGGCTGGCGAAATACAATACCTTTTTTGCTCCGATGAATTTATCCTTGAGGTTAATAAGCGATATTTAAAGCACAACTACTTCACCGACGTTATCACCTTCGATTATTCTACTCCGCACCTTATCAGTGGTGACATTATTATCAGTATTGATACCGTTACGTATAATGCCAAGGAGTACGGTGTTCCCATGGCCTTAGAACTGCGAAGAGTTATGGTGCATGGTTTGCTCCATCTGCTCGGTTATGGAGATACTTCACCTGAAGAACAAAAAATTATGACAGGAATGGAAGATGCCATGCTTTCTTTGTATGAAACAAAATTCCAGTAAAGGTGTTATTTTTGCAGAATCTTACGAAGTAATGTATGATTTCTGGCTCAGCCAGGTTAGGAGAGTGTGTTATGAATTTCGATTTTGATATTATTGTGATAGGTGGAGGACATGCCGGATGTGAAGCTGTTGCCGCTTCTGCCAATATGGGAGCGAAAACCTTATTGATTACTATGGACCTCAACAAGCTGGCTCAGATGAGTTGTAATCCGGCTGTGGGGGGTATTGCCAAAGGTCAGATTGTTAGAGAGATAGATGCGTTGGGGGGCTACATGGGTCAGGTTACCGATGCGGCGTCTATTCAGTTCCGGATGCTTAATCGGTCTAAAGGGCCTGCCATGTGGAGTCCGCGTTCACAATGTGACCGTATGGTCTTTTCTGCCGAATGGCGGAGGAAACTTGAACAAACGCCCAATTTGTTTTTTTGGCAGGATACGGTTTTGGACATAGATTTTTCCAATCCCGGAGTTTTTAAAGTGTACACCGCTCAAAAAGTTACTTTCAGAGCACGGAAGGTTATATTAACTGCCGGCACTTTTCTCAATGGTTTAATGCACATCGGGAAGGTGCAAATAGAAGGTGGACGCATGTCTGAACCCTCTTCAAGAGGTCTTACACAAAAGTTTTTCGAAGCAGGCTTTCGCACCGATCGGATGAAGACCGGAACACCTGTGCGGTTGGACGGACGTACCATTGACTTTTCTCAATTGGTAGAACAGCCAGGAGATAAAGGATATTCTAAATTTTCATTTTTGCCTGCAAAAAGAGCTCCCTTAAAACAGCGCAGTTGTTATCTTACCCATACAAGCCCGGATGTTCATCAGACCATCCTCAGCAAGGTAAGCGAGAGTCCTATGTACGATGGTACCATTCAAAGCATAGGGCCCCGGTATTGCCCCAGCATCGAGGCTAAGGTGGTTACCTTTAATGAAAAGGAGAGCCACCAATTGTATCTTGAACCTGAAGGTGAAGATACTATCGAATATTATCTCAATGGCTTCAGTAGTTCTCTGCCCATTGAAACTCAGTTTGCGGCTCTCAAACAGATTAAAGGCTTGGAAAATGCCTATGCTTTTAGACCTGGCTATGCCATTGAATACGATTTTTTCGATCCTACACAGCTCAAGCACACTCTTGAAACGAAATCCGTAAAAGGTCTTTATTTTGCGGGTCAGATCAACGGCACCACCGGATATGAAGAAGCTGCTGCTCAGGGATTGATGGCAGGAGTGAATGCCGTACTTAGTCTGTCGTCGGACAGGCAGTTTATTTTAAAAAGGGATGAAGGCTATATAGGGGTTTTGATAGACGACCTTGTTACCAAAGGTGTGGATGAACCCTACCGTATGTTTACCTCCAGGGCCGAATTTAGAATATTATTGAGGCAGGACGATGCCGATATACGACTTACTCCTAAAGGTCGCGAAGTTGGGTTGGTAGATGATGAGCGCCACGAATTGCTGCAGGATAAGTTAAAATGGCGTGAAAAGCTTATCAACTATTTGCAAAATAACAGCATTGCACCAGAAGATATTAATCCCTGGCTGGAGTCAGTAAATAGTGCGCCCATCCGTCAAAAGGTTCGGATCCAGGATTTGATTACGCGGCCGGGAATTGGGTTAATAGATTTGATGGATCAAACTGAGGTGATGCGAACGCTTCGTGATTCAGTACCTGCCAATCGCCGGGAAGAGATTATTGAAGGGGTTGAGATATCGATCAAGTATAAGGGCTATATTAATCGCGAACGGGCGCTGGCCGAGAAGGTATCCAGACTTGACTATCTCGCTATAAAGGGTAAATTTGATTATGCAGCTTTGAGAAATATAAGTACTGAAGGAAGGCAAAAGCTTGCTAAAATTGATCCTGAAACTATTGGGCAGGCTTCGCGAATCAGCGGAGTTTCGCCAAGCGACATTAATGTACTTTTAGTGCTTATGGGTAGATGATTCTATAAATTGTTCCACGTGGAACAATTCTGCCCCAAGTCTTGATAGACAATGTGGTAGAAGCATTCTATCGTTATCTTTTATTTAATTCTCATTATGAATACAGAATTGCAGGTTGTTATCGAAGGCAATATCATAGACCTTCTTCAAGAACGTATCTATCCTGGCGCAGTGTTTGTAAAAGATGGACGCATTGAAAAAATTGAAGAAAACAACCGGACCTACAATCGTTTTATTTTGCCTGGTTTCATAGATTCGCATGTGCATATTGAAAGCACAATGCTAACACCAGCACGGCTTGCAGTAGCAATTGTTCCACGTGGAACAATTGGAGTGGTTACCGATCCGCAGGAGATTGCCAATGTGTTGGGCGTGGAAGGTGTAGAGTATATGATTGAGAGCGCGGAGAAGGTTCCTGTGAAGTTTTTCTTTGGGGCACCCTCTTGTGTGCCCTCCACTCCTTTTGAGACATCCGGAGCTATCCTGGGTGTCCGCGAGGTTGACCGGCTTTTGGAAAAGCCCGAAGTTTATCTTTTAAGTGAAATGATGAATTTCCCGGGAGTGATTAACGATGACCCTGAAGTTTTAGAGAAAATTGCTGCAGCTAAAAATCGCGGCCTTCCCATTGATGGACATGCTCCCGGCTTGAGGGGCGAAGGACTCAAAAAATATGCAGAGGCCGGTATCTCCACCGATCACGAATGCTTTACTCTGCCCGAAGCCCTGGAAAAAATTCAGCATGGAATGAAAATTCAGATACGGGAGGGAAGTGCAGCACGCAATTTTGATGCTCTGGTGCCTCTGTTTGATTCGCATCCTGAATCTCTGATGCTCTGCACCGACGACATTCATCCCGATGAATTGCTTAAAGAGGGACACATAGACCGTCTTATAAAAAAGGGATTAAGCATGGGCATTGACCTCTTTAAGTTATTGAGGGCAGCCTCAGTGAATCCAGTCTTACATTACAATTTGCCGGTGGGTTTATTGCGCGAAGGCGATTTGGCCGATTTTATAGTGGTAAATAACCTTACGGAATTTTTGATACAAAAGTCTTTTATCAATGGTCAAATGGTATTTGATATCGACCGGGGTGTCCTATTTACAACGGGGAATGAGAGAGTGCTCAACCATTTTGTGAAAAACAGCATTGCCGAAAACGATCTTGAACTAAAATGGCCGGCCGATAAAACAAAAATTAAGGTCATACAGTGTTTCGATGGGAGCCTGGTTACCGATTCTTTCATCTATGAACCCGAAAAGAATGGGGACAATTTGGTGCAGGCAGATGTGGAGTCGGATATCCTTAAAATCATAGTCATCAACCGCTACCGGAAAGCAGCGCCGGCAATTGGTTTTATCCGTGGCTTTGGGTTAAAGACAGGGGCATTGGCTACCTCCGTTGCCCACGACAGTCACAATGTGGTGGCAGTGGGTACATCGGATGCGGAAATAGTTAAGGCGGTAAATTTAATTATGGAAACAGGCGGCGGAATGGCTGCGGTGGATGGTTCGCAGCAGGATGTTCTGCCATTGCCGGTGGCTGGACTTATGAGTGATTTACCTGCAGAAGAGGTGGCCCATAGCTATGCCAGGGTCGATAAGATGGCTCACAAGCTCGGGTCAAAACTGGCAGCCCCCTTTATGACCCTTTCGTTTATGCCTCTTTTGGTTATTCCAAAACTGAAGATAGGAGATATGGGGCTTTTTGATGTGGATCGGTTTTCATTGGTTTCATTGTTTGAGTGAGGAATAAGCATGGCGTTAAAGGAGAGCGAACGGTTGTTGCATCTTAAAGAGCTCATTGAAGTTCTGCCTGAAGATCCAGGTGTTTATCAGTTTTTGGATGAGTCGGGGAAGATCATCTATGTGGGTAAAGCAAAAAAACTCAAACGCAGAGTCTCTTCATACTTTACCAGGGAACCCGATAACGCCAAAACTCGCATCCTGGTTCGTAAGATTCATAATATACAACACATCATCGTTGATAGCGAAGAGGACGCCTTGTTGTTGGAAAATAATCTCATCAAAAAATATCAGCCACGATACAATGTACTTCTAAAAGATGATAAGAGTTTTCCATGGATTGTGATTAAAAATGAGCCCTTCCCGAGAGTTTTCTCCACACGGCAAATCATTAAAGACGGCAGCGAATATTATGGGCCCTACACCAGTATGGTTATGGTGAGAACGCTGTTGGATCTTTTCCGGCAAATCTATTTTTTGCGAACCTGCCGGCATTTGCTTTCGCCTGAGAATATTGCGCAGAATAAATTTACGCTCTGTCTCGAGTATCATTTGGGAAACTGCAAGGGACCTTGCGTGGGTCTGCAATCTCCCGAAGACTACGATCAGTATATTCAGGAAATAAGAAGTATTCTTAAAGGCAATATCTCTGCAGTGATGAAATATATGCGTGAAAACATGCATAAAATGGCCATAGATTATCGTTTTGAAGAGGCAGAGGAGATCCGGAAAAAGATCGCGATATTGGAAGGTTTTCAGAGTAAGTCAACCATTGTGAATCCCCGAATCAACAATGTGGATGTCTTTTCCATTGTGGATGATGAGAAGCATGCTTTTGTCAATTTTTTAAAAGTATCCAACGGTGCCATCATTCAGGCTCACACCATAGAATATCGTAAAAAGCTGGACGAAAGCATGGCCGATTTGCTACCTATGGCCATTGCAGATATCCGCGAACGATTGCACAGCAATTCACCTGAGATAATTGTACCTTTTAAACCCCGTATTGAATTCAAAGGGGTACACTTTTTAGTGCCTAAAATAGGGGATAAGAAAAAGCTGTTGGAACTATCGGAGCGAAATGTGAAGTATTACCGGTTGGAAAAATTGAAACAACTGGCCAATCAAACCAAATTGCCCAGGGAAGTGCGGCTGTTGGAAACTGTGAAAAAGGATTTGAGGCTGGAAAAATTACCACTTCACATCGAATGTTTCGATAACTCCAATATCCAGGGTAGCCACCCGGTAGCAGCTTGCGTAGTCTTTAAAAACGGAAAACCTTCGAAAAAAGATTACCGACACTACAACATAAAAACAGTAACAGGTCCCGACGATTTTGCCTCCATGGAAGAGGTTGTATCGCGACGTTATCAACGATTAAAGGAGGAGGGAAGTCCCTTACCACAGCTCATCGTAATCGACGGGGGGAAAGGACAACTGAGTGCTGCTACTAAAGTATTGCGTGAACTGCATTTGAGCGACCAGATTGCCATTATCGGCATAGCCAAACGATTGGAAGAGATATTTTATCCTGGCGATTCTGTACCGCTTTATCTGGATAAAAACTCACCTTCACTTAAATTGATACAACACCTGCGTAACGAGGCACACCGTTTTGGCATTACTTTTCATCGCAACAAAAGAAGTAAAGCATTTATTCATTCCCAATTGGAGGAGATCCCCGGCATAGGGCAGGGTAGTATTGAAAAACTGCTTACGCGGTTTGGCAGCATCAAAGGAATAAAAGACGCAACAGAACAGCAACTTACTGAAGAGGTAGGGGCAAGTCGGGCGCAGAAAATTGTACGCTATTTTGTTGTGGACAATAAAATAAAATAGTGACTATCATATCAAAATAACACCTTCATCAGTATTTCTACCGAGAGTGAAGGTGGCACCTCATTACTTTCTGAAATCACCTTTTCAACCTCTTCACGCAGTTGTCTTTTTTCATGGTAATTACCCGTAATTACCTCCTCTATTTGTTTAAATAAGAGAGGATTCGGATTATTCGATTGAAGATGGGCGGAGACAATGACACCTTTATCGACTTTTAGTTTACATGAAATGCTGTAGCCTCCAGACATAATGCGTTTTGTAAATTCATAAACAGGACTGTATCCATAATTCCAGTGCCAGGTATTATATTTCTCATTTTTTAGCTTCTTAATAGCTTTCAGGTCTTCCTGAGTGAGCGAATAGGGTTTGGTTTTATAATAACTGCCCAGGCTTTTCCCCAATTGGTGCATAAAAACCTGTGTCGTGGGTTTGTGTTTCAGGTTTTCAATAATATTGGTCACCTCACTGCGTACCGATTTTACAGATTTGTCATTGAACCTGAAGGAGACGGTCTTCAGACTTTCATTTAATACCTCAAGGTTGGAAGCATACAACAGGGTACCGTGGTGCATGGAACGGGACTTGAATACATGACAGGCATTTCCAGATATTTTTTTGAAGCCCAGTAACAAATCGTTCCGTTTTCCCTGGCGGGCATGCACTCCCATTTCATTTAATGCTGCAACAATGGGAGCAGTGGCCTTTTTAAAATCAACCAGCTTACCCGGAGTGCCTGATTCTATAATGCAAAAGTTTATGTTACCTTCATCGTGATAAACTGTTCCGCCTCCCGACAGTCTCCGAAAAACCGGAATCTGGCTCTTTTCTAAAAAGGGCAGGTTGATTTCCGAAAGTGCATTTTGATGTTTGCCGATGATAACCGACGGACTGTTTATATAAAGAAATATGATGTTATCCTGGTGATTTCTCAGTAAATGCTCTTCCGTAGCAAGATTAAACGACGGATCGTTACTTTGACTAATCAGGAGCAATGTTTTTACGGCCATACGGCAATGTTTTATTTTTAAAGTGATTCTAAACGCGTTAAACCTTAATATTATACTTTAGGTTATGATTCCTAAAACGCTTATCTGTATATAAATAGTAAATAATAAGGATAAATTTGAAATTTAACTCATAGGCAGTGATCTGGAGCAATAATTTATAATAACCTAAAAAAACAACATCACTGAGTCAAAATTTTCACCAATGATGCAAACATCTCAATTATTTTATGCCATACCGGGTGGCGAACATAACGTAACATTCTCCACATTTAACCATCAGTACAAAAATTACTATTCCATTTCTCCAACAGTCTCTGCCTATCGCCTGGCAGCCATCACCACATCATTAAATCCACCCATCCTCACATCCTCACATCCTCACATCAACAAATCAACACATCCTCACATCCTCACATCAACAAATCAACAAATCAACAAATCAACACATCCTCACATCAACTTATTAACTCATCAACAAAACTTGCCTACCTCTTTTTTATTATCAAAAGAATTTGCACTTTTATGGAATAGCAAAAATAGAACATTTTAAGCTTATGAAGGCAGTTTTGCAACGCGTTACCAGGGCCCGCATCACCATTGATAACCGGGAAACCCGCTTTATGGGGCACGGGATGGTTATATTGTTGGGTATTGAAGAGGCCGACACGGATGAGGATATTCAATGGCTGGTAAAAAAAATTATCAATCTCAGGATATTTGACGACGCTCAGGGTGTGATGAACCTGTCACTCAACGATGTTGAGGGCGAGGTATTAATTGTCAGCCAGTTTACATTGCATGCGCGGGTAAAAAAGGGCAACCGTCCTTCCTACATCGACGCTGCCCAGCCCGACACTGCTATCCCGCTTTACGAGGCCTTTATTAAACTTTTTCGTGAAACGCTGGACCGACCTGTCGTTACGGGTGAATTCGGTGCAAATATGGATGTGGAATTGGTCAACAATGGCCCGGTTACCATCATTATCGATACCAAAAACAAGTTATAGCTATGACGCTTTTGGAAGCTCAGAAAACAGTGGATCAATGGATTCATCAATACGGAGTTCGTTATTTTAGTGAATTGACAAATATGGCTCTGCTCACCGAAGAAGTGGGAGAGTTGGCACGATTAATGGCACGTAAATATGGTGATCAATCCTTCAAGGGGGATGAGCAGAACCTTGACCCCGCCGGGGAAATGGCAGATGTGCTGTGGGTTCTCATATGCCTGGCCAATCAAACCGGAGTTGACCTCACCGCCGCATTTAAGCAGTCTATGGACAAAAAAACATTCCGCGATGCTCAAAGGCATAAAAATAATCCAAAATTAAAAGCTAAATAATCATGGAACAATTCTTTGAAGAATTTAAAGCCGATCTTAAGCAATTAAAACCCTGGAAGGCCTCCTCTTTGGGTGCTTTGCCGATGGAGGTAGAAACCCTGAAGCAGATATTTGCCTGTATCGACCTCACTACGCTTAATACCACTGACAGCACTGCCCTGGTGGAGAACTTTTGCGATAAAGTAGCCGCTTTTCCTGCTTCCTTTCCGGATATCCCCAATGTGGCCGCTGTTTGTGCTTTTCCGGTATTCGCTCCGGTACTTAAAGCCCGGTTGAGAGACGTGCCAGTAGCAAGGGCAGTGGTTTCGGCCGGTTTTCCTTCCTCGCAAACATTTCTGGACTTAAAGGTATTGGAAACCCGCAAAGCGCTGGAGATGGGCGCCAATGAGATAGACATTGTGATTTCGGTGGGAGAGTTTCTCGAAGGCAACTACGAATTTGTGCTGGAAGAGATTAAGGCCGTTAAGGCGGTGATGGGAAACTACCAGTTGAAAGTGATATTGGAGACAGGCGCCCTAAAAACCGATGAGAATATTTGGAACGCCAGCCTGCTGGCAATGGAAGGCGGTGCCGATTTCATCAAAACCTCTACGGGCAAACTTTCCCCTGCCGCCACCCCCGAAGCTATGTGGGTGATGGCACATGCCATCCGGTCGTTTCACCGCATCCGAAACCGAAAGACAGGAATCAAAGCTGCAGGTGGCATCTCCACCAGCGCCGAAGCTCTGGTCTATTACCACCTCGTAAAACAGGTGTTGGGCAATGAATGGCTCACGCCTCAATTTTTCAGGATTGGTGCCAGTCGTTTGGCCAATAATCTGTTAACCGATATTGTGGACTCGGGAGAGGTGGTGAAACACTTTTGATAAAGGAGTCCCTCCGACGCCTGCTCCGCTTTAACGGATCTTCTTTTCCTCGGTTCACAAATACCCTGGGTTACCTGCCGGCCGGCAGGAACCCAGAGGTTCTGCATAGGGAACTCTTCCAGAGTTTTCCTATAGACAGAAGCCTTCAATGCGACTGACATGTTTGCGTTTACCTTTCAGAAGTTTACTAAACAACTTTTCCATCCCTCAAAAAAATGACATTTGTTTGTTGTAACTGAAAAAAAGTATTTATCTTTGTTCGCAAATTTACGAACAGAATGAGTGTTAAATCAGTTACAACAGCCAGTCAGCAAAGACTTGCCCGCTACGCCAAAGCAATGGGGCATCCTGTCCGGATGTATGTTTTGGAATTGATTTCAAAGCAAAGTTGCTGTTACAGCGGCGATTTAAGCGAAGAGCTTCCCATCGCAAAATCAACTTTATCACAACACCTGAAAGAATTAAGAGACGCCGGTTTGATTCAGGGTGAGATTGAATCTCCCAGAATTAAATATTGCCTTAATCGGGAAAATTGGAAAGAGGCCCAAATTCTTTTTAAGAAGTTTCTGGAGCTATAAAATTTTTTACTTCCTTTGTTCGTTGTTTTACGAAAGGCGAATAGCAAAGAGAATCAACATGAATTTTAAAAATTTAAAACCTGCAAACATGGAAATTAAAGTTTTAGGAACAGGTTGCCCCAAGTGCAAGGCACTGGAGAAGGCAACAAGAGATGCAGTTACAGAACTGGGAATTAACGCCGATATCGGGAAAGAAGAGGACATTATGAAAATTATGCAATACGGTGTAATGCATACTCCCGCATTGGTAATCGACGGGAAAGTGGTGGTAAGCGGGCGGCTGCCCAATGAAAAAGAGCTTAAAAATCTATTAACCGGCAATTAAAATTTTAGTGATATGACGACAAAAATCAATTCTGCCTTTTTAACCCTGTTTTTCGCGTTGTTAATAAGTTTTGGCCTTTCGGCTCAATCACCTGAGAAGGGTCAAAAGGAGACAAAAGCCAAAGTAGATGTTTATTATTTCCATTTTAACAGCCGCTGCGCCACCTGCCGGGCTGTGGAATCGGAAGCACGGCAGGATGTTAAAGAGCTGTTTGGCGAAGATGTAAGCTTTGCGTCCTACAACCTTGATGAATCGGCAGGCGAAGCCAAAGGCAAGGAACTGGGTGTGAACAGCCAGACCCTATTGGTGGTAAAAGGCGACAACAAAATCAACCTTACCAACGAAGGATTTATGTATGCCCGGACAAATCCTGAGAAGTTTAAAAAAGTAATTGAAGAGAAAATAAAACCGCTTCTTTAATTATGGAGGGACTATTAAGCGGCCTGTTGGAAAACAGTTCCGTGCCGTTTGTAACAGCATTGCTCCTGGGGCTGATGACTGCCATCAGTCCCTGCCCCCTGGCCACCAATATCACTGCCATTGGTTTTATCGGTAAGGATATTGAAAACCGGAACCGGGTATTTTATAACGGGCTGATTTATACGATGGGTCGGGCAATTACCTACTTCCTGCTGGCCTTTATAATTTTCCTTGGCGCCGACCAATTTGCTATGTCCGGCATTTTTCAAAAATACGGTGAAAAAGTTATCGGGCTTTTATTGGTTCTCATCGGGCTTTTTATGTTAGATGTATTGAAAATCAAATTTCCCGGAATGAGTAAACTTACACAACGCTTCGAGGAAAAGAGTACAAGAAATTACTGGGACGTTTTGTTACTGGGTATTTTGTTCGCACTGGCTTTTTGCCCCTATAGCGGTGTGCTTTATTTTGGAATGCTTGTCCCATTGACCATCAGCAGCACTTCCGGGTTGTACCTTCCAGTGGTTTTTGCCATCGCCACCGGCATCCCCGTGATTATTTTTGCCTGGTTTATTGCATTTACAATCTCAGGAGTTGGTGTTTTATACAATCGTGTGAAAACCTTTGAGATATGGTTCAGACGGGTGATTTCGGTTGTGTTCATCGGAGTGGGTCTCTATTACATTTTTACAGTTTATTTTTAAATAATATTTTTTTGAATTAATTGTTCGTGATTTTACGAACTATACAGCTTTATTTACTCGTTATGAATTGGAAAAAAGAGATTAAAATACTGGGTTGGATTGCTGCTGTTTTCCTGTTTGCTTTTTTCATGCCGTTAGAAAGCGGGAGGTTCAGAGAAGCCATTATGGCCATGTTCGATTTGTCGAAATGGTATGCGCGGGAGCACGTTATTCTATGTTTGCTGCCAGCTTTTTTCATTGCAGGAGTAATCTCCGTATTTGTCAGCCAGGGTGCCGTCATGAAATACCTTGGCGCCAAAGCCAAAAAATGGCTTGCCTACACGGTTGCATCGGTTTCAGGATCAATTTTAGCGGTGTGCAGCTGTACCATATTACCGCTGTTTTCAAGTATTCACAAAAGAGGAGCCGGTTTGGGACCTGCTATTGCGTTCCTCTATTCAGGACCGGCAATTAACATTCTGGCAATTATACTTACTGCCCGCATTTTAGGGTTCGAGATGGGAGTGGCCCGGGTAATTGGCGCAGTGGTATTTGCTGTTGTCATCGGTTCGGTAATGTCTCTTATTTACAGGAAGGAGGAAAAAGCCAAACGCGAAGAGCAGATGAATTTCCCCGATCTGCCGGAAAAACGCCCCATGTGGCAAACAGCTTTTCATTTCTTTACCCTTGTTTTAATTCTTGTTTTTGCCAATTGGGGAAAGCCGGGGGATGATGTTACAAGTGGAGTGTGGTATTGGTTATGGGCCTATAAATGGTACATCACAGCAGGCTTTGGATTGTTATTGATATATTCCCTTATCGCTATCTTAAAGATTAAATGGCAGCATGTATTTTTAGCAGTCATTGCAACTGCTGCCTCTGCTTTCCTCAGTTCATCACCTCTGATACCAATGGTTGTGGGTATTGCAGGTCTTAGTGTTATTACGCTGATAGATAAGAGAGACCCCGACAATAAAGAATGGACCATCGCTTCATGGGATTTTACAAAACAAATTATGCCTATGTTAGCTATTGGCGTTGTAGTGGCGGGCTTTCTGCTGGGTTCAACCCACGACGACACAGCAATGGCAGGTATAATTCCGAACGAATGGATTGCAAATCTTGTTGGTGGCAATTCGCTCTTCTCTAATCTCTTTGCCTCCATTGTGGGGGCGTTCATGTATTTTGCCACACTCACCGAAGTTCCTATTTTACAGGGACTAATGGCCGCGGGAATGGGAAAAGGGCCTGCGCTGGCTCTACTACTTGCAGGCCCCTCTTTATCCTTACCAAATATGTTGGTTATCCGCGGTATAATCGGCACCCAAAAAACTGTGGTTTATGTGCTCCTTGTAGTGGTTATGGCTACGGTTACAGGATTGATTTTTGGAACAATTTAAATCTAACCGCGTTGAAAAACGAAATAAAAATAATATGTCCGCCCATCAATTGTAGCAAATGCCGGCGTATGAAAAAAGCAGTTCAACGAGCGATTGAGATGTCGGGGGCAGAAGGCAGCATTGAGGAAATACGAAAGCTTGGCGAAATTATAAAATTCCCAACCTGGATTTTCCCCACCCTGGTTGTTAATGGAAAAGTGGTCGCCCGGGGATACACTCCAAAGGTGGAGAAAATAATGGAGTGGCTGAAAGTCGAAAACTGATGAAACTCCGAGGATGAGCTCGGCCTGACGCAAGTGATTCAGGCAAGAATAAGAAAATGTTTTCAGCCAGTCAGCCTTTTATTCTCCTGGGAGATATAGAAAAATAATCCGTTTCGGAAAAAATCATTAGAAAAAGTTGCATGGTAAAAAAAAATCATTTTATATTTGCAAGCAAACACTTGCTTACATGAAAAAACAGAGTACCGAAATACGACAGGAGCAGATTAAACAGTCTGTGCTTCATATTATCTATACCGATGGCTTAAAAAACCTTTCGACCCGGAACCTTGCAAAGCAAACCGGGATTAGTGAAGGCACAATTTTTAGGCATTTCGCTTCAAAACAGGATATTATATTGGCCATTATTAAGGATGTGCAAAGCGACTTTATCGGCCCTTTACGAAAAATTGCCAATTCAGACAAACAACCTAAAGAGCGATTGGATGAATATCTATGCCAAACCATAAAATATCTTATCGAAAACAAGGGGATTACCATGCTTCTGTTCTCTGAAGCCTCACATAATAACGATCCTGATTTAAAAAGCAATCTATTGCAAATATTCAATAATCAAAGGGAATTGGTAAGCAAAATCATAATGGATGGAATTGCCTTAGGCATATGGGACGAGAACATCCCGGTCGAAAATGTAGCCATGCTGTACATGGGAATTCCCATTACGCTAAATATTGAGCTGGTTCTAAATGGTGGAGAACTCCATATTGATGACTTTTTTGTCCGTATGATGCAGTTATTGCTAAAAATGTTAGAGAAATAAATTTCATTATAAACGCAAACAAACACTTATGCAAAACAAATAAAGACTATGCTTTACACCATCGTTTTTTTCATTATCGCTGCAGCCTCTTTTGTTTTTGCCATGCTGGGTTTGGGAGGCGGAATGGTATATGTTCCGGTTTTGAACTGGGCCGGTTTCGATATGGTTTCGGTGGCAATTCCTCTGGGGTTGCTGCTAAACGGGTTGAATACAGCCCTGGTTTTAATACCCTTTGCCCGAAAAAAAATGGTGGACTGGAAGGGAGGCGCGGTAATGGCGGTTACCGCTTTAATTGCTTCACCATTAGGGGCGATGACCAGCGAACATGTTCCGGTGCAAACCCTGAAAATATTTTTTGCAGTTATGGTGGTTGCCGCAGCACTAAGAACCCTTTGGGCATCCAGACTGGCTGAACCGGACAAAATGATGCCCATCAGGAAACGGAGTATCATCGGGTTCATTACAGGTTCTTTTGCCGGTTTTATTGGTGGCATGTTGGGTCTTGGCGGCGGATTTATTATTGCACCTATCTTAATGATGATGGGCTACAAGACCAAGGAAGCCGCCGCAACCACAGCTTTTGTGGTTACTTTTTCGTCATTCTCGGGCTATCTGGGGCACGTTTCACAGGGAAAAATGAATTGGGGGCTTACCGCTATTGTAGTTGTGGCGGTTATTATTGGCTCACAATTAGGCGGACGATATATGACCCAAAAAGCCAAATCGAAACAAGTAAAGGTTATTTATGCTGTGGTGTTGCTGCTGATTGCAACTAAAATGGTGTACGAGGTAATTGCTTAAGCTATGAAAAACAGGGTTTCATATAGTGTCATATTCCTATTTTTTTATCTGCCATTCGGAACTTTTGCACAGGAACATTTTGCTCCGAAAGTGGAATGGAACGGTTATACACAACTCCGGTTTACCAGTGACTTCAACGATGAAAATTCGTTTGCCCTGCGACGAATGAAATTGTGGGTTAATTCTGCACCAAACTTTAGCGAACAGTGGAGCTTTCATATTCAAACAAAGGTATCCAGTTTTCAAGATGAAGAATTTCTTTTGCAGGATGTATTGGTGACCTATCGGCAAGAGAAATTTAAATTCAATATGGGACAGTTTGTACCCGAATACAGTTTGCAGCGTTTTCAGTCCGATTACCAAATACCGTTAACCGAACGGGCTGATGTAATAAATGCATTAGTTCCAAACGGCACTTTGGGAGTTCGCGATATTGGAGTGGAAGGGAATTACAGCAGTTCAGGCAAAACAATGGAAACATGGCTTGGTGTTTTCAATGGGTACGGAGTAAAGGATTACAGGTCTGATAATGCAGGTATCATGCTGACGCACAAAACAAACCTGCATTTTTTCGACAGCCACCTTTTAACAGGTTATTCAATAATGTACCGGAAAGCGGATAATTTACAATTGTTGAAAATACTGCCCGATGAATTAAGGTTCAGCGGACACGATTTTCGTTATAACCTCTTTGCAAAGCTTCAGCTTAAAAACTTTCACATTCAATCGGAATATCTGTTTGCTAACCTTTCCGGAAATACAGCCGATGGCTACTACATTTTGGCCACCCTAAATCGGGGTAAAAACCAATGGGCTGCTTCATGGAACCAATACAATGACCTGATTGAAGGTGCTGATAATTCATCAATTGTCCACTTAGGTTATAACTATTTGAGCAATGGGGACAAGCTAAAGTTTATGTTTGATAATGGTGCGCAAATAAGAAATGGAAGTTTGAAAAACTATTTCGCCACCATCCAGTTACAAGTTTTTTTCAAATAAATTCATTAACCTGTCTGCCGACAGGCAGGCAATTAAAATTTTAGAGTTATGGTAAATCCACAAGAATGGCTCGAATTCGGGCAAAAATTTCACGGACACAAATGTCCTGCTATGCCAAACGGATTAAGGGTAGCTGCTGCTGCCATGAATGCTTTAGGAGTTGAACGTACAGGCGATAGCGCATTACATGCAATTTTAGATTTAGGTGAAAACCACTGCGCCACCTGCTTTGGTGACGGTATTCAGGTAATGACTGGCTGCACTTTTGGAAAAGGTAATATTACCAAAACACATAAAGGCAAATGGGCATTGACTTTGGTTGATAAGAAAACCAACCGTGCCGTAAGAGTTACCTCGAAAGCAGAAGCCATGATGGCCACTAAAAACACGGAGTTTTTCACCAAATACCGCGAAAAAGGGGTGCCTCCAACAAAAGTGCCCGATGAAGTGGTAGAGCCTTTGGTTAAAATGGTAATGGGTGCTCCCGATGAAAAGATTATGAATATCTCGAAGGTGTTTGAATACCAATGGAATGAGCCGTCTCATAGTTTTAACAGCTTTGTGTGTGAAGAGTGCGGTGAGATGACCGTAACCGAATACGGACGCATAAAGGGAGATAAGAAGGTATGCATGGACTGTGCAGCAAAGTAAATGCCCCGTCTGTTTATTCAGAAAGGCTGGACTTCGTAAGTTCAGCCTTTTTTGTGTCCTGAATTTGAACAGTAAAAGAAAATTATTTGTTGTAACTTTACTATGAATTACGATAGAACATTTAATCATTCCCAAAGCATTACATGCCATTTACATTAGAAACTTAATTACATCCATGGGTAAACAAAATAAACGAATCGGATTTTTTGAAAAATACCTTACCCTTTGGGTGGCATTGTGTATTGTTGGCGGTATTTTTATCGGCTCATTTGCTGGTGAAACGATGCAGATTCTAAGCAAGATGGAAATTTACAGGGTGAATATCCCCATTGCCATTTTAATCTGGCTGATGATTTATCCCATGATGGTGCAAATTGATTTTTCGAGCATCAAAAATGTAGGAAAACGTCCAAAAGGATTGCTCCTCACCCTTGTTGTAAACTGGCTTATCAAGCCTTTTACCATGGCGTTTTTTGCCTGGATTTTTTTTACCAAAATATATGCAGCCTATATAACTCCTGAATTGGCAGGGGAATATATTGCAGGAGCTATCTTGTTAGGAGCTGCGCCATGTACCGCTATGGTTTTTGTGTGGAGTTACCTTTCCGATGGGGACCCAACTTATACATTGGTGCAGGTTTCGGTAAACGACCTGATAATCCTTGTGGCATTTGTACCAATTGTTGGACTTTTGTTAGGGATTACCAATGTTACCATCCCTTACAACACGCTTATCTCCAGTGTGGTTATTTATGTGGTAATACCTTTGGTGGCGGGTTACCTGACAAGTAGAACGCTGATAAGAAAGAACGGACAGGAATGGTTTACCAGGGCTTTTCTGCCAAAACTTAAACCGTTAAGCATCTTTGCCCTGTTGTTGACCCTGGTTCTTTTATTTGCTTTTCAAGGGCCAAACATCACCAAAAATCCTTTCATCATTTTATTAGCCGCCGTTCCGTTGGTCATTCAAACCTATTTTATCTTTTTCATCACATGGTTTTCTGGTAGAAAATTGAAATTACCCTATGCCATTTGTTCGCCCTCGGCAATGATTGGGGCAAGCAATTTTTTTGAATTAGCCGTAGCCGTGGCCATTGCTCTGTTCGGTCTGCAATCACCTGCTGCTTTGGTTACTGTTGTTGGAGTTTTGGTTGAAGTACCGGTGATGCTTTCGTTAGTGGCCCTGGCGAAAAGGTGGAAATATTAAGCATGCTATTATGAAAATGATTCAGTACAAATCGACCATAACCTGCCCTGTTTGCGGCTTTCAGAAAGAGGAAACTATGGCTGAAAATTCCTGTCAGTTTTTTTACGAATGTGAAAACTGCCATACAGTTTTGAAACCAAAGCAAGGTGATTGCTGCGTATATTGTTCGTATGGCTCGGTGAAATGTCCATCGATTCAAAAGGGTGATAATTGTTGTTAAGCTTTTGTTCCCCATCTGTTTTTAAGAGCAGTCGCGCCCCTTTATGAGTTATGGCCGACGAAGCTGTGAAAACCCTGAGTGAACAGGGGTATAATGTCCGGAGGCTTGACGAGGGATACCCTGAGTGGAAATTAAAACAGTTAGAAAGAGATTGAAATGGAAAACCTGGTTTATCTCGATTACAATGCAACCACCCCGATTGCACCTGAAGTAGCCGAAGAAATGCTACCATACATCAGGACACATTTTGGAAACCCTTCCAGCAATTATGCTTTTGGAAGAATCGCCAAAGCGGCGGTTGAAAAAGCACGGATTCAGGTAGCTGAATTAATAGGTGCCCATCCCGAAGAGATTATTTTTACCAGTGGTGGTACTGAATCAAACAATCAGGCCATCCGCGGCATTGCTCTTGCAAACCGGAAAAAGGGGAAGCACATCATTACCTCGGCTATTGAACACCCGGCCGTAACCGAAGTATGTAATTACCTTGCTTCATTAGGTTGGGAAATTACCTATCTGCCGGCCGACAGATATGGGGCTATAAATGTAAGTGATGTTGAAAAAGCTATCAGAAAAGATACGGTACTTATTACCATCATGCACGCCAACAACGAAGTAGGAACAATTCAGCCTATTCAGGAGATTGGCGCAATTGCCCGGGAAAAGAATATTTACTTACATACCGATGCAGCACAATCAGTTGGGAAAATTAAAGTAGATGTCAATGAGCTTGGCGTTAATTTGCTTTCTATTGCTGGTCATAAACTTTATGCGCCAAAAGGTATAGGAGCATTATACATTAAAAAGGGGATTCAAATTGAAAAATTAATGTATGGTGCCAGTCAGGAGAATGGATTCAGGCCCGGAACAGAAAATGTGCCCTACATCGTTGCACTGGGGAAGGCATGCGAACTTGCGCAGCGCGATTATGACAAAAATCAAAGCCACATGTTTGAGATGCGCGAAAGACTGGTGTTCGGGTTGCAAAATACAGGTCTGACGTTGAAATTAAATGCTGATTTAAAAAACTGCCTGCCAAACACGTTAAGCATTTCATTTGAAAATGTGGAAGCGCACGCCCTTGTATTGGAGGTTGGTAAGGAAGTTTGTATTTCAGCCGGCTCTGCCTGCCATGCTGATTCGCTAAAAATCTCCCCGGTACTTAAAGCGATGCACATTGACCCGAAGACTGCAGCCTCCACAGTACGTATTTCCACCGGGAAATATACCACCCAAAAAGAGATTGACCAGGCGGTTCAGGCAATTTCAGATAAAGTATTAAAGCTAAATACCTAAATATTCATGTTAATCAAATTAAAATGAAACTAAATCTTTTCGATACCCTGGCCTCAGAATATGAAGCCTGGTTTGTTCAAAACAAAGCTCTTTTTCAATCTGAACTGCTTGCCCTTCAGCAGGTGGTCCCGGCAGATAAAAAAGGGGTGGAAATTGGAATAGGCACCGGAATTTTTGCTGAACCACTCGGTATCCGGTTTGGCATCGATCCATGGGAAACGATGCTGGAATATGCCCGTGAGAGAGGATTAAACGTACAAAACGGAGTAGCTGAAAACATGCCTTACGAAAACGCATCCTTCGATTTTGCAGTGTTTGTTACCGCTATTTGCTTTGTCGATAATCCAGGACAGGCTGTTAAAGAGGCGCATCGTATCCTGAAAAACCAGGGTGAGATTATTATTGCAATCCTGGATAAGGAAACCCGTTTTGGAAGATTTCTGGAAAGAGAGAAGAAAAAAAGCAGGTTTTACAAACATGCCCGTTTTTTTTCGATTTCTGACGTCAGGGAGTTGCTGGAACAAAACGGTTTTAGAGTAACACACACTTTTCAAACGCTGGAAAATCCCGCCACCATGAAAATCGAAAATCCGGAGGAAGGTTACGGGAAAGGCAGTTTTGTTGTCATTAAAGGGGTGAAAATTTAATTGTCACATAATATTTAATAAAAAAATGAAGTAAAAATGAAAAATCAATTCACAGGTTTTCAAACCAAATGCGTACATGGCGGGGAACAACTCGATAAAGAAGGTGCAATCCACACGCCCTTGTACAATCATTCCACCTTCGGGTTCCGTTCTACTTCGGATTTGCTCGATGTGGTAGAAGGGCGTAAACAAGGGAATTTGTATACAAGGTATGGCCTTAACCCTACCATAACGTCAGTTGAAAAGAAACTTGCCGCTCTTGAAGACGCGGAAAACGCTTATGTTTTTAGTTCGGGGATGGCGGCCGAGGCAGCTGTTTTTATGACCTATTGCAAACCGGGCGATAAAATAATTTGTATTGGCGATGTATATGGCGGCACTTATGAATTGTTGAGTTTAAATCTCAGGCAATTTCAAATTGAAACAGAATTTATTTTGGGTAGTGAATTACAAACGCTGGAAAATTCAATTACCAGCAATACCGGGATTGTATTTCTTGAAACACCTTCAAATCCGAACATTGAAATATTCGACATCAATAAAATAGCCAGGCTTTGCAAAAAGAAAAACACTTTATTGGTCGTTGACAATACGTTTGCATCTCCGGTCAACCAAAGCCCCCTCCAACTCGGAGCCGATATTGTTGTTCACAGCACAACGAAATACCTCGGCGGGCATAGCGATATCACAGGCGGGGTTATTATGGGAACTAAAGCCTTGCTTGAACCTGTCTGGATTTGGCGGAAAAACCTTGGTCAAATGATGGCCCCCGATGTCGCGTTTTTGCTTGCCAGGAGCCTTAGAACACTTGGAGTAAGGGTGAAGATGCAAAATCATAATGCAATGGAGATTGCAAAGTATTTAGCAACCCACAACAAAGTTAAAAAGGTTAATTATCCCGGATTACCCAACTTTGAAGGACATGGAATGGCGAAAAAACAGATGAAAGGGTTTGGAGGAATGTTAAGTTTTGAATATGATGGTGATGCCAACACAACGGCAGATATGGTGGACAGACTCCGGCTTTTTTCCATTGCCCCAAGCCTTGGCGGAGTTGAGAGCCTTGTAACACAGCCAGTAACAACAACGCATCATGGCATGCTGCCCGAAGAACGAAAACGTCGGGGAATAACCGATAATCTGGTGCGCTTATCCATAGGATTGGAAGAGGCTTCCGATTTAATCAATGATTTGAAAAATGCTTTATGAAACGAACATGTTTGCGAAAAAACACAAACACAAATGAAAATAGCGAACATGGAGTTCCCCCGATGAAAAATCGGGGCAAGCTATCTGTCCATTAAAAAACAAATTATTTACGGATGAAATGTTGTCTTTGGTAGCCCTGGCAAAAAAGTGGAAATATTAAGCAAATCTTAAGTTTTATCAAAGCCTGCCTTAACCCGATAGAACGTTACTTTGTTAAAAGTTTAATCAAAAAAAACAACATTATGGATTTGACACACTTGCACCCGATGATTGTACATTTTCCGATTGCCCTGCTGCTTGTAGGTTTCCTTTCGGATATAGTGGGTTTGACAACCAAACGCGAATTCTACTCCCAGGTGGGCTTTTTAATGTTGGTGCTTGGGACTCTGGGTCTTTTAGCTGCATACATTACCGGCAAGCTGGCTGGCAGTGGCATCACTGAGGCAGGAGCCCTGATGCAGGCACTCGATACCCATGAAGAATCTGCAACTTTAACTCTGTGGGTTGTTCTCATTGCCGCTGGATTCCGTATTTCTTTGGTACTCTTAAAAAAATACAAAGGTGCTTTAAAGATTGTGTCACTAACTTTGTTTTTTCTGGGTGTACTCGCAATAACCCGTACCGGCTATTACGGCGGCGAACTGGTATTTAAACATGCAGCCGGGGTACAACTGGACCTGGGTTTTGGACTTGATGACCTTGGAACCGAAGATTAGTTTTCGGATACAACCAAAAAAAGAAGCAGTACTATGCGGATACTCATTATTGAGGATGAACCGGGGATTGCGCTGTTTTTAAAAGAAGGGCTCCAGGAGGAGTCCTTTGCAGTGGATGTGGCTCATGAGGGAATTGGAGGACTGGAAATGGCCCGTGTCAACGACGGGGAATATGATCTTTTACTGATAGACTGGATGCTTCCGGGGCTGAGCGGCATTGAGATTGCCAGGCAGATAAGAAAGGATGGCTCACAGGTGCCCATTATCTTTCTTACGGCCAAAGATACCGTTCAGGACACGGTTTTTGCCCTTGAAATGGGAGCCAATGATTACATGAAAAAGCCGTTCGCATTCGACGAGCTGCTGGCCCGTATCCGTGTTCAACTACGCACCAAAGCTGGCGAGACTTCGCAACTTAACCACCGGAATCTGATGATGGATCTGCACACGCACCAGGTGTTTGTTGACGATGAAGAGGTGATGTTCACTCAAAAGGAATTTGCATTGCTCGAATTCATTTTGCGCAACAAAGGGAAGGTGTGCACCCGCACCCGCATCATCGAACATGTGTGGGATATTCATTTTGATTACAACACTTCGGTGATCGATGTATATATCAATGCTCTTCGTAAAAAGATTGACAAAGGCACAGGAGAAAGCCTGATCGCCACTATCCGCGGTGTGGGTTACATCATTAAGGAATAATGAAATTAAATTTCAGCAACCGGATTGCTATCTATTTTTTACTGGCTACGGCAGCACTTATCGTGGTTGTATTTGCTACGGTTTATCTGGTGGTTTACCGTACCGTATATAACCATCTGGATAATGACCTGAACGCTGAATCGCTGGAGGTTTATAATGGGATTGTAACGCTGAGCGATCGTATGATAATTGCCAATCCCATGGAATGGGAGGAGTTCGAGCATCAACAGATCGAGGTAAACCCTACCTTCATCCAGATTACAGACACAACAGGGGTTATCATAAAAAAAACGCCCAACTTGTATGGCGGGCAACTGGAGCTCTTTCCTAAATTGAAAGATAAAGCTTTTTTCAATACCCATCTGGCCAGTGAGGCAGTGAGACAGGTACAGTTGCCCATAACCAATCACCTTGGCAAAACCTTTGGTTACCTCTCGATTGCATCGCCGCTGGAGGACTCACAGATGGTACTGCACAACCTGCGTATCGTATTGTTGTTGGCCTTTCCCCTGGCCTTGCTTATTCTTTATTTTATCATCAATCTCCTGGTCAATCGCAACATCCGGCCGATACACGACGTTACCGCGGCAGCCCGAAAAATTACCCACGAAAATCTGAATCTGCGCATCGACCTACCGCGGCACCAGGATGAATTATACACCCTGGTGGGCTCCTTCAATAACCTTCTCGAGCGCTTGCAGGATGCCGTGGAGCGCGAAAAGCAGTTTACAGCCGATGCTTCTCACGAACTTCGCACCCCGCTTTCGTCGCTGAAGGGAACCCTGGAGGTGATGCTGCGCAAGGAACGCGATTCCGGATATTACCTCGAAAAAACCCGGCAGAACCTGGAATCGGTGAACCGGATGAGCGAAATGGTGGAGCAACTGCTAATGCTGGCCCGCTTAGAGGACAGGGAAGGAGGGATGAACATAAAAAAAATAAAGGTAGAAGCACTGGTGCATTCATCACTGGTGCACATCCACAGCCTGCTGGATGAAAAAAACCTGCAAATCGATCTGCAGGTGAACCCCCGGGCGGAGGTGTACAGCGACCCCTTTATGCTCGTACAAATACTGGAGAACCTCTTGTCGAATGCTGCCAAATATTCAAAACCAAATGGCCTGATTGGGATTAAATGGGAGGAATCCGGGCAGAAGAGAACCCTCGTAATAAGTGATAAAGGCATAGGCATGAACAGCAGTCAGCTGGATAAAATATTTGAACGTTTCTATCGCGCCGACTCATCCAGGAGTTTTTCGGTAAAAGGAAATGGACTGGGCATGGCCATTGTTAAGCGCATGTGTCATATCCTGAAACTTAAAATTGCAATATTCAGCAAGCCGGGGGAAGGCACAACGGTGAATCTTGAATTTTAAGACAATCTTAAGCAAAGCTTAAACCTCTTCACAGAATGACTTTCATAAATTTGCACCATATATAATTGATGTCAAATTTTAAAATTCAAAAAAATGAAGAAAGTCGGTTTTTTCCACCGGTTACTGATTGCCGTGTTATTCATCGCTGGTATCACCTCTTTACAGGCTGCCAACGTAAAAACCGTTAAAGACCTGCAGGATGCCTTTAAGGGCGAAACCACCGCTAACGCAAAGTATAAAGCGTATGCTCAGAAAGCACGTGATGAAGGGCATGCCAACATCGCCGTACTTTTCGAAGCCGCTTCAAAGGCCGAAGGCGTGCACGCCGGCAATCATAAAGCGGTACTCACCAAATTGGGTGCAACTGTACCTGAAGTGATCCCCGAATACGAAGTAAAGAGCACCGCCGAAAATCTAAAAGATGCCATTGAGGGCGAATCTTACGAGGTAGCCACTATGTATCCCGATTTTCTTAAAGATGCACAGGCCGAAAACTCAACCCTGGCTATGGTCTCGTTTAATTATGCCTACCAGGTGGAGAAAAAACACAAAGCCCTTTATGAAAAAGCACTCAATGCTCTCGAATCCAAAGAGGACAGTGCACTTCCCATGGTTTATTACGTATGCCCTACCTGTGGTAACACTTACGAAACCAATGCCCCCGACCGTTGTGGTATTTCCATGACATCCAAAGATCGGTTCCTGAAGATCGAAGGATGATTTTTCTCATTCGGTTATCTTATGTCCGCAAGAAAACGGCTGCTTTTTTAAAATCTTTGATAAGAAAGCATCAAAGACATCCCGAAACATCGGTATAACTGTTTTCAGCACGAGAATAACGTGATACATTGAGCTTGCCGAAATGCAGTATTTGGCGTTTTCTTGCAAAGGCAATGTTTTAAGAGTCCTGGGGGCAAGGTAAGTTGCTTCCGGGACTTTCTTAGAATAAAAGAAGAAGTAAAGGTTGTATGTAATTAGTATGAATCAAAAGAAGACGTTTACGATTAACGAAAGTAGTTACTAATTATGATCCCGGATAAATTTATCTTTAGTCTTGGGTTTATTGCCCAGGGCCTCTTTTCCGCCCGGCTTTTGGTGCAATGGCTCATCAGCGAAAAGGCCAAAAAAGTAATGTCGCCGGCTATTTTTTGGCAGCTCAGCATCTTTGCCTCATTTTTGCTTTTGGTTTATGGTATTTTGCGCAAAGATATTGTGATTGCAGGTGGACAACTGGTTACCTATTACATCTATATACGAAATCTGAAAATACAACAGGCCTGGACCCTTTTCCCCCGATGGTTGCGGCTGACAAGTTCACTGGCGCCTTTATTTGCAGTGTCGTTACTTTTTTTCAATCATCAGGACTATAATATTAACGGCCTGATACACAACCCGGCGATCTCTAACTTTACCTTTACATTGGGAACCGTAGGACAGGTAATTTTTACTTTCCGATTCATCTATCAATGGGTCTATTCTGAACAAAAAGGAGAATCTCTTTTGCCTGCTGCTTTCTGGTGGATCAGTCTTACGGGTGCGCTTACCATCGTGGCGTATGCCATCGTACGTCACGACCCTGTAATCCTGTTGGGACAAGCATTTGGTTCCGTAATCTACGGGCGAAATTTGGTTATTGACTATATTAATAAGAAAAGAGCTTCCCGATTTATCTAAAGGTTCCTAATGTCATGCGAACTTCATCAAAAATATGGGCAGGGCGGGAGTTATATATAATTTTAGCAGTCGCGGCCTTTGCCTTGTATGTAAATCTGGGAGGATGGGGCGTTACCGAAACCAGTGAAGCCCGGGCTGCAGAGATCTCCTATGAGATGTACCAAAGCGGTGATTACTTGCATCCCCGGTTGTTGGGCATTCAGCACTATCACAAGCCGCCCGTGGTTTATTGGCTTACCACCCTGGCCTATCACCTCTTTGGCCCCTCGGCATTTGCAGCGCGCTTTTTTTTACAGATAGCTGTTTTGCTTCAAATTATTCTGATTTATCATCTGGCGCTCCTCTTTTTGAATAAGCGCCAACCTGCAGTCTTTGCCGTTCTGTTTTACCTGAGCTTTACAGGGGTGGCCATCTCCTCCCGGTCGCTTACCACCGATGCCTGGCTTAATACCTTTATCCTGGGCGCCATCTATTTTCAGGCCAAACGACGGGTTAGCCGTAGAGTAAAATGGTTTTATGCCGCCAGTTTTTTGCTGGGTCTTGGTTTTATGACCAAGGGGCCGGTGGTTTTTGTTGTACCGGTTATCATTTTTCCCTTGATTAATTATCATTGGCCATTACCATTAAAAGCTTTTACCTGGCACAATACCGGTGGGATTGCTCTCTTTTTCATAACTGCTTTCCCCTGGTTTATTTACCTGGTTGCACAAAACCCCCTTTTCTTCGATTATTTTGTAGTTTATCACACCATAGATCGTTTTGCCACACAGCAGTTCAACCGCGGTGAACCTTTTTGGTTTTTCTTTGCCCTGCTCCCGGCTATAACCGCGCCCTGGTTCTTTTTAAATATTACCCGGATAAAGGATTATTTTCGCAAGCCTCTCGCCGAAGGACAAATCTTATGGATATGGATTGGTGGTGCTCTTCTTTTCTTTTCTCTGTCAGCTTCCAAACTTATTTTGTACATTCTGCCTGTTTTACCGGCCTTAGCCATTCTTACAGCCCTAAACTGGCAAAAGCTGACGCATAATAAACAGGTAAAATGGAATGTGGTTCTTTTCATCTATCAAAGCATCGTATTGGCTGCTTTACTCCTGGCTCCCGTTTTTTCTCCCAATCAGCTGCATTTCAACACGGGTATGTGGATTCCGGCAGGGCTGATGACTGTTCTCCTGCTCTATCAGTTGTACAATATCTCCACTCCGGCCAAAGGGATTTGGGTGGCTGCACTTTTTACATTGAGTCTTACAGGTTTCAGCACCTTCTTTTTGGGGAATCATTCCGATTTAGCCAATGACACTCTGCCGGTGGCAAGGATTGTTGAGGAGGTGTTGCCCTCCGATGGGAAAATATTTGTTTATAATAAGAGATTGCCCTCTCTGGCATTTAATACAAAGCGGATTCCCATTTCGATTGATGCTGGCGACAACAATTTAAAGCGCGAAACAACGTTCGAAGAAAATGACAATTGGCAGAACTTCCTTATTGATGCCACGTCTGAGGTGGTCAAAAATGATGAGTTCTTTGTAGGGTCGGTTATGGTAGTCAGGCAAAAAGAGGTGAACGATTCCCGCTTCAAAGCATGGAGTGGTCACTATTTGCATAAAAAGTCGGTGAACAGATGGGTCGTTTATTATAATTAGCCGTTGAGTGCTGCTAAAAATTAATAATATGGAAGATGAAAAGCATTATGTACAAAGGAGTGGTTGGTTAAGAGCTTCGATTTTAGGTGCTAATGACGGCATATTATCAACCGCCAGTTTAATAATAGGAGTTGCTGCGGCATCCGATATAAGAGAGCCAATTGTTCTTGCTGGAATAGCCGGACTTGTAGCAGGAGCAATGTCTATGGCAGCGGGTGAGTATGTTTCTGTTAGTTCACAATCTGATCTTGAAAAATCAGACCTTAAAAGAGAAATGGCAGAACTAAAAGAAATGCCAGAAGCCGAACTATTGGAATTAGCAGGTATATATGAGGAGAAGGGTTTAGATAAGGAACTTTCAATTAAAGTGGCCAAACAATTAACGGCCCATAATGCTCTTGAGGCGCACGCCCGGGATGAGCTTGGAATTAGTGATATAACAGAAGCAAAACCTTTGCAAGCTGCCTTGGCGTCTGGGGCATCATTTATTTCTGGCGGCATTTTACCGGTTATTGCCGCTTTGCTTGTGCCTGTTAAGCAAATGGTTTATATACAGTATGGAGTGGCGTTGCTCTTTTTAATTATCTTAGGCACAATAGCTGCAAAAGCGGGTGGTTCAGATGTTAGAAAGGCAATTATACGAATTACCTTTTGGGGGACAGTTGCTATGGGAATAACAGCATTTATAGGACATTTATTTGGAGTGAATGTGGGGTAAATTATTTGAAAAACAATATAATCAATGTTTTGCGTAGGTAAAGACCTGTAAAGTAGTATATATCAGCAATTGTAGCCCACTCAAACCTTATTTCCATTTGACAGGAGAGTGTCACGGAATACTCCACCTTTTCGTTTTAATGTAAAAATTTGGTATATTGATTTTTATGATACAAAAGATTACTACAGAACGGATTCCGATAAAATTGTGGCTCGAAGATTTGGAGGAGGGCGCTTTGCAGCAAGCCAGGGATCTGGCCAATCTCAATATTGCCTTTAGACACATTGCTATTATGCCCGATGCCCACCAGGGATATGGAATGCCCATTGGTGGGGTTTTGGCTTCCAAAGATGCTATTGTTCCCAATGCGGTGGGTGTGGATATTGGTTGCGGAATAAGCTCCTTAAGAACCAATTTGAAACACATGGAACAGGAAGAGCTTAAGAAGGTGATGAGCCGGATTCGCACAACCATTCCGGTGGGATTTAAGCATCATGGAGAAAAGCAGGATGAGAGTTGGATGCCTCCGATGGAGGAGGAGTTGCCAATTGTTTCGCAGGAATACGAACGGGCTATGTACCAGGTAGGAACATTGGGCGGAGGCAATCATTTTATAGAAATTCAAAAAGGTTCCGACGGCTACATCTGGATTATGGTGCACTCCGGTTCCCGGAATCTGGGCTACACAGTAGCCAACCATTATCACAAACAAGCCAAAGAGGTACTTGAAAAACGCCGGGAAGAAGTACCTAAAGACCTCTCTTATTTTGTGCGCGGCACAGAAGGGTTTAATAACTATTTTAAAGAGATGAACTACTGTATCCGGTTTGCCCTGCAAAACAGGAAATTGATGATGGGAAGAGTGAAAGATGCTTTTGAGAAAGTTGTACCGGAGGTGGAATTTTCAAAGTTTATTAACAAACCGCATAATTTTGCGTCCTGGGAAAATCATTTCGATCACGAACTTATTGTACATAGAAAAGGCGCTACCCGGGCCGAAGAAGGGGAGTGGGGAATGATCCCCGGGTCTCAGGGTACCCGCTCATTTCTGGTTAAGGGCAAAGGAAACCCACTCTCTTTCAACTCCTGTTCTCACGGAGCGGGACGGGTATTGAGCCGCAGCCAGGCTCGTAAAACTTTGGATATAAAAACAGAAACAGCAAAATTGGAAGCCCTGGGCGTAATTCATGCACTGCGGCACAAAAAGGATTTGGACGAAGCTCCGGGGTCCTACAAAGATATTGAAGAGGTAATGGCTCTGCAATCCGACCTGGTCGATATTCAGGTCGAATTAAAGCCGCTTGCTGTTATAAAGGCTTAATCCCAAATTGAGCGATTCTCACTCAACGATTTATCCCTCTTCCGTCCAAGAAGGGGTAAACCTCCGTTGAGCAGCTTTTACAAATGGGCACAACTGTGCCGGAAGCTCCTTTGGAGGCCATGAATGCTTCCCCACACGTGTTGCACACCAGGCTTTCCATTATGGGCGCATAGGGTGGAATGGAACTCTTCACATGCTTAATTGTAAAAAGTTCGTCAAAGGGTAATTTTAAGGTCTCAAATGAGCAATGTGTAGAGATCTCTTTAAACTGTCGTAATATCCCTTCATCCCGGTTTTGCTCCACCACCACCTTTTGAAACAGAGGGTCAAACTCCGGCACCCTGGCATTTATCCGGTCCAGTGCTTCGTTTTGGGTACAAATTCTCAGGCCTCGTCCATCTCGTTTGGTGAGTGTAAGGGCCATCTTGCCAAAATCTTTGAATATCAAGGCGTTGTTGCCAAAGGAGCAACCTGTCACAAATTGTACGCCATCTGCAAAGCAGTTGTTGGTCTCTACAATGGCCAATAAATCCTCCATCCCGTCGGAGAGGCTACGTATTTCTGCCATAGCCCTTTGGGCAGCCATTACACCCAGGGCCAGCCCGGGGCAATAGTGCCCGTGTAACTGACCCGCCTCCAACAACAATTGATCGGTCTGCCCGTCTTTTATTTTTATGAGAATGCCGAAACGGGGGTTCTGCTTCATTCGTTTAAGGTATGCATCGGCATCCGCTTCACTCTCTTTGGGTGCCAGATGATCAGCAGGTTTAAGATCAATAACCGGTGAGCCATCAATGGCATCCAGCCCGGTTACAAAGAGTGTGTTTTCCTCACGACGAAGAAATCGCACCCTGGTAATACCCAATTTGTTAAGCCTGTTTGGGCTTCGCGTGGCAAACAAACCTCTCTGTTCGCCTGTAAATGTTCTAGTATTCAGGGAATAATGGTCCGAACGATGAAAGTAAAACAGGACATCAATAAGGCTCTGTTCTTCAATTTTATTTAACCCTTCGGCCAACTCCTCTTTTATTTCAATCCGGCTGATCACTTTATTCGGCTCCTGAACGGGCCCTGGCGCTTTAAATTCGTTTTTTACATACCCTATGGGAGTGATTTCTAATTTCATTTAAATAAGTTTTTTGATTATCAGAAGGATGATAGAATTCACCAAACTATTAGGCTAACAAATTTTGTAATGCAAACCTATTCTTCATAGTATTCCCCAATTGCATTCTGTGCTTTTTTAGCCTCTCCCTTGGAGGAGTTGCCTGCCTGCCCCGATAGGCAGGGGGGCTGCTCCTAAAACGGAAAATCCTCTGTATCGTCCACCACCGGTTTTTCACCTATCTCGGGCTTATCGGCAATTTGTTGTACAGCATTGCCATTCACGTAGATAGCTTTAAATGGCGCATCCACCGGGCAGGGATGTTCACAGGCACCGCATCCAATGCAAATGCTTTGGTCCACCTCGGGGATGAGCAGGCCGTTTTTATAAGGCACCATGTGTACCGCCTTGGTGGGGCAATGCTCCGAGCAGGCGCCACAGTCCGTTTCGTCGGTGAACACCACACAGTTTTGCTTTACAAAAATGGCTTTCCCCATTTGTGTCACGTGCTTCTCTTCCAGGGTAAGGGGCAGGATGGCGCCCGTGGGGCAAACTTCGCCGCATTTGGTGCAATCGAAGTTACAGAAGCTGGTGATGTAGTCCATGTGTGGCTGCATAAAGCCTGGCAGTCTGTATTCGAAGAGGGCCGGTTGCAATACGTGAGTGGGGCAGGCGGAAATGCACAACGAACAGGCGGTGCAATAGTTGTGGAAGCGGGAAATACTCACTGAGCCGGGCGGAGCCACCGGATGCTCCTTCTTGTTGAGGAGAAGCTCCTTTCCATTGGCCGTTTTCCGGGTCTTTTCCCTGGCAAACAGGCTGCTCGCGGTCAGCAACGACAAGCCGGTGATGATGAAGCTCCGGCGATTGGTTCCAGCCATCAGTTCACTTTTCTTGACCTGTTTTATTTCACTCACAGGCTTCAATTCTGCAAAATGGGTTTTAGGCTTGTTGAGCGACAGGGAGGCCTCGGGACAAACGGCCAGGCAGTTGAAGCAGGTAACGCAGCGGGAGTGGTCCACCTGGTAGTTTCGAAGGTCGATGCATTCGCTTTTGCAAACAGCCGCGCACTTGCCACAACGGGTGCAGGTATCGCGGTTAAAATGCACCTTAAAGAGTGACACCTCCGACACGAAACCCAGCAGCGTTCCTACAGGACAGATGGTGTTGCAGAAAATACGGCCGCGTTTCCAGGCAAAATATCCAATGGTTCCTGTTATTACCAAAGTAACCAAAATAGGGAGTATAGCAGGCAAGAGGAGATTTTGGTAAACCATAGGATGCAGGTTAAAGATACCCAGGAAGTTAACCATCAGATTATTGGCACCTACTACAACCGGCTTTATCAGGTAGCCAAAAAACTTACCGGCCAGGCTGTATGGATCGAGCCAGGCAACCAGCCAGCCTCCGCCAAACGCCAAAGCCAGTGTCATAATCCCCAGAAACGTGTATCGCCAAACCGGCAGGCTCTTTTTAAATTTAAAAAACCGTTTTTTCTTCGACCGCCAACGGGCTATGCGGTTCACCACATCCTGGTAAATTCCCAGAGGACATATCACCGAACAATAAAGTCTTCCGGTAAGAAGGGTAAGCAGAAGCACTACAATAAAACCGCCCGCGGTAATTATTGAAAGTACCTGAAAGAACCGGAGCAATGAGAGTACAAATTGAAGATACAATACTGCATCGAAGGTATCTTCAGGAATCCATTCGTAAATGTCGGTGAATAGGGCAAGGGTGAATAACAGCACTGCTACGGCTATTATAATGCGGCTGCGCCTCAGGGTATTGTAAAGAGACATAATGGGAGTTTTAGCTCATTTTTATTCTGCTGATGGAGAGTTTGTCCAGCTCCAGGGTACCCAGGCCCATATCGTGGGCAATTTTAATGTGGTTGATGCTTTCGGGTTTGTCTCCAAACATCAGGGTAGCTGCCGCGTCAACGGCTACAATGTCCCTGCCGGCGATCAAAGCCTTCAGGTCGGCCACATCCGATGTGGAGACACCTCGCGGGCCGTTGCGGGTCAACATTTTATAACCGTCTATGATGTTCAGGTCGGGCTTGCGGTAGGTGAGGAAATCGGCGATGCACTGGCTCAAATCGTTGCCATGGTAAAAGCCGCGATCCCATACCACTCCCATCAGGTTTTTCATGCCCAGCGATACGATGGTGGAACTGTGGTGCTTTAAAATAGGGACATTGATAAACACATCGGCATCGAGCAACATTTGATGTACCTTTGTGGTTTTAAGGCGTTTGCCGCCAGGCACGGAAACCTCCCTGAAGAACGATTCGTTATTGGCTGGACTCACTCTGGCACCTGCACCTTTTGCAGCACTCTCTATTTCGCTGTTTCGGTAGCATCTATCCCACTGGTCGCAGGTGTGGTCAAAAACCATCACCTCCTTAGCGCCTGCCTCAAGACATCTTTTTATGATGTGGGCTATGAGCTTAGGATTGGTGTTGGCGGCTCTGTCGGGTGGTGCATCCCATCCAATGTTGGGTTTCACCAGCACCTTCTGTCCCCGCTTCACAAACTTTTCTATGCCCCCCAATGCAACAATGGCGCGATCGAACATTGCGGGTGCTTCCCCTCCGCGTACTGCGGCAATGTCATACTGCCCCTCCTCGGCCGGTAATCCTATGGCATTTAATCCGCCAAACATAGGCAATAAGCTCCCTGCCAGACCCAAACCGGCACTCTTTATTAGAAATTCTCTTCTCTTCATAATCTCCCTGTGTTAGTGGATAAGCGCAAAAAATTCGGTGCCAGTGATAAATTTTATCTACGCACCGCATGAAAGATAGAGATTTTGCCGGTTCCGGACAAAAAACCGCGCGGTTTAACGCTTTTAACAAGCTAATTTATAATGGGTTTAAATAATATATTTGTTGTCTCCGATTGAGTTTGAATTGACTTCCGTAAAATTGATTTAGAAAATTTCACTAAATTGCCTCCTTTAGGGGTATGACAAAATCCCCATTTTACTCCTACCTGCCTGCCGGTAGGTAGGAATCCCCAAGTGGGATTTTGGAAATTTAGTCGTACACTCCTCCCTAAGAGTGAAGGGTCTCGTAAAAACAGTTTTGACACAAATCCGGATTATGACTTTTGATGAGCTTTACGATAAAATTGCCGAAGGAGAGATGTCGCGCGATGAGGCGCGTCTCCACTTTTCGCTGGAGTGGATGCAGACCGCCCGCAATTACATTGCCGATGTAAACCGTGAGGTTCGCAACAACATTCCGGAGATTATTTATGCGGAATATAAAACCCTTGAACAATCGGTGGAGATGGTCGAAGCTATGTTGCAGAAGCATACCAGAGTGCTAATTTCAAGAAGTCCCCATAATGAGGAAATTGTGACCCGGTTCGCTACGCGCTACACCGTGAAATCTACGCCCTTACTGGTGGCCATTGGTGAACTTCCAAAACCCCGGGGGCACATTCTGGTTATCAGCGCCGGAGCGGCCGATCATGCTGTCACCGCCGAATGCGCTCTGACTCTTGAAGCTCTTGGGGTAACACCTTTGGTTTTCGAAGACAGGGGCATAGCCCATCCCACCCGTGTGTTGGATGCCGTAATGGCAGGGATGGAAAAAAAAGTGCAGGCAGTGGTGGTGATAGCTGGCATGGAGGGCGCTTTGGCACCCTTTGTAGCATCTTTGGTTGCGCTCCCGGTAATTGGCGTGCCTACCTCGGTAGGATACGGCTTCCGCGCCAAAGAGGCTGCCCTCACATCCATGCTGGCCTCATGTGCGCCTAATCTGGCGGTGGTCAACATCGATGGAGGAGTCCGTGCTGCCGTGGTGGCCGGCCTGATTGCTAAAAATAATCAAAAGGATCACTAATCACCTAATCCTTAATCCTTAATCCCTAATCCCTAATCCTTAATCCCTAATCTTCCCTTTATGAACCTATACATTCACCCCCAGGGGGGCATTGCCGGCGATATGTTCGCTGCCGCTCTTATTGATGCAGGTGCCGATGCAAAAAAGGTAACCGATGCCATGTTGGGTGCTGCCCGGATGCTGGGTAACGCTTCGGTGGAGCATGTAAAGACCAGCGACGGAAACAGCCGTTTGCTCATTGAAGTTGAACATCACCACGGTCATCTTTCATCTTCCCGGGCACTGCATTTGTTAGACCATCTTTTTCACGATTATAAGATTGAAGAGAAGTATCGGGCCTTTGGGCTTTTCATGCTAAAGCATTTGATTAAGGCAGAAAAAATCGCCCACGAAACCTACGATTTTGACATGGAGGGGCACCACCACCACAACCTGGGTGGTGAGGGGCATCATCATCACGGGCATGGTGAAGACCATCATCACCATCATCATCAGGACGAGGCGCCTGAGGCATGGCTGCATGAAGCTCAGGATATCCTGATTGATGTGATGGGTGCTGTGATTGGGCTTCAGGAATTAAAGGCGCCGGTTGCTGCTGTTTTAACCGCACCGGTGAGTTATGGCGGCGGCACCATTACCTTTTCGCACGGAACCATGGAGGTGCCGGCACCTGCTACCCGGGTGATGATCGAGGCCAATGGTATTCCTGTTCAGGCGGGTCCCGTTGCCACCGAGTTGTTCACCCCTACCGGAGCAGCTCTGCTCTCAGCTTTGTCGGCATTTGAGATAAAAGCAATCCCTGAAGGCAAAATCATTGCCGAGGGCTTTTCACGCGGTACCAAAGATCTGGAAATACCGCCATTGAGGATTACTTTAACAGAAAGCGCTTCCTAAAGGAGAAAGAGACAACAGGCAACAGGCAACAGGCATTAGGCAACAGGATGTTGTAAAAGGCGAAAAGGTGAAGAGGTCAAATGTTGAAAGGTGAAAGGAAAAGGGATAAAGACTAAAAGATGTCATATAAAGACGCACGGCCGTGCGTCTCTATTCCCGAACCTTTTTATTATTTCCCTGCCGGTGCCGCAAACACCTGAACCCAATATTGGCCATCGTTGCTGAGAGCAGCCCCCATTTCAGTGAAGTTCTTATTCATGATGTTGCTGCAATGTCCGGGACTGTTGAGCCAGCCTTCAACCACCTCGGCAGTACTGCGCGGTCCTTTGGCAATATTTTCACCTACCGTTCGCCAGCGGTAGTTTTCGTGCTCAATTCGCCTGGCAGCATCCTCACCATCCGGGTTTTCATGGTCGAAGAAGTTTCGCCGTGCCATGTCGTCGGCATGTTTTTGAGCAGCCCGCGCCAGGCTTTGGTTCCATTTGAGAGCTGGTGCCGCGGTGTAACTATTTCCGCCACATTTGTGTTTTGATGCACGCGCCTTATTCACCAGCTTAACCATCTCATTTCTATCAAAAGAGGCTTTTACCTTGAGGTTTTGGGGATTGTGCCAACCGGTTAGTATGGTCAGAAGTAACGCGATGGTTAATAATTTCTTCATTGTGTATGTTAATTTTGAATGGAACAGTTGGAATATGGGCCAGGGCACTGGCAAATACCAGTATCGAAATGGCCTTTGGTTTGCCCGGGTACCCTGGCCCATATTCCCACTGTTCCAATAAATGATATTAGATAGCCATAGAAAATGGCCAGCCGGCCGGATCTAATATTGTTTGTTTCTTGTCATTCATAGTTTGCAAAAGTACCTATTTACACCTTGCTAAAGTGTTAGTTCTGCGCAAAAGGTATTAAAATAGTGAAAGCAATGAAAAACATTTTGATTACTCTTCAAATTATCCATAAATTACAACTGTTTTAAAGTGGAGTTTCGACACCACACTTCAAACAAGGCGTAACCGAAAAGCCATACGAGTAGGAATCATTTAAAAAAAATCAAGATGGACGATCTCAACCTTCCAAAAAATGAAGTGGTTACAACCAGCGACTGGATTGTGACACTACTCATTGCCGCAATTCCCTTAGTAGGTATAATCATGCTTTTCGTATGGGCTTTCGGAGGTGGTACCAATCTCAGTAAAGCCAATTGGGCCAAGGCTGCCCTTATATGGATTGCAGTTCTTATTGTGGTCGGCATTCTTTGGTCCATAATCTTCGGTGCTGTATTTATGAATGCCTTGCGGTAATCCCTTTGATTAAAAACGGGGTGTATTTATTGAAAAATGATGCCGACTCTTCATTTATGTTCATTTCGCACCCCTATTTTGATGAATCAGGAATAAAAAGGGTTGGTTGGCAGTTAAAATATCTGCTGCGATCCAGGCTAAAGTTATTTTTGTAAAGTATATTTAACTTTTTGTTATAAAGGTTGGTGTGATGTGTAGTCGGATTTTGTTAATCAGATTAAATGAACAACTGTTTTATGTATCGGTAATTATGAACAATCATGAATTCAACTGATTTACTTACAATCATTATTCCGGTTTTTAATGAAGCGGAGAGTCTTGGGCGGTTGAAATCGGAGATGGATCGTTTTCTGAAGGAGAGCCCTATTCCTGTAAATATTCTTATAGTGGACGATTGCTCCACCGATGGGAGTCTCTCAATCATTAAAGGATTTACCGAAGATGCCTCAAAAGCATACTCCTATCTCTCTTTTAAAAGTAATCAGGGTCTTAGTGCCGTTATTAAGGCAGGCATTGATCATGCAAAAACACCCTATGTGGGCTACATTGATGCCGATTTACAAACCACCCCCTTTGATTTCCTTCTTTTCTTCGACCATTTGGAGTCGTTTACCATGATTAATGGCATTCGTCAAAAACGCTCCGATTCTTTTGTTAAAAAAATATCGTCAAAGATTGCCAACAGTTTCAGGCGTATGATGATAAACGATGGAATTGAAGACACCTGTTGCCCGCTCAAAATCATTAAAACCGAAGCAGCCAGGGAAATTCCCTTTTTTAAAGGGATGCATCGCTTCATTCCGGCACTGATACAGTTAAAAGGGGGCACTGTAAAGCAGATTCCGGTGCAGCATTTCTCACGTCTGACGGGACAAAGCAAATACCACCTTTTTAACCGGCTGACCGGGCCTTTCTTTGATACTTTGGCCTTTGTGTGGATGCGCAAACGAAATATCCGGTACGAAATAAGTGAACGTAGTGAAATCAGCCGCCTGTGACTCCTGAGATGTATGTGTTTAGCCTGGGGTTTGTTGCCCAGGGACTTTTCTCGGCCAGGTCGCTGGCACAATGGCTCATGTCGGAGAAAGCTAAAAAAGTGGTTTCTCCCGATATTTTTTGGCAATTGAGCATTTTTGCCTCCTTTCTATTGTTGGTATATGGCATTTTGCGCAAGGATATTGTAATTGTTGGAGGGCAGGTTGCCTCCTACCATATTTACATCCGCAATCTGAAAATAAAAAATTCCTGGAAACAATTTCCCCTATGGCTTCGTGTGGTCTCGCCCTTGGCACCCCTGCTCACCATAGTGCTTCTCTTCTTCAACCACCAGGGATACCACATCAGCGATTTGATGCATAACCCTCAAATATCTGCTTCACTGTTTACCCTGGGAACTGTTGGACAGATTACCTTTGCCTTTCGCTTTGTCTATCAATGGATTTTTTCAGAACGAAAAAAGGAGTCTCTTTTGCCTTCAGGCTTTTGGTGGATCAGTATAGCGGGCGCTCTCATCATTATGGTTTACGCCATTTTACGTCGTGATCCTGTGATTTTTCTGGGGCAGGCTTTTGGATCTATCATTTACGGAAGGAACCTCGTACTGGGCTATCTTAATCATAAATAGACTGATTTGTGTCACTTTTAAATTGAAAAAGAAGTGCTAACTTTATGCTCGCAATTTTAAGTGTATAAATCCTTTTACTATGAAAAATATTGACTGGTCAAATTTATCCTTCGGTTATTTAGACACCGATTATAACGTGCGTTGTTATTATCGCAATGGAAAATGGGGAGAGCTGGAAGTCTCCTCCTCAAAAACTATTGACATCCATATTGCGGCTACATCACTGCACTACGGACAGGAAGCCTTTGAAGGCCAAAAAGCATTTCGGGGCAAGGATGGTAAGATACGAATCTTCCGGCTTGATGAAAACGCACGCCGCATGCAGTCATCTGCCCGTGGAATTATGATGGCCGAGGTACCCGTCGATCTGTTCTCTGCCGCGGTTAAGAAAGCTGTTTCCCTCAATGCACATTTTGTACCGCCCTACGAGTCGGGAGCTGCCCTTTATATCCGTCCCCTGCTGTTAGGTACCGGTGCCAAAGTGGGTGTCCAGCCCGCTGATGAATATCTGTTTATGGTGTTTGTAACACCGGTGGGACCCTACTTCAAGGAGGGATTCAAACCTGTAAAACTGGCCATTTTGCGCCAATACGACCGTGCAGCACCCCAAGGAACCGGAAATATAAAGGTTGGCGGCAACTATGCTGCCAGTCTTCGATCCGGTCAGGTGGCTAAAGAGAAGGGTTATTCAGCCGTACTGTTCCTTGATAGCAAAGAGAAGAAGTATCTGGATGAATGCGGGCCTGCCAACTTCTTTGGCATAAAAGACAACACCTACATCACCCCTCAGTCGCCCTCGATTTTGCCCTCCATCACCAATAAGAGCCTGATTCAACTGGCACAGGAGATGGGATTAAAGACCGAACGCCGACAGGTGCCACTCCAGGAGCTGGAGACATTTGATGAAGTGGGCGCCTGTGGAACTGCCGCCGTTATAAGCCCCGTTGGCCGCATCGACGACCTGGATACAGGTCACTCCTACGAGTATTGTAAGGATGGTGAGCCGGGCCCCATCAGCCAAAAGCTGTACAATAAACTCAGAGCCATTCAGTACGGCGACCAACCCGATAAGTACGGATGGATTACTGTGGTGGAATAATAAAATATTGCTAAACACCCTATTTTCTGCATCTAAATGAGTAATTTTGCGCCCTCATTTAGAAAAACGTATGCAGACAATTCGAAATGTTGCTATCATTGCCCATGTGGACCACGGAAAGACCACACTGGTGGATAAGATGTTGATGACGGGGCACCTTTTTCAAAAACATCAGCGTCCCGGTGAGCTGATCATGGACAGCAATGATCTGGAGAGAGAACGAGGCATTACTATTTTGTCGAAAAATGCCTCTGTGGTGTGGAAAAATCACAAAATAAATATCATAGACACCCCCGGTCACTCCGATTTTGGCGGAGAGGTAGAACGGGTGCTCAACATGGCCGATGGCGTGCTTTTGTTGGTGGATGCCTTCGAGGGGCCCATGCCTCAAACCCGCTTTGTACTTCAAAAAGCGCTGCAGTTGGGCTTAAAGGCCATTGTGGTGATTAATAAGGTGGATAAGCCCAACTGCCGGCCCGAACATGTTCAGGAACTGGTGTTTGACCTGATGTTTAACCTGGGGGCCACCGAGCGTCAACTCGATTTTCCTACTATTTATGGCTCGGCAAAGGAGGGATGGATGTCGGATGACTGGAAAAACAGGACCTCGGATATCTCCGTTTTGATGGACGCCATCGTGGAGTACATCCCTGTTCCTGAAAAAAAGAACGGAACCCCACAAATGCTCATTACCTCGTTGGAATACTCGCCCTACGTGGGCCGCATTGCCATAGGCAGGATGCACCGGGGAACACTGGCCACCGGTCAGAGTATTGCCATAGCCGACCGGAAAGGCAATATATATAAAACACGCATCAGGGAGTTGAATGTGTTTGAAGGATTGGAGCGCGTCAAAACGGAGGTCCTGCCCAACGGTGAGTTGGGGGCGATCATTGGGCTGGAGCACTTCGACATTGGCGACACCCTTTGCGATGCCGAAAATCCTGAACCTATGGACCCTATTGCCATCGACGAACCTACTATGAGTATGTTATTTACCATCAATAATTCTCCCTTCTTTGGGAGAGATGGTAAATATGTTACTTCGCGCCATATCAAAGAGAGGCTGAACAAAGAGCTGGAGAAAAATCTGGCCCTGCGCGTTGAGCCTACCGGCGCGGCCGATTCCTGGAACGTGTTTGGTCGCGGCGTGCTGCACCTCTCGGTTTTGATTGAGACCATGCGTCGCGAAGGGTACGAACTGCAGGTGGGACAACCGCGTGTGATCATAAAAGAGATAGGTGGCGAAAAGAATGAGCCCGTGGAGGAGTTAACCATAGACCTGCCCAACAGTGGTTCGGGACGTGCTATTGAGATGGTGACCCAGCGTAAAGGGGAGTTAATTTCGATGGAACGCAAGGGCGACCGGGTGGTACTCGAGTTTACCGTTCCCTCCCGTGGCATTATAGGACTTCGAAACAACCTGCTCACAGCCACTGCCGGTGAAGCCATCATGGCACACCGCTTTATTGAGTTTCAACCCTGGAAAGGACCCATCCCCAAACGACAAAATGGTTCCCTCATAGCCATGGAGTCGGGTACAGCCATTGCCTATGCACTGGACAAGCTTCAAGACCGCGGTAAATTCTTTGTATTTCCGCAGGATGATGTTTATATGGGGCAGGTAATTGGAGAAAACAGCCGTGATGGTGATCTCACTGTCAACATCACTAAAACCAAAAAACTCACTAATATGCGTGCCTCCGGAACGGACGATAAGGTAAGGCTGGCACCGCCCATTGTCTTTAGCCTCGAGGAGGCACTGGAATACATTCAGGGCGATGAATATGTGGAGGTGACTCCAAAGGCCATCCGCCTGCGCAAAATGCTGCTGCTGGAGCATGAGCGAAAAAAACTGCAGAAGAATTCTTAAAGATTTGCGGATTCGTTGTGCTAAAGTCACCTAAATCTGTTAACTTGCCAATAGTCGTTTATTGTTACTAACCGTTTAACAGATTTACATGATGAAAAGAAACATGGGATCAGCCGACCGCATCATCCGTATTGTGGTGGCTGTAGTTTTAGTTGTTCTGTATTTCACCGGGGTTGTAGGTGGCATACCAGGAATTATTATTTTAATCCTTTCAGTGCCCTTTCTTGTATCCGGCTTAATGGGTAACTGCAGATTATACTCCCTAATGGGGATGAATAGTTTAAAAGGAAAAGAAAAAGAAATAGTTTTTACCCCTAAGCCGCCTGTAAACCCACCAGGGGTTGAGAACATGCCCCCTGCTTCCCCAACTGAAAAAGAGGCTCCAACAGCTTCTTCGCCGAAGGATCGTGTTTCACCGGCCCCACCTCCTGAATCTGCCCCGGATAAGAAGAAAAGCTCAATAACTCCTCAGAAAAAGGATCATATTCCTCCGGTCACGCCCCTGACTGCCACACCTGATCCTTCAAAAGGAAAGAGGAAGCCTCCCTCCTCATCCAAAGGTAAAAAGTAAGCCTCTCCCAACCCCTCCTCCGAGGGTTGCAAGGAGCCGAATGAAAAGAAATGAAGAGAAGATTGGATTGAAAATATTGTTGTTGATTATCAAAAAACAGGCATTTTTTTCATTTTACCGAACGCTCATCTCCCTTTCCTACTCCTCTCCTTCGGAGAGCCTGTCCCGCCACTGCGGGAGGTTGGGGGAGGGTGTTCCTATTATTTTCTCTGCTTGCTCCACAGAGTGCACCGGTAAATGACAGGCCCCATCCGCGCATACGTAAATGGTGGTTTTCCCTTCGTGCCAGCGCTCTTTTGTGATGGACAGGGTTCCGGGTGTGGTGAGTGGTGCCCAAACCACATTTGGACGATAACGGCTCTGCATCTCTTTTATGGACTTCATGGCGCCCTCTCCTGTCGCCACCACCTCATAAAATGAATGGCTGATTAACAGAACCAGACTGCCCCAGTTGGCATAGCTTGCCGGGTACTGCAAAAACTTGTGGAACGAATACTGAAGTAACTCCTGCGCCGTCTCTTTATGCCTGGTGTTGCCGGTGAGTGACGCCAGCTTTAACAGGTTGTGCGCCATCACTGAGTTTGACGATGGAGTGACATTGTCCTCCATCTGAAAATGATTGGCCGGCAGGTTGGAGTTTTCCTCTTCAGAAAAAAGAAAGAGCCGGTGCTTCTTGTCGTAAAAATGCTGAATCACATAATCGGTCATCTTTTGGGAGTGTTCAATCCATGTTTCATCACCGGTTATTTCGTAAAGAGCTATGAAGGCTGATATGGTGTGCGCATAATCATCCATAAACCCGGGAATAGAAGCTTTATTTTCTTTCCAGGTATGAAAGAGCCGGCCCTCCTGCACCTGCGGGACAACTTGTTTGGACATCAGATGAGTACAGATGAAGTGCCCGTTGGCCAGGGCCATATCGCGGAAACGGGTCTCTCCAAAAGTCTTGTAGGCCTGACACAAACCTGCGATCATCATCGCATTCCACGAGGTCACTGTTTTGTCGTCGAGTGACGGACGCACCCGGGTTTTACGGACTTCCATTAGAAGATCTTTCCATCCCTCTACCCGCTGGCGAAGCGATTGCACAGTCATGTTGTGTTTGCGGGCAAAGGTTTCATCGGGTACTGAACATATAAGGATGTATCGGTCGTTCTCCCAATAGCCAACCTCGTTCACATTGTAATACTCCGCAAAAAGGTCGAATCCGGAACCTAGAATCTCTTTCAGTTCATGCTTTTCCCAGGTGTAGAATTTCCCCTCCTCGCCTTCGCTGTCGGCATCCAATGAAGAGAAAAAGGCACCTGATATGTGGGTCATTTCACGTGCCGTGAATCCGGCTGTTTCATATACCACCTGTTTATAAAGTGGATTTTTAAAGTAGGAATAGGCCTGCGCGTACAAGCCTAAAAGTTGCGCGTTGTCGTAGAGCATCTTTTCAAAATGAGGCACCTTCCATCGTTCGTCCACCGAATAACGGGCAAAACCACCACCCGGTTGATCGTAAATGCCGCCGCGGGCCATTTTGTCCAGAGTTATTTTCAAATAATCGCTCACTTTTGGCTGATGTTGATGATAGTTGAAATGAAGCAAAAAGCTGAGGTTTACAGGCATGGGAAATTTAGGACTTCCCCGGTGGCCCCCCTGCTTCATGTCCCAGATGTCCTGCCAGTTGGTTACTGCATCTGTTAGAGGCGTCATCATATCATTTTCGGGTTTTTCGCCCTTCATGGGGATGGAAACCTGCTGAATGCCCCGGGTGAGGTTTTCCGCCTGCCGGGTTAGATTTGGGCGTTCGGTTGTAAACAGAAGAAACAGTTTTTTAAGAACAGTAAGCCATTGTTCTTTAGGGAAATAGGTACCACCCCAGAATGGTTTTCCGTCGGGCATGGCCACCACATTCAAGGGCCATCCCCCCTGGATTCCGGTAAGTTGTACCGAGGTCATAAAAAAATGGTCCACGTCGGGGCGCTCCTCCCGGTCAATCTTTATGCATACGAAATGCTGGTTCATCACCCGGGCGACCTCTTCATCTTCGAAGCACTCATGGGCCATCACATGGCACCAGTGACAGGCAGCATAACCTATGCTTACCAGAATGAGCTTGTCCTGTTCCCGCGCTTGTTTCAGCGCATCATCGCCCCAGGGCAGCCAGTTAACCGGGTTGTGGGCATGTTGCAACAGGTAAGGTGAGCTTTCGTAGATGAGTGCGTTGGTATGAACAGGTGTTTTCATAGTGGGAGGGTTAAAGTTAACAAACAGTTTATTCAGCACTTTAGTTTAAAGTAGGAGTGATATGTACCTGCTAAAAAAATCTTACCTTTACTTCTTTGTTAGAGTATTCTAATATGAAAGTGTTACACATCAATAAGAGCGATTCTTCAGGCGGTGCTGCGGTGGCTGCCGTTCGGTTACTGAAGGCGCAAAGGCAGCAGGGCATGGATGCTCAAATGCTGACGCTGGAGTCCACAACAGAAGACGAACATATTCTCTCTTTAACTGGCAGCCGATGGCAACGGGCGGATAAAACGCTTCGTTTTTTGGCTGAAATCTATTCTTTTACTCCAAAGGAAAAGGGGCGGCAACATCGGTTCGCTTTTTCGCCGGCACGGTTTGGTTTTGACATCAGCCAGCATCCTCTGGTTGTTCAGGCAGATATGCTTCATCTTCATTGGATTAATCAGGGCTTTATTTCGTTGACGGGACTTCAGCAACTGTTCAATCTTAATAAGCCTATTGTGTGGACGCTGCACGACATGTGGCCCTTTACCGGCGGTTGTCACTATTCGGGCGAGTGCAGCCGGTTTGTTGACTCCTGCGGACAGTGTCCTTACTTAAAAAGAGCGGGAGATAATGATATTTCCGCTGGACAGCATACAATAAAACGGAATATTTACAATAATGCGCGAATGGCTTTTGTGGGATGCAGCCAATGGATGGCTGACCAGGCCTCTGCATCAGGAGTTCTGGAGCCCGATTCGGGGTATATCATAAAGTCAATTTTTAACCCCATCGATACCGGGTTATTTGTTCCTGGTTCGCGTGATGATGCCCGCCGTGTATTTCAGTTGCCTGCCGATAAGAAACTTCTTTTGGCGGGCGCTGCCAATGTAAACGATCCCCGAAAGGGCTTTGTTCATCTGACGGGTGCTCTTCAGCATCTTACCAGGTTAGATCCTTTATTGCCGGAGAATGTTGAAGTGGTTGTTTTTGGAAAAAATGCACACCAGATAGATCCGGGGGTGCCTTTTAGGATACATCCTGTGGATTTTGTGAAAACACAACAACAGATGTCCATGCTTTACCAGGCGGCAGATGTGTTTGTGTTGCCCTCCATGCAGGACAATCTTCCCAACACCGTAATGGAGTCGTTGGCTTGTGGTACTCCGGTGGCCGCTTTTGAGGTGGGAGGCGTTCCCGAAATGATTGCTCATGAGCAGAGTGGAACTCTGGCGCCACCGGGCAATGAAGCAGCGTTGGCTCAGGGTATTTATTATCTGCTTACCTCGCCCGGAACCGATGAGCGACGGGTTAATGCACGCAGCTTTGTGGAAAACTTTTGTACACCGGAAATTGTAACCCAAAAATATCAGGAACTTTATCAATCCCTCATCTGAAGTGATGGAACAACCTTTGCTGAGCATCATCACGGTGGTATTTAATGGTGCTGACACTCTCGAACAGACTATACAAAGCGTTTTGGAACAAACCTATCCGATGATTGAGTACATCATTGTGGACGGGGGCAGCAGCGATAATACCACGGAGATTATCCGGAGCTACGGGAAGAAAATCACTAAGTGGATAAGTGAGCCCGACAACGGGTTGTATTTTGCCATGAATAAGGGGATGAAGATGGCTGCCGGTGATTATTTCTGGTTTATTAATTCGGGGGACGAGATTGCAGGCCCTTCGGTAGTGGCTCAAATTTTCGCTCGGGCGCCTTTTGCTGATGTATATTACGGTGAAACACTGTTGATCGATTCTTCAGGGAAAGAGATAGGCACCAGACGCCTCTCTCCTCCGGAGAGTCTCTCGTGGCGCGATTTCAGAAGAGGTATGCTGGTGAGTCATCAATCCTTTATTGTCTCCCGGAGGGCCGCTTCGACATTTAATACCAGTTATCGCTTTTCAGCCGATTATGAGTGGTGCCTGCAAGCCCTGAAGAGGGCCAATGAGGTGCGCAACACCCGGTTGGTACTGTCGCGGTTTTTGGAGGGAGGGCTTACCCGGCACAATATTTTGCCAGGATTAAAGGAGCGTTTTAATATTATGGTTAAGTCTTTTGGATTTTGGTCAACTCTTCAGGCCCATATGGGGATAATTCCAAGGTTTTTTTATTTTTGGTTCCGTCATCAAAGATTTTGATAAACACAAATCGGCAAAGTGGCTGGTTGCGTTAACACAAACAAGGCAACAGGCTGAACAATATATTGCAGCTGTTTAATCTTTTGGTCTTTGATGTGAACATGCACAGCATTCATTTGTTATCTGAATACAATCCCGAAACATGAATTGTTTGATAAAATGTTTATATTTAAGCGGTTTAAATCTTCATGGTAATCAAAAGACCGGGATTGTTAATCGTTTAGTCCACTAGATCACCAATATATTAACTGTTTATAACTGTTTAAGTATAAATTATGTTTAAAGGAATTGCTATTCAACTCACCGAAGCTGAAAAAGAGATAATTCGGCATGCCGATCAGAAGGCGCTCATGGAGATGCTGAAAACAGAACTGAAAGTAGAATTAAAAATACAGGCAAAGTTAGAGAGCAAATTGGAGAAATTGTCTCTCTCCGGCATTGGGCAAGAGATCTTTCAATCGCCGGGGCTCAAATCTTTTTTTTATGGCGTCTTTAAGGCGCAGGAGAATGAAAAGGAGAAAGCGAGGCAAAACATCTTGCGTAATACTCTTCTTTCCAGGGCCAACCTTAAATCTATTCAAGTTTTTGAAGATGAAATAACCCGGCTTAAACCAGATATAAAACCCACCAGTGAGATTAGGGCTCTTGAGAAGCTGGTTAAAAAAATAAAGATCTCCACTCAAAAGAGATTCGACTTTCCTGAGGTGACTACTTTAATGCAATTCGTCGATCAGACAGCTTCTTTGGAGATGACCAAAGCGAACCTGGAAAGAGCCATTGCCTCTGGGACTGAAGTAAAGAGGATGCTTATGCAAGCCTCTAAAATGCTTAGGGCCGAAACGAACTGGGGCTCATGGGAGCTTTTCTTTTCCAAAAATGTAGAGGTGGATAATATCCCGCCCTCCGGCATTGACCATGCATTTGAGGAGGTTATAAAATCGGATGCTTATGTGCGATTGTTTCAGTTTTACGTGAGAGGTTGGTTCGACAGCAGCGATATGACATTTCATGCTGAAAATATAGGGAGCTTTGTGAATGCATTTGTCGATAATTTATTGATTGATTGGATGTTTGAGTCAAGAATCAAGGCCACCTCTTCAAAAATAAATCAAATATTGAGCAGCGTGGACATGCTGCTGTATGGCCTTAACACGTTACGTGCAAGAAACCGCAATGAGGTGGCATTAAGCCGGGTTGAACGCGATGCACGTGTTGATCGGATCGGTGAGTTCCTGGAGGAACAGAAAAAGAACAGGTAGCGGGACTGTGGAGGAGTTAGGAAGAAAGGAACTCTTTCAAAGCAACCGCATTGTTATGTTCTTCATCTTTAGCGGCATAAATGAATGTTACCGTTTCATGCTTTTTCGTTTCGGCCTTCAGCTTGTCTGACCATTCCCTGTTTTGTTCCAGCTCGGCCCTGAATCTCTTTCTGAATTCCGGCCATTTGCCGGGGTCGTGGCCAAACCATTTTCTCAGCTCATTACTAGGCGCTATCTCTTTAATCCACAGGTCAATTCCGGCTCTCTCTTTAGAGAAGCCCCGGGGCCATATCCGGTCTATTAATATTCTGAAGCCATCGGCTTCTTCCGGTTCTTCGTAAACACGTTTTAATTTTATCATGATGCCTTTTCTTTTAATCTATATCCTCCAGTCAAATCAAAGCTCTTTTTTGATATTGGTTCTCAGGTAGTAGCACAGGGCTTCAAATTGTAGGACCTGCCTGGGTTGGTTGAAAGTAACCCAGGGCCAGCCCTCTGTCTCTTTGAGCCTCCCCGATTGGTTCTTATTCCTCTGCTCTTCTGCTCTGACAATGATAAACAGTTTGAACCGCCTTGTTGTTCAAAACACTGCATCTGTCATGAGCCGCATAATTACTATAGCCGAATCGTTGGATGTTTTGAGAAGTGGCGTAACATTTATGAGATAAAGTTTTTGATTTGCCCTAAAATAAGTAAGAAGCCGCTAACAGCCATAAGCAGAATAACCAGCCTGCGAAAAGTGATACTTTTCATGCGCGAAAGGAATCTTTTGCCGATAATGTTTCCCACAATGGCCCCAATTCCTATGCTGAGCCCATAAATCCATAATTCGCCATACAGTAACCCCAAAAAGGCATAACTGCTAATCTGAGCTACTCCCATAAAGAACGAGTTGGCTGTTTTGGTCGCGATGAGTGCTTCCTTTTCTATCCCCATATTGAGATAAAATGGGTTAAGTACGGGACCCAGGGCACCAATAATGGTACCCATTATTGAGATGACCAGGCCCAGGGGCACGAAGTACCACAGCTTCATGGTGAACGAACGCTCCTTTTTGCCAAAACGATATTGAAAAATGGTACTTATCAGGAAAAGCCCCACTACAATCTGCAGCCATTCTACCCTGAAGTTGCTAAAGATCCACGCGCCTACCCATGCGCCTGCGAAGGCCGAAGGGGCATACCGGCCAAAAACCCGCCAGTTGATGTGGCGCCAAAAGATGATGAGACGTGCCGGTCGCCCTATAAAGTTGCCCAGATTCAAAACCGGAGCTGTATTGGTAACGCCCATAAGTAGGTTTAAGGCCGGTACCATTACCAGTGCACCCCCGCCTCCGGATATGGTTGAGAGGATGAACGCTCCGGTGGCCAAAAGGATTAACAGCGCAGCCAGACCCCAGTCAGCTTCAGAAATCAATGTGGATATCCACTCCATTTTGTAAAAGAATTTGTTTTTGCTTTAAATGCCTTTAACGACATTTCGTCTGCCTTATTGGTTATTTGAGTAATCTAGAGTGTTAAAATCTAATCAAATGTAGCTATTTTAGCAAATTAGGTCAATTATTTTTATTGGGATGTTAAATAGTTTTAATACCTTTGAGCTATGCAAGCTAAGGGCATCACCTATTTAAACGACACGGAGCTGGCGTTGCACTTGACGGAGGGGCGAAAAGGGGCTTATGAGCATCTTTTTAAGACATATTACAGCCCTTTGTGTCATTATGTGGAAAAGTATGTGCAGGATGAGGCTGTTTCAGAAGATATTGTCTCGCAATTGTTTTTTACACTCTATCAAAAGCGAGGAGAACTGCAGTTAAAGAATGTCAGGGCCTATCTGTTTCAATCGGTGCGCAACGCTGCATTAAATCACTTAAGAGATTGTAAACGAATAGTTGACATTAGCCCTGGGGAGGCCGAGCAGTTTATGAGCCTGGAAGGTAGCGGAATTTTTTCCATCGCTGCCGAAGGAATTGAGAAACTCTTGTTAGATGAAGCTCAAAGTGCACTGGAAGTAGCTATAGATCAGCTGCCGCCCAAAACGCGTGAGGTGTTCCGGATGAGTCGCTTTGAGCTTCTTACTCAAAAAGAGATTGCCCACAAACTGGATATTTCGGAAAACACCGTGGAAACACACATTTCGCGCGCACTCAAAAGGCTTCGAATAGAGATGCGGGAGTTTTTGACGGTGGTGTTGCTTTGAGTTTTTCCCGCCGCGGATCTCGTAGCTTGTCCGCTGCCTTTCGGCAGACAGGCGCATTTTAATTGGGAGAGAGGCTCAGGGATAAACAATTAAAGAACTATATTATTCCAAATGTTTTCAGAATGAAACCACCGGCATTACGAAAAGAGCTGTTCCGGGATATAAATTTTGAACAAATAGATTTTAATAAGAACATTCTGTCGATTATTGAAAGGGTGTTTAATTTTGGTAATATTGAAGAGTTTAAAGCTATTGTTACCTATTATGGAGTGGGAAAAATTAAAGATAGCGCTAAAAAGGCAGAATATTTCGATCCTAAGACCCTTGAGTTCGTTATTAGTTATTTTAACCTTAACCCGGAAGAAATCCAATGCTTCGTAAAGAAACAGTTTCGTCAGCCACACTGGCAGGAAGGTTCTTTGAAATAATAGATTCCTCACCCTAAAGGGTTCGGAAAGACAAGGGTCATGATTATGGGATGGAGGGAAAGGGAGGCTGAATGCGGCGTCGCCGCATTCAGCCTCCCTTTCCCTCCATCTATTCTTTTCGCATTTGTCTTTCCGAACCCTTTAGGGTGAGGAATCTGTTGAGTTAGAAGTCTGCTAATCAATTAGGTTTAGCTTATATCAGGGTAATATTCATAATAGATCAAGAACTTACACTTGTGTTTTTTTGTAAATCCACCAATTTACCCTTGATTATGCTTTGTAATTCTTTTTACCAAACTGGTTGTAACACCTACATAAAGAACTGTACGGTTGTAGTTTGTCACAACATATACAAAGTAGTTATGGCTTCTCATGATTATGAAAGTTAATTACAAGGGATTAAAGATTTTTGAAGTTTTGGGTCCCAGCGGGGTCTCCTTTTTTGGGACCCCGCGTTCTGAACCCGGTATTGACATTGGCCTACCGGCAGGCGGGCACCTGCGGGAAGACCTTATCGAACGGTTTTCCTCTTTAATCTTCTCTTAATTCGCAATATAAAATTGGGTAGTGGTTCGAGAAAAACAAAAATGAAAAGACCTCCTCTTTTCCAGCCTGTTAGGGTGTCCAAATGTTAAAATCCACATAAAAGCAAAAACTATTGTAGCGGAAGTTCACCCTTCGTGTGTCTTTATTATATGGGGGAGATATTTTACTCCTATTTAAATATATTTTTTCAATTAGATGATCAACGACCAACAACCCATTTGGGACAGACTGATACAATATTCTCATGGTGCATTGAACGATGCGGAAAAAGATGAAGTGGAGGCATGGCGCCAACAATCCACATTTAACCATAGAGTGTTTGAAGAGTTCAGCCGTGTATGCGAAGCACTTGAGATGTCCCGCAGTTCTGAACGGTTTCCTTCGGGCAAAGCCTGGCACCGGTTCAGCCGTTGGTATGACAGACAGCAGCAGATTGAACGAATGCGACGGACGCGGCAACGGTGGCTTGTGTTTTCACGGTATGCGGCTGCAGTTGTTGTGGCTGCACTTATAACCTGGGGAGTTCCAAAGATGTTGGAAAGTTCTGATGACCTTATGCCCTTGATGGTAGAGGTACCTAACAGTCAGCGCAGCACCATTACTTTGTTTGATGGGAGTATAGTAACTCTTAACTCGGGCAGCAAGCTGGAATACCTGCCCGGGTTTAAAAAGGAGCGCCACGTTAAACTCAATGGCGAAGCTTTTTTCTCAGTGACCAAAGATGCTTCCCGCCCTTTTGTGGTGGAAACCAGAGATTTTAAAGTAAAGGTGCTGGGTACCGAATTTAATGTAAAAAATTATGCTTCTGATATGTGGACTGAAACTTCTCTGCTGGAAGGTAGTATAGAGCTGATTTTTCCCGGAAAGGAGCCATTAAAATTGAAGCCCGGACAACAGCTCCGAATGGATAGTAATGGAAAAGTAAAGCTTGGACAAATCAAAAACCCCGACCGGCTCATTGCCTGGCGCGAGGGCAAGTACTACTTTGAAGAGGAGACCCTGTTGGGGATCAGTCAAATTTTGGAACGTGCTTATGATGTAAAAATCGTTTTTGAGGATGAACATATGAAGCATGAGAAATATACCGGCAGCCTTGATGTGGATGAGCATGTTCGCGACGTGATGCAACGTCTGGCTTTGACCTCTTCGTTTCCCTTAAAGTATAAAATTGAGCGCGACAAGGTTACGCTGTTTGGTGAGCGTTAATTACGATTACAGTAAAAATTATAAGAGAATATTACCTGCTAAAACATTGCCTATGGAGAAAACGGTTCAACCACCACCCATTATCCTGAAATTTTGAAAAAAACAGGGAATGCTACCAACACTCCCTGCCATTTAACGAACATGTTATCAGCATGCTCCATTTTGTAAACAAGGGGCCTTTACGGCTCCATTATTCACCTAAAACTTTTCAAATTTATGAAAAAATTACGAACTTGCAGTTTAACGCTGCACGGAAAATTATTGACCAAAACCCTGAAGGTCATGAAAATTTCATTTGTTCTACTATTTGCCGCGAGTTTCAATCTCCTCGCCCTGGATGTACTGTCGCAGGAAGACGGCAAACTGACTGTGGACTTCCACAACAGTACCATTAAACAAGCCTTTAACAAGATAGAGGAAATCACCGGTTACGAGTTTTTCTATCATCTTGACCGTGTTGATCTGGACCGAAAGGTGGATGTGGCCGGAGAGAATCTCTCAATGGAAGAGGTGCTTGATAAACTTTTGGCTGGCACCGGTTCAGAGTTTAAGATCGTAGGAAAGCACATCCTGATAGTGGGTGTGGAGACTGTGGTAAATGAGCAACAACAAGGAATAACCGTATCCGGTAGAATTGTTGATTCTCATGGGGAACCGGTTCCCGGAACTTCCGTGGTGGTGCAGGGAACCCTACAGGGTACTATTACTGACATGGATGGAAACTACAAGCTGGACAATGTACCTGCCAATGCTGTATTGCAGTACTCATTTGTGGGGATGAAGCAACAAAGCTTTGAGGTAAATGGTCGTACCCAAATTAACGTAACCATGGAAGAGGAGACTATTGGACTTCAGGAGGTGGTAGCTATTGGTTACGGCACGATGCGAAAATCGGATGTTACAGGCGCCACCAGTCGGCTTACCGAAGACCGGATGAACAAGAGTGTGGCCACTTCGCCTACCGAAATGATGCAGGGACGTGTAGCAGGTGTCAATGTTTCACATAACAATGGGTCGCCGGGCGCGGGCATGTCGGTGAGGGTGCGTGGTAACAACTCTATACGTTCGGGTCAGGAGCCACTTTACGTAGTGGATGGTGTGCCTCTCGATAATGCAGACTTAACCCCCAATGGAGCTGCTGCCCCAGGTATTTCCGGATCGGCGAATAAAAATCCTATTAGCTTTTTGAATCCCGATGACATTGAAACCATCGATATCCTTAAGGATGCCTCTTCCACTGCCATATATGGGGCCAGAGGCGCCAATGGAGTAATTATTATTACCACAAAAAAAGGCAGCAGAGGCGAAGGAACCCTGAGTTACGACGGCTACGTAGGCGTATCTGCGATAAGAGAAAAACTGGATGTGCTCTCGGCAGAGGATTTTCGTTCCTATACCAAAGCAGATGGCAGCAAGTTGCTGGATTTGGGCGCCAGTACCGACTGGCAGGATGAGATATACAGAACTGCCATAACCCATAGCCACAACCTTTCCTACGGTGGGGCCACTGAAAATTTTGGCTATCGTGCCTCGGTGGGGTACATTAATCAGGAAGGTATTGTTGAAAGTACCGGTCAGGAGAAGATCAACGGTAACGTTAAGGTCAACCAGAAAGCCCTCAATGGAAGGCTGAATTTGGATGGAACACTTGTTGCTTCCCATGTGGAAGATACCCGGGCACCCATTGGCGAAACCGGCGGTTTTGAAGGTGACCTGATTCTTACCGCGTTGAAATTGAATCCTACCTATCCTGTTTTTAACCCGGATGGTAGTTATTATCAACACAGCGTGGAACAAAGGAACCCGGTAGCTATGATAAACCTTACCGACGATATAACCGAGACGGATCGAATACTTACCAACATGTCGGCTGAGCTGGAACTTATCGATAATCTGAAATATAAGATCAATATCGGCCTTGACCGTACTGTTTCCGAAAGAAAAGTCAATCAGCAGTATGAACTTAACTACCTGCCCAATAAAGGGGACGCTACTATCAATTCCATTACAGCCAATAACCGGTTGGTAGAAAATTTCGTGACATACGATTTTGATGTGAACGACCGTCATCGTTTTAATGCATTGGCAGGCCATGCATATCAGTACTTTAAAGTTTCCGGCTCCAGCATTTATGTAAATGGGTTCGAGGTGGATGATATTAAATATACAGATAATCTGGGTTATGGAAACTTTTCAGCAGGTATAGCCGACTCGTACGCTATTGAATCCGAGTTGCAGTCCTTCTTTGGACGTTTTAATTACTCGCTCGATAATAAGTACTTGTTTACGCTTACAGGCCGTGCCGATGGCTCCACAAGATTTGGGAAAAACAATAAATATGGCTATTTCCCTTCGGCCGCTTTTGCCTGGCGATTGTCTGAGGAACCATTTATTAGCGACATGAATGCCTTCAGCAATCTTAAATTCAGGCTGGGTTGGGGGCAAACTGGTAACCAGGAGATTCCTGATAAGATATCACTTCGCTCGGTAGGTACCCAACCTTCGGCCAATGGCTTTTTTAACGGAGAGGTAAGTACCGGAATTGGCTTTATAAGAACCCCCAATCCCGATATTAAATGGGAAACAACTACTCAATGGAACATGGGGGTCGATTTTGGATTTTTCGACAATCGCCTTTCGGGTGTTATAGATCTTTATCATAAAACAACCAAAGATGTATTGATTGAAATCGCTTCCAAAGGAATTGCTCCAACAGAAACACAATGGCAGAATGTCCCTGACCTTGAGATCATTAACAAAGGGGTAGAATTAGGGCTGAATGGCGTGTTAGTCAGCAACAATAAACTTACCTGGAATATGGGTGTAAACTTTGCTTACCTCTACAACGATGTGAGGAATTTACCCGTTAAACTTATTGAGACAGGCGTTGCCTCAGGACAAGGTTTGAGTGAAACCCGGGTACAGGTTATTACCAACGACGAGCCGATAGGAACATTTTACGGTCGCGTATTTGAGGGGTTTGACAGTAATGGCTTCAGCATCTTTAAGCAGGATGAAAAAGGCAATGATGCAATGGAACCTATAGGTTCGGCACTGCCCGATTTCACCTTAAGCTTTAACACCTCACTCAACTACAAAAACTTTGATGCCAGTATGTTCTGGTATGGCTCATTAGGCAACGATGTGTATAACAACACGGCCAATGCCCTCTTTATAAAAGGTCCTCTTGATAAGGGAAACAATGTAACGAAGAAGGTATTGAATTCCGAAGAATCGCCTGCCAATCCCAACGCCTTCTCCTCCAGATTCGTAGAGGATGCATCCTTCTTTAGGTTTGCAAACCTCACATTGGGTTACACCTTCAAAGCAAATAATATTGATTGGCTGAGTCAGGCAAGAGTTTATGTTACAGGCAACAACTTGTTGGTTATTACCAGCTACTCCGGATATGACCCCGAGGTGAGTTCGGATGCCAGCTATAAAGGCGTTCCTTCAATGGGTATTGATTATACCTCATATCCTGCACCCCGTACCTTCACCTTTGGTGTAAGCCTTAAGTTCTAATTGGAAAATTTTTAAATATGAAAGTTATGAAACGAAATATTATTCTTTATCTGTTGGCGGCATTTGTGTTGGGATTACCCATGGCATGTACCGATCTGGAAGAGAACGTAATTGATGAACAGTTGGGGGACGATCTTATTAACAACCCCAATAATATTGACGCACTTATCAACGCGCCTTACGGTAGTTTGCGCGCCATCATCCAATGGGACAGCTATTGGTGCCTGCAGGAGGTTACCACCGATGAGACCATTTTTCCTACCCGGGGAAGCGACTGGTTCGACAATGGTGCCTGGCAACAATTACATCTCCAAACCTGGACGCCCGACCATATCCGCTTTAAGCAGATATGGGACGCCTTAAGCTCGGGGGCGTCACGCTCTAATACGGCTATGTATTATATTGGACAGTTTCCATCAACTGCTACCACAGAACAGTATATCAACGAGGCCCGCTTTCTGAGAGCCTATTTCTCTTACTTAATGCTCGATCAGTGGGGCAAATTCCTTTGGCGGGAAGCCGATGATCTCGATTTTTCTGCTCTCGCTACTTTGAAAGAGGGTAAAGAGGGTGCCGACTTTCTTATCTCAGAGATAAACGCCGTATTGCCCAATTTAAAAACCCGCAGCGAGGTTGGTACCGAACGGGTAACACAAGGTGCAGCACACGCTCTGCTGGCCCGGATTTATCTTAACTATAAGGTATATGCCGGCGAGGAAAAGTGGGACGATGCCATCACCCAGGCCGATGCCTTAATCAATTCGGGTAGTTATACGGTAACCAACGATTACTGGTCGATGTTTCAATGGGATGTAACAGGTGCTCATCCGGAGTTTATTTTTACAGTGCCTATGCTCGATGCCATTGGAGATGGTGGAGGAAGTGTTTGGATTAATTTTACCCTTCACTACAACCAGGTATTTGGTACCTATACGAGTTTTTGGAACGGTGGCACTACCACTTCCACCTTTTTCGACACCTGGGATAAGGAAAACGACGCACGTTTTTACGACGACCGGATTCGACCTACAACCGGCATTAACCAGGGATTCCTGGTAGGTCAGCAATACCACGTGAATGGGGATCCTGTGAAAGATCGTAATGGTGCCAATCTGGTTTTTGTTCCGGAGGTTATTCTGAATGATTCACCGGAAAATTATGGAGTTAGAGTAGTTAAGTTTGCCCCCAATCCGCAAACTTTACAACAGTTTTCGTCACCCAATGATGTGCCTCTTTTCAGAATATCAGACATTTACCTGACGAGAGCCGAAGCAAAGTTCCGCAATGGGGATACCGATGGTGCGCTGGATGACATTAATTATATCCGTGCCCGCAGAAATGCCGATGGCGAAACGCTTCCACTACTTACTACGTTAACTTTGGATGACATCCTTTTGGAGCGTGGTTTTGAACTTTACTGGGAAGGTTTCCGCCGTCAGGATCTTATTCGTTTTGGCAAATTTACTCAGGCCTGGCAGGAAAAACCGGTAACCGATGCTACTAAAAACTTGTTCCCTCTGCCGACATCAGCCTTAGATGTGAACGAGAATCTGGAGCAAAACCCAGGATATTGATTAAATTGATCCTGTGTAGAGATAATTCATGAATTTCTCTATCACCTATTAATGCAGGAATGGTTGTTCGTAATACAATCGTTCCTGCATTTTTTATTTGTATGTGTTAACGAACCGTGTTTTTTTAGAAGCAATGTTAGACCATATTTTATATCTTTGAAATCCCTAAGAATTATTAAATTAGGTCTTTTGTAGTTGATATGGTTCATCAATCCACCCATAGTGAAAAGAAAATATTCAGCGATCTTCTTGAGCAGTACTTTACACGGCTTAAGCGCTTTGCCCAGTCCTTCCTGAAGGATGAGGGGCTGGCCGAGGAGGTGGTGATGGATGTTTTTCTGAAACTGTGGGAGAGACGCACCACTCTGGATGCTATAGATAATTTAACCACCTACCTGTTCGTTGCTGCCCGTAATACCTGCCACAATTATCTCCGTAAAGAAAGCAAACAACGGTTCGATTCCTTGGATGAGGTTCACGTGGAGTTGTCCCGTTATGACAAGACCCCTGAAGAAGAGATAATCTCACGGGAGATGCTCGCCGAATTGAACAACGCTGTGGATGCACTCCCTCCAAAATGCAAAATGGTCTTTAAGCTTCTACGCGAGGAGGGTCTTTCGCGTAAAGATACGGCCAAAGTGTTGAATATCTCGGTCAACACTGTCGATAACCAGGTAGCCATTGCCGTGAGGAAGATTGGCGAAGCGCTGGGGCTTGACTTGACGGTGAAAAGGAACGTCTCCGGGTTACGGTCGGTATTGCTGAGCTTGTGAAATAAGACTATTATCGAATGGAAAAATTCGGAGGTAAATATCGGGTTCCGTCCAACAGAATGCCGATATGGGATTATGGGGGCAATGGGATGTACTTTGTTACCTTGCTGGTGAAAAATCGTGCCTGTATTTTTGGTTATATCCAAAACAAGCAAATGGTTCTGAACCAATGGGGCCAAATGGCCTATGACGAATGGACGGAGTCCATGAAGATCAGAGGTGAACTGACCTTAGATGCGTTTGTTGTGATGCCAAATCATCTGCACGCGATCGTGATCATAGAGGGCCGGGGAGATCGGCGGCCTGATGGGTTGGTTGATGCGCCGGATGGTGGGTCTCACGTAAAGACGCACGGCCGTGCCTGCCTGCCGGTAGGCAGGCGTCTCTACAAGCAAACCCGCCACCTCCTCCCGTCGGTCTCCCACACCCGATCCCACCCTTGTCCCGCAAACGCAAATCCCTGTCTTCGTTTATCGCCGGGTACAAATCATCTGTTACCTCTCAAATCAACAATGGAATCGACAATGACCCGGAAATGAATCTTTTCCCAAACCTTGGCAAGTTCAATCGGCGCAACAGGTTGTGGCATCCTAACTACTACGATCATATCATCCGGGACCTGGGTGATTATAAGCGCATAAAACACTATATCGACAACAATCCTGCTAACTGGAAAGAGGATGGCTTTTTTCCCAATGACCACTGATTGGATCGGGAAGCAAGCACGAAAAGGAACACTATGGAAGCTGAACGGAGGGTTTACTCGTAAAGACACACGGACGTGTGTCTCAAAAAGCACCTACAGGTACACACTACGACCCTAATACCCCTGGACGTTTGTGCAGATGATAGGTTATAGTTAGCATGGATCATGGAAGAGACGCATGATCGTAGAGACACACTTCCGTGCGTCTTTACGAGCAAACCTGCTCTATCTGTCGCTTCCCCTTAAACTCCTATACACTGTTGTTGATAATACGTTTCGTCTTGTCTCGAATGCTTCTGTATGATAGTCTTTTAAGTGTATATCCGTACTTTGTTCAAAAAAACTTCACCTTTTTTTAGTAACTTTTCCCAAATGATGTGTCCTTCTAATAAAGGCCCACGTTTTTGGGTTGTTTAAAGTTAAAGAATAGAATGATTTTTAGACGAAATATATCAAAGATAATTGCCCGCAACTGGATGTTTACCGCCACAACCAACGAGAAGAAGTTGTTGAGCAAATGGCGGAACCGTTCGGAGAAGAATGAAGCCGGCTATAGGGTCATGAAAAGATGGTGGCAGCTTTCCGGTGCGGTGCCCAAAAAAGAAAGCCCGATGGAGCAGGTGCCTGTGGATGAATTTTTTCTTCGTACCCGGCTTCTGCGAATTGGCCGCCGGTCGGCCATCGGCTGGAAAGTAGCCGCTTCCATAGCTATTTTGGTGGCATTGACTTCGGTGCTTTTTCAACTCATGTACCCTGGCGGTGCCAACCGTGTGGAGCTGATGGCCAATGCCGGGCAGCAGACCGAAGCTGTTCTGCCCGATGGTTCGCATGTGTGGCTCAACAGCAGCTCCAGGCTGGTTTATGAGCAGCAGTTTGGGCGGGTACGTTCCCTTAACCTGGAGGGGGAAGCCTACTTCACCGTCAGCAAAGACCGCACCAGCCCCTTTATTGTCAATGCCAACGGGTTGAAGGTAAAAGCCACTGGCACACAGTTTAATGTGCGCAACTATCCCGATGAAAATACCATTGAAACGACACTTATGGAAGGCGGGGTGGATATTAAAACGCCTTCCGGTGGGAATAAGCAAATGAAACCCGGAGAGACTTTTGCTTTTGAGAAAAGCAGCGGAAAGCTGGTGAGAATAGCTGTAAGGCCTTCCGATAATATTGCCTGGAAGGAGGGAATACTGGTGTTCCACAATACTTCGTTTGCCAGCTTAATCACCCGTCTTGAAAGATGGTACGCCATACGCATTGTGTATGACCCGGAAGCCTTTGAGGGTATTCACTATTCAGGCACCATCCGTAACCTGAGGCTCGACCAGGTATTCGATTTTATTAATCTCACCATTCCTATTGATGTTCAAATGAATGACAATCACGTTTTATTAGCCTTAAAAAAGCGTGCAAACGATAAAAGCAAATCGCCTATGAATCAATAAAAAAGCAGGGAATGCATCAACACTCCCTGCCGTTTTCTCTTCAAGGCTGCTGAAACAGCCTTGAAGCTTCGTTTAATTTATGAACTAAACACAGTAAAGGTATGAAAAAAAAGTCATTCGGCACGGGACACCAATCCCATGTGCTTAAACAATTTCTTCGCGTTATGAAGTTATCCCTATTGTTCTTGATTGTTGCCACGTTTCATTTGTCGGCTTCAGTTTACTCGCAAAATGAGATTTTGACGATTAAAATGGAAAAAGTCTCTGTAAAAGAGGTGCTGTCGTTAATCGAATCTCAAACGGATCTGACCTTTTTCTATCAGGAAGAACAGCTGGCCTCGGCGCCTTCGGTTAGTATTAACGAAACCGAGCAGTCGGTGGATGTGATTCTGGCCAGAGTTTTTGAAAACTCTCCTTTGGATTTTCGCATCGTAGATAAGCATGTGGTGATTTTTCCGGCAGCAAAATCAGAGATCACCATTCAGCCACAAGGTAAAACGGTTACCGGAACCGTGGTTGATGTAAATGGAGAGCCGATACCGGGGGCTTCTATTGTGGTGAAAGGCACCACAACAGGTACCATTTCCGATATGGATGGGAAATTTACACTGGCGGGCGTGCCGCAGGATGCGGTGCTGCAGTTTTCGTTTGTGGGGATGCGGGCACAGGAGGTTGTCGTTGGGAGCCGGGGCACAATAGATATCCGGATGGAAGAAGAGACGATTGGATTGGAGGAGGTGGTGGCTGTAGGGTATGGAACTCTGCAGAAACGTGACCTTACCGGTTCGGTGTCTTCTGTAAGCAGTGATGAAATAGCCTCTTTGGCAGTTCCCAGCGTAAGTGATGCTTTACAGGGAAAAGCTGCCGGGGTTCAGGTAATATCCACAGGCACTCCAGGTAGCGATGCGACCATACGCATTCGTGGTATAGGAACTATTAACAACAATGATCCATTGCTGGTTATTGATGGGATACCCACCCTGTCCGGTTTGAATTTATTGAATAAAGATGACATTCAATCTATACAGATATTAAAAGATGCCTCGGCAACAGCAATTTATGGTTCAAGGGGCGCCAATGGTGTGGTTATCATTACAACCAAAAGAGGCAAAAGCAACCAGAGCAATATAAATGTAAAATATACTTACAGTTCTCAGGAAGCTACCGATATGTTGGACATGCTCAATGCTTCCGAATTTGCTGCCTTGCACAATGATATGATGACCAATGCAGGTCGTGAAAAAAATCCGGACTTTTCTGATCCAGCCTCTCTTGGGAAAGGCACGGATTGGCAAGATGAACTTTTCGAGGTAACCCCCATGCATAATGTTTCTGTATCCTACTCCGGGGGAAATGAAAAGACATCCAGCTATGTTTCCGGGAATTTCCTGGATCAGAAAGGTATTGTAATGAATACTGGATATAAACGATATAATCTTCAATTCAATTCTGATGCTCAAGTTTTTGATAACGTTAAATTTGGGAACTCACTCACTCTCACTTACGATTATAAATATAGGGGTGATTATAATATAGGCTCCACGCTTAGAGCACTTCCCACGCAACCTGTTTATAACGAAGATGGTACCTATGCAGGCCCCGTAGGTCGGCCTGAATGGGTAGGAGATATTCGCAACCCGATTGGTTCAGCATCAGTGATCGATAACAGTACCAAAGGTTACAACGTCATCGGTTCTATCTTTACTGAAATCAATGTTTTTGAAGGGCTTAAATTCAAGTCAACTGCTGGTTTAGAAGCGAAATTTTGGTACAACCGTACCTGGTCGCCGGCTTATGATTGGCAACCAACTCCTCAGGAAGATTCTGAACTGTATCAATCATCCAACAGAAGCATTACCTGGTTGTGGGATAATATTCTTACCTATAAGAGGACTTTCAGCGATGTTCACGAACTTACTGTAATGGCGGGTACCAGTGCTCAGGAGAATCGCTTTGATTTTATGGATGGCTCTATTAAAGAGTTTGCCAGTGATAAAACCCAACAGTTTAACAGTGGAAATGACGTGCAGAGACTGGGGGGTAATGCTTCCGAGTGGTCATTAATGTCCTATATGGGGCGTGTTAATTACGGCTTCAGCGACAAATATCTGGTTACTGCAACAGTGCGACGGGATGGTTCTTCCCGTTTTGGGTCGGGCAATAAGTGGGGGATTTTCCCTTCAGGTTCTGTGGCGTGGCGAATTTCGGAAGAGAACTTTTTTAAGAGCATTGATTTTGTAGATGATCTGAAATTACGTGCAGGTATTGGCTATACGGGAAACCAGGAAATAGGCAACTATACTTTCGCTTCAAATCTGAATGTCATAAAATACAATTTCAATAACTCAGTTACCCCTGCTGTGATGTCTGTTGTGATGCCCAACCCCGATGTTCAGTGGGAATCGCAATTGCAGTTCAATATTGGATTCGATGCGACTATTCTGAAGCAGCGGCTTAACATTACTGTTGATGCCTATCAGAAAAACACAAGTGATATGCTTGTCCCCATGTCAGTGCCCATTTCAACCGGTTATTCCGATGTTATTGTTCCCTCAGTCAATGCAGGGGAGATGGAAAATAAAGGGTTGGAGCTAACCGTAAGTTCAAGAAACATTAAGGGTCACTTTACATGGGATACCGATTTTAACATCTCTTACAATGAGAATAAGGTTACAACTTTGAACGATTCAGTACCCATAGCTACGGGATATCTGGGATTTGACTTTCAGCCCTCCCGAATTGCCGAAGGACATGCAGTGAATGAGTTTTACGGGTACGTGACCGATGGTATCTTCCAGAATCAGCAGGAGGTAGATAACCATGCTGTACAAATGCCCGGTAACGATCCCTACAATCGAACATCAGCGGGGGACATTCGCTTTAAGGACCTTAACAGCGACGGGGTAATAAATGATGCCGACCGCACCTATCTTGGAAACCCAAGTCCCGATTTTATCTTCTCTATGAACAATAAGTTTACCTGGCGCGGTTTCGACCTCTCCATATTCCTCCAGGGTGTGCTGGGAAACGAGATACTTAATGCCAACCGCATTTGGAGTGAAGGTATGGCTGTGGCCGTTAACCAGTCTGCATCAACGCAGGATCGCTGGCAGCAGGAGGGGGATGTTACAGATATGCCCAGGGCCGTGTTCAACGATCCCAACAAAAATACCAGAGCCTCCGACCGCTGGATTGAAGATGGCTCTTACCTGCGTATAAAAAACATTCTGTTTGGATATAACCTGCCCAAACAATGGATTGAGAGATTTGGCATGAATGGAGCCAGACTCTATTTTTCAGGCTCCAATATTTACACCTTTACAAATTATAAAGGGGTTGATCCTGAGGTTGGTGTCGATGGTATCGACAACGGGCTTTATCCCGTGACCCGTACATTGAGCTTTGGAGTAAACATCACTTTCTAACCATCAAAAGTTTATAGAAATGAATAAATATCTTATTATAATATCCGTATTTATTGGGTTGGCCGCTTGTGGCGAGGACTTTCTGACTAAAGTTCCCCTGGATTCTATCAATACCGAAAATTACTGGGAAACCAAAGAAGACGCCATCTATGCAGTAAATGGAGCTTATCAGCCTTTGCAAAGACCTAAGCTTTACAACATGCGTATGTGGACCAGCGATATTATGGCCGGTAACAGTATTGTTGGGGCCGGCGGTGGAGATGATGGCCGCGAAACACAGGATATGGCAAATTTTGTAACCACTGCTGATAATCCAGGCGTTCTGGACCTTTACAGGGGACCAGCACCTGGTATTTTGGCAAGTAACCTGGTAATCAAGAATGTTCCCGGAATGAGTATTGATGAAGAGCTGAAAAAGCGAATTGTTGGAGAAGCCAGGTTTCTTCGGGCTCACTATTATTTTATCCTGGTTCGGTATTTCGGCGATGTTCCTTTGATTCTTGAACCACAGGAACCGGGAGACGACCTTTATCCTCCAAGAACAGATAAGGAAATCATATATGACCAAATCATTGTTGACCTGACCGATGCTCTTGAAGTTTTACCGACTAAAGATGAGTATGCTGCCGCCGACATGGGAAGGGCTACCCGTGGTGCAGCAGCCGGACTGTTAGCCAAAGTTTACCTCACGCGCGGTGAATGGCAAAAGGTGGTCGATCTTTGCAATGAGGTGACCTCTCTGGGATATGCTCTCAACAACAAGTATTACGATAATTTCAATGTTGCTACCGAAAACTCCAAAGAATCTTTGTTTGAAGTTCAGTATGTTAGTGGTGCAGGAGAAGATTTCTGGAGCGACGAAAATCAGGCTTCATGGCTTAGCACATTTACAGGACCCCGCAATTCCTATATGGTAGCCGGTGGCTGGGGATGGAATCAGCCAACACATGAGTTTGTAGATTCATATGAAGAGGGTGACCTCCGAAAAGACGTCACTGTTTTGTACGACGGCTGCCCGGTATTCGATGGGATGGAGTACGACCCTGCCTTTTCGGCGATTGGTTATAACCTTCGTAAATTTCTGGTTTCAAAATCTGTTGCCAATGCTTACGACAACAGCCCGCTTAACTTCCCAGTGCTTCGCTATGCCGATGTTCTACTGATGAAAGCTGAAGCCTTGAATGAGTTGGGACGTACTTCCGACGCTGAAGTTCCGCTCAATGAGGTACGTAATCGTGCCGGCTTGGCCGACGTGCAATCAGGACTTCCAAAAGCTGATTTCCGTGAGAGAGTATTGCATGAACGCCGGATGGAATTAGCTTTCGAGGGTCAGCGTTGGTTCGACATCATTCGAGTGGACAACGGGCAGTGGGGGCTCGATTTCCTCCACTCTATCGGGAAGGTAAATGCTTCAGAAAAACACCTGCTCTTTCCTATCCCTCAGAAGGAGATTGATGCCAACCCTAATTTGGTACAAAATCCGGGATATTAATCAAGAAATAGAATTTAATTGGATTTTTTTTATCGCAATGGAATTGTACATCCCTTTATAGTGGATAAACCAATGATTATTAAAAAAGAACAGTATGAGAACAAATAATATATCCATCACCAAAAGCGGGAAAACTTGTCTATTCAGACTTTCAATTTTCCTCACAGCCATGTTGACGCTTTGGTCAACACAAGGTTGCTCCGATGATTATGACGATGTGGAGGTCTCAATTGGAGAGCCGGTTGCACTTACTGTGACACCGGGTGAAGTTTCTCTCACTCAAAAACAGGCCGACGTTGAGGCAATTAGTTTTCTTTGGACTACCGGAACAAATATGGGCACCGGAAGCTCCATTTCCTACGTCCTTGAAATAGATTTGGCAAAGGGTGATTTTTCATCTGCAATGAGTTACAATATGGGAAAAGGTGTTTATCGAAAAGCGTTTACCCATAAAGAACTCAATTCGCTTTTGCTCGACCATTTTGGAGTAGCCGGAGAATCACTGGTGGATTTGGCAGCACGGATTACTGCCAATGTGGCTGCGGAAGGGGTTCAATCCCAAACCGCGGGACAGCAGTTTAATGTATCAACCTACGAGCCTGTTTCAGAAACACTATATATGATTGGTGATGCTACTCCCAACGGATGGAGCGCTGATGCAGCGACTGCACTTACGCCCGATCCCTCTGATCCCACTACCTTCACCTACAAAGGTTCTCTATCAGCCGGAGAGTTGAAGTTTATCACCAATTCTGGTCAATTCCTGCCTTCATATAACAAGGGAGCTGACGCCAATACTATGGTTTATCGTACCGATGATACTCAACCCGATGAGAAGTTTGCGATTGAAGAGAGTGCTATCTACGCCATAGAACTTAATCTGGTGGATCTTACCATTTCTATTAAAAAACAAGCTGGTCCGGCTTATGATGTGCTTTATCTTGTGGGCGATGCTACACCCAATGGCTGGGATATTGCCAATGCCGTTGAGATGACTCAGAATCCCGATAACTTATTCCGGTTTACCTGGGAGGGAGTTTTGACTCCTGGCGAGTTTAAGATCCCTGTTAACCGTAACACCGATTGGGGACAGGATATGTTCATGCCTGACCCGAATGATCCGTCCAAAGTATTCTTACATGAGGGTGGCACCGAAGGAGATTATAAGTGGGCTATCGAAAGCAAAAATTACTACACTATTACGCTCGACCTTTCGAGAAACACCATTTTCATTGAACCTTTTAAATTATACATGGTAGGTTCAGCCGCTCCCAATGGCTGGGATATTGGGAATGCTACGGAATTGACACAGGATCCTGATAATTGGTACATCTTTACTTACGATGGACCGTTGACAGCTGGTGAGTTTAAATTCCCGGTGAACCAAAATAGCGACTGGGGACAGGATATGTACATGCGCGATCCTGCTGATGCCACAAAGATGTATCGACACATAGGTGGTGAGGAAGATGATAACAAATGGACTATTGCAGACGGGAAAGACGGGAATTATTTTCTCACCCTCAATGTACAGGATTTGACCATTGACATCCAAAAGCGATAGCTTTATAGAATAATTCAGGGGGACTGTTCTCCAACGGATGCAGACCCCTGAATGTGCATTTGTCTTTATCAATTGCAACATAGGTGAAAACAGACTAAAAGTCTTATTCAACCCAGGCGGCCATTACTCTGAAGGAAAGAAAATCAACCTTTTTACGAATGAAACGAATTACACCAATATATCTACTTCTGGCTTTCTTACTAATGTTTACGACATGTGATAAGGATGATGACGGAAATAATACCAATCCGGGAAATACAAACGGAACCGTTAGCGATGGAACCGTTTTGTTGACCACAGATAAAGCCCGTTACAATCCCGGAGAGGATGTAAAGATAGCTTCAGATAAAAGCCTGAGTGGTGATGTGAAGGTTCGTTACCGGCATTTGGGTGAAACTCTCAGCGAGAAATCTCCAGCCGGTGACAGCTGGACTTGGACGCTTCCCAATGAGGATTTTAGAGGGTACATGGTAGATGTTTACGAAATGGTGGATGGCGAAGAGGTCAATTACGGAAGTGTTGGTGTGGATGGTTCTTCCGACTGGACGGTTTTCCCCCGTTATGGTTTTTTGTCTGAGTTTTCTTCAGAGGTGACAACCGACAATATTGAAAGTATTTTGTTTTTTCTGAATCGTTGCCACATCAACGGTATTCAGTATTACGACTGGCTTAACAAGCACCACTGGCCATTGAAGATGAATGGCACGGAACCTGCTGCCAATTGGCTCGATATTGCCAGGCGTGAGGTGGATTTCAATACCGTGGATTCTTACATCAAAAGTGCCCGGAGCCTGAATATGGCCTCCATGGAATACAATCTGTTATTTGGTGCCTGGGATGATTTTGAGGCAGATGGTGTTTCAATCCGCTGGATGCTTTTTAATGATAATAGCCACCAATACATTAATAAGCATGATCTGGACGATGGCTGGGCCATGAGCGACATCAATCTGGCCAATCCTCATAATTTAAACTGGCAGGATTATATTTTCGATAAAACGGATCAGGTCTATCAATATCTTGATTTCGACGGCTGGCATGTCGATCAGCTGGGAAACCGCGGTAATGTTTATGATTACGATGGTAATAGGGTGGACTTGCCTTCTGGTTATCATTCTTTTATGAGTAACCTGAAAAACCGCTTTCCCAATAAAAGAATGGTGCTGAATGCCGTTGACCAGTACGGACAGAATGAAATCCTAAATACGCCGGTGGATTTTGCCTACACTGAGGTTTGGTCCTACAACAGTTTCGATGCATTATCGCAGGTTATTAGGGATAACTCTGATATGAGCAATCAGACGAAAAACACTGTCCTTGCAGCTTACATGAACTACGCTATGTCACGTTCAACTGGCTACTTCAATACATCTGCTGTTTTGCTCACCGACGCTGTAATATTTGCATTTGGCGGGTCTCACCTTGAGTTGGGAGAGCACATGCTGGCCAACGAATACTTCCCCAACAACAATCTGCTCATGCGTGCCGACCTAAAGGAGGCGATTGTTAAGTTCTACGATTTCCTGGTGGCCTACCAAAACCTGTTGAGAGACGGGGGTGAGTTTAACAGTCCGGTGGTAACTTCGCTCGACGGACAACGAAGGATTAATAACTGGCCTCCTCAAACAGGAAGCATTGCTGCTGTTGGCAAATTGGTCGGGCAAAGGCAGGTGTTACATCTTATTAATTTTACCAATGCAAACTCTTTGCTTTGGCGCGATGATAGCGGAACTCAGCCCTATCCGCAGGAAATAAAAGAGTTTAAAGTTCAGGTTCAAACCGACAAGACCATTGATAATGTGTGGTTTGCTTCGCCTGATTTTATTGGAGGAGTTGCCAAACAGCTTGAATTTGTTCAAGCGGGAACCTATGTTACTCTAACAATTCCGGAGATGAAATACTGGGGAATGATTGTACTCGAATGAACTTCAGGCATAGCCTGGCTAAACAATTCGGATTCAGTCAAAGTGAATCTACTAAAAACGTAACTAATTATGCAAAGTAACTTTCTGAAAATAATAATCGTCTTTTTTGCATTGTTCGGAGCATCGTTCCTTACCGGGAAAGCGCTGGCTGCGTATAATAGGCCCGGTGAAATAACGGGCTATGAGGTTGAAGGCGACCAGTTGATGTTTTCATTTTCAGACAGCACCCGGATGGTTCTGGAACTCTACAGTAAGGGTATTGTAAAGGTTTGGATTGATCCTGAGGGCAATTTCGCTCGAAATATGGAATCGTATGCCGTGTTGTCCAAAGATTCGCAAGGGAGGATGAATGTTTCCGAAACGCCACAGGGATATGAGGTTTATACAAACGATCTGATTATCCGCATCAACAAATCTCCCTTCCAAATCCGTTTTTTCGACAAGTATCAAAAACTGTTGTTGGAGGATTACCAGGATAAAGGATTTGAGTTTGGTGAACAAGGGATGACGGTTTCCAAAACGCTGAGGTCTGATGAAAATATTTATGGTTTGGGCGAAAAGGCAGGACCCCTCAATCGGCGCGGGCACACTTACAAAATGTGGAACAGCGACAAGCCTTGTTATGGGGTCAATGAAGATCCGCTTTACAAGAGCATCCCCTTCTTTATGAGTAATTATGGATATGGACTTTTCTTTGATAATACCTACAAAACAACCTATGACTTCGGGGCGGAGAATGAATCTTATTTCACTTTTGGTTCCCCGGGCGGAGAGATGGTTTACTACTTTTTGTTTGGACCAACCTACAAAGAGATCATAGCACGTTACACCCAATTGACCGGCCAACCCATCATGCCGCCCAAATGGGCACTAGGTTTTTCTCAATCCCGCGGAATGCTCACCAACGAAAATCTGACCCGCCATATTGCTGCCGGGTATCGTCGGCGCAACATTCCCTGCGACATTATTTATCAGGACATTGGCTGGACACAGCACCTTCAGGACTTTGATTGGCGCGAGGGCAATTACGATGATCCGGTACAGATGTTGGCAGATTTGTACCAACAGGGCTTTAAAGTAATTGTGTCCCAAGATCCCGTAATTTCTCAAAACAATATCATCCAGTGGCGTGAGGCAGATTCCCTGGGCTATTTTGTCATCGATGTGCGCACCGGGGAATCGTATGATATGCCCTGGCCATGGGGCGGTAACTGTGGCGTTGTGGACTTTACTAATCCCGAAGTATCCGATTGGTGGGGAACTTATCAGCAAAAAGTCATTGATGATGGTGTTCGGGGGTTTTGGACAGATATGGGGGAGCCCGCATGGAGCAACGAAGAGAGTACCGACCGGCTTTATATGCAACATCATGACGGGATGCATGCTGAAATTCATAATGTTTACGGTCTTACATGGGACAAAGTGGTTACCGAACAGTTTGAAAAGCGCAATCCAAATACCCGGATATTTCAGATGACCCGCTCTGCATTTGCAGGCATGCAGCGATTTACATTTGGCTGGTCTGGAGATACCGGCAATGGATACGATGTCACAGATGGTTGGGATCAACTTGCCAATCAAATTCAAGTTGGATTGTCCGCAGGAATAGGAGGTATCCCTTTTTGGAGCTGCGATATTTCCGGTTACTGTGGCGATATTAAGGATTACGAAGCTTTTGGTGAACTCTACGCCCGCTGGATGCAGTTTGGGGTGTTCAATCCTTTAAGCCGTGCTCATCATGAGGGCAACAATGCAGTGGAACCCTGGTTATTTGGTGATAAATTGGAAGAGATTAGTAAAGCTGCCATAGAGTTGAAATACAAATTGTTCCCATATATCTATTCCTACGCCCGCGAGGCACATGATACAGGCCTTCCCTTGATGCGTGCCATGTTTCTGGAGTATCCTGCCGATCCTGAAACGAAAAACCTGGGCACTCAGTTCATGTTGGGAGAAGAGCTGCTTGTAGCTCCTGTTATCGAGGAGGCTGCCGCGGTAAAACGGGTATATCTCCCCAAAGGAAAATGGTACGATTATCACAACCCCCGGGTAACTTATGATGGCGGACAGTGGATCGAGTACCCGGTCACCCTTGAAACCATCCCTCTTTTTGTTAAACAGGGAGCTGTGATTCCTACCATGCCGGTGATGCAATACATTCATGAAGATCCCGGTTATCCGCTGACATATGAAGTTTTCCCGGATCGTGTCAATCGCACTGCCTCCTTCGAAGTGTATGAGGATGATGGAGAATCCAACGATTACAAGCGGGATGATTATTTGAAGCGTTTGTTTCAGTGCAAGACCACCCTCAATGGTTTTGAGATTATGCTGGACAAAAAGGCGGAAAACGGCTATAATGAGATGGAGAGGAGTTCGGTCATTCACTTGCACACAAGTAAAGAACCGCGTAGAGTAATGGTTGCAGGAAGCGAAATACTCAAAAAGGGGGAACGTCCTATTAATAAAAACCGGCTGACCTGGTTTTACGATGAAGAACAACAGATTTGTGTGATTCAGATACCCAAAGCAAACGATGCAAGGAACTTAGATGTAATCTTTTAGAGTTCTTTTCTTTTCGATCAAATACAGACCTTATGAGCGTTGGTGTCAGTTTACAACCAATAAAGGAATCTTTATTCCATGGCGCACTGAATCAACCGTAGTGCCAAATACAATATCCTTTAGCCCTTTATGGCCATGAGCACCCATAACCAAGAGGTCGATGTCGAGCTCTGCTATAATTTTTATAATCTCTGCTGCTGCTTTTCCATGGCTGATTTTAATGTTGACATTATAACCCAATGCTTTCAGCCTTTCCTGATATTTTATCAAACTAGCCTGATCAAGGTGGGTTTCGTAATCCATTGAGTTTTCGCCCAGATAATGGGCGGCAGCACTTTCAACAATATGTATAATCGTGTAGGTAGCCGACTTGCCACCCTGATTTAAAGCACTTTTAATTATTTGTTGATCATGTCCGGAGAAATCAACGGCCATTGCAATGTGTTTATAAGTTATCAAATCAAATTCGGCAAAATCGATGGCCTGTCCATGAGGTAATTGGGCTCCTATTTTATGGGAAAAGGTAAAAAATGGATAAACGAAAATATATCCCAAAAGCACAAGGCATGCTACGGCGACAGGAATTACAATGGCGTAAATTATTATTTTATGTTCTCCGGCCGCTCCTATCCATCCTGCTATTTCATCAATTACCAGCTTAATATTAAGATATACAATAATTGCAGCGCTCACCCATGCAAGAATTTTCACCCATGTTTTAATGGTAAACTCTTTCATCAACTTTTTATCCGAATTAAAATGAATAAGTGGAATAACGGCAAAGCCCAATTGCAGACTTAAAACCACCTGGCTTAAAACCAATAAGCTACCCAGAGCTTCGTCGCCAAAATAAATAATGGTAAACAGGGCCGGTGCAATGGCAATCAGACGCGTCATCAACCTTCTCAGCCAGGGCTGTATCCTGAGATTTAAGTGGCCCTCCATTACTATTTGGCCCGCCAGGGTACCCGTGATGGTCGAACTTTGTCCGGCAGCGATTAACGCAATGGCAAAAAACGTGGGTGCAGCTTTCCCAAATAAATTTTCCAGCAACTTAGAAGCATCCTGAATTTCGGCCACGTGAAAATACCCGTGAACATAAAAGGCCGCCGCGGCCAAAACCAAAATGGCCGCATTGACAAAAAATGCCAGGTTCAGAGCGATGGTGGTATCAAAAAAATTCATTTTTATGGCAGTTTTCATCCCGGCAGAGGTCCGTTCGAACTTGCGGGTTTGAACCAGCGATGAATGCAGATACAGATTATGCGGCATCACGGTTGCACCTATAATCCCAATGGCAATATAGAGCGAGCCACTATTTAATTTTGTGGGTATAAACCCTTGCATTACATCACTGTACACTGGCGAGACAATAAACATCTCTATGAGAAAGGAAGCTCCGATGATAAATACCAGTGATACAATGAAAACCTCCATAGTGCGCATCCCCCTGTTGAGCAGGAAAAGAAACAATATGGTATCCAGAGAGGTAAGACTAATGCCCCAGATCAGAGGCAAACCAAATAATAAATTCAGCCCTATTGCCATCCCCACTATCTCTGCCAGGTCGCAGGCTGCGATAGCGATTTCGGCCAAAATATATAAAGGGATATTGGCCCATCCGGGATAGGCATTTTTTGATGCCTGCGCCAGATCCATGCCTCCCACAATTCCCAGCCGGGCACTTAGCGACTGGAGAAGGAGAGCAATAAGATTGGACATGAGTAATACCCATATTAATTTATAGCCGAATTCGGAGCCTCCGGCTATGTCGGTCGCCCAATTTCCCGGATCCATATAGCCCACGCTTACTAAGTAGGCAGGTCCCAAAAATGCAACAACCTTGCGCCAACCCTTTTTATCCGTACGTATTGTAGAATGTACTTCGCTTAATGATTCCGATTTCATTGATTGCCGGTTTAATATCAACGCCATCCACCACCCAAAGCTCTGTAAATTTCAACCATTGCGTTAAGTTGGGTAAACCGGGCATTGATAAGATCGAGTTGTGAAAACAGGGCATTTTGTCTGGCAGTTATCACTTCAAGATAATTGACCAAACCATTGTTTAACAATTCTTCAGAGTAGCTCGTGGCCAAATCGTTAGCCTCAAATTCTTTAGATTTAATTTCGATGCGCTCTTCGGCAGCCTGAAAAGTATAGAGGGCATCCGAAACTTCCTTGCCGGCGTTTAGTATGCTCAGCCGAAATTCAAGAAGTGCCTGCTCCTGATTAGCCCTGGCTACCTCATGCTGGGTATGGATGCGCCGGCCGTTAAGGATGGGTTGTGTAAGTGAGCCCATTGCAGTGGCAAACAGTGAATTTGCGCTTAGCAAATTATCCAAATCTAAGCTTTGAAATCCTCCAACAGGCGAAATGTTCAGCGATGGATAAAAATTGCTTTTGGCCACATTGGTCAGTTCAAAGGCATTGATAAGATTGTACTCCGCCGCCAAAACATCGGGCCTGTTTCGCAACAACTGCGCCGGAAAGCCCACCTTTATCTCCTCTAATATCCTCTGATCTTCAAGGTTGCTCCTTTGGATACTTTGCGGCGCTTCTCCCAACAATATCGACATGGTATTCTCCAACACCTTAATATTTGTTTTTATGTCGATCAACAGGGCCATGGTATTATACAGCTGTGCCTCGGTTTGTTTTACGCCCACTTCGTTTACATAACCGGCCTCTTTCAAAGCCCTGGTAGTTTCCAGACTGCTTTTTCTGTTATCAACGGTCAACTCGGTAATCCTTAACTGCTCATCAAAAGCAAGAAGTTGGTAATAAACCGAAGCGATGTCGGCAATCAGCTGGGTTTTTACTGCTTTATGTGCGGCCACTGTTTGCAGATAAGAGGCTTCAGAGGCTCTTCTGCTGCTTCTAATCTTTCCCCAAATATCTGCCTCCCAGGAAGCATTGGCCGAAAGCTCAAATTGCGAAATGCCCCCACTGTACAATACACCTGTCTGACTATTTTTTGACGGTTCCTGATGCACTACCTGACCGGTTACTCCCAATGTTGGGAAATGCCCTGCCTTACCCTGCTTGTAATAGGCTTCAGCAGCAACTATCTTTTGCACGGCTATACGGATATCTATGTTGTTTTCGAGACCTTTTTTAATATGAGCGATCAAGAGCGAATCCGAAAACAATTCCGTATAGGGGAGTCCGGCCATGGTTATGCTATCCGGCGAAAGTTGATCCATTCTGAACTGAGCTTCATTGGCTATCTTTGGTCGTTGGTAATTTTTTGCAACAAAACACGATTGTAAAGAAACCAGGAGTATCAGCGCAAAACTTATTTTATATTTCATGGGTTTCCTCGTTTTAAAAATCATCTTAAGCATGCTTGTTTTCAGTAATAACTTTAGATTTCCCACTTACTTTTTCCTGAAGCCATTCGAATAAAATGTATAAGATCGGCACCACAAAAACGCCCAAAACAGTACCTACAAGCAAGCCACCCACTGCGCCTGCACCAATAGATCTGTTCCCTGAGGCCCCTATTCCACTGGCAAAAGCTAATGGCAGCAAACCAATAATAAAGGCGAAAGAGGTCATAAGAATGGGTCTTAACCTCACCCTGGCACCATCATAAGCGGAATCGACGATAGAGAAGCCGGCCCTGCGTCGTTGTATGGAAAACTCTACTATCAAAATGGCATTCTTTGCCAGCAGTCCCAACAGCATTATCAAAGAGATCTGGAAATAGATATTTGCTTCCAAACCAGCTACCTTAGTGGTGATATATGCGCCCATAATACCCACAGGGAGAGATAGCAAAACTGCTAATGGCAGTAGATAACTTTCGTATTGTGCAGATAAAAGAAAGTAAACAAACATGATGCTTAAAATAAAAATAATAGTCTTTTGACTTCCTGCAGCGATTTCTTCCCGGGTTAATCCGGAGAAATCAACGAAATAATTATTGGGTAATGCGGTTGCACTTAGCTCCTGTACGGCCTCTATCGCATCTCCTGTAGAATATCCCGGAGCCGAGGCACCATTCACATTAGCCGAGTTGAAGAGGTTGAACCTGGTAACTGCCTGAGGGCCGTAAACCCTTTTTAGCGTAATAAACTCAGTAATAGGAGCCATTTCACCCTTTGTATTTCTTACATACATTGAATTTAAATCCGCTGCATTAGCCCTATCAATAGGTAAAGCCTGTACAAATACTCTGTATTGTTTTCCGAAACGCGAAAAATCTGCGGCATATATTCCTCCGATATATCCTTGCAGGGTAGCGAAAATGCTGCTGATTGATACGCCTGCTTCTTTCGCCTTAGGCACATTCAGCATGATTTCATATTGAGGATAATTGGTATTAAAGGAACTCTGAGCATATAGGATCTCAGGACGTTGCATTAATTGCCGCAAAAACTCTTTGGTAACTCTGTCCAATTCGGTGAAATCTCCTCCTAATTTATCCAAAACAGTCATTTCGAAGCCTGAGGAAACCCCAAACCCCGGAATACTTGGAGGTGCAAAGAACAATATGTTGGCATCGGGAATAGTTGCAGCAGCCTGAAACATCTTAGCTATTATAGCATCCGAAGACATTGATTTACCTTTTCGCTCATCCCAGGGTTTCAGTTTCAGAAAACCCAGGCCATAGTTACTGCCTGCTCCGGAGATCAAACTAAATCCATTTACCAGAGAGCTCCCTGCCATGCCGGGAATTTCTTTTATTTTATTGTATAATTCCTGGGTAACCGCCACTGTCCTGTCCAGTGAAGCGCCTACAGGAAGTTCAATGTTGGCAAAAACCATCCCTCTGTCTTCATTAGGAACAAAACCTGTGGGTGTAGTAGCTGCGGCCCAATAAATTAGTGCAGCAGAGACGATTAGAACTACAGCTGTAATCCATTTGTGTTTATACAGAAAAGATAAAGACTTTACATATCGTTTTGTTGTTGCTGCAAATGCTATATTGAAAGTGGCAAAGAACCGTTGCGCTAAATTCTTCTTTGCCTGCTCACTCTCGTGATGTGGTTTTAAAAGCAGGGCACATAGTGCAGGAGTCAATGTTAAAGCATTAACCGCTGAAATAGTAAGAGCTACAATTAAGGTTACACCAAACTGCTTATAAAAGATACCTGTAGGACCGGTGATAAAAATAACCGGAACAAATACAGCCCCCATCACCATTGTAATGGAGATAATTGCGCTTGTAATCTCATCCATCGCTTTGTGCGTGGCAATGTGAGCATTTTCCTCCCCTCCCTCTAATTTTGCATAAACGGCCTCCATAACCACAATAGCATCATCTACCACTATACCAATGGCCAGCACCAACGCAAACAGAGTCAGAAGATTGATGGAATATCCAAATATACTCAGAAAGAAAAACGTACCAACAATAGAAACCGGAACAGCAATGGCAGGAATAAGTGTGGATCTAAAATTCTGAAGAAAAATAAACACCACAATAAATACCAGGATAAAGGCTTCAATAAGTGTTTTAATTACCTTTTCAATAGAAGCATTTAAAAACTCATTGGTATCGAAATTAATCAAGGTGGATAAACCCACCGGAAAATCTTTCTCCAGCTCATGTAGGGAGCTGTGCACATTTTCAACGATCTCTTTTGCATTGGAACCGGGTGTTTGATAAACCCCCATGCTTACGCCCGGCAAGCCATTGGTGTTGGAAGTTACCGTATAGCTTTCTGCGTCTAACTCTACTTTAGCCAAATCCTTTAGTCGCAAAAACTGACCATTTTCCAACGCTTTTATCACAATGTCGCCATATTGTTCTGCTGTTTTATATCTTCCGCTGTAGGTAATAACATATTCAAATGGCTGTGCGCTGTTTTGACCCAATGCCCCGGCGGCAGCTTCAAGGCTCTGCTCATTAATAGCTGCAACAACATCTGAAGGCATTAACTTATAGGCCGCCAGTTTATCTGGTTGGAGCCAAATACGCATGGCATAATTCTTAGCGCCCAATACGGTCACATCTCCCACACCTTCAATCCTCTTTAACGTCGGAAGGACGTTGATATTTAGATAGTTTTGAATAAAAGTGGCATCATAGTTTTTATTTTCGGAGTAAACGGTAAAAAACATTAAGGAGCTCGTTTGCTGCTTTTGAGTGGTTACGCCCGATTGAGTTACCTCTCTGGGCAATAGAGGCACAGCTCTTGCAACCCTGTTCTGCACGTTCACCGCAGCAATATCAGGGTCAATGCCTTGTTTGAAAAATACCTGGATACTCGCACTTCCATTATTGCTGGCTGTAGAAGTAATATAGGTCATTCCTTCCACTCCGTTTATTTGCTCTTCGATGGGGATGATAACGCTTTCCAACACCGTTTGGGCATTCGCTCCCGGAAAATTTGCTGCCACCCGAACTGTCGGTGGGGCAATGTCAGGGTACTGGGTTACGGGCAAGGTAGTTAGACCCAGTATTCCCAATATGATCAAAATGATGGAAACCACTGTGGACAATACCGGTCTGTCTATAAATCTTTTTAGCATTACAGATTCTTATTTAAAAACCACATTTAATGAATTGGCAATGCTGTCAAAAGGCACAGACCGGGATACAATGGGCGTATTAGTGCGAATTTTCCCTACCCCTTGCGCTACAATCTTATCCCCGGCGCTGACACCGGATGAGATTATTGCTAAATTATCCACTCTGTCTTTTACCTCAACAGCGGAGGATACCGCCAAGGTATCACCTTGTACCTTAAATACGTACACTTTGCCTTGCTGCTCAAAAGTAGCTGACTCAGGCACCACCACAGCATCCTGATAAGTTTTAGGAATCCGTATTTTACCACTGCTCCCATTGGCCAAAAGTCTGCTGGGATTAGGGAAGGTGGCCCTAAAGCTCACGGTTCCAGTGGAGGGATTGACTTCGCCGGTTACTGTTTCAATCCTCCCCTTTTGTTCATAAATCATCCCATTCGCCAATTCCAGCTCTACTGGAGGGAAATTGTTTATTTTTTCGGTAAGATTACTGCCCTGGGTATTTTGGAGAAAATCCAAATAACTGCTTTCATTCATTGAAAAGAATACATAAACCTCATCGGTTACCGAAACCGTGGATAAAGAGATGGGGTCATCGGGGCTGACCAATGCACCTTCTCTAAAATTGATAGCTCCCAGATAGCCACTTACAGGACTTTTAATGGTGGCATAATCAATTCGGGCGATTATGCTGTTATAAGTAGCCTTCGCTTGAGCCAGTTTAGCTTCTGCTGTTGATAATTGCACCTTGCTGATAATGTTTTTTTCAACTAAAGGTTGCAATTTTTCTACTTCTACCTGCGCCACATTAATATTTGCTTTCGCGGCGTCTGCATCTTGTGTTAAGGACTCTGTTTCAATTTTAAAAAGCGTTTGACCCTTTGCCACCTTTTGTCCTTCATCCACTAAAACAGAGGTAATATAGCCAGCCACTTTAGCCCGCACAGCACTGTTTATGGTTCCTTCAATACTCACCGGATAGGAACTATAGCCTGTAACGGTTTTAAGGGGCACTGTAATAACAGGGTAGGGCATAGCATGTTGCGCTTGTTGCTGCCCTTGTTTATTATTTTGGCAAGCAACCAAAAAAAACAGAATTACGATAAAGCTGAAATAACTTATCTTTTTCATTAGGTTTATGATTATACTTGAAAAGCTTATTGGTAACTTGTTGTACGAATATCCTGGCAACAAAAAATAAAACTTCCATCAGGAAAGTAAAGAGATTTCTTTGAAAATTGTTCGGACATTTGCTCGATTTGTTAATCTGATTTACTTCTTTAAACCCGTATGTGACTACAATAAAAAATCCTTCTAAATACTGTACTTCCATAGATTGTTTGTAGATGCAGAAAGATCAGGAACAGAATTGAGACCACTTTCACATGTAATTTCGGCCAAATATATAGAATCAACTCAAAAATCACCCTGAAATGAAAATTTAATCTCAAGGAAATTTAAAATTTCGTATTTTACTTGCCATATTTTTCAGTGGCCGATTTTAGCTATTGCAGATAGCGGAGAAGTAGCTTCCCCCTCTTTAGCTCTGGATACCAATCAATACTTTTTCGTAAATGCTATGAAACCAATCCAATAATCTACATATCCCTTAATCAGAATTTAATTTGGGATTGAAAGGTCTATGCGCGCTCTGCAATCATATAGAGCGGGTATTGACATAACGAACTTAAATAATTATCTTTCCAATTTCAACGAAACTCTTTAAACCATGAAAGTGATGCGTCATAACTTAGTTACCATTAAGTACTTCTGTCTTCTTCTTCTCCTGTTTATACTGCCGGTTTCCTGCCGGTTCAATTCCACCCAATATCAGGATGTTGGAGCGCCGTTGAGCAGCCGCCCTCAAGTACCGATTATGGGCTGGGCAAGTTGGAACAATTTCAGAACAAATGTAAGCGGAGATATCATCAAGGCTCAGGCAGATGCTCTGATAACCAGTGGTATGAGTGAAGCAGGTTACTTGTACGTTAACATTGATGACGGCTTTTTTGGCGGACGCGACGAAAATGGCAATCTGCTGGTTCACCCCGAAAGGTTTCCCGATGGTATGAAGTCGCTCGCCGGCTATATTCATTCCAAAGGTTTGAAGGCCGGGATTTATTCAGATGCCGGAATCAACACCTGCGCCTCCTATTGGGATAAAGATACCATTGGAGTGGGAATGGGCCTTTATGGTCACGAACATCAGGATCTGGAGCTGATGTTAAGCGATTGGGGATATGATTTTATAAAGATTGACTGGTGTGGAGGAGAATGGCTTGGGCTGGATGAAGAGGTAAGATACACAGAGTTGGGACAAATAATACGCAGCATTCGTCCCGATGTGGTGTACAATGTTTGCCGGTGGCAATTCCCGGGAAAATGGGTCGTTCCGGTGGCCGATTCGTGGCGCATCTCAGGCGATATTGCCAATAACTTTGAATCGGTGATGAACATTGTGGATTTAAATGCAGAATTGTGGAGATATGCCGGCCCCGGACATGTAAACGATATGGATATGTTACAGGTGGGCAGAGGGATGAATTACGAAGAGGACAAAACTCATTTTACCATGTGGTGTATGATGAACTCTCCTCTTTTGGCGGGTAATGATTTGACCAATATTGATGATCAGACTCTTGATATTCTTACCAACCGCGAGATGATAGCCATCAATCAGGATCCGCTTGTTTATCAGGCGCGTAGATTAACGGACAGGAGCCGGTTGGAAGTTTGGGCCAGGCCACTGGTTTCTACTATAAGTGGAAGGGTTGCAGTGGTTCTGCTGAATCGTTCAGAAAAAGAGGATTCCATCGGCTTTCATCTTGCCGATGTGTCGATTGATGCTTCACAAAGCTACACCATGCGGGATATCTGGAACAGGAAAGATTACGATGTTTCCAGAAATGACAGTGTCGGTTTCGTGGTGCCATCGCATGGAGTGGTGGCCCTTAGGCTGGAAGGCAAATCGCTGCCCTATAATGTATTCCAGTATGAGTGACCATGGTAACAACTATTGTGCAGACGCCATCCTGGGATCTCTCAATTCACCCACAATCATCAAAGCCTCCTCGCGCACGATAAGCGGAGGGGTTATGCCCCGGGTTTGAAGGCTGCGCAGCCAGCCGGGCACCTCATGGTCCTGCATAGTATAGAGCACTTCGCGAAACTGCTCTATTTGCTGAGTGGTGTAGGTGGTTGCTTCCAGCTCCCGAAACAGATCCAGCTCCTCATCGTTGTAATAGGTAATGGCTGTATCGTGTATCAGGAGCGACTCATTTTCACACACTTCATGTTCACCGCAGCAATCAGCAGGTCGCTCCTTAGTTGCGGTTGACTCTTGAGGTCCCTTTTTCCCTGAAAACCGTGAAGCAAAAAGGGCCAGTATCAGAGCCCCTAATATGCTCAATATTATTATTAACATGGTGCAAAGTTAACTACAATTTTAGATGGATTTCAATGATTAGGGTTAAAGAATATTAAGGAGTTTGGATTGGAGTTCATTTTGTTTTGAGCGATTTATTATTCACTTTTGTATGGTTTTGTAGCATTCAACTCTACCTTTTATTGCCCCGCGTTGGAATTGTCGATGCATTAGGCGATACCAAAGAGGAGTTTACCGGTTAGAAGATGTTGATAATCGTACTAACTATATAAGGAATTGCACACCTTTCCACAATAAATATTTCTGAATATGAATGGGTTCGACTTCAGAACATTTTGGCGTAAATACAGGAATCTTATCCTGGGAGGGTTATTCTTTTTCCTAATCATTAACTTTTGTAACCGACAGGCTCCGCCGCCTCCTGAAAGCTCTCCTGTTGAAATGCGTGAAAAAGCGGATGTACCCCTTGCCGACAGTAATGGCATGACGCTTAAGAGTTATGACGAATTGATGCGCGAACGGGCGCTTCAGCAGAGAGAGCGTCCCAATCCTCTTATAGTAACGTTGATTTTGCTGATAGTAGGTGTTGTTATTGTGTGGCAATATCAAAACCGGTGGAAAGATAAGTGGTTTCCCGGAAAGGTGCATTTCAAGGCGGTAAGGCTGCGCGATAAGATTACCGGGCGGAGATCGTTGCGGCTTTCCCTGGCAAATCGTTCCAAAGAGAGTCTCACATTTATGCCCCCCTTGATTGTTTTCAAGCGATGGGGCACTGTGCGGCAGTTCAAGCTCAAAGGCAGCGACAGCGACAACATGTTCCCACTTACCCTGACCCCGGGAACCAGTCATAACATAGTGGTAGATTTGGACCGGTTTTTTGAAAAACTTCCGGAGCTTAAAAATTTTAACCGGGTGGGTGGTTCCGTGTCAACCAGCGGAGGCGTTGAGTACCGAAGCTTTACCCCGCCTCTGTGGTTAGGGTTTTAACCAGTCTTCGGTCTTCCCCGCCTATCGGCAGGCAGGTGACCTCCAACTCCTAAAACCTCGCTAATTATGAATATATTTAAAAAACATTGGGAACGTTACAGCCGTAAAAAGCGGTGGTGGAGTATTTTACTCGATTTCCTGTTTATTCTGCTCGTGCTTGCGATGCTTTTTCCGGGAACCCGGCGACCTTTGTCTGCCCTTCTTATCCGGGTTACCCTTTTTTCCCCCTCCGACAGCCGCAATGTGGTTTACCTCTCGGAGCAGGATCAGCAATTCCCTTTGCTCAGCCCCACGGGTGAGCAAACTTTACTGGCCGGAATGGATGGACAGCCCATCTTTTTAAACTTTTGGGCCACCTGGTGTCCGCCCTGTATTGCTGAGATGCCATCTATCCAGGCGCTGTACAATGAGTATGGCGAGGATGTAGCCTTTGTGCTGGTAAGCAATGAACCACGCGAAGTGACTCAGGCATTTATGAAAAAGCATAATTACACTTTGCCAACCTATTCCCCGCTGGGAAGTATTCCCGAAGTGTTTGATGTATCTACCATTCCCGCCACCTTTTTGATTGGCCCCAACGGACGCCTGCTCATCCATAAAACCGGAGCTGCAAAATGGGACTCGCGGAAGGTGAAAACAATGATTGGAGAGCTGATAGAATAAACCTGCAAATAAAAGCGCCGGATGAGATTAAATCTCACCCGGCGCTTTACAATAGCTCTATTGCTGAGGTATTTTCTTAAAATCGGTACCTTATGCCCAGCGCCAACCCAAACCCAAAGGAGTCCCAGCGGTTAATTATCTCCAGTTCAGGTCTCACATCAATGGAAATTTGGAGGGGGATTTCCGCAAAGTTATACTCCACGCCCGCATTGAGTGCTGCTGCCAGAAACATTCCGTCGTCATCGTAATAATTATGTCTTGATTCCCAGTTTCCTATGGTGGGCCCAATGCCCAAATACCAGTAAAAACCACCATCGAGTGGCATTACCCACTGGTATAGACCGGTAAGGCTCCAAAAACGATAGTTTGAATGGCTTCCGAATCCCAAATCAATTTCGGCACGGTTACGGTCGAACGGTGTTTGGAATGAAATCTCTGTTCCAACTCCGTTGCCTCCCCCAAAGCGAAGACCTATAGCGCGGTTGTTTAATTGGGCCTGGGTGAAAACCGGAAATAAAAGCATCGCCCCGATAGCAATAAATAATAGCTTCTTCATAATGGTCAAATTAAAATTTAAAACTTTTATGGAGTGCAAACTTATACATTTAATCAATAGCTCTCCCCTCAAATTGTTTAAAAAGGATTAAGAGGTTTTACACAGGAAGAATGTTTTGGTGCAGATTCCCTTAGGGAACGGCCCCCGGCAGCTTAGGAGAGAAAGGGATATTTGTTGTACACCCTTTTTTCGCAAAGGGAAGTGGCTATTAGCGTCGGAACAAGGTCTTCCTGCCCGATTACCGGCAGGCAGGAGACCTTGCGGCCATTTTTGCACAGATACATCAATCTCGGGGTCAGATTGCGGGTTCCCAAAAAGGAGACCCCGCTGGGACTCAAGTTAAAACAGGTCTGAATGAGTTCCCGTTCGGGTAAGCTTTTTCAATAGGAAATTGCGTCTCCTTTGAGTTTTATAATGTTTGAAAGTTCTGAAAGAGTCCCGGCTGCTTCAACTTCTTCAATAAACTTTGCGGTCTGGTCTTTTGCCAGCTGGTTTTTTACCTTATCAACTCTCTTTGAAAAAGACTTGTCAAATTCAACTTTCATTTTTTAGTTTATTCATAATAGTAGATCTGCTCACATTTTCTCCGGTTCTCTCTTTCTTCATTAGAGAAAGTAATGCGAAATCTTCAGCCTCTTTCTTTTCGAGGGTAGTAACTTTGCTACCCAATTTCTTGGCCAGTTCTACCAGTAAGTTGAAGTTACTCTCGTTGTTGGGTTCAATAACAATTACATTCATAGCCTTATTGCATAAGTACATCTACAAAGTAACGAAAATCCCTCCTAAAACAAAGCTCCTTATTTATTCGCAAAGGAAAGTAGCACTAAGCACCTTCACGTGCCCATAATTTTTCCTTTCCTCCCCTAAAATTAAATCTTCGTTTTGTAATTCGTCAATTATTGCCTATTTTCACCAATGAAAACGGAACCATCGTTTTAATCAGATAAAATAACTACTGCTTTAAACATCAGCCCTGCTGTGTTGTTTATATTTCACCGATGAACTAAAATAACTACTATCATGTCAATGGACCCATTTAAAGTTAAGCGCTCGCTGAGCACCCCAACCGGAACCCACACCTATTACAGCCTGCCTGCACTCGAAGAGCAGGGCTACAAAATAAGCCAAATGCCATTCTCTATCCGTATTTTGTTAGAGAATGCCTTGCGTAATTTCGACGATTTTGCCATTACCCGCGAGAACGTTGAAACGTTGTTAGGCTGGAAGCCCGAAGCTTCGGATAAGGACATTCCCTATAAGCCGGCCAGAGTATTGATGCAGGATTTTACCGGTGTACCGGCTGTGGTGGATATCGCTTCGCTGCGCGCCGAGACCGCCCGTAAGGGTAAAAATCCCGATGGCATTAACCCGCTTATCCCGGTAGATTTGGTGATAGACCACTCCGTACAGGTGGATTACTTTGGCACTCAATATGCTTACGAGCGCAACATCACCGAAGAGTACAAACGCAACCAGGAGCGCTACCAGTTTTTGAAATGGGCCCAGAAGTCGTTCAACAACTTCAGCGTAGTGCCTCCGGGCATGGGCATTTGCCACCAGGTGAACTTGGAGTATCTGGCTAAAGGAGTTATAGCCCGTGATGGTGAAGTGTTCCCGGATACATTGGTGGGCACCGACAGCCATACTCCTATGGTTAATGGCATTGGAGTGGTAGGCTGGGGCGTTGGTGGCATCGAAGCCGAAGCTGCCATCCTGGGACAGCCTATCTATTTTATTATGCCACAGGTCATCGGACTTAAGCTCACTGGCCAACTGCCGGGAGGCTCCACAGCTACCGATATGGTGCTCAACATCGCGCACCTTCTGAGACAATATGGGGTGGTAGGGAAATTTGTAGAGGTGTTTGGGCCTGGTCTCGACCACCTTTCCGTGCCCGACCGGGCCACCATCGGCAACATGTCACCCGAGTTTGGCTGCACCATCACCTATTTCCCCATCGACCATAAAACTTTGGAATACATGCGTCAAAGTAACCGCTCCGAGGCACAGGTAAAGCTTGTGGAGGATTACTGCAAGACCAATAAGATGTGGCGCGAGGATGAAGAGAGCATTCGCTACACTCATGTGCTGGAGCTCGACCTCTCAACCGTAGAGCCCACTGTGGCAGGCCCCAAACGACCGCAGGACAAAATTCCTTTGTCGGAGCTCAAACCCAAATTTATTGAACTGCTGGACAGCTCCTTTGGCCGAAGCTATGTTGAATTAAAAGTCCGCGAAGAGGAAAAACAACTGGGCCGCTGGCAGGCCGAAGGAGGCAGCCAGCCCGTACACCATACTGAGACAGCGCTTTTGGATACCAAGGTAAAGGCGAAGAAAAAGAACGGGATGAAAAGAGTGGAGATCAGCATCGGCTCCGAAAGTTACATTCTGGCAGATGGGGCGGTAGCCATAGCAGCCATCACCTCCTGCACCAACACGTCAAATCCTTACGTAATGTTAGGCGCCGGACTGGTAGCGCGTAAGGCGCGGGAGCAGGGAGTGAATGTTAAACCATGGGTAAAAACCTCCCTGGCACCGGGTTCCAAGGTGGTAACCGATTATTTGAAATCAGCCGGGCTCCTTACCGACCTCGAAGCTTTACGCTTTCATCTGGTGGGATATGGATGTACCTCGTGTATAGGTAATTCAGGTCCATTGCCTGCCCATATCGCTAAAGCGGTTGAGAAACACGACCTGGTGGTGACTTCGGTGTTGTCGGGGAACCGTAATTTCGAGGCACGCATCCATCCGGATGTGCGCATGAACTTTTTAATGTCGCCTATGCTGGTGGTGGCCTTCGCCATTGCCGGAAGGGTTGACATAGACATGGTGAATGAACCACTGGCCTACGACGCCAATCAATTGCCGGTTTATCTTAAAGATATATGGCCCACCCGAGATGAGATTAATGAGGTGATGCAGCGTGTTTTAAGACCTGAGGATTTCGCCAAAAACTATGGGGAAATATTTCATGGCAACGAAATATGGCGCAATCTGGAGGTACCTGACGATAAGTTGTATCAGTGGGATAAGGAATCTACCTACATCAAGGAGGCACCTTTCTTTCACAATCTGCCCGTAGAGCCTGCACCCGTGAGCGACATTGTTGATGCACGAGCATTGCTGGTGTTGGGCGACAGTATCACCACCGACCACATTTCACCGGCGGGGGCTTTTGCCGAAGATTCTGCTGCCGGTAAGTATCTAATCAGTCGGGGCGTTAAAAAGGAGAACTTCAACTCCTACGGTTCGCGCCGTGGCAACGATGAGGTGATGGTACGGGGCACCTTTGCCAATGTACGAATCAAAAACAAACTGTCCGAAGAGGAGGGTGGATACACTACTTTTTTACCCACCGGGGAAGAGATGACGGTTTTTGATGCATCTGAAAAATACCGTAAAGCAAAAACACCACTGGTGGTGTTGGCCGGTAAAGAGTATGGCAGTGGTTCGTCACGCGACTGGGCGGCCAAAGGCACTTTCCTGCTGGGTATTAAAGCTGTGCTGGCACAAAGCTACGAACGCATTCACCGCAGCAATCTGGTTGACCTGGGGGTGCTTCCGCTTCAGTACGAAGAGGGCGAAAGCGCTGCCAGTCTGGGCCTCGCCGGTAACGAAACTTTTTCAATAACCGGACTCTCCAGTGGACTTGCTCCCCTGAAGGAGGTTACTGTAATCGCTAAAAATGAGAAAGGAGAAACCACTGAATTTAAAGCAGTGGCCCGGCTCGACTCACAAATCGAAGTCGAGTATTACCGGCATGGAGGAATACTTCAGTATGTGTTGAGGGACTTTTTGAAAAAGTAGATACTCCGAGACCTGTCAGGTTTTCAAAACCTGACTGGTCTATATTAACAGAATTTAAAAGTAAGCAAAAGCACTTAAAACTTTGATTTTAAGTGCTTTTTTATTTTGGGCTAAGCCAAATAAAAGCATGGAATCGCCTAATAAATGAGACTATATCGAGACCTGGTCACGCGTGTGATAAGTTTTGATTGATAATCGTCTTAACTCTCTGGTATTTAGGATTTAAATTGACGTGCTTTGGTTTGTTTTGGTGTTGGATTTACCCCCTTTTCGGGGTACCTTAGAGACTGGTTATTGGAGATGACAGCGAAGAATGGATCGTCATTGACCGGACAAAAACCAATTCAAGATGCCGGGTTCCCTTCTTGCGAAGAGGCAGGGCTATTTTGCAGAAGTATGAAAATTACCCGGTAAATGGCTCCAAAGGCACATTATTGCCCGTCCTGCTCAACCAAATAATGAGTGTTTGTCTTAAAGAATTGGCAACTATTTGCGGAATCAACAAAAACATATCGATGCACGTGGCCCGTCATACCTTTGTCACATCAATAACTCTGGCCAATGGGGTACCTATTGAAACCGTCTCCAAAATGTTGGCCATGAATCCCTAAAAACGACACAAATTTATGCACAAGTTGTGGACAGGAAGATATCGGACGATATGAAAGGGTTGAGGGCTATATTATGATTTCAAAGACCAAAATGTATTTTATAATAGTTCTAAATAATGGCGGAAGCCTGCATAGAATAAGAGGCACAGAATGGATAAATTATATTACTTATGTAAATAATGAAATAAATAGAACAATTAACAACGAATGTTTTGGATGTTTAAAAAGTTCAATTTAAGTTTACACAAACAATTGAATTGAATGTAGCTTATGGAAGTTAGTTTTTTAAAGAACATCTATGCAATAAACTTTGAATGTGATTTATGAAAGAAATTGAGCTTGTTTCTGTTGAATCAATTAATTTATTTAAGAATTAGTTTCAGTTTAAAATATTTACTTTAAATTAATGATAATTTTGCTTTCAGGAACTTACTTTAATTATCAAAACAGAGTGCTGGGTTTTAGAGGAAGAGGTTGGAACAGACATAGGATGTGTTGATACGGCTTGTTAAGAAAAGTAATAATGTCGGATTTTAACGGGATCAAAATACAATCTATGTAGTACCAACCTTTACACTCTTAAACATGAAGAAAAGCCTTATCCTTCCGCTGGTTGTACTCTTTAGTATGACCTTTAGTCTCTACGGACAGTTTTCTTCCAGGGACAGTTTACGGGTTTCCACTGAAACCCATGCTCAGGCGCAACTACTAAAACTCTCGCGCGAATTAAATCTTACTACGCAACAGCAAAAGGCGGTCTACAATTTCCTGCTCAGTCAAAAGACAGCTGGTATAAAGAATGAAGAGGCCCCGCAACAAGAGCTTCTTGAACTGTTGACTTTTCAGCAAAAGAGCCTTTATCTTAAACTTCTTGAGATAGATAAAAATGCGGGTGATAACCTCCTGTCGGGTGAGGTTTTGGAAAAAGGCGCGCTAACCCTTGCGGGCACCACCCAATTGATCCTCGATAGCCCGGCAGAGCTTAAGGATGCGAGGCTGGCCTTAAACAATCATCCTGATGGCGCCTATAGTGCCAATTATAACTACAGTACCTATAAGCGTATCAGCATGATGGCGTGGACTTACAGCGGACAAACCATGTTCAATAGAAACGTCATGAGGTTTGTTTTGGACGAAATCCCGGCAGGCAGCCAAATTGTTTCTGCCACCCTCTATCTATACAGCGACCCCACCATCACGTCTCCCTCTTCTTCAGATGGCAATAGCCAGCTTAGCGGCACCAACGAATTCTATATTGAACGAATCATCGAACCCTGGGACGATTTAACGGTAACCTGGAACAATCAGCCGGCTTCAACCACAGAGAACCGCTTACTCATCCCGCCCTCCACATCTGTGACTGAAAATATTCAGATCGACCTCACCGGGATGGTTCAAACGTGGGTGAACACACCCAACCTCAATTACGGGATAAAGATGTTCCTGCAAACGGAAGTGCGCTATCGGGCCCGAAATTACGGCAGCATGGAGCATGCCAACACCGGCATAAGGCCCAGGTTGGTGGTGGAATATAATAACATCGAATCATCAATTGAATATATTTACGATGATGCCGGAAACCGGACTGACAGGCAGGTGATTGTTATCCAAAATAATTTAAAATCGGCCACACTTAGTGACGACGATAACAAGACAGATGAAGAGCCCATTAAAAGCAATTGGGAAAACATGGAGATTCTGATTTACCCCAACCCTACCATTGGAGATATAAACCTTGGTTTTAAGGGTAGTACAGATATAAATGATATTCGTTATCAAGTGTTTAACGCTACCGGAAAGTTAATGCTAACAGGTCACTTAAAAACCGGCGGTTTAAACCGTCTCCAATTTTCTACTTTGTCAAAGGGCCTTTACATTTTGGTTTTACAACACGGGACTGAGAAAAAAACGTGGAAAATCATCAAACAATAAGCACCTAAGGCGCTTCGCGCATTCGAGAAACACTTTTCCCTCTTTTAGAGAGCACCTTACCTTAAATCAATTAAAGACAATAATGATGAAAAATATTATACTCTCCCTCTTTATACTTAGCTTTGCGTTTAATGCAAATGCACAAATTATAGAATACAGTGAACCATCTAATAATAAGATTGACTTTTCGAATGGTATAACCCAGGCTGTTGATTCGACAAGAAAAGATTCGACAGAGGTATTATCCAGCGGAGAGATCATTACACATTATTATTACGAAGCATTTGATTTTGGGAAGATAAATACAGAAGAACCTCAAAAATTAGGCAATCAGCAAAAGTTAATGGAAGGTGATATTGAAACTCAAAATACTTCTATGCCATTAACCTTGCTTTCTAAAGGTGTAGACACCTCAAAAGATGTAGGTGAAATCCCCTTTTCCGAAGGAACGACTCCTTCAGGTGGTAAAACTTATTCAATTCCTATTTTTACTGCCCGTGCGGTATCTTCTTCACCTCAAATATCCCTTGTTTACAACAGCCAGGGTGGGAACGGTGTTGCCGGAATGGGGTGGGAAATTGGAGGGATATCTGCTATCTCAGTAATTGGTAAGAGTATCTACTTTGACAATAAAATAACATCAATTGATTTAGACAGCCCAAATGAGTGTTCTTTCGCATTAGATGGAACAAGACTGGTTTATAACATTCATAATATAGAAAATGAGTTCCAATATGAGACCTCACAAGGATTTATATTAGTAAAAAAGCACCCTTCTTCTGGTCCTATTTCTCATTTTACAGCTCTTTATCCAAATGGCACAACTGCCACTTTCGGGTTTGTGGATAATACGAAGACCAAATATGTATATCCCTTAACTTCGATTGTTGACATAAGGGGATATCGCGTTGATTATGAATATTTAAACTATGAAGAAAACGGCAATAAGTACTATATCGACAAAATTAAATACGGTGGAGAGTCTTCTTCATCGCATCTTTCCGAAATAATATTTGAATATACTACAAGGGAGGATATTGTACCTGCATTTATTTCCGGCATAGAAGTAGAATCAAACAAGCTCTTGACAAAGGTTACTTCCGTTCATACAAATGGGGAAGAATTAAGAGTTTATACCCTTACCCATAATCTGGAATATGGCATAACGCAATTAACTCAGATTGATTGCTCGGTTGATTCACATTCTCTCAATCCTTTATCATTTACCTATAATACTCCTCCTATCCAAAACGAAATCTTAACAAAGGGTCATTCTAAATTCTTATCCAGTTATTTCTCAAGTAATTCTTCAACCAAGCCTGCCTATTCAAGAGGCAAATTTGTGAAAAACAGGTATAACGATGGTTTAATTACTTATATTACCTCTCCATCTACTTATGGACTCGTACGTATAAAAGTGAAAAAAATCTTAGGCATTATCGTTGGAGGTCCCTGGTATGAGTTTGGAAGTCTTTACCCTGCGGATCAGGATATCCTCATTGCTCCCGGACTCTCTTTTTATAGCGAAACAAAAGTAATAAAGGCGGAAGCTGGATTTCAAGCTATCTCAGCAGTGGATGTTGATGGGGATGGAGTGGATGAAGTCGTAAAAGTTAATTTCAATGGTTTTTCAAACAATAAAACTCAACTAAAAATTACTATTTATTCGCTCGCAGACGGGGAAACTCTTACAAATCGCTCCTTTAATGTTGAAGTAGAAGGGATGGTGAAAGATGGTAGCCTTTACAGCCCTATTAGTCGTGAATATTTTTTTGGCGACTTCAGGGGTGTCGGTAAAACACAATTGGTAACCATTTCTCATAATAAGACATTCAAAAACGAAGACCGGCAGTCATTTATCGCATTGATTGATTTAGATGAAGAAGCTAAGTTAAGTGAAAGCAGCTTGTTCTCGTATGGGTTTGACTCCCATGAATATCTTCATCCCATCGATGTTAATGCAGATGGTAAAACAGAACTTTGTTTTGCAACCTCATCCGGCTATGATGTTTATACGCTACAAGACAATAGTTTCAACAAACAAACTACTTATCCAAATATTAACAGAGTAACTCTAAACAAAAAAAAGTCCCTTTTTGGGGATATGAACGGGGATGGAAAGATAGACATCCTGCTATCTCCTGAGAATTCATATAGCAGTGGTACATATATTGATGTACCGGTTTGGTCCCCCCATTATTGTCCCTATTGTGGCATTGAATATCCGATTAATGACGGTTATTCCTCTCATTGCCGAAACTGTTTTCACCCAATTGAGAGGTCAAATTACTGTATTGAATGCAACACTCAATTAGAATATTGTAATTACGGGGATCATAGTAAAGATTGCTGCCCAAATCACGGCCAGTATGTGCCACGTACGATATCTACGTATAATGACAAAGGCAATACCTGGACAGTTTTTTACAATACGGGAAAAGGATTTGTTTCAAAGACCATTGATTTAATGAATGTGCATTCACCGGAAGAATATTTTTTAATGGACCTGAACCGGGATGGCTTAGCCGACCTGGTACAAACAAAAAACAGCAAAATAAATGTCTATCTCAATAAAAAGGGGGTCATCGAAAATATCACTAAAAATCCCGTGACAATCCCTTCGGGTAGCAAATTATTACAGGCAAATGTAGTTGACCTGAATAGCATGAGCCATTTAATATGTGTGGAGAATGCAACCGTTTGTTGTTATTCCTATTCGCGCGATGAAAGCAAAAACAACTTACTGGTAAGCATGACTGATAGCCATGGGTTAACCCATCAAAACAACTATAGTGATATGACCTCCGAATATGGCAATTATTTTGCCACCAGCACAACCCGGAATTATCCTTTTTCCTCATTTATTGCGCCCCTCAACCTGTTGTCATCTTCCATTACCTATGGAGGCAATGGGTATACTCCAGTGAGCAATTATAGTTACGCCTATTATGGCGCGGTATTACACCGTATCGGACTTGGTTTTTGTGGGTTCGAGAAAATAAAGGTAACGGACCACATACAAAACATGACGACAGAAGAAGAGAAAAGCCCAATCAACTTTGGCGTTACAACAAAAATAGCAAACCCGGTAAAAGAAATGATCTTCACCTATGTCCGCAACGAGAGCAGCAATAAAAAAGCTAATCCTCGATTGATTTACTCCAGTGAGAAGGACAAGCTGAGGAATATTTACGTGTCAAAATCTTATTCTTACGACAGTTACAATAATATAACCAGGGAAACAGCCTGGTTTTCCGATAATTCCCTGCGTATCGAAACCACCCAGACTTACTATTATCCTATTTCCCCGGAATTTTACCACCTGAGATTGCCACGTGTAAAAATGGTAACCAAAACCCGCGACGGGAGCATTTGGAAAGAAAAAGAGGAGGTACATTATAATGGCGACTGGCTGCCCGAATGGAAAAAAACCTTTTCGGGCGTGAATGGAGAGAGTAAAACCGGTGAAATAAAGTGGAGTTATCATTCAAATGGAACTATTGAGTCTGAAAAGACCGCACCTGCCACCGTTACTGAGTTTTTGGGAAACACTTACCTTTACGACACTTCGGGTCGCTATGTGGAGTCAATAGAAAATGCCATGGGGCAAATTACTACGTTTTCTGACTTTGACAAGTACGGCAATCCCAAAACTGTGGTGGACTTCAGGAATAACACAACCACACATACCTACAATGAATGGGGAGAACCTGTGTCAACGACCTATCCTGATGGGGTGACGGAAACCATTGCCACAGAGTGGGGTGGGGAGGGGCTTTTTACCGTTAGCCATACAACTACCGGAAACCCAGAAACCATTACCCATTTCGATGCCCTGGGACGGGAAATACGAACCGGGCAACAACGTTTTGACGGTAACTGGCAATTTGTAGACAAAGAGTATGACAGTCGCGGGCGCTTACAAAAAGTATCCCTACCCTTTAAAGGAAGTGCAGCTTCTTTATGGAATGAATATACCTACGATACCTATAACCGGCCCACGACGCTTACTGGTGCTTCAGGAAAATCCGTTCAGTGGAGTTATGACGATCCCAACAACAAAGTTACTGAAACCAACAATTCCATTGTCACCACCCGGGCCTTTGATGCCAGTGGCCATATGATAAGTGCTACAGACCCCGGTGGCACCACCTCATATTCATTAAGACCCGACGGAAAACCTGCAAAAATAACAGCCCCCGGTAACGTGGAAACCACCTTTGAATATGACGATCTGGCCAGGCAAATTTCCATAGACGATCCCAGCGCGGGCATACAAACTTATGACCCTCGTTATGAAAACAATCTTTTGGTATATACTCAAACCAATGCCAACGGACAGTCGGTTATTACGCACTACGACAAATTCGGGAAAATAACAAAAGTGGAACGGCCTGAGTTTAACACCTTCTATTTGTATTATGACGATGGAAGCTTGAAACTCGAAACCTCCACCAACAGTACCTCCAGAAGTTTTACTTATGATGAGTTTGGCCGAATGAAAACTGAAAAAGAGAAAGTTCCATACGGCACATCTTTGCAAAAAACCTACAACTACCAGGAGGGAAATATTACATCAGTGATTTACAGGGGCAGTTTTGGTGATATTGCCACTGAACATTATTTATACAATTACGGTCATCTTACCGAGATAAAATTAAATGATGTAACCTCTATTTGGAAGTTAACCGGTGAAAACGCCCTGGGGCAACCCACCCGGGCACAAACGGGAAATATGGAACGCACCTACAATTATAACCAGTTTGGTCTTCTTACCGGAAGAACGGCAGGTTCGGTGCAAAGTTTCACTTACAACTTTAATGCACAAACGGGTAACCTCTTGAGCCGCAAGGATAATACGCGCAACAAAACAGAAGCGTTTGAATATGATCACCTCAACAGGTTGGAGGTAACAAATGGAGAGCAGATGATCTATGCCGATAATGGGAATATCAGCACCATGCCCGAAACAGGGATACTGAATTATACATATGAATCAAAACCATATCAGGTGTCTCACCTGACTCCCCATGGCAGTGAAGTACCCATGCGCAACCAGCATGTGACCTATACCTCTTTTCAGCGCCCTGCCGAAATCACCGAGGGTAATAAAAAAGCTACATTTACCTACAATGCCATTGGTGAAAGGGTACAGACCTTGTTTACAGGTGAGAATAATTACTACTCAGAGCATGTTTTGATAGATAACAAGTACGAATATTGGTTAGGCACTGATGCCTGGTGCAAGGAGATTCTCTATCTTGGCGGAGACGCCTATTCTGCACCGGCAGTATATGTCTGTCCTGAACTGGATAATCCCTGGGAATTGTATTATATTTGCAGGGATCACCTGGGAAGCATAACCCACATTGTAAAGCCGGATGGAACCGTAGTACAGGAACTCAGCTACGATGCCTGGGGCCGTTTGCGGGACCCCGCCACTCATTCCCCATATGAACCGGGTAATGAGCCCGAACTTTTCCTGGGCCGGGGCTACACAGGGCATGAACATTTGCTCTGGTTTGGGCTTATAAACATGAATGCCCGCTTGTATGATCCGGCGTTGGGGCGGTTTTTAAGCCCTGACCCGTATGTGCAATTGCCGGATTTTTCGCAGAACTTTAACCGGTACAGTTATGCGTTGAATAATCCGCTAAAGTATACTGACCCGGATGGAGAGTTTTTCTGGATTGCTGTTGGAATTGGAGCTTTATTTGGCTCTTACATTGGAGGAGCAGCCGCGGAGGGATGGCAAATGAATCCACTTAAATGGGATTGGGATGGCGATACATGGGCCGGACTAGGTATTGGAGCGGTATTAGGAGGAGCTGGAGGAGCTGGATTCTTTTACACAGCACCAGCTCTTGCAAGTGCGCTGGGGCCAGGTGGCCTGGGGTTTTCGGCTGCCAGTTCCACTGCTTCTGCTTTTGCTGTAACGGGCGGTGCTGCCGGAGGAATGATTGGTTATGGTTCAGGTTTTGCCGGTGGAATGCTGTATAGCAATGGAGATTGGGATTATGCCTTTCAAAGTGGAATACATGGTGCAAAACTTGGGTCAGCTTTAGGGACTGTTGCTGGAGCTATTGGTGGTGCCTTAGAAGGCTTTGAGGCTCCACCAAACTACAATTTTCAAGTGAGTAAGGCTATAGAGGAAACCCGGTCCAATAACATAGAGAGTGACCTTTTAAACAAAAAGGTTAAGCCAATTGCAAATAATTCAAGAGTATCTGGGAATATGCGACTAAATTTTCCGATGCCTGCTGGTACGCTCAAAGACTATACACCGGAAAGAATAGCCTTTCAGCCTGGCCCTAATAATAATTTACGTTATTATAGCACAAGCTTATCACCCTCTAACATTAATTATCTTAACATTGCAAATTCACGTAACACCACACCCTATCAGAATGGATATAGACGTTATAAATTTAACCCAATGAATATAATAGAAGCCGCGAATGATTGGTTTGGTTATCTAAATCGATTTGGTTCGTTACCACCTATTTTAGGTCCGATCTTCGTAATTGATCCTAAAATTATATTTGAAGGAGATTATCCATATTATAACGAATACTATTAACTATGAAGTTTACTCATAAATTTAAAATTAATAATGATATTTCACTTGATAATATATCTGAACCAATTGAAAGACAATTGGAGCGGAAAAATTTCAAGGTAGAGAATCATAAAAACAAAGTGCATTTCTCTATAATATATCCCTATATGGCCTTCCATTGGAAAAATAAAAACTACAACTATTTTCTAAAAAAAGGTACTTTTCGTATAGTAAAAAAAGAAGATATTGTTCTTATAATATGGAATATTTCAAATGAATACCCATTATTCTTCTCTATTGCAATTTTCATTGCTTTAATGTCAGCAGGAATTATTAATTCTGCGACAGAATGGTTTTTGTTAATCTCCCTAATTATTTTGTTACTATTTAACGGGTTTGTCAGGCTTAATGTAAAAGCATGGTTAAATAAAATTGTGAAATCTTCCTTTATGTCAGAATCATAATAATGAAAACTGAAGGTCTCTTCATAAAGTTAAAGGCTACTGAAACTTGGGAGTTAACTTCTCTTGATGGGGAATTAGTTGAAAAAAAACACAAACTTACAACTAATCGCGACACTTCGGGAGGGTCGCATAGGCAGTTTGGGCTTATCAATATGTTCAGTGAGGACTTTGGTTTTGCCTTCCAGCAAAACCATTAGCCGAACAAATCCCGATAGCGAGGGGGGAGCGTATCGGGAAACGCGAGGCTTGTACGATCCGGCCCTGGGCCGGTTCCTAAACGCCGACCTCCCGATAAACGAAGTGATATCAGGATGCAGTTGCCGGATTTTTCGCAGAACTTTAACCGGTATAGTTATGCCCTGAATAATCCGTTGAAATATACTGACCCGGATGGGGAGTGGCTTCTTCAGTCATTAGCTGTGTTAACCTTTTTCTATTTACGGGGTGCACATGAAAATAGAAACCGAGAAACGGGTAAATGGGCCTGGAATCCTCTTTCCTGGAATACGCCGGTAGAAATAGGAATTTCTACAAGTTCCGATGGTACCAATACAAGCATTAATGCAAGTGTTGGAGGACAAACCGTTTTTGATTCACGAAATGTAAAAAACACGTCTGATCCTGGAGAGAACGCAGTTAAAGGGATTAATACTGCAAGAAATTCGGAATTTTATTTGCGGTTAAATTCAGGAAAGGCTATTATTGATCATGTGATTAACCGGGTAGGATCATCTTCGTACTACCAGATGCATGGAGTTTCGGTTGATATGAGCACGGGTTCGTTGATGTTTGATAACAGCACCATCGGTTATGATTATATGTGGCGCAACTCTTTTTACAACGAAAACGGTAAATTTGGCCCGGCCAGGGAAGTATCTGGTTGGGAACTTCAGAACGGGGGAACTGTTGTGATGCCTTATTATAGAAATACTCTAAAAATGAGTCATAATGATTATCAGAAAATCCGAGGGAATGGTGCCGGATTAGAAGTGCAATTCAGTGGAGTATTTTACCCTGTGAAAACTCACCTACATACACATGCTGACTATCATGGAGGAGATATTGGAATGTCAGGGAGGCATGAACCACCAGAAGCAAGATACGGAGATTATTTACTTTATAGGAACACAGGGTTACCATACCTACATGTATTATATAATGGAAAAATTTATAAAGTTTCATATTCTTATAAATGGGAGATAGACAAAGTATGGAAATGGTAAAAAAAATATTGGTTTATTTAGGCGTTTTTGCTGCTTGTTTTTCTTTTTCATGTAAAAATCAAGAAGAAAAACAAATCAAGGTAAGAGATTCCTGTTACAACTGGACGTTGACCATTGAAGAACTAAAAGAACAAATTCTGGAGTATTTTAATACTGTGGATACAGGGCATGTTCAAAATAGCGTTCTATTTCTCAGGGTCAAAGATTCTCCTCCTTTTGTGAAATATGGAATGAGCTACATTACTTCGATCTCTGCTTTTGAGGATAGAGATATTCATATGATAATTGATGTCGATGGGCATTTAGTTTGCGTATATTTTGATAGGGTCAGGTCATCTTTATTAGATTTCAAACTTACCAAAGAATCAATTGTAAAAATCATGAAAAGGCATTTTCCAAATGATTATGCATATTATTTAGATGTTCTTAACAACCTGAAGCGCGATTCATCCTATTATGGAGGAAATATGCATCCAATGAATTTTTATCCTCTACCATCTACCTGGGCACCGGAAACCTGGACATTAACCTTTAAAGATGGAAAAATGATTGATAAGAAAATAAAAAATCAGGGGGAATAAAAAAGGAGTTACCCCCCCTAAATGGCAAGTGTATGCCGGTAAAAACCGGAATAGACCAGGAGCCGGAGTTGATGTTTGGCCGCGGGTACACGGGGCATTGCCTGTCCCGGTTTTACCGGGAAGCATCTCACGCAGTTTGGGCTTGTAAATATGTTCAGTGAGGACTTTGGTTTTGCCTTCAAGCAAAACCATTAGCCGATCTAATCCCGATAGGGACGAGGGAGCGTAGCGGGAAACGCGAGGTTGTATGACCCGGCGTTAGGGCGGTTCCTAAGTCCTGACCTCCCGATAAACAAAGTGATATCGGGATGCAGTTGCCGGACTTTTCGCAGAGTTATAACAGGTATAGTTATGCCCTGAATAACCCGCTGAAGTTTACCGACCCGGATGGGGAGTTTATTATTGAAGCCTTAGTTATTCTTGGAGCATACCTTGGGGGAGCTGCGGTTAATAAAAATAAAACGACCGGGGCTTGGGGTTGGAATCCACTAAAATGGGAGCCTAATTTGAAAACATTGGGAGGCATGGTAGGAGGTGCTGTATTAGGTTATCTTGGAGGATCGGCTGTTCAAGGTTTGTTTGCAAGCACTACAACACTTAACCTTGGTTTGGGAAACAGTTTATTTGCCACAGGGTTAGAATTAAATCTGTCAGGTGTCGGGCCAATTGTAAAAGGATTGGGTTATGTTACTGCTGCGGGAGGGGGATTGTGGGTTACTTCAGATTTCCTTGCTGGCAATGAACCGGAAGGGCCCTATATTGATATGTCGTTGGTGAACCAAGAACGGTCTTTTGCCGCATCAGGTGGGGGTCCTGGATGGGAAGCTTATGCAGGCACAGCAGCTTCTATTGGAAGCGAAATGTTTTATAGCAAAACTTATGGGACTTGGATGGGGAAAAACTTCAAGATGTACCAACAAACTTTTCATGGAAATGGCAGTGTAGGAGGTATGAACAAGTTTGGCAAAACTACATCTAATGCAATTAAGTGGGGAGGACGTATTGTTGGAGCTTATAGCGGTTATAAAACAATTGAACAGCGTGTAAACGGAGAAATTGGTACTGGCTGGATGACGGCAGAACTTGGAACTACTGGTATATCAACTTTCGGAGGGCTTTATGGAGCAGCCTGGGGAGTTGGTTGGGAACTCGGACGAGCCGTTACAAATATGGGATGGTATCAAGAAGCCAAATTCAATTTTTGGTATAACCGTTGGGAAAGTCAGGTTGGTCCACCATCACAGTCAAATGAAACACTTTGGTATTACTTCTATCATAATTACAAGCCATGATGAACGTATTTTATTATTATTACTACCTTTTTTATACAAAGGTATTGCCAGATAATCAGCCACATTCAACGGTTATATTTACATTAAGTTTTACCTTTTCGTTGATATTGAATTGCATAGTTAACATTACGTTGGCTTATATATTGGGTATTTCTTTAGGAAAATGGGAAATGATTGGAATTTTTGTTTTTATAATAGTTCTACTATATTTTGCTTATTACAGAAATGGGAAAGGGAAAAGAATTGTAAAAGAAAAACCTAAGATATTCAATAGCAACAGAATCTCAATAGTGTTAACGGCTTTGTTATTTTTAATAGGCATATTAGCACTATTCCTACAAGCAGATATTACAAAAAATATATTAAATGCATGATATAAAAAGCCCGGCAAGCCCGGGCTTTTTTGCTTTAAAGAGCAGCCACATTTTTCTGAAAGAAATCTTTAAACTTCTTATTGGTCAACATTTTTTCGATTAACCGGAAAATAGTTTGCCTGTCTTCTTCGTCAAGCTGCTGGATAAGCCTCATTTGCTCAACGGTAGTTTTATCCTCGATAACCATTTAGATCCGAAATTTGACTGAAACTTTCAAGTATGATATTTTGGATTATTTCACCGAGTGTAAAACCTTTGGTGTATCTTATCCTACCGGATATCATGCCAATGGCAACATC
>JACDJA010000040.1_pt1 | contig 209106 bp, 215 predicted proteins | sample 7449241 | NCBI WGS metagenome assembly JACDJA01 (sample SAMN14253289, study PRJNA609438) | sludge metagenome | isolation source: initial anaerobic sludge | collected 2018-12-20 | reverse complement strand
AGATATCTTTAATCTACCAATCTCTATATTTGCCTTAGGTGGAGCAATAGTTTTTTTACTAATTGCAACAGCAGTAAAAACCGTTGAGCCAAAAAAGATAATAAAAGATGCTCCATGGCAAGTTGTTTGGTTTAGTATTGGACTTTATATTGTTGTGTATGGATTGAAAAATGCAGGACTCACAGAGTATTTAAGCACTATTTTAAAACTTTTATCTCAACAAAATGATACAGTTGCAGTTTTAGGAACAGGTTTTATAGCGGCATTTCTAAGTGCTATCATGAATAATATGCCAACAATTATGATAATGGATATAGCTTTAAAAGATATAGGAAATGAGGCTATGATATATGCAAATATTATTGGTTGTAATTTAGGACCAAAAATGACACCATTTGGAAGTTTAGCAACTTTATTATGGCTTTATGTTTTAGCACAAAAAGGGGTAAAAATATCTTTTACTCAATATAGTAAATTTGGATTAATTATTACTTTGCCTGTTTTGTTTTTAGTTTTACTTAGTTTAGCGTAATCGCCTTTGCTTTGGGGTTACATCTGAGTTTATGCTCCATATCTACAAGCTCAAGTCCGTCTAAAAACGCAGCTGAAGCGATGGTGGCATTTCTATAACCATCGCCTTTGTTTAGATAGACATTAAAACCATTTTGCCAAAGAGCGATCCTTGTTGCTAGTGCGGTTGAGTAGGTTGTTATTATGCCATCGTTTTTTATAAGTTTTTTTATATCGCTAAAGTACTCTTGAGTCCATAACATAGGGTTTGTTTTTGGTGAAAAAGCATCTTGATAGACTATATCTATATCTTTTAAGCCCTTTATATACTCCCTTGCATCACCTACAAATAGCTCTATATTTACACTATCATCTCTATAGAGTCCATCTTCTACTAAGCTATACAAAATGCTCTTAAAAGGTTCAAGCTCTTTTGGGTAGATAAAATCTTTGAGCGATAACAAAAGTCTCTCATCTAGCTCTGGAGAGTAGATATTTACAACTCCCCTATAGCCTATCTTTTTTGCATAATATAGTGTTGCTAGAGTGTTAAAACCTAAGCCAAAACATATATCTAAGATATTTAGTGTTTTTTTGTGTGATTGTAGCTTAAAAGCGGGGATAATATGTTTATTTAACGACTCACTTAAAGCCCCATCTTTAGTGGAGTGATAATGCTCATCGTACTCTTTTGAGTAAGCGGTATAGCTCCCATCAGCACTTAAGACTAACACTAAAGACCCGCACCCCACATATGCATCTTTTTACCTATGATAAGATCATATCCACCTACTATATCTATGTTATTTGGGCTTCTAAACTCATGGTGCTGTAGCAACTCATAGGTATCTTCTAACACTAAAGCTCCCTTTTTTTCAAGCAAAACAATATACCCTGCATTTGCTAAAGATGTATATATAGTTTTTAAAGCCCTTTGCTTATCATCAAGTGTTAAAAAAACATCTTGAAGCAAGACTACATCGTACTCTCGTGGCTTTAGTCTTAGGAGTTGTTGCTCATCTAAAGATACTATTAGCTCAGCTTCAACCTCATCTAACATAGACTCTAGCTCATCTTTTAATCTACTCATCTGCTTACAAACTAAAAGGTATCTATTGCCAGGGCGGGGGCGAAAAAGCTCTCTAATATGCAAGTTCATTTAGCTCTTTAAAAAGATAAGCCTCTAGTATATCATCGACACTTTTTTGATGATGTGCTACTAAAACCAACATATTTTGCTCTATAAAAGGCCAAACATATTCACTATCGTTTGAGACTACAACTATATGGCTTAGCTCCTCAAACTCATCTGATTTAGATTTTATAACACTTGAGATTACCCTACCCTCATCTACATCTAACTGAGCCCAAAACTTAGCCTCATCTATCTTTGCTATAGATGAACTACTTAGCTCCTCACCATCAAGCGGTATCATGATAAACATTAGCTAACCTTATTTAAATCTAGTTTTATAGCTTCATTATCCATCACACCTACACCGCTATTTAGCACATCTGATGCTATCTGCTTTGCCTCATCTAGTGAGTGCATTTTGTATGTTCCGCACTGATAAATATTTAGCTCTGGGATATCGCTTTGCTCTTTTACATCTAAAACATTTTGCATAGAGTTCATCCAAGCACTCTGAACATCGCTATCTTTTGGAGTCCCTATAAGACTCATATAAAACCCTGTTCTACACCCCATAGGTGATATATCTATAATCTCAACACTGTCTGAGTTTAGATGATCTCTCATAAATCCTGCAAAAAGATGCTCAAGTGTGTGGATACCTTTTTCACTCAAAATACCCTTATTTGGCACAACAAATCTAAGATCATAAACACTAATATCATCACCTTTTGGGGTTTTCATAACCTTAGCTAACCTTATCGCAGGGGCATTCATAATGGTGTGATCTACACAAAAACTATCAAGTAGTGGCATATAAATCCTTTTTAGATAGGATTATAACAGATTTTAACTTCATAAGCAGATAGGATGGATCTTAAACTCTCTTTAGTATTTCGTGCCATTGATCTTGGTAGAATTATGATGGTTCTACAATATGAAAACCTTGGTGCAAGGGGCATATAACTACTTTTCATCAAATATAATAGTTTTTATCGTATAATAACATATTATTATATGGGGTGAAATTTATGAATAAGATTAGTATAAAAACAAGATTAGTGCTACTAGCACTTATACCTACTGTAGCTATTTTGATACTAGTGGCTGGGAGAATCTTCCATGATTTGAGTGTAAGAGAAGATATCATCGACACAAAATACAAAATAGATGAGAGCCAAATCGTGGCAAATATCGTACACTATGTGCAAGTAGAGCGGGGACTTAGTGCTGGTTTTTTATCTGGTGGGTCTAAAAACCACGATGAGCTAACAGAGTTAAGAAAAAAGGTAGATGAGTCTGTAGCTAGTGCTAGAAAAATCTTTGCTGATAATAGCAACGATACAGATACACTAGATGCACTAAAAGATATAGCAACTACAAGAGAGAACATCGATAGTAGAAAAATAGATGCCGCAACATCGACTGCTATATACACAAAAACCATATCGGCTCTTTTAAAAAAGAGTGTTCAGATGCCATCACTCATAAGCGATAAAGATGGTAGAAATATCATACAAGCATATACTCATCTAGCCTTAGCAAAAGAGTCTTTAGGTCAAATAAGAGCGACACTAAATGCTATGTTTACAAACGGGACATATGATGGCAAATCTTTTTTTGCCTTTGCTGCTTCGCTTAGTTCGTATGAGCTAAATATTGATAAATTTTTAGCACTTAGCACTGATGAGATAAAAAGTATCTATGATAAAAACTTTAAAGCAAATGAGATAGATGAGACCTTTGCTATGATAGAACTTGCTAAAAATGCAAACTCAGAGCATGGTTTAGATGTAGATGCAAAGCACTGGTTTGCTAGTGCATCGGTATCTATAAATAAGCTAAGAGATGCTGAGTTAGGACTTTTTGAGAGTGTGCAAACCCTTATAGATAAAAAAATCTCAGACTCTACTCAAATGATCATTTATCTTTGCATAGGGATAGTTATCGGTGTTTTTGCTTTTGCTTTTATGATTTTACTCATCATAAAAAACTCAGTTATAACCCCTATAGATATATTTAAAAACAGTATGCTTCATATCGCTACAAACCACGACCTAACCGCTACTATGGAGGAGGGTACCCCGCGAGAGCTATCTGAGATGGCGACTACTTTTAACTCACTCATACTAACCCTAAAAGATCTTGTCCAAAGTGCCAAATCAAGCTCAGATGAAAATGCCTCTATAGCCTATGAACTCTCATCTAGTGCCGCTAATGTAGGCAAAAGTGTAGAACAAAGTGTCGCTATCATAGAAGAATCAACAAAAGATGCAAATAGGCTAAAAGATGAGATAACCATAGCTATAGATGAAGCAAATAACTCAAAAGAGCAGATTATAAAAGCAAATGATAACCTTGTAGAGGCCAAAGATAATATCATCGAACTAACAAAAAAAGTAAATGAGAGTGCAGAGTTAGAGATAGAGCTATCTAACCGTATGCAGAGTCTATCTGCTCAAGCTAGTGAGGTTAAAAATGTCTTAAATATCATATCTGATATAGCAGAACAAACAAACCTACTAGCTCTAAATGCAGCGATAGAAGCAGCAAGGGCGGGTGAACACGGAAGAGGGTTTGCGGTGGTGGCTGATGAGGTTAGAAGCCTAGCTGAGAGGACTCAAAAAAGCTTAGGTGAGATAAATGCTACTATAAATGTTATAGTTCAATCGATAGTAGAAGTAAGCTCATCTATGGAAGATAACTCAAAAGAGGTTAGAGAGCTTTCAGATAGGGCTAAAGATGTTGAACTAAAGATAAACGATAGTGTTAATATCGTAAATAATGCTACAATAGCGACCCAAAACACTGTAGATGACTTTGTAAAATCTGCTAAAGATGTAGAATCGATAGCCCTTAAGATTGGCGATATCAACAAGATATCATCAACAAATGCTAGAAGTGTAGAGGAGATAGCAGCAGCGGCTGATCATCTTAGTTCAATGACAAAAGTGTTAAATGACAAGCTTGAAATATTTAGAACCTAACAATATCATCCTAATAGGTGCCTCAACAGGGGGACCTAGCCTTATACAAAAAATCATCTCAAACCTACCACAATTAGGCGATGTGTCGATAGTTATAGCACAACATATGAGTGAGGGGTTTATATATAGCTTTGTAAAAAGGCTAAAAGAGCTTAGTAAAAACAAAGTAGATGTTATAGATGATGGTATGGCACTTTTGGGTGGCGGTATATATTTTTGCAACAAAAACACTAGAGTTTATGAGGCTAGAGATGGGTTAAAGTTTAGTGTAGATGAACTACCTAGCACTTTTTCATACAACCCGAATATATCAAATGCTTTTAGCTCATTTGCCCCACTAACTAGCAAGAAAAATATCACCGCTTTTATACTAACAGGGATAGGTGATGATGGTATAAATGGAGCAAAAGAGCTATGTATGTCTGGAGCCAAAATCATCACTCAAACCCAAGAGTGCGCTGTGGTAGATGGGATGCCATCTCGAGCAAGAGAAAATATAGGTAAGATCAAAATCTGCTCTACAAAAGAGATAGAAGATATCATTATGGAGTTGGTAAATAATGTTTAGTTTTTTTAGAAAAAAAGATGTGCAAGAGCCACAAACTACTAAAAAGTGTGTAGTTGAAGAGTTTGAAGATGTCGCAGGTGTCGCTAGATACTTTAAAGATGAGACGGGGGTTACATTTGATAATCAAGAGTCTATCTTAAAAAACAAACTAAAATCGTTTTGCAAACAAAGAGATATTTGCTCATTTGATGAACTTTTAAGCAAGATAGATATAAATAGTACTCTAAAACAAGAACTCATAGACACCCTAACTACAAATGAGACATTTTTTTATAGAGAGTTTAAGCAGATAAAACAACTAGTAGAGCTTGTAGAACAAGATAGCAAAAAGGTTGATATACTCTGTGCCCCTTGCTCAACTGGCGAAGAGCCTTATAGTATAGCTATAGCACTGCTTGAGGCGGGAGTTAGTGAAGATAGGTTTAGCATAGTAGGGATAGATATAAACCAAAGTGCTATAGATAAGGCAAAAGAGGCGGTATATAAAGAGAGAAATGTAAGAAATCTCTCAGATATAGTGCTTCAAAACTACTTTAGAAAAAGTGGTGATGAGTTTATACTAAATGATAATATATCCTCAAAGGTAAGCTTTAGAGTGGCAAATATCTTTGATAATAGCTTCAAAAGTATCGGCAAGTTTGATTATATATTTTCAAGAAATATGCTTATATATTTTGACTATGAGACAAAACTAAAGGCAAAAAAGATTTTAGAATCTTTACGAAAAGATGAGACTCATGAGGTATTTTTTGGTCATGCTGATCTGTTTTGAAGTAGCTTTTTAAACTCATAAAACTGCGGGTATTTTACGATTTTCCCATCACGATTATCGACTAAACCATAACCTGTGGCTATTAGTTGGTGCCAAAAAACTTTTTTTATCTTACGACTCTCTTTTGCGATACTAAAATACTCAAGCATATATTTTGTATATTCTTCATTTGTTACACACTCTTTTTCACTTGTTGGTGCGTATGGAGCAGTATTTTTTATAGGCCAATTTGTCTCAGTGATATAAATATCATCGCTTAGAGTTTTTGGGCTTAGCTTAACTAAAGAGAAAAGCAAATCTATCTTATTTTTCAGATCAAAAAAACCGTATTGTTTGTTTTTTGGACTCCCTCTTCTATCTACATATAAAAGTGCTGAAGTTGCATCAAACTCTAACTTTTGCATATTAAACATAACTCTTGCATTGTAGTAGTACTCAAAATCTATAACAGATGGACCTAAAAGTTTTATATGTTTAAACTGCTCATCTCTTACACGGGCGATATTTTGAAAAAACGGTATATATTCCCTTTTTATACTAAAAAATCCCCATTTTAAGCGGTTTATTGCATTGCCAACTTGAAACTCACTACTTATGCCATCAAATTCTCTAAAAATCTTAGCTATATTTTCTCTAAGAAGCTCACCATTTTCTATATGTTCTCTATCTTGAATAATATTTATAACTATATTTTTTTTACTAGTTTTATTGAAACCTTTTGCAAACTCTACATACTTATCTAAGTTTTTTATATCACTCAAAAATACTCTTATAATAAGATTTTTAACCCCTAACTCCTCAACTAAAGCAAACTGCTCATCTCCTTTGTCAAGATTTACCCCCAAACCTACAAGCTTCCCATATGAACTACTATTTTGACCTTTAAAAAACTTCATCAAAACTGTGGCAAGAGGAAGTATGTAAAGTGAAGTAAAAAACATCTTCATATAGTCATTTAGGTAATGACTTCTAACCCGTTTTTTAAAATCTCTGTTTTTAATGATAGCTGGTTGATCTGAGTAAGTATCCCACTCAAAAATGCCATCAAAACTAAGATCACACTCATTGTAAAACTGCCTAGCAAACTTCTCCCACTGCTTTTTTATCTTGATAAGTGAAAAAAACTTCACCCTTGTTCTTAGGTAAGATTTTAGGTTTTTTTCATATCTTCCGCCCAAACCATCGATGATTGTAAACCTAAATCTACCCTTTTCATACTCTTGAAGCAAAACATTATCTAAGCTAACATCTAAAAACAAGATAGTGTACTTAAACACATACCCTTTTAACTCCTCAAAAAGAAGTAAAAACTCATCTTTAGTTAAAACTTTTTGCCTTATAGCATCTACTAGCATAGTTGAGTTTGAGCCATCAAAATCGAGTATTCGCTCATAAACTAACCCATCACCTAGAGAGGTTTTAATTTTTCCAAAGTACTTTGCCATATGTTTAAATGGCACATCTTTAGTTTTTATATACTCAAAGTAACTAAACTCAAGCTCATTTTGATCATCGCTACCTATACCGCTAACTTTTATGATTTTACTGCTATCTTGTGGATGGATATAAACCTCTCTTTGCCCACCTCTAGCAAACATCTCCTCTTTGCTTAAAACAACCTCACCCATATAAAATCTCTTTTAGTTTGCTCTCTATCTTTTGATAATCATCTCTTGTGTAGTTTGCACCTAACATAAAGTTATTTTGATTTTCTTCATCACTTATAGTTGCCCATCTTTTACTACTTGCAAATAAGCTATCTCCAAAAAAAGATAGTGTTTTTGTATTTGTCAAACCCGCTAAGTGCATAGGTCCTGTTGAAGTGCTTACAAACAAAGAGCTACTTGCAATATATTTTGTAAAATCAAGCAAAGTCCCTTTTGAGTCATAGATGGTAGCTTTAAAATCTAAGTTTTTTTCTATATACTCTTTTGATTTACCATCATCTGGACCAAAGCTAAAAACTATCTCATAAGAGCTATCTTTTATACTTCTTGCTAGATTTAGATAATCATCTAAGCTTAAGTTTCCATCACTGCTTCCACCAAATCCTGCATGAAAAATAACTCTTTTTTCTCTTTTTATATCAAGGTTTAAAAGCGGTCTTTTAAAGTCTAGTTTTATATCAGGAAAAATTGCTTTTGCTAAGTCAAGATTATATTGCCACTCTGTTTTTTCTACCTTGCTTCTTCTTTGTTTTATCCGTTTGTTAAATAAAAATTGTGCAAGTTTTGTTGCTGGAGCAACTCTTTTTTTTATGCCACTTTTAAACAAAAGCTTTGCTAAAGTGGTATCTATAAAGCAAGATATACTTGCATCAAAATTTTTTGATTTTATATCTTCTAGAGTTTTTTCTAAACTGTTTTTATCATATAAAATCACATCATCGATAAAGTTTAAACTTTTAGCAAATTCATAGTTTATCTTTGAAACAAGTGCTGTTAATTTAACATCTTTATACTGCTCTTTTATAGCTTTAAAAAGTGGCAAACTCACTACAAAGTCCCCTATTTTGTCGTGCCGTGTTATAAGTAGGTTCATTTTTTACTCTTTTTTGCTTCAAGATTTAGCTCATATAGTTTTATATACTTATAAAAATTTGTTACAAAATGTGAAAAAGCGATAACAAGTCCTACATATCCATCTCTAAAACCTTGTTTAAATATGTAAGTTTTTATAAATGAATAAAGCCCATTAAAAAATGCTTTTACAGGGCTTGAGCTTTTTTTGCCTACATTATTTGTGGCAAACAAACTTGAGTATCTATCAGCTTTTATTATAAACTCACTAATGCTATGGTAGCTATAATGCTCCACATTTCCTTTTAGCTCTTCAAGTTTTAAACCATCAGTTATGATATCCTCATGAACATCATTTGAGTTGTATCTTGTGATAGTTTTGTTGTAAAGTCTTTTGATTTTTTGATTATTCCAACCACAATATTTAACTTCTGTATCTTTGTAAAATGCTTTGAAATTGAGTCTATAAACAGTTTTTTCATCTAAGTTTTTATTTTTTAACTCATTTAAAAGCTCTACATCAACAACTTCATCACTATCAATTATAAGTATCCAATCATTTTTAGCAAAACTAGCAGCTCTATTTTTACTCCATCCAAAACCTCTAAACTCACCCTCTACTAAATTTACATTCTTAAAGCTTTTTGCTATTTGCATCGTTTTATCACTTGAGCCATTGTCATAAACCACAACATCGTCAAACTCTACTAAGCTTTTTAGAGTTTTTTCTATCGTTTTTTCACTATTTTTCGCTAGTATAACAGCACTTATTTTCATTTTTTACCTAGCCCTTTTGTAAATGCTTTGAACTTATATTTTAAAATTTTATCAAATCTAAAAATCTCATCGGCAGTTTTTAAACCATCTCCATCGACTCTATAAATCGCTCCATTAATTCCATCAAAATCTTTGTGAATTGCATTTCCTATACGAAAATTATATTTATAATATTTTTTTGCCTCTTTTAATATATCTTGATTATATTTTCCAAAAGGAAATACAAAACTATCCACTTTAACACCTAGTTTTTCTTCCAAAATCTCTTTTGAAACTCTTAGTTCCAAATCCAAATCAACACTATCTTCAAGCAGATTTATATGAGAATGTGAATGAGAAGCAAAAGTCACTAAACCACTACCAAACATCTCTTTTAGCTCTTTGTATGTACAAAATGTTGCTTTTTCATAGTTTTCAAACAAATCATTATGCTCAAAATTCATCCTATCATCAACTTTCTCATCTGTGTCATCTAAGATATATTTTGAAGGAATTGCCAAAAGTGCTTTTAGATTGTATTTTTTTAGAAGTGGAAAAATAAGAAAATAAAAATCGGCATAAGCATCATCAAAAGTTAAACAGATGGTTTTTTGCCTAATCTCTTCGCCTGGGAAAATTGATATAAAATTCTCTTTTATATACTTTAAATGCTCTTTGAAAATAGCCAAATCGTTTGAACATCTATCACTATTTACATGGTGATACATAACACTAATCAACAACTTCTATCCCTTTTAGTCGCTTTTTAAAGTTTATCTTTGCTTTATGGCTATGTGAGAGCTTAAGTGCTTTTTGCATTAAAAAATCCTCACCCATACCAGAGACTTTTGCATACTCTTTTATGATGATTTTTAAATCCTCATCTTTTGCCCAGAGTTTAGAAAAGTTTTTCATCCTAAGCTCATTGCAAAGTGGTCGAAATCTCATACGATTTATATCTACTATCTTAAATATATAGTTGCCATTTTCCTCTTTTATAAGGATATTTCCAGGGCTAAAATCTAGATGATAGATCTCATTTTCATGCAAAGAGTAGCTAAATCTTGCAAAAGCTTTAAAAATCTCATCTTTATTTGGAAAATTTTTCTCTAAAAGTGGCTCTCTAATAGTAAAACTATAGTCAAACTTTTCACTCACAAAGTAGCTATCATTTAATAACCCGCTTTCAAAAAACTCTATATAGCCTATCGGTTTTGGGGTAAATGAGCCGATTTTAAGAGCATAGTCGTACGATTTTTTGGCTTTTGAGCTTCTAAAAAAAGTGTAGATGAGTCTATTTAAAATGTTTGGAACTTTAAAAGATTTTACAACCACATCTAAGCCGTTATGGTTTATAACTTTTATCTCATTTCTTGCTTTGTGTATGGTGTTTTGGTTTTGGTCAAAAAACTCTCTTATGTTTTGTAAAAAACTCTCAAAGCTTTTAAATTCACTATTTAGTTTTAGCAAAAAAACCCTTTTTTAGATAATTTTATCTAAAAACGATTTAATAGCTTTTTAACTCCAACTTTTATACAATAAAGCCCAAAAGGTTAATTTATGGAAGAAAAAAACAGGATAGTAATAAAAGTAGGGAGTGCCGTTTTAACACAAAACAACGACATAGTAAAACACAGAATGTTAGCTCTTGTTAGCCTTGTGGCTAAACTTAAAGAGACTTTTGATGTTATCTTGGTTAGCTCTGGTGCCGTAGCATCGGGATATAGCGCCCTAAGACTAGATAAATCAAAACAGATAAGTAAAAAAGCGATAGCCGCTACAGGGCAGCCGATACTTATGAGTAGTTATAAAAGAAAATTTGATATTTTTAACATAGATACAGCTCAAATCCTCCTAACAGAAGATGATTTTGACTCAAGAAAACGGACAAAAATGTTTCAAGAGATCATAGGGGCTTTGCTTGAAAACAACATCTTACCTATAGTAAATGAAAACGATATCTCATCGACTCCAGAGCAACTTTTTGGGGACAATGACCAACTCTCAGCTCATGTTGCAGAGGTGCTTAATGCCGAACTTTTAGTGATATTTAGCGATATAGATGGCTACTATGACAAAAACCCTAGCGAGTACGAAGATGCCAAACTATTTAAGGTGCTAAACTCCATACCAAAAGAGGCACTAGAGCAAGAGGCATCGCCAAACGATGAGTTTGCAACAGGCGGGATAGTGACAAAACTAAAAGCAGCCGATTATCTTCTTAGAAAGAACAAAAAGATGTTTTTAGCAAGTGGTTTTGATCTTGATTATACAAAAGATTTTTTACTAAAAGGCTCACACACCAAAGGGACACTTTTTACACCAAAAGAGCTATAAGTTTAGCTTTTATAACTTTTTTTGTTACAATAAGAGCAGTTGTAATATCAAAAGGGAGGTGTTTTGAAGTTAGCAAGATTTAGTAGATTTGGGTTTTTGATGGCGGCGGCGGGAGCTGCTGTAGGGCTTGGAAATATCTGGAAATTTCCCTACATTACGGGTGAATACGGTGGTGGTGCTTTTGTAGCAGTCTATCTTATCACGGTTATTTTGATAGGCTTTAGTATCATGATAGCTGAGATGAGCATAGGTTATCTTGGGCGAAAAAATTGTGTCGATAGTATAATCACACTAGCCCCTAAAAATAAAGGCTTTTGGAGCATAGTCGGTTGGCAGGGTATGACGGGTGTGCTTATTATGAGCTACTACTCTGTTATTATTGGCTGGATTTTGTACTACTTTGTGCAGATCTTTATAGGACTTCCATCATCAGTTGATGAAGCAAAAACTCTCTTTGAACATATGTACCACAAAGAGCCATTTACTCAGATCTTCTACCACACTATCGCTTTTTTAGTTAGCGCCGCTGTTGTTGCTAAGGGGATTAAAAGCGGTATAGAGAGGTTTAATGTTATACTTATGCCACTACTCATAATCATACTTGCTATCATGTTTATATATGCGATAAATCTTGATGGTTTTAGCAAAGCTTTTACATATATGTTTTACCCCGATTTTTCTAAACTAACCTCAAAAGCCCTCACCGTTGCTGTTGGTCATGCTTTTTTCACTTTAGCACTTGGGTTTGGTGGCATTATGATATACTCCGCATCACTCCCAAAAGGCTCAAATCTAGTAAAATCTTCTATATTTATCATAGTAGCCGACACCCTTATAGCCCTTGTTGCGGGGCTTATACTCTTTGCTTTACTTTTTGAGTTTGGCTCAAAACCAGATCAAGGTCCTGGGCTGATATTTATCTCACTCCCTGTTGTGTTTTATGAGATGGGTTTTGTTGGTAGTGTATTTGCATTTATGTTTTTTATAGCTCTCGCTTTTGCAGGACTAACCTCTGCGGTTGCCTTGATGGAGCCTATGGTTCAGTACTTTGAAGACAAAACAAAACTCTCAAGAGCTAAGATATCTTATGGAGTTGGTTTTTTCTTCTACCTTTTGGGTATCTTAGTCATCCTCTCAAATATCGATGCTACAGGCGAGTATCTAACATGGGGCAAGAGAAACTTTTTTGATTGGGCCGATTTTTTTACATCATCGCTTTTACTTCCACTAGCAGGTCTTATGATGGCGATTTTTGTTGGATTTGTAGTTCAAAAAGATAGACTCATCTCACTTTTAAAGCCTCAATTAGGGAGATATTTTGAGTTTTGGTACTTTAGTATCCGCTATATAGCAACCATATCTTTGGCTTTGGTTTTGCTAAACCTACTTGGAGTGATAGAGTTTTAGTACTTTATATCTAGCCTACCTGTCATAGGTGTAGCATCACTCTCCAAAAATTTTAAGTTTTTTTTTAGCTGTTCCATCGAGATAAAGGTCTCATCTCTTAACTCTTTTACAACATCACTAGCCTCTTGCATAAGAGCTATAGCACTTTGAAGTTCACTCTTTTGTGTATGCTGGGGGATTGATTCTAAAAGCTCCTCTAAAAGAGCTGTATCTCGCTCAACTATAGCGACTTTTAGTCTATTTAACCAAATCTGCATCTTCTCTCCATGTCTCAAGTAAAACCTTAAACACACTACTAACCTCATCTATCTTAGTCGCGGTTGAGCTTATCATAGCCTCATTTAAAAGTTGTATCTCGTAGTTATATAAGCCATTTAAATACTCTGCCATACTACCTTTTTGGCTCATATCTAGAGTGCTTATAAGCTCGGTGATGATAGCGATAGAGCGGTTTATCCAGTAGACTTTTTTCTCGATATCGCCATCACCTATAGCCTTTTTGGCTTGTGAGTTAAAACGAAGAACCCCCTCATAGAGCATCTCTATAAGTCTAGCTGGAGACTCTATGGCAACACTGTTTTGTGCATAAGCACTTTGGGCTTGGTTTTTATACATCGACTCTCCCACTACTAAGCATATTGTGCTGCTGTCATTTGACTAAACATAGATGAGACATTTTGCATTTTTGCTATCATGCTATCATAGGCTGCATATTGCCTTTTTAGTATATCATACCTTGCATCTAGCCTCTGAGTTGCTGATTTTTTCCTATCTTCAAACATCTCTAGATTATCATCTGTAGATTTTTTATACTCATCTAAAATCTTACCTGTCCCTAGATACGAATCGACTTTATCAAGCATCTCGTTAAATGCCCCTCTAGTGTCGGTTGTTGTGCCATCACCATTGTTAAACTTTCCGCCCGATAAAAATGCTTCAACATTTGCTGGATTTTCATCTAGTTTTGCTTGAAATATATCTTTGTTAAACTCAAGCTTACCCTTATCATCCATAGTAAAACCATAATCACCGAGTTTTCCACCACCCGCACTCTCAACTAGCTCTTGAAGATCTCGTCTTAGGTCTTTTATGACACTCTCATTTGAGAAAATCCCTCGCTCATCTGCATCTTGAGAAGCTTTTGTTAGGACATTTAACTTAGATAGTGCGGCATTAAACTTATCGGTAAAATCCTGCATACCTTTTAAAATCGCACCATTATCGGTAGCTATGTTTACCTCTGAAGTGCCTGTTTTATTAAGAGTTAGTGTGAGTCCATCTATAAGATCATCTACTTTATTTGAGTCTCTTTGAATATCTACACCGTTATACTTAAATATAGCACTTTGCCCCTCTTGCACTCTTGTTAAGTTTGTAAATGCACTTGCATCTGCTAAGTTTCCGCCCTCATCACTCATAGTGATTTGGTTGTTTGCACCCTCATTTTTAGATGATAAAAATAGTGCAAACTCACCATCGCTTATCTGAACAACAGTTGCACTTAAGCTCTCTTTTGCCTCTTTGTTTATCGCTCTAGCTAGATCTTCAAGCGACATATCCTCATCATAATCGACACTGTACTCTTTGTCACCTATGTTTATCTTAAGCGATCCGCTACCATTTGCTATGGGGTCTGTTTTTGAGCTAAAAGTACCACTTTGAACTACCTCTTTTGTAGCTAACTGGCTAACTTCTAGTGAAAAAGATTGAGCCGCAACTCCAGATCTTACACTAACTGCTACATTTGCATCGCCACCAACACTAGCTTTTCGCTTATCATAATCATTACCTGCACCAAGATCAGCTAGTGAGTTTTGCAGATCGCCCATAGTGGTTCTTAGTGAACTAAGTTGAGTCTGCTTATCTTTTTCAGCCGCGATATCGAGTGTAACTGGCTTTATAAACTGGTTTTCATCAACTGATCTTAGTTGATCTAGTACATCTTGAGTAAGGATATTTGATCCTGCTCCTAAAGAACTTATACCCATTTTAAATCCTTTTAATTTTCCTTAGTTTATATATCGACAATAAGCCAAATATCTAAAGAAATGGCTATTTTTTGAGTACTTTTTTACCTCTTGTTAGAAGTTTTTTTACCCTTTTTAGGTTTGATTTTATAACTTTTTTTCTTGTCTTACCACTAGAGCTTTCAAGAAGCTCTTCTAGTTTTTGTGCTTTTGCTTTTAGTTTTGAGACTATTTTTTTAACTTTACCTCTTTTTAGGTTGTCCTTTTTTAGGTATTTTTTTGCTTTTTGTAGTACTTTTGCTTTCATTTTTGATCCTTTTGGCTGTTGTATAAAAAGAGTATCCCCGATATCTCAACTAGCTTTTTTTGTATAGAATAAGCCGTAGCACTATCGTTCATAAACGATGTTGCCATTGTCGCTGTTATTTTATGATCACGGATGAGCTTGTCTATCTCTTTGCTACTAGCCATACCGTTTTGTGCTAGAGTTTTTTTAATATGCTCCATCTGCCTTGAGCGATCCTCTTCTTTTTCTAGTGAAGCTAGAGTATTTATATCTATAAATATCTCGGCCAACTCGATTCGCAGTACATTATACTCTATCTTTATAAATTCATTTTTGCTTTTTAGGTAGTGGTTGATATTTTTTTGTATATCTCTTGTATCTTTTAAAACCTCAACCAAAAGTGCGGCACTCCTTTTAAGCTCACCCGCCTCCTCTTGCTGAAAGTCAAACATATTCTCTTGTGCAAATGTTGTGTACTTTATGATTTCACTATAAAGCACCTTTAGATCTCTTTGGTATATCTCATCTATATTTGTATCTATCACACTAAACTCTTGATTTAGTTGTGCTAAAAGTGAGTCTTTACTTAGATTTGTTGTGTGTAAGTTTATAGCATGAAGCATAGCTTTTTGGGTCTGCTCATATAGGTTTATAACCTCTTTTCTTGTTGCTGCTAAAGATATATCGGGGCTTGATAAAACTCCCTCTGATAGGTACTTTGGTTTTGCGGCTGAAGATATTTTTGGCTTTATGGTTTTTTCCAATATCTCTACCATTTTAGGGATAAAAGGGACTAAGATAGTTATGCCAAGAACTCTAGTTAGTGTTAAAAAAAGTGCTAGTTTCATACCATAGTTTTGCTCATCTATACCTAAAAGTGGAGCCAAAAAGTCTATAATATCTCTTAGCTGATATATAAATATAGTTACTATAAGTGCTGTTAGGATGTTAAATATAACATGAGAAGCGGCGACCCTTTTACCGTTTTCATTTGATGCAAAAGATGCTAAAACTGCTGTTAAAACTGTACCGATATTTGCCCCCACACCAAAAGCTAGTGCATTTATATATGTGAGCGAACCGCTTGAGAGTGCCGTTATAGCGATGGCTAGTGAAGCGGCACTTGTTTGAACTATGATAGTAGCTAATGCACCTATAGCTATATATAAAAACACACCTTTAAAGCCATCAACTGCATAAGAGGTAAAATCTATAGAGTCTTTTAAAACCTCAAACCCATCTTTCATATAGGCTATACCTAAAAATATAAACCCAAGTCCCAAAAGGACACTCCCTGCACCTTTGGTTACATTTGATTTGGCAAACCTAAAAACAACTCCAAAGACTATCATAACAAAAGCATAAGCGGAGATTTTAACATCAGCCCCCAGTGATGAGACTATCCAAGCGGTTGTAGTACTCCCTAAGTTTGAGCCAAAAATAACACCAATCCCTTGTGCTAGAGTTAGTAGCTCTGCACTCATAAAAGATATCGTTATAAGGGTTATGATGGTTGAGCTTTGCACAAGTGAGGTCGATAAAAACCCCGTAATAATGGCATAGTGGATATTGCTTGTAAATCTCTCTAGTGCTTTTTGTAAAAATCCGCCTGAGAGTTGCTTGAAGCCATCTTGCATAAAACTCATGCCAACTATAAAGATAGCAACTCCACTAAGCATAGTTGTTAGGTTTTCATAAACCACTACAACATAAGCAAAAAGTACTAAAGCGATAGCTATAGCTATGCTCTTAAAATTCATCCTCTTTACTCCAGCCACCACCAAGGGACTTAGTGAGTACAACTAAGTTTACTAGATAGCTCAATTTTTGTGAAATCATACTCTCTTTTGAGTTAAAATAGCTCTTTTGGGTATCTAGCATAGTGTTAAGATCACTTAGTCCATTTTCGTACTTTAGCTTAGATATCTCATAAGCACTCTTACTCTCATCTAGTATCTGCTCATATAGCACTAGCTCATCTTTGTCTAGCGAAGTGCTTAGCAGTGCATCATTTACCTCTTTAAAAGCATTTAGTATAGAGTTTTTATAGTTTTGTACTAGTGCTTTTGCTTTAGATTTTTCTATAAGTATCTTATTTTCAAGTTCGCCATCATCAAAAAGGTTATAGTTTATCCTGATCCCTAAACCTAAAGTAGATGTAAGGTTTGATAGCGATAGTAGTTTTACACTAGATACCCCACCATCCCCACTTAAGCTAAAACTAGGGAGTTTTGCTGCTCTTGCTATATCTATAGATGCTCTAGCACTCTCTAAGCTCTCAAGTGCTGCGGCGATATCTGGTCTAGATAAAAGCAACTCTGATGGCAAGGTAGAGTTTACATTTATGGTTTTTATAGCATCTAAATCTGCTGTTTTGATATCTAGTTCGCTACTATTTAACCCCACTAAAAGTGCGAGTGCATTTAGCTTTAGCTCTTTTTGTGTTTTTAGTGTGTTTAGTGAGGATTCGCTTTGTAAAAGTAGTTGTTTTTGTCTGTTTATATCTAGCTTATCTATGATACCGTTGTTGTATTTGCTCTGTGTTATATCAAATATCTGCTTTGCAATAGTATAGTTCTCTTTTGCTATAGTCTGTTTTTGTGCAAGTGATAGATACTCAAAATATGTTGTAGTAATATTTGAGATAAGACTCAACTTCATAGCATCAAAATCGTACTGGTTAAAGTTTAGGTTTGCTTTAGCTGAGTCTATACTAGCTCTAGTTTTCCCCCAAATATCTACCTCATAGCTCATCGAAGCCCCTAAACTGGTAGATTCAGGACGAGTTTTGTTGTGGTTTGAGTCGATATTTAGCCTCTTTGAGCTACTTGCACTTAGATCTACTTTTGGTTTATAAGCAACATCTGCTATATCTACTAAAAGTTTTGCTTGTTCTATCTTCTCATAAGCACTTAGCAAGGTTGGGGAGTTTTTTAAACCGATATCGATTAGACTATTTAGCTCATCTGAGTTAAACTCTTTGTACCAAAATCTATCTGTTTTTGTTGGCTTATCTATGTTTTTAGTAAAGTTTTGTGGGATATTTAGCTCATACTCTAACTCTGTTTTACTAAGCATACACCCGCTAAAACTAAATAAAATTGGCACCACTAATATATAAAAAACTCTCATATCTACTCCGAAGTTAAAGCTATAACAGGATTTAGTGCCGCTGCTTTTTTAGCAGGAAGATAACCAAATATAAGCCCCGTTACAAAACTAAAGCCAAAGGCTAGTACAACAGGAAAAAGTGAGTAGTATATAGGTGTTCCTAGATACTCAACCACATAAGTAACCCCAAGCCCTATAACAACACCTATAGCCCCACCTATACCAGATACCACAACCGCTTCTATCAAAAACTGTTGCATAATATTTCTAGCCCTAGCTCCTGTTGCCATTCTTATACCTATCTCTTTTGTCCGCTCTGTTACACTAACTAACATGATATTCATAATCCCTATACCCCCAACAAGTAGCGATATAGCGGCGATAGAACCCAAAAGTATCGTCATAGTGTCTTGTGTTTGAACCATATCTTCTATAAGCGAAGCCATATTTCTAACCCTAAAATCCTCAACACCGTTGTGTCTTTGGAGTAAAAGTTCTCTTATGGCATCTTCGCTCTTTTGAAGATGAGTTGTATCTTTTAGTGCGACTGTTATATTTCTAAGATAAGTTAGCCCAGTTATCTGTAAACTACCCGATGTATATGGTAAAAATATAACATCATCCTCATCTTCACCAAAAGCACTAGCACCCTTTTTACTCATAACTCCTACTACTTGATAGGGGATATTTTTAATAAGTATAAACTCACCGATAGGGTCTTTTTCTTTAAAAAGCTCATCTACTACACTTTGACCTATAACGGCAACTTTAGCATAGCTAAGCTCATCCTCTTCAGAGAAAAATACCCCATCTCTAACTTCCCATTGTCTTATCTTTGGGTAGTTGTAGGTTACGGTATTTATCATAGTGCTTGTGTCGTTATAGCCATACCTTACTGTAACACTCTGCTTACTCTCTGGTGAAGCTGCTATGACATTATCTAGCTCATTTATAGCCTCAACATCACTAAAAACAAGTGTTGCTATATCTGAAAAACCTCTAGAGTTTGCCATACCTGGACGGATTATGAGTATATTTGTCCCCATAGAGCCTATCCTATCAAGTACCGCATACTTTGCCCCATCACCAATAGCAAGCATAACTATAACCGAAGCGACACCTATAACGATACCTAAAAGTGTAAGTATAGTTCTATATATGTTCATCTTAAGCGATTTTGTAGCACTTCTTAGCGACTCTACTATCTCGCTTTTAAGAGATTTTTTATCGACTGGTTGAGATAGCGGTTTTTTTATCTCGGGTGCAAAACCTTTTGTATCTTTTATGATAAGTCCATCTTTTATCTCGATAACTCTTTTTGCATTTTGTGCTATCTCTTTATCGTGGGTTATAAGTATAACTGTATGCCCCTCATCTGAGAGTTTTTTTAGCAGTGCTAAAACCTCTTGTCCACTTTTGCTATCAAGCGCTCCTGTTGGCTCATCTGCTAAGATTATATCTCCGCCATTCATCAAAGCTCTTGCGATAGAGACTCTTTGTTGTTGTCCACCTGAGAGTTGTGATGGTCTATAATCTACTCTATGCTCTAAGCCTAACGAAGCAAGAAGCTCTGTAGCTCTTACTCTTCGCTCATCTCTTGATACACCTGCATAAACCGATGGAACTTCGACATTTTCACTTGCACTAAGTGAGTGTATAAGGTTGTAGCTTTGAAATATAAACCCAAAAGCCTCTCTTCTTAGAGTTGCAAGCTCATCGTGGCTAAAAGTGCTTATATCTTTACCTATAAAATGATACTCTCCGCTTGTAGGCTGATCTAGGCACCCTATGATGTTCATAAGTGTAGATTTTCCACTACCACTACTACCTATGATAGCTATAAATTCACCCTGATATATATCTATATCTATACCGTGTAAAACTTCGGTAACTATATCACCACTTTTAAAGCTTTTGGTGATACCTCTTAGCCTAATTATTGGTTCGTGCATACTATCGTTTTAGCTTTTGTTGAGTTTTAGAGATTTGTGGTTGCTGTGTTACACTTGAGTTTTGAACTAAACTCTCCCCCTCGCTAAGCCCCGATAAAACCTGAACCTGAAGCCTATTTACAAGCCCTACTTCAACTTTTCTCTGCTCAACTTCACCGTTTTTTAGTACATTTACAACACCACTTTTTTTATCTGCACTAAGTTTTATAGTAGATATAGGGACTATGATCGCATCTTTAACAAAGTTTGCTACAAAAAACACCTGTGCTGTCATATCGCTCATAAGCTCACCTGTGGAGTTATCTATGTCAAACACTGCATTATATAAAACAACATTGTTTGTAACTGTTGGGGTTGGCTCTATCTTTCTAACCTCTGTGTACCACTTTTTCTCACTCCCCATGGTTTTAAAGTAAACCTCCATACCATGTTTTACTTTTAGTATCTCAGCTTCAGAGACTTCAGTATTTACAGTCATAGTCCGTAGATCTGCTATCTTTAGTATAACTGGAGTTGTTTGGTTTGCATTTAGAGTCTGCCCCTCTTTTGCACTTAAAGATACTACCGTTCCATCCATCGTCGCATATATTTTTGTGTACTCTAGGTTTGTCTCATCTGTTTTTAGGTTTGATCTAGTTTGTTCTATCTGAGCTTTTAACATCTCAAGCGAAGCGGTCGCTTTTTTTAGTGATAGCTCCGCACTTTGGAGATTTTCTAAACTTGTTGCACTATCTTTATATAGATTTTCTTGCCTTGCGAGTATGATTTTTGCATACTCAAACTCCGCCTCTTTATCTATAAGTGAAGCCTCTTGATACTTTAGCTGAGCCCTTGAAGCATCGACCTTTGAAGATAATAGCTCTGGATCTATCTCGGCTAAGAGATCCCCTTTTTTTACTACATCTCCTATATCTACATATAGTTTATGGAGCTGTCCTGAGACTTGAGCACCCACCTCAACATAGTCTCGTGGTTGCAATGATCCAGTTGCTGTTACAACATCTTCTATATCACCTTTTATGCTTTTTAGTGATGATTTTGTAGCTGTTTTGTCACTATCTTGTATGTGGTTTTTGTAGTAGTAACCGCCACCTACTACTAGTGCTATAGCTATGAGTATTATTAGTTTTTTCATCTGCTCTCTATGTTTTAGAAATGATACTGTATATCAAAATCGAAATTATATACAAAATATTGTAAATATCTCACTCTTTGTCTAAATCTTCTAGTGCTTTTTTTGCTTTGTATTGTTGCCACTGCGATGATGGTTTGTTGTATGAACTTGGATCTTTAGCACAACCGCTAAATATAAAAATCCCCGCTAAAATACTTAAAAACATAACTCTACTCATAAAAACTCCTTACATAACTCTAAAAAATAGTTTTTTATTTTGCTTCTCATGTGGAAGGAGAAGTTTATCTAACTCGGCTAAAACTTTTTTATAATAGTCGTTATTTTTCACCTTACCATTATAAGCATTTAAAGCCTCCTCTTTTGTACCGTGCTTTTTATAGCAGTTCCAGAGTATCTCCGCGGCTACACTTATGTTTAACTTCTCATCTAAAAGTGCATCTAGTGGGATATTTTTCTTTGCAAGTGACTCTTTATGGATACTATTTATCTGCATAAGCCCTATATCAAAACTCTCATATCCATTTGTATCTAAGTAGGCTATAACTGCTTTTGCTTGTTGGGTATTTTGGTTGTGTATCTGTAAAACTGTTTGGTATTTTTTGTATGGAATTTTACTAATACTTAGTGCTTTAGTTAGCTTATTTAGCTTTGCGGGTGGGGTTTTTTTGTGATTTAGTGCTATAACAAGTGGGGCGATATTGCTCTCAACTTTTGAGATCGCATACAAAAGTCTAGGCTCAATGCCATAGGTTTGACCTGTCGCTATCCAGATATTTTTACTAGCCATAAGCTCAAAGGTTAGTAAAAAAACAAATAAAATTACTCTTTTCATACCAAATATTTTAGCTAAAAATAACTCTATCTTACCTTTTTTGCCTCAATATAAAACTTTTTAAGACCTCTTTTAGCTTTCTCATCGAGCTTATAAGATATATGCTCAAGGTATTTTAGTGCCTCTTGTGGTTTTACTTGTACCTTTTTTGAAGCATTTTTTAGTATATATTGGGGTATTTTTACTTTTGTTTTTAAAAACTCTCTCTCTATTTTTTTATAATAAGCTCTATTTTGGTGAAAACAAAAAAGTGCAAAAACAAATGGCAAGTTGTGCTTTTTTTTCCACTCATATGCCATATCGATATGCTCATCTCCACTTAGATAATACCTCAAAGCTTTATCGCCTATCAAAACCTCTCCGCTTAGGTTTAAGACTCTTGCTAGAAGGTTTGAAGTTTCGGACTCTTTGTCTGATTTGTATTTATCATTTGGAGTCACTAAAACAGATAAAACCCTATCTCTTGCTATGATACCAAGATCTACATGGTTTTTACCCTTACCCCTTATGCTAGATATAAAAGCGGCATTTACTCGCCTATTTATAAAGGCATGATTTATCTTTGCTGGAACATCTTTTTTGTACTCCATGCTCATCTTTTGCCACGAAGATCTAGTGTATCGCTTCATAAATACATGAAAAGGTAAAAGGTTCAAATACTCGATTTTGCCAAAAAGCATCTATATCCTAAAAGGTAATTTAGCTATAATAATAGCAAGAAAAATATTAATATTTGGAGCTAAAAATGGTAAAAGTAGAGTTTTTAGGACCCATAAATAAGCAAAGCATAGAACTTAGTGTATCTAGTTTAGATGAGCTATCTGCTATCTTAAAACAAGATGAGTCTCTTCATGAGTGGTTAGCAACTAGTGCTATTGCGGTAAATGATGTACTAGTTAGTACCAAAGATACTCCGCTAAAAAGTGGTGATAGAGTGGCACTTTTACCGCCTGTTTGTGGAGGGTGAGTATGTATGAGCTATACGATGGCGGGTTAAATGCCCCACTTATCATAAAAGAGTGGTATGAGGAGCAAAGTGGCAACAATTACGGTGCTTTTATCCCTTTTGTGGGAACCATAAGAGATGAGCATGGCATAGATGGACTTAGCTTTGATATATATGAGCCTATCTTAACTAGCTGGTTTAACAAGTGGCAAGATGAGGCAAAATCAAGAGGAGCTATAGTAAAAATGGCACACTCAAAGGGTGATGTTTTTTTACATGAACCATCTTATGTTGCAGCTGTTTTTTCACCGCAGAGAAAAGTTGCACTAAAGCTTATAGTGGAGTTTGTAGAAGATTTTAAAGCAAATGCCCCTATATGGAAATATGATCTTTTAGATGGAAAAAGGGTCTATGCAAAAGATAGATCATCACAGATACAAGGGAGTGGACTACTACTATGAGTTTGTTATCTTACGATGCTAGTCAAGATATGCTTGAGCTTTTAGATGTTGGGGTTATAAAACATGAGAGAGTTCCGCTTACTCTATCTCTTGGTAGAGTTTTAGCTACCGATATAGTAGCAGATGAGAATGAGCCAAAGTTTCTCACCGCTTCTATGGATGGGTATGCTATAAAGTTTGAAGATCAAGTTCTAAAAACCATAAAAGTTTTAGGCGATAACCCTGCTGGAAACGATGCTAATATGAGCATAGATAGTGGCGAATCTATCAAAACTTTTACAGGCTCAAAGATGCCAATAGGTGCCGATACACTCATACCCATAGAGCTTGTAAGTTTTGAAAATGACACCATAACTATAAATGAAGAGGTAGCCAAAGGTTATGCCACAAGAGCCGTAGCTGAGAGCTTTGCAAAAGGTGATGTGCTTATCTCTAAAGGTACAAAAATAGGGTTTGTTGAAGTGGGTGTTATGGCATCACTAAATGTTGTTATGGTTGATGTTGTACTAAAACCACGAGTTAGTATCATCTCAACAGGGAGCGAGATACTTGATCTTGGTGAGTGTAGCCAAAATGAAGCAAAGATAAGAAGCTCAAACAACTACACTCTAGCGGCACTTATCGAACAAGCTGGAGCAGCTTCGGTGCAACTAGGAACCACAACAGATGATAAAGATGAGATATATGAGGCATTTTTAAATGCACTAAACTCTTCAGATATTATTATAACCACAGGTGGAGTTAGTGTTGGGGATTATGATTTTGTAAAAGATGTAGTTTTAAAACTTGGTGCTGAGGTACTCTTTAAAGGTGTAGCTATAAAACCTGGAAAACATATACTTGTCGCTAAAAAAGGGACTAAGTTTATATTTTCACTCCCTGGGTTTGCATACTCATCTACCATCACCGCTATACTATATGTACTGCCTATAGTAGCTAAAATGCTTGGTAAAAACAGAGCCTACAAAACCATAGAAGCTAAACTTAGCGAAGAGTTTAAAAAGCGAAGTAACCTAAGTGAGTTTAGCGCTTGTAATCTTGTGCTAGAGAGCGGTGCTTATGAGGTAAACTTTGATGGTAAAAAAGTGGGAAGCTCAGCGATACTAACAAATATGTTAAATGGTAGTGCCATACTAAAAACATCTCCAGAAGATGGCGACCTTGAGGCTGGAACGATGGTTAGTGTTATAGTTTTAGATGTCTAGCATAATCGATTTTGAAAATGTATCGTTAAGATACGATGAGGCTTTTGCACTAAAAGATATCTCCCTTAGCATAAAAGAGGGTGAGCATACAGTTATACTAGGACCAAATGGCGGTGGTAAATCGACACTTATAAAGCTTATATCATGTGAACTCTACCCATCTATCACGGCTAAACCTCACAAAAGAGAGATATTTGGGCATGGGAGATGGGAGGTGGCTAAACTAAGAGAGAACTTTGGGATAGTCACCAACGATCTTCACAATAGTTTTGCTTTTTTAGCTCCACACCTTAGTGCTATAGAGGTTGTTGTGAGTGGGTTTTTCTCTACTATAGGGTTATTTGATCATCAACTCATAGATGAATATCACACAAAAAAAGCTCTTGTAGCTTTAGAAAAAGTTGGTATGCAAGAGCTTTATGGTAAAAAAGTTAGCGAAATGTCCACAGGGCAACTAAGAAGAACACTAGTTGCTAGAGCCTTAGTCCATCCCATAAAAGCACTACTTTTAGATGAGCCAACCGTTGGGCTAGATATAAAAGCTCAGTTTGAATTTTTACAAATGGTACAAGAACTTGCTAAAAGCGGAGTCACTATCCTTTTGGTTACTCACCATGTAGAGGAGATATTTAGCGAGATAGATAGAGTTGTTATGTTAAAAGATGGGATGATTTTAGCCGATGGCAACAAAGAACAGACTCTAACTTCAAAAAACCTCTCAACTCTTTTTGATACAAAGCTTGAGGTTTTTAAGCACAATGACATATATAGAGTATCAAGGTTGTAGTTTTGAAAAAAATCTTAGTAGTATCATACTCACAAACTGGACAACTAGCTAGTTTAGTGGAAAACTTTACAAAACCTCTAGCTAACGATGAGGATTTTGAGCTTGTATTTAAAAATATTGAACCAAAAGTAAAATACCCATTTCCATGGAATGTACTAAATTTTATGGAGATTTTTCCAGAGGCTGCTCATCTTGAGCCTTGCGAACTTAAAGATATAGAAGATGATGAGAATGATTATGATCTAATTATACTAGCTTATAGTGTTTGGTTTTTATCTCCCTCTATCCCTATTAGCTCATTTTTACAAACCTCATATGCTAGAAAAAAGTTTAAAAATAAACCTGTAGTAACACTTATAGGGTGTAGAAATATGTGGATAATGGCTCAAGAAAAAGTTAAAAAACTTCTTCAAAATCTTGATGCAACCTTGATAGATAATGTTGTATATATAGATAAAGGGAACTCTCTTGAGACCTTTATAACAACTCCTAGATGGATGTTAAGTGGAAAAAAAGATAGCTTTTTAGGACTTAGTAGTGCTGGTATAGATGAAGATGAGATAAAAAAATCTAGCCGTTTTGGAAAAGCTTTAGCACTAGCTTTAAGAAACAATCAAGAGAAAGAGAAAAAACCGCTTCTAAAGGGGCTAAAAGCCCTTAGTGTAGATATTAAGCTTATAAAAAGTGAAAAGATAGGAAATAAGAGCTTTTTAATATGGGGATCGCTTATCAAAAAAACCCCTTTAGGCTCATTTAGAAGAAGATTTTTTGTTATAATATATCTACTATTTTTACTACTAATGATTATTAGTGTTGTACCTATAAATATGATCTTGCAGAGTATATTGATAAAAATAAATAGACAAGCCATATATAAACAAAAAGAGTTTTATGAACTTCCTAGCGGGAGCGGTGATGATAGAATGAGGGAATTTTAAGTGAGTGATGTTTTTATAAATAAGATTGAAAAGTTTATGCCAAATGAGCCTGTTTTTAACGATGAGATAGAGGATTATCTAGGGTATATAGGTGGCAAAAAATCTAAAGCAAAAAATATAGTACTAAGAAGCAATGGTATAAAAAGAAGATTTTATGTTTTAGAAAAACATACACAAAAGCAACTCTTTACAAATGCAAAACTGTGTGCAAATGCTATAAAAAAACTAGAGGGTGGTAGTTTTAAGCTAGATGATTTAGAGGCTCTAGCTTGTGGAACAACATCGCCCGATCAGCTAATGCCTAGCCATACACTTATGGTTCAAGGTGAACTTAAACTAAAACCAATTGAGACAATATCTGCCTCAGGGATATGTCTTAGTGGAGTAAATGCTCTAAAATATATATATTTAGCTATAAAATCTGGTGAACTCAACCATGGAATCTCAACAGGCTCTGAAGCATCATCACCTATACTTAGTGCAAAAAACTTTAAAGAGGAGTCGAAAAACCTATTAGAGCTAGAGCAAAATCCATCTATAGCATTTGAAAAAGATTTTTTAAGATGGATGTTATCTGATGGGGCTGGAGCTATGCTTTTAGAGAGTAAACCAAATCAAAACACCATATCACTAAAGATAGAGTTTATAGATATACTATCTTATGCTGGTGAGATAGATGTATGTATGCATAGTGGCTTAGAGGTACAAAAAGATGGATCTATCAGGTCTTGGAGAGATTTTGAGCAAGATGAGCTGATGCAAAAATCTATACTTAGTGTCAAACAAGATGTTAAACTACTAAATGAGAATATTGTTCACTATACAGTAGTTAAACCACTTAGGGAAATTATAAAAAAACGAGATATAAAAGCTAGTGATTATAAGTACTTTTTACCACACTACTCATCTGCATACTTTAGAGATAAACTATATGCTGGACTAGTTGAGGTAGGGTTTGAGATACCTTTTGATAGATGGTTTACAAATCTAACAGAGTTTGGAAACACAGGAAGTGCCTCGATATATATAATACTTGAAGAGCTTTTTAATAGCAACAGACTAAAAAAAGGGGAGAAAATCCTATGCTATGTCCCTGAGAGTGGAAGATTTTCTACATCATTTTTCTCTTTAGAGGTTGTTTGATGCAACAAGTGCCACAAGAGCAAAACTCAACTCTAGATGGGCAACAAAAAGTTATGTATGCAAAACAGATAGATGGTGAATTTAAAAGGGTAAACTACGGTAGCTCTGTTGAAGAGTTTGCCACACTACACGCTATAAGCGAATACAAAACACTAGAGGCTGAGTGTTTAGATGAGATAAAACAAGGTATAAGCTCCCCTATAAAGTACTTTATGTATAAAAACCGTATGGATATGCCAACACTCAGTAGTGCGGTTGGGATGTTTAGTTTTAGAGTTAAAAAACATCTCCTTATGAAGCACTTTTTAAAGCTAAGCGATAAGATACTTCACAAATATGCAAAAGCTTTTAATATAGCTGTAGATGAGCTAAAGGGGTTTAACCATGAGAGAGTTTAAGCACTCTCAGTATGCCCACTGTGAGAGTGGGGTGGTATCTTCTATGTTAACACACTCTGGATTAGCTCTAAGCGAACCTATGGTTTTTGGGCTAACTAGTACACTAACTTTTGCATTTTTTCCTATCATAAAAGTAAACAATATGCCACTAATCGCATATAGAGCGATACCAAAAAACATCATAAATAAAATAGAAAAAATCTTAAATATAAAAATAGCTAAGAGAAACTTTAAAAATATGCTAGATGCCGATATAGCACTTGAAAAAGCACTATCACAAGGTAAGCTAGTAGGGCTTCAAACATCTGTATTTTACCTACCATATATGCCAGAGGCGATGAGATTTCATTTTAATGCCCACAACCTTTTAGTCTATGATAAAGATGAAAAAAACTACCATATATCAGACCCTGTTTTTGAAGATGTTGTCAAATCTACCCCAAAAGAGCTTCTAAAAGCTAGGTTTGCTAAAGGGGTTTTTGCCCCAAAAGGTTTTATGTACTATGTAGATACTATCCCAAAAGATATAGATTTTAATCACATTTTAAAAAAAGCTATAGTAAAAAATACTAAAGCTATGCTAACACCTTTTCCATTTGCTGGTGTTAAAGGTATGAGAACTCTAGCTAAACATATAGAAAAACTAAACACTAAAGATGAGAGATATATAAAAAACTACCTAACCCATATAGTTAGAATGCAAGAGGAGATAGGGACTGGTGGCGGTGGCTTTAGGTACTTATATGCTGCATTTTTAGAAGAAGCTAAAGAGTATAAACTCGATAAAGAGAAGTTAAAAAAAGCTAGTGAACTTCTAGTTTTAAGTGGTGATACTCTAAGAGAGTTTGCACTAAAATGTGTTGAGAGTTCAAAAAAAATAGAGAGATTTAACCCTAAAGAGGTAGCAGGTATCTTAATCAAAGCCTCTAGGTTTGAAGAAGAGGCTTTTAGGATTTTAAAAACTATCTACTAAAGATAGATACATACCCTCTTTGTTTAGCATCTAAACTGATAAATACCAACTCTTCTAAGTCGCTACTTAGTAGATTTACCATACTAAAAGACGCGGAAAAACCACTATACTCTTTTAGCTCAAATCGCTCTATATCTAGCTCATCTTTAAACATAAATCCAAAGCGATTTAAAAATATAGTTTTATATTTGCAAGATTTTAAAAATAGATTTATCTCTGCTAAAGATGAAAAGTAGCTTACCTCTTCTAGCTTTGCTATAGTATCTTTTGAGTCTTTTTGTAGATAGAACCAAGTCGATATATCATTTGTTATATTGCTGCTAAAATCGCTTAGATTTGCACAATCGTGCAATCTGCTTAAAGAGCTATCAACTTCGCCTACTAAAAAACTACTATTTATCCCGTTTTTAGACTCTAAAAAAGCTGTATATAGAGCCTTTTCAAAAGATAAAAACTCAGAAGTTATAGTGTAGCTATCACCATGAAGAGCTAAAGCTTTGTTTAGGTAAAACCCCATATTGTTAGTGTTGATATTTAAAAAATCAAAAGGCATTATAGAGTCACTCTGCTTTAGCTCACTCAGGACTTTAAATATCTCATTTATACAAGCAAAATGGGTGGAGATATATATGCTCAGATCTTTCTTATAGCTAACATCTTTTAAACACATAGATGAGCCATAAAGGGCAAGTAGATTTAGCTTAGATAGCTTTCTAGTATCAAGAGAGATAAGATCTTTTAAAAGCACTTTGTACTCTTTTTCTGTTTTTTCATGGCTTTCATAGTTAAAAAAACTCTTTATATACACTCTGCTCACCCCTTATTTGATAAAACTATAGAGGTGTTGCTTCCACCAAAACCAACAAAATGAAATAATACTACCGCCCCATCTACACTCTTATCTTCAAGAAGTGGTTTAAACTCTATCTTGCTATATGGCTCTTTAAAGTTTATTGTTTTTGGTAGGGTTCCTTGTTTTATGCTCTCACACAAAAGTATTATCTCATTTGTCCCGCAAGAGCCTAGAGTATGCCCTATATATGGCTTCAAAACAACTACATCACACTTTTGTGCATGGTGTTTAAAAAGTTTATCTATAGCATTTGCTTCTGATAGATTTGAGTTTTCACTCCCTGTTGCATGAGCTTTTAGGGCAGTTAAATCACCTACCGATAAACCCCCATTTTTTAGCGCCCTATCGATAGACTCAAATGTAGCTACCCCATCTGGATTTGAGCTTGTTATTGAGTAGTTATCAAAAGCTGTTGCACTTGAGATTATTTTAAAATCACTATCTGCTCTTTTTTTATCTTCCAAAACTACACAACTACAAGCCTCTCCTAAAATCAGTCCATCACTACTTCTATCAAAAGGTTTATATATACCACTTTGGCTAATTAACATCAAAGAGTTAAAGCCACTATATGTAGAGGTATTAAAAAACTCAAACCCTACAACTAGTGCTTTTTTTATATGCTTACCCTTAATACTATCACTAGCTTTTATAATACAATTTGCACTAGATGTACAAGCGGTTTGTATAAAAATCGAGGGGTATTTTGTACCAACAAGATCCTCAACAAAAGATGAAATCTCATCAAAACTAATTGCACTTAGCTTACCTGTTTTAAAAAAATCCTCTTCTATGGTTGAGATATTCATAGATGTAGATGCTAGATATATCTGCAACTCTTTTAGCTCATCTTTCTCAAGAGCTGCATCTTGAGTGGCGGCTAGTATTGTATTTTTTAAAGTAGTAAAAAACTTCTCTTTTTTACTTGAGTACTTCTGTTTTATCTTGTAGTAGCTAATATCCTCAAAAGTCTCATCTAAAAAATCTCTGTAATTATCGTTGTTTATAGAGGCGAGTTTTTCTATAGAGCTTTTTTTATCATTACCTAGTGAGCAGACTATAGATGAGCCTGTTATGTAAACATCAACCATTTTTGCTTAGATACTCTTGCATGGTATTTATTGAGTACATTATCTTTCTAAGCTCCTTGCTATCTGTTGTTTTTAGTCCATATTTTTTATTTATTGCCATAGAGATCTGTAGGGCATCCATAGAGTCTAGTTCTAAGATAGAGTCTGAACCAAATAGTGCTTCATCATCTTTTATATCTTCGATACTACACTCTTTTTCACACTCCTCAATAATAAGTTTTTTCAACTCATACTTTAAATCTTCCACTAACTCTCCCTTTTATTTAATAAAAAATTTGCAAATATTAAGCAAATTGTACCAAAAGCGATAAGGTAGAGCATATAATTTTTAATATCATCAAATCCACCACCTCTAACTAAAATCTCTAAAAATGCCTCAAGTGACCACGACATAGGAGAAAAATCGCCTACCCTTTGCATAAACTCAGGCATTATAAATTTTGGCACCATAACCCCTGCTAAGGCTGCAAATATTATATTGATAACCCCACCTATCGATGTCGCCTCCTCTGTAGTTTTGCTAATATTTGCAACTAAAAGAGCAAAACCAATAGCACCAAAACTTATAGAAAAAGAGACTAGAACTAGTAAAAATATATCTACATCTAAACTAAGTGCATCTGCATTGAAAAGTGGCACAATAAACCTTCCAACTAAAAGCATAAAAAATAGTTGTAACTGATTTATAACAAAATAGGGCAACACTTTACCCAATAAAATCATATAGAGTGGTACATTTATACTTTTTATCCTAGATAGAGTTCCAAAGTTTTTCTCATTTATAAAGGTGTTTGATATAGGTATAAGTATAAAAAACATTGAAAAAACAAGCCAAGCAGGGACACTTTGCTGAGTTGAGTTTGGTTTTATGGCATCTTTTTGACTTTTAAAAATAGCTCTATCTACTATAAGATTATCGAGGTTATCAAGGTTTTTAGCATCTATCTTTTGATCTATAAAAAACTCTTTTGTAATATCTTTAGATATAGCTTTTACAACTTCACTTTTAAGTATATAAAAAAATTCGCTTTTAGTATCGGCTTTAGTTGAGATATCTATTCTAAAATCTTTATCGTTACTGTTTATTTTTGATTTAAAATCGCCATCTATCTTAAGTACAAAATCAAACCCATCTTCATAGATAAGCACATTATCACTTTTAATATCGACAAACTCTACCCTAAAATAGTTGCTAGAACTAAGTGAGGCTTGTAGGTTTTTTGTATCTTTATTTTGAGTGCTTATCAAAGCAACACTAAGCTTTGGAGAGGCCAAGAGTAAGTATGTATCTTTAAGTGCCAAAGACATAATGAGTATAAAAGCTAGAGGCATTACAAAAAGTACAAGCAAAGCGTGTATATCTCTAAATATCAGCTTGAACTCTTTTTTTAGTATATTATAAAACATCAATCTCTTAAGCTCTCTTTTGTGATATCAAAAAATAACTCTTCTAGTGTAGCAGAGCTATTTTGTTTTAGATTTTCTACTCTATCTTTTAAAACTATCTCTTTATTTTCTAGTATAGCTATCTCATCACACAAAAACTCTATCTCATCTATATAGTGAGATGTGTAAAATATAGTGGTCTTTTGTGTTTGATTTATACCCTTTATAATCTCTAAGATATATCTTCTAGCATGTGGATCTATCCCAACTGTTGGCTCATCAAGATATAGTATTTTAGGGGAGTTTAAAAGCCCTATAGCTATATTTAGTCTCCTTTTTACCCCTCCACTAAAATGCTCTGCCCTTGAGTCTATATACTTCTCTAGAGCACAAGATTTTATACAATTTTTTATAGCTTTATTTAGACTATCACCACTTAAGCCATACAAAGAACCAAAAAATTCTAGATTTTCATAGCTACTTAGATTTGGGTAAAAAGCATAAGTTTGCGGTACAAATGATGATATACTTTTTATCTTATCTCGCTCTTTATCTAGATCGTATCCACACACAAGAACCTCTCCGCTATCTTTTTGTATAAGGCTATTTAGTATAGATACTATAGTAGTTTTTCCAGCACCATTACTCCCAAGCAGCCCAAAGATAGAGCCGCTACTAACCTCTAAATTTAGGTTTTTTATGATTTGTGCATCTTTGTATGATTTATTTAGATTTTTTATAGAGATTGACATATTATTGGAGTGCTAGTTTCTTGCCAGTTATCGATGTTTTTATCTTATCGACTAGTTTTAAATCTACCAAAAATTTAAGGTTAGACAACTCTTGCTTTAAGATAGTTTGTATATCTTTTGCACTAAAGTGTTTTTGTGTCTCCAGAGTAATATCTAAAAACTCACCCCTTAGTGAGCTGTTGTTACTATTTACTAAAACTAGAGCTTTTTCTATCCCTTCTACTCTCTCTAGTATAGCCTCTATCTGTAGTGTTGAGTACCTTTTACCTGCGATTTTTAAAATCTGAGAGCTTCTACCTATTAGCCTAAATTTATCTTCTACTAACTCGATAAAATCAAATGTTTGAATTTTGCTATCTGTTTTTTTGAACTCTTTTTCAAAGATTATATCTGAGATATAGGGTGAGCTAACTATAAGCCTTGAGTCTTTATCTTGAGACACCTTAACACTCTTTAGTGGACTCCAAAGCTCTTCATCGTTGTATTTATAAGCGATTCCACCTGTTTCGGTTGAACCAAAGATCTGAACAATATTTGAGTTAAACTTCTTGCAAAACTCTTTAGCATCTTCACTAGCAAGTGGAGCTGTTGAGCTTACAAACAAAGAGTGGCTTAAATCTTTTGATGAGCTTAGTTTATTTAGTGCTTTTATATATAGCGGTGTTGTTATTACTAAAGAGCCATCATCTATAAGTTCAAGTAGGTCATTTGGTAAAAAATGCTCTTTTAAAACTATATCAAGGTTATATCTTAGTGGGTAAAAAAGTCCAAAAAGTGAACCATATATATGGATAAATGGGACAGTGACTATCGCTCTTTTTATATCTAAATCTCTAAAGAGTAGATTTAAATCATCTAGCTCACTATCTATATTTTGTTTTGATTTTAAAGCTGCAACAGGGTAGCCCGTGCTTCCTGAAGTGTAGTACAAAAATGAGAACTCTTTATCTTCAAACAACTTTTTATGGCTTCTATCTAGCTCATCTTTAAGTGTTTTGTTTGAACCATCAAAAAGTATAGATTTTGCACCACTAAAGTATCGATGTAGGATATCTAAAGCATTTTGCTCTTTACTTGCACTTGCTATAAGAGAGATGCTATTTTTCAGGCTGTTTTTACTAAAAAACTCCTCTTTTATATCGTGTTTGGTTATGCTCAAGTCATCATTATATACTACTAGTTGCACCGTGTGGCCTTTTTAAAAATATAAGCAAAAACAAGATCGATACCACTCCGATGGTAGCTGAGATCCCTATCGAAAAAAGGGCCTCTATATTTGAAAATATCAAAACTCCAAATCCTGCAAATGTTGTAAAAATAGAGTAGAGTATAGCTCTGTTTGTATTGTTGTCTTTTTTAGCAGAGCTGATATATATACCATAGTCTATTGAGATCGATAGTATAATAAAAAGTATAAAAATATGCAAAAGATTTAGCTCCATAAAAAGACTCAACGATAAAATCATAACAAATGGGAAAAATAAAAAAGCAAGATATATAGGTAGATTTTTTCGGTAGCTAAATAGTACCATCAAGATTATAAAACCTATCGAAATAGCACCATAATAAACAAGCTCATTTTTAATACCACCTAACTCATCTTCAAATATACTCTTAGCACTCACACTCTTGATAAAATCAAAACTATCTAAAAGATATACATCATCTTTTGATACACCTACATAACTTATATATCCACCATCAAACTCTAAAACATCGATACCTAAGTGTTGCAAACTATCTAACAAATAAGTAGGCTTATCTTCTAAAACTTTGTAGGCTTTAGTAAAATAACCACTACTAAATCCAAACTCTTTAGATTTTAACTCTATGGCTTTATTTAGCTTCTCTATCTCTAAAGATTTAAGAAGATTTTGCTTTTGTTCAAACTCTTTAGCACTAAGCAAAGTAGCTAAAGGGGCATAGCTAAGTGGTAGCTTTTGTTTTAAAACTTTTGAGCTATCTATTAGCTCATCTAGTGAGTCTGCTCTTATTAGGTATGAGTGCATATCGCCATTAAATGATGTAAAAAACTCCTCTGTAGCTTTTAGCTCACTGTTTTGCACATCTAGATTTTTTATATTTGTATCGAATCTAAAGTTATAAGTAGTTACAAAAAACATAATAACACTAAAGAGCAAGATATAGCTCACAGGTATTTTTTGTATAGTTTTTATACCTAAAAAACTACTATTTTTATACCTAAAGCCTACTATTTGATACAAAAAAGCAAACTGTATATAAGAGAAGATTAGACTTAAAACAGTAAAAATAGCAAGCTGTTTTATAAGTGCAAACGGGACAAAAGATAGTATAAAAAAAGCACTAATTGTTGTTAGCATACCCAAAAAAACATCTTTGTTAAACTCAAAAGCCCCCTCATACCCTCCATGGACATAGTGATGAAACATATAATCGATCGCAACACTTGATATAGATATGCCAAAAACAAGTACAAATATACTAATCTCTTCAAATAAAAAAGTACTAACTAAAAGGGCAAAAAGTATAGATGAGCCAAGACTTAAAAGTGCATTTAAAAGGAGTTTTAAATCTCTAAGTATCACTATATAGAGCAAAATAAGTACAAATGTTGCTATGTAGATGATTTTATTTACATCATCTTTTATAATTTTAGAATTTTGTGCAAAATAAAAAATAGGGGAAAAAACCTTAACACCGCTCTCATCTTTTAAAGTCTCCATAACCTCATCGTGTATCTTCTTATAGCCATCTATGGTATTTAAGCCGCTAGATATACTAAATGTAGAAAAATACCCCCTATCTTTGATCGCTAGATGGGCATTTTTTATAAAAAAAGTACTACTTTTACTCTCTTTTTTAAAGATGGAAAATGGATCACTCTCATCTATAAAATAACCAAACTGTGAGTTTAAAATATTTTGCTTTAGATTTTGCAAGTTTTTATCTATATCTATCTTGCTTAAACTCTTTAAATCCAACCCATCTTGGTATAAAAAATACTCTTTTTTATACTCATCTAAAGCCTTATTTTCTCCGCCGCTATCTAGCTTTAGCTCAGGTATATTTAAAAGTTTTTGCTCAAGAGTTTGTATCTTTTTTAAGGAGTTAGTATCTAGCTTATCGACATATAAAAATAGCTTTTTACTTATATCAAACTCACTAAATTTCTCTAAAAGCTCTTTTTTTTTGCTATCTGCTAGTATAGCCTCAAAGCTTGTTGTAACCTTACTAAATGAGTCAAAGTAAAAAACTAGCGATAGGGTAAAAATAGCTAGAGATAGTGTAATATAGTTTTTAATCTTGAACAATTTTTATACGATCTTCATTTGTAAAGTATATATTTAAAAACTCTAAATTATTGCCATCTTTTTTGTACTCTATCGTATCTATAGCATTTGATATATACTCTTTTGGGATAAGTTCTACTACTTGTTTTTTGGTTTTTTCTACTCTAAAATAATCGCTAATGCCATCATCTTCATCTTTATAAACTAACTTTATAAGCTTATAAAACAGGCTCAACTCTATCTTATCTTCATAGCTAAAACTATCCTCTTTGTCGCCATCTTTTACTAAAAGATACTCATCAAAAAAAACATAGCTCTGTTTTTGTTGTTTATAACTAACTGCGATGGAGTCTTTGTTAAAATCAATAACCCCTTTTCTTGATATAGTTGTATGCAAGGAGCCGATATATTTGTGTTCAACAAATCTTATACTATCTGCATATAAGCTACCTAAAAACAAAAATATAAAAACTACCCTTTGCATTAAACCCTCCTATAAAAGATGATTTTTTTGTGTAAAAACTGTAAAATCGCACCAAATATAAATACCCCATACCACCCGATAGAGGCATAAAAAGTCCAAATAATTATATCATCTAGAGTTAAAACATATATATGGATAGCTAGATTTAAAAGGGCTATAAAAAACCAAAATAGTGTAGATTTTTGTATATATTGCTTCTCTATATCAGCAACCTCTTTGCCAAATCTTTTTAAAAACTCAAATATAAAAGAGTTTTTACTAAGGTATGTATAGAGTATATAAACACTAAGCAGAGTAGATATAAAAGCTGGTAGTACTTTTAAAAGCATAATGCTATTTAAAAAGTAAGCGATTAGACTAAACACAAGATAAAGCAGTGGTATAAGATACTCTTTAAAGCCTTTTTTAAAACTTACCAAAAACCACAAAAAAGAGAGAGAAAAAACAAAAATAGATACTATTTTTATGTCGTAGTTTCTAAATAAAAACAAAACACTAGGGGCATAAAACAGTGAGATTATTAGATTCATACTATCTAATCATTCCACCACTAATATTTAAAACTTCACCACTAACATAAGTCGCTTCAACTCCCATAAAGTAAGCACACTTTGCAACTTCACTAGCTTTTGCAAATCTCCCTAATGGGATAGTTTTTTTGAGCTCTTTTAGGTTTGGAATATCTTTTGTCATCTCTGATTCTACTATAGCAGGAGCTAGAGCATTTACTCTGATATTATAGCGTCCAAGCTCTATAGCTAGAGTTTTACTAAGAGCTATAACCCCACCTTTACTAGCACTATAATTTGCCTGTCCAGCATTTCCGCAAACTCCAGATATAGAGGCTATGTTTACTATGCTTCCGCTTTTATTTAGCATCATACTTTTAGAGATAAGCTTTGTTATATAGAAGTTACTATTTAGGTTTGTATCTATCACATCTTCCCACTCATCATCACCCATAAAGAAAAATAGATTATCTTTTATAATTCCAGCATTATTGATTAGAACATCAACTTCAAGATCTTCTAAGGCACTTTTTATAGAGTTTTTATCTTTTATATCAAAAGATATAAGTTCACCATTGTTATCTATCTCTTCAAGTAAATTTTGAGCTTTTTGCTTATTGCTATTGTAATGAATATAGACAAAAAAACCATTTTTTGCATACTCTTTAACTATCTCTTCTCCGATACTCCCTGTTGCACCAGTTACTAGTACTTTTTTCATCTATATAAACTTTTTTTCTTTAAGTAGAGTATAGACTTTTTCTATATCAAAATCCATTCTTCTATCTTCATATAGGGGTTTTACCTCTACTCTTAGTGCTTCATAGATATTTTTAAGATGAGCCGAAACCAAATCTTTTCCTCTTATATCAACCGCTTGAGCTATCCCTATAAAAGCGATACTTAACATATTGTATAAATCTGGAATCATTTTTGAAAAATCTAGTGCCGCAGTTGTCCCCATAGAGACTTTGTCTTGATTTAGCGACTCTGTTGGTCTTGAAAATATTGAAGCGGCGGTTGTGTTTTTCATAACATCAGCACTAAGAGAGCTAAGTGTTATCTGCATAGCTTTAAACCCATGAAAATAAGGCTCTTTTGAGAGTTTTAAATTTTCACCTAAACCACGATTAAACTTATGATCAACCAAAAGAGCAAACTCTTTATCTAGCAAATCGGCTAAATTTGCTGCACAGATTTTAAGGGTATCCATAGCATGGGCTACATAACCACCATAGAAGTTTCCAGAAGTATATATTTTTTTATTTACTCCATCTATCAAAGGGTTATCATTTACTGAGTTTATCTCTTGTTCGACCCATTTTTTAGAGATTTCAAGATTATCTCTTATAACTCCTAAAACCTGCGGGGCACATCTCATTGAGTAGTTATCTTGAATATTTAAATCATTATCGGCAAAAAACTTATCGTACCTATCGTCTCTTCCGTGAGTTAGTTGTGAGCCTTCTATCTTTTGTTTTATATCTTTAGCAGCTTTTATCTGCCCATCAAATGGCTTACTTTGGTGTACAAAATCGGCAACAGGTGTATCATCGCCTAGTAAAACCTCAAACATCGCTGCAACATAGCTCTGCATTGAGTCTAAGATCGTCTCGAACTCCTCTATACTTGCAAGTGCTATTGCACTCATAATGGTTGTTCCATTCATCAAAGCTAGTGCCTCTTTTGGCTTAAAAACATATGGCTCTATACCTAACTCTTCATAAACCTCCATCACATCTTTTATACTACCTTTATAGTAAACCTCTCTCTCACCTGCTATGACACTTGCTATATATGAAAGCGGGGTCAAATCCCCACTAGCTCCAACAGAACCTTGCGATGGAATAACTGGAATAATATCTTTTTGTACTAAAAGCTCAAGTCTTTTTAAAAGCTCAAAACTAACTCCAGATTTTGCTTTACTTAAAGATATAGCTCTAGCTATAACAGCATATCTGCAAACTTTATAAGATAATTTCTTACCAACTCCACACCCATGAAACCTAAAAAGATTTGTTTGTAGAGTTTTACTATCTTCATAGCTTACATAGTTTTTACCACTTGAGCCATATCCTGTTGTTATTCCATATATTGGCTTACCATTTTTTATCTCATTTATCAAAAAGTTATGTGTTTCATCTATATGGTTTACAAAATTTTTATCATCCGATATCTCTATATTATCGCTATTTATAATCTCATTTAGAGCTATATATCTACTATCTATCTTCAACTAGTTATTCCTTTTTTTATTTTTTCCAAAAATCATACAGATTAAACCATTGATTTGGGTACTCTTTTACAACATCTTCAAAACTTGCCACATACTGCTCTAGTGCTTGAGTGACTGCCTTTTTCTCATCTGCTTCAAAATCGACTAAAATCTCTTTTGATCTTATGTGGTACTTTTGCAACCCACTGCTTATCACGAAAACTAAAGTTAAAGGTGTCTTTGTTTTATAAGCAACCTTAAAAGGGTTTGTGTTAAAAGATGCCTCTTCGCCTAAAAACTTAACTTTTTGCTCAAACCTAGAATCAAGCGCACGGTCTGCCATAAATGCTACACTCTCTTTATTTGAGATAGCATTTGCTATTTTTATAGATACCTCTAAAGGGTTTGCACCTTGATCTATGATTTTTATATTGCTTAGTGGTTGCTCTATGGAGTCTTCTATCTTTTTTATGCTATCTAAAATCACCTCTTTCATTACTATGTTTATGGTGTTATCTGAGAGTATCTTACAGTTTGTTACAGACCAACCACCAAAGTGTGAAAGTAGCAAAATAGAGCCATTATCTACTCTAGTTTTTATAAAATCTCCACCCTCATAAGTGAAGCTATATGAAGCACAATCCTCTTTTGATATAAACCTATCTACCATACACATAGCAAAGGTAAATAGGTGTTTGTAGTAGATCTTATTTGTAAACTCTATATCTAGTTTTTTATAATATATTTTTAGAGCTTTTTTTACATTTGATGCAAATATAAAATAGAAAAATGTAACAGGAAACATTAAAAAATAGGTAAACTTGTACCCAAATAATTTATATAGAGTAAAAACTAACTTTATACTCCAACCGCTTCCTCTTTGAATTGTTGCCATTATTTTCTTTTTCTAAATAGATCCAAGAGCATATTTGTCCATTTTATAGGGAGCATCCTAACATGAACCCAGACTATTGCCATGGTATCTTCAAACTTTCTAAAGTGAGTGACTCTATCTTCTACTTTTGGATAATAGCACTCTATAACTGTTTCAACTATCTCATATCCTGCCCAAGCATGGCGAACTAAAACTTCCATCTCCCAGTCAAATTTTGAAGTTTTATATGGAAGTTCTAAAATAGAAACAGGGTAAATTCTAAATCCCGAAAGGGAATCAGTTATGGTGTACCCGGTATCCCAACATGCCCAAAAGTTACTAAACCATCTTCCAAATTTTGAGCCATTTGGGACATTTGCTATATCAAAATTTCTAGCCCCTATAACTATCTGATTATCTTTTAACAAAGCATCTTGAAGCTTTTTTATCTCACTAGCTTTATGCTGAGCATCACCATCTAGAGTTACAAAATAATCATACCCCATCTCTTTTGCTTTTCTAGCCCCGCTTAGTATAGCTTCACCTTTGCCTTTGTTTGTTTCGTGCCTAATTATAGTTACATTTTCATCTTGATTTAAAAAGCTAGATAGAGGGTTTGTATACCCATCATCTACCACAATAACCTTATAGCCAAAACTTAAGATATCCTCTATAACACCATGTATAGTTTTGTCGTTGTTTAAAGTTGGTACAACTGCGATGATATCTCTACACTTCATAACTAAACTCACTAACTTTTTTATCCTGCATATCTTTTATAATAACTCTATAAGCGACCCCGTCTTTTGAGCTAATTAGGTACTTTATAGTCTCATCTGGGTAGATTATAGATAAAAATTTTGCTTTTGTAATTTTTTTAATCTTATGCTTTAGGATATCTGCAACTATATCTATCTGCAAAAACCCTGCTAAAATCTCATTATTTGGGAAGTGTGCTTGAAAGAATGGGTGTTTTTTACTAGATAATGTAACAAAAAAAACACCCTCAGCCTTACTGCTTTTTTCCTCTAAAACTCTATATAAACTTTGCAATAATTTTAATACCCAAATATATTTTAAATGGCGATATTATATTACAAACTTCCTTGTTTTTATATATTTAAGAATAATATAGATATAATCAAACCTACAATTTTTCATCAAGGATACAAACGGGTATGGCGATTTTACTCAGTGAGTTTAAGCAAGTATTAATAGAGGGTCTAAAGTTAGAAGATATAAATACAGACGATATAGATGATAATATCGCACTATTTGGTGAAGAGGGACTCGGTCTTGACTCTGTTGATTCTATAGAGTTAGTTTTAATTATAGAAAAAGAGTATGGTGTAAAGATAAACAATACTGCAAATTATGAATCAATTTTCTCATCGGTTAGCAACTTATTAGAGTATATAAATCAAAACTTAAATGATAGATAAAAATAGGGTTTTTATAAACTATTTTGACACAATATCTTGTGCGGGAGATAGCCCTAAAGAGCTTTTTGCTTCGATTTGTGAAAAAAAAGAGTCTATCTCCTTAAACACAAACTATGTAAAAGATAGTATTGTAGCTATAGGAGAGATAAAAAAAGAGTTCTCTTTAAATGATATTTTGCTTCAAAGATTAAAAGAGCTACTAAAAAATCTAGACCTAAAAGATTTTAGTAAAACTCTTTTAGTTATCGGCTCAAGTGTAGGTGGAATGGCTCTAAGTGAAGATATATACTTTAGAGATAAAAACTATAAAAATATAGACTACAAAAAACACCCCATAGATAGCATCGCCTATCTTTTAAAGCAACATTTTGATTTTTATGATGATATATCTTTCTCAACCGCTTGTACTTCAAGTGCAAATGCCCTTGGCTATGCAAAAGAGGTGCTTGAAAAAGGTATATATAAAAATGTGTTAGTTGTAGGGATAGATGAGCTATCTTACACTACTGTTTGTGGTTTTAACTCACTTGGAGTACTATCTTCAAAACCTTGCACACCTTTTGATAAAAACAGAGATGGTATGAATGTCGCTGAGGGGTTTGGGGTACTTTTTCTTAGTACACAAAAAACAAAAGACTCCATAGAGTTAGCAGGGGTCGGGTATAGTTCAGATGCACACCATATGACACAACCTCATCCGCAAGGCTTAGGGGCTATAAAAGCTATGAGTAGTGCCTTAGAAAATGCAAAACTCACAGTAGAGGATATAGACTATATAAATGCTCATGGCACTGGAACACAAGCAAATGATTTTAGTGAACTAATAGCGATAAAAGAGCTTTTTAAAAATAGTAAAAATACCCCAAAAGTAAGCTCTACAAAATCTACCACAGGTCACACCCTAGGAGCTGCTGGGGCTATTGAGGCTATTATATGTTGTGAGGTGTTAAAAAACCAAACTATACCCCCAAACAAAAACCTAACCGATATAGAGATAGATGGTATAGACTACTCTTTTGAAACCAAAAAACAACTGCTAAGATATGCACTTAGCAACTCATTTGCCTTTGGTGGGAACAACACATCTTTGATTTTTGGGGTATGTCATGAAGATTAACCTAGAGATTTTAGATGCCTTCTATCTTTTTGATAAAAAGAGCATTGAAGAGCTAAATACAAAAGAGTTAGTTCCCCAAATGGTTTTTAGAAGAAGACTAACAAGGGCAGCTAAACTACTAATAAAAGCTCTAGTAAAGATAGATGCAAAAAACTCTAGAGTAGTTTATGGAAGCTCATTTGGCGAACTTCCATCCTCTGCTAGTATCTTAAAAGCCATACTAGATGAGCAAACTCCTTCGCCGACAGATTTTCAAAACTCTGTTTATAATACAGCCATCTCTTATGCCTCTATACTTTTTAACAACCAAAATGAGATACTAACTATCTCAAGCGGAGATGAAACTTCATTGAAAGTTCTAAAAGCTGGAGCTATAAAAGCTTTAGATGGCGATGAACTAGTGCTTATTTGTAGCGAAACTCTAGATATACCAAATATAGATGAGATAAACTCTTGTATAGATTTTTTAGAGTCTGTTGCTGTGTTAAAAGTAAAAACAACTAAGCAAAAACCTACGATAAATCTTGAAAATATAGAGTTAAAAGGGTTTGCTAACTCCATTAAACATATTGTGTATGTTGCACAAAAGTTTGACAAAACTAAACCAAATATACTAGAGATATCTATATGAAAAATCTACCTCATCAAAAACCAATTAGGTTTATAGAGGAGATTATAAAAAAAGATGGTGATTTTTTCTATATATCTTGCACTTTTGCTCACCACCCAACACTCCCTATGATATGTGAAGCAGCGGCACAAAGTAGCATTGCATTTGCACAAGATGAAAAACCACAAATAGGGTTTTTACTAACCCTTAAAGATATTGAGCTTTTAAAAGAGTGTGACACTTTAGAGTTTGATATAAAAATAAAAAAAGATACAAGTTTTAATGATTTAAATGAGTTTAGCTTTGAGCTTATGAGTCAAAATGATACTTATGCAAAAGGCTCTTTTATAGTTAAGCTTGAAAAGCAGGGAGAAATATGAACAACAACTTCTTTAAAGATACAAAAGATATATCAGTACTAGATGCTCTCTATGAAGCACAAAAAATAGCCTTTGCACCTATAGTTTTTCAAGTAGCTAGAGTATTAAGGGATTTAAAAATACTAGATATTTTAACAAAAAGTAAAAATGGATTAAGTATTGAGGAGTTGGCTAGAGTATCAAAAAACTCTATTTATACGATAAAAATCTTATCTGAAACAGCTATAAGTGCTAAGATTTTATATGAAGAAGATGGTAAGCTATTTATCTCAAAAGTTGGAATGTTTATAAATAGCGATAAGATGACTAGGGTAAATATGGACTATAACCACTATGTAAACTACTTGGGTCTATATAACTTAGAAGAGTCTTTAAAAAACAAAAAGCCAGAGGGATTAAAAGTGTTTGGAGAGTGGGAAACAATATACCCTGCACTATCATCTCTTCCGCAAAAAGTGCAAACAAGCTGGTTTGAGTTTGATCACTTCTACTCTGATTCTGGGTTTAGCAAGGCTATAGAGTATCTAAAAACAACGGGTGTAAAATCGATCTTAGATATAGGTGGCAATACAGGAAAATTTGCTATAGAGCTATCAAAAAACTATAGCGATATAGATATAACTATCATGGATCTACCACAACAAATAAAACTTGCCAAAAAAAATATTTATGAGAAAAATATAACAAATATCTCTTTTATAGAGGCAAATATTTTGTTAGATGAGTTAGACTTTATAAAAGATTTTGACACCATTTGGATGAGTCAGTTTTTAGATTGTTTTGAAGATGAACAGATAGAGCTAATCTTACAAAAAATCAAAAAAAATATGGGCAACAATAGCCAAATCATCATAATGGAACCATTTTGGGATAGGCAAAATAACGAGATAGCCTCCTACTGTGTAATCAATACAAGCCCCTACTTTAGTGCTATGGCAAATGGTTATAGTAAAATGTTTAGATATAGCGACTTTGAGCAGATTTTACTAAAAGTTGGGTTTAATGTAGTGGAGGTGATAGATAACATTGGCTTATGTCAAAGTATCATAAAGCTTCAAAATAAACTTTAAAGATATTTTCGATATCATTTAAGCCAAATTACTTTTCAAGGAGAAAAAATGAGATTAACACTACAACTGTTAATTGTATCTGCTTTTGCTATATTTTCACTAACTGGATGTGGAAGAGGAGCAGCTATATATAATGTCCCAAAAAGCGATGTGGAGCTAAGAAAAGGGACAAATGAGGATCAAGTCTATAAGGCTATAAAAGCAGCAGGTGCTAATTTAGGGTGGATAATCACTAAAACAAAACCAGGTCTAGCTCAAGGACAACTTAATCTAAGAGGAAATATGGCTGTTGTAGATATACCTTATACAACCAACTCTTATGCTATAGAGTATAGAGATAGTACTGGTTTAAGATACGACCCTGCTAGACAAACAATCCACAAAAACTACAATGGTTGGATTCAAAACCTAGACAGAGCTATTAGAGTTCAACTAAATATGCTTCAAGATTAAAACCTCATTAAGTAAGTAGTATTGACACTACTTACTTAATATATAAAAACTTTATTTAAAATCTACCCCAAACTAAATATATCTTAGCAAAATCTAAACAACTTTACTATACAATTCGCTTTTAGTTATGTCTTAAAAAAACCTAACCCACAAATCAAATTTCCCAAGGAGAATAGATGCCATATGTCAAAGAAGTTTTTGATTATCTTATCAGAACTAGTCCTGCTCAAACTGAGTTTTACCAAGCTGCTAAAGAGGTGCTAGAGTCTCTTAGACCACTACTTGAGAAATACCCACAATACCGTGATCACAAGATCATAGAGAGAGTTGTAGAACCAGAGAGACAGATCATGTTTCGTGTAAACTGGATAGATGATCATGGAAATATCCATGTAAATAAAGGCTACCGTATAGAGTTTAACTCAGCTCTTGGACCTTTTAAAGGTGGACTTAGATTTCACCCTAGTGTAAATGCTGGAGTTATTAAGTTTTTGGGGTTTGAGCAGATTTTTAAAAATGCTCTAACAGGGCTCCAAATAGGCGGCGGAAAAGGCGGAAGTGACTTTAACCCAAAAGGTAAATCAGACAATGAAATCATGAGATTTTGTCAAGCATTTATGAGTGAGCTATATAGACACATAGGGGCGCACACTGATGTTCCTGCTGGTGATATAGGTGTTGGTGCTAGAGAGATAGGGTATCTTTTTGGTATGTATAAAAAACTAGCAAACCGCTACGATGGTGTACTAACGGGCAAATCACTAAACTGGGGTGGTTCACTTGCTAGAACTGAAGCGACAGGTTATGGAGCAGTCTACTTTGCACAATATATGCTAGAAGATAGAGGACTTAACCTTGATGGCAAAAAATGTGTAGTTTCTGGTAGCGGAAATGTTGCGATTTACACTATAGAAAAGCTCTATCAGCTAGGTGCCCTACCTGTTACTTGTAGCGATTCAAGCGGGATGATATATGATGAAAATGGTATAGATCTTGCACTTTTAAAAGAGCTAAAAGAGGTAAAAAGAGCTAGACTTAGTGAGTATGTAAAGTATAGATCGAGTGCAAAATATACCCCTGTTGAGGAGTATCCTGTTGGGACAAATGGTGTTTATCAAATCCCTTGTTTTGCAGCTTTTCCATCGGCTACACAAAATGAGCTAAACCTGCTAGATGCAAAAACCTTAGTATCAAATGGTTGTGTTTGTATAAGTGAGGGTGCAAATATGCCATCGACTCATGAGGCGATAGAGCATTTTATAGCTTCAAAAATCTCATACGGTCCAGGTAAAGCAGCAAATGCTGGTGGAGTTGCAACAAGTCAGCTTGAGATGGCTCAAAATGCCTCTATGACTAGCTGGTCTTTTGAAGAGGTAGATGCAAAACTAGCTACTATTATGAAAAATATATATGACAATGTCAGCGCAACCGCTAAAGAGTTTGGAGAGCCTACAAACCTACTTTTAGGTGCCAATATAGCTGGATTTAAAAAAGTAGCAGATGCGATGATTGAGCAAGGGTTGGTGTAAGTTGTTTAGAGTTATTAGTTTAGTTTTAGCACTATTTTTATCTCTAGGGGCTAGTGAGGCACTAGATGCTTTTAAGGCAAAAGACTACACAAAAGCTTTTAAACTCTACAAACAAAGAGCAGATAGTGGCGACACTTCTGCTCAAAGTGCTTTAAGTTACCTATATGCAAATGGTCTTGGTGTAGCTCAAGATAGAGCAAAATCTATAGAGTACTTGACTCTAGCAGCCGATGGTGGACTTAGTTCTGCTCAGTATGATTTGGGTATGTTTTACCTAAGGGGTGATAGCGGGGTTAGTAAAGATCTTGCTAAAGCACATGATTACTTAACAAAAGCATCAGATGGTGGCAACATAGAAGCTAAATACAACTTAGCCCTTATGTACTACAACGGTGATGGTGTAAACCCTGATATCAACAAAGCTGCAACTCTACTAGAAGAGGCGGCTAAGCTAAATCACCCCCTAGCTAAGGCAAATATCGGCAAGATTTTAGCTCAACAGTTAAAGTTTGAAGATGCTATAAAATGGCTTGAAATAAATGCTAGTGAGGGCGATAGCTCATCTTATTTCCCTTTAGCTCAACTATATATAGAGTTAGAGGATTTTAAAAGTGCTAAAAAATGGGCATACAAAGCACTAGAGACTAAAGAGCAAGAGGCTAGATTGCTTATAAAAGAGCATAATCTAGATAGCTACTAAGCCTCTAGCTTTCCGCTTTTTAGCCTTGCTATGCGGTTACGGTATTTTCGTATAGTAAATGCTTTTTGCTCAAAACTTATATCGCTTGAACTATTTACTTTTTTTAATAACCCCTCATAGTGCTTTATAAGAAAAACTATCAGCTCAGACTTTAACTCATCTTCATTTTTTAAAGATTTTATACTCTCATCTAAAAGTATTGCCATAAGCTCTGGCTCATCTAACTTTGAAGATACCACAAACTCAAGCTCTTTTGAGTGAAACCTAAAGTAAGAGCTATCTAGCACATCTAAAAACATATCTAAAAGATGGGGTTGTTCTAAAAGTGTTTTTACAATCATCTGCTCCCAACTATCTTGATGGGCTGTTTGAGTTTGTGTTTGAGTCGTTTTTGCTTTTTTAAGCCTTATAAGTGATGGGTTTATCGCCCCTAATTTTTGAGAAACATAAGCTCTATAGGACTCCTGCAAAAGTGGTGTGAGAGTTTTTAGAAACTCTGTTATCTCCTCTAAGGCACTCTGTTTTTGAAGTGGGTCTGATATATCAAAACTACCTATTGTCTCATCTATCACATACTCTATAAATGGCTTTGGGTGTTTAAAAAGTGACTCTAATTCAACTACCCTACCTGCTACTACCATATCGGCGGGATCTTGCGAAGCACCAAGAAGCACAACTCCACCGCCAAAACCACCTGCACTTAGAAGTTGTGATGCTTTTTTAGCTGCTGCTCTTCCTGCATTATCACCATCATATGCCATGATAACTTGCGGTTCACCTTTTCTTAAAAGCGGTAGATGTTGTGGTGTTAGAGCTGTCCCTAGAGTCGCTACTGCTGTGTTAAAACCTGCTTGATGGAGCATTATAACATCCAAATAACCCTCTGTGATGATGATTTGCTTATTTTTATATATGGCATCTTTTGCTAAGTTATAGGCATATAGGATTTTTGATTTGTCAAAAAACTGAGTTTGCGGTGAGTTTATATACTTTGCGGGGTGGTTTGTGATGGTTCTTCCACCAAAACCAACTATAGAGCCATTTGGTGCAAATATAGGAAATATTATCCTATCGACTAGCCTTGCATAATATCCACTCTCACCGCTTCCGACAACTCCTGCATCTATCGCATCACTTAGGGTTAAAAAGTTTGATTTTAAAAAATTGAGTGTAGCACTTGAGCTAGATGCAAAGCCAAGTTCAAATTTCTCCATACTACTCTGTGAGATAGCTCTGCTTTTTATATACTCTAGTGCAACCCTGTTTGTACTTAGTAGTTTTTTATAGTGGGAGTTGATCGCTTGAAGAAGGTTTGTTTTTGGCTTTGGTTTATTATTATCGGTATAGGTTAATATAAAGTTATAGTTTGCGGCAAGTTTTTCGATCGCCTCTGGATAGTTTAGCTTCTCTATCTCCATCACAAACTTTATACTATCACCACCCGCTCCACAACTAAAGCAGTGGTATATTTGTTTAGTGGGACTCACCACAAGTGATGGTGTTTTTTCGCTGTGAAATGGGCAAATAGCCTTAAAATTGACCCCTGCTTTTTTGAGTTCTATATAAGAACCTACAACATCAACAATGTCGAGTCGTCCCTTAAGGGCTTCTATGGAGTCTTGGCTTATCATGGTGAGATTATACTAAAGAGTAGGTTAAGAAAAAATAGGCGAGAGAGCCTATTTTAAAAGGAGAAATATATTTTAAAAAGTGAGTTTTAAAGAGGGTGGTTAGAGATATGGGAAAATCTCTAATAAAACTAGCACTTTTTAAAATCAGAGTAATTTTATCCCTTTTAACATAAATAAATATTGACTTGTATCAATTAGATAGTAAAGTTTTATATTCTTTTAATCTAAATTATGCTTCACTAAACATTTAGACACCAAATATAACATCTAAACCATCACTCAGTGGTACTTTAAGCTTTATTTGGTACAATTGCACTCTAAATTTTAAAGAAAGTGGGTGAAGTGATAATGCCAGGTGTTATCGTTCGCGCTGATGATAATTTTGAAGCAGCTTACCGTCGTTTTAAAAAACAGACTGATCGTAACTTAGTAGTAACTGAAGTTAGAGCAAGACGTTTTCATGAGACAGAGACTGAAAAACGTAAGAAATTCAAAATCGCATCAAGAAAGAAAATGCTTAAACGTCTATATATGCTTAGACGTTATGAGTCAAAACTTTAAGCCTTTTGGCTTAGAGTCTTTCTATGTCTAAACCTTTCCATATCCATATATATCATTGTACAAACTCATAGCATATCTATCACTAAGTGAAGCTATATAATCAGCCACAACTCTATGTTTTGCCCTAAACTCTAGCTTTTGAAAATAGCCCTTAGGCAAAAGTTTGCTCTCGCTCATAAGTGCTTTATAAAGCCCTATAGTTGCTTGTTTACCCGCAAACATTTTTATCATAATATCTTTGTGTTGATAGAGTTTAGCAAAGAGTATCTTTTTTAGTTTTTTGATATCGCTCTCTAGTGTTTTCTCAAACCCGATAGGAAGCGGCTTAGATGAGCTTAGAGTTTTACAAAGTATCGCTCCACCCTCTATGTTTTGTTTTGAGTTTTCTATAAGTGAGTAGATAAGATGGCTTATAAGAAGTGAAGCAAATCTATAGCGAAATAGCTCATCGCCCTCATCTTCTAACCCCTCATCATAAACTTTTTGCATTATCTGCTCTATAAGAGTGCTTTGTTTAAGATCAGCAAATGTTATAAGTCCAGAGTTGATACCATCATCTATATCGTGACTTATATATGCTATCTCATCGGCTCTATCTACCACCATAGCCTCGATTGATGGGTGTGTGCTAAGATCAAAAAGTTCATCTATTTTTGGTGGTAAAAAAGATTTTTTATAAGGGTAAGAGTGTTTTAGTATCCCCTCTAGTGTGGCAAATGTTAGATTTAGCCCATCAAAATCTTTGTATCTTTTTTCCAAAGAGTAAACAACTCTAAAGCTTTGAAAGTTATGCTCAAACCCATTTTTATGCCCATCTTCTCTTAAACACTCATCTAGTGCATCACCACCAATATGTCCAAATGGTGTATGACCTAAATCGTGTGAGAGTGCTATCGCTTCGGCTAGAGACTCATTTAGATTTAGGTTTGATGCTATCGCTCTAGCAATTTGTGAAACCTCTATGGAGTGGGTTAATCTTGTACGAAAAAAATCACCATCGCTATTTAGAAAAACTTGTGTTTTGTACTCTAGTTTTCTAAAACTTCCAGAGTGTATAACTCTATCGCGATCCCTTGCATAGGGGTTTCTAAAATCCTCTATCGAATGGTAAAATCTATCTTGTGGTTTCATTAAGCTTTTTTCAAAAACTCAGTTTTAAGGTAAATCTTAACACCATTTACACGACCCTCAATATGACCTTCGACATCTTTAGGGATAGTTATATTTTTAACAGTAGTTCCCCTTTTTGCGGTAAATCCTGCACCTTTAACCTCAAGATCTTTTATGATAACTACACTATCACCCGCTTTTAGGACTACTCCATTTGAGTCTTTTACCTCAGTATCTTCACCTATCGCATCGGCCCATTTTTTAACATCTTCATCAAAATACATCATCTCATAAAGATCGGCTCTTGCTAGTTTTTTTAAGAGTCTGTATGACAAAACTTGCACAGGCAGTGCTTCACTCCACATACTATCATTTAGGCAGTTAAAGTGGTTCTCATCTAGATCACCGCTCTCTATCTGCTCACGACAAGTACCGCAAATATAAACCTGTGTATCTTCGCTACCATCAGATGGCTCAACATCAAACACACTAAGATCTACATCACTTTTACAAAGCTCACAAACTCCAGCACTTCTTATCTCTAAACTCACTTCTCATCTCCATACATTATATCTATATCATCAATATCTCTTGATGGTTTTGTTTTATTGAAGGCTTTGGTCGCCTCTTCTTCGTTGTAGTTTCTACACTTTCTTATAAGTGCGGGGTCACTTTTTGGGGTAATATCATCACACATAGGAGCATGAATCTCATATCTATGACAACCACTTAACACCAAAACAACCGCTATTAGTATGTACTTTAACATACCCTACTCTCCTTTTACTATAAGATCTAAATATTTTTTTGGTGTAGCATCTTTTATAGCTTTAGCTAGCCATCGTATCTGAAAATAGGCTGCTCCGCTATCTCTTAAACTAAGATAGTTTTTAAGGCTTCTTAGGTTAAAAGTTATAACCATATCTACTTTAAAGTTATCGGTTACTATATGCTTAAAAGCATCTCCAACATTTCGCTTTTTTTTGCCCAACTCAAGCAAACCAAATAGCTCATCTGCACTCTTAGCTCTACCTAGTAGCTCAAGCGAACTCTTAGCGACCGCTAAGCTATAAAAATCTTCACTCAAGCCCTTTTGGTATAGTAGTTTATCATATATAGTATTTATCTCTATCTTATTGTACTGCTCATCTGAAGTTACTAACATATCAAAACTTAAGAGTTTGTCTATAAAAAACTCTCTATCATCAAACTTTGTTGCCGCTACAAAGGCATTTAAAACACTACTCATAGTGTAGCGAGTGCTTCTAACACTTATAGCTTGTAAGCGATGTCTTGCATGTTCTTGTAAAACTCCTCTGCTAGTTCCACGAACTAGATAGCTTAGGTTTATATGCTCTAAGATGGAGTGGTGAAAATATGTCCAAGCTAGATCATCTAGTAGCTCTGAGCTATCTATAGAGTTTATGGAACTAAGTTCATCTTTGTTTGGCAGGGTATCTTTAGTCGCTTTTATAGACTCATTTTCACTCTTCTCAAAGCTATCATAACAAGTTCTAGCCGCGATCTCAGCGACACCTAAACCACTCTCTTGCATTAGTGTAACTTTTGGTAATGTATATTGTATAGTTTTCATATCTTGCCTCTATTTTTGGATACCGCTAAGTATCGGTACAAACTCACACTCTTCAAGCTCTTCTGCTTTTATAGTTGAGCCATACTTTATAAATCTTGTAATAATCTGCTTTGAGCCAACCTCAAGTGGAGCGACTAGTATCCCCTCATCTTCGCTTAATTGATCAAATATAACTTGTGGAATCTCCTTTGCGGTGGCCGAGAAGAGTATCCGATCAAATGGTGCATACTGCTTCCACCCACTTTGCCCATCGTCTATTTTTGCTATGATATTATCTAGTCCTAGAGCTGAGAACTTCGCTTTTGCCTCAAGTAAAAGTGAGCCGATTCGCTCGATCGTAAAAACTCCACGAAAAAGTTGTGATAAAACCGCCGCTTGATAACCGCTTCCACACCCTATCTCTAGCACCCTTAAAGAGCTATCTAAAGGTAATATGTATTCACTCATCTTAGCAACAGTTAGTGGTGAGCTTATCCACTGTGCAGATGAGAGTGGGAGGGCATCTAGTTTATAGGCATTTGCTCTAAAACCGTGCGGGACAAACTCTTCACGGTTTATCTTTAACATCGCTTTTTTGACATTTGATGAGAGTTTAAACTCCCTATCACACTCCTCTACCATCTTGGCAACTCTACTAGATTTTATCCTATCCAATACCCACATCCAAATATCTTCTCATCTTTAAAACCTCTTTTTTATCATAAAGCAAACTAAGTGATTCGTTTTTAGCATTTCGTAAAACCTCGCCGTGGGGTCTTATAATGCCACTTAGTTTTGTACAGCTCTCATTTAGACTATCACTTGCAACAACATAACACTGGTTCATCACCGCTAAAGCCTCAGTTAAAACTCTAAAATGCTCACTTCTAAGCACTCCCCACCATGAAGGGACTACTATAACATCACAACCCTCAAGTTTTTTCCAAAGCTCTTTAAATCTAAGCTCAAAACATATAAGTACACCTAGCTTTATGCCATTAATCTCGATGATTTTTACCTCATCGCTACTCCCCTCACTCATATATTTATGCTCATCTCCAAACCTAAACAGCTTAGCCTTTGCTCTTTGAAAAACAACTTCACCCTTATAAAAAACTTTTACAAAATTATATTTATGCTCATCTTCTCTCTCCATCATAGTGGTGATGATTATCTTATCTTGTGAAGCTTTTTTAAGCTCATCTGTAGCTATTTTTGCAAACTCTAAACTCTGCTCGTAGTTATCATAATCAAACCCACTCAAGCAAACTTCAGGTGCTACTATCAGAGAATTTTGCTCTGTTTTATCTACTAAAGATAGTAGCTTATCTAGATTTTTTTGATGTTCACCTTTTATGGTGTCAAACTGCAAAGATACTAACTTCACTCAAACACCATCAAAGCATATCCATCATTTTGGTAGCCTATCGTCTCTATAAAGCTATTTTTAGAGATTTTTGCCTCTTTTATAACATCATCCTCATCTATGGCATTTGCATTTAGGCTCATAGCACAAACGACTATATCAACCCCTAAAGTAGCTAGTTTTTTTAGTTGATCTTGTGCTAGTTTTGCACTCTCTAGCTCACTATCTTTTAAAACTTCATCGTAGTTTTTTGAGACTATTGGGGCACATTTTCCATGTATGGTTAGTGCAAACTTGACACTATCTCCATTATCTTCCATCATATTTTTAGTCCGCTCTACTAAAAACATTCTACTAGCAACATAGCCCATATCACCGCTAGAACAATCATAAACTGCTTTAAACTCTTTAGCAAACAAAGATGTTACAACCAGCATAAAAAATAAAAAAACTCTCATCTCATCCCCCTAATGCAAAAACATTTGATAGTGTGTTTATATAGTTAAAATAACCTGTAATAGCTACTGCTTCTAAGATTTGAACATCACTAAAGCCGAGTGATTTTAGCTCATCTATCTCCTCTTTTAGTATCTTATAGCTATCTTTTTTACTCGCTTTTATACAAAAATGTAGTAGTTTTTTATCCTCATCTCTTACATCCATAGCATCGATTCCATTAAGTATTTGTTCGATTTTGGCTTCACTTACACCTAACATCTTAGCGATACCTTTATGTACATCTACACACATCTTACAGCCATTTTCTTTAGATATAAGCAGTGCTATAGCCTCTTTTATCTCATAACTTAGTGTTGTTTTATCTAAAAGATAACCCTGAACCATACCATCGGTCGCAAAGTATATCTTCTCATCGATCGCCATAAGCTTAAATATCTCACCTAAAGTACCCGTTTTTTCTAGTATCGGCTTAGCTTTTGCCTGAATAGCAGGTGTCATCTCTTCAAACTCTGGTAACTTTATATGTGCCATATGGTAAATCCTTTTTATTTATTTTACTATAGCTGAGCTTATACTATAATATCAAACAAACTAAAAGGCTAGTAATGAAAACTATTATAACTTCGATTTTACTTACACTGATGCTATTTGCTCTTAGTGGATGCAATACAAAAACACCCTACACAAACAGATCTCAAATGATACTTATGTCCCCTAAAGAGGAGATGGCTCTAGGTGAGAGTGCCTACAGAGAGTCTTTAAGCAACTCAAAGGTGCTAAGTGACACAAAAGATGCCAAAAGGGTAAAAACCATAGGTGCAAAAATCGCTCAAGTAGCTGGACACGATGAGTATAACTGGGAGTTTAACTTAGTAGAAGATGAACAAGCAAATGCTTTTTGTTTACCTGGTGGAAAAGTTGTTGTATATACAGGGATACTAAAATATGCACAAAATGATGATCAACTAGCGACTGTTATATCTCATGAAATAGCTCATGCTCTAGCTCGTCATGGAGCTGAGAGATCAACTCATGCTATGCTACAACAAGGTTTAGGTGTAGCTGGAAATATCCTTTTAGGTTCATCTGCTCCGCAATATCAAGGTATATTTAATGCCACCTATGCGATAGGCTCAAATGTAGGTGTGATGCTACCATATAGTAGAATGCAAGAGAGTGAAGCTGATGAGATAGGCATCATACTGATGTATAAAGCGGGATACAACATAGAAGAGGCGGTAACTTTTTGGCAAAATATGGGTGGTGGCAGAGAGAGTGAGAGTGATTTTCTCTCAACTCACCCCGCACCCGCCACTAGGATAGATGATATAAAAAAGGTTATATCAAAGATCAAATCTTAAGCAAAAGGTTTGCTAAAGCACTTTTAGGAGAGGCTTTTTGGTTTGAGTCTAAGCCATTTTGTGACTTTTCTAAAAGCTCTGCCCTAAACTCCCTTAACATACTCTCTATTCTAGCCATAGCTTCAGGAGAGTCACCCATCTCATCTATAAGCTTTTGCCTATACTCTTCAACAAGCTTATCTATCTTCTCTTGATTTAGCTCATATAAAAACTTTGAAGCACCTTTTTGACTTAGCTTATCCAAAAAAGCATCTACCTCTATAGCCTCTTGTGTAGATTTTTGCTCTTTTTTTTGCTCTACATCACCTACTAAAGAGTCGATAAGTGCTTTATAGCTACTATCTATGCTCCCATCATTTTTATCTGAAAAATTGCTAAAAGTCCCTAAAGAGATACTATTATCTATCTTCATAAAAACCCCTTTTAGCAAAACTAAAGCAATAAAGGTTCCTACTTAAAAATCATCATCAAAGCTAAGGCTACCTTTTGAGTAGTTAGCTACAGTCGCCTCAAAAAAGTTTGTTTTTTGGTCGTTAAACTTTGCAAAATCATCTACCCACTTGATAGGGTGAGTTGCATTATAGAGTGGTTCAAAACCGACTGCTTTTAGCCTATCGTCTGCTAAGTACTTTATATACTGCTCGATTATCTCATCTGTTAGCCCTAAAACTTGTCCGCCTGTTATATATTTACCCCAAGCAACTTCAAGTCCAACAGCCTCTTTAAACATATCATAAACCTCAGCCTTTAGAGCCTCATCAAAAAGATCGGCTCTCTCTTTTTTAAGTGTATTTATAAGATTTTGAAATAAAACTAAGTGTGTCACCTCATCTCGCTGGATAAATCTTATCATCTGAGCCGAACCTAACATTTTACCACTTCTAGCAAGTGTGTATATATATGTAAACCCGCTATAAAAGTATATCCCCTCTAAAATCTGGTTCGCAAAACAAGCTTTTACAAAGTTTCTCTCAGTTGGATTTTTGGCAAGTTCTTCATAGACTCTAGCTATAGCATCATTTTTACTCTTTAACATCATATCTCTTCTCCAAAGATCATAAATCTCTTTTGAGTTTGTTGAGATAGTATCGACCATAACAGCATAACTTTGTGAGTGGAGTGCCTCTTCGTATGATTGACGAACTAGTATAAGGTTTATCTCTGGTGAAGTTACATACGGGTTTATGTTATCTATAAGGTTGTTTGTTTGGAGTGAATCCATAAATATAAGCTGAGCCAAAGCCTTATCATAAGCAGATTTTTCTATATCGGTTAGGTTTTTATAATCCCCAACATCGCGGTTCATATCTACCTCTTTTGGGAACCAAGTGTTGTTTAGCATCACCTCCCAAAGGTTATATGCCCACTGATACTTAATATCGTTAAGCTCAAAAATACCTGTTGGATTACCGCCAAATATTCTTCTCTCATTTACACTCTCATTTGATTCTGGATTGTAGATTTTTTTACGATTCATAATATTTTCCCTTAAAAAATAGTTCTATTATTTTATAGTATAGTAGCTTTGGATAGGTTGATTTTGCAGGGGTAGTGTTACCCCGCAGTTCTAGAGTGTCTTCTTCTCTCGCTCTCGCTTAAGTATTTTTTTCTTATACGAATATTTTGTGGTGTAACCTCAAGAAGCTCATCATCTTCTATCCACTCTAAGGCTCTCTCTAGCGACATATTTAACGGTGGAACAAGCTTTATAGCATCATCAGATCCACTAGCTCTAACATTTGTTAGGTTTTTACCTTTGATAGGGTTTACTACAAGGTCGTTGTTTCTTGAGTGTTCACCTATGATCATACCCTCATATACTTTTGTTTGAGGACCTATAAAAAGTACACCTCTCTCTTGAATATTAAAGAGTGAATAACCAAGTGCATCACCACTCTCCATAGATATTAAAGCCCCATTTGCACGCGATTCAACACTCCCGCTAAATGGACGGAACTCTAAAAATGAGTGGTTCATGACACCCTCACCTTTTGTATCTGTTAAAAATTGTCCACGAAAACCTATCAAAGCTCTTGCTGGTATCTCAAACTCTATCCTTTGATAACCTTGCCCCATCGGCACCATCGCTTTCATCTCAGCTTTTCTTTTACCAAGTTTTTCTATAACAGAACCACTTAGCTCTTCAGGAACATCGATAACTAGATGCTCAAATGGTTCACACTTAACACCCTCTATCTCTTTAACTATAACCTCAGGACGACCTATACCAAACTCAAAATTTTCTCTTCTCATATTTTCAGCTAGTATGGTTATTTGAAGCTCACCTCTGCCGCTAACTTTAAACTTACCCTCACCGATAGTCTCAAGTCTCATAGCAACATTTGTTTGCATCTCAGACTCAAGTCTCTCACGAAGTTTGTTTGATGTAACATGTTTACCCTCAGTTCCTGCTAGTGGTGAATCATTTACCGAAAAAACAACCGTTAGTGTCGGCTCTTCTATATGCATAGGATCCAGTGGTGTAGGGTTGGCTGGATCACATATACTATCACCAACATCGATAGTCTCAAGACCTGCAAAAGCGACAATATCACCCGCCTCAGCCTCTTGTATCTCCATACGGTTTAGCCCGTGAAAACCTATAAGTTTAGATATACGACCCTTTATCATCTCTCCACCCGCTTTAGCTAAGAGGACATTGTCACCTTTTTTGATAACACCATTAAATATCCTAGCGATACCTATCTTACCTACATAGTTATCATAATCTAGTGTAAAAACTTGCGCTTGAGTTGTGTTTTCTCTATCGCCCTCTGGCTCAGGGATAGCACTTAGTATTGTCTCAAATATACACTCAAAGTTGCCATCTGGTTCAGATAGATCAAGTTTAGCTATACCATCTCTAGCAGCTGCATAGATGATAGGAAAGTCTAACTGATCCTCAGTTGCATTCATATCTACAAATAGGTCAAACACCTCATCTACAACTCTCTCTGGCTCTGCCGCTGGTTTATCGATCTTATTTACAACAACTATAGGTTTTTTACCAAGTGCTAACATCTTTTTAACAACAAACTTAGTTTGAGGCATAACACCCTCATAAGCATCAACCACAACAAGGACACCATCAACCATCTTAAGCACCCGCTCAACCTCTCCACCAAAATCGGCGTGACCTGGAGTATCTATGATATTTATCTTATGGTCTTTATAGCGAATAGCTGTATTTTTAGAGAGGATAGTTATACCTCTCTCTTTTTCGATAGCATTGTTATCCATAACTCTATCGTCATGGTGTTCGTGAGAGGCAAATGTCCCTGATTGCTTGAGTAGTCCATCTACCATTGTTGTTTTTCCGTGATCAACGTGGGCAATAACTGCGATATTTCTGATTTTTTGCACTGTGGCATCCTTAAAGTTTAAAGTGTGGTAAAATTGGGGAAAATTTTTGCAATTATATCGAAAAAAAATTATAGAAAATTAAAATGATAAACTACCCAAAGCAACTCGATACGATTTTTAACAAACTTTTAGCTCATAGTATCACCCCGATTATTGTGGGCGGATATGTACGAAACTCTCTACTTAAGATAGACTCAAAAGATATAGATGTTGAACTTTATGGGATAGATGAGCTTAAAGACTTAGTAACCTTGCTAAAACCTTTTGGTACTATAAATCTAGTTGGAGAGAGTTTTGGAGTAGCAAAACTAAACTTTACTGATCTTGAGATAGACTTCTCACTCCCTAGAGTTGAGAAAAAAATCTCAAAAGGTCACAAAGGTTTTGAGGTTACCTCTGATGCTACACTTGATTTTAAAACCGCTGCTTCAAGGAGAGATTTTACTATAAATGCGATAGGTTTTGATGTCAAAACAAAAACACTTTTAGATCCATTTGATGGCATGAAAGATTTGATGAGTAAAACTCTAAAAGAGGTAGATCAAAATAGTTTTATAGAGGATCCACTTAGAGTCTTAAGAGCTGTTAGATTTTGTGCTATCTATAACCTTAAGATGAGTGCTTCGCTACTAAGCTTATGTAAAGATATGGTAAGAAATGGAGCTTTAGATGAACTAGCCAAAGAGAGGATTTTTGAGGAGTATAAAAAGATAGTCTTAAACTCTAAAAAACCATCTACCGCTTTTGGGCTTTTACAAAAAATGAACTGCACTATATTTGGAGAAAATTTTACTAACATAGATAACATAGCTTCTATAACAGAGTCTAAAACAAAGTTAGCGATATCTCTAGCACTTATCTGCTATAACTCCGATAATACCGAGGTTTTATACAGACTAACAAACAACAAACAACTCATAACATCTGTTTTAAAACTCTTAGAGTTTGTTAGTGGTGTAAAAAGTTTTATGAGTGATTATGAGATATACAAATTAGCTTCAAAAGCTACTCTAAAAGAGCTATTATATTTTGCAAAAACTATAAAGGTTTTAACACTTAGTGAGTTTGATAGACTCTATAAAAAAGTATCTAATCTAGGAGTACTAAGCAAAGCTCTTGCACCACTTTTGGGTGGAGATGAGCTTATAAAACTAGGGCTTAGCCCATCAAAAGAGTTCTCAAATATCTTAAGTGCTGTTTATGAACTTCAGATGAGAGGTGAGCTAAAAACTCACCAAGAGGCTATAGAGTGGGTAAAATCTACTCTTTAAATGCTAGAGTAAACTCTATATCAACTTGTGAGTAAGATTTACCCTCATGAAAACCTTCACACTTCTTAGCAAAAGCTAAAAATGGGTTTTGAAGATCAAAATCTAGTATATTTATACTACCCTTAGCAACTACACTTCTATCTGCTTTATCGTAACTCATGATGATATTTTTACTTACACTATTCATGGTGATTTTAGCAACTAAGCTATTGTCATTCTCATCTACCGATAAAACTTCAGCTTTTATAGACTTAGCACTCTCTTGTGCAAAAAGTGTAGTTATGATATTTTCATTTCTACCTTTGTCGTTTGACTCAAGCGAAGCTGTATCTATGCTAACTACTGCACTTTTTAAAAACTCACTAAAACTATCTGATGGTTTTGAGCTAGATTTTACATCTAAAAAAGTTCCAGAAACTCCAACCTTTTCAGCTAATTTAAACCCTGTCCATTTTAGTGATATATCACCTTTTTGCTCATAAGCACTCAAAGATGAGGCTAGTACAAATGCACCAAATAGTGCTAGTATCTTACTTTTCACATCGACTCCTGTCTAAAAATTTTAGTGATTTTACTATATTTTAGACAATATTGCGACAAAGTTATAGTATTCTAATCATAAACTCTTAACTTAATTTTAGGTATCATAAAAACAAAAATCTAGGATAAAAATATGAGTCTAAAAGATGAAGCTCTTAACTACCATAAACACCCAAAAGCTGGAAAATTAGGGGTTGAGATAACAGTAGATTTGCTAAGCCAAAAAGATCTCTCACTAGCCTATACACCTGGTGTTGGCGATGTTTGTTTGGAGATAGCAAAAAACCCAAACGATGCTTATATCTACACTGCAAAATCAAACTTAGTAGCAGTTATTACAAATGGGACTGCGGTTTTAGGTCTAGGAGATATCGGTCCACTCGCCTCAAAACCTGTTATGGAAGGCAAAGCTGTGCTTTTTAAAAAGTTTGCAGATATCGACTCATTTGATATAGAGATAGACGATAAGAGTGTAGATGGTTTTTGTGAAGTAGTAGAGAAAATCGCTGGTACTTTTGGTGCAATAAATCTTGAAGATATAAAAGCTCCAGAGTGTTTTGAGATAGAACAAAGGCTTATAAAAACCCTAAATATCCCCATCATGCACGATGATCAACACGGAACTGCGATAGTAACTTCAGCTGCTATGTTAAATGCTTGTGAGCTTATAGGTAAAAATCCGCAAGATTTAAAAGTTGTAGTTGTTGGTGCTGGGGCAGCTGCTATTAGTTGTGCTAACATATATAAGGAGTTTGGGGTAAAAAACATAATAGTTCTTGACTCAAAGGGTGTCATAACTCACAAAAGAGAAGATATAAACAAGTATAAAAAAACCCTTGCTATAGATGAGCAGATGAGTATAGAAGAGGCTTTTAGTGGTGCTGATATGGTGCTAGGTCTCTCAGGAGCGGGTAAAATAAAACCAGAGTGGATAGAGCTTATGTGTGATGAGCCGATAATCTTTGCACTTGCAAACCCAACCCCAGAGATTATGCCTGAGGTGGTACAAGAGTTAAAACCAAAAGCTATCATAGCAACAGGTAGAAGCGATTATCCAAATCAAGTAAATAATGCTCTAGCTTTTCCGTATATATTTCGCGGGGCATTAGATGCTAGAGCTAAAGTTATAAATACTAAAATGAAAAAAGCAGCCGCCATAGCACTTGCTAAGATGGCAAAAGAGCCTATGCCTCTTGATGTTCAAAAAGCATACAACCTAAAAGAGCCACTTATTTTTAGCAAAGAGTATATACTCCCAAAACCGCTAAATCCTAGACTTTTAGAAGTGATAAGCAGTGCAGTTAGAGATGCTGCTATAAAAAGTGGTGCAACTAATTAATACACCTTATCATAAGCGGCTTTTTAGTTAGAGTCGCTTTTGGTTGAGATATAAAAAACCCTTGTGCATAGTCGATATCCATCGCACTTACTGTATCAAAAATCCTCTCATTTGAGATAAACTCTGCTATAAGCTCTATCCCTCTTTTTTTGGCAAAAGTGACTATAGTTGAGACGATATCGTTTGAGCCTTGATCTATATCTATATGTTTTATAAGTGAGCCATCTATCTTTAAAAAGTCTGGATTTAGCTTGATGATATACTCAAAGTTAGAGTAGCCCGAACCAAAATCATCTATAGCTATCTTACACCCAAAATCTCTAACTTTCTGCATAAACTCATCTATCTCTTCGAAGTTTTCTATACCTTCTGATTCTACTATCTCAAGTACAACACCGCCAACTCGCGGTTTTTGTAGTAAATCAAAAAGTAGATCGGTAGTCTCTTGATTTTTAATATCATCTATGCTGATATTTATAGAAAAATCATACGGCTCACTAAAAATCTTTTCAAATGTCTTCTCTAACATTATAGCACTTAGCTCTGGGTAGAGTTTTGCTTTTTTAGCGATATCTAAAAAGAAAAACGGGCTATATACTTCACCATTTTCAACAACTCTTATAAGGGACTCATACTTCTCTATCTTGCCTGTCCTTAGGTTATAGATAGGCTGAAAAAATGGCACTATACCACCCTCTTTTATAGCCTTTCTAAGCATAGATATCCATCTGATATTATCATCATACTTTTTAGTAAAATCTATATCTTTTGTATAACTAACAAACTTTAGCTTATTGATTCTAGCAAAGCTCATCGCCATATTTGCGGTACTTAAGAGCCTATCTGTAGGCTCATCTGAAGTCGCTATAGATATCTGTACAGGTACTGAATAACCCGAAAGTTCACACTCACTGCCCAAAATACCCGCTTGAAAACTTTGAAGTTTTTGCTGAAACATATCGTAATTTCCACTAGAACAAAGCACTCCAAACTCATCGGCATGGATATGATAAACCCCTATATGCTCTGAGCATAGTTGCTCTTGGAGTCTCTTTGAGAGTTTTTTGATAACCTCATCCCCAAAACTATAGCCGTAGTTGTTGTTTATAACTTTAAACTCATCTATATTTACAATCGCTAAAAAGAGATCTTGCCTAGAGTAGATATCTTTCATAAGTGCATAAAGATTTGGCAAAGAGGTCATAGCAGAGGTAAATGCCATCGCTTGAATATGCTGTTGCTGGGCAATAAACTCACTCTGATCGTATCTTATAGCAACATACTCTACTATATTTTCATGTTCATCTAATATGGGAGATATTGTCGCTTGGACATAATAATCACTCCCATCTTTTGCCTGATTTTTGATCATCCCTTGCCAGATTTTTTTACTCTGTATGGTTTGCCACATATCTTTAAATGTCTCTTTTGGAGTATCTGGATGTCTTATAATATTGTGGGGTTTACCTATAAGCTCACTCTCGCTAAAGCCTGTGATAGCGACTGCTTTTTCATTTGCATAAGTTATGTTGCCATCTAAATCACTAGCTGTTAGTATATAACTAGCATCTAGTGCATCAAAGTAAGATTTAAATCTTTTGGCTAAGCTTCTTGAGACACTTAAAGCATTAGATAGCTCTAGATTTTGCTCATACATTTCGTTTATATCTACAAGATAGAGAGTGGTGCCTTGCTCATCTTTTACACTCTTTGCCATCACCCAAACTATATCATCATCTTTGGTTAAAACTCTAAAGTTTGTGTGTGTTATGGTTGGCTTTTTTTGGTTTAGTTCATCATAAAAAGTTTGAAAATCATCTTTATATATAAGTTTATCTAATTTTAAAATCTCATCGTTTTTATAGCCACTCAAATCGTATATATTTTCACTAATATGCTCAACTTGGAGTGTTTGCTCATCTTTAAATACTATAGATACACAAAGACTATTTTTATGGATATCTAATACCCCATCTTTGTCACTACCCATATACTCTCCTTTAGTATCTTAAAAAACAGATACTAACACAATATACTAAAAAATATATTGACTCGGGTTAAAACCTATAGGTAAGATTTGGTTTTTATATAGGTCAAAGTTATTTTTTAGGTAAAACTAAAAGGTTATAGTATCTCCCCTCTAATCTTGGCTCTTTATCCATCGTCGATATATCTTCAACCATCGGCCATATCTTTGTTAGTACATCTCTTGCTGCTTCTGGATTTGCCATCTCACGACCTTTTAAAAAGACTCTAAACTTTACATGTTTTCCATCTTCTAAAAACTCTCTAGCATGTTTTACTTTGTAGTCTATGTCGTTTTGGGCGATTTTTACTGAGAGTTTTATCTCTTTCACATCTATCTTGACTTGGTTTTTTCTCTGCTCTTTTAGTTTTTTCTCTTCTTGATACTTAAACTTGCCGTAGTTCATAATTTTCACAACAGGTGGCTTTGCTTCAGGTGCTATTAGAACCAAATCTAGCCCCATATCACTTGCAACTTTTCTAGCCTCTTCTATAGCAACTACCCCTAGCGACTCTCCCCCGTCTATATTGCATCTTACCTGTGGTATACGAATATCATCATTCATTAGAACTTGGTCACGTTTACTCAAAAATTTACCTCACTTATTTTAGTTTTGATTAACTCTAAAAACTCATCCTCTTTTAGGTTATATTGTTCTCTAGCTCTTCTATCGCGAATAGCTACACTCCTACCCTCTACCTCTTCATCCCCTATAATGATGAGCATCGGAACTCTGCTTTTTTCTGCTTGTCTTATCCGCTTATTTAGCGAATCATTTTTGCTATATATCTCACTATCTGCATCGATATCTAGCAACTTTGATGCCAACTCTTTAGCATAGGCATTGTGCGACTCTGCTATAGGGATGATCGCTACTTGAGTAGGTGCAACAAACATAGGAAACTCACCCGCATAATGCTCTGTTAATATCCCTATAAATCTCTCAAATGAGCCAAGTATAGCACGGTGAATCATAACAGGTTGAATCTTGTCATTATTTTCACCATTATACTCAAGTTCAAATCTCTCAGGCAAGTTAAAGTCAAGCTGTATGGTTCCACACTGCCACTCTCGCCCTATCGCATCGGTGATTTTTATATCTATCTTTGGACCATAAAATGCCCCACCACCCTCATCTACTTCATAACTTAGGTTGTGTTTTTTCATAGCATTTTCTAAAGATTTTGTTGCTATCTCCCAAACATCATCATCTCCAACCGCTTTTTGTGGCTTTGTAGATAACATCATCTTATAATCAAACCCGAAAGTACTCATGATTTTATCGACAAAATCGACAACCTCTATGATCTGCTCTTCTATCTGATCGGCTCTACAAAATATATGAGCATCATCTTGAGTAAACTCTCTTACACGAAAAAGCCCGTGCAATGCCCCTGTCATCTCATGGCGATGAACTACACCATACTCAAAAAACTTTAAAGGTAGGTCTCTATAAGAGTGAAGCTCATCTTCATAGACTTTTATATGCCCAACACAGTTCATAGGTTTTACACCAAACTCTATCTCATCTATCTTGGTAAAGTACATATTTTCACCATAGTTTTGGTAGTGTCCAGATACCATCCAAAGATCGCTTCTTAGCATCTCAGGACCTCTAACTGGCTCATAACCTCTTTTTCTATGGGCTTTAAAGAGTAGTTGCTCTAACCTTGAGCGGAGTCTCCCACCAGCAGGTAGCCATATAGGAAAACCAGCTCCAACCTCTTCACGAAATGTAAAGAGCTTCATCTCTTCACCTAGTTTTCTGTGGTCTCTTTTTTTTGCCTCTTCTAGTCTATCTAGATGCTCTTTAAGTGCCTCTTTTGTGGCAAATGCTATACCATATATACGGGTTAGCATCTCATTTTTACTATCTCCACCTAGATAAGCACCAGAGACTTTTGTAAGCTTGAAGTATCTTATAAGCCCACTATTTGGCAAATGCGGACCACGACATAGATCCTCAAAATCACCCTGCTTATATATAGATACCACCTCACTAGGTATCTTATCTAGCACCGCTTGTTTTAGGTGATCATCTCTAAACTTCTCTCTAGCTTCGCCCATTGAGATTTCGTATCTTGTTATGTCGTTTTTAGCTTTAGCTAAGTTTAACATCTCTTTTTCGATAGTTTTTAGATCATCTTCGCTAATAGGGGTTGATGTTTTAAAGTCGTAGTAGAACCCCTCGCTTACATTTGGACCTACATAAAATTTTGCATCGGGATACAATCTTTTAATAGCTTGAGCCATAAGATGAGCTGTTGAGTGGCGAAGCACATCTAGTGAGTCTAGTGAGTTATCTAGCTCTATAGGCTCCCCGCTGCACCCTAGAGCGGTAGCGGTTTGGGTATCTATGATAGCATCGTTATATTTAAAAGCAATAGCACTCAAAATATTTCCTTATAGCTCAGTTTTCAAAATTGCCCCATTTGAAGCATTTGAAACTAGAAGTTGGTATCTCTTTAGCCACTTTGAAGCGACCTCATTTTTGTGTGGCTTGTATACTGCTCTTCTTTTTGCGATGATATCTTCACTAACATTTAGTTTTAGTATATGTTTATCGACATCAAGTTCTATCTCATCGCCATCTTCTACAAGTGCGATAAGTCCACCCTCAGCAGCCTCTGGCGATATATGACCTATACAAGCACCCTTTGTTGCACCTGAGAATCTACCATCAGTTATAAGAGCTACACTATCGCCTAGCCCCATTCCTTGTATAAGAGCGGTTGGAGCCAACATCTCTTGCATCCCCGGCCCACCTTTTGGACCCTCATAACGGATAACTACAACATCACCCGCCTTTACTTTATGCCCCATAATCCCAGCTATTGCTTCTGGTTGAGAGTTAAAACATATAGCACTACCCTTAAATGCTCTCATATGTGGCTCTATACCTGCTGTTTTTACAACCGCACCCTCAAGGGCTATGTTACCAAAAAGTATAGAAAGCCCCCCTACTTCCGAATATGGATTATCGTAAGGGTGGATGATAGCCTCATCTAAGATTTTAGCATCTTTGACTCTATCGCCTATGCTCTCACCACTTATGGTTGGGTTATCAAGATGGAGTATCCCACCTCTTCTAGCTAGTTCACCCATAACAGCACTTACACCACCTGCTTTGTTTATATCGTCCATATGAACAGTTGTTAATGATGGTGAGATTTTGGCTATATGAGCGACATTATCGGCTACATCGTTGATCTTTTGTACATTGTACTCAACACCCGCTTCACGGGCTATCGCTAACATATGTAAAACAGTGTTTGAGCTTCCACCCATCGCCATATCTACCGCAAAAGCATTGTGAACCGCTTTTTCATTTAGGTAGTTTTTAAGGTTATATGCACCATTATCATTGCCTATCGCCATCTCAACTATCCGTTTTGCTGCTTTTTTAACAAGTGCTATTCGCTCTGGAGTCATAGCTAGTATGGTTCCATTTCCAGGATATGCTATCCCCATCGCTTCGCACAGAGTATTCATAGAGTTAGCTGTAAACATACCAGAGCAACTACCGCCACTAGGACATGCGTTGCACTCTATATCATAAAGCTCCTCTTCGCTTATGCTACCCTCATTAAACTGCCCAACCGCCTCAAAAGCAGTCGAGAGATCTATCGGTGTTCCATCTTTTTTATGACCCGCTGGCATCGGACCACCTGAGACAAATATCGTCGGTACATTTACCCTTAAAGCCCCCATAATCATACCAGGTACTATCTTGTCACAGTTTGGGATACATATCATTGCATCTAGCTTGTGTGCATTCATAACAGTTTCGATAGAATCGGCGATAATCTCACGAGAAGGGAGTGAGTAGAGCATACCATCATGCCCCATCGCGATGCCATCATCTACACCTATAGTGTTAAAAACAAACGGTACACCACCCGCTTCACGGATAGCCTCTTTTACTATCTCGCCATACTCATGTAGGAAAAAATGGCCGGGAATTATGTCTATATAGCTGTTTGCTATACCTATAAAAGGTTTATCAAAATCTTCATCTTTTAGCCCCGTAGCTCTTAAAAGAGAGCGGTGAGGTGCCTTATCGAACCCTTTTTTAATAGTATCACTTCTCATAAAAATCCTTAAAATCATCACATTTTGCGAATAAAGTGGTGTGATTATATCATTTTTTCATATTTTTATCATAAAACCCCTTTACAATTAAAAAATAAATCGCTATAATTCCACCCACTCAAAAAAAAGAGTGTGTTATTTGGATGCGGGAATAGCTCAGTGGTAGAGCACAACCTTGCCAAGGTTGGGGTCGCGAGTTCGAACCTCGTTTCCCGCTCCATTTTTTATTTATTGATTGTTAAAGTTTAAAAAACACCCATCTTGCCCGGGTGGCGAAATCGGTAGACGCAGGGGACTTAAAATCCCCCGGTAGCAATACTGTGCCGGTTCAAGTCCGGCCTCGGGCACCACTAAATGTTTTAGTTTGACTGGTGCCATCGCCAAGTGGTAAGGCCGCAGCCTGCAAAGCTGCTATCCCCAGTTCAAATCTGGGTGGCACCTCCAGTTTTAAATTTTAATGATACTTTTTATTTGTGGATCTTTGGCAGAGTTGGTCGATTGCACTGGTCTTGAAAACCAGCGAGGGTAATACCTCCCAGAGTTCGAATCTCTGAGGGTCCACCACTTATAATTTTAACCTAACCTTTTTATATCGTTTTCTAGCTCTTTTAGACTCTCTAGTTTTTCTGCTCTTTTTTGCTCATCTTTAAGCTTTTTGTACTCTAGTTCGCTTTTTTCTTTTGCTACTTGGTGGCTTATTTTGCCTGCGTGGGTTAGTAGCTCTTTGCCGTTTAGGGATATCACAGCATCAAGCCTCGCTATCCAGTCTTTCATATACATAGGAGTGTGTTGCATTGCCATGGTTTCTGCAAATGCCAAATATTGCTCAACCAAAAGCCCCAAAAGCTTTATCTCATCTTCTGCAAGATAGTTTTTGGCGGTAACTACATCTTTTTTGGTGATATTTTTGCCATCAAACGAACTCATTCCTAAAAGCGGTTTGTTTATATCTACACGGTTATACACAAGTTCGGCTGCTGTTTGAGTTGATACCGCCCAAAGCAGTTTGTTTTGCACAATTTTGAAAAACTCTATAGTTTTTTCATCTTTTGGGTCATAATCGATACTTGTCATATAGATATCTTTGATTTTTTGATAGAAAAACCGCTCAGAAATCCTAATATCTCTAAGTCTGTTTTGTAGCTCATCAAAATAGGCTGTATCACTGCCATTTTTAAACCGCTCATCGTTTAGTACAAAACCTTTTGTAATGAACTCTTTTAGCTTCTCATTTGCCCAAATTCTAAACTTTGTACCAGTATTTGAACGAACTCTAAAGCCAATGGCTATAATCATATCGAGGTTGTAGTATTCTATCTCTCTTTCTACTTCTCTATTTCCCTCTTTTTGAACTGTTCGGTAATTCCGAACAGTTGAAATTGGATTTAATTCCTCTTCTTCAAAAATAGCTTTTATATGTTCACTTATTGTTGATTTTGCTTTACCAAACACTTCACAAATTTGAGCTTGAGATAACCAAATTGAACCATCTTCAAATCTTACATCTACTTTGATATTTCCACTTTCGTTTTGGTAGATTAATATTTCACTCATTTGTAAACCTTTCTTTTTTGCTAAATTACTTATCTTACTTTTTCTAACTTTCTAACATATTCACGGCTTAAGATTTTCATCTGCTCTATTGCTATTTTATTTAACTTTTGAAGTCTATCTTTTTGAGATAATCCCTCATTTATAAAATGTGCATTTAAAGACTCCATATTTGCCAAACATACAAGCTCTTTCACATTTGCAGTATCTCTTATATTTCATCTTTGTTTTGTTCTCGCCACTCTTTTGCAGTCATTCCAAATAGTGCAACATTTAAAATATCTGCTTCACTTGCATATACAAAATTTATTTGTGAAGAATTTAGCTCTTTTGGAATTAGATTTTCTTTTATTGCATCTGTATGGATTTTGTAGTTTATTTTTGTAAGATTTCTTCTAATATCCCAACCTAATTGTTTTAACTCTTGTTCTTTTAATCTTTGAAACTCTTTTATAAGATAAAGCTTGAACTCAACAGAAACCCAAGAAGCAAACTCAAAGGCTATATCTTTATGTGCATAAGTCCCACCATATCTTCCAGATTTTGCAACTATTCCTATGGCATTTGTTCCTTGTATCCATTTTGTAGGACTCATTGTAAAGCTATTTAATCCTGCTTCTTTTCTAAACCCGTCGAATTCGACGGGTTTAAAATCTGGATTGTTTAATTGTTCCCAAATACCTAAAAACTCTATTGTATTACGGTTTCTGAGCCAATTTTTGATTATATCGTTTGCAAGAATATTGTCTTTATATTTTGCTATATCAGTAATACAAATATAATCTTCATCTTCAATCTTTAAAACTGTTATTTCATTTTCTAAGACTTTTATATTTGCCATTTTTATCTCCTATTTGAAATTAAAAAATCTTATCTATTTTATCGTTTTGCAATTGTGAAACAAGCTGTTGCACAAATTGGTCAACAGCTTGTTGACTATTTGATTTAATATTTGTAAAAAACTCTTTATACTCTTGTGATAATAGCTCCATTTTGAACTCTTAGAATATTTTATGTGTTATTTTTAAATTTCTAAAACGGTATTTCTTCTTGATTTTCTATTTCACAATTTATATATTCTTCTTGATTATTCCATCCGCCAAACTCTTTTTTTAAAGCTTTTTTCTCTTCTAATTTTTGAATTAGAAATGGATCTTGTATTTTATTTTGATCATATAGATATTTAATAAAATTACACCAAAGTATTTTCTCTTCATATTTCCAATCTTTTTTGCTAAATATTCTTACTATATTAGCTTCTGATGTAAGATTAAATAGACTTGTTTTAAGATTTGTTCTTAATTCATCAAATATTTTTTCTAATTCTTTTAAGGAAAAATATTCAATATTATTTAGAATTTCATGTTGTAAAAATCTATTTAATAACTCAGTATCATTAATTTCAATTAATTTATTTAAAATATCAACTTGGAAATCTATAACAATTGATACAGAATTTATATCATTATTTAATGCATTTGACTCTAGACAATTAGTAGTATTCAAGCATCTATTTTTTGTAGATTTTTTATTTTTCAAGTATTCTTTCAATCTATATACTAAACCTATTGCTTCTTCTACTTCTTGACTAAAAATTGGTGCTTCGCTACTATGCGAGAATGGATTTAAAATCCTATCTTTAATTCTTTTTAATTCATCAAATATTTCTAATTCTTCTGTTTTATAATTTTGATAATTTTTTGTAAATTCAAAAATTTTTTTTCTTATTCCTCTTAACAATCCTTTTTCATTATCGTTTAAATCAGAATCTTGTTCAAAATTTGTATCAATCTTTGAAATCAAATCTTTGTCAATATCTTTAAATTTAAAAATTTTATTAAATTGACTTTTGTACTCTTGTTCTAACTCATTTTTAACTTGATTTAGTAAATCTTCAAGAGTTCTAAACTCTTTATTAATACATTTTAGATTTGGGTCTAAAAATTGTTTTAATATTTTTTCAAGCTCTTTTCTTAAATAATTTGCACTTGCTTCAAAGTCCTTATTTAAAAAAAGCTCTTTAGCTTTTTCTAATTCCGTTTTTGATTCTTTTATACACTGTTTTTCATTTTGATTATAAAATTCAAACACTTTCCAGTCAATAGTTGAAATTTTTTGTCTTAATAATTGAAAAAAACCTCTATCGTGAGTTAAAACTATTATTTGGTAATCTTTTAAGTCTTCATCCTCTAGTAAAAAATTTATAACATCTATTCTATGCTTCATATCCAATGATATTAGTAAATCATCCAAAACTAATATTTTTAAAACATCCTCTGTAATTAATCTATTCTTTAGTATAGAAAATCTTAATGATAATGCAATAGCTGTAAGTCTAGCTTCATTCAAAAAAGTATGTGGTTTATCAATCTTATGATTTTTTTCAGAAAACTCTATTGTTAAATATATTTTTGGAGATAAAGTTAAACCATTTCTTTTTGTAGTGCTATTTTCTATAAAATCATTATATGTTGCTTCTGTATTATAATCTATAGAAACTACTAAAGGTTCTTTAAAGTTATCTTTTAAAATTTCATTTGTTTTTCTAATTAAAGTTTGTAAATAATTTTTAAATTTTTCATTAAAATCTTTAATATCTTTTTGAAAGTCTTTATATTTTTGGTCACTCATCTTTGGTCTGGGAGAAATACCTTTTTTTAATCTTTGCCAAAGATTATTAAAATTTTCTCCATCAATAGTTATATATTGAAATATTTCATCTTCAAACATATCAAATATTTCAATATTTTGAGAATTTTTAAAATTATATAATTTTGATAATAGTCTATAGTTTATAAAATCACTTGCAAGATTTGCCTTTAATATTTCTTTATCTCCTTTATTTGTGTTTATATTATCAAATGATATTTCGTAAGTAGATTTAATATTTAATTTATTTTTTAAAGTTAGTTTTATTGATGATTTATCATCATCTTCTTTAAATATATTAATAAGCCTTTCTGGATGCTGATTGTTAAAATATTTTTTAATCTCATTATCTTCTTTTAAACTACTTTGCATAAAAGTATATAATGCCCAGTAAAGTGAACTTTTTCCACTACCATTTTCACCATATACTAATATATTTTTAGAATTAAACTTTAAAGTTTCCAATCCTCTAAAAAACTTAAAATTCTCTAGCGTTAATTCATCGATTTTTTTCATTTTAACTCCAAATAATTGTTTTTATAAAATCAAATTCTATAGGTAAAAGTAATAAGTTATTTCTAATTTTATTTTTGCTCTCAGTTAATTTAAGATAACTGTCTCTAATAATTTGTTCTTTTAATGAATCATCTAAACCTTCTATAGAAAAAAAATCTTCTTTAACATACTTAATAAACTCTATATCTTTAGAAATAAACTCTTCTTTAAAATAAAGTTCAAAAACCATAGCATCTATAACATCTTCAAATTGTTTTGAAATATGTTCATTTGATACATAACTATCAATTTTAACTTCTAAAGATTTTTTTCTTAAATAAATTACATAGTCTACTAATATTTCAAATGGTTTTTCTATTTTTTTATCTATACTAGGAATAGGTATGTCTTTTATAGAAGGAATATCAAATCCAAAATATCCTCCACTCAAATGCTTACTTTCATTTTTTATTGAATAATAATAGCTAATAAGAGTAGAATTAATTACAGCTAATAAATATTTTGGATTTATTTTAAAATCATTTAAAATATTTACTTTACCAGCATAAATATTTTTTTCAACAATAGTAGCTCGTATATTTTTTGTCATTCTTGCAAAAAATATTGAATCTTTATTTTTAAATTGTTCTCTAACATTATTTGGATATATATCAAGTTCTATATAATTTTTAATATCATATCTATATTTTTGAATATCACTAGTTTCTAAAAGCTGTACATATTTTATTTTATCTTTATTATCTAAATTATTATATTCTATTGAAGAAATAACTGATTTTCTAAAACCAGTTTTTGATGTACCACAAAAAATATTAACAAAATCATTCAATCTTTTATGTTGTTTTTCAACTTTTTCTACAATAGGTGAATTTTCTAAAAGTATTTGATTATTTTTATCCTTCAAAATCTTTTCAATACTCAAAAAACTATTATTATCTTCTAAATTAGAATAATCTCTAGGTTTTGCAAGAAAAATATCATTCTTATCTAAAGATTTCTTTATAGTATTTATACAAGTATATGTTGAAGCTTCTTCAAATACTTTAATATTAGATACATCAATAATCGATAGTATATTTGTGTTTTCTATTAAAAACTTTCTTATACCTAAACCAGAATCTGCTGTTAAATATTGATAAGGATTAATAAATAATAAAATACCATCATTTTTTAATAAATTTATACCTTGTTCCATAAAATAAATATAAATACTACCTTTTTTTGAGTATTTATAAGATATAAATTGATCTAAATATTTTTTTGTATTATCATCAATCTTTCTATAATCAATATATGGCGGATTACCAATTACTATATCAAAACCATCTTTTATATTGAACATAAACTCACTATCATAAAACTGTGCAACACTAAGTGGGTCAAAAGGGTTATAATCTACCAAAACTAGATTTCCACCACCAAGAGCTACAAACTCATCAAAGAGCTCTTTTTGTATATTTTTATACTCTTTTTTTATACTCTCTTTATCTTTTGAAGAACTATAAAAGTATCTCTCTTTTAAAAATTTTATTTTTTCATATATACTATTTATATTATCTGTATTATCAAAAATAGTTGTTTGAGTATTTTTCTTTATATTAAAAGGAGATGGTAAAAGTGTATTTGCACAAACAAACTTAAACTCCAAATTTGGTAAAGGCTCAGGCTCTCCATCTTCATCTACAATCAAAGATAAAAAAAATCTAAGCTTACTTATTTCAATTGCAGATGGCTGAATATCTACACCAAAAATACTATCTTTTATAATTTTAAGTTTTCTAAGATAGTTTATATTTTTCCCGCTATTTTCTTCTATAAATGCTTTTGACTGTAACTTGAACCAAATTGTTGCATCCTCATCTATCAAAGATAGTATTTTCATCATCTTTTGTAATATTCCCATAGGAAATGCACCACTTCCACAAGCAGGATCTAAAATTTTTAGTTCAAAAAGTGCTGATAAAATTTTTGTTTTATCATAATCATTTTTTGGTTCTTCATTTTTAAAAACAATTGTTTTTAAGATATTCTCTTCTATATTGGTTTTATCTTTTAAGTATTCATATATAGAGCTACTTACCATATAATCAACTATCTCTCTTGGAGTATAAAAACTTCCAGTAGATTTTCTTGCATTCTCTTTTGTTTCAGGATTTATCTCTGCTAATAAATTTTCAAAAATTCTTCCTAACATCTCTGGGTCTATTGATAATTCACTATCATCCAAAGAGTTTTCATCTATTGTAAAATTATAGTTAGCCAAATGCGAATAAAACTCTTCAAAAAATTTATCAGATATTATCAAATCTCCTCTATAGAAGTTGCTCATTCCTTTATAGTCATAGAAATCCAATCCTAAAGGTTCAAAAAGTCCACCATTTAAAAATGGAATTTGTTCATCCTTAAACTCAGGTTTTCTATCTTTTTTTGGTGTATTTAATTTTTCAAAGAAAAGTGGTTCTAAAACTTCATTATAATAATCTTTTTCTACAGTAAATATACTATTTGGTACAAGTGACTTTTTATTTAAAAATTTTATAAAAAGAAGTCTTCCTATAAGCCTTATCGCAAACTCTTTTTTACTATTTTCATACTGTTCACTTTTATTTGGATATTTTAAATAAGTTTCTAAAAAATCATTATATAAAGTAACTAAACCAGCATAAAACTCTTTTGTAACTTTATCAACACTAAATGCTTCTTCAAGTTCAATTAGACTAGGATATTTTAAATTTTTAAGCTGATTATATGCAGTTTTTATTGGAATATTTTTTCCTAAAACATAAGTAAATCTTTTTAGATTTGAAACTTGTTGTTTATCATTTTCATCATAGCTAAACTTTATAAAAGAGAGTCTCCAAACAGATGGATTATTAGGATTATAAAATACTGCTATCGCTGAATCAAGTAGTTCATTAGATGCTTTATTTTTTAATATATTTCCAAGAGATACTCTATTGTTTTCAATATCAGTTTTTTCTGTTGTTATAACTTCAAAAAAACCTATCTCTTTTTTATCATCAAGTTGGCAAGAACCCATAAATTTATATTTTAAAATATGCTTTTGCTCTATATTTGTATCTGGCTCTTCATACTCTATATTATTCTCTTCAAAACCATAAAATTTATCAAAGATAAACTTTTTAAAATTTTCATAGCTATATTCCGATTCTAAAAATTTCTTAATATCCAATTTTTATCCTTTTATACAAATGTTTCACTAAGTATTATCTCTAATTTTTTTTCTACTATTTTTGGACTCTCTTTTTTTTCAAAAAGATTGTATTTTTTTTGTAGCTCTTCCAATTTAACTATAATATCTTTTGATTGATATTTTTTTGCTATATTCACTATCTCTTTACTCAAGTTTTGAAGTTTTCCATCTTTTATAGTTTTAATAAATATTTCATATAGTTCTGTAGTAATAAAATCTTTGTCTATCCAAGATTTTAGCTTTCCTATTGATTCTTTGTCACTTTTGTGTTCAACTTTTACATTTGTAGTTTGAACTGCAATATCGCTTATCTCTTTATCATACATTTCAATAGCTTTTTTTACATGAGAATAGTGAAACTCTTTTATAGGATTTATAGATACCTCATCTTTTGTTGTTTTTAATTGGGTTGCCATCTTTACAAAGTTTACTGCTTCACAATTTTGATTATCTACCATATAGTAACTTTTTGAGTCATTGTTTTTTATAAATACAAAAGAGGTCTCTTTTAAATCTTTACTATCTCTTTGAACTCTAACTTTTTTTGGTAATTCTTTTAAGTATTTAAAAGTTTTTGGATTTGCCTCTTTATATTTTCTAATCTCTTCCAAGAACTTCAACTCTTCATCTGCTTTTTCAACTTCAACTTCGTATAAAGATACTGTGCCTACTTTTTCATTTTTTGAATATATTTGGCTATCTTCTCCAACAGCGTGGTGAAATGTTTGAAGTTTTATAAATGCTTTTTTTGACAACTCAATCAAGCTTTCACTTTGTGCTGTTGGTTTAAAATTATAAATAAAAATTTCGCTATGTTTTGTACCTATACGATTTATTCTTCCAATTCGTTGCATAAGTCTTGTAGAGTTCCAAGGAATATCATAGTTATATATAATATTACTTCGATGCATATTTACACCTTCACTTAAAGTGTCTGTTGAAATAATTACATTAAAATCATCTTTTTTATTTTTATAATTTGCATCAAAATTTTCTCTAATGACTTCTTTTAGTTTATCTCTATTTTCACCATGGACAGTTAAAACTTGTTTATACTCTTTTAGTTGTTCTTCAAGATACAAAGCTGTCTGTTTAGATTCTGTAAATACTACTACTTTATCTGTTTTATGTAGCTCAAGTATAGATTTAAATTTATCTAGTTTTGGGTCTGAATTAATATTTTCCCATAATTTAACCAACTCTTGCAATATTTCCAAATCTGTTTTTAATTGTTCTAAATATTCATCTTTAAAATCTTTTGAATCAAATGCTTTCATCTTTTCATTTTCTAAGAAATAATCAACCTTAGCTAAAAAATCATCTTCATCATTTTCTAATAATTCAAATAAATTAAAATGTTTAGCAGGTATATAAACAACACCATTTTCAAACATAGATATTAGTATTTCCAAATTTTTGCATTGTTTTGATATTGTAGATTTAAATGCTACAAAAGAACTCTCTAATCTTTTCACCAACATAGTTTTCATAATATCAGCAAGACTTAATGCACTTTTTTCAAAAAAACCAGCCTGAACTTCACCATACTTTTTTTGTCCATTTTGTGTTAGATTTGCTAAAATTTGATATCTATAATACTTTAAGTCTTCCATCAAAATAGATATTGTTCTATCAAATATTTTTAATAAATCATCATCTAATTTGTATTCCAACTCTTCAACTGGATTTATTTTTGGAATATTTAAATTTTGTTCTATTAAATCTTTTTTATATATCTCATTTGTTTGAATATCTGTTCTCGTTCTTCTAACCATAACTTCTCGTAAAATATTATCTCTTACTTTTTTAGATAGTTGCTCCAACTCAATCAATTCATCTTCAGATAAATCACTTTGATTCTCTTTGATACTTATGATTTCTCTATACTTCTTATCAATCTCAGCAAAAAAAGTCTCTAAGTTTGGATGAGAATCTATTGTAGAATTTCTTTTGTCTTGAAAAAGATACAATTGATTTGCTATATCTTGTGGCTTATTGTTTAAAGGTGTTGCCGAAATTAATATAACTTTTTTCTTATATTTAACATCTTCTTTACAAATTCTTTCCAACTCTTTATATCTTGAAGTTAAAAAATTTTTAAATTTATGAGATTCATCTATTATCACTATCTCATAATCTTCTGTATCTTTTATTTTTTCTAAAGCTCCATAAGATTTAAAATCAAACTTTCTAATACTTCCTATTTGAAACTCTTTAAAAGTTTCATTCCACTCTTTTTCAATAGATGGTGGAGCAATAATAAGTATTTGTCCTTTTGTTTGATAACACAATCTTTTAACTATCATAGCACTTGTAATTGTTTTTCCAAGACCAACAACATCTGATAGAAAAAAACCACTATGTTTTTTTATTTTTGATAATCCCTCATTTACAGCATCTATTTGATAAGCTAATTTCATATAACCTTTTGGCAAATCTTCTGCAACAGAAGCATCATAATCAACTCTATCTTCAAAATGTTCTATTAAAAATTTTAAATATAGTTCATATGGAGTTATCTCTTTTAGATAACTATTTTGTTTTATGGTATCTATATCTTTTTCTGTAATCTCAACTGATTTTATCCATAAATCATTAAATTCATTTAGTGCGAACTCTATATCTTCACTATATTTTAATTCTACATTAAACTCATAATTCTTTGATAGCCCATTTTCTGTTAGATTTGAACTTCCTGTTATAACTGAACCTTTATACTCTATAGTATCATTATGTCTTTTTATCTCATTTTCTCTAAGTATGTATATTTTTGAATGAATATTTTTATCTTGAGAAATTCTAATTTCCAATCTATTTTGTGCAATTAATTTTATAAATTGATTTACACTCTCATCAACTTCTTGTGTATACTCTTCATTTGTGAGACACTCTTTTTGATTTTCTATAAATTCTTGATTAAATTTTTCATAATCAAATAGATTGAACTTTTTACCTCTTGCTTGAGCTTCATAAGTTAATTTATCAATATTTATTCCTACTAATATCCTAACTTTATCAACATTATCAAGCAGTTTAGCTATTTTTTTAAATCCACTAATTCTAAAATAACCAATTAAAAATTCTAAATTTTTAATATCATAGTGTGTAAGTATATCTTTTAATCTATTTTCTAATGTATTTGTACCTTGATTGGTAAAAAATTTTGAACTCATATTATAATCTATCCATATAAAATCTATTTTATAAAAGCTAGATTGTACCCTAAAAAGTTTTAAACGAGAAAGCAATTAAAAAGCTTGTTTTGCTTACTATTTCTTTAAGCTATTTATACTTTTTCCTATTTTCTTCTCTTTTAGTTGTTCGATAGTTCCGAACAGTTGAAATTTGGTCTAGTTCTCCCTTTTCAAATATAGCTTTGATATGTTCGCTAATAGTTGATTTTGCTTTGCCAAAAACCAACTATCTATCCCTAAAAATAACATAAAATGTTAATTACTATTTATTATGACAAATTTGCGACTCAGTTTACTTATTGTTTACTTATAATTATTATAATTTTAAATCTCAATTATGTTTACCCCCTTATCATAAGAGAGATATAGACAACCTATAAACTATTATGCATAACTACCACCTTCTCCCCTTTTTTGGGTAGTTATGCTACACTTTTACTTATGAAAAACATCATCCTAACAACCCTAAATTCAAGATACACTCACACATCTATCGCACTTAGATACCTATTTGCAAACCTAAATGAGCTTCAAGATAGCTCAAAAATACTAGAGTTTAGCATAAACGATTCGATCCAAAACATAGCAGAAGATATCCTAAGCCACAACCCAAAGATAATCGGCATCGGTGTTTATATATGGAATGCCTTAGAGGTTGCCCATCTTCTTCATATACTAAAAAAGGTCTCTCCTCAAACAAAAATCATCTTAGGTGGTCCTGAGGTTTCACATGAGCCATTTAGGGTCGATTTTACTTTAGCCGATCATATCATCCAAGGTGAAGGGGATATCGCTTTTTATAGACTCTGCCAAGATATACTCGCAGCTAAAGCAAGTGAGAGGGTTATAAAGATGAGTCTGCCATCTCTAAAGGAGCTAAAACTACCCTACAGATACTACAGCGATGAGGATATAAAAAACCGCTATATCTATGTTGAGGCCTCAAGAGGGTGTCCATTTGAGTGTGAGTTTTGCCTATCTTCCATGGATGAGAGAGTTAGGGCTTTTGATATCGATGTGCTTTTGGGTGAGTTTGAGCTTTTGTGGGCTAGAGGGGCTAGAAACTTTAAGTTTATCGATAGAACTTTTAACCTAAACATAAAAACAGCAAACAAAATACTCGACTTTTTTCTAGCCAAAGATGAGCCTTATTTCGTACATTTTGAGGTTGTGCCTGATCATTTTCCACAAAGTCTAAAAGATAAAATCGCTCTATTTAGCGATGGTGCCTTGCAGTTTGAGATAGGCATACAGACTCTAAATAGTAAAATCGCACAAAATATCTCAAGACCCCTAAACTTTGAGAAGATAAAACAAAACATAGAGTTTTTAACACAAAAAACAGGTGTTCATATACACTTAGACCTTATAGTTGGACTACCTGAGGAGGATCTTGAGAGCTTTGGCAAAAACCTAGATGAGCTAGTAAAGCTAAGTGATGCGGAGATTCAGATAGGGATACTTAAAAAACTATCGGGTACCTACATAAATCGCCACGACATAGAGCATGAGATGGTATATAGCGATATCCCACCATACGATGTGCTAAAAACCTCGAAGTTAAGCTTCGCTGATGTGCAGATTATGAAGCGATTCTCTAGGTACTGGGATCTTTTTTATAATAGTTCAAACTTCTACTCATCTATAAGAGTGTTATGGCTAGATGGCTCTGTTTATAAAAACTTTTATGATTTTAGCTTATGGCTATACGATAAAAGCAACCAAACTCACAAAATCTCACTAGATAGGCAGATGAGATTTTTATTTGAGTACTTAGTCGATGTCAAAAAACTAAGTAAAGATATAGTAGCAAAATCTATACTAGATGATACTCAAAAACTCAAAGGTAGAGTTGTCCCTAACTTTTTAAAAGAGTTTGTAAAAGATGAGCAGATAAAAACCAAACTAGGAACAAGTGGTTTTAACAAAAGGCAACTAAACTCTTCTAGCAGCTAAACCTCTTGCTATAGCTTCGTTTATCTCTTGTTTATAGCTAGGGTTTGCATTTGATAGGTTTTTATCTAACCCTAAAATCATCTTTGTGGTGGCATTTTTATGTTTGCAAAGGTAGAAAAATATCTCTTTATAGTACTCAAACTCTGGGTTGGTTCGAATCCCTAGCTTGTCGGGGATATTTTTATGGTAGCGCATAAGCAAATCTAGCGAGTTTTCAAGCTCACTTTGAGAACTATTTTTATCTTTTATGGTTTTAAATATACACTGTAAAGTCGTACACTCTGGCTCATTTGTAGTTTTTTGTTGTGCTTTTTTTAGTTTAGCTTTTTGCTTTTTTCGTGGGTTTACAAATAGTAAAAATACCAAAATAACAAGTATAGCTACAAGCAAAACAACGATCTGTGCGATAAAACTAGCTTCCATAACTCTTCTTTTTTTACTTGATTATAGCTTATACTCTATGCTTTCTAACTTAAGCAAAAACTCTTTTTTCTCAAGCCCACCACTATATCCACCTAGTTTACCACTACTTGAGATCACCCTATGGCATGGGATTATGATGGAGATCGGATTTTTGCCATTTGCATTTGCAACTGCTCTAAAGCCTTTTTCTCTTCCCATCATCAAAGCCTCATCTTTATAGCTTATCGCTTTAGCATAGGGGATCTTTAAAAGTGTTAGCCAAACTTCCTGCTCAAAAGATGTACCATGCGGTTTTAATGGCACTGTAAAAGTTTTTCGCTTTTTTAAAAAGTACTCATCTAGCTCTAGCTTAACCTGCTCAAGTATGCCATTTGCGGTCTCAAACTCTATAGCATCTGCAAAATCAAGGTTTGTAAGTGCTTCATCACTAGCGATGGCGACCATATTTCCTAGTGGGGTTTTTATGTTGCATCTATACACCATTTTATAGGTTTTACTCCTTTGTTTTTTAAGTAATCATTTGTTTTGCTAAATGGTTTTGAGCCAAAAAAACCACGATAAGATGAGAGTGGTGATGGGTGGGCTGAACTTAAAATGAGATGTTTTTTAGTATCTATAAGATTGCTAAGATTTTGAGCCTCTCTCCCCCAGAGTATAAAAACTAGATTTTGCCTCTTTTCATTTAACTCAACTATAACTCTTTTGCTAAACTCCTCCCAACCCTGAGCCTGATGTGAAGCTGCTTCACCTGCTCTAACACTTAAGACTCTATTTAGAAGCAAAACTCCCTCTTTTGCCCAGCTTGAGAGGTTTCCACTTTTTGGTATAGCACAACCCAAATCATCACTTAGCTCTTTAAAAATATTTTTCAGTGATGGTGGATGAGCTACTCCATCTTTAACTGAAAAAGACAACCCATGTGCTTGATTTGCCCCATGATATGGGTCTTGCCCTATAATAACTGCTTTTACATCATAAAAAGGGGTTGCATTAAAGGCTGAAAATATCTCTTGGTTTTTTGGATAGATAGTATAGTATTTTTGCTCTGTTATTAAAAAATCTCTTAGCTTATCTATATAAGGTTTACTTAGCTCATCTGCTAAAATCTCTAGCCAACTTTTTTCTAGTTTTAACATGTTACTAGATATTTATCATAAATCTCATCCTCGCTATTATCCCAAATATCTTCAAACGACTTATTTGCCAACTTTTGAAAATCTTCAAGCTCTTTTTTACTTAAACCCACTTCATATTTTGCTATAAGATTCTCTTTTAAATTATCTAGTATATTTAACACGGTAACTAGTTTTGAGTCTTCAACTTTCAATGTAATAGTTTGCATAATCGGCTCCTAATGATATTATTATACACTAGAATGTAGAAGTTTTTTATTTATAGTAAAAACCACCACAAGTATAACAAACGATATAACAAACAGTGTTAGTGCATAGTGCGATGCTAGAGTGTAGTTGAGTGCTTCAACCTCATCATATATGGCGATACTAGCGACTCTTGTCTCACCTGCTATGTTGCCACCTATCATAAGTACAACTCCAAACTCACCTATGGTGTGGGCAAATGTTATAACCATAGCACTTAGAAGCGATGGTTTGATATTTGGCAAAAGCACATACCACAAAGTAGCCAAAAAACCTTTTCCAAGTGTATAAGATGCCTCTTTTAGCGACTTACTAAGTGAAGCAAAACCGCTATATATAGGGTTTACCATAAATGGAAAACTAAATATGATAGAAGCTAGTACAAGCCCCTCAAAACTAAAAACCAACTTAACATCAAAATGCTCTTGTAAAAAACTCCCTAAAGCACTCTTTGGACTAAAAGTTAGAAGCAGATAAAACCCCAAAACAGATGGTGGTAAAACAAGTGGCATAGAGACAAGTGCTTCAATAAAAGGTTTAAATTTTGAAGTTGTATTTGCAAGGTAGTAACCTAAAAATACCCCGATAGGCAAAAGTATAATGGTTGTTAGTGATGCTAACTTAAATGTTAGCATCATTGTTTGTATAAATGAGCTATCCATCTACTAAACCTACCATCTCATAGGCTTTTGGCTCTACTAACACCTTAGTGCCAACCGTTAGTGTTTTGTTAGTTTTTAGTTTTAAAACCTCGCCATTTACTAAAAACTTCGCCTCACCATCAAGCACCTCTAACACCTCGGCAACCACTCCAAAACCACCCTCTTTTTCACAAAATACCTCACTTGGCACTCCATCTGCTTTTATAACTCCACTCTGTATACTTAAAACCCGATCTGCAAGTTTAAATATCTCAGATATGTCGTGACTCACAACTATAGAAGTTATATCAAACTTTTGATGTATAAGCTTTAGCTCATCTTGAAGTTTAACTCTCATAGCACTATCAAGAGCCGACAGTGGCTCATCTAGCAAAAGTAGTTTTGGGCTTCTTATGATGGCTCTAGCTAAGGCAACCCGCTGTTTTTGTCCGCCACTAAGTCTATGTGGCATCGCAGAAGATAAAGCATTTAGCTCCATAAGCTCAAGCAGTTCGTCTACTTTTTTGGTCTCTTTAACTCCTAATGCAAACTCAAGGTTTTTTCTAACAGACATATTTGCAAAGAGTGCATAGTCTTGAAATACAAAGCCGATATCTCTTTTTTGAATACTTAGATTTTTACCTTTTTTTGTATCTAGCCAAACCTTGCCATCAACCTCTATATAGCCACTATCAGCCATCTCAAGCCCTGCTAGTATGCGAAGAAGAGTAGTTTTTCCACTTCCACTTTTACCATAAAGTGCTATAAACTCACGATGGCTTAACTCTTTTTGTACTACTAAGTCTATATCGCCATCTGAAGTATTTAGCTTTTTTGTTATATCTATCTTTATCATAGTAAAATGATACTATTATTCGACCCCAAAACCATACTTTTTAAATATCTCCTTTGCCTTATCACTCACGACAAAATCCCCAAACTCTTTTGCAAGTGGTTTATCTTTGGCATATTTTGTGATAACAAAGCTCTGATCTAGTGGGCTAAACTTACTACCATCTATAACCATATAGCTATCTTTTGGTTTTTTGTTTTTGATAAGCGAGAGTGCAACTAGCCCCGCTTCAGCCGCCCCACTATCTACAAACTGCACACTTTGACCTATATTTTCACCTAAAACTAGCTTCTTTTTCACCTCATCATAGATACCATAACTCTTAAGTATCTGTATAGCCGCTACCCCGTACGGTGCTACTTTTGGGTTTGCGATAGATATATGTTTGATAGTGCTATCTTTAAGTGCTTCTACTTTATCTTTTAGATATTTTTTATCATTTACTAAAAGTGCTATAACACCTTTTGCATAGACTTTTGGCTCACTTATAGCCCCACCATCAGATACTATTTTGGCTGTGTAGGTGTTATCGGCTGAGAAAAAAAGATCATAAACAAAACCGTTACTAAACTGTGCATATGCTTTTCCACTCGCCCCAAAATTTAACCTTACATCGCTTTGTGGATGTAGTTTTTTAAACTCACTAGTAACTTCACTCATAGCATCTTTTGCACTTGAAGCGACAAAAATATCTACTCTACTAGCTAGTAGTTCAAAAGTTAAAAACAAAACCAATGCGAATATTTTCATCTATTTTTCCTTTATGTTTTGTATGATATAGCGAAGTATATAAAAATATCTACTTAGTTGTCAAGAAGAGCTTAAAACTTAGCAATCTATACTTATAATTTAAATAAAATTTAAAAATAAAGCTATACAATTTCATTATGTCAAAATTTATATAAAGGATAAAAAATGAGAAAAACAGCTTTGGTGCTATCGCTACTTTTTGCTACTTCAAGCTATGCTAAAACGGTTGATAATCTCGCATCAGCTTTTAGCGAGGGGGAGCTAGATGCTAGAGTAAGGTTTCAGTACTTTAACACAAACTGGGACGATAACGACTGGGGAGTCGGGGCAGATGATAAAGATAGCAAAGCAGGGGCGATAGGTGGTTCGCTTATCTATAAAACTGCTCCATTTTATGGGCTAAGTGCGGGAGCAGGACTCTACACGACCCACAATATCAGCACACTAACTAGAGAAAATGGGGCAAAAAATACAACAAGTGCCGATCTTTTTGCTCGAGAAAAAGGTACAAAGTATGGCGATAGCTACTCTGTTTTGACTCAAGCTTACCTAAACTACAAGGTATCAAAAAGCTCTATAAAGGCTGGTAGATTTTTGATGAGCAACCCATGGATAACACCAAATGATACAAAAATGATACCAGTGGCAGTTCAAGGTTTATCGATAAACTCAAAAGAGATAGACAAAACAACCATATTTTTAGACTATGCAAACAAGATAAAAGAGAGAGGTAAAACTCACTTTGGCTCGATGGCAGATACTCTTGATACCCCTGTAGCTATAAAAAACTACTATGCGACTCAGTACACAGGCAATAGTGCTGGATATGGAGAGAAAAAAGCTAAAGATGTTGTTGTGTTGGGTGTGAAAAACAACTCGGTAGAAAACCTTGAGCTTCAAGTGTGGGATATGCACTGGAGCGACATAGTAAACCAAGCCCTACTAGAGGCAAACTACTCCTTTAAGATAGGTGATATTGGGACAAAAATAGGTGCTAGATATATACATCAGTTTGATGATGGTGCGGGAGATATCATAAAACCTCGCGATGGCTCAGTGTATGATAGTGCGGCGGTAAAGTTTAAAGGCGATAGTAACAACAAAGTAGATACAAACCTTATAGCTCTTCGTGCGATATTTAGCTACGGCTCATCTAAGTTTTTACTATCTTACTCACACACTTCAAGCGGTGGTGACTTGATAGCTCCGTGGAGAGGTTTTCCAACAGCAGGATACACTCGCTCTATGAGCGTAACAGACTGGAATGCCAACACAAATGCTTACAAAGTAGGTTATGAGCAGGATTTTAACTCTTTGCTAAAGGGGCTTAGCACTATACTAAGCTACAACTACTACGATAGAGATCCATCAAAAGTGGGGTATCAAAGTGCGACTCAAAGGGGTTATGGCAACGGTGATACACATCAGGCAAACTTAGATGTTATATATAAAGTTGCTTCGCTAAAAGGGCTTGAACTAAAGGCTAGATATATGATCCAAGATAACCAAGAGGTCTCAAATATAGCTGGAAATAGTGGTAAAAAATCTCATGGATACACAAATGATACCTCAAATCACGAACTAAGACTAGAGGCTAACTACTTTTTTTAAAAAGTTTTACTACATCATAGATAAGAGCTAAAGCAGAGACAACCCAAAAAAATGCAACTACAAGATTTAGCTCAAATGGTGTTAGAGCATAAAGAAGTAGAACTCCAAAAAATATAGGGATTTTTGCAAAATAGAGCAGTAGCAAAAGTGAGCCATAGAGTTGTTTTAACATATAGGTTTGTCCTTATATGGTGGACAAAGAGGGATTCGAACCCTCGGTAGGTTGCCCTACGGCCGCGTTCCAGGCGACTGGATTAAACCACTCTCCCATTTGTCCAGAAGTGAAATACTACTCTAAAACTCCTAATAAATCACTGTAGTCATACTTTTGTGGATCGATATATATCTTTTTACCCAACTTCACCACCCTAACATCATTTATGGAGGTAAATTTCTTTAGGATTTTATCGGTTTTTCTACTGCTTAGATTGTAACTTTTTAGGTACTTTTTTAAAGAGATTAGTTTTGTTTGCAACTCTAGTGGCTCTACTTCTATATGATCTTGTGGTGGCAAGATAAGCTTTGAAGATATCGCTTCAACTATACTTTTTAGATGCTCATCTTTTTGTCTATAAACCTGCTCGATTTTGAGTTTTTCTTCTACTAAAAGTCTCTCTTTTTGGTCTCTTAGCTCTCTTATTTCACTCTCAAATCGCTCTAGTTTGTCTTGAAGTTTTTGGTTTTGTGACTCTAAAAACTTATAGTATCTATCGCCCTCATCTTGTGGTTTTTGCTCTTTTTGCTCAAGACTTACATACTTAGTCCCATTTTGCATAGTAACTTTTAGTGAACCTCGTCTTATACGGTTATGGATAGCCTCTTTTGAAACACCTAGCTCATCTGCTGCTTCTTGTATAGTTAGCTTTTTCAACTCTACCTCAAGTTATCAAAAAATATCGGGGCTTCCCACTCAAGAGATCTTATATGAGCCATAACTTTTTGAAGATCATCTATCTTTGCACCCTTTACCCTGATAGCACCGCCCTCGATCTGAGCTGTTACTTTTAGCTTTAAGTTTTTGATCTCAGCGACTATCTTTTTAGCCTCTTTACCCTCAATATAATCGACAACCTTAAGGCTCATTTTTCTAGTATTTCCACTAGCATTTTCAACCTTTAGCTCCTCAATCGCTTTTGATGAGAGATCTTGTTTTAGGAGTTTTGCTATCACGATATCTTTTAGTGCCTCTAGTTTATTATCGCTCGATGCGACTAAAACTAAAAGCTTCTCTTTTTCTTTAAAATCAACCTCGTAAGTGGTACCTTTAAAGTCGTACCTATTTGCTACCTCTTTATCTACTGAGTTTATAGCATTTTTAAAATTTTGCATATCGATATCTGCTGAGATATTAAATGAATGCTCTTTTGCCATTTTCATCCTTTTTATCCCAAAAAACTTTGGAGTTATAAGCGACTAACATCATAACATATTTGTTAGTTAGTGTCAAAATAGAGATTTTTAGCTAAACAACTGGCTATGAGTACCTAATCTTGTTAGTTTTACATAGCCATCTTCTACGATATATATCAAGAGTATATCGCCACTTATATGGCACTCTCTAAAGCCTTTATACTCTCCTATAAGCTCGTGATCTAGAGCCTCAACTGGGAGTTTTTTACCATCAAGCAACAAGGCGACAAACTTTATATATTTTTCATAATGCTTATCTGATAATTTTACTTTGGCAAAATCTTTTATATACTGCTTTGTCCTAAATAGTTTGTACATAGTCTATAAATCTTCTAAGTCTATCTCATCGCCTATAAGCTCTTTTGCCTCTTGCATAGCTTTTAGAGTCTTTTTGTTTGGAATTTTTACCTCAAAAGGTATGCCATTGTTGAGCTTTACCATATTTAAAAACATCACTATAGCTTGTGAAGTGCTAAGCCCTAATTTTTTAAAAATCGCCTCAGCTTCTTGCTTTAAATCACCATCAACTCTGGCTCTTACTGTTGCATCCATCATTGCAAATCCTTTTTAGCATATTGTAGCCTATATGTGCTACAAAGTCAATTTATCCTGTTATCAAAAAACAGGGCTTCCATCAAAACTAGAGCCAAAACCAAATGAACTAAAACTAGGGTCGCTATAACCAAACATAGCAGATTTTGCCCTTAGTTTTTCGATATCGGCTTTTGAAGATATACCTTGTGGACACACCGTTGTACAGGCATTGCATAGTGTACAATCCCAAATGCCATCTTGCTGAATCAAATCTATCTTAGACTTAGCCTCATCTTCTCTAACATCACTAACATATCTCCAAACTCTTGTTAGTGCAAATGGTCCTAAAAAGTTAGGATTTAGCTCATAAACTGGACATATACTAAAGCAACTAGCACAAAGTATGCACTCACTTTGAAGCTCATTTATAAGAGTTTGCTCTTTTGTTATAATTGGTTTTTGCTCTTTTTCACATAGGTATGCTTTTGCTTTGGCATTAAACTCAAGCGGAGCAACTACGACCAAATCTCTTATGGTTTGGGTGTTTTTAAGTGGTTCAACTACATCACCATCTTTTAGCTCATAGCTACAAGCTAATACCTCAACTCCATTTACCCGTACCGCACAACTTCCACAAACTCCACTTCTACACCCGCTACTATAACAAAGTGAGTTATCTTTTGTGGTTTTTATATCATCTAGTGCCTCTAGAAGTGTTTTAGAACTTGAGTAAAACTCTATAAACCCACTATCTTTTTTTATGCTTAGCTTCATAGACTTCTCCCATCACTTCTATAGTTTGCCCCGATATTTGTAGTATTTGCTAAAGCCGCATTAGCTACTACTTCAGCGATATCTAGCAGGTTTATAAACTCTAAAAAATCACTCAAGTTTGTGTTGAAGCCCCTATGTTTATCACTAACACCCATTTTATTTATGTTAGCTTTAGTCTCTTTAACAAAAGAGAGTGCTTTTTTTAACCCCGCCTCATCTCGCACTAAACCTACATAGTTATAAAAGATCTCACTTAACTCATCTCTTTTTTGATAAAAATTAACACTATTTTCATACTCAAATATATAATCGATACTCTTAGCACTAGCCTCACAAAGCTCATCTTTAGCCTCTTTAGCAGCCTCTTTACCCGCAACTCTACCAAAAACAACTATCTCTAAAAGTGAGTTTCCACCAAGTCTGTTTGCTCCATGGACTCCATGCTCAGCACACTCACCAACTGCAAAAAGCCCTTTTATATTTGTTCTACACTTACTATCTACCTCTATGCCACCCATTGTGTAGTGTGCTGCTGGTTTTATCGGTATTGGATTTTTTGTGGCATCTACTCCCTCATAAAGCTTTGCTAGTTTGTACTCTTGTGGGAGTTCTTGTTTTATAAACTCCTCACTTAGATGAGATATATCTAAAAACACCTCTTGTGAGTTTTTTATCTGCTCATCTATAGCTCTACTTACAACATCACGACCTAAAAGCTCATCTACAAACCTCTCGCCTTTTGAGTTTATAAGATAACCACCCGCCCCTCTAGCACTCTCTGAGATAAGTATAGATGAGCCTTTAAGTGCTGTTGGGTGAAACTGTACAAACTCCATATGTTTTAGTTTTGCCCCCGCTCTATGGGCTATAGCGACCCCATCGCCACTTGAAGCTACAGAGTTTGTTGAGTGTTTTGCATATAGTTTTGCAAACCCACCTGTCGCTAAAACAACTACACTTGAGCTTAAAACTTTAACCTCACCACTAAGTTTATCTAACACACTAACACCGATAACATCACTGTTAGTTGTTGTTAGTATCTCTAAAAGATGGTGCTCATTTAAAAACTCTACACCCTCTTTTAAACACCTATCATAGAGTGTGTGGAGTATCTTTAAACCTGTGTAGTCTTTTGCATAACAAGCCCTAACACCACTAGCACCGCCTAATTTTCTTTGTGCTATGTTGCCCTGCTCATCTTTAGAAAAATTTACACCTATAGTATCTAGCCACTCTATCGCTTTTGGGGCTTCATGGCACATAAACTCTATCTGTTTATGAGATGCTAGATTTTGTGAAGATTTTAGGGTATCTGCTATGTGTGATTGTATGGAGTCATTTGCGGAGTTTAAGACACCATTTATACCACCTTGTGCCATCGAAGTTTGGCTTCTTGTGGGGTACTCTTTTGTGATTACGGTGACTTTTGCACCTTGTTCTTTGGCACCAAGAGCGGCACAAAGTCCCGCTCCTCCTGCACCTATGATGATAACTTGTTTCATATGCTTAGGTATCTATCTACCTTTTAATACCTAGTAGAGTCTCTAAAAGAGTATCGGAAGTGGTTATAGTTTTACCATTTGCTTGATACCCTCTTTGTATGATTATAAGCTGTGTTAGAGCAGATGAGAGATCGACATTTGATGCTTCAAGCGCAGCTGATTGGATAAACCCTCTACCTGCTGAAGCAGCTGTACCTATGATAGGATCTCCTGAGTTTGCACTCTGAACATAGACATTGCTACCCTCAGCCGATAAACCTTCGTTGTTTGTAAACTTTGCCATACCAACTTGAGCTAGTCCAAAACTTCTACCATTACTAAATGAGCCTATAAGAGTTCCACTTTGATCTATCCTGATACCAACAAGGTCACCCCCCGTAAAACCATCTTGACTTATACCTGAAGTTGAAGATTTTGCATCAAAACTTGTCATACCATCAAAACCATTTGCCGTACCTAAACCTATTGCGACTTGCTGGTCGGGTGCTGAACCGTTGTTTGCTGTAAAAGATATATTTGGCGGATCAAAAGATGCTAGTGAGCCGTCGTTGTTAAATCTCACCGTACCTGTTTTTTCGTTAAATGGTACAACAGTGTCGATGGTAGCTGGTTCTGGAACACTTAGTTTAAAGCTCCAAGTTGAACCTGTAAAAGCATCTACATCTACTTTTCTAAACTCCATTCTAAGTGTATGTTTTGTCCCTAGTGAGTCAAATATATCTATACTAGCTGAGTGGATTGCGGCATTGAAACTTTGTGAAAATGCTGTCCCAGGGCTTCCTGATGGTAAGGTTGCACTAAGAGCCTCCATCGCTCTTGTAAAACGGCTATTTGCACTTACACCACCACCTGCTATACTCTCTGGAACTATAGATGTTACTGCTATAGTTATATCATTTGCTCCTGAGCTATTATCTACTTTTATCTTACCTTGCTCATTTACCGATATCTCAACACCTGCACTTAGGGCATCTGCCTGATTTTGTAGAGCCTCTCTAAGGTCTGCCATAGTAGTAAAAGTCTTATCGGTTCCTGCTGCTTTGTTTGAGCCCGTTGGGTCGTACTGGTATCTATAAGAGGTGATAGTATCACCATCAACAAAACCACTATCATCAGCACCACCGACAGTCATTCTTATATTGTGTGAAGCTGATGCGACATTGTTTTGGTTTACTAAACTTAGCTGGTTTGTAGCTGAATCAAAAGTAGCTGTTATACCTGTGACTGAACTTTTAGCATTTATGGCTGAGACAAATCTAGCAGCGGTTTGAGCTATGGTAGTATCTCCACTACCTGTAGAGGTGATATTTACTGTATCACCATTATCAAGCTCAAATGTTAAGTCTAAATCCCCATCTATCTCAGCTGCTGTTAAAGCGGCACCTACTACTTTAGTCGATGCAAAAGATACCCATACACCTTGATTTTTCTGAAGATTTAGTGCTTCACCTACCTCATTTACCACAACTCCCATATCATCAGATGCTATAGGGTTACCGTTTGCATCTAAAGCTGGTGGGTTTAGTGCCGCTCCTGCTGGTACCTTATAGGCTGGAGAGTAATCTTGTACTAGTGGTCCTGAGTTTAGGTTTGCTTTTAGTACAACTTGTTTTGTTGCACTAGCTGGGGTTGTTAGCCCTGGTGGTATGTTTATGTTTGTGATCGGTGCTGTAGCATCAACTTTACCCGTTATAGGGTCTCTTAGCCACCCTTGAACTATAAAGCCGTTGTTATCTACAAAGTTACCACCTGCATCGAACTTAAAGTCCCCATTTCTAGTATATTTGTAAGTATTTCCCCCATCTGGAGATATGATAAAAAAACCATCACCTTGTATGGCGACATCGGTATTTTTGTCTGAATTTTGGATAGAACCTTGTGAGAAAATTCTAGTCATAGAACTTACACTTGTACCTAGTCCTACTTGAAGTGGATTTTTACCACCTAACTCGCCTTGAGGTGCTGTTGCGACCGCCTTTGTTTGAGCTAGAAGATCTGCAAAGTTTGCCCTTGAGTATTTAAAACCGACTGTATTAACGTTTGCTATATTATTGGACTCTATATCCATTGCCACTTGGTGTGATTGTAATCCTGACACACCTGAAAAAAGTGATTTTAACATTTTAGCTCCTTTGTAACTAAAGTAAAGTTATTAAAGCATTTTGTGTTCCAAATATGAGATTCCAGATCAAGTCTGGAATGACAAAGCGGAGGGTCTATGTTTTATGATAAACCCTATTTTCTCATAGATAGAGCTTTTTGTATCATCTCATCTGAAGTTGTTATAGTCTTTGCATTTGCCCCATAGCTTCTTTGCATGATGATAAGATTTGTCAAAGCACTATCTAGTGCGACATTTGAGTTCTCTAACCTGTTACTTAGTATCGCTGAGCCTGAAGTTGGGTTGCCGTTACTATCTGTATAGAAAAACGGTTGTCCACTATTTGCACTAACTCTAAACTTAGTATCACCTGCTCTATCTAAAGCTCTATCGTTTGCAAAGTGAAAAAGTGCAATACTCCCTACACTGCTTTGTCTTCCGTTTGTAAATGAAGCTAGTATCTGACCATTTTGAGCAACACTATAACTACTTAAATCTCCACCTATAACACCATCAGATGAACTAGCTAGATGAGAATCGTAGTTGGTTGTAAATAGTCCACTATAACCACTACCAAAGTCAAGTGTTACACTTGTACCGTTGTTATCTATGGAGTTTAGTGTGCTAGATATCAAAGCTCCGCCACTATCAAAAGAGACTTGTCCACTCTTAACATCATAAATCTGAGTCCCATCTAAGCTCATAGCTGTAGCGGTAGCATCCCACTGAGTCCCAGGTAAAACTTGCGGTATGCTTTTACTAAACTCTACCCTTATAGTGTTTATGTTACTAGAGCTATCTATCGCCTTAGCATTTACCGCTCTTATCTCATCTTCGGTGCCTAAGTTTCCAAAAAACTTCGCCTCTTTTGTGGGATCGACTGGGTAGTAAAGCTCTGTTGGTAGCGAGATCTTTTGTTGAGATGTTACAGGAGCTAATCCAACCGACTCTAATCTAGGTGAGAGTACACCATTTGCTACATTTCCACCTAATGTGCCTAGTACATTAAACCCCTCAGCACTCACCAAAGTACCACTAGCATCAAAGCCAAACCTACCATCTCTAGTGTAAAATGTTTCGCCATTTTTCTCTACTCCAAACCACCCATCTCCAGCTATTGCTAAGTCTGTGTTTCTGTCGCTTTGAAGCAAGGAACCGCTACTTTGGTTTATGGCGGTGGCATTTACCCTTACACCTAAGCCTATTTGGCTAGTTACACTTGTACCTAAGCCTGTACCCATAAGTGCTTTTTCAAAAAGGTTTGCAAACTCTGCATCGTAACCTCTAAAGCCGACTGTGTTTATATTTGCAACATTGTCCGATATGATATCTATGGCATCTTGGTTTGCCATAAGACCATTTATCCCCGTATAAAACCCTTGTATCATCTTAGTAAACCTCTTTTATGTTTTCCAGATCAACATAAGATGAGCCTAGTTTTAAAAATGTCTTACCATTTTCAAACTTTACACTCTCGATAGGGTAAGCCCCCATTCTTGTTTTTTGCTCTGTACCATTTGAGTCCAAATATGTAGCCGAAGCATAGTAGATGCCATCTTCTTCGACCTGTCCTGCCATATTTTTACCATCCCAACTAAACCTATAAACACCTTTTTCATTTGGCTCTATATCGATAGTTTGGATGATATTTCCATCAGTATCTAAGATCTCTACTTGTCCACTTGCTATATCACTTGGGAAGTACATCTCAAAGTCTGTACTATACCCTTTTTCATATATAAGCCCGTTGCTTCCAAGGTCCGCCATCTTGCCTATAGCAGCTACGGTGTTAAAGTTTTGAGAAGTTTTAAGCGAAGCTGCTAACTCCTCTAGTGCTTTTGTAGTGTTTGCACTAGCCTCAAGTGTCGCAAGTTGTGATGTTTGAGTCAATATCTTCTCTGTATCCATAGGTGCTGTTGGGTCTTGGTACTGAAGCTCAACTAAAAGGAGTTTTAAAAAGTCATCTTTACCCAAGATAGACTTATCTTTATCTGCCTTTATCTCTTGTGTCTCTGGGTATAGGTCCGCATTTAATCCTGTTGAAGTTATAGCCATGATATCCTCCTAAGCATATTTTGGTAAAACTATCTCTAAAGAGTCTAAAACCTCTTCATCTTCTAGCTCATCTTTACTAAAGTAGCTATACTCTTTGTGTCCTTGTTTGTGTTGCTCTTTTTGGTTTTGAAAAAACCCGCTTCCACCATCTGAAGTGGTGCTACTAAAGTTAAATGTAGCATTATTTATTCCACTATTTGCTAGTTGCACTCTAAGCTCACCTAAGTTTGAGTGTAGTAGGTTTATGGCGGTGTTGTTTGATGTTAGGCTTACATATATGTTCTTGCCTCTTTGGGTTACACTAAGCTCCATCTCGCCCAGTTTTGCGGGGTTTAGTTGCACTTTTATACGGCTAATAGGTGGTTTATAATCATCTATCGCTTTTTTGATATCTTCACTTAGATACTTCAGCATCTGCTTTGCTTCATTTATCTTTACATCTAGCGAAGATGTATCTTTTTGGTTTACTTCCAAAATCTGCATATCGTTTCTTTGGCTACTTTGCTGATGATTTGCATCTTGTTGCATGTCGCTAGATGAGCTTAATAGTGCTTTTAGCATCTCTTTATTGTTCGATGGTTCTATATGTTTTTGCACCTCTTGAGTAGGTTTTTCCACTACACTTTTTTGTACAACTGGCTCATCTTTTGTGACTAAAAGATTTTTTAGCGGTTCACTTTTAGTAGGCACCTCAACCTTTGTGGCTACTTGCTTTACCTGCTCATCTTTACTCTCTTGTGGAGTTTGTTTAACTATCAAAGGCTTTTGTGTAGGCTTTTTCTCTACGATGGGTTCATCTTTAGTCTTTTGGCTTAAAAGTGAGCTTAGAGTATTTGGCTTTTGCTTTTTCACCTCTGGTTCATTTTTTAGCTCTTGAGTTGTGCTTAGGATCTGTTGTGTTGCAAAAGTTTGCTGTGGTTTTGGTTGCTCTAGCACAACTTTTTGGCTTAAAGATTCAAGTTTTATAGTTGAGATATCGAGCTTAAACTCTTTTGCTATTTTTAAAAGTGAGCCTATGTTGTTTGGCAACTCTTTTAGCTTTGAGCTTTTGTACTCTGGGCTATTTTCTATAAGTTGTTTTAGTTTGGTTTTTGCCTCTAGCAGTGTAACTTTTACCTCACTTAAGGGCAAATCTAACTTTTGCTCACTCACCTCAGCTTTTATAGTTGTTTTGTTTAGCAGATCTTGCAAAGTTATGTTTTGGCTTTTAGTAGGTACTTCTACTTTTGGGGTCTCATCTTTGGCTAGTTTTGGGTCTAGTTTTAGGAGTATGGGTTTTAGTTTAGTATCTGCGGTCTCATCTTTTAAAACTACATCTTTTATGCCGACATCTTTTGGGTTTTTAACCTGCAAGTGTTTAAGTAGAGCTGCAAAAGGTGAGTTTTTAGTATCTTTTGAGCCTTGAAGTAACATCATTAGTGGATTTTTGGCAACCTCTTTGCCTTTTGGTAGCACACTTATCATAGCTTCCTCCTACATAATATATAGGAGTTAAGCACAAATCATTCCATCAGCGAATAGGGTTTTATAGCATCTCGTGAACCAAAAGGGGTCGAGCTTAAAATCTCATCGTCTACACTAAGAGAGTAGTACTCATCTGGCTCTGTTTTACAGTAGGTTAGTATGATCTTTAGTGCCAAATCTTTATCATCTTGTGAAGCACTTTTACTAAGGAGTGAGTGAGGACCAGGTAGACCAACTGTTTTTATATGATGGTATTTGTCGTTATCTATGTTTTGAAGATGCTCATTTTCTTCTTTGTTTCGCCCTATCACAAGCTTTGAGCCATCTTTTAGCCTTAGGTGTCTGCCATGCTTCATGATAGGGATATCTCTAACCTCAAAAGTATCGTACTTTATAAAATCAAACATCTTTTTAGCAAAGTTCTCATCTGTAAGCAAACATCCGCCACCAGGGGACTCAAAATCTGTTATACCCATCTGCTTAACTAGCTCAAGTTGCCTATCTCTACTTCTACCAACTATCCCCTCTAGTCTATCGCGATCGACCCACCCCTCAAGCTCAGCTATAGTTGGAGCGAGTGCTTTTGCACTAAGTGGTCTTAGAAGTAGTCCATCGCAATTGCTCTCATTTAGCACGGTTTGGAGTGCATCTTTGTTTTGACTCATAGGGCGTTGTCCTAAAACCTCACCACTTATAAGAAAACTAGCCCCCTCACTCTCCATCACCCTTTTTGCCACCGCAAACATCTTTGCATGACAATCTATGCACGGGTTGAAGTTTTTGCCATAACCATGTTTTGGGTCAAAAAGTACATCTTGAAGATACTCACTCTCTATATCTATGATCTTTAACTCAGCCCCTACCTGAGCACACATATTTTGCATATGAGCAAGTCTATCTTTTGTGCTTCCAAAACCTGTGTTTATGTTGATGGCGAGTACATCTACCCCTTGTTCTATGATGAGCTTCATAGCCAAAACAGAGTCGAGTCCACCACTAAAAAGTGCTATCGCTTTCATAATCTTTACCTATTTTAAACTGATGGTATTATACAATAGTGCTTATGAATATAGATATAGATAAACTAATAACCATCGCCAAAAAAGCCTCAGATGCCATCATGGAGATATACTCTAAAGATTTTGATGTCGAGTACAAAGAGGATAGCTCACCACTAACCGAGGCAGATATCAAAGCAAACACTATCATCTGCGATGAGCTAAAAAAGCTATATCCACACATACCTATCATGAGTGAAGAGAATGATATAGCACCATTTAGTGTGCGAAAAAACTGGAGTGAGTACTTCTGCATAGACCCCATCGATGGGACAAAAGAGTTTATAAAGAAAAACGGTGAGTTTAGTATAAACATAGCCTATATGAAGCAAAATATACCGTTTATGGGGGTGGTTTATGCCCCTGCGCTAGATGAGCTTTACTACAGCGATGGGCAGAACTCTTTTAAAAATGGCACACCACTTCCATATATGAAAAATAGCGATAGTTTTGTTATAGCAACTAGCAAATCGCACCCATCTTCAAAGACATATACATACATACAAGAGCTACAAAAAACTCATAAAAACACAAAGCTTATCTACAAAGGGAGTAGTTTAAAACTCTGTATGGTCGCCTCTGGTGAGGTCGATATCTACCCCCGTTTAGCCCCTACTATGGAGTGGGATACCACCGCGGCTGATGCTATAGTGCGAAGTGCTGGTTTTATGGTGTATGAGTTTGATACGAACAAACCACTAACTTACAACAAGAAAAACCTTCTAAACCCTCGCTTTGTAGTAAGATGAGCTAAAGGTTTTGGTAAAAAATACGATAAGATAGTAAATATTTTAAAAAAGGTACAAGATGAGTAAACTTACAGACAAAAGCTATGGAGTAGCAAGAAAAGATGGGGACTTTTCGTTTGTAGGTTTTGCCAAAAAAGCAAAAAGCGATGAGGCTCAAAAGGTCGATATTTACCTAGATAAGGAGCTTATAGATACCATAAACTCAGATGAATACAACCAAGAGATCGATGATCTTTATGGGGCTGATAACCTTGCATTTAGCTACCATCTGCCATTTCGATACATCGATGGCAAAAGTCACAACCTAACCTTTAAAGTCCACGGTACAGATGAGCAACTAAGAGGTTCACCACTTAGTGTGATGGAGAAAAGTCACAAAAACTTCAATGAAGCTAGGTTTATGCGAAGCCTAGATGAGCCACTAAGCGAAGAGCTTAAAGATATGTATTGCCCAAATGCTATTGGGTTTTTGGCTACAAAAGAAAATTTGGAAGATGAGGAGTTTGTAGAGTATATTAAGGAGTTGATGATTAGATTTCCTAATGTTGAGTTTAAAGGGTTTTATTTTAATAGAAATGAAAAAATCGTATTAGAAAAATTAAATATAGAAAATATTTTGATATCAAATATTACTCAAATTACTGAAAAAATAAATCTTTTTATTCAGACTCTTAAGCATGTCAATCTAGTTCCTTTTTTAATTAAACAAGATATTTACTATATATGGTTTATCAAGGAGGCTTATAATTCTAATCTAACAGTATATAATTATGATTCAGATAAAGACCCATACCATTTTAAATCTTTTAATTATAAAGATACTGAAAAAGTAAGTGATAATTATGCAATAAACTTTAGAAATAAAATGAACTCAAATTCAAATACTGAATTGTTATCAGAAATTATATATTTTGAAAGACTTAAATACTATTTTGAATCACAAAAATTCAAAAATTTTCTTTTAAAAAAATAGTTATAAAGGTGAAAAATGAACAGAAATAAGCTTTTCCTATTTGATGAATATGACATAAAAAAATTTATTAAAGAAAATAAAAAAGTTATTGCTTATGGGAATGGTAGCTTTTATGAAAAAGTAAAAGTAATTTTAGAAAAATATGCTTTTAACTTTTTTGACATTTTATATACGGAAAATTCTAAAATAGTTTCTGTATCTAAAAAAACATATGAAGAATTAATCAAAGATTGTACTGTTTTGATATGCTCTACATACCATGAAGATATTCTAAAAACTCTTAAAGCTCAAAAAATTCAACCTAGAGACATTAAATTGGCTATTTTATCAAGTAATTATTCAATATTACCTTCTATGTTGGAAAATATTAAACAAGTAAAAAATTTTAATACATTAGCTATTAAATATGGACAATTTAATTCTATTCAAAATTGGGAATGTATTGATGGAGATAAAAATAATATTCCTTGGTACACTTATCCTGCAATAGAATATCTAAAGAATTTGGATTTTTCTACTAAAACTATTTTAGAATTTGGGAGTGGTAGTTCTTCTGTATTTTGGGCTAAAAAATCTTTAGAAGTAATTTCTATTGAACATAATAAAGAGTGGTATGCAAAAGTTAATCAAAATATAAATGAAAATCAAAAAGTTTTTCTAACAGAAGATAATATTGACTATGAAAATAAAATTAAGAAACTTAATAAAAAATTTGATGTTATAGTCATTGATGGAATTAGAAGATTTCAGTGTGCTGAAACGACAATAGAGTATATAACTACATACAATGAAGATGAGAATGGATATATGATAATTTTAGACAACTCAGACTGGTACAAAAATACAGCAAAACTTTTAAGAGAGCAATTAGATCTGATAGAGATAGATTTTCATGGCTTTGGACCAATAAATAACTATACTTGGACAACTTCTATATTTTTATCAAGAAATTTTAATTTTAAGCCTATAGATGATATACAGCCCCATTTTTCAGTTGATGCTATAAAAGAATTGAGAGATTAACGATGAATAATTATAGATTAGGTTCTTACGCACAAGAAGGTGAAGATATTTTACTTAAAAGAATATTTGAATATAGAAATATTAATGATGGAGGCTTCTATGTTGATGTTGGAGCTCATCATCCACAAAGATTTTCGAATACATACTTTTTTTATAAAAGAGGGTGGAAAGGTATAAATATTGATGCAACACCAGGTAGTATGAATCTTTTTAATGAACTTCGACCAAATGATATAAATATTGAATGTGCTGTGTCAGATAAAGCTGAAATTCTTACTTACTATTTATTTAATGAACCAGCATTAAATAGTTTTGATTATGAGCTTTCAATGAAAAGAAGCACTAATCCTATTTATAAAATAATTGAAAAAAAAGCTATCAAAACAAAAAGATTAGATGAATTACTTGAAGAACATATAAGACCAAAGCAAGAAATTGATTTTTTTTCTATTGATGTTGAAGGATGGGACTTTAATGTATTGAAATCTAATAATTGGGAACTATATCGTCCAAAAATGGTACTTGTAGAGACTTTGTCAAAAGATATTGAGTCTATGCTAGAAACAGATACTTATAAATTCATGAAAATGAAAGGTTATAAGTATTATGCAAAAACTGTAGGTACGCATTTCTTTATAAGAGAAGATTTTTATCAAGAAAGGTTTAAATAATGTCTTTAGCACCTATTGTATTATTTACATATAACCGTCTCTGGCATACAAAACAAACAATAGAAGCACTACAAAAAAATGAACTAGCAAATGAAAGTGAACTTTTTATTTATAGTGATGGTGGAAAGAATGAAGAGTCTTGGGGAAAAGTGCATGAAGTACGAGAATACCTTAAAACAATTCAAGGATTTAAAAATATAACTATCATTGAACAAGAAAAAAATTTAGGCTTGGCGGATTCAATCATTTCTGGTGTAACGAAGATTGTCAATCAATATGGAAAGATTATTGTTTTAGAAGATGATATTGTAACGAGTCCTTATTTTTTAAGATTTATGAATGATGCACTTGATTTTTATGAAAATGAAGAAAAAGTAATGACTGTATCAGGTTATTCTAACATTGAGATACCAAAAAATTATAAATATAAAGTTTATTTTGCGCATATAAGTAGTTCATGGGGATGGGCGACATGGAAAGAAAAATGGAATATAGTCAGGTGGGACAATGAACCTTATGTAGAACTTCTCAAAAATAATGAATTACTAAAAAGATTTGAAAAAAAAGTAGGAATGCAACGCATTAAAATGTTAAAGATGCAAATGGAAGGTAAGCTGGATTCATGGGCTGTTCGCAGACTTTTTTCTCAATTAATACAAAAGAAAATGACTATTTTTCCTTATAAAACATTTGTCAAAAATATTGGGTTTGATGGTACTGGTGTGCATTGTGGGAAAAATATAAATTTTGATAGTACAAATATGGTAAGTTTAGAAAAAATAAATACACTGATTCATTTTTTTGAAGATAGTGAGATACATAGAGTGATTTATGAAAAAAATAAATAAATTTGACTTAAAAAATCGAATAGAGCCATTTATATACGACAAACTCACACAAAATGAATATGAGTTGTTGGAGATAGATGCTAAAAAACTACTTACATGGAACAGACTAGATCTGGCCTTTAAAATTTTTTATTTAAAGTATAAAGATATTTTGCCTGAATTAGCTCTTGAAGTTTACAAAGCAGATTTATCAGTATTAACACTGGGTTCTTTTAGTGAACATGGGAACCCTAAAAAAAATAACTTTAATGACTATGTAATAGAATTTAATAGAATTTCTAATGAAATAAGAGTAGATGGATTTAATTTTACTAAAAGTGTAATTCCATTATCTAAACAAAAAACTATACAAAATGGTTCTCATAGAGTTTCAAGTGTTATTTTATATGATAAAAAAGTTTTTGGCATAAACACAAAACTTGATGCAATGAATTGTAGTTATCTACTTTATGAAAAATACGGCCTATGTGAAAAATATTTAGATATTGCAGTACAAACTTTTATTGAGTATGCAGAGAATATTTATATAGCTTTTTTATGGCCTTCTGGAAATCATAGCAAAGATAAAGTATTGGAAAAGTTTAACAATGTTGTTTATCATAAAAAAATCAAGCTCACGCCACAAGGTGGTTTTAATTTATTAATAGAACTATATAAACATATGGATTGGGTTGGAGATAAACAAAGTGGTTTTAAAGGAGCTAAACAAAAACTATTAGAATGTTTTCCAAATTTTGAGTCTTTTAGTGTTGTTGTATTCCAAGGTGAAAGTATTGAAGAAGTCAGGAAATTGAAGGAAGAAGTAAGACAGGTTTATAATATTGGTTTTAGTTCTATTCATATTACTGATACTAGAGAAGAAGCTATTCGCATATCTAAGCTTATCTTCAATCAAAATGGATTACATTTTTTAAATTATGCACAACCTTATAAATATGATAACACACAAGAAAAGATAGAAAGATTTAAATCATTTATAAAAGAAAACTCTTTGACTCAAGAAAATTTACTATTAGACGGGGGTATTCTTTTGTCTTTATATGGATTGCGAGAAGCAAGTGATATAGATTACTTGGGAATAGTAAATGATCTAACAAAAAAATATAAAGAGATAGATCAACATGATGAAGAGTTAAAGTTTCATAAACAATCAAAAAATGAGTTAATCTATAATCCAGAATATCATTTTTGGTATAATGGAGTAAAGTTTATATCATTTAATCAGCTGTATTCTATGAAAAAACATCGTGCTGAAACAAAAGATAAAAATGATTGTATGATGATGCAGTCTAAAATTTCAAATCATTTTTTTCAGTTATATTATTCCAAGATAAAACAATTTGTAAACTATAAAAAACTCAGATACAGTCATTTATTAAATAAGGCTAGGAAGAAATATCTACCTCAAAAAAAATATCTACCTCAAAATGTTATTTTTGCAAGAACCTTAAGAAGGCTTGATAATGAACTCAAACTTTTAAAGCAAAGAAATGGTAAATTTATATTATATGGTTCAGGGACGGGAGCAAATTTAATTTTGCAATATTTAAAAGAAAATGTAGAATTTATTGTAGATCAAGATATTAATAAAGTTGGCTGTAGTATGTATGAAATTGATATTGTTAATGTTGATAAACTTAGAGAAAGTGAACTGCCTATTATTGTTTCTGTATTTGATAGATCCGACAGTATAGTCAAGAATCTAATGAATACATATTCTATTCCAAAAGATAGAATTGTTAATTTTTTTAAAGGATAAATATGAACTTACTTAATCTAATTATGAATACAAAAATTATAAAAGATAATCCTCCCATTCTACTGGATGTGGGTGCATCTGGTAAAATTCACTATAAATGGATAGAAATTGTAAAATATTCGATTTGTATCGCATTTGACCCAGATGCTAGGGATGTGGAAGAGATTCAAAATAATCAAGCTTTCAAAGAAACTTTTTTTATTGATAGTTTAGTTTCATATGAAAATAAAAAAAATGAAAGTTTTTACCTGACACAATCTCCTTATTGCTCTAGCATGCTAAAACCTCTACAAGCTGAAGTGGATAAGTACTCTTATGGTTATCTTTTTGAAGTTGAAAGAACTGTAAAAGTGAATGCAACAACTCTAGAGGAGACCTTAAAAAAACTAAATATTGAAAAAGTTGATTGGATTAAAACAGACTCTCAAGGCATTGACCTCAAAATATTTAAATCTTTACCACAATGGGAAAAAGTGATAGCAGTTGAATTTGAGCCTGGATTTATAGATGCTTATGAAGATGAAGATAAAATAAGCCATGTTTTGTCTTTTATGGAAAAACAAGACTTTTGGATGAGTGAGTTTTTGGTAGAAGGTGATGTTAGGATTGGAAAATCAGTAAAAGAAAAATATTTCAGTGAATACAAAGAAAAAAGATTAACTTCTATAATGAAAACGAATCCAGGGTGGGCAGGCATTACATATATGAATGACTTTTCTAACCTAAGTGATGAAAGAGATTATCTGTTGGGAATTGCATTTAATTATATAGATAATAATTTAGGGTATTGTTTTGAGTTATGTGATATCGCATTAAATAGATTCCAAAATAATGTTTTTAAAGAGATTATGAACATTTTATTGAAAGAAAAAGATAAATTGACTAATAAGAAAAGTATTATAGTTAATCCTATGGAGTTTAATAAATCTTTATCTAAAGTTTTAGAATCAATACAATATCTAAGTACTTTAGATGAAAAATTTGTTTTATATGGTGCAGGAACTGGTGCAGAGCTTATTATGAAGTATATTCCAAATTCTATAGAATATATTGTGGATATAAACTATGATAAAGTTAAAAATAAATTTGAAAATATAAATATTTTTCCTTTGGATAAATTAGAAGTTGAAAAAAAAACAAATACTTATCAGTGTCTTTGGGCGAGAAACTGAAATTAAGCAGACACTTATAGATAATTATGGTGTTGATGAAAATCAAATTGTTTCTATTTGGTAAAATATGAAAGTTTTAATAGTTAACTCTTATGACATCTATGGTGGTGCAGCAAGGGCAGCCTATAGGCTTCATAGGGGTATACAGCAATTTGGTATGGATTCTAAAATGCTGGTACAAAAAAAGTTGAGTGATGATGATACTGTTTCCACATGTGAAAACGATAGAAGTCAAAAAATAGCTTATACTGATAAACTGCCTCTTCAGAACTACCCAAACAAAACAAAAACACTGTTCTCAACTGCTGTTGTTTCAAATCAAGCGATTGTTGAATATATAAATAGCTCCGATGCTGATGTGGTACATTTGCACTGGATAGCCAATGGTTTTTTGAGCATTGAGGATATAGAAAAGATTAAAAAGCCCATTGTTTGGAGCTTGCATGATATGTGGGCATTTACGGGTGGGTGTCATTATGATGAAGAGTGTGGTGCTTATGAAAATGAATGTGGCTCTTGCAAAGTCTTGCAGAACTCTTTAAAAAATGATTTAAGCCATAAAATATGGAGTATTAAAAAAAGAGTTTTTTCTGCATGTGAAAATCTTACCATTATAGGCTTGAGCAGTTGGATTGCCAAAGCTGCACAAAAAAGCTCTTTGCTAGCAAATAAACCTATTGTTACATTACCAAATCCTATAGATAGTGATTTTTTTATTGGTGAAGAAAAAGAGCATTGTAGAGATTATTTTAAATTACCACAAAATAAAAAGCTACTTCTTTTTGGAGCAATGGGTGCCACATCAGACCCTAGAAAAGGATACAAAGAACTTACCCAAGCACTTCAAAATCACAAAAATGAAAATGTAGAATTTGTAGTTTTTGGGAATACCCAAGAAGAGAAGAGTTATGACAGTCACACCACACATTTTCTGGGTAAAATAGATGATGATGTGGTGTTAAAAAAACTCTATAATGCTGTAGATGTGATGATAGTACCTAGCTTACAAGAAAATCTTTCAAATGCTATTATGGAGTCTTTAAGCTGTAGTACTCCTGTTGTGGCTTTTGACATAGGTGGTAATAGTGATATGATAGAGCATAAAAAAAATGGTTATCTTGCTAAACCTTTTGATATAAATGATTTGGCTTTTGGTATTGATTGGGTACTTTCAAATAAAGATTATAAACAACTTTGCATAAATGCTAGAAATAAAGTAGTTAATACATTTTCATATGATCTTGTAATACCTAAGTATATTGATTTATATACCAATATATCAACAAATAAAGTACAAGTTAGTAAAGAAAAATATGACTATCAAACAGAAATCCTCTCAGAAATCATTGCAAATATTCATTCAAAACAGAGCCAACAAATCAATTTTTCTCAACTATTTAACAAACTCTTTGGGAAAATTGAAGAACTCAAACAAAAAAACAATTATTATGCTCTTTATGGTTACGGAACTATAGGAAAAACTATCCAAGCTTTAATTCCAGAGAAAATCGTAGGATATGTTGATATGGCAGATAAGAACAATCATCCAAAAAACTTAAAAAATATGGAATATGATAAAATCATTATCTCTGTTTTAGGAAGAGAAGAAGAGATTATCAAATATTTAGTAGAAGATTTAAAAATAGCTAGAGATAAAATTATTACATTGGAATTATAAAATAAAGATATTATTTAGTTTCTTTAGTTTACAATTAAAGTATAAACATATAAGGAGTTTTAAAATGATTGCAAGTGCAAAAGATTTAAGATTTAATATAAACTTACTTTTTGATGTTGTAAGCAAAGGCGAAGATGTTACTATTACATATCGTGGTAAACCAAAAGCAAAATTAATCTCAAGTGATAAAGTACACCAAAAAAAAGATGATTCTATTTTTGGTATGTTAAAAGATGATAAAAAAGATGTAGATAATATGATAAGAGATTTGAGAAAAGGTAGAAACTTTGGTATATGACTATATTTTGGATACTGATGTTTTGATTTGGTACTTGAGAGGAAATAAAAACTCTTACAATCTTATCCATAGTTTAGATAAATTTTGTATCTCTTCAGTTACTTATATGGAACTTGTTCAAGGTATGAGAAATAAAGATGAATTAAGGGCTTTGCAAAAAACTTTAAAACAATGGGGAGTTAAAACTATTTATATAGATGAAGAGATTTCTTCAAGGGCATTGTTTTATATGGAAGAGTATTTTTTAAGTCATAGTATGCAACTTGCTGATAGTTTAATAGCTTCAACAGCTATAACATATGGAATGAAATTAATAACTGCAAATGATAAACACTATAAAATACTTAAAGATATAGATTTACAAATTTTCAGACCTTAAAATATAAATTTGGAATAATAAATGACAAATATAATACTATGCGGTGGCAATGGAACAAGACTTTGGCCAATTAGTCGTACACTTATGCCAAAGCAGTTTGTGAAATTATTTAATAATAAATCACTTTTTCAACTAACAGTTGAAAGAAACTCTAAACTTTGTAATTCTCAACTGATAGTTTCAAATGCTGAACAATATTTCTTAGCTTTGGATCAACTAGAAGAATTAAATAAAAAAAACAATAAATATCTTTTAGAACCATTGGCTAAAAATACTGCTCCAGCAATAGCCCTTGCATGTTTATCACTTGATGAAAATGAGATAGTTTTAGTAACACCAAGTGACCATTTAATAAAAAATGAAGATGAATATAAAAAAGTTATTGAAAAGGCAAAAGAATTTGCATATGAAGATAAACTTGTAACTTTTGGAATAACTCCAACATCTCCTGAAACTGGCTTTGGGTATATTGAAGCAGAGCTTCAAAGGGTTGAGCATTTAGCGTTAAGCGTTAAGAGATTTCATGAAAAGCCAAGCTTAGAAGTTGCACAAAACTATATAGAAGAAAACTTAGCACTTAACGCTAAATGCTTAGAGCTGAAATATTATTGGAATAGTGGAATGTTTTGCTTTAAAGCAGGAGTTTTCTTGAATGAATTGAAAAAATATTCACCTGAGATATATGAAAAATCAAAAATAGCTTTTGAAAATGCAACAAATACAAATAACCTAATTAGAATTAAACACGAAGATATGGCAAATATCCCTGAAGATAGTATTGATTATGCTGTTATGGAAAAATCAAATATAGTAAAAGTAATACCGTCAAATATCTTTTGGAGCGATGTAGGAAGTTTTGATGCACTTTATGAAGAACTTCCTAAAGATAAAAACAATAATACTATAAATGAAAATCATATAAGCATAGATTCTAAAAATAATTTAGTATATGGAAGTGAGCGAAAAATAGCAACTGTTGATATTGAAGATTTAATTATAATAGATTCTGGTGATGCACTTTTAATATCTAAAAAAGGCTCTAGCCAAAAAGTAAAAAAAGTAGTTGAAAAACTAAAAGAATCAAACTCACAACTTCATAATATTCACTTAACTGGATATAGACCATGGGGAAGTTATACAATTTTAGAAGAGTCAAATGGCTATAAAATAAAAAAAATTGTAGTAAAACCAAATAAACGATTGTCTTTACAAAAACATTTTCATAGAAATGAGCATTGGATAGTATTGAGTGGTTGTGCTACTGTAACAGTAGAAAATGACTCATTTATTTTAAATCCAAATGAGAGTACATATATAAAAGCTGGGCAAATTCATAGACTTGCAAATGATGGGAAATTACCACTTATTATTATAGAAGTTCAAGTTGGTGAATATACTGGCGAAGATGATATAGTAAGATTTGATGATGATTTTAAAAGGGAATAAATGAAAAATAAAAAAGTAGCACTAATTACAGGAATTACAGGACAAGATGGAAGCTATCTAGCTGAGTTTTTACTAAAAAAAGGTTATATAGTTCATGGTATAAAAAGAAGAACTAGTTTGTTCAATACAGATAGGATAGATCATATATATGAAGACCCCCATGTTGAAAATAGAAATCTAATCTTACACTACGGTGATATGACAGATAGTATGAATCTTACTCGTATCATCCAAGAGACTCAACCAGATGAGATCTATAATCTTGCAGCTATGAGCCATGTTCATGTAAGTTTTGAGACTCCAGAGTATGTAGCAAATGCAGATGGCACTGGAACTCTTAGGATCCTTGAAGCTGTTAAACTTCTTGGACTTACTAAAAAAACAAAGATCTATCAAGCTAGTACAAGTGAATTATACGGAAAAGTACAAGAGACACCTCAAAGTGAAACAACTCCATTTTATCCACGAAGCCCATATGCAGTTGCAAAGATGTATGCATACTGGATAACTGTAAATTATAGAGAAGCTTATGGAATGTTTGCTTGTAATGGTATTTTATTTAATCATGAATCACCAGTTCGAGGCGAAACATTTGTTACTAGAAAGATAACTAGAGCAGCAAGTAAAATAGCTTTAGGATTACAAGATAAGCTATATCTTGGAAACTTAGATGCAAAAAGAGACTGGGGACATGCAAAAGATTATGTAAGAATGATGTGGATGATACTTCAAGCTCCTGAACCAGAAGACTGGGTAATAGCTACTGGAAAAACTACTCCTGTAAGAGAGTTTGTAAGGATGGCATTTGAGTATTGTGGTATCACTCTAAGGTTTGAGGGTAGCGGGGTTGATGAAGTAGGAGTTATAGACTCAATCGATGAAAAAAGAGCTAAAGAGTTAAACCTTAACACTTCACACCTAACACCCAGCACTACAGTAGTTGCGGTAGATCCTAGATACTTTAGACCAACTGAAGTCGATCTGCTTATGGGAGATCCTTCTAAGGCTGAGAAAAAACTAGGATGGAATAGGGAGTATGATTTGCAAGATTTAGTAAATGATATGATGAAGTCAGATTTAAAACTTATGAGCAAAGATGTTTACCTAAAAGATGGTGGATATAAAACTATGAGCTATTATGAGTAAATCTGGTAAAATAGAGTTAAAATATCAATTTAGGGATAAATTATGAGCATAGATGAGATTAAAAAACTTAACATAAAAGATAGAATTATTTTAATGAATGACATTTGGGAGAGCCTAGAGCCTGAAAGCTCACAAATAGAGTCTCCAATTTGGCATAAAGATATTTTAGAAAAAAGGATTGAAAAAATAAGGAGTGGTAAGGCAAATTTTATTTCACTTAAAGAGTTAAAAGCTTTATGAATATAAAAAATATCATTATTTTAGAAGAAGCTTCTTTTGATTTAAAAATTGCTAAAGAATTTTATGAAAACCAAAATCTTGGACTAGGAGACTATTTTAAAGATTCTATTATTTCAGATATTGAATCACTATGGCTTTATGGTGGAATACATTCTAAAGTTTTTGGATTATATAGATTATTATCCAAAAGGTTTCCCTATGGGATTTATTATGAGATAAGTGATGATATTGTAATAATCGTTGCTATTTTAGATTTGAGACAAAATCCTAAGAATATCTCAGCTTTTGTAGTAAATCGTACAAATAAGAATTAGCTAGAAAATACTAGTGAATATAAATGAATAAAAATAGTAAAATATATGTAGCAGGACATAGAGGTTTAGTCGGCTCTGCTATAGTTAAAAACCTAGTATCAAAAGGCTATACAAACATAATCGCAAGAACTCACAAAGAGCTTGATTTACTAGATACATTAGCAGTATCAGAATTCTTCAAACAAAATAAGCCTGAGTTCGTATTTCTAGCTGCTGCAAAAGTTGGTGGCATAGTTGCAAACAACACCTATAGAGCAGATTTTATATATGAAAATCTACAAGTTCAAAACAATATTATCCATCAAAGCTATATCCATAAAGTAAAAAAACTACTATTTCTAGGAAGTACTTGTATATACCCAAAAGAAGCTTCTCAGCCTATGAGTGAAGATAGTTTACTTACAAGTCCACTAGAGTACACAAACGAACCATATGCTATAGCGAAAATAGCAGGTATAAAGATGTGCGAGAGTTATAACATCCAGTATAGCACAAACTTTATATCTGTAATGCCAACAAACCTATACGGACCAAATGATAACTTTGACTTGGAGGCTTCTCATGTACTACCAGCACTTCTAAGAAAAATATATCTTGGAAAATGTCTTGAGAGTGTTAAGTGGGAAGAGTTAAGTGTTAAGAAAGATGAAAATTGGGAACTTATAAAACAGGATTTAAACAAAAACCCGATCGAATACATCTCTGGTGAAAATACAAAAGAAGAGATACTAAGCATCCTAGAAAAGTACGGAATCAAAAAAGAATTTAACATTCAAAATTCAACATTTAAAATTAGTATAGAAATATGGGGCAGCGGAAACCCTAGAAGAGAGTTTATGTGGAGCGAAGATATGGCAGATGCTTGTGTTTACTTAATGGAAAATATAGATTTTAAAGATACTTATCTATCCAACATAAAAGATATAAAAAATACTCACATAAACATAGGTACAGGAAAAGATATAAGCATAAAAGAGTTGGCAACTTTAATAAAAGAGATAGTTGGCTATAAGGGAGAATTGTATTTTAACACTCAAAAACCAGATGGAACTATGCTAAAGCTAACAGACCCGAGTAAGCTAAACTCACTTGGATGGAAATATAAAGTTGAGCTAGAAGAAGGGATTGAAAAAGTTTATGAGTGGTATAAAAATGCAAAATAATCTTCCAAAAGTAACAGTTGTAACAGTAACTTACAATGCTGAAAAATATCTTGAACAAACTATAAAAAGTGTAATAGGACAAGACTATCCAAATATAGAGTACATCATCATAGATGGCGCTAGTAGCGATGGCACAATAGATATCATCAAAAAGTACGAAAAACATATCTCATACTGGGTAAGTGAACCAGATAAGGGAATCTATGATGCTATGAATAAAGGTATAGATGCAGCAACTGGAGAGTGGATAAACTTTATGAATGCAGGTGATACCTTAGTAAGCCCTAAAACAATAAAAAACATATCTTCACATCTTATAGTAAAAAATGACTTAGTTCATGGAAAGATGTGGAGAAATAAACCAAATAGAAAACTAACGGAACCCTACTGTGACATAAATTCACCTTTAGATGGGTGTTTCATATGGCATCCTACACTTTTTGCAAAACTCTCAATTATGAAAAAAAATAAATACAATAGCTACTTTAAAATTGCGGGAGATTATGACTTTTTCTTAAAAGCAGCAAGAGAAAAATATACCATAAAACTTATAGATGAGCCTATAGCTGATTATTTAGAAAATGGGATATCTCAAGCCGATATTTTAAGATCAAATATTGAAGTGTTATTTTCTCAGCTAAATCATTCCTATGAAAACGAAGAGATACTGAAAAGTAAAATAATGAAATCTTTACTAAATCAAATTCCGCTAGACAACCTAAGCTTTTCAAAAGACTTAAATAAAATAATGCAAAATGCTCAAGATCTATTATCTGGTAAAAAATTCATTTTATACGGATATGGTCTATTTGGAAAGCTTATCTATCAAGAGTTTAAAAATAACATACTAGATATAGTCGATATAAGCCATGTAAACTTTAGCAATGATTTAAACATAAAGCCCGTTGAGACCTTAAAAGAGTGTAGCTTTGAGTATATTTTTATATCAGTACTCGGAAGAGAAGATGAAATTTCTAATTATTTAGTAAATAGTATAAAAATAAATAAAGATAAAATAATCTTTATAGGAGATAATATAAATAAAATTTTTAATTCATCTAAATATTGGGAAGATAGATATATAAGGGGTGGGAACTCTGGAGCTGGCTCATATAATCGTCTCGCTCAATTTAAAGCAAATATTATTAATGATTTTATAGAGACTAATAAAATAAAAAATATATTAGAGTTTGGTTGTGGCGATGGAAATAATCTTGCTTTATACAGTATTGAGAATTATGCAGGGGTTGATGTATCTTCAAAAGCTATAGAGATTTGTAAGTCGAAATTTGAAAATGATGTATCAAAGCAATTTTTTGTTCTTGATGAATTTATGCTAAATAAGAAATCTCTTAAAACTTCAGAGCTCGTACTCTCTCTAGATGTTATATATCATTTAATTGAAGATGATGTTTTTGATGAATATATGAATAATTTATTTAATCACTCATCAAAATATATTATAATTTATGCTTCAAATTTTGATGAAGTTTTATGCTCTCATGTAAAACATAGAAAATTTACAAATTGGATAGAAAAAAATAAGCCTAATTGGATATTAAAAGAGTTTGTTAAAAATAAATATCCATGGAATTCAGATAAACCAAATGAAACAAGTTTCGCAGACTTTTATATATTTGAGAAAACTATATGATTAAACCTTCAAAAAACCACAAAAATAGAAAACTCTACAATTGGCTACTATATGATTTGTCAGACAAGTATCTAATAGAATATGCTCCTTTTTACAAAGGCATAATGCTTGATTTAGGTTGTGCAGACAAACCTTTTGAAGAGTTTTTCATCCAGTATGTGGATAAGTATATTGGCGTTGATTGGACAAATTGTTTACACGATTCAAAAGCAGATATAGTAGCTGACTTAAATCAAGTACTACCAATAGATGATGATTTTGCAAATACAATAGTCTCTTTAAATGTACTAGAACATCTCTATAATCCTCAGCAATTTTTAAAAGAGAGCTATAGGGTGCTCAAAGATGATGGAACTATCATACTTCACATACCATTTCAGTGGTGGATACATGAAGCACCGCACGATTACTTTAGATATACTCCTTATGGTTTACGATACCTACTAAGTGAAGCTGGATATACAGATATAAAAGTTCAACCAGTAGCTGGTTTTTTCACTACAATTTTGATGAAAATAAACTATTTTTCTTTAAAAGCAATAAAAGGCTCAAAATTTAGAAAGAAAATTATAAGAAACCTGCTAAAGCCCTTTTGGTATATAAATCAGAAACTAGCTCCAATTTTAGATAATATGCATAGAGGTTGGTCACTAGAAGCACAAAGTTTTTTTGTAGTAGCCAAAAAGAGAGTTGCAAAACCCCAAGATAGTAGTAAAAAAATTATAGCTTCGCTCACAACTTATGGAGCAAGAATAAATAGTGTAGATATTGCAATAAACTCTTTATTAGAACAAGAAAAAAAAGCAGATAAAATTCTTTTATGGTTAGCACAGGAAGAATTTAATCTTGAAAATATTCCAGATAAACTAAAAAAACTACATGATGAGAATCAGATAGAGATAAAATTTTGTAAAGATTTAAAATCATATAAAAAACTAATCCCTACACTAGATTTATATAAAGATGAAATTATCATTACTTTTGATGATGATATGATTTATGATAAAAAACTCATAAAAGAGCTTTATGAAGAGCATTTAAGATACCCACAAACTATAATTTGTGGAAGAGGTCATAAAATGCTTTTTGATAAAAATAATAAACTAATTTCTTACAATAACTGGATTATTGATAGTGATGATTTTATAGAAAGTTATGATATTTTACCAACTGGTGTTTGCGGAGTTTTATATCCACCAAATTGTTTTTATAAAGATATTCAAAATGAAGAACTTTTTATGTCATTAGCTCCAAATGCTGATGATATTTGGTTTAAAGCTATGACTTTACTTAATAATAGAAAATCAAAGATACTAAACCAAATCCAAAAAGAGTTTAGTAAACAAACTTTAATAGAAAAAACTCAAGAAAATGCACTATTTCTTCAGAATAAAAATCAAGGACTAAATGATATATATTTGGATAAAGTTTTTAAATACTATAAATTTAATGATAATATAAAAGGAGATAAAGATGTATGAAAATGAGCTAACCTATCTTACAAAAAAACTAAACAACTGCAACTCTAAACTTATAATATATGGTTTTAATGATTTAGGTTCTTATATATATCAAACTTTTAAAAATAGAGTTATTGATATAGTTGATAAAGCTAAAAAAAATGAGCCTATAGATAATATCTCTATAAAATCTATAGAAAATTGCGAGTATAATCCAAATGATATATTTGTAATTACCGCTGTAAATAATAATGCAAATAAGGAGATAAGAAAAGATATAATCGAGAAATTTGGTGATAAAACTAAAATTTATTCAATCAACGACTACTACTTTGATGAAAATAAAGATATATCAAGATATTGCCCAATATGTGAAACAAACCATGAAAAATTCAATTCATTTGGATACAACCCAAGAGAAGATGCCTTATGTCCAACTTGTGGTTCACTAGAAAGACATAGATTAAGTTGGCTAATAATAAAAGATAAAATTAAAAATAAAGATATTGCAAACAAAAACTTATTACATATAGCTCCTGAAAAAATATTCATAGAAAAGTTTACAAATTTATTTAAAGAAAACTATTTAACAGCTGATTTATATGATAAAAATGCAAAAATTAAAATGGATATTACAAATATAGAATATCCAGAAGAATCGTTTGATTATATATATTGTAGCCATGTTTTAGAGCATATCAAAGATGATAGAAAAGCGATGAAAGAGCTTTGTAGAGTTACGAAAAAAGATGGCTGGGCTATATTACTTGTACCAATAATGACAAAAGGTCCGACAGAAGAAGACCATTCAATTAATACTCCTGAAGAAAGAATGAAACACTATGGACATCCAGACCATGTAAGAAATTATGGTTGCGATTATAAAGAAAGATTAGAAGAAAGTGGATGGAAAGTAGAAGTAATTTATGCTGAAGATTTTTTAAGTCCTAAAGAAATTGAATTAATGGGTATTACAAAAGCTGCAGGAGAAATTTATTTTTGTACAAAAAAGAGATAAAATGAAAATCTCCATCGCAGGAACAGGATATGTAGGCTTATCAAATGGATTACTTCTATCTCAACACAATGTTGTAATAGCTCTTGATATTATCCCTTCTAAAGTAGAGATGATTAACAATAAAATATCTCCTATAGATGATATTGAGATAGAAGAGTATTTAAAAAAAGATAACATAAATTTTAAAGCTACTTTAGATAAAAATGAAGCGTATAAAGATGCTGATTTTATAATAATAGCAACTCCTACTGATTATGACCCTGAAACTAACTATTTCAACACAAAAAGTGTTGAAGCAGTAATTAAAGATGTATTAGAGATAAATGCAAATGCAACTATGATTATAAAAAGTACAGTTCCAGTTGGATATACAAAAAGCTTAAAAGAGAGATTTAATACAAATAATATAATCTTCTCTCCCGAATTCCTTAGAGAAGGAAAAGCTTTATATGATAACTTATACCCAAGTAGAATAATTGTAGGTGAACAAAGTAAAAGAGCAGAACTTTTTGCAACTCTTTTATCACAAGGTGCTATTAAAAAAGATATCCCAATTTTATTTACAAATTCAACTGAAGCAGAAGCTATTAAACTATTCTCAAATACATACCTTGCTATGAGAGTTGCATATTTTAATGAACTTGATAGCTATGCTCAAACATATAATCTTGATACTAAACAAATTATTGATGGTGTAGGATTAGATCCTAGAATTGGAACACATTATAATAATCCAAGCTTTGGATATGGTGGATACTGCTTGCCAAAAGATACAAAACAACTTTTGGCAAACTATAAAGAAGTACCAAGTAACCTGATAGAAGCAATAGTAAAATCAAACTCTACAAGAAAAGATTTTATAGCTGATAGTATCATCTCTAAAAACCCTAAAATAGTTGGAATTTATAGACTTGTAATGAAGACAGGCTCAGATAACTTTAGAAGCTCTGCAATACAAGGTATAATGAAAAGAATAAAAGCAAAAGGTATTGAAGTAGTAATATATGAACCAGTACTAAATGAAGATACTTTTTTTAACTCAAAAGTAATAAAAGATCTAGATAAGTTTAAAAAAGTATCAGATATAATAGTAGCAAATAGATTAAACCAAAAGCTCAAAGATGTAGAAAATAAGGTTTACACTAGAGATATTTTTGGAAATGATGATTAAAACAAGAATTTTATTTTAGGTAACCAAATGAATAATATAAATGTAAGTGTGATTTTAACAGTTTATAATACAGAACAATATTTAGATGAATGTTTATATTCTATCGTTAACCAGTCCCTTAAAAATATTGAAATCATAATTGTTAATGATGGATCTACTGATACTAGCTTGGAAATTATAAATAAATTTTCTAATACAGACCAAAGAATAAAAATACTAAATCAGAAAAATATGCTAGAGTCAATGTATTTACAAGCACAAATAAATGAAGTAGATGTATTAATTTGCCCATATAGAATCAATAGTCGATAAAAATAAATTTGGGCAAAGAATAGATGATATAAAAATCAAATCAATTGAAGAAATTATAAGTTACAATAATGAAATATTTGTAGTAACTGCCGTGAATATAAAATATATTTAAGAAATTGAAGAAGTCATTAATTTAACATTTAAAAATAATAAAATTATAACTTTGTAAAAATTTAATAAATGAATTTATTGATTAATTAGACATTAACAAAAAAATGTTTTTTTAATAGTAGAAATTATAAAACAAAGGAATCAAAATCCATGCATCCTAATAAAGTTACTGTTGTTATACCTGTTTATAATATGGAAGAGTATATTGAAAAATGTTTAAATTCAGTAGTAACACAAACACTTAAAGAAGTAGAAATTTTATGTATAGATGACTGTTCAACTGATAACTCTGAAAAAATTATAAAAAATTTTAAAGACCATAGAATAAGATATATTAAATTAGATAAAAATTCAGGTTCTGCGATAGCTAGAAATAGAGGTATCGCTGAAGCTACGGGTGAATTTATAATATTTATGGATTCTGATGACTATTATTATGATAATACAGTATTAGAAAAATTATATCTTAATGCAAAACTTAATAATGTAAATATCATTGCTGGAAATTTATTAGTATACTATGTAAAACATAATACAAAAAAACCTTTTATAGATGATACTTATTTATCAAAAAATAAATTTTATAGTTTTAAAAAAGAGTATTGCTCAACTTTTAATTATCAAAGATTTATGTTTAAAAGAGATTTCTTAATAAAAAATTCTTTATCTTTTCCAAACTATTTAAGAAGACAAGATCCTGTTTTTTTATTAAAGACAATGCTTTTAAATGATTCATTTTATGGAATTAATGATATTGTTTATGTTTACAGATTTACGCATAAAGAAATAAATTGGAACCTTCAAAGAAAAAAAGATTATATCAGTTCTTGCAAAGAAAATCTATCTATTTGTAAAACAAATTCTATGGTTAAACATCATCTGTGGGAATTTTTAGAGTTTAGACAAAGTGTTTTACAGGAAAATTTATTTAAAATAGAAGACGATATTATAATTGATGTGGAAGAAACGAAAAAATTAATTTCTTATGCCTTAATAAAAAATAGCATTCATTCAAAAATACAAAAACATGAAAAGGAATATATTAATAAAATATTAGAAGATATATATAATTATCCGAATAAAAAAATAATTATATATGGATTTGGTAACATTGGTATTGGATTATATGAAAAAATCAAACATACCCATAGTATAGAACAAATTATAGATAAGAATTTGTATGGATTAATAGTTGATGACCATGAAATATCAAAAAATATAAAAGAAGTTTCTTCAGATAATTTAATTATTGTAACGATTTACAACGAAGTATCTAAAAATCAAATGATAGATACATTTATAAAAAATGGAATATTAAAAGAACAAATATTATAAAGATATTAATCAAAGGAATAATACAAATGTCAAACATACCAAAAATATCCATTTTAGTACCAATTTACAATGTTGAGAAATACTTAGATGAATGTTTAACTTCTATTATAAGTCAAACGCTCAAGAATATTGAGATTATTTGTATTAACGATGGTTCGACAGATAATTCTTTAGAAATTATACAAAAATATATGCAAAACGACCCTAGAATTAAGCTTATAAATAAACGAAATAGCGGTTATGGTGATTCTATGAATCAAGGTTTAAAGATTGCAACGGGGAAATATATAGGCATTATAGAATCAGATGATATTGCAAAAAAAAGGATGTTTAAAACACTGTACGCCTATGCAAAAAAGAATAATTTTCCTGATATTATAAAATCAAACTATTTTGAATATTTTAGTACAACAAATGAATCAAGATTAAAAAAAAATATTTCTAGAGAACTATGTAATAAATATTTTAAACCTCAAAAAGAACCTAAAATATTTAAATCTGCACCTAGTATTTGGTCTGCTATTTATAAAAATGATTTTTTAAAAAAATTTAATATAAACTTTTTATCAACACCTGGAGCATCATACCAAGATACTTCATTTAACTTTAAAACTCTATATTTTGCTTCATCTATATATTGTACTTCAAAAGCGTTTCTTCAATATCGTCAAGACAATATAAATTCTTCTGTAAATAATAAAGAAAAAATTTTTTATATTTGTGATGAATTTGATGAAATAGAAAAAACCATAGAAAAAGATTTAAAGATAAAACCCTTAGTTTTAACGCTAAAATTAAACTCTTATTGGTGGAATTATCAGCGTTTAGCAGAAAAGCATAAGGATATATTTTTAAATAAATTTCAAGAGGAATTAATAAAAGATAAACTTTATATTAATAAAAACTTATTTACAAAAAAAAGATATATTTTGTTAATTAAACTTTTGAATAGTATTGATAGTTTCAAAAAAGAGTTACAAAATAGAAAAATTAAACATTTAAATTCTAAAACTAAAAAACTTATATTTAAAATGAATTTATATGAAAACCAAAGTTTTATATTATACGGTTTTAATGATATTGCAAAAAATATAGTAGAAAAAAATTTATTTAAAATTTCACTAATAATTGATAGAAATTCTTTAGAAAAAGAATTTAACAATATTTCTATATGCAGTATAAATAACTTAAATAAGAAATATTATAATAGCATATTTGTAATCACTGCTATTAATCCCATTTTCATAAAAGAAATAAAAAAGACTATGTTAAATATATCGTCAAATATTCAAATAATATCCTTATAAATTGAATAAAAATTTATAATTTCAAAATCTTCAACTTGATTTTCTAAAAATGTAGTAATTTCATAAGCTGAATACTCACTTGAAACAACTATAATCTTTGATTGAAAATCTATATCTTCAAATTTATTGACACTATAACCCAATAGACTGTCATTTTTTTTCGCATGGGAGTCTATTATTCCTAAAATTTCTATGCTTAAATTTTCTATTTCTGGAATAAGTTTTTTTGATATTTCACCAGCTCCATATAAATAAAGTTTATATATTTGCTTCTTTTCTAACTGTTTGACTATTAATGAAGAAAGTCCTAACTTACTATACAATAAATCTTTAACTTTAACTAAATGAGAATCAATTATAAGCTTATTACCAAATTCTTTTAAATAAAATTTATCTTTTTCTAATACTTTATAACTACTATAAAGCCAAACCATTTTTTTAGAAAAATGTATTTCATAATCATATTTTTGCATCTCAATATTTAGCCAAAGATATTCAATCAATTTATAAATTCGTTCTATTTCTACATTAAATTTTTTTAATTTGTATATTAAAAGATTTATAAAACTTTCTACACGTTGCAAATACTCTTTAGAATAGATATCAAAAATATTATGCTTTTTTAGAAATTGTTTTGTATCTTCAATAACATAAAAAATGTCATCAAAATGTTTATTTGTAAGATTTCTTGTTATTGATTCTGAATTATCATGATAATTATATAGTTTCTCTTCTAATATAGAAACTTTATCTGCAAAATATACAAGTTTATAAGTTGTCATTGGATCTTCATAAATAATATTATTTGGATAAAAAATATTTTTGTTATAAAATAACTCTTTTTTATATATTCCAATACATGCTGATGATGAAAATTCATTTGACAAAATTTTTCTAAAAATTTCTTCATTTGAAAGTCTATTTTTGAATTTATCGAATGTTTTATATATATTAGAATTTTCATCTAAATAATTGAAATTACAAAATACAATATTAGCATCAAAATTATTCATGTTAAACAATAATTTTTCATACATTTCAGAAGATATTGTATCGTCACTATCTACAAAACCTATAATATCTCCTTGAGATTTATCTATCCCGAAGTTTCTACAATATGCAGTCCCCATATTCGATTCATTTTTATACAATTTTATTCTAATATCTAGTTTTTGATATTGTTCCACAATATTTAAAGAATTATCAGTAGAACAATCATCGATACAAATTATCTCAATTTCTTTTAAGCTTTGAAAGATTACAGAATCTAAACATCTTTTTAAATATTTTTCAGAATTATAAATAGGAATTATTATAGATATTTTGGAATTATTCATATCTCATAACTCGACTTTTTAGGTAATATCTTCTCTAAACTTTGATTAATCAAAATCTTTGATAATTTAAAATTTTCTTGACTTATACTTTCTTTTGTAAATCTACCTATACTTGTACCATCATTGATACAATAAAATTTATATCTGTTACTTTTAATATCTTTTGAAATCTGGTTCGCATTTTCCAAAGTTCTAATAACTCCAAAGGCTCTTGCATCTATAAAATTTTTTTTATTTGCTGGAACAAAATTCCCTTTTACAAGTTGCCAATACCTAAATAAATATTGATTTACATCTTCATTTGTTCTAAATTTATTCTGAGAAACCTTTTCCAAAAGCTCTTTTTCAATTTCCCACACATTATTAAAAGTAGATTTTAAATATGATTGAGGATGGTGATTAATCTTAAATCCCGTAAAAAATCTAAAATACATTAAAAGTAAATTTTGAAAATTATACTTTCCATAACCTAGATTAAACCACTTTGAAAAATTATCTAATACAATTCTTCGCTTTACCAATTTTGGACTTATATGCCTATTATGATTTTTACTAATAATATCAATATTATTTGAATCAATATGTCTAATAATTCCATCATGAGCCATATCCATTATTGCCATATCCACAGGTAAGTTATTTTTGAAAAACTCTTCTTTTCTTATAGGTTTTAAAATAAAAAAATCATCATTAAAGTAAATAAATTTTTCACTCAAATTCTTTATTCTATGTAAATTTAACTCTATTGAGTGAGAACTAAAAGTAGGTAAAAACTCTTTTGGCATATAATCTTCATGTTTTATAATTTTAAGTTTTGAATGATTTGTATTTAACCATTTTGGTAAGTGACCATAAGTAATAAAAAAAACATTATTTATCCAAGGCATAAACTCTTCTATACCCCTAAAAATGAAATGTAGATTATCCCAGTCCCTATATCTATCTTCATTATTAAGTTCGTTACTATTTAACAGATATTGTTCTTTTTTTTCTCTCCATATAGGGTCATTACCATCTACCCAAGGCAAAACTATATCTATTTTTTCAACTATCATTTTTCTCCCATTCATAAGCACTTTTACAAATTAATTCCAAATTATCAAATTTTGGTTTCCATTTCATTTTATCTAAAATTTTACTATTATCTGCTACCAAAAAAGCTGGATCACCATCTCTTCTTTCTACAATTTGGATTTTAAACTCACAATTTGTTACATTTTTAATACTATTTGCAATCTCTTTTACACTATAACCTTTTGCGTAACCTAGATTAAATATATCACTATCATTTTCTTCAAGATAAGCAATAGCTTCTATATGTGCATTTGCTAAATCTTCTACATGAATATAATCTCTTATACAAGTCCCATCATATGTATCAAAATCATCTCCATATATATTTAAAATTTCTCTTTTTCCTAAAGCTGTTTTTACTACTAGAGGTATAAGATGAGTTTCTGGTTCATGTTTCTCACCTATTCTTGGCAGTAATATATTATCTTTGTAAAACATATCTGCACCTGCTACATTAAAATATCTAAAGATTACATATCTAAAATCTGTTGAAACTTTATTTGAGTCTTGAAGTATTTTTTCACTCATTAGTTTACTCAGACCATAAGGATTTATAGGATTTGTAGGAAAATCCTCTTTTATTTTACTATTTTGTTGAACATCTCCATAAACTGCAGCTGTACTTGAAAAAATAAATTTCTTAACATCAGTTTCAACTGCACATTTTATTAAATTTGTTGTATTTATTGTATTATTAAAATAGTATTTAAAAGGATCTTGCATAGACTCAGAAACTATACTATATGCTGCAAAATGAATAATTACATCAAATCTATTTTGTTCTAAAACTTTTTTTACCCTATCAAACTCTTTTAAATCAAGATTTATAAAATTAAACTCTCTTATGCTTTTCAAAGTATTTATAGCTTCAATATTCCCAGTTGATAGATTATCTAAAATAGTTACTCTATGTTTTGTCGTTTCAAGTAGTTGTTTAGCAGTATGACTTCCTATATATCCAGCACCACCTGTTATTAAAATTTTCATTTTAAATTTTCCTTAAAAACTTCCAATGCTCTTATTACAATATCATCCATATCATAATATTTATATTCAGCAAGTCTTCCTACTAGTATAAGATTTTTAAACTCTTTTGAATACTCTAAATATTGATTATATCTCTCTTGGTTTTCAGTTGTAAAAATTGGATAATATGGAGTATTGACATTTTTTATATACTCTTGTGGATACTCTTTTAAAATAGTTGTTTTAGATGAATTTATTGGATGAATATGTTTAAATTCAGTTATTCTTGTAAAATCATAATCATTTGGATAATTTATAGTTGCTTTTTCTTGATAAAACTCTTTTTCAATAGTTTCAAATCTCATATCTACACTTCTATAAGGTAGTTCTTCAAATTTATAATCAAATAGTTCATCAATTTGTCCTGTGTATATAACATTCCCATCAAATTTTTTATCAAATAAGTAAAAATCTTTATCTTTTAAAGTACAAATTTCTTTAAAATCTGTATTTAGCATTAGTTTTATATTTTTATGATTTAACATATTTTCTATCATTTTTGTATATCCAAATTTAGGCAAGCTCTGATAACTGTCATTAAAATATCTGTTATCTTTTCCTATAAATATAGGAACTCTTGCAGTTACAGCTCCATCCATATCTTCTGGTTTCATACCCCACTGTTTAGCTGTATAGTTTACAAAAATTTTATCATAGATAAAATCTGCTAAAAAGGATAAGTCTTTGTTTGTAGATTTTTTAAGCTCTAATATTGGAATTTTTGAATTGTATTCATAAGTTTTAAGCAATAGCTCTTCTAGCTCTTTTGCTTTTAAATTTGGGAAAAGTTCATATAAGGTATTAAAGTTAAAAGGTATTGGAACTTTTTTCCCATCAATATATCCTAGAACTTCATGATTATAAATATCCCAAGAAGTAAATTTTGATAAATAATCAACTACCTTTTTATTATTTGTGTGAAATAGATGTGGACCATATTTATGAATTAAGATATTGTTTTCATCTTTAAAATCATAACAGTTTCCACCGATATGATTTCGCTTTTCTATGATTAGAACTTTTTTATCTAGCTTTGTTGCGATCTGCTCTGCTATAACAACCCCCGCTAAACCACTTCCAACAACTATACACTCTATCATCTCTTACCTTTTAAAATCTTAGTTGGTTTATCGTTATCAAAAACTCCCCTTACCCCATCAAAAAAAGAGTTTGTAGCAAAGATAAGTCTTGTTATTTTTCTATCGTCATAAATCACTATATCTTTAATAAGTTCAAGGTAGAGTTTAGCGATCAAAAAGTATCGCTTAGCCCCTTTTCCGTACTTTAAAGCTAAAAATACAGAGTTTCTAAGTCCAAAATACTTCAGCCAAAGCCTATCAAACCTTATGCGATTTTTCTTAAACCACAAAAAATTTCTCTCTATTTTTTCATCTTGCCTTTTCTCTTTATGGTAGATATTTACACTATTTACCATAAGTATTTTTCCTATGCTCATCAGTCTTAGTGAGTACTCAGTATCATCATGATGTATAAAAAATCTCTCCTCTGGCAAACCAATCTTTTTTACAGATGTTAGCGGAATCAAGACCCCAACAAACGAAGCCATCTCTATCTCCACAAGCTCATCTTTGTAAAAATCCCCGCTCAAAGGTTTTTGAAAAGATGGTAAACAGTTATAGTAATCAACCATAGCTCTATGCCCATATCCACCCAAAGAGAGAGTACTATCTTCTTTTGTTCCGATTAAAAGTTTTGGAGCATAAGCACTGTATTTGCTATCATCGGTATTTTTAACTAAGCCCTCTAAAGTGTTTAAATCAGGCTCTGCATCATCATCCATAAGCCAAACATAGTCGTAGTTTTGCTCTTGTGCAAACTTTACACCATAGTAAAATCCACCAGCCCCACCTAAGTTTTTGGGTAGTTTTTTATAGATAAGATTTTTATTTTCTAAGTATCCATCTTCTTTTATCTGCTCATCGGTGCCATCGCTTGAAGCGTTGTTTACTACCAGTATATCTGTTTTATATGTTTGTTCTAAAAGTGCGTCTAAACACTCTTTTAAGAGTTCATAGCGATTATAAGTTACTACAACTGTACAGATTTTCATACTAATCTTATCTTCTTAAATCTATCGCCAAAGTTTGTCTTCTTGACTACATTTACCTTTGTAGGGATTTTAAAAGCATCAAATTTATCTTTGCAAAAGGCTCTTATAGCTTTTTTTGGGTTTTCAAGCTCATCTTTTAAAACCACATCACAAACCACACTCTGCCCAGTTATCGCATTTTTTTCGCCATAAACCATACAATCAGCAACTTGTGACATTTGCAAAATCAAGCTCTCAACCTCGCTTGGAAGCACTTTTTGCCCACCAACATTTATCACCTCTTTTGAGCGACCTATGATCTTTATATAGCCATCATCTAAAACCTCGACCAGATCTCCTGTTTTAAACCAACCATCCTCACTAAAGCTATCCATCGGGGCATTTAAGTAGCCTAAAACTTGAGTTTTGCTTCTTAGCCATAGCTCATTTTCAACCACTTTATACTCGCTATTTGTGGTATCTAGCTTCATAAAAAGTGAATCGGATGATTTTGAAGTTGTTGTGTTTATCCCTGTTTCACTCGTCCCAAAAGTTTGCAAAAATTTCACTCTTGGAAAAATAGTTTTTAACTTTAAAAGTAACGATTCGGGCATCGTTTCGGTTCCATAAGTTATCATTCTTAGACTGCTAAGGTCGTAGTTTTTATACTCCTCTGAGATTAAAATAAGATTTAAAAATGTCGGGCTAGATGGGAGAACCATAATTTTATATTTTTCTATAAGTTTGCATATATTTTTAGCATCTTTTACTTTTGGGATTATGAGAGTTGAACCCATAAAAAGAGCATTAAAGACGGTGTTTAAGCCACCGATATGATCAAACATCAAAAAAACTAACATATTTATAGATTTTGGTTTTTTATCTTGATAAGTTGCTAAAAGATTATCAAGATCGTGTATCATCGCCTTTGGTTTACCTGTGCTTCCGCTTGAAAAAAGGATAAGTCCAGAACTATTTTTCACCTTTAGCTCATCTATCATCAAATGGTAGTTTTTCTGCTCCACACTCTCAAGCAGCAGCCCTTTTTCATCGGTTTTTATGATGATTTGCACAAAAGACTCATCCATAAGCTCATCTTGAACTTTTTTTATAGTGCTAGTTATGGGAACAACGATATTTTTAAGCTCATAAAGGGCAAAAAATAGTGCAAGGTTGTAGAAGCTATAATCCCCCAAAATAGCGACAACTTTTGAAGCAATGCTATTTTCTTCTAAGGTTTTTTTGTACTCTTTTATCTTAGACACAAACTCCTCATAGCTATAAGAGTTATCATCAAAAACCATAGCATTTTTTTGGCTAAAAGATTGAAATTTTTCTAAAATCATCAGTTGTTAACTCCCCCAAGATAGAGTACTTGCCCTGTTATAAAACTACTTTTTTCATCGATAAAAAAATCGCATACATTTGCGATATCTTCAAATGTTGCAAATCTTTTTATTGCCTGTTTTTCAACTAGCTCATCGATTTTATCTTTTGGAACTGCTTTTATCAAGTCGGTCTCTACAGGTGTTGGACCTATCGCATTTATGGTTATGTTAAAAGGACTTAGCTCTTTTGCGGCGATTTGGGTAAAACTCTCGATCGCTGCTTTACTAGCCGCATATACAGCTTCACCCTCGAGTTTTAGGGGTTTGGCAACTGTGCTAAAGTTTATAATTCGCCCAGATTTTTGTTTCATCATCACTTTTGCCACCTCTCTACTAAACAAAAATGTCCCTAAAAAATTTGTATCAAAAAGTTTTGAGATACTATCTTTAGAAGTCGTTAAGATGTGGTTCATCGAAGCTATTCCTGCATTATTTACAAGCACATCTATCTTGCCAAACTCTTTTTTTACCGCCCTTACCATACCTACAACTGCTTTTTCATCTGCGATACTTAGCGAAAAATGTCTATAGTTTTTATGCTCTAGTGAGCTTTTGCCTCTACTGCAACCAGCCACCACAAAACCTTTCTTTAGGTAGTGTCTAGCTAGAGCCTCACCTATCCCTTTGCTTGTACCAGTTATAAGGACTATTTTGTTCATAATATTTCCTCCATCTCTTCGATACTAGGAAGTGCTGATTTATACTCTTTTGGTAAACTTTTTGATAGTGTATATTCGCTTACTCCTAAAGGTTTATTTATATCTTTTAGAGAGTATTCTACTACTATATTGTTTTTTGTTTTACAAACAAGTATGCCAATAGTTGGATTGTCATTTTCATCTTTTAACTCTCCATCAATAGCTGAAATATAAAAACTAAGCTTTCCTGCAAATTCTGGTTTAAACTCTGTTGTTTTTAACTCTATAACAACATAACATTTTAGTTTGATATGATAGAAGAGTAAATCTATTCTAAACTCATCTCCACCAATATTTAATTTATATTGTTTACCTACAAAAGAGAAACCATTTCCAAGTTCTAGTAAAAATTTAGTGATATTTTCACAAAGAGTATCTTCTAGCTCTTTTTCTTTAAAATCTTCACTAAGAGTCAAAAAATCAAAATTATATGGGTCTTTTGTGATCTCTTTTGCCAGGTCTGATTGTATTGGTGGTAAAGTATTTTCAAAATTTGTAATAGCTTTTCCACTTCTACTATAAAGGTTTGACTCTATTTGATTTATCAATACACTTCTGCTAATACCGTATTTTATTGTATTTTCTACATAAAATAGTGCTTCTTGTGTAGTTTTGCATTTTGAGACAATAGCAATGTTGTGCCCCCAAGGTATCAAAAATAATCTAGTAATAGTTTGTTGATGGATCGAATTTTCCATTTTGGCTACAAGTTGTTGCCAAAATAAAAACCACTGTTTTATTGCTCTTAGGTTACGATAAGAAAATCCTTTGATATTTGGAAATTCTATACTCAAATCATGACTTAGCTGCTCTAAAAACCTACTTCCCCAACTATACTCTTTTTCTTTTTCTACAATATCATTTCCCAAATTCCAATAAAACTCCAATAAAGCACTATTTACTTGAATTGAAGCTTTTATTTGTGAACTTTGAAACTTCTTTTTTAACTCATTTATCCAATCTTTATATGATGATGTTAAATGTTTTGTAGATTGCATATTAAAATTTCCGTACTCTAATTTTGTTTTAATAACTCTAAAATATAAGAACTTAAGCTCTGCACATCTCTAAATGGAGAAGTTTTTTGGCTCATGGCTTTTTCGTCTGCTAAAACTATATCTTTGTTAAACTCTATAGAGATTTTTTCCTCAACATCTGCTATAAAACTAACAAGTGCTAAAGAGTCCATTGCTCCGCTTCCACCATAAAGTTTTGTTTTTAAATTTGGATTTAAAAATGTCTCATTTTCAAGCTCTTCATTTAGTTCTTTTAGGGCTTCATAGATGATATTCTCAATTTTTTCTTGCATAATTTACTCCTTAAACTTGAACTCTATTTTATCTAAATACTTTTTTATACCACTCAAAACTTTTGAGTTTTTCTTTGTTTGCCAAAGCTCCTCTTTTAACCTTAGATATACGAACTCATCATCCTCGTTAAAAACCTCAAAGCCAAAGCTTTTGTTAAAACTTAGTGCTTTTTGGTTGTTTTTTCTAACTACAGAGTCTATAACTTTGCTATGGTTTTTAAACAAATACTCCAAAAAAATATAGCTACCACAAGATTTAACCATCGGACTTAGCTCATCTTTAAAGTACAAACCCCAAAAAAGCTCACCATTTTTTATAAAATTAACACTTCCAGCTAGCTCATCTTTATAAAAAACTGCAAAATATCTCTTCTCTTTAGTCGTCTCTAAGCTCTTTAAAAAAGCTAGATGATTCTCTAACGATATAACCACATCATCTATCATACTTTGGCGGATATACTCTTGGTTTCTTAGTTCTAAGATATCCCTTTTTTCACTATCATCTAAAAGGGTGAAGTTTTTAAATATCAAGCTCAACACGATCCCCAAACCTATAATCTCTCTTAGCTTTTTTACCCAAAATTTCATTTAAATATTTTGGATGAAGTCCATAAAATGGTCGCACACTTTTGATATTTTCTAAACTTATAACTTCATCTTTTTTTATATCACGACTCACATAAAGGCTTCTTGCAAATCTTCGCTGTTTTGCTCTTTTTTCATTTAAACTATAATCTACTTTTCCCAATAGTTTTTCTGCATCTCTTACAGCTTTTACCATATCACCAAACTCTTGTTTATCTAAAGAGAAACCACTATCTAATCCACCTATACTTTTATCGAATATAAAGTGCTTCTCTATAACTTTTGCTCCCAAACTAACCGCCACAACAGGTGCAACAAACCCTAAAGTATGATCAGAAAATCCAACCTCAACACCAAAAGTCTCTTTTATATTTGGTATAGTTTTTAAGTTTGCTTCATCTAGTGGTGCAGGGTACTCGCTAGTGCATTTAAGCAAAATAATATCTTCATTTCCCTCACTTCTACAAATGTTTACAACATCTTGTATCTCATCTATTGTTGCTATTCCAGTACTTATAATTATTGGTTTTTTCTTACTAGCAACATATCTTACAAGCTCATAATCTGTAACTTCAAAAGAGGCTATTTTATAAGCACTTGGGCTAAACTGCTCCAAAAAATCAACGGCGGTTTTATCAAAAGGTGTTGAGAAGATGTCAATATCTAAGCTTCTAGCATAATCAAAAAGCTCTTTATGCCACTCCCACGGAGTATATGCTTCTTCATATAACTCATAAAGATTTTTTCCATCCCATAAAGTTCCACCATCTATCATAAAATCTTGGTTTTTACTATCTAGTGTGATGGTATCTGCGGTGTAAGTTTGTAGTTTTATAGCATTTGCACCTATCTCTTTGGCAGCTTTTATGGTATCAAGAGCGGTTTGCAAACTTCCATTGTGATTTGCACTAAGTTCCGCTATTATATAAACTCCATCTTTTTCTAAATCAAAATCACCTATCTTCATAATTTCCTACTTTTTTAGCTTTTGGATTTACCGTTGAATGTTTTAACTTATTGAACTGGTGGAAAATTTCCACCAGTTCTTCAAATTTTATGATTTGCATTTTTTACCTTTAGCTTTTTTAAAAACTTCTCTAGCTTTTTACCATCAAAGCGCTTCATGCTCATATACCCTTTTTCTCTAAGATACTCATCCATATATCTTTGGTTTTTAGCTACTTTTATACTTATAAGCGGGGTTTTTAAAAACACCACTTCATTTGCACTAACACTTGGAGTTATTATCGCCAAATCGGCACTTTTTATTAGCGATGCTATATTTTTAGTATCTATATGCAAGGTTATAGATGGGTGTTTTTTAGAAAAACTCTCTAGTTTTTTAAGGTTTTTGTTCGCCTGAGTGCTTACCATATCGATGGTGCAATCTTTTTTCAGTAAAACTTTTGCTACTTTTTTACTTAAGTTTGCAGTGTCGCTCCCACCCATCATAACCACTATTTTAGCTTTAGCATTTACTCCATTTGCTCTAGCTTTTTTAAACTCATCTCTTAAAAGTGTGTATTTGGCTCCACATCGGACTTCACAACTCTTTGGAACTAGTTTTTTGTACTTTTTTTTACTCGCATATATGTTATGATTTAGCAAAATATCACAAAAGTGCTTCTCATAAGTGTCATCTAAAACCATAAGTTTAAGGTTTGGATTTTTCGTTTTTAGTTGTTTTTCAAACTCAAAGTCTATATCGTAACTATCGATAACTAGCAGGTTAATCTCTAGCTTTTTTAGAAGCTCATCTAGCTCATCTATATTGTTGCTTTTTAGGCTCTTTAGTTTGTAGCCGTTTTCGGTGATTTTATAGTTTAAATTTCCTTTTAAATCTTGTGTTGCAAACACTACATTATCATCTTTAAACTCTTTTGCTAAAACCAAACACCGCATAATATGTCCAGTTCCTATGTTGCTCGATGAATCGGCTCTGATTAGAACATTCATATTTGGCTTCTTTTGATAGCCTCGTACATAAACTCAGCCCTTTTCCAGTCCTCTAAAGTATCGATATCTTGCACCAAATACCTTGGCAAAACTATAGGGATACTATCTTTGCCAAACATTATCTCATCTGATTTTACACTCAAATTTGACCAGTAAAATTGCCCAGCATCCTGAAAAGCCTCTTCTAAATCTTGACTTCTTTTCATAAAGTTTTCAGGCCAAAACATCTCACATCTTTCATTTTGTGTTATTTTAAAAGTTCTTTGAATAGGAAATGGCATAGATGTGCATGAAAAAGCATACTTTGCATTTGAGCTTTTTAGCTTTTCATACCCTTCTAGGAGATACTTCTCTTCCAAAAATGGTGCAGTTGCATAGATAGTGCAAATAAAATCTATCTTTTTGTTACTATTTTGCAAAAACTCTACCGCATGGTTTATCACTGCTCCCGTTCCTGTAAAATCATCACTTAGCTCAAGTGGCCTTAAAAATGGCACATCTGCTCCATACTCTTTTGCCACCTTTACTATCTGCTCATCATCTGTAGAAACTATAACTTTAGAAAAAAGCTTTGACTTTATGGCTACTTCTATACTATAAGCGATAAGCGGTTTTCCATGAAATAGCTTAATGTTTTTCTTTGGAATTCTTTTGCTTCCACCACGAGCAGGGATTATTGCTACAGAGTTAGACACCTAACACCTCAAAAAGAGTTTCTATTACATATTTCTGCTCAATTTTACTCAAACTTGCATACATAGGAAGAGAAAAACACTCCTCATAATACCTATCCATAATAGGAGTATCTTCAAATCCATATCCTAAATCTTTATAAAAAGGCTGTTTGTTTATAGGGATATAGTGGAGTTGCAAACCGATTCCGCGCTCTCTCATCTTCTCAAATAGCAGAGCTTTAGTGATAGCTAATTTTGTAAAATCAACCCTAACTACATAAAGATGATAAGATGAGTTTTTTGTAAAACTATATAGCGGTTTTATAGGGGTATTTTTAAAAGCTTTTTCGTATCTTTTAGCTATCTTGTGTCGTTTTTTTATAAACTTATCTAGCTTTTTTAACTGAGACAAACCCAAAGCACAAGCAAAATCTGCTATCCTATAGTTAAACCCTAGCTCATCCATCTCATAGTACCAAGGTGCCACTTTTGGTAGCTTAGTTATCCCATGAGATCTTAGCTTTAAAAGTTGTTCATAAATCTCTTTAGAGTTTGTACTTATCGCTCCACCCTCACCTGTTGTTATGTGTTTAACGGGGTGAAAAGAGAGTATGCTAACATCGCTAAAAGTAGAGCTTCCTGCATTTATATCGCCATACTTAGCCCCTAAAGAGTGGGCGCAATCCTCTAAAATCTTAACACCATAGGTCTCTTTTAGGTGCTTTAACTTCTCTTGATTTATAGGGTTTCCGCTAAAGTGGACAACATATATAGCTTTTATGGTTTTATCTTTTTTAAGCTCATCTTCACAGAGCTTCAAGTCGATATTTCCATCATCGGTTATATCAACAAATATAGGTGTTGCTCCCGCATATAAAATGCTATTTGAAGTTGCTACGAAGCTATTTGGAGTAGTTAGTACTTTGTCACCTTTTTTAAGTAACACTAAAGATGCAAGGTGAAGTGCGGCGGTTCCATTTGCCACAACTACAGAGTATTTTGCTTTTGTATAGGCACAAAGTGCATCTTCAAACTCTTTTACCTTTGGACCTGTTGTTAAAAAATCACTCTTTAAAACATCAACGACCGCTTTTATATCTTTTTTATCTATACTCTGTTTGCCATAAGGTATAAATCTCATATATCTTGAACCATTTTTAAAAACTGCTCATCACTTAGCCACTGAGTATTTGTCCCTGAGTTGTACTCAAAACCCTGCTCTACCGCAACCCCCACTTCACCTAAAAGGTTTTTTGAGTAATCAACATACCCAGAAAACTTGATAGTAGGTTTTATAACAAAATGGTCTTCAAACTCTAAAGTCAAATGGCTATCATCAGCAGGACACATAATCTCATGAAGTTTCTCGCCCGACCTTATGCCTACTATATTGTGAGGCAAATCAGGGGCAAGTGCTTTTGCCATATCGACTATCTTCATAGATGGGATTTTTGGTATAAATATCTCCCCACCTTGCATCCGCTCAAAGTTTTTTAAAACAAACTTCACCCCATCTTCTAAAGTTATGAAAAATCTGCTCATCTTCTCATCGGTTATGGGTAGCTCTTTAGCACCTTGACTTATCAGTTTTTTAAATAGTGGCACCACCGAACCACGACTCCCAACAACATTTCCATACCTAACTACACCAAACTTTATATCTTCACTCCCTGCTAAGTTATTTGCCGCTACAAAGAGTTTATCACTAGCTAGTTTTGTGGCACCATAGAGGTTTATGGGGTTTGCTGCTTTGTCGGTTGAGAGTGCTATGGTGCGACTTACACCATTATAAAGAGCCGCTTCTATAACATTTGAGGCTCCATTTATGTTGGTTTTTATACACTCCATAGGGTTATACTCTGCTATGGGGACATGTTTTAGTGCTGCTGCATGGATGATAAAATCGACATCTTTTGTTGCTTGTTTTAGCCTATCTTTATCTCTTACATCACCTATAAAGTAGCGCATACATTTATCATTAAACTCTTGAGCCATCTCGTACTGTTTTAGCTCATCTCTGCTAAATATTATGATTTTTTTTGGCCTATAAGCACTTAGCAAAATCTGAGTATATTTTTTACCAAAACTCCCTGTACCGCCCGTTATAAGTATATTTTTACCATTAAACATATGCACCTCATTATTACCGCAAAGCGGTAATAAATATTTTATCTTTACTACCTTTAAGATATACTTACTCAAAAAAAAGAATACCTATGCAACAGATACAACAAAATGCACTAAAAACATTTGAGACAAACCTACTTTTTTTAGAAAAATACGACCATGAGCTTTTCAAAAAGATCATCGCCCTAAATTCAGCTATAGAGTTAGCTCATCATAGTGAAAAATACTCACTAGAGTATAAAGATGGCTATTTTGATGTCCTTGAGCTTAGTAGCGGTAACTTTTTGTACGGGGTAGATAGCAACAAACATGCTGAGATATCTGCCAAAAGTATCAACTACAAAAAAAACGAAAATAGTTTTGCGACATTTAACAACTTTACTTTTAATGAAAAAAGGTTAGATGAGCTAGAGAACTCCTACATAGATCAAGACCCACTAGCTGGGACATACAAACTTATGGAGTACTCAAAAAAAGTAGCAGATCAAACCACTACAAGTATGAAAAAGATATATAAGTTTATATTTTTGGGTGTTGGGCTAGGGCTTCACATAAGTAAAACCGCTAAAAGGTTAAAATCGTTTGTTTACTTTATAGTAGAAGATGATTTGGAGCTTTTTAGACTCTCACTTTTTGTTACAAACTACAAAGAGTTGAGCGACAATGGTGCTGAGATAGTTTTTAGTGTCTTTGATGATGATGATAGTTTTGTATTTAACACCAAAAAGTTTTTAAAAAAAGCCTTTATCTACAACCACTACATAAAGTTTTTTCACCTACATAGCCACTTAGATACCAAACTAAAACTTATCCAAAACACTATAGCATCGCAACTTCATCTGCTATTTGACTACTCTGCACTAGCACACAACATGATAAGGCCGCTAAATCACCTAAAACACGGTTATAAGTTTTTAGATATCTCAAAACCCTATATCGGCACAGATATAACATCAAAGCCTATCTTGTTTTTAGCAGCTGGACCATCGCTAGGTAAAAACTTAGAGTGGCTAAAACTTCATCATAACAAATTTATAGTCGTTGCACTTAGTGCTACTTTGGCAAAACTAGAGCAGATAGGGATAAGACCAGATATCATCACCCATCTTGATGGGTTTGATGTTGCGATGAAACATATTGAGAAGATAAAAGATTTCTCTTTTTTTGATGATTCACTTTTAGTAGCTGGAGCATTTACTCAACATAGATTTTTAAAAAAGTTTAAAAAAGAGAACATCTACCTTCATGAGGTAGTCACTATGTATAAAAACGACTATGCTCAGCTAACTGCATCAAATGTCGGCATAACAACCTTAGGGCTACTTCTAAGGCTAGGGGCTAAAGAGGTATTTTTACTTGGTCTTGATATGGCACTAGATCAAGATAGCGGAGCAACCCACTCAGATTTTCATAGCTACACTAAGACTTTAGAGCTAAAAACAGATAAATCAACCAGCGATGGTGTAGAGTTTAAAAGTGATGTAGTAAAAGCAAAAGGGAACTTAAGAGATGAGGTTTTTACAACCATCTATATGAAAAGCACCATAGATGAGTATGTAAATATTATGCTACAAAACCTAACAAAACATACTCAAGATCTCTTTAATCTCAGCGATGGGGTATATTTTCCACTCACAAAACCATTAGAGTTTAAAAATCTAACTATAGGTGATGATGCTATCATAGATAAACATAAGCTATCAAAATCACTCCGTAGTGTTTTTGATGCAAAATCACAAAACTACCTAAACCCCATAGAGATAATGGCACTTGAGGATAGAGTAGAGTATTGTAACCATCTACTAGATCACATAGATAAGCAAAAAAAAGTAAAACATAAAGATATAGATAGTTACCACTACGATATGGTAGGCTTTTTTAAAGAGCTTTTGAGTGAGGTGGAGAACCCTTATACACAAGACTTAGATAGAGTTACGACCCTATATATGGAGTTTGTGGGTAGTTATGTGTTTGATATCATAAACACGAAAGAGACTACAAATACTAAAGAGATGATCTCAAAACTAGACGATGCCCTCTACCCTGAGATAAAAAGAGTTGTTGAGTTTATAAAAGAGAAGTTTGAGATATTTTTGCTTGAGGTAAAATAGTAAGTCGGGAAGAACCCGACTTAGAGACTAAAACTACTGTAGTAGTCTTAGTACGTTTTGCTGAGTAGCATTTGCTTGACTCATCGCATAAGATCCTGATTGACCTAATATGTTTCTTTTTGCAAAGTTTGCACTCTCAGCAGCAAAGTCAACATCACGGATTTGTGATTCAGCAGCAGAAACGTTAACTTGCGTTACAGAGATGTTTCTTACAGTTGACTCTAACTGGTTTTGAACCGAACCAAGGTTTGATCTAGTTGTATCTATAGATTTTATACCTGCTGTCATGTTACAGATTAGTGTATCAAAATCAGTTCTACTTAGAGCACCACCATTTATAGTAGTTACCGCAGCACCTACTCTAGAACTTGGTACAACTGAAGTTATCGTAACATCTGCTGTTTCACCCTCATAAGCACCTATATGGAATGTAAATGTTCCAGAATCTGCACTTGTCTCATTTAGTATCTGCATACCATTGAACTTAGTATTAGCAGCTATAGAGCTTAGAGATTTTACAAGTCTTTGCATCTCATCTTGGATAAACTGTCTTGAATCCTCATCTTGAGTATCATTAGCACCTTTGATAGCTAGAGTTCTGATTCTTTTAAGAACGTTTGTATACTCCTCTAGTGCACCATCAGCTGTTTGGATAAGACCTATACCCTCATTTGCATTTGATATAGCTTGACCTAGACCCATTGACTGAGCTGAAAGTTTGTTAGCTATCGCTAGACCTGCTGAGTCATCAGCTGCTTTGTTTATTCTAAGACCTGATGAAAGACTTTGTAAACTTTTATCGACTTGTAGTGAATTTTGAGTCGAGTTCATGTGTGCATACATCGCACCTACGTTTGTATTTATTCTAAAACCCATTTTAAATCCTTTTTGCTTTAAGAGCTTTGCTCTTAGTTTATTTATCTTGGCTTCCTTGCCTTGATACAAACTATATCGGTAGTAAAAAATAATACTTTAGCTTTTTTGTAAAAGTTTTGTGAGATTTTGAGTCAAGCTCAGAATGACAGAGAGATGAGACCCTAAATCAAGCTCAGAATGACTATGGCGATTAGTTGTAGTTAAATATAAGATTTAACATCAAAGTCTTGTCGGTCTTGAGCTTATCGGCTGGGACAATGTTGGCATAATCAACTCTATAAGAGAGTGCAGCAGATACCATCTCAGTAACTCTGTTTACAAGAGATGTTTTTGAAGTGATAAAGTAGTTATTAGCATCTTCAAATGAGCCTCTATGGCTAAAATCCTCTTCAAACTTTAGTGTTTCTAGTAGTTTGTAGTCAAAAACTGCTCTAGTTCTATAAGACATATAGTCCTCTTTTACACCATTGTCTAGTTTATCTTTTGCATATAGAAGTGCTAACTCTACATCTAAGTTAGATTTTTCAGTTGCCCACACTTTATACTGAGCCATCGGACCTGTATAAAACTGATGTTTATACCCTGAAAATTTATCTTTTTTATACCCTACTAGATAACCAAATGCAAGATCTTCTGTGTAGTTATACCCATACTGTAACTCTAACATCCATCTATTTGCTGTCTCGTCATTGTCGGTTTTTGAGTACTGTGCATCTGCTTCAGCACTTAAAAAGTGTGGATCCCATGTTTGTTTTGCTTTTGCATTAAAATTTAGTGCCGATGTATCTGTGTTACCACTTGTTTTAGTGTAACCTAACTCTGCTTTTGCTTCTAGTTTATCATCTGCTAAAACTAGTGAACTTAGTAGTGCTAAGCTTAGTGCTATTTTTTTCATATATTTTCTCCTATGTTTTTACTATGTATATCTTCTATCACTATGATAGCTTTAGTAAAGATTTGTAGCTCATCTACCTCATCTATAAACTCTTTATATTTTAAGTAGTTTTGCCAAACCCGCTTCGATGGCTCATCTTTGCCTTTTTTCATAAGCTCAAAACTAACCGCCGCATTTATAAGGCATCTTAGAAGTTTAGTCTTGCTATCTTGCTCAAATCTCCTTGGAAACCAAACATCTTCAAGATCTTCGTGTGCCTCATAAAAGTTGGAAGCCCTAAGGTTTGCTATAAACTTATCTAGTGCTTTGTTCATACTTTAAGGTTCTCTCTCCAGTAACCCCTGCCACCTTTTAGCGATATACAGTGGTGTTTTGGAAACTTCGCTCTAAACTCTGCTAAGCGGTTTAGTGTAGCCTTGCCTGTATCACAATAAAAGACAAAAACACTACCCTCTGGCTCATTTGCTAAGAAAAAAGGGTTATATAAAACAGTATCAGCACCATCGATATCACTAAGTATGGTATCTATAAGTAGTACTTTGATACCCTCTTTTTCTAGCTCTTTTTTATTTTCTAAAAACTCTTTTTGTGTCCACTCATCGGGAAAGCTCATCTTTATGTCCTACTAAAACTATCACAGCACTTAAAAATGCTCCTAAAAAGACTATACTATAGCCTGTTGGCAAATCAAGCAAAAATGATACCACTATAGCGGTGATACTAAAAAACCACCCAAATAAAAAACTATAAAAGAGTGGCTTTTTAACCCTTAGCGATAGCATCACAAAAGGTGGAGCTACTAAAAGTGTAAATACCACAAAAACCCCTGCAAGAGCAACTGAGCTAGTTACGGTGATGGCTAGTAGTGAGAAAAATAGCAACTCTTTTTTAAAACCACTAACTTTAGGGTAGATATAAAACATAGCTAGTGCTACAAATATATAAATAATAGTACTTTTTACTATATCACTAGGTAAGGTAAAGAGTATGTCACTAGCTAAGAGTGCTTTAAAGTACTCCATCCCCTCAGATGAGTGGGCTAAAACTATCATAATAGCACTTGCACTAAGCACATAGAGTATCCCTATAAAAGCTTCAAGATTTATCTTTTTACTACTCCCATAAGCTATAAGAATCGCACAAAAAAGTGCAAAAGCTAAAGATGACACATAGCTATACTCACCGTGAAAATACCCTAAACTTATAGCGACTCCCAAAGCTGCCGCTTGGGCTATGGCTAAATCTGTAAAGATTATGCCACGGCGAAGGATCTCTAGCCCAAAGTAACTATGAAGCATTACAAGAACTACCACTAAAAAGATGGCATAAAAGAGTATATCTATCATCTTATATGTGTAGTTAAAAAGTCAAATAAAACTTCAAGGTTAGTGATACTACTCATCGCCTCTATATCGTGTGGAAGTACAACTACACCTATGCCACTTTTAGCAGATATAAACTCAGCTGTTTTTGTAGGGTGATATACATCATGGAGTATGCAACAAGGTTTTTGCTCATCTATAAGTTTTAAAAGCTCTAAAGTGTGCTTTGAAGATGGGGCAATACCAGGGAGTGGCTCTATGGTTCCTATGCTTTTTATGCCGTAGTAGTCGTTAAAGTAGGCAAAAACATCGTGGTATTGTAAAACTTTTATACCTTTTTTATCTGCCATATTTTTAGCCCACTCACCCATCTTAATGTTCCACGAAGCATTAAAATCACTATAGTTTTTTTCGTATATATCTCTATGTTCGCCATCTATAGAGATCAAAAACTCTTTTATATTTTTAGCTAAAAGCAAGATATTTGCTGGGCTTAGGTGGAAGTGGGGGTTGCCCTCAGGGTGAACATCTCCATCTGCTCTATCTACAACATCAACCGCACCCATAAGCTCAATAGCTTTTGATAGGTCTAAAAATGATTTTGAGTTTGATGCTAGTTTTGTATTTGACGCCCTTTTTAGAAGTGGCGGTATCCACCCTATCTCAAGTCCGCCTCCATTTATAATAAGCCCATCAGCTCCTCTTAGCTTTGCTATAAGCGATGGTTTTGGAGTTATAAAGTGTGGGTCAAAACTCCCTTGTGCTAAAACTATAGTACTTATATGATCACCCCCTATAGTTTTGGTTATAGCTCCTATATATGGGTAGCTTACTGCTATATTTAGATGAGCAAAAAGGGTAAATGGTAGTAGTAAAAATAGTAACTTCTTCACACCATCCCCCTAAAAAGAGTGTGGTGCATGAGCACCTATTGAGATATTTGCTTGAAGCATGATGGTGTTTATCTTTTTTCTTTTGTCATTCTCATCAAACATAGACCTATCATGTGAATACTCAAGTCTAAACCTTGCAAACTCGCTAGTGTTATACTCTACCATCGCGGTGTATCTGTTTAGTCCGCTAGGTTGTGGTGAGTTTTTGCCATTTTTTAAAACACTATTTTTTGTGATACCATCGTAGCGGATACCTGTGCGGTAGTTTTTATCATAAGCATAGATAAGCTCAGAGTAGAACCCACCCTGTTTTTTTGTAACATCGGCGAACTTTTTGCTTGTAAAGTTATAACTTTGCCCTTTAAGCTCTCTTTGTAGGTATTCACTCTGCCACTTTATATAGCTATATGAGTTTAGCTGATGAAAAAGTACAAAATCTGCCCCATAAAGTTTTGCATCACCTGCAAATGCATGTGGATTTTCATCATCATCGCTATGATCATGTCTTGATTTGCCACTCGCATAAGAGATTCCACCAAAAAGTGTAGTATCGCCTATATCATAAGAGCTTTTTATATACCCTACAAACATGGTCGCACCATCTTTTTTTGATACTCCCATCTCCTCTATGCCCTCATGTCCAAAACTCCCCTCATTTTCACCTTGAAGAGCCTCAACACCTATCATAGTGTAGATAGGAGTTGGCAAGGTGTATTGAAGTTGTAAACCTTTTTCATTTATACCATGATCACCTAAAAAACCGTGATATACAAGTGGCATAGTCCCAAAGTTCCATGAGTGGTGGTGTTGCTCATTTAGATAACCAAAGTTTGATAAAAACTTTCCACCCTTAAGCTTAAAACCATCTCCTAAAACATTTGAAGTGAAGTAAAGCTCCTCTATCTCGACTCCATTTTGCGAAAAGTGAAAAACTCCATCTAGATTTAACAGTGGATCGACACTACTAGATAGTACAAGTTCGGCATAGTTTAGGTTAAAACCCTTCTCTTGGTTGTAGGTTGCATGTTCATGCCCACCGTGTTTGTGTGAGCCTATAAGCCCATGAGCGATGCTAGGCAACTCTAGATGTTTCGCTTCATCATCTTTTATACTTCTATGGACATATGAACCATCCATGATAAGCGATATATCTGGTATAAATTTTGAGTTATCAAAACTCTGATTGGCACTTAGTAGTGTAAAACTAAGCACACTTAATGGTAGTAGTTTTTTCATAAATATTTTCCTAATATTAAAAATTGTTTTTTGTATAGAGTTGATTGGTTATGAAAAAAGTGGTGGTGGATCGCGGTTTTTTAGAAGTTGTGGTTTTAATTCACTATGTAGTGTTATATAAATCTCATCTATTTTGTCAAAATGTACTCTCTCTACCTCGCTAAATATAGCTATGGCATCATCTGAGACTATATTTTTGTTGATGATACATATGCTACAGTTTGAGCTATGGTGATCTGATTTTAGGTGTTGCACCTGATGCACCGCACTAAAAGAGCTAACAATAGCAAACAGTAGAGATAAGATAAGATTTATTTTGGATTTCATTGGTGAAATTTTAGCATAAAAAAAGCTACCCGCCAATGAGGGGCGAGTAGCTTAAAAGAAGGAGAAAAGAAGAGCTATTAATATAGCTCTTGAGTTGGGTGGTTTGTTTGTATCGCACTACCCTCAGTTGTGTTTGTACCGTATGTTACAACATTATCCATTGCCATGGCACCTATAGCTAAAGCTATGATTAAAACTAAATTTTTCATTTTGTATCCTTTGGTAAGAGAGCGTTACCCTCTAGTATTTTTAAATCAGAGAAATTTTATCCGATTTAACTTTTAACTACTATTACTGCCTTTAAGTAGCAATAATAATTAAGCTTTACTTTAGGTTGGGCTATATCTACTTTTGATGTTATACTTTCATAAAATCTCCAAATATAGTAAAGCAATGTCAAAAAAAGATAAAAGAAAAATCAAAATAAACCATAAAATAAGCACCTACTTTGATGGTGATCCTTTTGATGTAGGTATCGCTAGAGTTGGCACCTCAACACTAAGTGAGCTTTTTATGGTTATAGGGCTTTATGATATACCAGAGGATAGAGATTCGCTTATAAAACTAGCTAGAAATATATGGAGTGAGGGCGATCTACTTATAAGAGAGATAATCTTAGAGTTTTTTGTATCTAACCAAAAAGTCTATAAAAGAGCAAAAACACAACCACCATCTGTTGAAAAAGAGCAAAAACTGAGTGAAACTCTAGCTAAGTTTGAGCTAGATGAGCATGAGAGGGCTAAGCTACTACATGAGTTTAGTGATGTTAGAGCTAGTAAAATCACATACGATAGGGTTGCATCAAAACTAGAGCGTATAAGGTTTGAGTCAAAAAAAACTTTACTTGAAAAAGAGCTAGAGGGGCATTTTAACTTAGATGATAGGTTTGAGTTTAATGGTGTTTTAGAGTACAAAGTTTTTGGATCTACTTTTAAAAAGATACATATAGTGCAAACAAAAAGTTATGATCTAGAGTTTTTAAAAGATGAGCCAAATGAGCAGATAGTAGCCAAAATCAAGGCTGATAAACTAAGTGCCACAAACCAAAAGCAAAATGAGCTAGATAGTTTTTTAGAAAAACTAAGTAAAAATAATCGCTACTTAGATAAAGAGAGTATGTTAAAACTCCTAAAAGCGACCCCACCATCATCGATAGTGCCAAATATTACTAAAGATATACTTCAAAATATACTCATAGATGAGCTAAATCTACTAGATGTAAAACTCTACAAAGATGAGCTTTTGGTTGTGGTTTTAGAGGTGCTAAAACTTCCACACACTCAAACTCTGCTTGAGTATGAACTAGAGATCCACTTAGAGCTAAAAGAGCTTTTAACATCTATCTGGCTAGATGAGGAGCTTTTACTTAAAGATGTAGTTTTAAAAGCAAAAGATGAGCATGAGCAGAGCTTTTTAAATCAACTAGAGTTACTTGTAGATGAGTGTAAAAAATATGCACAACTCCTAAAACTAGATGAGCAGACTCTATATACTAAAGTTTATGAGCATCTTCTTGAGCTAGTCAATCACAACCTAAACATAAACTCTAAAACCGCAAACAAAACCATAAAAAGATTTATCTACTCGATTCAAGAGGAGCTTTTAAAAAAACAGAGGTATGAGTTTTTAGCTAGAAGCATAAGAGATTTTAAGTCACTCTTTCCACTAGCAAGAAGCCTTAGGCGAAAACTGACTCTACATATCGGTCCAACAAATAGTGGCAAAACATACACAGCACTACAAAAACTAAAAGAGGCAAATACAGGTTATTATCTAGCACCGCTTAGACTTTTGGCACTTGAGGTTTATGAGGATATGAATAGGTCTAACTTAGGAGCTTCACTTATAACAGGCGAAGAGCAGATACTAAGTAGCACAAGTACACATATAAGCTCAACTATAGAGATGTTAAACTTTGATGTAGAGGTTGATGTTTGTGTTATAGATGAGGCACAAATGATAGATGATCGTGATCGTGGATGGGCTTGGGTAAATGCTATCATAGGGACACCTGCAAAAGAGGTGATACTAACAGCATCAAACGATGCAAAAGAGGCGATAATCGCTCTTGCTGCCTATCTAAATGAGGAGCTTAATATAGTAGAGTTTAGCCGAAAAAACCCGCTAGTTTTACTAGAACACCCGCTAAAAGATGAGCAAGTAAGCGCTGGTAGTGCGATAGTTGCTTTTAGTAGAAGAGATGTGTTAAATCTTAAACAGAGGTTTTTGGGGCGCTTTAGTGTGAGTGTGGTTTATGGAAATCTCTCTCCTGAGGTTAGAAGAGAAGAGGCAAGGCGGTTTCGTGAGGGTGAGAGTGAACTTCTAATAGCAACCGATGCTATAGCGATGGGGCTAAATCTACCTATAAAAACTATACTATTTTCTGCATCTTCAAAGTTTGATGGTATAAAAAACAGAGATATAACCCCAAATGAGATAAAACAGATTTCGGGTCGTGCTGGGCGGTTTGGACTTGAAGAGATGGGCTACACTGGAGCTTTAGATGATAGAGTTTTAAAGGTTATAAAAAGAGGATTTAACAAAGATGTAGCATCTATAAAACTACCACTTCGTGTAATGGCAAATCTTGAGCATGTAAAGCTAATATCGACCCTACTTGAAGAGAATAGCCTTAGAGATACACTTGAGTTTTTTGTTAAAAATATGCAATTTAGTGGCCCTTTTTTAGCAACAAATCTTGATGATATGTTAGAGGCTTGTAAAATCATAGATAGTTTTAATCTAGATATTGTGACAAAATACCATCTAGCTTGTGCACCACTTAGCCTATCTTCACCTTATATAGTAAATGTTTTTGAGTCCTATCTGCTACTACTTGAGAACAACCAAACGATCCGCTACACTCCGCCACTTTTAAAAAACAGCTTAGCCCACACAAATGATGAATTGCTTCGTGCTGAGGACATGGTAAAGGAGATATCACTTTACTTGTGGCTTAGTTTTAGGTTTGCTGAGCATTTTGTAGATGTGCAAAAAGCAAATGATGCTAGAGTTTTTCTAAATAACTACATATCAAAAACTCTTCAAAGTGGGCATATAAGGAAAAATTGTCGTGAGTGTGGAGTGAGCCTAAAGGCAAACTCGCCCCACTCTATCTGCGATAGATGTTTTAAGAGATTTTATAGAAAAAAACCATCTAGATAGTTGGTTGCGGCTTACTAAAATAGTACCCTTGAGAGTACTCAATGCCTAACTCTTTTACAGCCTTATATATAGCTTCATCTTCGACAAACTCAGCTATACACTTAACATCTAAAGCTTTGGCAAACTTAACTATAGCTAGTACCACTTGCTTTGTGTTTTGGTCTTTTGCTAGATGTTTTATAAGTGAGCCATCTATCTTTAGGTAGTCTGCTTTTAGTTTTGCTAGATACTCAAAGTTACTATAACCTGTACCAAAATCATCTATCGCTATCTTTGCTCCATAACTTTTTACCTCATGGATAAACCTATTTACAAGGTCAAAGTTTTTAACAGATTCTGACTCAACTAACTCAAACACAACACGATTAGCACCGCTATAATCTTTTAGCGAATCAACGATAAAGTCGCTTATCTGCGGGTCTGCGATATCTTTTATAGATAGGTTTATAGAGAACTCATACTCACTATCCTTAAATAGTTCAAAAGATTGCTCAAGCACTTTTTTTGTGATATCAAAGTATTTTCTACTTCGCTTAGCTATCTCTAAAAAGAAAAATGGTGAGACAACTTCACCATCTTCATCTATCATCCTTATGAGTGATTCGTACTTGTGTATATTGCCTGTTTTGTTATCTACAATACTCTGATAGTAAGCGACTAGCCTATCGTTTTCTATCGCCGAAGTTAGCTTTTTGGTATATTTTATATTGTTCTCATACTCTTTTTCTAGTGAGTTATCCTCATCATATATAACCCTTGTGGCATCTGATTTTTTGGCAAGTTTTAGTGCCATATTTGCACTTGAGAGCAGATGTTCATTTGGCTCATACGATATCCCGCAACTACAAGATATAATAATCTGCTCATCCTCTACCTCAAACTTAAATCCCCTTATATAGCTTGTTATATCCTCTACTATACGCTCAAAATCACCTCTGTAAGAAGATAGCAGGGCAAACTCGTCTGCTTGGACTCTATAAAGCTCTATATCTTTATATTTTTGCTTATACCACTTTAGTATATCTGCTAGTTTGAGGAGTATTTTATCGCCAAAATCGTGTCCATAAAAGTCATTTACCTCTCTAAAGCTATCTATATTTACTATAGCAAGAGCTAGTGGTTTTTTAGAGGCCTCTATATCTTTTTTGAGTTTATACCTGCTACCTAACTCAGTTAGACTATCTACCACCGCTACTCTTTCGTATGCACTTTTTTGTTGCACTAACTCTGTTATATCTACCCTTGTAGCGATATACTCAACAACCTCACCTTGCTCATCTAGGATCGGGTATATAAAAGATTTTGCCCAAAATTCACTACCATCTTTGTTTTTATTTTTGACTATATTTGACCACGGTTTTTTAAGATCTTTTATGGTGTGCCACATATCTTGATAGACCTCTAATGGGGTATCTGGATGCCTTATAAGGTTGTGGTTTGAGCCTACTAGCTCATCTTTAGAAAATCCCGTTATCTTGCAAAACTCATCGTTTACAAATGTTATGATTCCATTTTTATCGGTTTTTGAGACGATAGAACTTGCATCTATACTAGCACTATACTGCTCTAGAAGTGATTGTGAAGTTTGACGATTTTGCCCCACTTTTTTTACATTTGAAAAAAGTCTTTTATTTAGACTCATAAGAGTTAAAAACATAGCCAAAATAGCTATAAATGAAGCAAAAACTATCATAGCTATCTTTTTATACATACCACCTAGCTCATCTTTAGCACTATTTATCGCATCATCAAATATCTTATCTTCTGTAGCTTTTAGAAGATTTATAGTTTTTGTAGCTATAGCAAACCAATAATTAGAGTCGATATCTGCTACTTTTATGTTTTTACTTTTTAAAATCTGCTCTAGAGTGGAAAATGTCTCTTTATAGGACTCTTTTAGTGTTTGTTTATGGTAAAAATCAGATATTTCACTAGAGGATATAACCAAAAAACTATCTATCGATTTGGCAAAAAATTTGTACTTTCTAAGGGTCTCATAAAGCTCATCTTCATAAAACTCATCTAAAATCAAAGCACGATTTACTCTAGCTCTCATAAGCCCTAGCGACTCTTTTGCATTTGCTAAGTAGCTATAGCTTACTATATAGTTTCTTACTTGTTTATCTTGAGTGTTTTTGCTTATGTACTTGATCGAGTCTATAAGCCTATCTATCGTATCGGTGTAGTACTCTTTGATATCTTTGTGTGAAAAAGTGCGAGATGAGATGCTTTGTCTGTTTAGAAGTAGTCTATCTAAGTTATCTTGAACTAAAGATTTGTCAAAAATCTTAAAATCATAACGGTTAAATTTATCTAGTGAGCCATCTAATGCTTTTCGTAAATCATCTAAAATCTTCTCATCTTTATCGGAACAATCTTTTGATGAGCAACCGATACTATAGCCCCGCTCACTCTGCATATCGTGAAGCACTTCTGAGATAACTCTAACCTCATTTATATAGCCCATAGAGGATTTAAGCTCATCTATATGTGTTTTTTCGTGATTTATGATAATCACTAAAAGTGATGCTGCTACAACTATAGGGAGTATAGATAAAAATATAAGTCTATATCTAAGAGTTGTTAAAAACATCTACTCCCCTTTTTAGTAGTTTTAGTTATATATTTGTGTTTGAACAGTATGGACACTTTTTAGCAGCAACTGGTATGCTCATAGCACACTCACCGCAAACCTTCTCTGTTGGTTCTGCCACTACTTCTGGCTCCTCTGCTCTTAGTTTATTATAGCTCTTTACAACCATAAACATTATAGTACCCAAAATCAAAAAAGATATGGTGTCATTTATAAAAAGTCCCGCTTTTATAGCTGGGGCACCTGCTGCTTCTAGTGCCGCTAGTGACTCATAGCTATTACCATCTAGTGCTATAAAAAGGTTTGAAAAATCGACTCTTCCCAAAAGCATCCCAATAGGTGGCATCACTATGTTATTTACAAGTGAAGTTACCACTGTAGAAAAGGCTGCACCAAACATAAAACCAACCGCCATATCGACAACATTTCCACTTATTAGAAATGTCTTAAACTCTTTTAATATACTCATACTCTAAATACTCCTGATATTTTTTAATATTTTAGCATATTACGAATTTAAAAATGGCAAAACCTTGTCAATTGGTCTCCCTATAATAGCTTTGTCATTTTTTATAATAATGGGTCTCTCTATAAGTCGTGGATATGCTACCATCGCATCTATAAGTTTTTGCTCATCCATCTCATCTGCTAGATTTAGCTCTTTGTATATATCTTCTTTAGTTCGCATAAGCTCTCTTGGGCTTATACCTAACTTTTTTAAAAGCTCTTTTATATCATCTTTTGTTATATCTGCCTCAAGATACTTTACAACTTTACTATCTATACCTAAATCGGTAGCGATGCTCATCGCCTCTCTTGATTTTGAACACCTTTGGTTGTGCCATATTGTTACCATTTTTTTCTCCTTTTTTATCTAAAAAGCTGTGAGTGAGAACCTATCCTAATAAGCTCTAAAACCCCATCTATAACCCTATATATCAAGAGTAAATCCCCACTTATGTGAAGCTCTCTAAAGCCAATATATTCACCTTGAAGTTTATGATCTTGCGCCTCAACTGGCAACTCCTCTTGCTTAAGCAGTGCAACAAGGTAGAGTAGATATCTTGCATAGTGCTGCTCACTCATAGATATTTTTGCAAAATCTTTTAAAAAACTCTTATGCCTTTTTAGCTTTAGCATCTACTATACTATCCATCTCTTTTTTTAACTCTTCAAATGATGTTTCAACCATATTTTTACCACTACTAGCATCATTTATAGCTTTTAATGTCTCGCTATTTGGGATTTTCAGCTCAAAAGGGATACCTCGCTCCATAATAGTTTGAGATAAAAAAATATTAAAAGCATCACTAAGCCCCATGCCATAAGCTTTAAAAATCTCTTGAGCTTTTTTCTTCATAGCAGAGTCAAGATAGACATTTGTCCTAACTTTTTGTGTAGAAACAACCATAATAAACTCCTTTGTATACAATTATAACACACATTATGTGTTATATTGATCACTTTTACACCCTTTCATAATCTTTTTCCAATCATAATCAAAATGTTTTTTAACATAAGCTCTATGGTGCGGGACAGTACATTTTGAACAATCTTGATGAATCGCTCCAGCGATTCCCTTAGTTGTGCCGTTGTTTATATCGCACTTACTAAGTATCTTGTAGGCTCCATAACTCCCTATGCCATCGTCGTTGTAGCGAAAATTTGGACATCCACAAAGGTAGCAATTAAGCTCTTTTATGTCGTGACACTTTTTACCCTCTTTATATAGTGGACAAAAATCACTCTCTTTTTGTGCCATATTTTCATAATCAAAATACTCTATAATCTCATCATCGCTATACCCTTTTGCTAAAAGCTTATCTACTATAGCTTTATGTTTTTTAGCAAACTCCTCTACCCACTCACTATATAGCATGTTTGCCAAGCTCCAAACTCTCATAGAGTGCTAGTATATTTATATAATCTTTATGAAAAGTTGTGTCAAAAAGTAGCTCATTTGCCTCTAGTACTTTGGTAGCTTTTGAGATGATATCTGTTGTAAAAACTAGCTCTAAAGCAAACTCATACTCTTTAATATTAACTCCCATCTGTTTTGCTCTTATAAGCTCACAAACCGCACAATCAAGCATAGTTTTACTAGAGCTTAGTAGGTATAAAACCTCATCGTAGTTTTTAAGAGCTAAGTTTGCTTGAGCTTTTAGGTGATATGCTCTTATATCGCTACTAAAAACCACCCCGATATACTTTGCTATATCAAGATTATCATCAAGCAAATCTAGCTCATAGAGTAGATCGTGAGGCTCATAAGAGGCAAAATTAAGCACCATATCTCTTAAAAACTTACCTCTGTTTTTATTGTTTAACACCAAATCATCAAGAGTATATATCTCGCTCATAGTTGGTACCACAATATGTGCTGTATAAAATCCCAAATACTCATACTCCCTTATATAGGCACTTTTATCTAGTTTGTTTAGGAGTATTAACAGTTGTTCATATTGAGTTTTTGTATCTTTTTTAGCAAAACTCCACTCACAAAACTCAAAATCTTCTCTACTTTTTAAAAAACCAAAACCAACAACACCATTTGAGTCTATAAAGTGTGACTCTAGGTTTATACTATCGCTCACAAACTCCATATCAAAACTAGGTGTAGCAAAACTATCAAGATTTTGTATATCTCTACCTTGCATAAGCTCACTAAGTGTCCTCTCAAGAGCCACTTCAAGGTTTGGGTGTGAGCCAAAACTAACAAAGAGTGTAGCATTTGATGGGTTTATAAGTGAAATTGCTACAACTGGAAAAACCCCACCTAAAGTGGCATCATAAGCACTTAGTTTGTAGCCTAAACTCTCTAGAGTAGCGATATCCTCACTAACTTTAGCAAAGCTAGTTATATCTAGTTTTGGGAGTGAATAGCCATTTTTTATAACTTCAAACTTAACATACCTCTCAAAAATCTCACAAAGAGCTTGAACTTTGGCTTCATAAGGGGTGTTTCCACTCGCCATACCGTTACTCATATATAGGTTTTGAAGTATATTTATAGGCAGATAAAGCAGCTCATTTGTACCTATTTTTTTAAAAGGTAAAGTTACTATCTTATCTTCATAGTCGCTATTAAAGTCTATAAAATCCTCAAAGCTTAACTCAGAATTTTTATCATAAAACTCAAATATCTTCTCATCTAGCTCACTAAAATCCAATACCGCCTCATCGCTAAAGTGCTTCATATCGGGGATATAAAAATCGCTAAAAAATAGATTGCTCTGAAGTCTCTCTATAAACTCCCCCATAGCACTAGCAATCGCTGCATCTTTGGTTATACCTTTGCCGTTTGAGTAGATAAGTGATGGTGCAAGAGTGTAGGCTAGATTTATGGAGTGGCAATGTTTTAGTGGGTGTTTTGGTTGGCTAAAATTAAGCGAAATACCACTTAAGGTATCTCGCATATGTTCAAGTGTTGTTTTTAGTGGAGCATCTTTGCTTAAAAAATTCATCTTGCCATTTTACTATGATTTTGTAAAAAGACTACTCCATAAGCTCTTCTAGTATCGCCTCAAACTGCTCTTGAGCCTTTAGAAGTTGCTCTAGTGATGGCTCATCTTTTATATCGGCACTACTTATCCAGTTATATACCGCAGGAAACTCCATCACTAACTTATCGTCACCTTTTTTCTTATACATAGCAAGTGTGCAAGGTGCAAAAGCCGATGCTTCTGGTTTTGTTTGCGAAACTGTATATATAACAGGTAGTTTACATATGGAGTAACCTTGGTAAAAATCATAAATCGAATCATCCATAAACTCAGCCAAATCAACAGTTCCTGGAGTTACAAACCCGTACATACTAAGACCATTGCTTAGAGAAAATAGCACATCCTCTATCTCTTCGCCATCTTCATCTATAGGGACTTCATAGCGTGTTATAAGCTCTTTGTCGGTTTTTATCGCCTCTTTGCTTATCTCTAACTTAGCATTTGGGAGTGCTTTTTTAAGCGAATCCAAAACCTTAGTATTTAGCTCATCTATAAGTTTATCATCGACTCCTAAAACTTTTTTATAGCCACTAGCAGTTAAAAAACTAACATGCAATCTATCATCATCTTTTGCTTGATATATGCCGACTCCAAGGGGAGTTAATGCCCCTGCTTGTGGGTATTTTTGTACTAGTTTTATAGATAAATCTTTATGATAGATAGTCATAAGAGTAAAGACTTCATAGTCAGTTTTTTGAAACTGAATCATAAAAGGTTTTATCATATCACTATTTACAACTACACCAAAACCATCATCTACAAACACCTTTTCGATGCTATTTGGAGTTATTTTAGCACTCTTGTTTTCTACATCTAAAAGGTATAAATCGCCTTTAGCACTTAGTATCGATACAAAAAATACCGATAAAAACAAAACTATCTTTCTCATCTTTTGCTCCTTTTATGGGACTATATAAACCCAGCCCTCTTTTACCCTTTCGGTTATCTCAACTATACCCGCTGTGACTACACTAACATCATCTAGCAGCTCATCTTCTTTTATGTTTTTAGTTCTCATCGTGTTCCCACACCCATAAAACTCAACATCTAAAAGCTGAAGTGCTTTTACCCTTTTTGGTATCTCACCTTGTTGTTTTAAAACTGCTTTTATACCGTGATAGTAAGCTACTATTCTCATCTTTACATTTTCAGGTCCATAATACTTTAAGACATTGTTCGCACTGCTAAGGACATGATTTATCTCATCATCATCAGCACTTTTTATGGAGAAAATGATTTCTCTTGGTTCAAAGATACTAGGTTTTGGTTCGGCAAATATAGTATCTGCTCTTAAAAATCCCACAAGCAAGAAAAATATAATTATAGCTCTCATAGTCACTCACCTTTAATATTTTTAGCAAGATCTATAAAATCCTCTTTACTCCACGAACCTGCAAAAGATTTTATAACCTTTTTGTTTTTATCTACAAAGAAAAAAGATGGAGTCATCTTTATACACAAGTCTATATCACCATCGTAGTTGTTTATATCGACTTTAACTGCGATAAATCGCTCATTTATCCACTTAGATAGCTCCTCATCTTCAAAGGTTTTATCCATAAGTTTGCAATACCTACAGTTATCTTTATAGGTCTCAATCATAATGATTTTGGAGTTTTTCTCTTGCTTTATAAGTGCATCATCAAGCTCATACCACAAAACTTGTGACTCTAAAAAACTCACAAAAATCACCAAAGATACAAATACTCTTCTCAATTTATTACTCTCTTTTTTTAAATCACTGCCACTAGAGTAAGGAAGGGAGAGAAGAACTCTAGTGGCAGTGTGAAACAGATTAACTAAAAGAAGTAGTTAAGCTCCAAACGGTACTCATTGTATGAGTTATCATCTCCAGCTTTAGCACCATATTTTAACTTATCTGCTCTAACTGAACCAAATCTAAATCTAGCATCAAGCTCAGGAGTTATCTGTTGAACTAAATCTATATGGATAACTTTAGAATCGGCTGCAACACCAGAAACTTGTTTCTTTTCATCAAAATCTTGAACTATAAAACGACCCAAAACTTTAAAACCATCTAAAATCTTTGCTTTACCAAAGTCATAGTTGGCTTGAGCCATATAGGATTTGGTATTTGCTGACCAGTTCATCTGAGCCATACCACGGGTATATCCACCAGTTGGGAACCCTCTCCATGGAGCAACTAAGTCTGCTTTATCGGCTATTTTAGAGTATCCTAGTAAAAATGACCATGCATTTTGAGATAGAACCAATCTACCCATATAGGCATCTGATTTTAGTGAAGTTGGATCTTTATATCCACCATTTGCGGCTTTACCAGTTAAAGCTGCACCACCAACTTCACCTGCTCCATTATCAAACTGATGAAAGTATCTAACACCTGGGGTTAGTTTAAAACCACCTCCTAAATCTATACCATAGTTAAGCTCACCTATAATGTTTGAGACAAGATGAGGTACTGCATTGTAAGATAGGTCTATCTTAAGATTTGGTACAGATGTATTTGTAGCCTCTATAACTACAAGTTTGTTCTCGGTATCTTTCCCTTTTGCTTTAAGCTTTGCATAGCTTAAGCCTTGATGGGCACCATTATCATCATTGCCATGCCAAGAATCGCCTGAGCTATCTGTATTAGCTATAACATCGTGAAACTTTGTATGGTCTCTTAGTTTTTGAGCATAAAAATATGCTGCTTTTATGGTTGTATCTGGGATATCTTTACTAACCAAACTAAAACCCTCAAATGCATTTGGCTGCATTTTTGTATCGTTTGATGCAACTAACATAGACTCAAATAATTGGCGACCATATTTTAGTGTAGTTTTTGAGATATCGTACTGCAAATAGGCTTGTGCGAGAGTCGCCATATGCCAATTGCCATTATCCCTTACATCTGCTCTACTAAATGTATCTTTACCACTCTTTACTGTACCTACTCTATTGTCAGAGACTCTAAGACCACTAAATGGACTTTTAGAGTAGTACATTCCAGCACCTGCACTAAAACCATATAGTGAGGCGGTTTTATAGACTATGTCGCCACCTAAGCCAAATGCTTTGTTGTCGTAGTTGTCATCATCATTATCCCAGTCCCATCTAAACCAGTTGGCTCTTAAGTGTCCATAAAACATACCCTCTTTAAACACATCAACGATATTATCGACTTTACCCGGAGTTACATTGTAAACTCTAACCATATCTGGTTTTAGAGTCATCTTTGGTTTAGCTGTATCTGCACTTAGAGTGCTTAGACACCCTAGTGCAACTATAGTACTTATCGCTATCTTTTTCATAATTTAACCTTTTTTGTCTAACAGCTCATTGAGCCTTTTGTTGGACAGCCACACTCATAATCCATAAGCCTAACATTGCCCTCATTGCTAACATCTATCACTTTTTTGCGTTTGATATAGTCTCTTACTATATCATAAACAGGTCTAACCTTATCTTTTTGAAGGTTTGAACCTGCATTTTGAAGGTTTCCTCCCCATGAAGAGACTATATATGTCTTATCTAGCTCTATAGCTTTACCCCCTATTTTTAAGTTTGAGATCCGCTTACCAGTTTTGTTTGTAACACTTATCTCATAACTAGCACCACCTAAGCGGCTCATATCACCACCTTGTTGGTATAGCGGGTTTTCATTGAAAACATTATCTGCTATATCTTCTAGTAGATTTGCTATCTGCTTACCTTGAAGCTCAAATGTATATACATCAGGATATGTAGTAGCACACATCTCATAGACATTATCCATTGTTATATCTTCACCTGCTAAAACAGTTGTTCCCCATCTATACCCTGGTGTAAAAGATATATCGCACTTCATCTCATCTATGATAGCATCGTTTATAAGCTGATCAAATGTTGAGAAAAATGTATCTCTTTTATACAAGATATTTTTGGTTTTTCCTAAAACTTCATCCATCTCTTTTGCATATGGTGCATATAGCTCATCTATTAGCTTTAACCCTGCTGGGTCTGCTGGTATGATATTTGATGCTATAGGTATAAGTTTATACTCATATCCCTTAACTTTTCCATTTTTAGCATCAACATCTAAACGACCTATATATTTTCCATGGCTCCCTGCTATAACTATAACAGTTTTGTTTATGATGATTGGTTGAGGTGATGGGTCGTGGGTGTGTCCACTTAGTATAAAATCTATACCATTTACCTTTCTAGCAACCTCTTGATCTACACTAAAACCATCGTGAGATAAAACAACAACACAATCAACTTTATGCTCATCTCTTAGCTCATCTACATACTCTTGAAGTGTGTCTAGTCTAAGCCCAAAGCTCCACCCCTCTGTAAACTCTCGCGGGTTTGCTGTTGGGGTAAATGGAAACGACTGCCCTATGATACCTATCTTAGCACCACCTCGCTCTTGTATGGTGTATGGCTCAAAAACAACCTCTTCAAAGTTCTCACCAAATGGATCATCACCTACGATATTTTGAGATACAAACTGAGCATCTAGCATCTCTAAAAGCTCCATAACTCTCTCTTTACCATAAGTAAACTCCCAGTGTCCAACCATCACATCGACACCTAAGTAGTTTTGTGCTTTTACTATAGCCTCACCGCGGGTTTTAAGTGCTACCCCTGTACCCTGCCATGTATCGCCTGAGTCTAAAAATAAAACATTATCTTTACCTCTAGTTTTTCTGATATGCTCTAACACACTCTTCATATGTGCTATACCGCCCATCTTTCCAAACTTCTTGGCTAACTCTTCAAAGTCTATATGTGTATCGAAGTAGGCATCTAAACTACTAGGTTCTAGCCCGTAGTGTTTAGCAAAAGCCTCTCCACACAAAAACCCTGGAGTACCTACTAAGTTTTTAGCAGATATAAGAGTCGATGGCTCTCTCCAGTATAGTGGTTTTAGATGAGCATGCATATCACACATATGTAAAAGTGTAAAGTTACCTGTATCTTTAAAACTATATATATCATCTAGCGATATACTCTTTATGCTTTTTGTTGAAGCACTACTAGATGAGGCCAAACCTAGCCCAAATATAGCACATAAGTGCATAAAATCTCTTCTTGAAACTTCCAAACTATGCCTCCTATCTTTTTAAACCTGGTATCGCTACCTCAGCACCTTTAGCCTCATGTGTAAAGTAAACCTCAAGTGCAGTCATCTCTGTTGCTCCAAGAGGCAACACTGCTAAGAGTGCATTCTCCATACACCCTTGAAATCTCTTTTGCAAAGTTGCAAGATTAGATTTTGTCATCCTATAAGCTGGCCATGTTGCAGCTGAAGCATTCCCTTTTGCAGAGATATCTGGTAAGGGTTGAGTTCTTAGTATAGTATTTACCACCTCTGGGTTATGGCAACTCATACAAGATAGTCCCCTTTGTCCTCTTCTAGTCTCAAACACCTCTTTACCCAAAGCATAAGCTGCTCTCATCTGCTCATTTGCATCTATGTCTATATTTATAGCTTCACCATTTGCTAGTGATTTTACAAAAGATGACATATCAAACATTTGTGAACTTGCTAGTTTATATGGCTCTTTGTTGTTATCTGCCATAAAAGCTTGTAACATTTGGTCTATACTTACAACTGAGTTGTACTTTTTTATATATCTTGGAAACCCTGCTAAGTACTTAGGTAGATCATCTTCACTAACACTAAGATACTTTGCAAGTGCCTCCTCACCACCTAACTCATCTAAAAGCTCAGAGCCACTTTGTATCATCATATCGGCGGGGTTATTTTCAAGTAACTCCTCATACATAGCCTTATCAGCATCGCTCATAGTAAACTGCTCACTAGCTAAAAGAAGTGATGATGCTACACTTATGGCTAAGCCTATTTTTAGTAATCTTCTCATGGCTTACCCTTTTGGATTGATTTTGGCTCTGCTCTCTCCAACAACCCCTTTGTTATCAGAGTAGCTAACCTTTATCTCTCCTGCCTCTTCAACTCTAAGATATGTACTTAAAACTGGATTTGCAGAGACTGTTTCCCAAATATTCATAGTTGAAAAAACCTTATCGTTGTACTCAAACTTTGCACTTTTTATATAGTCTGCTGGTACAACTTTGCCACTCTTTTTATCGACTCTAAGTCCCGTTTCCATCGGGTGCATAGCCATAAAACTAACTTTTATAAGATCACCCTTTTTATATTTATTAGGGTTTATTTTTATCAATGTTTTTATACCTGCCATTTTTTATCCTTTTTTTATGTTTTTTTAGTTTTTTATATCTATCAACCACATCCACCGATGGTCACTTTAACACTTTGAGATGCCATAATAAACTCCCCATTGCTAAGTTCAGCTAAACCAACAACCTCTTGAGTACCCCCTAGCTTTATACGAGTAGATAACATAGCTTGTCCATTTGCTGGAGTTAAATGTATATCTACACATCTTGAGTTTGCATTTTTAGTAGCAAATATATGTATAGATTTTACATAATCACCCTCACTCATAGGGCTATCAACATCAACACTAATAGGCACAACTGCACCATTTTCTGCTATCTCTGGTGCTTTTAACTTAATCTTGTCTGATTTTTGTGGAGCTTTTCCACCTGTTACAACCTTTAGTGCCGCATCATAAGATAGCTCATTTCCACTCTTTGGCGCACTATCAGCAAAACTAACCGCTGGGATAACCCCTATCGCTGCTACTGCACTCATACCTTTTAAAAAACTTCTTCTTTGCATCTCTTCTCCCTTATTTTTTTATCGATAGTATGTAAGATGTGATATCACATATCTCTTTTTCACTAAAAAGCTTTGTTGCTAGATTTACAGTCATATGTGTTTGAGGATTGTCAAACCTAGGGTCTGCTATCTTTTTAAATACATACTCAGCATCTCTAACACCTGAAGCGACAAAGATATCGTGATAAGAGCTCAAATCTGGCCCTACATTTCCACCGCCTACAGCTTTTTCTATATTGTGACAAGCTATGCAGTTTCCATACTGTTTTGCTTTACCATCAGCATTTACCTTGCTAAGCCCTTCTGGTGCATCGCCTTTTGCATTTTCACCATTTAGGTTATTAAACATATATGCACCTCTAGCTATCGCTTTTGGATCACTACTCACACACCCTTTGGGCATCTGCACCTCTTTAAATGGTGGTAGTAAATCTTTTTGGATAATAGCTTTAGCATCTGGAACCTCTATAGCCTTGCTATAATCAGTTGCAAACAGTGCTGTTGCACAAAGTAATGATATACTCAAATACCTCTTCATCTAGCCTCCTTTTTTGATCTCAGGAAGCATATTAACTGCTAAGTATAAAATTTGTATAAAATATATAAAAAAAATTGATATAAACTCTAATTATCTATAAAAGTGAGTGTTTTTGGGAACTTATAGGTAAATGTTGTACCTTTTTTTGGTTTAGAATCGATGGTGACTTTTATATTTTGGCTTTGTGCTATCTGACCTACTATATTTAGCCCTATACCAAAACCACCTGTTTGCTTGTTTTCTCTGTAGTATCTATCAAATATCTTTTTAGTATCTTCTATCCCAACACCAAAATCTCTAAAACTAAGTAAAATCTCTTGGTCTTGGTTTAACTCTAATTTTATCTCGATAGAGCTTTGCTCATGCGAGTACTTTATGGCATTTGAAATGTTATTATCGACCAATCTTTGGAGTTGGGTCTGGTCTATCTCTATAAAAATACCATCTTCTAAAGATGAGACTATCTCTATGTTTTTTAAAAGTGCTATTTGGGAAAAATACTCCACCCTATCTTCTAAAAACCTTTTTAACTCAATCTTTATCTTCTCTTGTTTTAGTTTATCGTACTTTATAAGATACTCCATATCTTGATAGATATTTGATAGTATCTTAGCTGATGCTTTTATCCTCTTTAGGTATTTGTTATCTTCGTGGTTTCGTAAAAATAGATCTACATTTATGTTTATGGTTGTTAGTGGGGTGTTTATCTCATGTATGGAGTCTTTTATGAAGTTGTCTAGTTTTTTGTTTACCTCTTTAAAAGGTCTTGCAAATCTATTAAGAAAAAAGAGACTCAACATAAATATAAGGACAAATATCGATATAAGAATTAGCAGTGCTTTTTCATAAACCTCATAGTAAGATATACTATTTTGCACCACAAGATACCTTGCATCAAAGTACCTTCCATCTGGTAGTGGCATAACATAATAGGCTATGCCATCTTGAGTATGGTAGCCATATGCAAAATCTTTTATAGATGTTTTTATAAGTGTAAATATACTTTTTTGCCTAATATCATAGATACCCGATGTAAAGGTTTTAAACCGTGGATACTCAAAGTACTCCTCATCGCTATTATAATCATCAAAAACCCTAACAATGGAAACGGCTCTATCTTTTAGCTCCATCTCATTTTTTACATCGTATATCTTTTTCATAAACGATATATATATAAAAAGTGGTGCTAGTAGTATGATGGCTATTAGCACTGTATAAAGATAGGCATATTTTATAGCATATTCACTATCTCTCAATGATATATCCTAAGCCTCGTCTGTTTTGTATAATGCTATCTGGTAGTTTTTGTTTTAGGTTATTTACCTGAACTCTTATGGTTGATGGCTCGACATAATCACCCCAAACCATATCTTGAAACATCTCCATAGATACTACTGAGTTTTTGTTTTTGATAAGCACCTCTAGTATATCTTTTTCTATTTTTCGTAAAACTATCTCCTCACCATTTTTGCTCAATCTTCCATTTTGTAAGTTATAACTCACATCACACCCAAGTTTTACAACCTCATCATCAAGATAGTAACTCCTTATCGCCTGTTTTATCCTAAGTTCAAGCTCTAGCAAATCAAAAGGTTTTCGTACATAATCACAACACCCTTTTTTATACCCCTCTTCTAGATTTTTTATATCTGCCATAGATGTTAAAAATATAGCTGGAGTTTTCATCCCCTCTTTTCTAAGTGCTTGTAAAAACTCAAAACCGCTCATAGATGGGACATTTACATCTAACAAAAAAAGGTCGTAGTTTTTATCAAAAACCCCATCATAGGCTACTTGACCATCACAAAAATCATCCACCTCATAACCTAAATCCTCTAAAAACTCTTTTATGCTAACCCTGAGTGAACACTCATCTTCTAAAAGCAAAATTCTCATCTTAATTTTCCTCTAACTCGTTTTTGTTCTTGCTCTTTTAACAAAAGCTCTATTAGTTGCTCTTTTGTATAGGTGTTTAGTGTTTTCATATCTGCACCATATCTACCATATACTCTATCTTCTAGATAGCTATCGCTCTTTTCATAAGCTACCACATCGTAAAATGCCTTTTTTGTTAAGTTTATAAAAAAAGATGTATCATCATTTTGATCTTTAAAATAATTTACATATCTTTGGTTTAGCACAAACACAAAAAGTCCTATAGTTTGAGAGCTACTATCTCTCATATTTTCACTAAATATATAATTTTCACCAATATTTACAAGCTTATTTATCTTTAGCTCTTTAAAATCTACCTTTCTTAGAAGAGATAGGTTGTTGTGGTTGTAGTTTCTATTTGCTACTATATACCTATCTATAGTCTCATTATCTTGCATAAATACCGCCATATCGTAGTATTTATCGTCCATAAGGACATAAAGATCGACTCCTATCTTTCTAAAAAAATCGACTATTGAGTCAAAAAAACCGATAATCTCCACAAAACCTATAAGCTGCTCATCTTCATAGATAGGGACTGTTGTTTTTATACTTAAGAGTCGCCCTATCTCTATGGAAGATCTTGGAGTTTTGTGTGATGCAAAATATAAAAGATCGCTTCTATAATCCTCTAGTGGCATACCCGCATATATATCATCCCAACTTCTAGCAAATATATGATAATCGTATGTTAGAACTTGAGCTTTTGTATCTACCCCTGTACTAGCCTTTATATCTTTACTTAGTTCAGATAGTAGCTTATAACCTAAAGCCTCATCTTCATTTTTCAAAGCTTCGATTAGTACTGAGTTTTTTGATATCGCTATTGCCATCTTTAGAGTATCTACTTTTTTAGCTTTTATCTCACTCTCAAGTGTTAGAGATAGTTTGTCTAAAACATAGCTAACATTTTGCTTATCTATAGCGACTCTTACACCAAAAAGAAGAGCTATAGCTATAAATAGTAGAGCTAAAAAGATGTAGATTATTTTTTGCACTATCTAATAAACTGGTATAAAAGCATAGCCACTATTTTGAGCATCTATAAGCCCCATCATAGCACTTGGTATCGTTTGGACAAACTCTAAGATATTGTCTTTTGTTACATCTCTAGACTTCATACCTGCCTCACACATAACAAACTTCACTCTGTATGTATCTGTAAGTGATTTTAATCTTTGGTGCAAATCATCTAAGTTTTTGCTAAGTTGCCCATCTGGCTTTATCTTTGTTTTTGAGATATCTTTTACAAAAAACTTATAAGCATCGCCATGTATAACTACAATAACATCTAACTCTTTAAAACTATCTTGGTAGTAGGTGCTATTCATAGCTACACCTTTGATAAGTCTTGACTCTATAGTATTTATACTTGAAGTAGTAAGATCAAAAACAGCCTTTTTTAGATCATCACTTCCGCTAAGAACCCCTACACTTAGGAGTAGTACCAACAAAAACTTTCTCATAAAATCTCCTTTTATCACAATTTTATCAAAAATTACATCAATTTTAGGCAAAATATTTTACTCTCACTTTATAATATTGCACTAGTATAAACTCAAAATAAAATAGTTTGTGATAACATTACATTAAGGTAGTTAAATTTATTAAGGTTTTTTAAAGGGGTGAACTAATGGGCGTTAGTATAGGGAAGAAGATCGCTATTCCTACGGTAGGGATATCTTTAGTTTTGCTGGTTATAGGATTTTTTGTTCTAAATCATTTTAAATCAAACATAGAACAAGAGTCGTATCAAAATATAAAAACAACTCTATCCTCAAAGATAAAAGATAGAATGAATGCAAAATTTGATGTAGGGATAACAAATGCTCTAGCGATATCAAACGACACTAGGGTGTCTGATGCTCTTGTTGAAAATGATAGAGATTTAGCGATAAGTGCACTCAAAGATACAGGCTCAAGATATAAAAATGAGACAAACTTTAAAAATATAAAAATCCACATACACGACAAATATGTAAGGTCGTTTTTAAGAGACTGGGAGCCGTTGAAATTTGGTGATGATTTGAGTAGTTTTAGACACACCATAAACAAAGTAAAAGCAGACAAAAAGTCACTCCACTCCATCGAAGTTGGAAATGTTGGGCTTATCATAAGAGGGGTTTCACCCATCATAAAAAGTGGTGAGTACTTAGGCTCTATAGAGTTTATGCAAGGGTTTGAGTCTGTAGTAAAACAGTTTTTAGCAGAGGGTGAGTACCTTGAGGTGCTTATGGATGAGAAACTTCTTCCATCATCGGCTTTTTTAAAAGATACAACAAAAATCTCATCATATATACTTAGTCAAAACACCATAGATGAGCAGTTTTTATCATCTTCTAGTGCTATAGATATCGCTTCTCTTTTAAAAGATGGTTATGCTATGGATAGTAAGTTTTTTTATACATTTGAGTATATAAAAGATTTTCAAGGTGAAAATATCGGGATATATCTACTAGGTGCCAAAAAATCTGATGTAGATAAGGTGATAGATGGGGCTAGTAGTATTATAAATAGTGCTTTAGCTTTGGTTGTAGCCCTAGTTGCCATACTTATGGTTACTGTACTTTTTATTATAAGAAGTGTTATACTAAACCCTCTTGTTACTTTTGAAAATGGGCTTTTAGAGTTTTTCAAGTACCTAAACAGAGAGATACCAGAAGCTAGAACTATAGATATAAAAAGTGATGATGAGATAGGTGTTATGGCAAGGGTTGTTGATGAAAATATCCTAAAAACTCAACTAAATATACAAAGCGACAATGCTATGATAGAGGGTGTTGGAAAAATCGTCGATGCTATAAATAGAGGAAATCTTGACCAAAGAGTAGAGTGTAGTACTCAAAATGAGTCTCTAGAGCTTCTAAAACAAAATATAAACAATATGTTAGTCTCTTTACAAGAAAATATCTGTAAAAACCTAAATACCTTAGTTGAAACTATGAGTACTTATGAGAACTCAGACTTTACACCGCGGATGAGCGATGATGGAAAAGTCGCTAAAGCACTAAATAGTGTAGGAGACGCGGTATCTACTATGTTAAAAGACTCTAGTGCTATAGCAAATGAGCTATCGATAAAATCTCTTACACTAAAAGATAAGATGGGATTTTTAAACACTGAGTCTATAAAACAGGCTCAAAAGCTTCAAGATTTAACACACACTATGACTATGACAAATCAGTCTATCATGGAAGTATCTGAGCAGACTAAACATGTAGTTGAACAATCAAACGACATAAAGCAAGTTGTGAGTGTTATATCGGACATAGCAGAGCAGACAAATCTACTAGCACTAAATGCTGCGATAGAAGCAGCAAGGGCGGGTGAACATGGAAGAGGGTTTGCGGTGGTTGCTGATGAGGTTAGAAAACTAGCTGAAAATACTCAAAAATCACTCCATGAGATAAACATAAGTGTAGAGACACTATCTCAAGCTGTTGTAGATATACAGACAAATATGCACGATAGAACTCTAGATATAAACAGAGCAACAGAGGCTATAGCGCAGATAGATAAAGCGACCTCTACAAATGCTACTTATGTAAATGAGATAGAGTCTATAGCACTAGAGCTAGACAGTATGAGCCAAAAAACACTAAGTGATGTGAGTAGTAAAAAGTTTTAACACATAGTTTATAAAAGCTCAATACTATATAATACCGCTATGATTAGCTTTTATACACTATTTAAAATGGTAAGAGAGAACAAAAAACCTCTTATCATCGGCAATATCATAGCAGCCCTTGCTACACTAGTTAGCATCCCTATACCGCTTCTTATACCGCTTTTAGTAGATGAAGTGCTACTTAAAAAAGAGGGGTGGCTACTACCTTTTTTAGACTCATTTGGTATAGCGGGTGAAGCACTTATCTACATAGCTATAGTTTTAGTTGTTGCTATAGTACTTAAGTTTTTGCACTTTTTATTTAGTGCTTTATCGCAAAACTACTTCTTAAGCCTCTCTCAAGAGATATCATTAGCCCTTAGGAGTAAAGCACTAAGGCACCTCCAAAGAGTCTCTATGGCGTCATACGAATCGCTTGGAAGTGGTAAAGTTATAACCCATCTTATAACCGATATCGACACTATAGAGCAGTTTGTGGGTGGGAGCTTAGCTAGACTTATAGTCTCTATATCTACCATTATCGGGGTTGGTGGTGTGCTTATCTGGATAAATCCACTATTTGGGCTACTTATACTAATCTTTGAGCCGCTTATCATGGTAGCTACAAAAAAGATATCTAAAAATGTTGGGAAGCTAAAAAAAGAGCAAAACCAAAGCATATCAGAGCTTAGCGATAACCTAACTCAGATGTGCGATCTTTTTGGACAAATCCGCTCTAGCAACAAAGAAGATGAGTTTGTAACTCGTGCTATAGATGACTCATCTAAACTAAAACAAAAATCCCTAACATATGCCATAAAAGCATTTGTAGCGGAGAGATTTTCATATACACTTTTTTCTAGTGGCTTTGAAGTTTTTAGAGCTATCGGGGTTATTATGGTGCTTTATAGCGATCTTAGTGTTGGACTTATGTTTGCGATATTTGGTTATTTGTGGTTTATCATGACACCTGTTCAAGATTTGCTATCACTCCAATACTCATATGCAAATGCCAAAAATGCTATAGCAAGGCTAAATGAGCTTATGAGCCTTCCACTTGAGCGAAATACACCAAACCCAAAAGAGTGGGATAACAACAAACCCATAAACATAGAGACAAAAAATCTTATCTTTGGATACACAAAACCTATACTAAAAGGGGTGAGTATCGATATAAAAGGTGCTCAAACTACCGCTATAATAGGCTCAAGTGGTAGTGGAAAAAGTACACTAGCTCAGCTTTTAGTTGGGTTTTATGAGCCTCAAAGTGGAGAGATCTACTACAATGGCATCAACTCTAAAGATATAAGTTTAGCATCTATCCGTGAGAAGGTTTTTGTAGTACTTCAGAGTCCACTTATGTTTAATGATACACTTGAGTTTAACCTAAGTATGGGTAAAAATTTTACTAAAGATGAGATCTGGAATGCCCTTAAAATCGCTCAGATGAGCGAGTATGTTAAAACTCTAAAAGATGGGCTAAATACTCAAGTTGGCAAGTTTGGTATAAAGCTCTCAGGTGGACAAAGGCAAAGACTAAGCATAGCTAGAATGATACTAGCAAACCCAAAAGTTATAGTTTTTGATGAATCAACTTCGGCTCTTGATGTCCACACAGAAACACAACTATTTGAAGATTTAGCTCAGTTTTTAAAAGATAAAACCATCATCATCATAGCCCATAGACTAAGCACTGTTGCACAGGCTGATTATATATATATGCTAGAGAATGGCGAAGTTATAGAAGAGGGTAAAAAAGAGACTCTAGAGGCAAACTCAAAACACTTTAAGAGGTTTGTAGATGCCCAAAGTTAGTAGAAAAAAACTTATAGCCGCTGGAGTTATTGGCAATGTTGTTGAGTATTATGATTTTGCACTTATTGGATTTTTAGCTCTTATTATAGGTAGGCTATTTTTCCCTACTCAAGACCCATTTTTATCACTCTTAGGCTCATTTGGTGCATTTGCTGCTGGTATGATTATGAGACCACTTGGGGCGATTATATTTGGGCATATAACCGATAGAATCGGGCGGCGATTTGCGATGTTAAGCTCACTTGCACTTATGGCAATACCTACTTTTTTGATAGGGTTTTTACCTACATATGAACAAGTTGGGCTTATCGCCCCTGTAGCTTTGGTTTTACTTCGTATGCTTCAAGGGCTTAGTGTTGGCGGTGAGTATGCTAGTAGCATAGTCTATCTAGTAGAACAATCAAGCCAAAACAGACAAAATCTCTACGGCTCATTTGTCTCTATCGGAGCAAAGATAGGCATGGCTCTTGGCTCTGGAGTTTGTGCTGGGCTTTTGTGGTACTTAGGAGATGAGCAGATGAGTGAGTGGGGATGGAGAATCCCTTTTTATTTTAGTTTAGTGATAGCTCTAGCGGGGTTTTACTTACGAAAAAACCTAAGTGAAAACTATGAAGCACCAAAAGAGAGAAAAGTCCCTATAGTTGAGATATTTAAAAACCACAAAAAAGAGTTTTTTAACTTTTTACTTATAGCATCATCTATTTGGATTTTTTACTACACTATCTTTATATATCTACCTATCTGGCTTGAGAGTTTTGCAGGACTTAGTAAAACCCAAAGCTCTACCATAAACACCATAACTATAACAGTTGGAGCTATATTTATACCTATTATGGCGATTTTAGCCGATAAGATAGGCTCTATAAAAACTATGAAAATAGCGGCACTTTTGAGTATGATTTGTGTCTATCCGCTTATGTATTTTATGGGTAATGGCGGGTTTTATATGGCGATGGGCGGAAGTGTTATCTTGGTGATACTTTTGTGTATGTATCAAGCACCGATATTTGCATCAACTGTTTTTGCACTAAAAGAGCATAGCTATAGAGGTAGCTTTACAGCTCTTATCCTTGGGAGTGCGGCGGGAATCGTTGGTGGGCTAACTCCTGCTATGATGAGTAGTATCCAAAAGATTACATCTTTGCCACTATCGGTAGCAGTTGTTATCACTTTTAGCTCATTTGTAGGTTGGCTAACACTCAAAAAAGTTAAAGTATGATAGAATCTTAGCTTTGCATTTATTATTGAGGTAAACATGAATATTGCCACTGTTTTAGATCTTAGCAAAGAGTTAAAATCTAGAAAAAACCAAAATGTATATAGAGTTTTTGATGAGTACTGCTCCAACCACAACATAAGCTCAGATGAGCTAGAAAAAGAGCTTATAAGTAGCCACAACACCTTTAGGTGCGATAGTTGTGAGAGGTTTTATGATATAAAAGAGTATTTTATAGATGAGGCTGAGTGTGTTTTTTGTGTAGATACACAAGCTGATGATGATTAGGCTTACTCACACTGTAACTCATCTTGAAGTATAAGAGAGTCTATCTCTCTTGATTTTACACCTATAGTTGGTGCTTCGCCGAAACATCTAACTTTTATCTTACTATCATCTTTATAGAACTCAACCTCACCAGCACCCTGTATAACATAGCCTTCAAAAACTCTACTAGCGACCCTTTTAAAGCTAAACTTTTTTGGGAAAATAACATATTTTGAAGATGTAAGTATGTATTTGGCACCGCCCATTAACTCATCTACTAGAGTCTGTTTTATTAGCTCATCTGTTTTGCCATTTATAAGATCACACTTAAGATCTTCATGAAGCAGGGTAAATTTATCATCCCTCATCTTTACAAATCCAAACTCATTTGGCTTAACACTAGGGTTATAGAAGTGTTTAAAAAACTCTATATGATCAAATGAGTTTGAAAAAACTATCAAACTTCTGTTTGTTCTAGCAAACTTTGCAAAATCACAAATCATCTCTACCTCACAATAATAAAAAACAAGCACTAGAGACTATTGTAGGGAAAAATCCTGCTACAAATAGGTATCTAGGGTCTATTGAACTATTTTCAAAATGCGATTTTAGTATCGCAGCACCTGCTGGGTTTGGGGCATTTGCTATGATGGTTAATCCACCACCCGTTACAGCCCCTGCAACTAAATGGTACTTAAACTCATCGCTTAACCCCTCAACAAGCGAACCTAAGTAGGTTATAGCGGCATTATCGGTAAAAGCACCTAAGGTTATGGCTCCTACAAAAGCTTCGGTGTTGCTCATATTTGAGATGATCCCTTTTAGCCACCACTCTTGTTGTCCACCTAAAACTACAAGCCCACCTAAGAAAAATGCAACCAAAAGTCCCTCACGAAGCATTAAGCGGTCTTGATACTGCCCATAAGCATAAGTTACCCCTAAAAATAGTAAAAATATGCTCATAAAAAATGCAGGGTAGTGTCCAAAATAGACAACCAAAGCCAAAAAGAAAAAGTGTGTAAAAACTATACTAAAAGGTATCCTTTGTTTATCGCTAACACTTGTTCTTATGTTTATGGTGCTAAGCTCTTTATAAAAAATAATTATGATTAGTATTGTATTTATAAGTATAGTAGCGATTGCTTTATAACCAAATGTCACAAGCATAAAGTAGTTACTCCAATCCCATGTTTTAGCAACCATAAGTATAGGTGGAGCGGCAAAGTTACTTAGTGTTCCACCGACTGATATATTTATAAATAGTGCCCCTAGAGTGATATATTTTAGTTTTGTAGATATCCCTTGTGAGAAGAGCTTATCGCTTAGTATAAGAGCAGCTAGTGTCATAGCAGCTGGTTCTGTTATGAGTGAGCCAAAGAGCGGGACTATCACCATAACTACAAAATAAAATCCGATCGCACCTTTGGTTGGAAGCATATTTGATAGTTTTTTAACAAGTGCTGTGGCGGTGTGGAGTATAGGTCTAGTGCCTGAGATTACCATTATGACAAAAACAAACATCGGCTCTACATAGTTTCTACTATTTACATACTCTAGTGTGCTACTCTCACCCTTAAGAGCAAACATAAAGACTATAAGCACCATAGCCCATATACCAAAAACAACCTCTATCTCACCTAGTAGGTGAAAAAGTCCTGAGTGTTGTTCACTTTTATATGCAAGTCTTTCAAAAAATTTTACGGAAAATATATGTACGATGGCTAGCGCAAATATCACAACAGCTATAATCTGTAGTGTTGTTGGCGTCATAAAGCTCCTTAGAGTTTTTAGGGTGTTTAATTGGTTTGCATTTTAATCAAAGTTAGCTAATATTTATTAAATAGTTAAAAAAGTTGTCTTAAAGGGAGAAGATTCCCCTTAAGATTATTCCATATCGTTAGCTTCTATCTCTTCATAAACTTTTTGAAGATGTTTACCAACTACGGTATCATAAGCATCCCAGTGATGGTAGGCTTTTAGTCTCTTATCTAGCTCTTCTTTTATCTCATAGGCTTCCATATCGTTATCATACGCCTCTTGAGCAGTATCTCTTAGTATCTTCATATAGTTTAAAAATGGATCTATAACCTCTGCATCAGTTGCACCAGATGGACCATGACCTGGAACTATAAATTTATAATTGCCATATTTTTTAGCCTTTATATCTTCTAAAACCTCTATATTTGCTAGTATGCTAGATGAGTCATCAAATTGACCATATCTTTGGTGGATAATATTATCCCCCACAAAAAGAGTTCCACTATTTTTATGCTCTATATGTATATCGGTATCGGTATGACCTGCACCAGGGTAATATATAACAAACTCTTCCCCATCTATCTCGATTTTTTGTTTATCTTGAAGCTCTATGATAGGGTATGCAAAAGGTTTTGTCCCTTTTAAATTTCCACTAAGCATTTCAAGTATGTTATACCAAAGCTCTGCCTCACCAGCTTTTGCCTCTTCTATCATATGTTTGTGTGCATATATCTTAACATCAGGATATCTCTCAACTATAGCTTTGTTTGCAAACCAGTGATCGCCGTGTTTGTGAGTATTTAAAACCGCAATAACAGGCTTTTTACTCACTTCATCAACCTCTGCCATTATTTTTTTACCTACATTGTAGTTTCCACCTGGATCTACCATAATAAGTCCATTTTTAGACTCTATAATAGCAGGGTTATTCATAAAGCCCTCATTTTCCTTATTTGGCTCCATAACTGGACCATGCATAACAAAAACACCTGTTGGTTGTTTTACAAACTTAAAATCACCCAAGTTTCCAAGTGTAAAAGCACTAAGTGAGAGCGAAGAACATAAAATAGCAGATGCTAGAAACCCGAGTTTATTCATGATAAATCCTTTATGTTTTGAAGTTTTTTTAATTGTACTAAAAAAAAGCTTTTGTGATAATAAAATCACAATGAAGATAGTATTGAAGAGATAAATCCCCAAAAAATGGGGATTTTAGTAATTATGCTTTACCTGATAACATTCCGTAGATTGTCATTGGTTTAAGTGCATAGACTTTTAGTAGCCACCATATCCATCTCTCTTGAGTTGGATCAAGCGGGAATGATGGAACTGGTTTTTTAGTCCAGTTAAACTCAGCTAACATAACAGTACCTAGACTTGTTATAAGTGGACAAACTGTATAACCATCGTACTTTTGAGTTATAGGCTTACCATTTGCTGATGCTATTAGGTTATCTGCTACAACTTTGTATTGTTTTCTAGCTGAACCACCTGTTTTACCCATAGGGAAACCTGCATTATCCCCAAGTACCCATACATTATCATAATCCATATGTTGTAGAGTCTCTTGTTTGATATTTACCCAGTTACCGTTTCCTAGCTTAGAATCAGCTACAGCAGTAGGTGCCTTCATAGGAGGAGTTACGTGCATAAAATCATATTTAACTTCAACTCTCTCACTTATTCTTTTTGTCACTTCCTCTTCTATAAGCTCATCATAAACTTTTTCAGTTCTCCATTTATCAAACACTGCTACTTTATTTACAGGATCAACCTCTATAAGGTTATGAGCAAAGTTGTATTTAAAACCTCTTGCATCAAACTGTTTTACGATTGGAGCATTATAATCAGGGATACCAAATAGTGCGCCACCATCAGTATAGTAAGTTAGCTCAACTTTATCAGCAACTCCCGCCTCTTGTAGTCTTGAGTATGTTAGATACATAACTTTAAGTGGAGCACCACCACACTTGATAGGTGTATTTGGCATAGTATAGACTGCTTGAAGTTTACCTGGACCTGTGTGAGCTTTAGCTTTTGCTATTAACTCTTGCATACCTTTCCACATAGCACTAGCAGCATCAGCAAAATATACTGAGTGTAAGCCATTTTGAGTTATAGTTTTTTTAACTACTGCATTATCTGCACCACTTGATGTGATAAAACCCTCTATACCTTTAATAGCACCATAGTTAAGGTTTGCACCCATAGCAACTACTAGCTGATCGTAAGCTATCTCTTCACCGTTATCTAGTGTAAGCTTGTTGTTATCAGGATCAAAAGAGGTTATATGTTTAGATATAAGTTTCACACCTTTTGGTAAAAAATCATCTCTTTTATATTGTATATCACTTTGTGACCAAACACCAGCAGCTACTAGAGTTTGTCCTGGTTGGTATGAAACTGAGAGAGGATCTGGCTCTATTACAGTTATATCTGCATTACTTATAAGGTTGTTAAGTCTTGCTGCTGTAGCCATACCAGCTAAACCACCACCAGCTATAACAATCTTACCTTTAACTTCGCTAGAAGCACTAACTTCACTTGTTGCTACTGTCGCACTAGCTATTAGTCCTGCTGCAAGTGGTGACATTGTGATGTATTTTAAAGCATCACGACGGCTCATTATCTCTGGATGTTTATCCACTTCATTTAAAATCTCTTCTAAGATTTTGTTATCTTTCATTGCTTTTCCCTCTTTTTCGATAAAGTCATAAATTGTACACCCTAAAAACTTAATGTTTTTTTAAAACACCGTTAAATGTGATATTTTCTGACTATTATAAAATATTAGTATTTGTATTATGTATTTTATTTATAATAAGCTGAGTGGAGACCCTTGAGTTGAACTCATTTTTCACAATAGTATAACTACAGCTTATTTTACTATCTTGCTTATATGTTAAAATTTGTTTGAAAAATAGTAATTCTAGCTCATCTTCGTAGCTATTTTGTTTTACGACTACCCTTGAGTGGTTTTTCTCTTTACCAAAAAGCTCTACTCTAAGCACAGTTGCACTATCTATATAAAACCGTGGTCTTTGGTTTGCTTCACCATATGGCTCAAATCTCTCTAGTATATTTAAGATATTTAGATCTATCTCTTTTGTAGGCAATATACCCAAAACATCTATATATGGTAAAAAATCACTCTCATCTAAAAGTGAAGCGGTTTTATTTATAGCACTTTTAAAAGCATCTATATCGCTACACTTTAGTGCTAATCCTGCCGCCATTGTATGTCCACCAAATCTACTTAGTAGATGAGCATTTTGCTCAAGTAGTTTGTGTATATCGACTCTTCCTAAGCTTCTAGCACTCCCTTTTGCCTCATCGCCGTTTATACTTAAAACTATGGCGGGTTTAGAGAAATGCTCAACTAGTTTTGAAGCGACTATCCCAACTATCCCCTCATGCCAACCATCTTTTGCTACTACTATAACTTTAGCATCGCCATCAGCTTGGGCTATAGCCTCTTTGGTTATAAGTGCCTCTTCTGTCTTTCTTAGCTCATTTAGTTCACCTAACTCACTAAAAGCCTCATAAGCCTCACCTATAGTTGATGCGGTAAAAAACCTAAGGGCAATAGAGGCATCGCTCATCCTACCTGCTGAGTTTAACCTTGGGGCTATCATAAAGGCTATATCCTCAGATGAGATGGTTTTTTTATTTAAAAAATCTCTTATGATGGTTGCATATGGTGCATTTGAACTAAGCAATTGTTTTAGACCCGCTTTTACTATCGCTCTATTTATATCTACAAGTGGCATAATATCTGCGATAGTTGCGATAGCTAATATACCCAAAAACTCCCTCATATCTACATCTAGTTTTAGCTCTTTTTTAAGCTCTGCTAAAACTAGCCAAATCACCTCAGCCCCGCAAATCTCACTTATGGGGTATGAGCAATCATCTTGTTTTGGATCTACTATAGCATAAGCTTTTGGGAGAGTTTGTGGCGGTGTGTGATGGTCTGTTATGATAAGATCAATCCCTCTACTAGCACATACCTCACCCGCTTCTATGGCACTTATGCCATTATCTACAGTTATGATTAGTTTAGCATCTACCCTTTTTAATACACTTGCACTCACTCCATACCCATCACTAAAACGGTTTGGTATGATAGCCTCTAGTGGGTAGGAGATCTGTTTAAAAAAGTTTATCGCTATAGCAGTAGCACTAACTCCATCGACATCATAATCCCCTATTAAAGCTATAGGCTCACCATCTTTTATGGCTCTAGCTAACCTTTTGGCAGATTTTGTGGCATCTTTTAGTAGGTGGGGTGGTGGGATATCTAAGAGTTTTTTATCATTAGCTAAGAGTCGTTTTTGGAGTATGGTTTCTAGTTTTTGTTGAGTTATAGTCTCTATGTTTTTAAACATAAAGACTACTCATCTTGTGCTAAAAGGAGTGTAGCTTTTACAAAAGCGAGTATAGATGGGTTTGGACTTTGGAGTCTTGATGTAAACTCAGGGTGAAACTGAACTGCCAAAAACCATGGATGATCTTTAAGTTCAACCGCCTCTATAAGCCCGTTTGATTCACCACTTATGATAAGCCCCGCCGATTCAAAAACCTCTCTATAGTTTGGGTTTGCTTCGTATCTGTGTCTGTGTCTTTCGTATATTGTTTTAGCCCCGCCATAAGCATCTCTTAAAATCGAACCAGCTTTTGTATCGCAAGGGTATTCACCTAATCTCATAGTTCCACCCATCGCTGATTTGTGAGTTCTTAACTGTTTGTTCCCGCTTTGGTCTATAAAGTTATCTATCAAGTAGACTATCGGGTTTTTAGCATTGGCATCAAACTCTATCGAGTTTGCCTCTTGTATATTTAGTACATTTCTAGCAAACTCTATCATACTTAGCTGCATACCTAAACATATCCCCAAAAATGGAATTTTATTTACCCTTGCATACTCTATAGCTTTTATCTTACCCTCAACACCACGGTTGCCAAATCCACCAGCTACTAGTACACTATCACAATCCCCTAAAAGCGCCTCAGCCCCTTTTGTCTCTATCTCTTCGCTATCTATCCACTCTATCTCAACTCTAGTATCTAGATGAGCCCCTGCATGGATAAGTGACTCTGTTAGAGATTTGTACGACTCTTTTAGCTCAAGATACTTCCCAACAAACCCTAAAACTATACGGTTTTGTGGTTGAACTATCTTTTTAACTAGTGAGTCCCAAACCTGCATATTTGGCTCTAGCTCACCTAGTTCTAACTCTTTTGCTATAGGTTTTAGTATATTTTGTCTTAAAAATGACATAGGGACATCATATATACTAGCAGCATCAAGAGCCTCTACTACACTATCACCGCTCACATCGCAACTCATCGCTAGTTTTTTCTTAAATGTTTTTGGGAGTGGATTTTCACTTCTAGCTATAATCATTTGTGGGGTTATACCGATACGGCGAAGCTCTTGTACTGAGTGTTGGGTCGGCTTACTTTTAAGCTCACCCGCTGCTTTTATATATGGTATAAGTGTAACATGTATAAAAAATGTTCCGATAACCTCATCATCATGCTTCATCTGTCTTATAGCTTCCATAAAAGGTAACCCCTCTATATCGCCCACTGTACCACCTAGCTCAACTATAAGTACATCATGACCCTCACCTGCTTGTTTTATACGACTAACTATCTCATCTACTATATGTGGTATAACTTGTATAGTTTGACCTAGATACCCACCTGCTCTCTCTTTTTCTATAACAGTAGAGTAGACTTGCCCTGTTGTAAAGTTGCTTGATTTTAAGTAAGAAGTGTCTAAAAATCTCTCATAGTTACCTATATCTAAGTCGGTTTCAGCTCCATCTTTTGTGACAAAAACCTCACCATGCTCTAGTGGACTCATAGTACCAGGATCGACATTTATATATGGGTCGATTTTAAGCATTCCGACCTTTATCCCTGAGTGTTTTAGAAGTGTACCTATACTAGCAGCGGTGATCCCTTTACCAAGTGAACTCAAAACTCCGCCCGTTACAAAAATATATTTAGTCATAAAAAAGCCTCACAAATTAATCCCAAATTATAATACATCTGTACTTAAACTCTAAGGAAATTTAGTTAAAATAACACAATTTTTATGGAAAAGATTTTATGGATTTCACACTCTTATTTATAGTGGTTACACTCGGCATATCTACAGTTTTAAACCTATTTTTAAAAAAATTTGGCATATCGCAAATCATAGGCTACATACTAACAGGTGCCATCATATACCACCTTTTTGATGCAGCTCATATGATAAGCCCATCGGTACTTGAGCATATTGGTGATTTTGGTATAGTTTTTTTGATGTTTACCATAGGGCTTGAGATATCACTTAGCAAGATGAGCAGTATGAAAACTATCATCTTTACAAACGGTTTTTTACAAGTTGCCATAACAACTGTTGTGTTTTTTCTTATAGATTATTATATATTTGATGTAGATATGGTAACGGCTATCATCATATCTTTAGCATTTTCACTTAGCTCAACCGCCATTGTTTTGAGTTATCTTAAAAGCTCAAAAGAGATATACAACCCTTATGGACAAAAAGCTACGGGGATACTTATATTTCAAGATATCGCCGTTATACCTATACTAATCTTTTTAGGTTTTATGACAACAAACGATCAGCAAGATATCTCAACTGTTCTTATAAACACCATCATAAGTGCTATAGTTGTTATATCGCTACTTTTTATAGTTGGAAAAAGGGTTATGACATATCTGCTTCACTTCTCCGCTTCAAGTGAGATAGATGAGCTGTTTATGGGTTCGGTTTTATTTATAGTTATAAGTGCATCGCTACTTGCATCATTTATGGGTTTTACCTACTCACTAGGGGCTTTTGTAGCTGGTATGATTATAGCTGAGACTAAGTATCATAGAAAAGTTGAAACCGATATAGCACCATTTAAAGACCTACTTTTAGGGACTTTTTTTATAGTTGTTGGTATGAAGATAGATGTTGGCTACTTTTTAGAGCATATCTGGGGTGTTATAGATATATTTGCCGCGGTGTTTATCATAAAAACATTTGTAGTTTACATAGTTTTAAGACTCACATCATCTCATGTTTTATCTCTAAAATCATCTCTTGCACTATCGCAAGTTGGGGAGTTTAGCTTTGTGATATTTGCCATAGCTAGTAGTTCAGGACTGCTTAATAATGAGCTTGAGCTATTACTTGTGCTTGTAGTTATATTTTCTATGATAATCACACCATTTTTCATATCTAAGATAAACTCTTTTGTAAGCTTTATGAGTCGCCATCACTATCTTGAGCCAGTCGCAAAGAGTTTTGAGCAGATAAAAAACCATGTTATCATCTGCGGATATAGCGATCTAGGCAAACAAGTAGCCAACAATCTAGACCTTTTGGGTGCAAAGTATGTTATCATTGATAATAACCCAAAACATATACAAGAGGCACTCAATGAAGCTAAAGAGGCATATCTAGGCGATATGTCAAAACCATCTCTTCAAGAGGCGATAAATATCGATTATTCAGCATCTGTTATAGTAACACTAGATAATATAAACAAAAAAAGAGCTATCTGCGAAGCGGTGCTAAAAAATAAGCACAATATAAATCTAGTCGTTAAAGTCTCATCAAAACAGGAGAGAAAAGCACTTGAAGATCTGGCAATAACCGCTGTTGTAGATGATAAAATAGAGATAGGAAGAATGCTAGTTGAGAAGATGATAACTTGCAATATAGGTAAAAGATGAGTAGAGTTTTTATAAGTGATCTTGATCATACACTTTTGAAAAATGATCTTAGCATAAGTAGTTTTAGCACAAATATATGGAACGATTTTGCTAAAGACTCCATTATGAGTATAGCGACCGCTAGAACATACAAAAAAGCTATAAAGTTTGTAGATAAACTTAGCTTAAATGCTCCGCTTGTGCTTTTAGATGGTGCCCTTATAGCGACTAAAGATGCCAAAATAATCGACACTAAGTTTATAGATAAAACCCTTGCAGATGAGATAGTAAATGAGGGCTTTAGATTTGGCATATACCCATTTATACTCTCACTTGCAAATAGGCTAAGCCTAAAAGAGAGATTTTCTTATAGCACAACTCTAAACTTCCACCAAAGCGAAGTGTTAAAAAACTACAAAAATGATGATCATCACGATAAGCAAGATAGACTAATAGCCCATGATGATAACTTTAAGATAGTATATTTTGGTACAAAAGAGCAGATAGAACCGCTTTATATACACCTAGAGTCTATCTATAAAGATGAGCTAAAGTTTATATTTGCCCCTGAAGCTTATGCAAAGTGCTACTTTTTAACCATACTTCACAAAGATGCCACAAAAGCACAAGGGATTAAAACCATAAGCAATCATAGTGATTTTAGCCTAGACTCTCTTACTGCTTTTGGGGATAACCTAAACGATATAGAGATGTTTGAGTTAGCTAAAACCTCAGTGGCTGTGGCAAATGCCCATAAAGATGTAAAACAAAAAGCGACAATAGTCTCAGACTTTACAAATGATGAAGATAGTGTTGCTAGATACCTAGAGGGTCTAAAAGATGACTAAAAACACCGCTCCTATGGTTATTATAGGGGTGTTATTTTTTATATTTGGTTTTGTAACTTGGCTAAATGGCTCACTTATACCATACCTTAAAATCCTTTGTGAACTTAGCGACTTTGAAGCACTATTTGTAACTTTTGCTTTTTATATCGCATATACACTTATGGCTCTTCCATCATCTTTTATACTAGATAGAGTAGGATTTAAAAACGGGATGAGCATAGGGCTTTTAACTATGTCTTTTGGGGCTATACTTTTTATACCATCGGCATATAGCTCATCTTTTGTTATGTTTTTAGTAGCACTCTTTACACTAGCAACAGGACTAACTCTGCTTCAGAGTGCATCAAACCCATACATAGTCTATCTAGGGGATATCAAAAGTGCCGCTAGACGGATATCTATCATGGGCATTATAAACAAACTAGCAGGAGTTGTAGCTCCTATTGTTTTTTCTATACTAGTTTTTAGTGAAACCAAAGTAGATGCGGGGGATTTGGTTTTTCCATATACCCTTATGGCTATCATACTCTTAGCCCTTGTGGCTCTAGTTAGGTTTTTGCCCGATATAGCTCAAGAGATTAAGCCTAGTGAAGATTTGCAAAAAAGTATCTTCTCATTTGCCAAAGTTGTTTTAGGAGCAATTGCTCTGTTTTTTTATGTCGGTATAGAGGTGATAGCTGGAGATACCATAGGGCTTTATGCCCAAAGTTTAGGGGTCGCTAATCCAACTATACTAACCTCATATACTATGTTTTTTATGGTTGTTGGTTACTCTTTGGGTGTTTTATTTATACCTAGATTTATCTCAACACAAAAAGCTTTAGCTCTTAGTGCGATAAGTGGCTTAGTTTTTATAGCCCTTATAGTTAGCCTACCTGAGGATATTAGCATACTATCACTCCCTGCACCTATTTTCTTTATAGCACTTTTAGGGCTTAGCAATGCACTAGTTTGGCCTAGTATCTGGCCACTTGCACTTGAGGGGATAGGAGCATATAGCACAAAAGCTACCGCTCTACTTATCATGGCGATAGCTGGTGGGGCATTGCTTCCACTACTATTTGGTAAAATCTCACAATATTTTAGTATGCAAGATGCCTATAGCATAGGGTTTGTTTGTTATATATTTATACTCCTTTATGCTACTAAATGGCATAAAAAAATGAGCTGGTATGATAGAGTTTAAAAAGTTTGATAGTGGGCTTGAATATATAAAGATCTCAAATGCTTTTGCAACCGCTAAGATCTCTTTAAAAGGGGCAACTCTTTTTAGCTACAAAAAAGTTGGTGAAGATGAGCTGTTTTGGGTAAGCGAAGCGAATGATTTTGACAATAACTCACCCATAAGAGGTGGCGTTCCTATATGTTGGCCATGGTTTGGATCGACCTCCCTGCCCCCACATGGATTTGCGAGAGATAGCAGATGGGAGTTTGTGAGTTATGATGAGCCAAATGGTGTCGTGGTTTTTAAACTAGATGAGCCGTGGGAGTATAAATATAACTTAGTTTTTAGTCTAAAAATAGGCAAAACCCTAAGTATGAAACTAAGTACTACAAACCTTGATACTAGGGAGTTTAGTCTATCTCAAGCACTCCATAGCTACTTTAATATAAGCGATATTAGCAGTGTTAGAGTTAGTATGCTTGATGGCAAAAGCTACCTTGATGCACTTGATTTTAAACAAAAAAACCAAAATGGCGACATAGTTATAGATAAAGAGATAGATAGAGTATATAGCGATGTAGATGGGGCTATTTTAGTAGATAAACATAGAGCTATCCATATAAAAAATAGTGGCTCAAAGAGCATAGTTGTGTGGAATCCATGGGTAGAAAAAACTAAAAGACTTAGAAATATGCTAAAAGATGATTATAAAAAAATGCTCTGCATCGAGTCTGCAAATGCTTTTGGTGATGCTAGAGTACTAAGACCAAACGAGACCCATACTCTAGCGACTACGATAAGCCTCATAAGCGAGTCTTAAAACCCCGATAGCATAGTTTGATGAGTTGTTATAGCTCATAATTTTTTTAGTCTGCTCTTTTATGTACTCAAGCTCTTTTTTACCACAAGCAAAACAGTTATATACTGCTTTTCCTTCTCTATTTTTACTATATACAAATGAGGCGTTTTGGTGCTTAAACTCAAACTCATACCACTCACTCTCTATCTTTGCAACATCCCCCATCTCACTCCACTTAGCAAGTGTGTTAAAACTAGCTTTTTGGTGTAAAAAGTTTGCACTTGAGAGTATCGCATCTTCCATTTTGGTTATATCGGCGGCACCTTTTGTATAAGATAGTGCTAGATTAAGATTATCGGGCATAAACTGCGAGATCCCTATCGCCCCCGCATAAGAACTAGGAAGATTACAGCTATCTGGTTTTATGTCTGATTCGTAACAATACTTTAAAATCGAAACAATATTTGCTTTTGACATATTTACAAGCCACTTCTCTCTGCTAGTTTGAGGTTTTGTTCTACTTAGAAGTGTATGAAAGACTACAAAAGCGTCATGAGGTGGTTTAATGAGACCTAATCTTGTCTCTTTAGCTAGTATCGCCGCTACTATCTCACGGTTTACACCAAAATCCCTCTCAACCCTATCATAAACCTCTTTGTACTCATCTAGATGTTTTACTATATTTGGTACAAACTCTAAAAGTGTATTGTTTGCCTTTTTTTCACTCTTTTTATGGCTACTTATTTGGCTAGGCTGCATAAGTTTAAAACTCTTCTCATCAAAAGTTTTAGTTTTGCTAGAGGCTAAAAAACTCTCGATATACTCTAGTTTAACTCCACTTTTTTGAGCCCTTTGACATATATCTTTATAGAGTGGTTTTTCACAATTTGCCTGTAGTGCTGAGGTTATTAGTAAAAATAGTATAAGCTTTTTCATAGATGCAAGTGTATCAGCTTTAACTATAATGTCAAGATAAATTGTTATACTTTCACAAAAATTTTAGGATTGTAGTATGTCAGAAAAAGTAGTAGTAGATAAAGCATGTGATAATAAAATCTGTATGAAAAGTGACGAGTGTGCAAGATACCAAGCATACTTAGATGGTGATCAAAACTATAAAACATTTAATGGCAATGAGAAAAAAGGGTGTGGGCAGTTTATACAAAAATAGCCTCCGCCTCCCTTAGCCTATCAACCGTCCCGATATCTATCCACCTACCGCTATATAACTCACCACTAACTTGTTTGTTAGCTATGTTAGTCCTTAAAATAGGGGCAAGTGGGAGTTTTTCTAACTCTATGTTAGCAAATAGTTTTTTACTATAATAGCCTATGCCACTAAAGGTAAATTGTTGCTCATCTATAACCAAACCACCATCAAGTCCAAAATCACCATAAGGGTTATGCAAAGGGTTTTTAACAAGCACTAGATGAGCAAGAGTATCTTTTAACTCAAAGTTTTTATCAAATTCATAATCACTCATAATATCACCATTTACCACCAAAAAAGTATCACTCAGATGAGCAAGTGCTTTTATAATCCCACCCGCACTCTCAAGCCCACCGCTATCTCTCTCATCTGAGTAGTGTATATTTAGACCCCATCTTTTACCACTACCTAAAGTTTGTGGTAGCTGTTCACCTAAATGAGCCATATTTATAACAATATCGCTAAAACCTAAGTATGCTAATCTCTCTAAATGGTACTCAATAATAGGCTTTTTGTGGACTTTTATAAGTGGTTTTGGAGTTGTATCGCTTAACGGCCTTAGTCTTTTACCACGACCCGCCGCTAATATCATAGCTACCATAAACTACTCTTTTGGCTCCATCTTGCTTTTAGCATTTTTTATAGCATTAGCGACTGCTATTTTTGCGGCACTTATGGCATTTTGTCCCATCTTTTTTGCCTCATTTGCGGTTTTTGAATGTAGCATACTATCTGCTTTTTTAGAAGCGGCTTTAGCAAATGAGCTAAATCTCTTTTTCATAGCAATAGCGGTCTCTTTAGATATATGAACCAACTCTTCAAGGTCATATCTCATCTTGTTGTTTATCTCTTGTAGAGCTTTTTTTGTTATAGATTCACTCTCATTTGCACTACTATAAATCACTTGAGAAAATATCACATCGGTGTGGTTTAAATCTTGCATAATGGTGTCGTAGTCTCTTATAAGGATATGTTTTGCCTCTAGTGGCATAAACTCTAGTCGCTTTTTAAATCTATCTATAGAGAGTACAAGTCCGCTTCGCATACCCCTTAGGCTCGATTCTAAAATCCCATCTAGTTGGTTTGGTGTCGCCTCTGCTACCTCTATGGAAGCATTTAGTATGGTTGAGAGTATCTTTCTAACTCTTAGGGTATTTAACTCACCCTCTTTTATGGTCTCATATGTTAGCTCTTTTATCATCTCTTCTATAAAACTAAATGCCTCACTAGCTTTGTATCTCTCTATCGCTTCGATGATAGCACTCTGTGTAGTTTCACTCAAAACATCATAAAGATCAATTGACTGGAGTTTGATTTGATGAAGTTTGCTTAAGTAAGACTCATCACTAGCCTCACTCTCAAGTTCGGCAAATAGCATATACTTAGCATCTTGTATCTCGCTCATCTTTTTCTCTATAGCTATATCTATCTGCTCTTTTTGAACTAAAAGATGGTTTAGCTCATCTGCTAGATGCTCGGTTTTAGTTTTTATCTTCTCGTCTATATTTTGTTTTAATCCATCAAAACTAAGTACTTCTAACTCTCTCATCTTCTTTTCCTATAGTACAAATTTTATTTTATCGTGTTTTTTTAGTGAGTCAAATATATAAGTCCGCTCATCATCATTATGGACTAAAAGCTCAAAGTTCATACTTATATATTTACCGCTTTTAGAGTTATTTGAGTGTTTTAGAGTGTGCTCTTTTTCTAAGATAACCTCTTTTATAGCACACTCTATATCCTCTTTACAAACCCCTATAAGCTTATAACTCCACAAACACGGGTATTCAAGCTCAAGTTTTTGTTTAGTCTCGTTTAAAATCTCCACTCTTGCCTCCACTTTTACTCTCTAGCTGGATATTGCTTATAACCATACCTTTATCTATCGCTTTTACCATATCATAAATCGTTAGCAAACCTATACTAACACCCGTTAGTGCTTCCATCTCAACACCCGTTTGTCCCGTTAGTTTTGCACTAACAAAAAGTTTAAAACTGTTAGTTTGTGGGTGTTCTTCTATGTTAGTATTTATACCACTAAGATTTAGCGGATGACACATTGGTATAAGCTCACTTGTCTTTTTAGTCCCCATGATAGCGGCTATAACAGCGGTTTGTAAAACAGGACCTTTTTTTGTGTTTTGGCTAACTACAGCTTCGTATGCCTCTTTACTCATGGTTATAACTCCACTTGCAATAGCCTCTCTTGTGGTAGCGACTTTTTCGCTAACATCGACCATTTTTGGTCTATCTTTTTCATCTAAATGTGTTAGTTGCATATGTTTCACTTTTTTATAAATTATATCAAAGATTGAGTAATGTTAAAGCTTTTTGATACTCATGGGGGTGGTTTAGGTTTAAAAACTCATCTTCATCAAAAACCTCAAGGGTTTTTATATCTACACTCTTTAGCATATGGTTTAGTTTATGATTGTTAGTTTTTAACATATCTTCAAACCTTTCTACAAGGCTTTTGTGGTAGATCCCACAAAGTGGCTCTAGAGCATAAGCACTTTTTACTATGGTGGCAAACTTTGAGCTACTATCTAGCTCTATAAGTTTTTTTATAGTTTGTGTTTTTACAAATGGGGTATCAACACTTATAGCAAAAAATCTCTCACATTTTAAGGTTTTAAAAATACTTAAAAATGCCACACTAGGGGCAAATATATCACTTTTTATATCCTCTATAAACTCTGCATCAAAACTAAACTTTGAGCTATCTTTAGTAGATATATAGACATTTTTAAATATTTTTTGATACTTTTTAAGCTGAAACTCTGTAAGAGTGGGGAAGTTTGCAAATGGTAGAAGAGATTTATCTTCTACCATTCTTGAAGATCTACCACCTGCAAATATCACACATGGTAGATCATCTATAACCATTATTTAAATAGATTAGCCTCTATTCTTCTGTTTTCTGCTCTACCTTCTGCTGTAGCATTGTCTGCTACTGGTTGAGACTCACCCATACCAACTGAACTAAGTCTTGAAGCATCAACACCATCTTTTACAAGCTCATTTTTAACTGCATCTGCTCTTCGCTCAGATAGTTTTTGGTTGTAAGCATCGCTACCTCTGCTATCTGTATGTCCAACGATTTGAGCTTTATACTCTGGCATCTCTTTCATAAACTTAGCAAAGTTAGATATCTCAGAGTCGTATCTATCTTTTATAGAAGATGAGTCGTAGTCAAAGTTTACTTTTAAGTTTACTAAAACTGAACAACCATCTTTATCTACTTTATGTCCTGCTGGAGTGTTTGGACACTTATCTAGTGAGTTTGGTACACCATCTTTATCATCATCACCATCAACTGGAGCTGGTGGAGGTGGTGGAGGTGTTACTTTTTTCTCTACAACTGGCTCTGGTTCTACAACTGCTGGAGCAGCTGGTTGCTGTTTTGCACCAAATGAAAAACCGATACCCGCTAGAAGTGCTAGGTTGTTGTCCCATCTTCTATCGTTCTCTTTTAACATATAAACAGTCTCTAGTTTAAGTGCTATAGCATCAGCTATTGGGAACTTTGCACCAACACCTGCATCTAAAAATGGGCTATCAGTATTGCCATTGTAGTGGCGTTTTAGTGACTCATAACCAACACCCGCTTTAAAGAAAGGTTTAAATGTATCATTTAACATATCAAACTCATGAACACCATTTAGTGTTACACGGTACATATTTGTATCTCTGTTTGAGTTTGGTCTTTTATAGTCTGGTTTAGAGTAAAGAAAGCTTAACTCTGGACTAAAAAAAGTATCAAAACCATTATATTGGTAAGCTAATCCACCAACTACATGGTTTTTTATACCTTGACAACCATTTTCAAAAACATAACCAACTTGAGGTGTTATCTCATGGTTATAATCTTGTGCCATTAACATTGAACTTAATGCTAATGCTGGAACTAACATCATTTTTTTCATACAATTTCCTTTTATAGCAAATATAATTTGTCGCAATTTTAACAAAAGATAACTTAATCTCATCACAAGAAAAAAGTTTATCTAGGATCTGTTATATATCCTGTAATAGCCGATATTGCACTAACAGCAGAGTTTGCTAAATAGACCTTAGAGCTTCTACTTCCCATTCTACCTACAAAGTTACGATTTGTTGTCGCAATAGCTACTTCATTGTCTCCTAATATCCCCATATATCCGCCCAAACATGCTCCACAAGTTGGGTTACTAACAACACCACCCGCATCTATGATATCATCTATATAGCCTAACTTTGTAGCCTCTTTTAGTATCTTTTGAGTTCCAGGTGTAACTATAAGTCTTACATCTTGATGAACTTTTTTACCTTTTAGTATAGAAGCCGCCACTTTAAGATCGCTCAGCCTACCATTTGTACAGCTACCTATAAATGCTTGGTCTATTTTTATCTTATCGTTTTGTGCCTCTACTACACTGTGTCCATTTGATGGTAAAAATGGGTAAGCTATAACAGGGTCTAGAGTTGAAACATCGATATTTAACACTTGAGTATAAGTAGCATCATCATCTGAGTAGTGAATCTTAGGTTCACGAGCTAGTGTTTTATCTGCTAAAAACTCTTTTGTTATATCATCATAAGCTACTATACCGCTCTTTGCACCCGCTTCTATTGCCATATTACACATAGAAAATCTATCATCCATACTAAGATGAGCTATAGTACTTCCACAAAACTCAAGTGTTTGATAAAGAGCCCCATCAACACCTATAAGCCTAATAACTTCAAGTATGATATCTTTACCTGTTATATGCTCTCCTGGTTTTCCACTAAGAACTACTTTTATACTACTAGGTACTTTAAACCAGTTTCCGCCACTAACCATAGCATAAGCTAGATCGGTTGAACCCATACCTGTTGAAAAAGCCCCTAAAGCCCCGTGAGTACAAGTGTGTGAATCTGCTCCAATGATAACATCACCTGGAACTACAAGCCCTTTTTCTGGCAAAAGTGCATGCTCTATCCCCATATCTTTCTCATCAAAAAAGTTTTTCATATTGTGTTTTTTTGCAAAATCACGGCTTATCCTTGCTTGATTTGCACTCGCTATATCTTTTGCAGGGATAAAGTGATCTAGTACTATCGAAAAACCATCTGGATTTGCTAACTTTGTAGCTCCACTATCTTCAAATGCTTTTATAGAGATCGGTGTAGTTATATCGTTTCCTATAACCATATCGATGTTACATTTGATTATCTCTCCAGCATAGACTTTTTTACCAACATGTTGTGAAAATATCTTTTCGGTTATTGTTTGACCCATAATTAAATACCTTGTCATTTTTAAGTGGTAGAATTATACCAACTTTATCTTATAGGCAAATGATTGAAACGACTTGATGCTCATTTATCATCTTTGGGTTATTGTACAAGAACTCAAAGCAGAGAGTTTTTAAAACAACATATAGTTTGTGTTAATAATAAAAGAGTTTTTGATGTTAAATTGAAGGCTTTTCATAAAGATATAACGATAGATACTAAACCACTAGATCCACAAACCATAACACTTCTTATGAACAAACCATCAGGTTATATCTGCTCACATAGTGATAGTGGAAAACTTATATACTCACTTTTACCACCTCGCTACCAAAGAAGAAATCCAAAAATCTCAACCATCGGAAGATTAGATATCGATACAACTGGTGCGATACTCTTAAGTGATAATGGGGAGCTAAATCATAAACTAACAAGCCCAAAAGCTATGGTTGCTAAAGTCTATGAGGTAGTTTTAGCAGATGAGCTTAAAGGGGGTGAAGAGGAGATATTTGCAAGTGGAACTATCTTACTTAAGGGTGAAACAAAACCTTTATCTCCTGCAAAACTTGAGGTATTAGAGCCTAAAAAAGCTAGAGTTTTACTCTATGAGGGGAGATACCATCAAGTAAAAAGGATGTTTGCATTTTTAGGAAATAGGGTTGTTAAACTACATCGTATAAGTTTTAATGAACTAAGTGTAGATGATATAGAGGTTGGTAAATATAAGCTAATCACCACACTTTAGGATTATATTATAGTTTTAAGCATATAATAATGACAAAATTATTATGATTACAAAAAGAGACAAATTTAGTCTTAATTTAAGGTTTAACAAATGAGAGTATATCTAGACAACAACGCTACAACAATGGTAGATCCTGAGGTTGTAGAGGTTATGATGCCATACTTTAGTGAGCTATATGGAAACCCAAATTCACTCCATAAGTTTGGTACACTAACCCACCCTGCACTTGCAAAAGCTATGGATCAAGTATATAGAGCTATAAATGCTAAAGATGAGGATGATATAGTATTTACTTCATGTGCCACTGAGTCAAATAACTGGGTTTTAAAATCGATCTATAACGACTTAATAGTAAAAGGTGATAAAAACCATATCATAACAACAGAGGTTGAACACCCATCTATTTTGGCTACATGTAAGGCGCTTGAAGAGCTTGGTGCAAAAGTAACATACCTTCCTGTAAACTCTGAGGGTGTAGTTGAGCCTCATGTTGTAAAGAGTTTTATTACAGATAAAACTGCACTAGTTTCAGTTATGTGGGCATCAAATGAGACAGGTATGATATTTCCTATAAAAGAGATAGGTGAGATTTGTAAAGAGAGAGGTGTACTTTTTCATAGCGATGCTGTTCAAGCAGTTGGTAAAATCCCTGTTGATGTACAAGATGTAAATGTAGATTTTTTATCTATGTCGGCACATAAGTTTCATGGACCAAAAGGGATAGGGGCTTTATATATAAAAGACTCTAAAGCACTATCTCCACTTATAAATGGTGGTGAGCAGATGGGTGGTAGAAGATCTGGAACTCTAAATGTACCATTTATCATAGGTATGGGAAAAGCTATAGAGTTAGCAACAACTAATATTGAAGAGAAGATGGCTTCAATTAGAGCAAAAAGAGATAAACTAGAAGATGCACTCTTAGAACTTGAAGATGTTATGGTGGTTGGAAATAGAGCAAATCGTACACCAAATACTATACTTATATCTATAAAAGGTGTTGAGGGTGAGGGGATGCTTTGGGATCTAAATAACAACCAAATAGGTGCCGCAACAGGTAGTGCATGTGCTAGTGAAGATCTTCAAGCAAATACTGTTATGCTTGCTATTGGAGCTGATCATGAACTAGCTCACACAGGTATAAGACTAAGTCTAAGTAGATTTACAACCGATATGGAGATAGATTTTACGATAGATGAGTTTAAAAAAGCTGTTGCAAGACTTAGAGCGATATCTAGTTCTTATGCAAAAGTGGGACCAACTCCAGGTGGAGAATCTAAAGAGTGTGAATTACACCACTAAAACTTAAAATAAGGAAAATATTATGGCAAAAAATGATTTGATAGGGGCTTCACTTTGGGATGCTTACTCAAACAAAGTTACAACTTTGATGAACAATCCAAATCATCAAGGTGAAATAACCCCTGAACATTGTGAAAAAAATGGTACAAAACTAATAGTAGCAGATTTTGGAGCTGAGAGTTGTGGAGATGCTGTTAGACTCTACTGGGAAGTTGATCCAAAAACAGATATTATTTTAGACTCAAAATTTAAGAGTTTTGGGTGTGGTACTGCTATAGCATCGAGTGATATTATGACTGAGCTTTGTATCGGTAAAACAGTACAAGAAGCAGTAAAGATAACAAATATAGATGTTGAGTTTGCACTAAGAGATGATCCAGATATACCAGCTGTCCCACCTCAAAAGATGCACTGTTCTGTTATGGCATATGATGTTATAAAAAAAGCAGCTTCGCTATATCTTGGTGTTAGTGAAGATAGTTTTGAAGATGAGATTATAGTTTGTGAGTGTGCTAGAGTTAGTCTTAGAACCCTTCAAGAGGTTATAAGACTAAATGACTTAACAACGATAGAGCAGATTACCGACTACACAAAAGCGGGTGGTTTTTGTAAGAGCTGTATAAGACCTGGTGGGCATGAGCAAAGAGAGTATTATCTTGTTGATATACTAAGAGATACAAGACAAGAGATGGAAGAAGAGAGACTAAGAGCTGCTGCTGATGCGGGTAGTCAAGCTAGTTTTGAGACTATGACTCTAGTTCAACAGATAAAAGCTATAGATGCCGTTATAGATGAAAATGTTAGACAGTTTTTGATTATGGATGGTGGAAATATGGAAGTTATTGATGTTAAACCATCACCAGATTATATAGATGTCTATATAAGATACTTAGGTGCCTGTAATGGCTGTGCTTCAAGTGCAACTGGTACACTCTATGCGATTGAGGCAACTCTAAAAGAGAAACTATCTAAAAAGATTAGAGTTTTACCTATATAAAGGTAGGGGATTTTTCCCTATCTTTTACACTCTTGAGATATAATTTTTCTATGCAAAAGTTACCTTTTGAGATAGAAGAGTTTAGCCCAACATTTAAAGATGAGTTTTACTCACTATCAAAAACTACAACTTATCAAAAATCAACAACACCTTTTAGTGAAAATGAGCTTAAAAACTATATGTTTATAGTTTTAGAAGGGAAGATAAAAACCTACCGTATTAACTTAGAAAATATGAGAGAACAGACCTTTTTTATATATAAAAGGGGTGATATATTTGATATAACAACTATATTAGATGGTAAAAGCCACGATGTTATTTATGAGGTTTTAGAAGATGCTAAAACTCTTAAAATACCTATAAACACCGTAAAAGAGTGGCTAAAAAACTCACCTGAATTTTCACAAATGTTCTATAGATATATATCTTCACACATAAGATATCTTGAAGATTTAAGCAGTGACATATCACTTTTTAGTGTAAAAGATAGACTTATCAATTTACTATTAGCAAATCTTAACCCAGATGATAAGTTAAGATATAACATACTACAAAATCTCTCAAATACTCAAATAGCTTCGCTTTTAGGGACAGTTAGAGCTGTTCTTGAGAGAGCTATAAATGATCTAGAGAGTAAAGAACATATAAAAACTACTAGAAAAAATATACAAACAACCTCAAAATTTATAGAAAAATACTCCAAAATGTTACCTAAGTAGCAAAAGAAATTTTTTGATTTTTATATACTTTTACCAGCTTAAAGAAATTTGAGCAAAATAAAACTAAAAAAGGATATAAAAATGTTAGTTTCAAGATACTTCAATCAACCACAAAATAGAAGAAGACGAGGTTATGATTTTTTTGATAACTTTTTCAATGCTATAGAGAAAGATGAAGATAGTGTTATAGTCGATTTTAAACCAGCTATAAACACTAGAGAAGGTAGTGATGCTTACCATATAGATGTAGATCTTCCAGGGGTTAAAAAAGAGGATATAAACATAGATATAACAGATAATGTTTTAACAATATCTGGTACAAGGGAATCAAAGATTGAGCAAAAAGAGCAAAACTACTACAAAGTAGAATCAAGTTATGGGAAGTTTCAAAGAAGTTTTACACTCCCTAAAGAGGTAGATGTAGAAAATATCAGAGCTGCTTGTGAAGATGGCGTTTTGGAAGTTATAATACCAAAACTAGAAGTTAGTAAACAAACTACTAAAAAAATAGAGGTAAAATAACCTACTACACCTAGCGTGTAGTAGTAAAACTACTATCTATCTCGATGATAGTATGGACATTTCCCCGTGGATTAAAATCTGCTACTACTTTTAAACTCTTTGGTTTTAGTTTTTTCTCAAGCAAATCATATATCTCATTTGCACTATTTTCATGAGAGATATATCTATCTCTAAATGAGTTTATATATAATTTTATAGCTTTTAACTCAGCTACATACTCATCAGGAACATACTCAACATATATAGTTGCATAATCAGGATAACCGCTTCTAGGGCATAAACAGCTAAATTCAGGTAGTGTAACTTTTATGATATATGGTTTTTTATGCTCATTTGCCCAAATCTCAAAATCTTTTTCAACATCAAAATTTTTAACTATCTGCTCACCATATTTCACGATATCTCCTCATTGCCACTTAAAAATTTACCTTGAAGATAATCTACACCTATCTCTTTTAGTGAGTTATAAATCTCCTCATTTTCTATAAGTTTAGACCAAACTTTTAGACCTTTTTTATGTGCCATAACACTAAAACCATCTACTATATTTAAAAACTTATCGTAGTTTTTCTCTTTTGTATAAAATGAGTCTATTCTGATGATATCAATAGAGAGATCTCTTAGATATAAAAACGATGTATGTATCGCTCCAACTCTATTTATAGCTATCATAATACCAGCATCTCTTAGTTGTTCTAAGACATAGTTAAATCTATCGATTCGTGGAAAATAGTCAAACTCATTTAAAACAAATATAATTCGCCCTTTTTCTAGGTTATGTTTGTTTAGTAACTCCATAATCTTAGAAAATATACTCACATTTCTAAGAGTTGTAGGTGATATAGATATAGCGATATTTAAGCTACTATCTTCAACTACTAGTTTTATAGCTTTTTTTATAACTATAAGGTCATACTCATCCATAAGTCTTAGTTTATTTAAAACTTTTACATAGTTCTTTTGATGGAGTATTTTTCCATCTTCAGCTCTTAGTTTTACTGAACACTCTTTAAAAGCAACTCCATCATTTTCATAAACATTTTGTACATATAGTACAAAATCTTCCCTTTTTAGAGAGTTTATAACACTATATTCATACTCTGTTGGATCCTCATCTAAAACTACCTCATTTGTTGTTTTAGACTTTTTGTTTTTGATTTGAAGTTCAAAAAGATTGTCTATTAGGTAGTTTATATTTCTAGAGAATTTTGTGTCATTCATAACAACAAGGATATTTGTCTCTATATCATCTATCCTAACTTCTTGAAGTTTTAGTATAAGAAACTCTACTACAGACTTGTAGTTTTGTTTTTCACCATCAAGTAGTATAAGTAAGTTACTCCCACTTATATGCCCTATTGGTAGATGAGCTACACCTTTTGTTTTAAAATACTCAGATAGAAGATTAACAACCTCAAGTATGACTCTATCGGCACTTTTTACACCATATTGTGAGTTTATCTTCCTAAGGTTGTCTATATTTATAAAAACAAGAGTATGCTCTTTATTTTTAGCAAACTCTTCTTCCATATAGCCATACATATACTCTCTAGTAAATGCTTTTGATATAGGATCTATGATATTTACCTCAAAACCTTTATATATAAGGTAGAGTATAAAATATACACTAGTAACTAAAAAAAGTGTAATCTCTATGAAAAAATGTAGTGATTCTACATCATTTTTTGAGTAAACTATATGTAACATTACAGCTACAAACAATAAAAAAAGTGGAAACACCATTCTAAGTGCTAAACGAAATCTAAACTCTCTCTCTTTAAGTTGTGATAATAACATGATTATACGTCCAAATGTTTCACATCTTTTGCATGTGTCTCTATATAGTTTCTTCTAGGTTCAACCTCATCACCCATAAATAGTGTAAATGCATCACTAGCAGACTCAGCATCTTCTATAGTTACTTGAAGTAAAACACGATTTTCTGGTGTCATAGTTGTCTCCCAAAGTTGATCTGGGTTCATCTCACCTAAACCTTTATATCTTTGTATATCGGAACCTTTTTTAGCATAAGCAGTTATATCTTCTAAAACCTCAAGCTCATCTTTTTCAAGATTTATATCCCACTCAGACATTTTTGAGTAGATATAACTAGCCTCATTAAAGTATGGTGATGCAAAAAGTTCATCATTTATAAGTAACTCTTCCATACCAGATTTTGTTTGAACAAATAGATGGATACTATCTTCATTTATAACTTTTGTTAATATATTATTACCATTTGATACTAAAAATTCCTCTATTTTTTGATACATATCGGCATAGTTTGTACCTATAATATCTGGGTTTTGTATAAAGTGTCTAAGTAGTTCAACTAAAGAGAATCTTCTATCTAAAACCTCAAGTGAAGCTCTATAGTGATCTACCATTTTAAAGTAAGCAATAAGGTCATTTTGCCCTACACCTTCGATATTTAAAGACTCTATACCATTTTCGATTAGGTAGTCATTCATAACTCTATCGTCTTTAAAATATATCTCTTTTTTACCTTTTTTATATCTATAGAGTGGTGGTTGAGCTAGATATAAATACCCATTTTCTACTATTTGTCTAAAGTATCTAAAGAAAAATGTTAGTAGAAGTGTTTGAATATGGCTACCATCGACATCGGCGTCTGTCATAATTATGATCTTATGGTATCTTAGTTTATCTTCATTATACTCATCACCTATACCACAACCCATAGCGGTTATCATATTTGTTATCTCTTCAGATTTTAGTATCCTATCGAGTCTTGATTTCTCAACATTTAGTATCTTACCTTTTAGTGGCAAAATAGCTTGAAAAACTCTATCTCTACCCATCTTTGCACTACCACCAGCCGAGTCACCTTCAACTAGATATAGTTCACATATAGAGGCATCTTTACTTTGACAATCTGCTAGTTTTCCAGGTAGTGTTCCAACACTCATAGAGTCTTTTCTACGAGTTAACTCTCTCGCTTTTTTAGCAGCTTCACGACCACGAGCAGCCATTAGAGATTTGCCCATTATAGCTTTTGCTTCTATTGGGTTCTCTTCAAAATACTTGCTTAGTAGTTCGTATGATTGTTTTTGTATAAGTGGTCTTACATATGTGTTACCAAGTTTCCCTTTTGTTTGTCCTTCAAACTGAGGTTCTGGAACTCTAGCAGATACTATTGCTATAAGCCCCTCACTTGTATCTTCACCACTTATTTTTGTATCTTTCTCTTTTGCTGAGCCATTATTTGATATATAAGTAGATATAACTCTAGTAAGAGCTGCACGAAAACCAGCCTCATGGGTTCCACCATTTGGAGTTCGTATATTATTTACAAACGAATATACTTTTTCATCATATCCATCATTATACATAAGTGCTATATCAAACTCAATATCTTCTATCTTTGAGCTAAAGTTAAAAACTTTTGCAACTTCTACTCTTTTGTTTAGATCATTTACATACTGAGCTATACCACCCTCAAAATGGTAGGTCTCTTTTTTATTTTCTCGCTCATCTGTAAAGTTTATAGTTATAAATGGGCTTAGATATGCAAGCTCTTTAAATCTTTTAGCCAAATATTCATACTCAAAAGTTACTATATCTGTAAAAATAGTAGGATCTGGTGCAAACTCAATAGTAGTTCCCGATTTTCTAGTAGTTCCTGTTATAGCTAGTGGCTCTTGTGGGATACCTTGATTGAAAGTTTGTTCATGGATATTTCCATTTCTATGAATAGTTACTTTTAACATAGATGAGAGTGCATTTACAACTGAAACACCAACACCATGAAGTCCACCAGAGACTTTATAGGTATCTTTATCGAACTTTCCACCAGCATGTAAAACTGTTAAAACAACAGTAGCAGCACTAATACCTTCTGTTGGGTGCATATCTGTTGGGATCCCTCTACCATTATCACTAACTATACAAGTTCCAGCTTTAGTAAGAGTTACATTTATAGTATCACAATGACCTGCCATAGCCTCATCTATGGAGTTATCTATAACCTCATAAACTAAGTGATGAAGCCCTCTATGACCTGTATCACCTATATACATTCCAGGGCGTTTTCTAACTGCTTCAAGCCCCTTTAAGACCTTAATATTACTTGCACCATAATCTTTTTCTTGCATTATTTATCCTAAACTATATTATTTTTTAAAGTACTATTGGCATAACTATTGTTTTAAAATTGTTCTCATTTAAAACAAAAGGTAGGTTGTTCTCATTTAGACCGATATTAAACTCACTATCATTTATACCATTTAAAAAGTCAATAAGATATTTTGAGTTTAGAGCTATACTAAACTCCTCTTCAAACTCTGTTGGAAAATTTATCTCTGTTTTTGCTTCGATATTATCTTCACTTAGTGATTTGAAGATGATATTTTGTGGTAAAAATGTAACTTGAACATCGTTTGAGATTGTAGTTATCTGTTTTATAGCCTCAACTATCAAAGCTTTTGGTAGAGTTAAGTTTTTAGATGTCTCTTTTGGGATTATACGGTTATATTCAGGGAATTTACCATTTATAAGTTTTGTAAAGAACATATGTTCATTTGAGTTTATAATGAGATATGTATCATCATAGTAGAGATCTATATCGTTAAAAAATAGTTTTTGTATCTCAATGATAGCTTTTTTAGGAACTATGATAGATAAAGGGGTATTTGTTTGGTTTTGTGTAGTTACAATACCTAATCTTCTAGTATCTGTTGATACAAAATTTATACTATCCTCTTTTATATCTATAAGTGCACCATTTAGTTCAAACTTAGGGTTAGCACTATCTATAGTTGGAGTTATCTTTTTAAGTGAATCTATAAGAGTATATGAGTTTATCATAATCTTTGCTTTAGATTCAAAAGTAGGAAATTTAGGAAAATCAAGATATGAAAAAGTTGGAAGTTTAAACTTTGAGTGAGCTTGTTTTATATGTAGAGTCGATTCTATAAGCTCTAAGTCTATATCACCCTCTTTTAGTATTCTAACTATATCTAGAAGTTTTTTACCATTTGCAGTAACACTTCCATCATCAAAAATATCTACTTTATCACTTTTAGATACTAAACCTATCTCATAATCTGTAGCTTTTATAGTTAGAGTTGAGTTTGAAGCATTTAGGAGTAGATGAGATGTTATTTGAGAAGTATCTTTTTTCTCTAAAAAGGGTTGAGAGCTTATTAGCATATTTTCAAGGATTGACTTTTTTATTTTGATCTTCATATGAATTTCCTATTATATTTTTAAAATTTTAGTAGCAGTAGTAGGGTGATGTGAATATGTGAAAATAACCTACTAAGTACTTATTTTTGGTAGTTTTAACACAATAGAGTTTTGTCAAAACTATTCACCACTAATCACATTATTATATCTTATTTTTATTAAAAACTTATATTTATCTATACTGCTGATGTTATTTTATTTGTTAGTTCATCTATTTTTACTTTAAAATCCTCATCATCTTTTAAAAGCTCTTGTATCTTTTTTATAGTATGACTTATAGCGGTGTGATCTTTTAGATTAAAATATTGTGCAAGTTGTGGCATAGTAGTTTGTGTTAGTTCACGACAAAGATATATAGCTATTCTTCTTGCATAGACTATATTTTTGCTTCTACTTTTTGATTTTATCTCACTAGATTTTATATTTAGATCTTTTGCTACATTTTGAGTGATAGAATCAAGCGTTAGGTTTATCTTGTTCTCATTTAACTGATCTCTTAATACATTTTTAGTAAATTCTAGAGTTATATCAACATTCATAAGTTTTGAGTAGGCATGGAGTTTTGAGAGTATCCCCTCTATCTCACGAACATTGCTCTCTATAACCGTTGCTATGTAGTTTATAATATCGCTTGATAGTTTTACTTTGTTTAGTTCACATTTATTTTTAATAATCGCGATTTTTGTCTCAAGTTCAGGTGGTTGTATATCTGCTACAAGCCCGTGTTCAAAGCGACTTTGAAGCCTTTTTTCAAGTCCAGCTATCTTTTTTGGGTGTTTATCGGCTGTTAATATTATCTGTTTTCCATCACCTTTTAGTGTCTCAAAAGTGTGAAAAAACTCCTCTTGAATTGTCTCTTTATTGCTTAAGAACTGTATATCATCTATAAGAAGTACATCACATTTTCTATACTTTTCTTGAAATTTCTCCATAGATTTGTTTCTAACATTTCTTATAAAATCATTTAAAAACTGCTCAACAGTTGTATAAATAACAACTTTTCCTCTGTTTTGTAGAACATTTCCCGCAGCTTGCATAAGGTGAGTTTTCCCTAGCCCTACCCCACCATATATAAAGACAGGGTTATATAAAACTCCTGGTTTTTCACTTATACTTTTTATAGCAGCATATGCAAATTGGTTTGAACCACCTACTATAAAGTTATCAAAAGTGTGAGATGGATTTAGTAGTGAGTGGAGTTGTGGTTTTTGTTTTTCGGGAGTATTTTTTTTAATCTTCTCTTGACCCTTTAAAATAATCTCTATATCAACATCTAAAGAGTAGTTTAGTTCACAAATCTCTTTGATTTTAGAGCTATATCTATTTTTTACCCAGTTTTGAGCTAAGGTATTTGGTGCTATAAAGACTAATTTATTATTTTTTGAGTTTTTTTCATCATAGATGAGGTGTTTTATGTACCTATCGTACTCGATTTGAGCAACTTCGTTTTTTAAAAGTTCCAATATATTATTCACATTTGTGCCTGAAAAGTTAAAATTTATGTGAATAATACAGATTTTTTCCATAAAATAGACTAAAAATATGTGAATAACAAAATATTAATATTGTGAATAGTACAATTTTGCCTATGAATATATTAGGAATCGACCCTGGAACTAGAAAAATGGGATATGCGATAGTATCTTTTGAGAACTCAAAGATAAGTTTAGTTGAAGCGGGACTTATAAAGATAAGTGCAGATGAGCTTCAGTACCAAATCCCACAGATGTTAGAGGCATTTGAGGGGATTTTTGCTAAGTTTAAGATAGATGAGGTTGCACTTGAGGATATTTTTTATGCACACAACCCAAAAACAACTATAAAACTAGCACAATTTCGTGGTGCTATTATGTTGATGTTGCTTCAACAATTTGGGCCATTTAGCGAATATACAGCACTTCAAGTAAAACAGGCTCTAACAGGAAATGGTAAAGCATCTAAAGAGCAAGTTGCATTTATGGTAAAGAGACTTTTAGGGATAAAAAAAGAGATAAAACCGCTAGATATAACCGATGCTATAGCAGTAGCTATAACCCACTCTCAAAGAGTAAAATTTGGAGTAAATAAATAGATTTTGAGTTAGAATTGCATAATTTTTAATATTAGGCAAAACTTATGAAAACTTATATATTTTTACTCTTTATACTTCTCTCATTTAGTGGGTGTGTAGAGAAGATAGAGACTATAAAAGCTCCAGATAATTTAGAAAATAACTTAGCTCAGGGTGAGCAAAATATACTAAATGCCCTTGAGTCTAAACTCCAAACAAATCAGCTACAAAATGAGCAAACTTCACAAAAACTTTTAGATGAGTGTTATGAGAGACAAAACACTCTATTTTTAAAACTAAGCGATGATATTAAGACTCTAAAACTAGAAAATATAAATAGTCTAAAAACAACACTAAATAAAGAGGAAAAACCAAAAGAGGTTGTAATAAAAGAGCTAAAAGGTTATAAAAATAAGATAGTTGTAGGTGAGGTGGAAAAAGTTAAGATATATCCATCTGATTTTGTTATGGATGCTAGGATAGATACAGGTGCAGAGGTATCTTCTATAGATGCAAGAGATATAGAGGAGTTTGAGAGAGATGGTAAAAAGTGGGTTAGATTTACACTCATAAACCGTGAAAATAAAAAAGAGGAAGTTATAGAGAGAGAGTTAAAAAAAGTGACAAAAATAACCCAATCATCAAACAAAGATGGTGTCGATAAGCGACTAACAGTTTCACTAAAGATAGACATAGCAAACCGCTCAGAATTAGCCGATTTTACACTAACAGATAGAGAACATATGAGCTTTGGGGTACTTATAGGTAGAAATATACTCAAAGATATTATGTTAGTAGATGTTAGTGGTAAGTTTTTGGCCCCATTAGAAAAATAACCCAATCAAAAAAAGGTCGCAAAATATGTCGCGAAAAATATCACTATATGTTATAACACTTGTACTAATCATCATAGGTGCTACACTTATGGTACTTCGTCATCAAGATACTAAGATACCTTATCTATCAAATGAAAAAAGAGATATATGGGTACTAGAGGCAAAAGTTGAGTTTAGCCCGATAAAAGATCAACCGATCTTAGCTAGTTTAAATCTCCCATACGATCCACCAAATTTTAATATACTTTTTGAGCAGAGTGTATCTGCTGGGTATGGGTTTAATATAGTTAGTAAAAATGGTACAAGAAGGGGTGAGTGGAGCAATAGATCAGCTTCAAGTAAGCAAGTTTTGTACTATAAAGTACAAGTTGTAAAAGATAAAGATACCATAGATAGCGAGTTTGTAGATCAGGTCTATGAAGAGAAAATCATATGGAACGAATCAGAATCACTAGCTGCTAAAGATATCATCTCAACTGCATTTTCAAAATCAAGCAACAATGAAACCTTTACAAAAGAGCTTATAAAACAGCTCTCATCTTTAAAGCAAGATAAAAATAGCTCCATCTTGCTAGATAAAAGAGATTATATAGATGTACTTAGTAAACTCTTATATGATGCAAAAGTTCCACACCGTATATCTATGGCACTTGAGCTTAAAGATGCTAGAAGACATCAGAGTTTAAGCCCTATTATAGAGATATATGACTCAAACAAATGGATACTTTTTGATCCACTAAATAGTAGTATAGATGGTGATAAAGAGTACTTTTTGTGGTATAGAGGTGGAAAATCACTTATAGATCTTGTGGGTGGTAAAAATGCACAAGTCACTTTTTCTATGTTAAAACAAAATATGCCATCAACTGAGGTAGCTAAAGAGCAGTTAAGCGATAGTGGATTTGGGCTTTTTTCACTCCAAAGACTCCCTATAGAAGAGCAGAGTTTTTTAAAGATACTTCTACTTTTACCTATCGCAGCACTTGTAACGGTTTTTATGAGACTTTTAGTTGGTATAAAAACATCAGGGACTTTCTCACCTGTACTTATAGCTATGGCATTTTTACAAACTTCCCTATTTTTAGGGCTTACAAACTTTATAGTTCTTATAGCTATTGGGCTTATGATAAGAGGTTATCTATCTTCATTAAATCTTTTACTTGTCGCTAGGATAGCTACCATAATCATCATAGTTATATTTATGGTTGGGTTTATGACACTACTAGGTTATGAGCTTGGGTTTAACTCTAGGATGAGTGTTGCATTTTTCCCGATAGTTATAGTCTCGTGGATGATAGAGAGGATGTCTATACTTTGGGAAGAGGAGGGAGCAAAAGAGGTGTTTGTTCAAGGTGGTGGAAGCCTTTTTGTAGCTTCACTTGCTTATCTTGTTATGCAAAATGGTTATATGATCCATCTTAGTTTTAACTTTCCAGAAGTAAACCTTATCATCATAGCTCTTATCATACTTATGGGTAGATATACAGGTTATAGACTCTTAGAGCTTTATAGATTTAGAGAGTTTAAAAGATGATAGATTTTATATCGCCATTTAAGCTAAAAGAGCTAGGTATTTTGGGTATGAATGCTAGAAATATCGACTTTATAAGTCGCTACAATAGTAGAAAGTACTACCCACTAGTAGATGATAAGCTCCAAACAAAACTACTAGCTGAAGAACACGGTATCAACACTCCAGAGCTTTTACTTGTTATAAGGAGTCAAAGCGATATAAAAAGGTACAAAGATAGACTAAACTCACTTAGTAGTTTTGTCATAAAACCTGCTCGTGGCTCGGGTGGTAAGGGTATTATGGTGATAGTTGGTAAAGATGGGCATATGTTTATAAAATCAAGTGGAGCAAAGATAGATTTTGATGAGATTTCAAGACATCTATCTAACACACTAGCGGGGCTTCACTCACTATCTGGCGATCAAGATGTCGCTATTGTCGAGACTCTTATAGAATTAGACCCTATATTTGAGCCATACTCTTACCAAGGTGTTCCAGATATCCGCATAATAGTTTTTCGTGGATACCCTGTTATGGCGATGTTAAGACTCTCTACAAAAGCTTCAGATGGCAAAGCAAATCTACATCAAGGTGCAGTTGGAGTTGGTATCGATATAAAGAGTGCAAAAGCTATAAATGCAGTTGTAAATGGTGTAAAAATCACCCACCATCCAGATACTAAACACTCATTTGAAGCTATAGAGATACCAAACTGGCCAGAGCTTTTAGAACTCGCTAGTAGTTGTTATGATATTACCCATCTAGGGTATTTTGGTGCAGATATAGTTTTAGATAAAAACAGAGGTGCGATGCTTCTTGAGCTAAATGCAAGACCAGGTTTAGCGATACAAATAGCAAACTCAAAAGGGCTTTTAAAACCCCTAAAAGAGATACAAAAGATAAAAACTATAAAAAGAGATCCAAGAGCTAGAGTTAGTTATGTGCTAGATTAGTTTATTGTAAAATATAAACTAATACAAGTTCTATAGCCTTTTTGGCTATAGGGTCCAAATAGCAAATCTTTTTGTTTTTATAGTAGTTTGATTTAGTTTTTTACAAACCTCATCTGCTATGTTAGAGCTTATGGCAACATAGGTTTGTTTGTCGTATATATTTATATCTCCTATATCATCTTTACTAACACCTAAGGCTTTTGTTAGTGTTCCAACTATATCTAAAGCTCTTAGCTTATCTTTTTTACCACCCTCTATAACAAGTGTTATATATGGTGCACTAAGGGTGAAGTTTTTTGCTTTTTTAAGTTCGCTTGAGTCTATAAAATCACCATCTCTCTCACCCTCAAATAGTGTTATAGCGACCCCATCACTCCCCATTCTAGCAGTTCGCCCTATACGGTGTTTGTGGGTTTGTTCATGAAGAGCCTCTTCATAACTTATAACAAACTTCAACTCTTTTATATCAAGCCCACGAGAGGCGATATCGGTGCAGATGAGTAGGGGTGAGCTAGAGTTACTAAACTGCACTAGTGAGTCGTGCCTATCGTACTGCTCAAGGTCCCCGTGAAACTCAAGTGCATCTATACCTTTGCTATGGAGTTTTTTTGTTAGAGCTGATGCCTCTTGTTTGGTGTTTACAAAAACCAATGCACTTTTTATATCGTATGTATATAGCACATCTAAAAAAGTCTCTAGCCTATTAGCACTAACTTTTACAAACACCTCTTTTAACTCTTTTGGTTTTTCTAAACTCTCTATAAAAATAGCATCAAGAGTTAGTTTTTCACATAGTGCTTTTGTATCACCATCCATAGTGGCACTAAAAGCTAGAGTCTGTTTTTGTTTTGGTAGATAGCTGCTTAGCTCATCTATCTCTTCTACAAAACCCATATCTAACATCTTATCGACCTCATCTATAACAAAAGTATTTATGTTAGTTAGTGTTAGTGAGTTGTTTTTTAGGTGTTTTAGTAGCCTTGATGGAGTTGCTATAACTATATGTGAACTATGTTCAAGTGATGCTTTTTGCCTACCATAAGATACTCCACCATATAGTGTTAGTATTTTAGTGTTTGGTTTGTATTTTGCTACTTTTTTTAGCTCATTTGCTATCTGATCACAAAGCTCTCTTGTTGGAGCTAACACTAAAGCCGATGGGTGTTTGGTTTTTTCGTTTGTATTTAGAACTACACCTATGCCAAAAGCTAGAGTTTTTCCACTTCCTGTATGAGCTTTTGCTATAATATCTTTTTGTTTAAGCATAGGCTCAATAGTGAGTGCTTGTATATCTGTAAGGTTTATATAACCAAAACTATCTAGGTTTTTTATAAGGGTAGTTGGTAGGGAGGTTTCTTGGAATTTCATGATGTTATTATAACAGTTTTATATGTAGTTGTTGGGGTGATTGTTGGTGGTTTGTTTGTTTGGATAGTTTTTCTAAACCCTCTTAAGCTAAAGTTTGTAGAGTTAGGTTTTGAGAAAAAATCACTAGAAGATAAGATAGAGCTTCTTGAAGAGAATAAAGAGTCGCTAAAGTTAGAGTTTAAAGAGCTATCGAGTGCCATACTAGAGTCAAACTCGCAAAAATTTGCCACCCAAAATAAAGAGTCGCTAGATAGACTCATAGAACCTATAAAACTAAGTTTTGATGAGTTTAAAAAACAGGTAAATGATGTATATATAAATGAGGCAAAAGATAAATCGGCACTTATAAATGAGATAAAAAATATAAAAGAGATAAACCAAACACTAAGCACTGAGGCATCAAACCTTACAAAAGCTCTAAAAGGTGAGTCTAAAACTCAAGGGATTTGGGGTGAGATGATACTTGAGAGTGTGCTTCAAAACTCAGGACTTAGAGCAGGAGTTGAATACGAAAGAGAGCTTAGTTTAAAGAGTGCAAAAGATGAGCAGACCTATCGCCCTGATGTTGTGCTTCATCTGCCTCATGAGCGAGATATCATCATAGATGCAAAAACCTCACTAAGTGCCTATGAGAGAGTTGTAAATGCAACCAACAGCGAAGATAGAGAGCTATATATGAAAGAGCATATAGACTCTATCAAAAACCACATAAAACAGCTTAGTAAAAAGAGTTATGTATCGCTTGATGGGTTAAATAGCCTTGATTTTGTCTTTATGTTTGTACCACTTGAGAGTGCGCTTGTTAGCGCGATGGAGTATGAGAGTGGGCTTTTTGATGAGGCATATAAAAAAGGTGTACTTTTGGTTGGCCCTACAACTCTTATGGTTTCGCTAAAGTCTATAGAGTCAAATTGGCGATATGAAAATCAACATAAAAATGCCCTTGAAATCGCCAAAAGAGCAGGACTTTTATATGATAAGTTTGTGGGTTTTTTAGAGAGTGTTGAGAAGATGGGTAGATCTATAAATACACTTCAAAAAAGCTACGATGAGACATTTTCAAAGATGCACATAGGAGCTGGAAGCATAACAAGCCAGTTTTTAAAACTAGAACAACTAGGTGCAGCAGCAACTAAAAAACTACCACCAAATATACAAAATCAAGTACAAGGAGATTAGATGAGAGAACTTTTAGTAGAAGAGCTATATAAAGAGTTAGAGGATGCACTAGCAAAGATAGATGATGTAGCTGAGATGGTACAAACAAAACAGCTAGATGCCTTTGAGGGTTTTATGCAAACAGAAGATCTTAGAACTAGAGCAAATGAGCTACTTCATGAGATGAAAAATCGCGGTATAGAGGTTGAAAAAAGGATAGAGGAGCTTTTAGGTGGGAGTTGATTTTAACTATGAGAGTTTAAAACTCTTTTATATAGGGAAACAAAAACAACTAGATGGAAGCTTTGTGCCATTTGTGTATAAAAACAAAGACCTACTAACACATGCCGCTATCATAGGTATGACAGGGAGTGGAAAAACAGGACTAGGTATAACACTCTTAGAAGAGGCTGCGATAGATAATATACCATCTATCATCATAGATCCAAAAGGTGATATGACAAACTTGCTTTTGACATTTGTATCTATGAGTGCTGAGGAGTTTAAACCTTGGATAGAGGAGCAAGAGGCTCAAAATAGCGGACTTAGTGTAGATGAGATGGCGGCTAAAACCGCTTCTATGTGGAAAAGTGGTATAGAGGGTGATTTTCAGAGTTTAGATAGAGTAAAAAAGCTAAAAGATAGTGCCGATTTTACTATCTATACCCCCGCTAGTGATGCAGGTGTGCAGGTATCTTTACTATCCTCTTTTGATGCCCCCTCTCGTGAGGTTTTAGAAGATAGTGAGCTTTTAAACTCACTTATAAGCTCAACCGTTAGCTCCATAGTAGCTCTTATGGGCGAGAAGTGGGATGAGAACTCAAAAGAGGTGGTGTTATTATCAAATATATTTTTGCATAACTTTTATGAGAGTAAAACCCTTAGTTTAGAAGAGCTAATAAATCAGATCATAAACCCACCGTTTGATAAGATAGGGGTTTTTGCCCTTGAGAGCTTTTTTAGCAGTAGCGATAGGATGAAACTAGCACTAAAACTAAACTCCATCATAGCAAATCCATCTTTTAAGAGTTGGCTAGAGGGAGAGAGGCTAGATATATCAAAGATGTTATATGATGAAAATGGCAAAGCTAGAGTTGCGATATTTAGCATAGCTCATCTAAACGATACACAGAGGATGTTTTTTGTATCGATGCTCTTAAATCAGTTTTTATCGTGGATGAGGCATCAAGAGGGGACAACTTCGCTAAAAGCTCTTTTGTATATGGATGAGATATTTGGTTACTTTCCGCCACTAGCAAACCCGCCATCAAAACAGCCAATGCTAACACTTTTAAAACAAGCTAGAAGCTTTGGTATAGGGATAGTGCTATCTACTCAAAACCCTGTAGATATCGACTACAAGGGGCTTTCAAATATAGGGACATGGTTTTTAGGTAGACTTCAAACCAAACAAGATATAGCAAAAGTTATAGATGGACTTAGTAGTGCAAATGCAACACTAGATAAAAAAGCGATAGAAGATATACTTACAAATCTACCAAAAAGAAACTTTCTACTAAGCAATATAAACGAAGATAACTTAGAGGTTATAGAGAGTAGATGGGCGCTATCTTACCTAAAAGGTCCGATCCCAAAAGATGGTATAAAAAGACTTATGGAGTCTAAAAAAATAGCCCCAAAAGCTATAAAAGAGACTCCAAATAGTACCAAATCAGACTCAAAACCGATGGTAGCTTCATCTATAACACAAAAGTATCTATATGCTTCTCAAAATGAAAAGCACTATATGGTGCCAAACCTTTTGCTTAGTTGTGAAGTTGGGTTTGTAAACACTTCAAAAGCGATAGATAAAAAAGAGTCACTTAGTTTTATAGCTGAACTTAGTGCAAATATGAGAGAGATCGATTTTGATCTACTTGAGGAGTTTAAAGATGAGCACTCTAAAAGTGCTGAACCTACTAACTCCACATACTACGAGCTTCCACTATTTGTACAAAACGATAAAGATTTAAAGCTTATTGAGAAACATTTTGCCGACTTTATATATAGAACTCAAAAATTAAAACTCTACAAAGTAGCAAAACTAAGACTTGAGAGTAAAGAAGATGAGAGTTTTGAAGAGTTTAAAATAAGGGTTCAAGATAGGCTAAGAGAGGCAGAAGATGTTGAGCTTGATAAGCTAAAGCTAAAGTATCAAAAGTTAAGTGACTCGCTTGAACAAAAGATATTTCGCCTAAAGAATAGACTAACAAAGGCAAAACAACAAGCAAATGCAACTACTACAGAGACTATCATATCTATAGGGAGTTCACTTTTAGGGGCTTTTTTAGGTAAATCTAGCACAACTTCAAGTATGGGCAAGGTTTTAACTAGCACAAAAGGTATAAACCGCACCATAAAAAGTAGGGGTGCAATGGGTTCTATAGAGGGTGAACTAGAGATGCTTGAGAGCCAAAGAGATGAACTGCAAAACCAGCTTCAAGTTGAGGCAGATAAGATAGGCGATAGTTTTTTACTCTCAAACTACGATATAGAAGAGGTATTTGTAAAACCACGAAAAACAGATATTTATGGCATAAAACTTGAACTTTTATGGAGAGAGATATAAATAGCAGGGCAAAACCTGCTATAAAAAAGAGGGGGAGTCTGTTTTATTTTGCTGCTGCTATAGCTGCATCGTAATCTGGTTCTTCAGTAACTTCTGGAACTATCTCTTTGTAAGTTACAACACCATTTTCATCTATAACAAATATAGCTCTACAAGTAACACCAGCTAGTACGCTATCACCTAGTAAAACACCATAAGCATTTGCAAAATCTTTGTTTCTAAAGTCTGATGCAACTACTAGTTTATCTATACCCTCAGCTGCACAAAAACGACCTGATGCAAATGGTAAGTCCATCGATACAACAGTAGTTTTAACACCATCAAGCTCAGAAGCTCTTTTGTTAAAGTTTCTTGTTTCAGTTGCACATACACCAGTGTCTAGTGATGGAACTACTATGATAAGTTGTTTTACACCTTGAGCGCCACCAACTTTTACATCTGCCAAACCAGCTGAGTTTACAACTGTTACCTCAGGAGCTTTATCTCCTACATTTACTTGGTTACCTAGAAGTTTTACTTCTGTACCTTTAAACTTTGTTGTTGCCATTATTATTCCCTTTTCATTTTTTAAAAAAATATGGCAAAAGTATATTTAAAATGAGATAACTTTACTCTGAAAAAGAAAAATTTTAAATCGATATAAGTCAATCTTAAGCTAAATGACACTTTTTGGACAAACTTCAAGGGTCTCTATATCGCTAAACATATTTTGTTTATACATCTCTATAGCGACTCTTCCTATCATCGCGGCATTATCTGAGCAATACTCTAGTTCACTCAAAAAAAGTTTCGCACCAAATGGTTTTAGTAGCTCTTTAACTTGAGTTCTAAGATATATGTTTGCACTAGCTCCACCAACTATGGCAAAGTTTTTTGGCGGGTGGGATTTGAAGTATTTTTTTAGTTTTTGGACTATATGGGCAGTTGCCGCAAACTCAAATGATGCTGCTATATCGGCAAAATCCTCCTCTTTAGCATCTTCAATGGCGAGTCGTACCGCATTTTTAAGCCCTGAGTATGAAAAGGCAATTTTAGGGGATTTTTGAAGCGGTATAGGAAAAGGGTATCTTGTTCTATCCCCTTTTAGTGCTAGTTTTTCTATGATAGGTCCACCAGGATAACCTAAGTTCATCATCTTAGCTACCTTATCAAAGCTCTCGCCAAAACTATCATCCATAGATTTTGCAACTGTTTTTACATCTTTTAGGCCCTTAAGCTCCATAAGCTGTGTATGACCACCCGATACAAGCAAAACACTAAGTGGAAAGATCTCCTCTTTTTCTATAAAAAGTGAGTATATATGCCCTAAAAGATGGTTTATGCCAATAAGTGGGATGTTTAGTGAGATAGCGATAGCTTTTGCCATAACAACACCCTCCATAAGGGTTACACTAAGCCCAGGAGTGGTAGTAACTGCTACTGCTTTTATCTCTTTTAGGTAGGGTTTGCACTCTTTTAATATCTCAGGGAGTGCCTGAGCATGAAGCCTTGCTGCTAACTCTGGAACAACACCGCCATATACGCTATGGTCTAACTCTTGGGAGATTTTTTTATGAAAAAGTAGCTTTTTAGACTCTATGTTTGTTATCGCTATAGCACTATCATCACAACTGCTCTCGATGCTAAGTATCATCTCTGGCTCCATAAATAAAAAGTTTCTAACTGCTTTTGACTAAGCGACAAAGTATCATTTTCAAATAAAACATCTAGCTTTAGCTCTTTATTTTTATCTTCATAGATAATTATTTGGTTGTTTTCATACATTTTTAATCGCTCTAAATTTAAATTAGTCTTTCTCTAAAATATGCAAATACTCAAAAGTAGTGTTTGCTTTATGATTTCTATTTTCTGTTTTGTCTGCTTTAAATCTTTGATAATCTTTTTTTACTAAATTATATTTTCCATATTTCTTCATAATGGTTTTTGTCTCATCTTCGCTCATAAGCCCTTCATTGTTGTAGCTAAGAAAAATATATTTAAAATTTGCATTTTTTATTAACTCTTCAAAGCTTTTTGCTACTTCACTTTTTTGTGAATATTTAGAACGATTATACTCTCTAAGTCCAGTTTTACCCTTTGGAGTAAAGTCATCATATAAAGCAATAGTATTTAATAGATGATAATTTGCACCATATTGCCTATGGTTATATGGCGGGTCTAGATATAAAATATCTCCTTCTATTCTTTTGATTAAGTTGTTGCTATCATCTTTGTAAACTTCATGAGTATTGTCATTTTCTATAAAATCTGCACTCTCTAAAATCATCTCTTTTGAAGCTGATTTTTTAATATGCTTTAAAAATGCCCCATAAACACTAGCTGTATTTGCAACTTTATCTGCACTTTCTATTAATGAGGCTAGTAGGAAATAGTATGTATTATCGTCTATTTTTTTACTATTTTTCCATTTTTCTATTTGTGTTCGCATTGTGTCTATTTTTTTACCGTTTAAATCACTAAAATATTGTCTTTGGCTTCCACTTCCCATACAGTAGTTTTGATATATAAATCCACTATCTATTAGAGGTAAATTGTTTAATTCTTCAATAAAGTCTTCTTTATTTGTTATAGCTTCGTGGTTTCCTATATAGTTTTTGTTTAAGACATAACTATACTCTTCTAGATCATTTGAGATAACTTTTTTAACTTTTTTCTTAAAAGTTCTTCCAACTATCCCAGTTCCTGCAAAAATATCACAAAATATTTTTTCTGATAAATCATCTCCAGCAACTTTTTTTACCTCTTCTTCTATCCAAGAAGAGAGTTTTAATTTTGAGCCTATGTAGTTCATTT